>TARA_R110002073_G_scaffold239285_1_pt1 | contig 444830 bp, 364 predicted proteins | sample TARA_R110002073 | Tara Oceans TARA_R110002073 (sample SAMEA4397174) | marine metagenome | biome: Polar Biome; feature: [DCM] deep chlorophyll maximum layer (ENVO:01000326); material: water (ENVO:00002006), including particulate matter (ENVO:01000060) such as... | depth 40 m
CCCATGCGTACCGGTCTTGCTTGAGAGGGGATGGTGCCATATTGACGAGTATGACACGGTCCTTGAGGAAGGCATCGTGTCGGACTGATTCAATCATCAGCTTCACTCGTAGTCCAATACGCGGCTGAGCTCCTTGTGTCAAACTACCCAGTCCAAGCTCTCTTTCAGAAACTCTCTCTAGGTGCAATGAGTCAGAAGAGTGTGACGCTTACCCGGACGGCGAATATCACGCAGCAGAGCGGTGCTTCAACTTCACCTTAATGATTGGATACAGAAATCGAGGATCGTCGCCGATATGCTCTCGTCTAATCAAGATCTTCGGTTCGAGTACACCTTCTTCTGTATAGCGTATTGGGTTCGGATGACGAATCCTGAGCTCGATTTCGCTTGGCGTCATCTTACCAAGAGAAGCGTGCGGTCGATGGAGATTGTGCCAGGTTGCGAAGTGGTTTAGACGCTTCTGGATCACAGCTAGATTCGGCGGTAGAAGTGATACCCGCCACCACCGTTCCAAGCTCCAGAAGAGCCGCTCAACCTTGGCGTTAAACTGCCACACACGTACCGGCCCCCGAGCATGGGTGATCCCTCTCTGAATCAGGGCAAAGTGAAACGCCCGCTGAAACTGTGAGCCGCGGTCAGTGATGATGAATCGGGGTGATGAGTTTTACTAGATTGAATCGTTGATGAGCTGGGCAAGACCAAGGGTCGATTCGCGAACGCCCTGGTCCCGGCAATTTTCCTTGTGCATCCATCGATGAACGCAGCGGCTTCGAGCTTTCGATAGAGTAAACGTAACGAAGTGATGTCAATATGCCACACATGATGTGGCTTTGATTGGCGCACAACGTGGTTACGGGAAGTCCGCGTGTACGCAACGGAGGGGTGTGACTTCCGAGTTGCTGTGGGGGAGATTATTCAAGGATCATACGCACGGATGTTCAGCTGATCTGGATTCCCGATCGCATGATGTATCGTGCAATCGTGCGTATGCCAAAGCCACGCTCCGGACACAGTTGGCGCATCTCGTGGACAAGGCATCGCACACCCCCGTGGAGTATGTTGCATGGTGGTGAGCCAACAACCGATTCAGCTTTATGTTTGTCTTGGAGCGACTTCTTCCAGTTATGAATGGTGTTTGGGTGGACCACAAATCGAGCGGCAGCTTCCTGGCAATTCCATCCACTTAGTCTCATCAGTTGTAGGGTTTTCGCTCACTCCTGTGGCGCGTAGTGGGGCGATGCTTGCTGGATTGCGTTGACACTGTAATCTATAGATAGACAGTTCATGCTCCATAAGTACGGCATCCGAATGGGCATGATCTCGTTGCGCGAGCAAGCGCACCAGTGGTATGGGACGCTCAAATGCCCGGGCTCTGGCTGCTAGATACCCAGCATAAAGAGGATCGAGTCCGATTCCACCAGATCCCAGACGGATCGTTCACCCCGGTTCATTCGTGATCTCCCAAAGTCCGGGCATGAACAGTTGGACATCGATAAGATAAGGAGAATGAGCGGTTTAGTGAATAATTTGAAGCCAAAGGCGCGGACAAAATGGGCATCCAAACTTGATCAACAGGCCCACCACAATCTCCTGGCCCACCTCGGTGGGGACATCAGGAAGGCTGAATTGATGGGGACTCGACCAAGACTAACATACAATGCGATTCAGGGGATGGGACCCCAAATCTCAGCAGCGGCACGAGTGACTGCTTGAAACTTTTTGGATCGTCCCATTCGCTTGCAACCAAGGGATAGTTTTCAAAAATCAAGGAAATGAACTATTAGTGCAATTAAAGTTTGATCCGCTTGGGTCCAAACGATTCATGAGGCGTAGTAAATTATATATACGAAAATTATTTGTGGTGATGCACTACAAAAACGGTTGAGTCTGCACTACAAAGGTTGATTTCTAGTCCCGTGTTTACCAAGGAAAACATGGATTGGAGTTCGTGAGCTTGGTTTTTGTAGAGGCTGTGTAGTGCTTAGATGTCTTGGAAGGCTGACGCTCTACCATTGAGCTACACCCGCATGTGCCGATTCTGAACGCTTTTGCAATCCATAAATCGGTGTTCTTGTATTCCAAATGGGTGTTGTTGACCCGAAAAGCAATCCAGAACGCGGTGAGTATATCTTCTATGTGTTCAAATGTCTCAATTCGCAAACCACGAAATTCAAAACTTTCGTATTGAGAACACAAACCCTCGCGGATATGTTTTGATCTCAGAATCCTGGATGAGGTGCTCAAAGAGTATGGCTCACGAAATCTAAGCTTGTGTGTAGTAGGACTTAATGAGCATATTTTAAGGCTTTGTATTTTGGATCGCTTACTTTGGGATGCAATCTCAATGGTGTGAATCAGCAAAGCAGTCTATGATACTCGAACGCCTGGGGCGTGCTTGGTGTGTATTGATCGTCAGGGGAGATTCCTGCAAATTTGATGCACAGTCAGCGTGTGCAGAAATAGTTTGAATAATTGAAATACCCATTTGAATCGAGCGTTTGATAATGGTATGAGCCCACCAAATGCTTCCAAATCGCCAGAAATTCACACGAAACAACGAATTCTCAATGTTGCGATTGAGTTGTTTAGTGTGAAAGGGTATCGCGGTACATCGATCGCATCCATTTGCGAGCAGGCGCATGTGAATGTAGCTGCGGTGAACTACCACTTCCATTCGAAGCTCGAACTGTACCTTCAGGTTTGGCGGATCGCACTTGAGCATGAGACTGAGACCAATCCATTCGATGGGGGCATCGCGGAGACTGCATCCGCAGAGGAGCGACTCAGGGGCCGTATTCGCTCGTTGATCCACCGATTTGTTTGGCCGAACGCTCCCAGTGAGCTATCGATGCTCATTATTCATGAACTCGCAGATCCGACTGATCCCGCAGTGGACGAAATCCGTTTCAATGCAATTCGGGCTCCGCATTGGGCGATGCGAGAACTCGTACGCGAAATGCTCGGCGATCAAGCAACCGATCAAGAGGTGTTGTTCACGACTATGGGAATATTTATCCCGGTGTTCGGACTCGGGCTTCAACAACAATCAGTGTATCGGCGTGATCACCAACCAAACAATGATGGGAATTCGGTCCGAAACAAACTCCCAGGTGAGGTCCTCCGTGATGCGATCAGCCAAGAGGGCGGGTTCGAAGCGCTCATTGATCACATCACCACAACAACACTCGCAGGGATCGAAGCAGTACGCAAGAACATCAAGAAACGAGGGAATCCATGATGGTACGGTTGGGACTGATGTGCGCTTTGTGTGGCATTGCAGGGTGTCAAACAACGACCAGAAATTTTCAGTCACCTGTTGAAGTGCCCAGCAGTTGGACACTATCTCATGATGGTGAACGACTCCCCGAGCAGTGGTGGACCGCATTGGGTGATTCTTCGCTCGATGAGTTAGTCGACAGGGCATTGGACGAGAACTTTACGCTCCGGATGGCATGGGATCGTCTCTGGCAGGCAAACGCAATCGCTCGTCGCGAAGGTGCCGATACCTATCCAACTGTTGATTTCACCGGGGGGGGAGGTCGAACTCGTACACTGAATAGTACTGGAACATCCTACGCGACAGACTGGGATCTTGGTCTGAGAGCTAGTTACGAGTTCGACCTTTGGGGACGCATTCGTAGTACGCAGGACGCAGCATTGCTCGATGCGATGACCGCGGAGGAAGATGTTTATACATCTGCAATTTCACTCTCTGCAGATATCGCGAGCAGGTGGTATGAATACGCCGAGCAAAGCCAACGCATCAAAGTGATCAAAAGACAAAACCTCAACAATCAGGATGTGCTTGAGATCATTACCGCACAGTTCCGAGCGGGACAGAATCGAGCTGAGGATGTATTGCGTCAACAGAACCTCGTTGAATCGAACCTAGGGGATCTTGCCGTCGCTCAACGACAAGCGGAAACCATCCGATTGCAGCTTTTAATCCTGCTTGGATTGTCACCTGATGAGACACTCCCGATTGGTCAACCTGTATTGATCGATCTCCCCCCAATCCCCGAACTGGGACTCCCCGCGGCACTTTTGCATCAACGGCCAGATGTGCGTAGTGCATACCGTGAAGTTCAAGCTGCTGATCGTCGGACCGCTGCTGCCATAGCAGATCAATATCCAAGTATTAGTTTGTCAGCATCAGTGGGGACCTCGGGGAATCGAGTGAGTGATCTCTTTGACAACTGGGGCGCGAACCTCGCTGCGAATCTTGTACAGCCGCTCATTGATGGGGGCCGACGCGAAGCAGAGGTCGATCGCACACTCTCAATCACCTCTGAATCGATCAATAACTACGCACAGGTTGTATTGAGCGCCCTCCATGAAGTGGAGACTGCGTTGTCCCAAGAGCGTCAGCAGTTGTTGTATGTACAAAGTCTCGATCGACAGTTTGAGACTGCTCAGAAAGTCGTTGAGCGTGTTCGAGATAGTTATCTAAGTGGGCAGAGCGAATATCTCAATGTGCTCGATGCACAAACAACCGTTCAGCAACTTGAACTCCGTCAACTCGAAGCACGCAGAATCCTGATCAACTATCGGGTTGATCTCTCGCGAGCACTCGCAGGGGGATGGGAGATGTCTGCCCCAGAACCTGCTCGAATAATTGAAGTCCACGATATGCAAAGCTCGACCGACCATGTTTCGGTATTGAACACTGACCAAGGAGTTTCCCAATGACCGATGAATCTTGCAAGACTCAATCCTCCAAAGTCAGAACCGGAGTACGTGTTGTGATCAGTTTGATCGTGAGCACTGTTGTGTTAATTGCTGGTATCGGGATCTATACATACCTCGTCGAGAACCCAAACAAAGCGCCACGAAGACCACTTGAAAAGACAAGCCGATTGGTTGAGACGATCACCGCGTCAACTGGTGATTATCCTGCAAGTTTGTCTGCGATGGGTATCACAATCCCCGCAACACAGGTTCAACTCAAACCTCAACTCAGCGGCCGAATCATTTTTATCTCACCAGTTTTCGTTCCAGGAGGTCAATTCGAGGTTGGTGAAGAAATCATGAGAATTGATCCGGCTGATTTCGAGCTGACCCTCGCTCAGCGTGAAAGCGAAGTTCTGCAGGCGAAGAGCCAGGTTATTGCAGCACATGCGGACCTGATATCTGCACAGCGTGAACTCTCAATTGAGCAGGGGAGTCAGAATGTTGCCAAACGCGAGTTTGAACTTTTGGGAGTACAAATCCCGGAGAGTGATCGATCACTTGTACTCCGAGAACCACAACTCCAAGCAGCACAAGCAGCTGTCGAATCTGCTCATGCTGCGATTGCATCCGCGGACGCAGGCCTTGCCGCAGCTCAAAGCCGAATCAAGCAGGCGAAGTTAGATCTTGATCGTACATCGATCCGAGCACCATTTAACGCTGTGGTTATGGAGAAAAACGCTGATATCGGAGATGTTGTCAGCACATCAACCACACTTTCGAGTTTACTCGGGACAGATCGTGTCTGGATCGAACTCGCACTCCCGCTTTCAGATTTGCGTTGGATTGAGACTAGTTCACAGAGCGCATCGACTTTGGGTTCGAGGGTTGAAATCCGGAATCCTTCTGCGTGGGGGAATGATGTGCATCGTGACGCGCGGGTGATTCAGATCCTCCCTCAGATTGAAGCAGAATCCCGGATGGCACGGGTATTGGTCGAAGTAGAAGACCCGCTTTCAGTTTCTGAACAGAGCAAATCGCTCCCCAAACTCTTGGTAGGGAGTTATGTTCAGGCGAAGATTATTGGTCCAACCATTTCAAATGTAGTCCGATTGCCTCGCTCGGTTGTTCGGGATGGCGATGTGGTTCGGATCATGAATGATTCCAATGAACTCGAAATCCGGAAGGTCACTGTTGCATTCAAAGAACCAGAGTATGTGTTGATCTCTCGAGGAATAGAATCAGGTGAGCGGATTGTGACCACAAATCTGGCAACCGCTGTCGAAGGGCTCTCGCTGCGTACTGCAGAAACTCCAGCAACTGCACCAATGGATGAGTTGGGTTCGGGAGTAAGCGAATGACACATAAAAACATGGAGACCGAAAGCAAAACCGGGATGATCGGATGGATGGTCCACAATCGTGTGACTCCCAACCTCATCATGCTTTTGCTTTTGATCGGTGGTTTTTTAACTTATACCCACCGAGTAACAAAGGAAGTCTTTCCAAGCTTTGATATTGATTCTGTCACCGTTCGTGTACCGTATTCGGGAGCGAGTCCTGAAGAAATCGAGCAGGGAATCGTTCTGGTGGTTGAAGAAGCAATCCGCGGACTCGATGGCATTAAAGAAGTCAAAGCGACCGCCACCGAAGGCAGCGGTCAAGTTGTTGCTGAACTGATCGAAGGTGCCGATCGACAAGTCGTATTTCAAGATATACAACAAGAAATTAATCGGGTAACCACCTTCCCAGATGACGCGGAGGAACCCATTGTCAGTATGAATGTCCGTCGGCGCGATGTGCTCGAACTCCAAATCTACGGAAATGTAGGCGAATCAGATCTCCGTGAATCCGTTGAAATGGTGCGTGACGCGTTGCTTCAAAACGAGAACATCACACAGATATCACTCAATGGGGCACGCGATCGGGAGATCTTGATTGAGATCCCCCAAGAGGTTCTTCGGCGCTACGGCCTGACCATGCAGCAGATCAGCGATCGTCTGCGATCTGATTCAACAGAGGTCCCCGCGGGTTCAATTGATACAACTTCTGGTAATGTGCTGGTCAGAATAGATCAACGCAACGATTGGGCAAGCGAGTTTGCGAACATACCAATCGTAACAACCGAGGCCGGTGGAATCGTACGATTGGGTGATGTCGCCACTGTCCGCGATGGGTTCGAGGACACCGATGTATTCAGTAACTACAACGGCCAACCTGCGATTGAGATTAAGATTTACCGGATCGGTGATCAAACTCCTGCAAGTGTTGCCGATGCAGCCTATGAAACAATGAGAGAGATAGAGGCAAGTCTTCCTCCAAATGTGCATTGGAGTGTCACAGATGATGACGCGGATCTTTTTAAAGAACGACGAGATCTCCTCCTGAAAAATATCGGGATGGGACTGGTTATTGTGCTCGTTGTCCTCGGATTGTTCCTCGAACTCCGACTCGCGTTCTGGGTCATGATGGGTATCCCGATTTCATTCCTTGGAACGATTCTGCTACTTCCCTACGCGGGGATGAGCATCAACATGATTTCAATGTTCGCGTTCCTGATCTCGCTGGGTATTGTTGTCGATGATGCAATTGTGGTGGGAGAGAATGTATATGAGTATCGACAACGCGGGATGTCCGCTGTGGATTCTGCGATCAACGGTGCGCGGGATGTCGGTAAACCAGTGTACTTCGCTGTGCTTACAAACATTGTTGCGTTCATCCCACTTGCAATGATCCCAGGATTCCTTGGAAAAATCTGGGGTGTGATCCCGGTGGTCGTGTGCACCGCATTCGCCCTCTCATTGATAGAATCGCTCTACATCCTTCCTTCACATCTTGCTCATAGCGCTGGGGAGCATCGATTTAGATTATTCCGTTGGATAGATCGCAAGCAGCAAGCATTCAGTTTGCTCGTGCGTGATTTCATCTACAAGGTTTACGGCCCGTTCTTAGATATGTGTATTCGACAACGGCTGATTACGCTCAGCGTCGCGGTGTCAATCTTGTTGGTGTCTCTTGGATATGTCGCATCGGGCCGACTTGGATTGATCTTAATGCCTCGTATTGAAGCGAATCAAGCAGTCGCAAGCGCCACACTCCCAGTTGGATCGCCGCTCAATCAGATGCTTGAAGTTGAGCAAACGCTCCTTGATTCTGCGTACAAGGTCGCTGCCGAATCTGGAGGCGATGAACTGGTCAGCGGATACACAAGCTCTATCAATAACAACTCTGTCGAAGTATCGGTGCTGTTGACACCGCCTGAGGTTCGTCCAATGAGTACCTCGGAAATTACACGGCTCTGGCGCGAAGCAACTGAAACAATGCCTTCTCTGGAAACGCTCAAGTTTGAATCAGACAGGGGTGGGCCAGGTGGTGGTGCCGCGATCAGTATTGATCTGAGCCATCGAGATATTTCAACGCTTGACCGTGCTGCCGAACGACTCGGGACACTCTTGGAAGAGTTTGGTTCTGTTTCAGAAGTGGATAATGGAGTTGCATCAGGGAAACAACAGCTCGATTTCGAGCTCAATGATTACGGACGGAGTCTTGGGCTGACCGGTGCGCTCGTCGGTCGGCAACTGCGCGATGCGTATCAAGGGTCACAAGCAATCAAGCAACAGCGAGGCCGAAGCGAGGTAACAGTCCGTCTTCGTCTCCCCGAATCAGAACGGGTGAGTGAGTTTGATCTCGAGCAATTCATTGTACGAACAACTGACGGCGTAGAAGTTCCGCTTCAGGATATCGCAGAGCTCACGAGGGGGAACGCATACACAGAAATTAAGCGGACCGATGGACGAAGAACATCTTCTGTAACTGCGGATGTTACGCCGATCAGTCAAAGTGCAAGTGTGAAGGCAGCGCTCGCAGAGACTGTTCTCCCAGAGTTGATGGCAGATTTTCCAGGATTGACTTGGACATGGGCAGGTCGGCAAGCAGACATGTCCGAATCTATGGGCGCATTAGGAAACGGGTTATTGATCGCGTTGTGCGTCATCTACTTTTTGCTTGCGATGGCATTTAGTAGTTATACACAACCCTTCATCGTGATGGCTGCGATCCCATTTGGAGTCATCGGCGCCATCATCGGTCACATGGTCATGGGCTATTCAATGTCTTCCATCAGCATGATGGGGATCATCGCACTCTCTGGTGTTGTCGTCAATGACTCATTGGTCCTCATCGAGAGTGCCAACCGGGTTCGAATCAGTGAGAAATTATCTGCATTTGAAGCAGTTCATATCGCGGGTGTTCGTCGATTCCGACCAATCCTCCTCACGACATTAACAACATTTGGTGGGTTAGCGCCGATGATCTTTGAAACATCAAGACAGGCTCGATTCATGATCCCGATGGCAATCTCGCTCGGCTTTGGTATTTTGGTTGCGACCGCGATTACTCTTGTTCTTGTCCCAGCGTTATATGTTGTCATCGATGATGCCAAGAGGTTCACTTCTTGGGTACGAAACAAATCATGAGTTTCATGATTGAAATGCCGTATGATGGTTTATTGAGTTTTCGAACATGCTGATTGACTTCATGAAGAATGATGATGCAGGAGAAAGATTCACACTTCAAGTTGCAAGACGGTGAGGATAACCTAATGAGCATTTAAGAGTTGAAAGACACTCCGCTTGCTTTCGCAAGCGGAGTGCTGATCGGGAACAATCTGGCTTAGCACCCGCCTGCAAACTGGTGGAGGAACAGCGCAACATCAAAGTAGTTCAGCGTACCATTCCCATCAAAGTCGATTGATAGATCGCCAGCAGTGTAGAGTCGCAAGAACTCTGCAATATCGAAGAAATCTAATCTACCTAGGGGCATCGCGAGATCTGCGAAACAGTCAGACTGGACCATGAAGACATCGTCTTGGATTTCGTCACCGATGTCGGTATTCATCCGAATGATATCAGCAAGTGTTCTTCGCTCGATCCGGGTGACCATGTGCTGTGGTAGATATGACTGATACCAGAAGCGGTCGCCATCACGAAGTCGGGTGAACTGATCGCGAAGCACGCGGTAGAGCGTTTCCCCAACAAACGCACGCGGACGGTGGGGTTCTGCGAGCAAACCGACCCACGCATCAATGTCATCTACGCTTTCATATGCTGATGCGAGGTTCGCCGCGATCACCGGATCGGGATTGACTTGTGAAAAGCTCATCGCAGGTGAACGACCAAGCGCTGTGCGTATCGCGTTGTAGCTCGGAATACCATGATCGCGTCCGCGTTGAATATTGAGCGAAACGAGATCAAATCCGCCAGCACCTGGAGGTCCAAAGAGGAAGTTACGCACATCATCAATGACAAACGAATCGATATTCTGCGCGTGCTGGTTCGCTAATCCTCGCAGCAACGGGTCGATTCCATGCTCGACGATCTCATTTGGTGCGAAGAATGCTGCAGCAAGGTCGAGATGACCCGCATCTATTTCCTGATTCGTATCATCCAGACGCAAGATCTGAGTTGAAAGCATTGTGTGGCCGACACGGTATGCGGCATTGGCAAACTCATTGGCGATGCCCGCATTCACCTGTGGACGGTATCCGCGGTATGGCGGGAGTGCATTGGGTCCGAGCAACTTTGGGAGAAACTCATTGTAAGTAATCACCTGCATTTCAGCAGCGACAATCGCACGCGCATGTTCGAATATCTCATCACCTGAGAACTCTGGATGCTCGAGTGCGATCTCATGGGCAAGGCGATTGTGCTCACGCACGAAGAGCGTGTGCATTGCTGTCAATCCAACCTGTTCATTGGCGCGGATGTCTCCACCAAGGAAGTATGATTGATCGTCAGCGCTTGGTGCATTGGAGAAGCCGTTGGTGTTATAGGGGAGAAAATCGCCTGTACTGGTCTTCATCTTGCCTGATCCATCAAGCATACGGAGTTCGTGCGTCCGTTCTTCTTCGGACCCATACACATTCGATGCATCGATATATGCAGTAATGAGATTAAACTGTTCACGGACACCATCGACGAGCGCCCATGCCGAGCGATCGAGCGGGATCGTTGCAATGCCGGTGCTGAACGGGTCGAACCATGTGTCACCCATCGGCACAGAAATATCAAATGCTTCGCCTGGATCCGCGATCGGAGTCTCGTCGATATCGTGATCAACAAACTGACCCCATTGCCAGATGAAGTCAGAGTATCCGAGTGTGTTTGGGATATCTGTTCCATCCTGAGCTGCAACTAAGTTGCTGATTGATCGAGCACTCGGACGAAGTTCACCACTCGGTGATCCAACACCATCAGCATAATTCGCGGGGAACAGACGAATGAATTCAACTCCAGATGCTCCCCATTCAGGGTTCATTGTGTTGTTGCCGATACCGTCAATTGTTCGAAACTCGAATGGGAATATCGCAAGCCCGCCTTGTTGAGAGCGGGGGGTATCACGATCTCGCTCATTTTCAAGGCTTCGATGTACGGGGGATCGATTCTGTTGCTTCTCTTGATTTGTATCTTGAGCAAGAGAAATCGTGCTCGGTAAGCCCAGAGCGAGGCCAGCAACGAGAGCGGTTTGAAGAGGATTTCGTGTTTTCATATGTATCTCCTTTATGATTCGACATGCATTTAAATAATGATGTCTCTTAGAGATTGCGAGTCAGCTCCCGTTCTGTGACATCACATTACACATTTCATAGAAAATATATTTATTCAAAATTTTGATTAAAATAATGGAACCTGTGTCCCATTCTGTAAACGAGCAGACAATCAAGCAAGGACTCTGTCGGTTTCATACGATACCCAGAGTATGGAGAGAAGAATGAAGTTTCGATCACACGCCCGTTCAGGGCAAGACATCTTTGAAATCCTTGTACATGAGAACGCAGATATGCTCACAGCATATCTGCGGAGCTCATTAGATGGGTCCGCTGATGTCGATGACATCTTCCAAGACACGATGATCGTCGCATGGCGTCGTCTAGGGGACTACGACCGGAGCCGGCCGTTCGGGCCTTGGCTCCGAGGGATTGCGAGGAATCTTATTCTTGCCCATTATCGCAAAAAATCTTCAGGATCCAAATGGTGTACTCCTGAAGTGCTCGATGCCATTGATCGGCGATTCGATCAACTATCTCACTCTGCAGGAGATTCATTGCAAGATCGCGTCGCACCGTTGCTTGACTGCATCGCTCAACTCACAGAACGCCTCCGCCAAGTAATCGAGCTCACCTATAGCCGAGACATGTCTTATCGGGAGATCGCGAATGCAACGAATGAAAAAGAGGAAACGATTCGAAAACGAGCACAGCGTGCAAGAGCGAGTCTCTTTGAATGTTTACAGAAAACTGGAGGAATCCGATGAATACTTCGGACAATGATCATCCACACCAACCCGCGAGCAACCAAGACGAGCAAGAATCGATTGCCAATGATCGGTTTATACATGGATTGATCCAGTTTACCCATAAGGACACAAACTCCACACGCAGTGTTCGGATTGACAAAGTGATGGAACAGATTCGGTCCTCTGGAAATGAGTCACGATCACTAAGCTGGAAGATGTTTGTGAAACTTGTCCCACTGGCAACCGCTGCGATCATCACACTTGTAGCGGTATCTGTCTTCATCCTTGCGCCCCAATCCAAGGCGTACGCGATGGTGAACGCCGCGATCGAAGCAACCCGTTCTGCGCCCGAACTCCGTTATGAGATTCAGATATTGGATCAACAACAGAGCGACGAGTTGATGAGCCTTGGTTCAATCGACATGCGAGGAGAGTTATTGCTCATTGAAATTGAAACTCCATATGGAGATCGGTTTGTCACCGGGCGCGATCATGATGGCGATTGGTCACTGCGTCGCGACGGGAGTGTAGAGCGCCTTCATCCCAGCGGTGCTGCACCCCGTTGGATTAATCTAGGTGACAGTACAGTTCTTGTAGGACCGCTCGATGAGTTGCTACTACAACTCCAACCTGATTACGAAATCGAAGAAGTGGCTCAAAATCAAACGGGATCGAGTGAGACAGCATTCCCACAGATCATCGCGACACGACGATCAGGAATCCATAGGCCGGGACCTGATCTGGTTCAGATTTGGATCACAGCTGATACTTCTATTGTGAATCAACTTGAACTGCACTGGACCAAATCAGTTCCATCTGGAATGGATCATGCCAGACCTGAACCAAGGCGAGGCCCTCCCGGAATGGGAGATGAGCATCGAGGCCCCCCGAAACCTCACGGGCTCGCCGAAGCGGAAAAACGTCCACCGCATGGGCATCCAGAAATGCTTCTGAATCCGCCGCAGTTTGGTTCAGGTCATCACCCGCCTCCGCCGCAGCGCATTGTTTTCATGCGAGTCGATCCTGTCCTGCTCACGGATAAACAGTTTTCGCCACCGACACCATGATGAACATGAACCATGGTTCACTCCAGAAGTGATTCTGAGTAGACTGAAGAATGAGAGTAAACTTTGATACCCCGATGCAACGCATCAAGGAGAAGAATAAATGAACTACAAAGCACACATAAGTTCGATAGGAACATGTATCTTCATCATGGTGTGCATGACTGGGATTGGGTGCAGCACGACACAAAGTCCATCTCAGCCTCAACCTAAACATCGCGTCAACGATGGTTCTGAGCGACAAGACCTACGCCACCAACCCATGGATGTTGTCGAGTTGCCCAAACCTTCGGTATCCATCACGATCGAGGGTGAATACCGCGTGATTACAACCAATGGACTACCAAACCACGAAATCGGTGAGTTTCCAAATCCAAGCAATCCCAATGCCCTGCGGAGTCAGAACAAAGAGATCCGCATTCCACTGTATCCAACGCCATCAAGTGGTTTGATTCCTTCTGCACCTGAGTTTGGAGTTGCGCTCAACGGAGTCATCTTTGACTCTGGCACCGGTGAGTTCTGGACTGTCACAGGAGAACGAGGCAGATCTGCATGGAACTACGACGCTTCGAGTACAAACAATCAAGGGCGCTTCGGGACAGACTTCAATCATGCGCATGTCAATCCAACCGGAAAATATCATTACCACGGCGTACCGACCAGCCTGCTCGAATCGCTCGCTCATGGGCACATCCACGATGATCATGCACACGAAATGATTCACCTTGGTTGGGCATTTGATGGTTATCCGATCTACGCGCCCTTTGGATACGAAGACCCCGACGATCCCACATCAGAGATCGTTGGACTTACATCGAGCTATCAACTCAAGCATGGCACCCGTCCGGGACCGCCTGATGGACCTGGGAATAGTTACGACGGGACATATGCTGCGGACTATGAATACATTGAGGGATCTGGTGATCTTGATCGTTCCAACGGTCGAACCGGTGTTACGCCTGAGTTTCCAGATGGCACCTATTACTATATCATCACAAATGAGTTCCCTTCCGTCCCACGCACATGGGTTGGAACCCCGGGACCAGAGTTCAATAGAAGACCACCGGGGGATGCACCGCGAGGTATGCATCAAGGCCATCCGGAGGATAACGAAGACAAGTTGCCTGGAGAGCCATTAAAATCTACCCACACCCAAGTTCAATCAGTGAACCCTGCATACTTCATGGAAGACGCCCTTGCTGCTCCGATCGTGAAAGAAGAACGAATACTCTCCGATGGTACAACTGCACTCTGTTATATAATCCGTACCTACTCCGAACCGCATGAACACGAGATGGGACCCTGGGCACCGACGCATATTGACGATGATGCGGGCAAGGGAGGTATCTGGCTACAAGATGGGGAAGTGCATGATGTTGATGGTCCATTTGTCCGTGATATCGCAGAGTTTTACGACGATCCAGATTGGAAACTGTATCGAGAGGATGGTTCGATCCGAGTGACCGATACAAAGGAAGCGTTCGAAGCAGCAGCAAGACCTAATGTGGATCCGAAGTACCACAACTATGTCGTCGAAGGTCGACCTGAATGGATTGATCGAAATGTATTTGTCTATGTCATCCCCGTGCATCCGATTTATCAAACAGAACCAACATTGCTCGGCCGTGCGGGTGGTCCCCGAGATGACCGATCGGATGTGAACGCAAATGGACGTCCAGAGGGTGGACCTCCCCCACGCGGCAATCGCCCTGATGGACCACCACCAGTTCGCCGAGATGGTCAGGGGAGTGCAGACCAACATCAGCGCGGCGGAACAGAGATCACGGCCCTCGGGATCGCATTCAACGGCGTGAACTTCGATCCCCCCGCTCCGGTGGACGCGATCCTCGCAGCCCATACGCTTGCGCCGTTTGATGACGCAGGTGGACACATCAACCCACACAATGGATATCACTACCACACAGTCACAGGTCACACCAAGGAGATCGTTCAGCATGATGGGCATGCGCCAATGATCGGTTACATGATGGACGGCTTTGGGTTGTATGCCCACGCCAACGAAGACGGAACAATCCCAAATGATCTTGATGAGTGTGGGGGACATACTGACAGCATACGAGGATACCACTATCACGCAGGGGCAGCAGGCGAGAATCAGATCATCAAAGGGTTCCGAGGCATTCCCGGCTCAATGACTGTCGGACAGGAATAACAAGGTTTGTATTCGAAGAGTTCTGTTGAATTTATGTTCGTATTCATTCATTGAAAGGATGAGCATCTATAGTTTCATGCAGGAACAAAGTTTATCAGGAGGAAGAATCATGAAACGCACATCGGCAACCCTCTCCATCGTATGCTCACTCGCACTGCTCGCAGGGTGTGGAGGAGAAAGCGAGAAAACAGAAACTCCGAAGGCTGATACCGCTACGACTCCCGCTGCAACCGGCGGGGATGCATTCGCCAGAGCGAAGGGCAAAGTCGTCTACTCGAAGACATGTATCGCGTGTCATGGTGAAGGCGGAGTCGGTGTTGAAAATCTGGGAAAGAACTGGATCGTCAGCGACTTCATCAAGAACTCAACCGATGAAGAACTGCTTGCATTCATCCGTGCAGGACGGACCATTGATGATCCGATGAGCGCCGGAAATGCACCGATGCCTCCAAGTGGTGGGGATCCAACCCTCACTGATAAAGATCTGCAGAATGTCATCGTCTACATGCGAAGCTTGCAGAAGTAAGACTACAACTCATATCAGAACTTCGATACAGACAACGCAAAAGCGGGTTTATGATCAATCATAAACCCGCTTTCAATATGCAGAGTTTGTCCAGTGTCTTTATTCTGGTTTCACGAACTTGATCGCCATGAACAGCGGGATCTCGCGCCGTGCTCGGTTTTCTGCTGCGGCACGCGGACCCGGTTCACTGACACGCTGGCTTGCCCACTCTTCAACACCAGTGACGATCAACCCATTCTCAGTCCCCGCATTGATATAGCTGCTCACTGGACGGTGATGGGTGACAGTCGTGATCGCAGGTTTACCCTTTGAGACTTCGCCTGGGTTCATCACGATTTGGTTTGATTGTTCAGAGAGATACTGATCGACTCTGCGGAACTGGATCTGTTGTCCGGTCCGTTCGTCCATCGTCCAACCCCATGCTGAACCACTCGCAATACGGAATGAAGGATGTGAAATCACACACACAAAGCGGCCACCGGGTAACAGCCGGTCGTATACACCCTTGAATACTGATTCAAGTCGATCGATGTTCATGAGTGCCATGATACAGGTCGCGGCATGAACGGGTTCACATTCAAGATCTGAGAGCTTGGCAGCATCCCAAACCTTGTAGGAAGTTCGATCTGTCGCGCGAGAGTTGGCAACTTCGATCAATGCATCAGATATATCAGTACCAAGAACCGCGTCAACATCAGAATGCATCACGATGTATTCACTCATCACACCCTGGCCACACGCGACATCGAGTACGCGTTCATTCGATTGCAGATCGAGCATATTCATCACACCCGGGAGGATGATTTTCTGGTGATGATCTGATCCGCGTTGTGCGATTAAACTGTCATACCAACCCGCAACATGATCCCATCCTTTTTTTACCATCGAAGATGCTTGTTCTTCTGCAGCATTGATTGCTGCATCTGCTGGCGGTTCGACATCCATTGCCATCCAAAACGATGCAGGTGCAGGGCACTTGTAGCGCATGGTCTTATCTTCTTCAGGGTGCGTAATACGCAACCCGTTGGCATGGAGTCCGAGTCGATGAAGATCATCGCGTGTGGCGCCGTGCTTGAGATCGCCCACGATCGGGTGTCCGATTTTGGCAAGGTGCTCACGAATTTGCTCAGGGAGATCAGGTCTTGCACGAACACGAAGCAGGCTCAACCCATTGCCCGATTCAACGACACGGATATGCGTGCTTGGTGTGGCGCCTATCCCTGATGAATGGGAGACAGCTCCGGTAATCGATTCACCTGTGAGCTTTGCATCATCTGAGAACACACCTTCAACGAGTGCGAGATAACTGGTTTCGGGATGGGTTTGTGTTCGAGGAGAGTCTTCAGTGTCACGCATCGCAACAAAGAGGACAATGCCTGATGCTTGTGCATCGAGCTCATGGGCAACACGCATCAACCGTTTGCGAGCACCGGAGAGTTCCTCAACCATGTCAACCATGGTTGGAGATTCCCCTCTGCGAGTCGCCGTGCCCGCGGGTTTGTTGACGACAAGCACAAAGTTGTCCTTCTCGACGATAACTGGTTTCGGGAAGCGCACGCGTTCTTCGCGCTCGTCATCTCTTCTGTCTCTCGGGTCGCCGTAGCCTCCACCCGAGTTGTAACCTCTGCCTGGACCACCTTGTTGACGTTGTCCAAACGGTGGGCCTCCGCGTGATTGGCCGCGCTCGCCGCCGTAGTTGCCGCCGCCCCCGCCATAACCACCTCCGCCGCCTTGTCCACCGCCTTGGTATCCGCCGCCGCTTTGTCGACCGCCGCCGTACCCGCCACGTTGTTGGCCGCTTTGTTGTCTTTGGCCTCCGCCACCATATCCGCCGCTTTGACGCGTACCTTGGTCTCTGTTTCCATACCCACCGCTTTGACGACCGCCATGTCCACTACCTTGGTACCCACCGCCTTGGTTTCCGTATCTACCGCCGCTTTGCTGACCACCTTGACGACTTCCTTGTCCTCCGCCATAGCCGCCACGATTTCCATCGCGGTTGTCATCTCTCTTTGGTCTTGGTTCACTTCGGTTGCCGCCGCCGTAGTATCCGCCGCCATCATTGCCTGAGTTGCCTTCGGGACGATCGTTCGAGCGATCATTGTTGTCGGAGTTATTATGATCACCATCGTTATTGGTGGGGGAGTTGTCGTTGTTCTCTGGTGGGTTCTGGGACATAGTGATGGATTCCGATTCTGTGATTCGTCTTCATCTCTATGGAAGACTGGTGTCAGGGTGCGATCGCTCGCGGCGTTATTCGATTTTCAGTGAGCGGAGTAATCTGCTCGATCAACCAATTGGCAAAGGCAGATTTGGAAATCACACCCGGAGTCGATTGGTTGCATTGAACCCCTCGGGATTCATTGCCTAATAGTGTTGCCTCAATTGAGTCAGAGTCCATCGTTTCGAGCGCATTGGCGACAATGAGATCAATATTTTTGCGTTCCAGTTTCCGCAACGCAGAAGAAATCATCCGATCATTGGGTTCGAGGGCAAATCCAACGAGCAGCTGGTCATTTCGCGCAATCTTCGAGCATCCCGCGAGTAAATCTGGGGTAGATTCAAGTTGAATACTCAGATCGCCGCCTTCGCGTTTCCGTTTGCCTTCCAGATCAACTTCTTCCGGTGCAGGTCGGTAGTCCGCGACGGCTGCAGCCATGATCAGGGTATCTGACTCAGGCAGATGAGTATGAAGCAATGCTTGGAGGTCCGCCGTGGACTGGAATCGGATGGTGTTGATGGACTTGTTGGTTGGTAAAATCGCGTTTGGTCCAAGCAAAAGGGTGACTTGCCAGCCGTTTGCTTGAGCAACATCAGCCAAGGCGCTCCCTAAGCGTCCAGATGAGCGGTTTCCGATGAATCGAACGGCGTCAATAGACTCGTAGGTTGGGCCAGCGGTAATCAATAGTCTGCGTGTCGCTTCGTTCTGTGTCACGAAAAACCTCTTTGAGATCGATTGCATTGGAACATGGTACCGGTCCGTATCGTAGAGTCTTCAGCTCAACAATGAGCATGAATTTGAAGAAACAAGGTGTGATCTGATGCCCAATACGGCATATGTCCCATATCTTTGTTCCTATAGTGCTTACTCGATGAGGGATGCACTCTCTATCGACCTGTTTCATTTCGCAGAGGATTGAGCATACATATGGCCAGAAGTCGGAAAAAGCTCGGACAAATACTCGTTGCCCAAGGTGCGATCAACGCAGAACAAGCTGATTTGGGAGTGAAACACGCCCAAGAATCCGGAAAACGGATCGGCGAATCCCTAGTTGAACTCGGAACCATCACTGAAATGCAGGTGGTCAAGGCGTTGGCAGCTCAGTACGGCATGAAATATGTCGATCTGACCAATGAGAAAATCAAAAAACTGATTGATGATGATGCGCTCGATAAATCAGTCATGCGCAAGCATCTGGTGCTCCCAATGGGCAAATCCGGCGGCAAGATGCGACTCGCAATTTATGATCCGATGGATCTCGAGATGCTCGACAACATCAGGTTCAGGCTCAATATGGATGTCGAGCCGATGCTCGCTACCAAAACGCAGATCCGTAACTATATTGATGGCGGAGATGCAAGTTCCGGCGGGGTGCCAGGAGTATCCAATGCACCATCCCTGACAGAGAATGAATCACTCGTGACGGATTCGATCGATCGTTCGATTGACCGATCACTTGATCGTTCGATGGACCGTTCGATTGATGTTTCCTCTGAAGACTCTCCGGTAGTCAAACTGGTCAACCGGATCCTTGATGAAGCGGTCCGGAACAGAACAAGTGACATCCATATCGAGCCAATGGGTGATCGGGTTCGATTACGCTATCGGATCGACGGCGTGTGTATTGAGCGTGACAACCTGCCCAAAAGAATGCAGAACGCAGTGCTGTCGCGTCTGAAACTGATGGCGGGCATGAACATCGCAGAGAAGCGGATTCCTCAGGACGGGCGAATCAAGATTATGGTTGATGAAGTCGGGATCGACTTCCGTGTATCAGCATGTCCTGCTTATCATGGCGAATCTGTTGTACTTCGTATTTTGCGTCCAGATGCGGTTCGGATTGGTCTGGTTAACCTAGGGTTTGAGCCTGAAAACCTTGAGACATTCAATAAGATCATCCGCCGACCCAACGGAATCTTCCTTGTGACTGGTCCGACGGGATCTGGTAAGACGACCACTTTATATTCCGCGCTTGATGTGTTGAATCGCCCTGACAAGAAGATCATCACCGCTGAAGATCCGGTTGAATACAACTTTGATGGAATCAATCAGTGTCAAGTGCGTGAGAGCATCGGGTTCGGTTTCCCAGAGATTCTTCGATCGATGCTCCGTCAGGCGCCCAATGTGATCCTCGTCGGTGAAATTCGAGACAAGGAAGTAGGGGAGATCGCGATTCAGGCGGCGCTCACTGGTCACTTGGTATTCTCGACCTTGCATACTAATGATGCACCCAGCGCGATGACTCGATTGATTGACATGGGGATCAAGCCATTCTTGGTTGCATCATCCATCCAGGCAGTGATGGCACAACGATTGATTCGTGTTTTACACAAGAACTCTCGTTTAGCAACTGCAGACGAGCTTGATCATAAGTATTTGAATCTCATTGGTCTTACAGCAGAAGAAGCGCTTGGTCGAGTGCATTATCCGGTGCCTTGTGAAGAGGCAAGCAACGGGTATAAAGGCCGAAAAGCTATCTTTGAGATGATGAGCATGAATGCTGAGATTCGTGACCTTGCGTTTAAGCAAGCGCCATCTTCAGTTATCCGGAAAGCCGCGATTGCATCAGGTATGAAAGAACTCGTAGAGGACGGCAAAATCAAAGTGCTCAATGGGGTGACAACACCCGATGAAATCGCCCGTGTGAGCCAATCAGAATAGAACTTGAAGTTATGAAACCGATACAACATCGCTGTTCGCCCAACGACTCATGAAGCAATGACCCATGGTCTGGGATTTCAGGCGAGCGATGACAGGAGAAGTACAAAATGTCTACTGTTCAAATTGACCGATTACTTGATACCGTTGTAAAAACTGGTGGGTCTGACCTTCATCTGACAACCGGCAGGCAACCCACAATCCGCTTGAATGGTGGACTCAGAAACCTACAGACCAAAGTGCTCGATTCTGACGATATGGTTTCGTTGATGAAATCGATCACTCCAGAACGGAATCAGCAGGAACTCCAGGAAGAAGGCGGTACCGACTTTGGTTTCGCGTATGGAGAAGCCGCCCGATTCCGTGTGTCCGTGTTCCGTCAACGCGGCGACATCGCGATTGTTCTCCGTCAGATTCCCAATAGACTTCTGACATTTGATCAGATCGGTCTTCCTGATATGTGTAAGGACTTGATCCGTCGACCTCGAGGGATGTTCCTTGTAACCGGTCCGACGGGTTCAGGGAAGACCACATCATTGGCAACGATGATTGATTACATTAACCAGTACATGGATCACCATATTGTGACCATGGAAGATCCGATCGAATACTACCATCAGCACAAAAAATCGATCGTGAATCAGCGTGAAGTCGGAAATGATGTCCCGAGCTTCGCTGAAGCGCTCCGTCGTGCATTGCGTCAGGACCCCGATGTGATCCTTGTGGGTGAAATGCGAGACCTTGAGACCATTGAGGCTGCGGTACGAGCAGCGGAAACCGGTCACTTGGTCTTTGGAACTCTACATACCACTGGTGCCGCCAAGACGATCGACCGTATGGTCGATGCGTTCCCGGTTTCTCAGCAGAATCAGATCCGTGTCCAGCTCTCAACCGCATTGATTTGTGTGCTCTCCCAGGTCCTTATGGGACGGATTGATACCAAGGGTATGGTTGCCGCGTACGAGTTCCTTGTTGTTACTCCCGCGATCGCAAACCTTATCCGTGACAATAAGAGCTATCGAATTGATTCAGCGATTCAGACAGGTAAGAAGTACGGCATGCAGCTGCTCGATGACCACCTCTGGTCGCTCTACTCTCGAGGCATGATCAGTGCTGAGGAGATGGTTGACAAATGTAAGAATCAGGCTGATATTCGAACCAAGGTCCATCAAGCAGGTGGAGTTATCGGGCGTCCCGAGCTCGATGACCCAGAAGCATCCGTCGAAACACCTGAGTGATCGCAAGTGTCGAGAGAGCCGTAAATCCGTATTTTAATGTCATGATCCACATGTCGCAACGATTAAAGCTGTTTAAAACGGCTCGAATTGCAGAACATGTGCCCGTATCTTTGCGAACATATTATCGTAGATGACTCATCTGCGACCAATGGGCGAGGAAGCCCAACTGGAGTGAACCAATGCAACCATCTGAACTCAAAGGCCGAAAGCTTGGGCGTGTGCTCACCAAACTCAAAGTGGTGACTCGCGAGCAGGTACATGAAGCGCTCGGTGTTCAGAAAGGCCGAACCAACAAAGTCCGTATTGGACAGGTTCTGATAGAACTGGGTTATTGCACTGAACTCGATATCGATCGAGCGCTCGCAGGTCAGGCAGGCATGGAATATGTGGACTTGACCGATATGGAGCTCGACGAGGAGACCGTTGGTGCGATTCCTGCAGAGAATGCCAAAGCGTACAACTGTGTGCCGATTGAATATGATGCGAAAACGCGTCAGTTGAAGATCGCGATCAAGAGTCCGGATAACTTTCAAGCGGTTGACGACCTTCGCCTGTTGATGGGCGCGAAGGTTGAAGCGGTGGTTGCTTCGCCTCAGTCTATTGACGCGTTGATCGAGAAGTATTTCTCGAAGGGCGAGTCAATGCTTGATGTCGTCAATGCGTTGGCATCTGACGAGAAACTCCAAGAGTTGGGTGCACATTCCGATCAGTCGATTGATCTCGATGCAGTAATGGATGCAGCGGATGACAATCAGGTCATCAAGCTGCTCAACCTCGTCTTGTTGCAGGCGATCCGGGATCGTGCATCAGACATCCACTTCGAGCCATTCGAACATGAGTTTAAGATGCGATACCGAATCGATGGTGTGCTCTATGAAATGGTACCGCCACCGAAGCATCTTGGCACTGCGATTACAAGTCGTGTGAAGGTTATGGCGAACCTAGACATCGCCGAGCGGCGATTGCCTCAGGACGGTCGAATCGAACTCACAGTTGGTGGGAATCCGGTTGACTTGCGTGTGGCGATTTTGCCAACCCTTCATGGTGAATCATGTGTAATGCGTGTGCTTGACCGAGGGAATGTTGAGCTTTCACTCGATCGTGTTGGTTTCCGACCTGATGATCTTCAGCTTTTTCGCACTTTGATCGCAAAGCCGAACGGCATTGTGATTGTGACTGGACCAACAGGTTCGGGTAAAACAACTACTCTTTATGCAGCATTGTCCGAACTCAATGATATTGATACCAAGATTCTGACAGCTGAAGATCCGGTTGAATACGACATTGATGGGCTTTGCCAGGTTCAAGTGAACACAGAAGTTGGATTGACCTTTGCGAAAGCATTGCGTTCATTCCTGCGTCAGGACCCGGATGTGATCCTTGTTGGTGAAATTCGTGACCTCGAGACTGCTCAGATCGCGGTGCAGGCATCACTAACTGGTCACTTGGTGCTCTCGACATTGCATACCAACGATGCACCGAGTTCGATTATTCGATTGGTCGACCTTGGGATTGAGCCGTTCTTGTTGACCGCGACCATCGAGGGGATTGTCGCTCAGCGCCTTGTGCGAACGCTCGATCCGAAGACAAAAGAAGTGTTTACACCAACCGAGCAAGAGTTGATGGAACTCTCATTGCGTCCAGGCGATGTTCAGGGCCGACAGTTCTACCGCCCGGGCGCAGCAGCAGCCGTCGGTGGTGGTTATAAAGGTCGAATGGCGTTGTTTGAAATCATGACACTCGATGATGAGATGCGTGAGTTGATGATGAACGAAGCGAGCACGGCTGTGCTGCGAAACTCGGCGCGTAAAAAGGGTATGCGAACACTGCGTCAGAGTGGGTTGATGGCGTTGTACGAGGGGTATACAACCATCGACGAAGTCGTTCGAGAAACAATCGAAGATGAATAAATCTTGTGTCTTTGTTTTGAGACTAAAACACATGATGTTTGAGAGACAACTTAAGAAGTACACGACTCAGTGAGTAACTTGAGCGGGACGAGGAGTAGACGATTATGGCAACTTACACATACCAAGCGTTAAACGCATCTGGCAAGACGCAAAAGGGTACCGTTGAAGCTTCAAGTTCAGAAGAAGCAATCCAGCGGATTAAGTCGCAGGGTTACTTCCCGACTTCTGTTCAAGCTGCCAAAGCGAAGAAGGGCGAGAAAGCGAAGGGCGAAAAGGCAGACAAGGCACCTGCAAAGAAGAAAAAGAAGAAGGGCGGCGGATTCTCAATTGGTGGTGTATCTGCAAAGCACTTGACCTTGTTTACGCGTCAGTTATCGACTCTCCAAGATGCGGGTCTGCCGTTGTTGCGTTCCATTCAGATTCTTGAAAGCCAACAGAAACCGGGTCTGATGAAGAACATATTGCTGGGTGTATGTGAAGAGGTCGAGGGCGGTAGCTCATTGAGTGAATCAATGGGGAAGTATCCCAAAGCGTTCGACAAGCTGTTTGTAAAAATGGTAAACGCGGGTGAAATTGGTGGTGTGCTTGATGTAATCCTTCAACGGCTCTCCGAGTTCATGGAGAAGAGTGAACGGCTCAAGCGCAAGATCAAGGGCGCGATGGTTTACCCGGTTGTGGTCATCTTGATTGCGGTCATCATTCTCACCGGTATTATGGTGTTCATTATCCCGCAGTTTGAAGAGATTTTTACTGATTTCGAGATCGAGCTGCCCGCGCTCACGCAGATGCTGATCAATACCAGTCGATGGGTCAGTGGCAGTGGTGCGGGACAGAAAGTGCCAGGTTGGGCAATCATTATCATCGGGTTGCCTTCCATTGTCATCGCGTACAAGTTGATCAAGAAAACGCCTCCAGGTCGGGCGCTGTTCGACATACTGATTTTGTGGACCCCGGTTATGGGTAATCTAGTTCGCAAGACTGTGATCGCTCGGTTTACACGGACCATGGGTACCTTGATTAGTGCTGGTGTTCCGATTCTTGAAGCGGTCACTATTACTGGTCAGACCGCGGGCAACTATGTGTTCGAGAAAGCGCTCCGGAATGTGCATGACTCGATCCGTGAGGGTGAAACATTTGCAACGCCTTTGCGTGAATCAAAGACCTGTGATGCGATCGTGGTCAACATGATTGATGTGGGCGAAGAAACCGGTGAGATGGACGCAATGCTTTTGAAGATCGCAGACAACTACGACGAAGAGGTCGATGTTGCCGTTGCGTCATTGGTGTCACTGCTTGAACCTTTGATGGTTGTGGTGCTTGGTGGCATGGTCGGTACGATCGTTGTGGCGATGTTCATGCCGATGGTGGCGATGCTCGAATCGCTCGGTAGCTAACGCTTAGAGCGACAAAATCAGGAATTAGGACGAATAGAAACGGATATAGATTTATGGTGATTCATCACAGACAACAAATCTTGAGCGAACAGATGAGGCGGGGACTCATCGGCAGAAGATTCCGTCGCGATGGTTTTACACTTATAGAACTGCTTGTCGTTATCTCGATCATTGCGCTTATTGCAGCGTTGATTCTTACAGGGCTCAACAGAGCAACCAAGACTGCGAAACGAACCGCGAGCCAGCGTTCCGCTGCAGCTTTGGTTCAGGCGGTCGATCAGTTCCGCAATGACTTCGGATTTTTACCGCCTTTGGTCCATGATGGGATGGGTGTGAGCGCCGGTGATGATGAGTATCGTCCGACGCCGCTCGATCCGCTTGAATCGAAAATCGATGGACCGGTCTTCGAGCGCAATGGCGCGCAAGGGGATTTTCAGTCGATCGTGATTTGGAATGAAGGCCTTGATTTTGATTTCTTCCGTCGTCGACGAGGTGTCGGTCTTGATGCGATTCAGTTGAGCACCTCTGGGGAATGGCATAATGATGGTGCGTGGGAAGATCGTCGGTACAGCAAGTACTCGTTGGCATATTACCTCACCGGGGTGCTTGATCGGAATGTTGATGGGATCCGTGGTCCAGGGTTTGCTCGTCCGATTGTTGATGGATCATTCCTTGGTGTTGGGTACCCTGTGGGAAGTTCAAGAGATCGGTTCGATCCAATGATGGATGTTGATCGCCGCGGTGTGCGGATCGGTGTTGATTACATTGATCCCAACGAGTTTTCAGAGCATGACATTGGGCTTGATCCTGATTCAGCACCAGATCGTGATGCGATTTATGCACAGTATGAGCAGTACCAACTCAGTGCGTTGACTGCATTGGTTGATTCATTCGGGAATGCGTTTCGGTATTACCGCTGGGAACCAGGGCGGTATGTGAGCGGGCAGTTAGTTGTTGAGAGCACGCTTGATTTGAACTTGCCACCAGTTTTGATTGATCCGGTTGTTTTGGCAGAGGCAATGAACGATCCCGCAACCGCACAGGATTTCGATTTGACAGGTGGAAACATCAAGCTTCGTGATGCACGTTATGCCGTAGTAAGTGCTGGTCCTGACGGTTTGTTTGGAACGGAGAATATTAAGACGATCGCGAACTACTTTGGGACTGAAGAGCCAGCAGATTTAACAGAAATCGCGGAGTTGCGTCAGTCAGTCTGGGCGGACAACGCTGTGGAGATCGGAAAATGAAAAACCAACCACAGACAAACTTGTTTGCATCCTCTGCTGCACAGTTCTCAAGCACAACTCGCAAAGGGTTCACAATCATCGAGTTGTTGGTCGTGATCTCGATTGGGCTTATTATCCTAACAATTGCGGTGCCCGCATTCCGTTCAATGTCCTACTCATCAAGCAGATCACTCGCGGTGAACTCACTCTCAGCAGCGACCAAAATGGCGCGTGATATCGCATTGAGTTCCGGACAAGATGGTGCAGTCGTCTTCGTATATGACCCACAGGTGGGCAAGATTCAGATCATCCCCGCGGTGAAAGTTGGAACGGTTCGTGAGGGAACAACCGCACGCAATGGACCGGATAATGCGATGGGACTCGGTGATTTGCCGTACTTTGATCGTGATGTCTTTGTTCCTGCATCCGCGGGTGAGGTGCTTGAAGTTCCTCGGTACTGGATGGTGCGAGGTTACGCATCATCACGGATGTTGATCGACTTTGATTCTGCAGGCAATGCCGCAGCAACCTGGTACACATCCGATGTGTACGGCGGCACCAATGACAACGATCCAGTCAAAGAAGAATCACATTGGCTCTTTCCTGAGACCGGGTTCTTCCCCTATGACGCACAGGTTGTCGGTGGCGGTCTCGATGGCGGGCTTGACGGGGTGAATGCGGATGAACCCACAGCTCGACAGACATTTATGATTCGGTTTAACGGACGCAATGGCGCGTTGAGCCGTGATACGAGTTCTGCATTGTTTATCAATCCACGCAACAGCCGTGAGCGCCCGTACGGGGATCGTCCAACTTCTCACGAGCAGACGCTACGTGTTGATATGGCAGAAGATCTTGAAGTTTGGGCAAACCGTGTTGTGCTTTCATCGGATCTCAACGGGAACAACAATGCATACGGACGCGATGACAGTGAACTTCGTCAGATGCTAATCGGGAATGTGTCCAATGACACGATCTTAGTAAAACCTGTGAGCCGAATCGCTTTATACGATGAGCGCCGTTTAGGGATCGCGGTGGGTGCGCGTGGTTTGAATACGACGACCCAAACTCTGTATCAAGCTGCGGATCAGACTGATCGGAATGCAGAGATAGCTTTTGATATGGGATTGTTCTCGAATGGACTGAATGAAGACGATCTCTTAGAACAGATTAATCAGTGGGTGAATGGGGATACGAACTTTGATGACAACTTCGACCTTGACGACGAACCCGAATCCCGGCTGTACCTGATTCAGGTACACACCGGTGAACTTGTGGAGGTGTTGCGATGAGTGTTGTTGTTCCAGAGTTTGGTTTGCGAGTTCGAAAGCGTCGAGCGTTTTCACTTGTTGAGGTGCTCATCGCAATCTTGGTGCTTGCGATCGGTATGCTCGGACTTGGTGCCGTGTTTCCTGCGATCATCGCAGAGCAACGCGCTGCGTTCGACTCAATCGAAGGCGAGAACGCAGCGAGTGTTGCTGCTTCATTGATCACGAATCCAGAGATGGTCGATTTTAGGTTGATCAGCAAAGATTTTAACCGTTTTGATGATGGTGCGGGCGAACGGTACGCGTACGAATGGGTTGTCCCTCAGGATGGTGTGAATTATTACAACTGGCAATCTCCGGTACCTAGCCTCAATGATTTTTCGACTGGACTCTGGAGCTTCAACTCCAATGGTTCGTCGTTGAGTCCGATTGATATGAATAATCCAGAAGTTGCGCAGATACCCGTATCCGCAAGACTCTTCCCGCAGCCATATTCTGGGAAAGATCCGAAGTATGTCTGGGATTTGGCATTGAGGCGAGAACCATCAGGTGATCGTTTGCAAGCTGCGGTGTTTGTCCGCCGGATTGATGCACGCGTTCGTGTTCCACGGGATCACTCATTGAGTGATGTGCTCACCGGTGGCGGGGGTATCGATGCGAACCTGACACGAATTCCTGTCGCACTCAATGCGGGTACTGGTCAGATTTCAGCCGATGACGGTCAGGCAGACAAGGTGTATGCTGCGATCCAGACGCTCAATGTTGAAGTGCATCCAGAACATCTTGATTGGTTGATCATCCCAAATAATCAACCGATCGGTGCGGGTGGCGCTGATACCTCGATCGGGTTTGCAACCAAAGCGGGTCAGAAGTTGCTTGATAACACAGGGATCGTGCGGACCGTGGTGGGGACGCCTCAGATTCTTGCTGCTGACCAAACTGCGATTCCTGGTTTGGGAAGTGCACGCGTTGTGATTGTTGATCCACCGTTTGCGAACCAGAATGCGGGCGCTCAGAACACCGACAGCGCCCGTCCGGATACGAACAGGACGAACCGTGATTGGGACAATGAACGCAAAAGCTGGGTGCGTCAAGTGATCTTCACTCCGCGGACACCGGTGACTATTCGCCTGGTGAATCTGGAGGAAACGCCATGAATCATTCCACTCAGCACACATCCTCAAACAGAAATACACAGCGGGCATTTACCATTGTCGAAATGCTCGTCACGATCGGTATCCTTGTCGTGGTGACCGCGGGGGTTGCAACGATTTTTACATCAATTGGGAACACGGTTACCAAGGGACGCAAGGTATCGGAGTTGAATCAGTTCGCAGCTCGTCTTGAACGGGTGATGCGTGATGACTTTGAATCGATGACCCGTGATGGGTTCTTGGTGATTGTCAATAAGAATGCCAACGGCGGCAACGATGTCCCGCTCTTTCGCGGTGAACGAACCAATATCGATGCCGATCTGTATGGGAACTTTTCTGATGAACCCGGACGGGTTCGTCGGAGCGATGAGATCATGTTCTTCTCGCGGGGTGACTTTGAATCATCAAGGCCTGCGATTTCGAACGGGATGATTCCGCGTTCGCATGAAGCTGCGGTTTATTACGGGCATGGGCAGAAACGCCGCCCGCAGACTGCGACTTCAGATCCGAACTTTAATGATCCCAACAACCTCTTTTTCAATCCTGCGCCTTGGGACACAAACTATGACAATGCGCTCGATACTCGGGTCGGATTCAATACTCCGGGGTTGATTAACCCCAATGAGTTTGCGCGTGATTGGTCATTGCTTCGTCATGTGACCCTTTTGGTGAATCCTAATGGCAACGGGCAACAAGTACCTGAAACACTGTTTGGTCTTGATCGCTCAAATACACTCGATCGTCAGTTCCTTGAGGATTCTGCACGACAAATTGCACTTCAGCCTGCTGCGAGGAGTATTTTTACTTCGCTTAGCGGCAGCGATGGGTACGGGGAAAGATGGTTGTATGATGCGGCGAACAATGGTCCAGCAACGATCGATCCTCGTCCGCACTATCGTGTGAGTGGTCTGGTTGATGTGGTGACTGAAGATTTGGCAACGATCCGCGGGATGATCCAGGCATTGCCTGTCAAGCGTGATCCGAGTGCATATTTCAACTATGTTCCCAATCATGCGCAGCCGATCAATGTTGATCGCGATACATTCGAGTTTCAGTTCTGGAATGATTCTTCGCCAACTTTCCCGAATCCGGTTGACGCGCTGGCGTTCAATGTTGGTCAGACAACCAACACCATCGGGAATATCTGGACGGTTGGGGATCAGCCGCAGTTGACACGGATGCGGAAGTGGATGATTGATGCGTTACCGAGTCGATGGGACTTGCGTACCGATTTCCCTCGCTTTGTTTCGGGTGTTCGGTACGAAGATATTCCGACCAGATTGTTGTTTGAAGAAGATGAGTTCTCAGGGAGCAATCAGGACGACATCTTGAAGGCATATGCCGAAGCGAATCAGGAGATGCTCGGTGCATCCGTGTTTGTGCCGAGATGTACGGAGTTCATCGTTGAGTGGTCATATGGTTTTATGGATCACAATAATGCGATTGGTACCCCGAACTTCAAGCGGATGCTTTGGTATGGACTCAATCGTGTGGTTGATCGGAACAACGACGGGGTTTTGAATCAGGATGATGCGAATCAGAATGATCTGGCCGCGAGGACTTACAGCGAACGCAGTGGGAACGAAGCAGGGCGTGATTACTCGCAAACACCAGAGATCAGGCGCTCGCACGGCATGAAACCCGAGCAGGTCGTCGGACGTAGCTTTGATATCCTTCCTGGGGCGTACACACCTGACTTGGTGGAGATCGCAACCTTCGGATTTATCACCAACGGGAATCCGGCAGTCGCTTCGGATACAACTTGGGTTTGGCCCAAGTTTATCCGAATCACGATGAGTCTGGGTGATCCGAATGACAAGCAACTCGAACAGACCTACCAGATCATCTTTGAGTTACCCAAAATTGATGAATGAATGAATGAATACGGGACGCCATAGGGTGCGAACTGACGACGCACCAAGCTCAGGGAATCCTGCATGCACCTTGCAGGATGTGACAAACAGAGCAATGACCCAAACGGTGCACATCGCCCGCAATGATGGGCGAGGAGACAGTTATGAATGTGAAGCGTATACAAAGTGACCAGAGTTTCGATCAAGGCCTTACAAAGGGGTTCCGCAGCGATGAACGGAATCGGAACGGTTCTGCGCTGTTGATTGTAATTGGTACGCTTGCGCTTATTGCGGTGTTTGCAGCGGTGTATATCGCAATTGGACGGACAGATCGTCGCTCTGCGCGTGCGGTGCTTGCGCGTCAGGACTCAGCGGATACCGCAGATCAGATCAGTGATTACCTCAGCAGCGTGATCCGTGATGATCGTTTGGGAACAGTTGTTCAGTATGGTAATAGTGGATCTTCAGGACTCGCCAGTGCGTTTGGTTTGCGTGACGCGACAGATAGGCCTTATACCGGGTGGGATTTGAGATCCGCGACAGATTCTTCAGATGAGCATCTCCGATTTCTTCCAACTGGGGGAATCTATTCGCTTGGGAGTCTCAACGGCGGAGAAGACTTCCGTGTTGCATCTGATCCGTGGTTGGCATCGACTACCCCTGTGTATCTCGGGAATCCTGGGGATTCAGGTGTTGATCGCCCGTTCTCGCTGTACAATGGATTTGATATCTATTTCCCGAACGCGAAGAACTTTTTAGACAATCGAGACTGGTTGCAGATTTCAAACTTTTCGCCTGATGGGCGCTTTGTGAACTTGTACAACCTGCGTCCCAACCGGACGACCGGATTTAATACGCCGACAGTGAGTTCGACTGAGGTTGGTGGATTTAGTGCTGAGCCTGGTGTTGGGACATCTCCCAATGCCGATGGTCGCCAGATCCGACGCATGAGCAACTTCCTGTCGCTCTGGAATCTGGAATCGTTTGGCGATCCTGAATCGTTGATTCAAACATTTGATCCGATGAATAACAGTGATGCGGTTTGGGTGCCAGACCAGAATGTGCCGGTGAATATTGGTGAGACTGAGTTGTGGAACATCCCCGCGGTGTGGACCATGTATCAGCGTTTCCTGTTCATGCCGATCAATCAGCCGTTCATCACGCTGAATCGCAATGGAGATATCTCCACTTGGGCGGATCCAGATTATCCCGTGTATCAGTACGCTGATGCGGATGGCGACGGGATGGCGGACTCGCGTTGGATGGAACTTAACGCTGCTCGTGATTTCAATTTTGATTCGAGTGGTACTCCACGCGAGGATATCGAATCACTGTTCAGCAACAAGGACTACCGATTCTTTGTCGCAGCTCGCACAGTTGATTTGAGTTCGATGGTGAATGTGAATACCGCGACGGATCTTTTGGTGCCTCCAACGATTGAATATCCATTGGGGTTGACACCTGCGGATGTTGATCTTCGTCGTTTGTTGACGATGCAAGACCCTGCGGGGGACTATACCTACTTGCCTCCAGCAGCAACAAACAAGCAGCCGTTATCGTATGGATTGCTCCATCGTCCGTACGCAGGACCCGGTGATGTGGTCGTCGGGCAGTGGGATCCAAGTCTCCCAGGTCAGGTGGGCTTTGCACAGAATCATTTCAACCGTGATGTGACTGATTACTGGGTGTATCGTCACCAGTCTGCCAACGATGCGCGTGCACTGTACGACAACTCCAACTCGATGCTCATCGGGCGGTATGCATATGAAGCGCTGCGTCAAGGGATTGTACTCGGGAACTCTTTGGGGGATGATTACAAGGGATTTGCATCAAACAACCCTACGATCCCAACACCAAGCAGAGAACAACTACGTGAGTTCGAACGCGATCCGACCGATTTTAATCCTGTCCCCGGACAGATTACCGCAGAGCAGCGCTACGAACAGTATCGGAACTTGAGTGGACTCAATCCAACGGATCGTGCAGTTGCATGGTCGCAGAACGCAAACTTTGGTAGTGGACTTTATGGTATTGATGATCTTGCCGAGTTGCTCTCATTCCATGGGCTCAATGACCCAGAGATCACGACTCGTCTTGAACGCGTGACTACTGGGCGCTATGAGAGTCAAGCAGCGGGCGGGTTTAACGATGTGGTGCAAGCATTGCGTCTTGGTCCGCTGATGAGCAATCGTCCATTGTCACTCGATCGAGATTTGCACGGCAATGCGCTGATCGATATTACTGGAGATCCTTCGCAAGCTCCGAGTTCACAGAATCTAACGCTGCGTGAAGTCAATGGACGGATTTCGTTTAACTCCATGGCGACCTTCGCGCTGACACCCCGGAACAAGATGACCACGATTAGTGGTTCTGTGCCGTTCCTTCCTACGGAACGATTCACTGATCCATCCGAGCTTGAAGGATTGACGGCGCTGAGTGCGGCACCGAATCTTTCTGATGTTATTGGTGATCCAAACGCATTGTTTGCGTTGTACACCAATGCGTTGATCGGTGAGATCAATGCACCCAAGCCAATCAACTTCATGGCGAACTCAGCTCAATGGCCAGTTGACCCAGCATTGTTTGCTTCGGAGGAAACCTCGACCCTGTTCTACGGCGATCGTGGTCCAGAAGTTGGGATGCGGATTACCGCACATACAACAGTCAACATGGCGGACATCATCGATAGTGATACCGATCCAACCGTTGCGACGCTCATCCTTGATAACACCAACGGTGCGGGATTGCGTACATATGTTGATAACGGAGGGTTTAGCCCTACAGGCGATGCAGAGTATTCACTCTACCCAGGGGCGGCGAGCGGCAACTTGTTTGATCCGGGGCAGAATCAGCTTGGAACAGGCAACTTGCCTGCGGAGCGCCAGCTCGTCAATGTGTACGGCATGGAAGCGATGCCTGTACTGACTGAAGTATCGGTTATGTATGCGTATACGGATGCGCCGTATATCGATGGTACTGTGGGGGGAGATAAAGATTATAATGATGCAAGCGGACAAGAACCACGGATATTCCAGAATCAGGTTATTTACCCGGTCGAAGCACAGATCGAAAAGATCACAATCGATGGCGAACAAACTCAACTCAACGATGATTATCTGGTTCAGGTACTCGCGTTTCAGCTTCACAACCCGTATGACCATTCAATCAGTTTGGGCGGGAGCGGCCTCGCTAATGATTCGCCACTGACTCGTCAACGGGTTGATGGTAATGATGATCAGATCGATACCGCATCCAATTATCAGTTCGATTACTACATCGAGTTCTCGGGTCGTTTTTACAAAGTTGCGAAGTATCTTGAGTGGTATCCAACGACGAATCATCCAGATGGTGCGATTTATTCGAACCTTGATGATCCGGCGACGATCGCAGCATACGGAACAGTTCCCAACCCATCAGATGATTTTCCTGTGAATACCGGTGGTCGGATGGACCCCGGTACTGTTGGATTTGGTGGGCAGGCAACATACAGCGATTTTATCACGCGAAATGTTGTGCTTGGACCTCAAGAGACTCGCGTGTTTTATGTCATCCCTGAAAAACGATTTGACGATGCAACACCAACGGTACCAGATGATGGTGTAAATCCAGATGATAAGTGGGCACGATCAATGATCGTATATGGTGAGTTACCACCTCGGTTCAATCCGGCAAATATTGATCCTCCACAAACGGGTAATGATGCTGATGGAGATGGTCTTATTGATGGTCCTTCCGATACGCGTGGATGGACCGGACCTGCGGAACAATGGGTCGAGCATCAGTTCAAGGTTCGAGGTCGTAAAGATCCAGTCATGATGATGGAGTTCGATCCGCGTGATGGCACCTTAATCGAAGAAGTACCCGTGACTGGACTTGAAGATCCCACGGCCACCAATCTGAGCCCTTTGCTCCCAGATATGAGCAGGAATGATAATCTTGAGATCCGCCTCTGGAAGAAGATCACCGCAACCGGTGAAGAATCAACCGATTCGAATCTGCCTGGTGGTGAACGAACACCCCGCAATGTGATCGCCAATGACATGTTGGTTGATCGAATGGAACTGACTTCACCGTTTACAGCAATGTTCGGTGCTGCATCAGGACCTGAGGAAATTGACCAGACGGTTTCGTTCCGCGAGGATTTGCCAACGGCGATTAACGGCCAAGCGGTTCGCAACGACAATACCGGGATTTCAATCGTGAAGTGGCGGACCCAGCGAAGGTCTGATAGCGATACAATTACGCAGCCTCAAGATGGAGAGGTGACACCTTGGATGATGCGTTCGCGTTCGAATCCAGCTGCGACCAGTGTCCGTCATGATACCACACTCTCGGCATTACCTGGTGCGGATGAGATCTTTGAGCAGTTTGTTGCAAACCCAGAAGTTATACCCACGATCAGTCCAGAGTTTGAGATCCATGCATCACTCCGTGATATGTTTGATGTCTCCAATAACGGAAGTGGACAGGAAATCATTCAAACAATCGCTTTGCAGCCTTGGGCTAAGAGCAATGTAGGTGCTGGCGGCCTTGGAGTAGTTGAAGATGATACTGGGAATGATTCTGAGGGTAAGTTCCCGAGTTTCGTTCTACCGATTTCTGGTACAGGTCTTGAAGATCAACGATCACTTATCCTGACTTCAGGAAATCCGATCGGGAATGCTCCACGATTGGCTGATTTGCTCCTCGCATGGGGTATCGGTCCGACCTACGCGCCAGATCCGACCCGTGTTGCGGGCTCGAATGAGTATGAAGAATCGGAATGGTTGACCGGTCCTGAAGCAATCGCGGTTGCGATGGGGATTGATAATCCTGTTTGGCCTGATGCTTCAGGGTTTGTAGCTGCGGATGATATTTGGGTAGATGCATACAACCAGAGCAACAACCAGAAACGCTTGTTCGATGATGGGCATCTGGTGCTCGATGACTTTGTGTCGTACCTCAATGTGAATGCAGCTGCTGAGGTAGGGTTTCCACCTGAGTTTACGGTGAGCAATCCGCCTGCACCGGGTGATGACATCCCGCGTGGTACCGGTGTGCCGGTCGCGCTCGGGGTGATTGATCAGGCGCGTGCAGTCGAACGCGTCGCGCTCTCAACCGATCCGATGGGGACATTGAGTCCTCGTGACCAGTTGGAACTGTTGTTGAGTCGCCCGACGATGGGGACGATCAATATCAATACCGCGCCGATTGAAGTGCTCCGATTGCTCCCGGGATTGACCCCAAGCCGCCAGGAATATTCTGATGCTGGTGGTACAACATCACATGAGTGGTGGGGCACTGATCTTGCAGGAACAAATCTTCCTGACAATACTATTGCAACCGACGGCGATACCCTGCGTGAGAATCCTGATGTTGCATCCGCGATTATTGCGTATCGGGATCGTTTGTACGGAATACCAAACACAGCTGCGAGAGCGGATGCTGCAGGGTACACCAATTATGATTTTGAGCCTTTAAACTTTGGATTGACTGAGGTGCAGGCGCTCGCAAACAATATGCGACAGGAATCAAACCCGTTGGTCTATCCTACAGGCACAGAACCGTTCGATCGAAGCACGATGACAGGTATTGATGGGTTGCGCCAGGTTCCAGGGTTTAGTTCGCTTGGCGAGTTGCTCGCGGTGCGCATCGATCCTGAGTTCGAAACGACGGATTCAGCGAGATGGAATATCACTCGTCATTTGTCGATCGATCAGTACGGATACGATGATAAGTTCTCTGGTAAAGATGGTGTAACCACCATTATGTCCCAGCTGTTCAAAAACACAGATCCGGGGGCAACGGTTGACGATTATGCAGAGAAGCTTGCAATGGCCAACTCTGTGCTTGGAACCCTGAGTGTTCGGTCTGATTTCTATGCTGTCTGGTTCGTGATTCAGGGATACCAAGAGTCCGATGTGGCGAATCTTCGTCCTGAGGACCCGTTGATCCCGACGATCCGTAAGCGGTATGTGATGGTGGTTGATCGCTCGAATGTGATCGAACCGGGTGATAAGCCCAAGATCCTCCTAATGAAGGAACTACCACTCTGAGACAGGTGATTTGAACATGTCATGATTCATGTTGTATTTTGATGAATCAAGGCATGGATTTAACCGATCAACGGTCTATAGTTGAGGCCAGTGCAGGGTGTAGCTCAGCTTGGTAGAGCGTCTGGTTTGGGACCAGAAGGTCGCAGGTTCAAGTCCTGTCTCCCTGATTGATCCGATGGATCGAAATTAGAAATTGCTCATGCAACGCATGGGCTTTTTTTACGCGCGGTATGCATTGATGGTTTCATTCAGTTTTTCGATCTGATTGTCAGTGATTTTCATCGAGCGCAGTACACATATACATTCATGATTGGGTAAGGTGTGTGCATGGGGATCGATCGTCCTGAAAATGGACAAAGTGATGAACAGATTGAATCAGTCAGCGCTATCCGTGCGCCCCAGCGCGAGCGTGACAACCCACTTACACGCTCATTGGCAGGGATGCTCGGGATAGGTGTGTTGTTGGTGATGTTTGTCGCGTGTCTAGGCACATTGCCGATCACGCTTTCTTCTGCAGTTGATGATTCGGGTACTGCAATCGGTGTTCCTCGATACGACGCGGGATCACCCAAGGCTGGACGGCTGCCACCGAGTTGGTGGGGGTATGACCATCAGGATATCGAGCGTTCGACGAGGGCGATTGATCCAAGGACGATTGAATCACTTGCAGCGGAACACGGGGTATCTGTTGATGATCTCTACAATGCACGCGAGGGTGAACTTCTCAGCGTGGTCGAGCCTTATTGGCCGAGGTTTGTACTCGGTTCCGACACGCTGGGCCGCTCTCTTGGTGCACGATTGCTTGCGGGTGGAGGGATATCCCTGACTATCGGCCTGGCAGCAGCATTCATCAGTGTGAGTATCGGGACAGCATACGGTGCATTCGCAGGGTATATGGGGGGCAAAGTTGACTCGCTCATGATGCGTGCGGTGGATGTGCTCTATGGATTGCCTTACATTTTGCTGGTGGTGCTTCTCGCAGTTGCCAGCGACGCAACAGTTGATGAGTGGGTGACGCATAACAAGGCGAAATCCAAGTGGGTGCAGGTTCAGGTTGTTGAATCTGAGTTTCAACGCACAGGCGAGAAAATATCGCGATCTGATGCACGAGAGTTGCTCGCACATGATCCTGCTGGGCAAGAAGCGTTGAATGCATTAGCGCTCAAAAAATACCCCCGACGGGAAATTTCTGCGGGGACCAGAACCATGCTTGATGTGATGACATTGCTCATCGCGATCGGCGGGGTGAGTTGGTTAACGATGGCACGGGTGATCCGTGGTCAGGTGTTGAGTTTAAAGAATCAACAGTTTGTTGAAGCCGCGAGAGCGATCGGGAGTTCACCTGTGCGGATCTTTGTTCGGCATTTGCTTCCCAATCTGATCGGTCCGATCGTGGTGTATGCGACGCTGGCGGTGCCTCAGGCAATTTTGCAGGAAAGTTTCCTGAGTTTTCTTGGTATCGGTGTCAAACCGCCGTTGCCGAGTTGGGGTAACCTAGCTGCAGAAGGTTTAGGCGAGCTCAATACCTACCGGAGTCACTGGTGGTTATTGTTTTTTCCGTGTTTGTTGCTCGGAGTGACACTCTTGGCGATGAATTTTGTTGGAGAAGGTCTCCGAGAAGCGTTCGATCCCAAGCGACAACGCTGATGTAGGATGATATTGTATAGACCCCCTTTGCATGGTCATGCAACGCGGGGCACGATGGGTGAGTTGCTCGTCGAACTAGATAGAGGCAGGTGCAAATGCAGAATAAGTTTGGTCTCAAAGATTTCGTGCTCATGGTGCTCGTTGTTGTGGTCGGGGTGCTCACTTTCATGAACCTCAATCAGGGTGACAGGATGTGGGAGAAGACAGAACTACTCAGCTCAAAGGTTGGGTCTGTTGAGCAGCAAGTTGCAAAGATTGATCGGATGCTTTCGAGCGGCGAATTTGCGATCAACACCGGGATCAGCAACTCAAACAATGGGTCAGATTCAAGCACAACCCGATCGGCAGATTGGGCGCGTCCTGATGGTCCCGCAGTTCAGTGGCAAGAACCGTTCGTGTTCAAGAGTGAACCATATGACCAAGATGGTTATACACTCGGGGGCGAGTTTACAGAGATTTTTGAGGCACAACCAAGCAAACTTACTCCAGTACTCGGAGAAGATGTATATGCTCGCCGCGTAGATGACCAGATATGTGAGACATTGGCCGATTTTGATCCTGTGACCAAGGAAATTAGCGGCACACTTGCAGAGGCATGGCAATACGACACTGATGGATATTGGTTGCGAGTAAAACTCAGAGACAACATCAACTTCTCAGATGGTGTTGAAATCACTGCAGAAGATGTTCGATGGTCGTTCCATGACTACATCAATAATCCAGAACTTGAGACTGAATCATTGCGATCGATTATGACTTCGATCGAGAAGGTTGAAGTGATCTCAGACAAGGTTGTCGAGTTTACATTCAACACTGCGGATGCATACAACATTCAGTCGGCATTGATGTTCTATATCCTGCCGAAACATTTTTACTCAAAGCTCACACCTGCACAAATCAACGAGGGCACAGCACTCGCTATGGGGTCTGGTCCATTTAAGATTGAGAATCTCAATGTTGACAATCAATGGGCGCCAGGGCAAGACATTGTTCTTGTCCGCAATGAGCAGTACTGGGGGCCAAAGCCAGCGCTCGCATCGATGCGATTTGTGACGATTACATCGGATATCGCAAGATTGACAGAGTTCCGAAATGGCAACGCGAGCATGATTCGTCCGAGTTCGCCTCAGTTTACGAATGTCTCGCGTGAAGAGGGATGGGACGATAAGGCATATTCACTCAACTGGGTGAATGTCCGGTCGGGGTATTCATTCATCGGTTGGCAATGTGGTCCACGAAATGGTGGCGAGCTTACTCCGTTCCACGATAAACGCGTGCGGATGGCCATGACGCTTATCCTTGATCGTCAGTTGATTATTGATGATATCTACGAGGGTATTGGTGAGGTTGCGACCGGTCCGAACAATGCTCCATCCCCTGCCGCCAATCCGGACATTTCTCCTTGGGGATACAACCCAGAGAGAGCAAAGGAACTCCTTGCTGAAGCAGGTTGGACTGATACAGATGACGATGGTATTTTGGAGAATGAACGAGGTGATGAGTTTACCTTTGAGTTTACTCGTGCGACCGGCGGTCAAACAATCGAACGATTCGAGAAGTATCTCATTGATCAGTGCGCATCGGTTGGTATTCGATGTAACCCGAGGATTGTTGATTGGTCATTGTACGATCAAATCATGAAGAATCGTGACTTCGATGCGATCACACTCGCATGGTCAGCGACCGCGCCTGAATCCGATCCGAAACAAATATGGCACACGGATTCAATTCAGAATCAAGGGCACAACTTCATTCAGTGGGATGCGGGTCAAGATCAGTTTATTGATGGGATCAAGTCAGAACTTGATTACGACAAACGAATGGATCTGTTCCATCAGTTCCAAGCCCTTGTTCATGAAGAGCAGCCGTACACCTTTATTCGTGTTTCCCCATGGTTGCGTTTCATTGGCAAAGATTTTGACAATGTGCATACCTATCCAATGGGATTGCAACAACGCGAATACTACATGGCAAATGACTGATCACAAGGGACGCATCGACCATGGGTATATACATTCTCAGACGATTATTGTTGATGATTCCGACGCTGATCGGGATTACCTTCTTGGTGTTCATGCTGATCGCGCTTTCCCCGGGCGGGATCGGAGCAGCGCTGTCTGCCGGCGATGGACAGATGGAGCAGACGAGCCGAGCGATCAAAGAGGCATATCTTGAAGATCGGTACGGGCTCGACGCGCCTGCAGCGGTTCAGTATGTCCGCTGGCTTGGGCGTATATCACCGATCAAGTTTGGTAAGCGTGACCAAGTTGATCCCACGGGTGCGTTTGTTCAACCACCAAAGCAAGTGAAAATACCGCCTTTGTGGGAATGGTATGTCGATGCGTTACCCAACCCCCCGGATATTGAGCCCTATGAGTGGGACGCAGATGCGGACGAGTTGGTTAAGTCGAGTGTTTATCGCCAACAGGCGAACCGGTATTCAAAGGCAAGAGCAAAGCTCATCAGCGGCCGAGCATTGCTCGATACTGAGTTGGGCAAGGTCATTGGTGATCTTGATCTCAAAAAAGCATTCGATAGCAAAGGTAAAGTGAAGCACGATGTCATCGACTCAATGCGAGCGGATATTGAAGCGACCGATCGGATTGACCAGGTGAATGAACTTGGGAGTTCGCTGATCGGTTATTATGAGGAGGCGCTCTTAGAGCGTCAAAAACTTGCCGCGATCTTTGATGCAAAGCCTTACCCGGAAGCTGGATTTCAAGTGGTCCCCGGGGTCAGTATTTCGAAGCCTGACATGGGGAGATCGTTTTCAAAGTCTCGTCCGGTTATGGAACTGATTTCTGAAGCGATTCCGGTCACGATACTTCTGAACTTAATCGCGATTCCGATCATCTACTTCATTGCAATTCCATCCGGGATGCTTGCGGCAGTTCGGTCTGGTGGCACATTTGATCGTATGAGCGGGTCGTTCTATATCGCGCTCTGGTCCTTCCCTATTCCGTTGGCGGGTGTGCTGATGGTTGGGTATATGGCAGATCACAGTTATTGGCTTGGTAAGTTCCCAGCGAGTGGTTTGCATTCATCTGCATCAGATGGTTTTACTTATCTGCCTCGGCATATTGATGGACATTGGGAAGCAGGTTACCTGCTCGATATGTTCTGGCATGTGTGCATGCCTGTGACTTGCTTGGTTTACGGCGGGTTCGCGGTGCTCTCGAAGCAAACGCGTGCAGCAATGCTTGACAACTTCAATATGGATTATGTCCGTACCGCCAAAGCAAAAGGTGTCGCTTATAAGGACATCGTTTTCAAGCATGTGTTCCGGAATAGTTTGCTGCCTTTGATTACGATGTTTGTCTCGATCTTCCCGGCGATGCTCGCGGGCTCCGTTGTGATCGAGAAGATATTCACGATTCCGGGTATGGGGAATCTTGTGATTGAATCAATTAACCTGAAAGATCGTGAGTTGCTTTTGGCAAACACCATGATGATTGCTGCGGTCAATCTGCTCGCATTGCTGCTTGCTGATATTCTGTATTCCTTCGCTGATCCAAGGATTTCGTACAAATGAGTAGTACAACGAAAGAACTCGAATCAGTTACCGGTGTGCAACTTGCTCAAGGGATTGGGCATCGACCCGCACAAGGTTTTTGGACTGAAGTGTGGAGTCAGGTTCTGCGTCGCCCTGCAGCAGTGAGCGGGATGATATGGATCGCAATTGTCGCATTCTTTGCGGTTTACTCTCCTGTGATTGCATCTGGACATCCGCTCCTTACTTGGGCGATCAATGAGGATGGGTCCCGGGGTGCAATGAGTTCGCCGATGCTTCACATGCTCAAGCTATCAGATGTTGTTCTCATTGTCTGGGGAACTTGGGCGCCGGTTTTTCTTCTGTTGCCTTCCAAGCGATTTTCAATCGGAGAAAAACTCAGACTTATTATTGCTTGCGGCATTCAGTTCGCAATCGCAGTTGTCGTGATCGGTGCTGCATCAAGCATTTTCAGTGCTCGTGATGCGTCCGATTGGATGCGTGATTGGGAGCAAAGATCATATGCTCCGTATGTATCATCAGTACTAATCGGATTGATCGCAGCGTTGCCATTCGTAGTGATTTCGATTGGGATTTACAAGAGCGGTTGGCGCGTAGGATATGTAGCAGCGGTATTGTTACTCACGATTTTGCTTGGTGGATGGAAATGGTCATCCAATACCAGCAACTTCTTTTATCGTGCGGATGAGACCAACTCTGAGATTGATGCGATGTACTCTCTCGTGCCGTTCTCTCCGACACAATCCGAGACTGCGATGTACAACCGGCCGCCGATGTCGACGCCTTTGGATTCGATGTGGGATCGGCTTGCTGAAGAAGAGCGAGTCCGACTCAGTCAACGGGCGAATATTTCAGATGAACAGCTCGCAGAATTACCTGTGACTGATCAGACGCTTGCGGATTTGAGAAGGGTTTCATCATCAATTGATGATCTGTTGTCCTATCCGTTGTTCGATTTAATTGATGAGCTCGAAGTTCAGGTCGAATCCGGAGAAATTACTAATCTGCTCTCGCTCAGAGAAGCGATAGAGCTTGGGCCTGCTCCCATACATGTCATGGGGACTGACACGCTCGGGCAAGATGTGCTCTCACAGATGTTCCATGCATGTCGATTATCAATCTCAATTGGGTTTATCTCAACAGGTATCGCGGTCGTGATTGGTGTGGTGGTTGGATCGCTGATGGGATACTTTGGCGGATGGGTAGATCTGTTGCTCTATCGTGTTGTCGAAGTGTTTATGGCAATCCCCGTGTTGTTCTTGTTGATTGTTGCCGCGAGTGTATTGCCGAGAAATATATATTTCATGATGGCCATCATCGGGTGCTTTACCTGGACCGGTGCTGCAAGGTTTGTTCGTGCAGAGTTCATGAAACTCCGCGAGACTGATTATGTGCAAGCAGCGAGAGCGGTCGGATTACCTTTATGGTCGATCTTGTTCAAGCACATGCTTCCCAACGGGGTGACCCCTGTGTTGGTAGAGTCATCGTTTGCGATCGCCGCAGCGATTCTGATCGAAGCAACCCTGTCTTATCTCGGGCTCGGACCATCCGGGCAGGCGAGTTGGGGCAAACTGCTCTCAAACGCATCGGGTGAAACTTCTGATTTCATCTGGTGGTTGGCGATCTTTCCGGGGGCAGCGATTTTTCTGACGACTATGGCATACAACCTGATCGGCGAGGCACTCCGCGACGCAATCGATCCAAAACTCAAGAAAGCACGCGTTTAACCCTCACCCATGAGGATCGTGTAAGGAATAGATCATGACTGAATCAACGATGGAGCAGACACAGGGTTCGGGTAAAGCTGCGATCGCAGAACAACCTATTATGCAGGTGAACAACCTTGCAGTCTCGTTTGATAACGGGTCTGGGCCACGCATTCAGGCGGTTGATGGTGTACGCATGACTGTGTATCCTCGCCAGACGCTCGCGGTGGTGGGTGAGTCAGGTTGCGGGAAGTCCGTCACATCAATGAGTTCGATGCAACTCGTGCCTCGTCCTCCTGGTCGGTTTGATCGCGGTGAGATCAAATACCGCAAGGAGGACGGCAGTGTGGTGAACTTGCTCGAACTGAGCGAACAAGAGATGCGAAAAATTCGAGGCAACGAGATCGCGATGATCTTTCAGGAGCCGATGACTTCGCTGAACCCGGTGTACACCGTTGGAGATCAAATCATTGAAGCGATCACCTTGCATCAGAATGTGACCACAAAGGAAGCAATGAAGATCGCAATCGAAGCGATGGATGCGGTCGGGATCCCTGATCCTGAGGGACGAATCAAAGCGTATCCCCATCAGTTCTCTGGTGGTATGCGACAACGCGTGATGATCGCGATGGCGCTTGCTTGTCAGCCTCGGCTGTTGCTTGCAGATGAACCAACGACTGCGCTTGATGTGACTATTCAAGCTCAGATTCTTGAGTTGCTCGATGATCTCAAAGAAGAGCGTGAGATGGCGGTTATGCTGATCACGCATGATCTTGGTGTTGTTGCGGAGAACGCGGACATAGTTTGTGTGATGTATGCGGGGCGTGTCGTAGAATATGCCAATGTGTATGATTTGTTTGCCAACCCGATGCATCCTTACACACACGGACTGTTGGCAAGCATCCCGACTTTACATACCAAGCTTGATCGGTTAACTACAATTACCGAGGTGGTCGATGATCCTGAGCAGTTTAAGAAATTGCCAGGAGCGGATCAGGGTGTCACGCCTTGGTGGCCTTGGAACGAGCCTCCCAAGGATCTGTGCAAGCGCGATGAACCTGCGGGTGACTATGTGCTCAGAAAAGTCGCAAAGGATCACTGGGTTGGGGTTTGGCGTACTGAAGCGGTTAAAGACGATGAGTCATCGCCTCCAGAGCTCACATTCCGAGTTGCGGATCAGAAACAATCCTGATACGCTGGAAGAAGTGAACAACAGTATCCAATCGAACCCGGAGCACTTTTGATATGCGAGTACTCATTCTCGTTGATGCCCGGTTTGCAATTCATGAGCGTTCGCTTATCGAGCGAATGATCGTTGCGCTTGCGAATGAAGGGGTTGCGGCACAGGTCGTACTTCCGAAAGATCGTGGACTCGAAGAGCACGGTTTCGATTTGCTTGCAGAACCAGTTTGGTACGCAGATCGCGGGTTGTCGATGACTCAAAACATCCGCGCCCGTCAGGTTGCTCGTCAGGTTGTTGGTGATTCAAACTCATCGGACAATAAAGTTGATATTGTTCATGTCTTTGGTGGAGCAGCTTGGTCCATGGGCAGAGAACTCGCAAGGGTGCTCGATGCTGGCGTGGTTCTTGAAGTCTGGCGTGCAGGGATGACAGATGCGGCAAAGGCAATCAGCATCGATGAAACAGATCGGGTGTTATTCCTTGTCCCTGAGCGATCATTCGAATCTAGGTTAGTCGACGCAGGATTTGCAAGCCGGGTGCATGTTGCGCCGTGGGGTGCTCATGTTTCGACAGATCCTGTACAAATATTCCGTGAAGGTAAAACGATTGCGATCGTACTCATGAGTTCGGGACGACAAAAAGAACAGTGCATCGCAGCATTTGAAGGTATCGTGGATGCGATGGAATCGAATGAAGACTCGATGCTCTTTGTGAATCTTGAAATGGTTGAGCGGACGGACTTATGGGCACGGGTTCAAAGGCGTGGTATCGAGGATCGATTTACAATCATCGATCGCTCTGAGGATCGGCGAGATTTGTTGCTCCGCTGCGACATGATGGTCTATCCGGACACGCTGCATGAAGAACGCACTTTGTTGCTTGATGCAATGGGTGCAGGCATGGCGGTCATTGCTGGAAACGATGAAGACATCGCACCGATTCAAGAATCTGAGGGCGTGTATATCGTCGATCGTCCAACGCGCGCCGCTTGGTCAGAAATACTTATTGAATGCTTATCCAACCCTGATCGGACGCGAACCGCAGGAGAGAAATCGCGTGAGTATGTCAAGGGGAATCGTCGGGTGGCGAGCTCAATTGCATCAGTAATTGACGCATACACAGGACTTTGTTCTCAGCCTGCATCAATCGAGACAGAGTCCTAGTCCGAGAGAAACTACCCTATTGATAGTGTGAGAAACCTCTTGGTCCGGATAAGAGAAAACCAAACACATTTATCGTTCCAATCGAATTACATGCTTGTGAAATGATGGATTAGGCGCACACTTCATTCAAGTCCTTGGATATGCATGCGTCGGCACACGGCGCGATCCATGGGCGTGTTGACCTATATCTAAAGAATGGAGAACCGAGATGATGTTTACTACAGCAATCGGTGCAATGACACTCGCTGCGTTGGGACCTAACCATGCGAACCATAACTATGCAAAGGATCAGGTGCAGGCACCACAGGTGATCGAAATCCGTGCAGAGATGATCCAAGAACATGCAGTCCGCAGAGGGCAAGTGCGTTACTCAGACAAGACCAAAGGTCGCGTGGTTGCTCAAGCAAACGCAGACGGATCTGTCCAGTGGGCTGATTCAGATCGTTCGCGATTGGGAGGAGAGAATGGTCCTGAATTGATCTATGTTCAGATTCTTGATGGTATGTTCGCGATTGATCCATTCCAAGAACTGCCTGCTGCTAACGAAGCAACCGCACAGATGCTCTTCAGAGGCACAACCCTCCAGACTGATCGCACCCAGCACGGACGACAGTACATCGAGCGCACCGAAGAACTGTTCAGTAAACTCGAACAGGCTCGTCGAAACTGGTTGCGTGATAATGGATATTACAATCCCAAGGTCTATACAAATCCGAATGCTGAACAAAGCGATGAGCAAGCCCGGGCGAACAAGCTGCCAGAACCCGCAGCGGTCTTCGAGCGTCCTGCAGATATCCCACGCGTGAAATCACGCGAGCAGGTTAAAGGCAATCAGGCAGCAGATATGAACTCGGTTGCTGCAGTCATGTCTGACGATCAACCGATCCGGATTTCATTGCCTCACAATGTTGCTCAGGAAGTTGTTGTTCGTGTTGAAAAAATGAACAAAGAGACCGAGGCTGCTCAATCTGAGAATGAAGCAGAATCAACCGAGGTTGCGAGCAAAGAATAAAAACGAGGGTTTCTGATTTCGAGCAGGATTGATTCGTGGGATATAATCTTCGGCAATGACCGGAAGACTCCCTTTCAATCCTGATCGAATGAAGAAGAACCAGACTGGTAAGAGAGCCGGTGCAGGGGACGATCCGTCCCTTGTCTCGGTTTTGGGGGATGGTAAGAATGGTGAACAGGCGATCACTGTTTCTCAGCTTGCGACGCGGATTGATCACGCGATCAAAGCAGGGATAACAGATCGTGTGATTGTCATTGGTGAGATCAGTTCGCTGTCGCATCGGACGCATTACTACTTCTCGCTCAAGGATGACCATGCCGTGATTGGTGCGGTTGTTTTCGCGTCTGCTGCAAGAAGAATGAGCTATGCACCCAAGCATGGTGATTCAGTGATCGCGCGGGGTCGAGTGGAGTATTACGCGCCTTCAGGACGATTGAGTTTGATTGTTACTTCACTCACGCCGACAGGGCAAGGGGATCTTGAACAACAATACAAAGCGCGATGCGATGAGTTGCGTGAACGAGGATGGTTTGATCCCGCAAGCAAGCAAGTCTTGCCAACCTTCCCAAGGCGGGTTGCGGTTGTCACAAGTAAAGACGGTGCTGCGGTTGCGGATGTCATCGACACGATGGGCAAGCGATGCCCAAGCATCGAACTCCTGATTGTTGATGTCCGCGTACAAGGCGCGTCAGCAAAGGGGCAGATTGCCAACGCGATCATACAGTTAAACGCAAACGCGGATCACCTCGGAATTGATGCGATCCTGCTCACACGCGGGGGCGGGTCCATGGAGGATCTTTGGGCATTCAATGAGATGGAAGTTGCGCAGGCGATCAATGAATCTAAGCTCCCGATCGTCGCAGCGATAGGTCATGAGACTGATACAACTATCGCAGAGCTGGTTGCAGATCAGCGATGTGCCACCCCTACTCAGGCAGCGATGCTTCTATCCCCGGATCGCGATGCGTTACGCGAGCAGCTCGATTCAGTTCGCGGTCGGCTCGATCGATCAGTACAATCTGAGATTCGATATCAGAAACAACGACTCGACGCGATCCAGGCAACCCGTTCACTCTCTGATCCTCGAGAAATCATCCAGATTCATCGTGATCGAGTGGTAGCGAAGTTTGAACGGATGGGTTCAGGTTACAGCGGAGCAATCGCTCGGAGAAGGTCAAAGCTTGATCAACTCGCAATCAGATTAGCCAAACACCAACCAAGCGCGGTCCATGCGAGACGAGAAGAACGCCTCAATCAACTCAGACATCGTCTTGCCAGGACCATATCTTGGGCGATCGCAAGCAAGCGAGATGAAATGACTTCAATCGAACGAGAGCTTCACGCGATCGGACCTGCGCAGGTCCTTGCACGCGGATTCACGGTGACTACAAAATCTGACGGCTCGCTCGTTCGGCGCGTAGATGACGCGGCCGCAGGTGAAGTCATGACGACCACCTTTGCAGACGGCAAAGTTCGATCTGAGGTGCTCAAGAACGATGGTAAACGGGCAGACCTTGATCCAAGATTGATGAAACAATCACCGAAGTCCCCCAAACGAAAAACCAAGACTGCAAGAAACAAGAACCCCGATCAGATGGGGCTTTTCTAAGAGAATCAATCCAACGAAAGGTGTACCCTTAACTGTGGCAAAGAAAACTACAAAATCGAAATCAACCGAGTCCGAACTCACCTATGAAGAACTGGTCGATCAGCTCGAAACGCTCGTTGATCGGATCGAATCGGGTGAAATTGGACTCGAAGAGTCTATCAAGGGCTATGAAGAAGGAATCGGGCTTGTAAAACGGGCACGGGGGATTCTCGATCGAGCAGAACAACGGATCGTAGAGCTCAACGCAGACGCGATTGACACTGATTTAGATTGATGAAAAGTGCGAATGGGATTTGAATCAGTTATCGTGCGAAAGCATCCAATTGGCCGATGTATAAGCGATGCCTGACTGGTTTTTTTATATGATGCCTTGGTTGACCATTTTGGTCTTTGTGACAGCTGTTGGAGCGTGCGTGGGATCGCTCACCAATGTGCTTGTATACCGCATGCCTTTGGGACTCGATGTCGTGACGCCCACCTCGCGCTGTCCCCGGTGCGATCACAAGCTCACATGGCGCGAGAATATCCCGATATTCGGATGGATTTTGCTCCGCGGAAAGTGTCGATTTTGCAAAGCGAAAATATCACCTGAGTACCCGATCGTTGAAACAATCGTCGCGGTCTTGTTTGGTGGGATCTACGCCCTGTGGTACATCATTCCTGAACAGTTCGGGCGTGATTCATTCTTGGGACAGATTGCCCCAGAATGGGCTGCCAATAATCCAGCATTGACTTGGCCTGCGATGGTTGTACTTCTGGTGCTCGTTGGGAGCATGGTCTCGATGACCATTATTGATGCACGGACTTCGACAATACCGTTGGTGCTCACCTGGGTACCCGCGATAACCGCGTTGGTGTTTCATACAGGACACGCGATCTGGTTCCAATCAAAGTATGGCACCCCGGAGATGATGCCCGCAGGGCTCGGTGGTATCTGGGCGGTTCCCAACGCACATATGAAGTGGTTGACAGCACCAGGTGAAGTCTGGACGATCGCAACAGGTGGGATCGGCAACTGGAAGTTCATTGGGATGGGAATTGGCGGATGTACTGGTTTGATCCTTTCGAATATTTTTATCAAGTTTGGGTGGCTCACTCGGAGCTTTGCCGATTTTGAAGAGTGGTACGAATCGAATCACAAATCATCACCTGCAGGAGAGACTGATTCGTCAATAGATGAATCAGCTGAATCAGCTGAATCAAGAGATGGTGAAGGTGCTCTATCCGTCACTGAATCTAACGAGGCATCGGGCGAGGTAGTCGATGATTCATCAATCGAAGATTGGTTGATGTACCCGCATGCTCGGCGAGAGATGATCCGCGAACTCGCGTTCCTTTGCATGCCAGTCCTGCTTGGTCTTGGTGGTGGATGGTTGTTTAGTTATCTCTTCGAGCGATCAGTGACGGAATCGGGGACAATCGTCTATTCGCAATCAAATGGAGCGCCGCTTTGGTTGGTCGTGCTCGGCGGGGTGCTCATGGGATACCTGATCGCGGGTGGGGTCGTTTGGGCGGTTCGGATCGGTGGATCGTTGGCATTTGGAAAGGAAGCGATGGGGCTGGGGGATGTTCATCTGATGGCCGCGGTCGGAGCGTGCCTGGGTTGGATTGATCCAACGATCGCGTTTTTCCTCGCGGCATTTGTCGGGGTCGCGTATGCGATTGTGGCACAAGTATTTAGCGGCAAACTGAGCAAGGCAATGCCATACGGACCGTTCCTCGCGATCGCGACTTTGATGGTTGTGATCGGAAAGCCTTTGATTGAAATTGGGCTCGGGCGCATCTTTGGGATGGACGGGGCATTGAATTTGCCTTAAAAAATTAAACTGGGATGACTGATTCTGATGGGCGCGTTGCCCACGCCGGTGGTGGAACCGGATAGACTGTCAATGAACAACAATACCATATAACCGGGAGGTGCAAGGATGAACACGCCAAAACTACTATTGATCGCATTGGGAAGCTTAAGCTTGGTTGTGCTGGGTGGATGTAAATCCGTATCGCAGCGTGATTACGATGCTGCAATCGATGAGAATACACAGCTCCGCGAGCGCATTGCAGGGCTCCAAGAAAATGTCCGTCAGGCAACTGATGGAAACGGAGCATTCCAAGAGCAGAATGGACAGCTCCGATCAGAGAATCAGCGTTTGCAGAGTGATCTCAATGCTGCTCAGGCAACGATTTCCTCGCTCAACGCTCGTCCGCAGACTGGGTTCGAAGGGATCAACGGCATCGAAGTCGGCATGCGGAGTGGCGGTGCGATCGTTGTCCGGATTCCAGGAGATGTATTGTTTAACTCAGGTTCAGATGCACTCCGTTCGGACGCGAAGGCATCACTCGACAAGATCGTGCGTGTCATTAACTCAGATTATGGCAGCAATGAGATCCGAGTTGAGGGATACACCGACTCTGATAAGTTGGTGAAGACCAAAGCGAAGTGGGGCACTAATGAGAACTTGAGTGCTGCTCGTGCGATGTCGGTCGAAAGATACCTTGTCGGGAAAGGAATCGATAATGATCGTGTCTATTCCGCAGCGTTTGGTCCATCCAAAGGCAAGGCAACAAAGAAGGATTCCCGTCGTGTAGAAATCGTGATCCTCGGTGGGTAATCGGTAAATAATACGAGTTTGGACCCATTGGGAAGAGATGATTCATAGATTTGTCATTCCTGAAGGGTGTTGAGTTTGCATTTTCGAGCGGGGAGGATACAATCCCGCCGCTTTGGGGCTATTGGCGCAGTTGGCTAGCGCACCAGTATGACACACTGGGGGTCACAGGTTCGAGCCCTGTATAGCCCATTTGATAATCACGGTCTTGCTTCATGCGAGGCCGTTGTTCTTCGACTCAGAACGGTGTTCTGAACAAAGGACGACATCTGATCACGCCACCTTAGCTCAGTTGATAGAGCAGCTGATTTGTAATCTGCAGGTCCTCGGTTTGAGTCCGAGAGGTGGCTTTACTCAACGATCCAGCCCTTTGGATCGTTCGAGACGGCGAAAGCCGAAAGAAGTCTTGGGGCGTGTATCCAAGCGGCCAAAGGGCGGGGATTGTAAATCCTCTTGCGTTAGCATTCGGTGGTTCGAATCCACCCGCGCCCATTCATTGAAATCGCCCTTTCTAGATCATAGAGAGGGTTTTTTCATGGGTATGTCCGATAATCGCTCGCAAATCCAATCTCTAGATGAATAGTAGATATGGTCCGAGAAGTGCGAGGGACGATTCTAAGGGGGATTGAGTTGAAGTGGACGGGGAATCGACCGATATCTTGGGTGTACTGAAGTTTTTAGGCGCACTCAACATGAATACAACAGATATCTCAAATCGATTCAATTTCCGAAAGTACTTCGTCCGGGGTGAATCGCTGGTCGCTACAACCGGCATGGCGTTCATCGCTATTCTCGCGTTCGCGGTAGGCGGGGTAGTCTGGGTATCTGCGCGCACATTTGATGACTCCATGATTGCTCAAGCCAATGTGCAGGTGAAATCAACCAGTGATTTGATTGCTTCGCAAGCAGAACTTCGATTGAGTAATGGTGACCTTTCAGGATTGCGGCGATTCATGCTTGATGCAGTTTCATCAGGCATGGTCAAAGAATGTGAAGTGGTTTTGCCGACCGGTGAAGTGATCGCTTCTTCCGTGCCTGCACGAAATGTCGTACAGTTTAATCCGGATTCATGGACTGAGTCCTCTGCTATTAGTTCCAGCATTGAACACAATGCAGAGCTAGGATTGACCACAGTCCGCGAACCCATCACACTCGATGGTCGGACGGGGATTGTACTCAACACAGTTGTTGAGAACTCGTCAAGGGTCATCGGGTCTGATTCGATTCGTGCCTCTTCGGTAGGGATTGCTAGTGTCGGATTGATTTTGATTTTGCTCGTGTATCGTCGGTTCAGAAATCGCCTGGGCGCATTAGCGGGGATCGGTGAGGCGCTCCATATTGCGATGGAAGGCGAACGCCGAAAGGAATGCTTGCTGGTAGGGGATCGGCTCGGTCCCGAAGCCATCATCTGGAATGCATTGCTCAAAGAACGCGATGCCCTTGAGGAACAACTCGTCGAACGTGAACTCGTAGAGTTGTCCAGCGGCGGTGTTATCGAATCTGTGGGATTGCCGGCAGCATGCAATACACTCATGCAAGGTGTTCTCCTTGTAGAATCTGATATGCGTGTGCTCTACGCAAATGGGGCTGCAAGTGTGTTCCTGAGAGTTCAGAAGGATGAGCTTGTTGGTTCAGCGATTGATACTGTAGCAGACATTGACCCATTATTAGAGGCAGTGCATTCTGTACTCGAAAACAAAAGCGTAACTCGCGAATCGCTTGAGTTGGGTGATGTGGAGACTATTGGTACGCAGGGTGCTGTTCTGCGTATTGTCATCACGCGAGTAGATGAAGAATCTATTCCTCGTGCGATGATCTTTATCGAAGATGTCACCCAGCAGCGACTTGCGGATCAATCGCAGGGTGCATTCATTGCCCAAGCAACCCATGAACTCCGCACGCCGTTGACCACGATTCGGTTGTATGCAGAAGAAGCAGTCGAGGCAGGGAGCGAAGATGAACAGTTGCGTGAAAAGGCACTCAACGTAATCAGTACAGAAACCCGACGGCTTGAACGGATTGTTGGAGACATGCTCTGTGTTTCTGAGATCGAAGCAGGAGCATTGTCGATCCGACCAGATTCATTGCGGACTGAACAACTCTTTGTCGAGCTCGAATCAGATTACCAAGCACAAGCCAAAGAGAAGGCAATCGAGTTGAGCTTTGAGCTTCCTCCAAAGTTCCCAACGATTCAAGCAGACCGAGATCGGCTTGGCCAGGCACTGCACAATCTGATCGGAAATGCGATCAAATACACACCATCAGGGGGCAAGGTCGAAGTGAAGGTTCACTTTGCAGACAACGACTCTATGCGTGTTGATGTGATTGATAATGGGATCGGGATTGATGAATCACAGCAAGAGCGAATCTTCGATCGATTCTGTCGAGCGGACGATCGTCGAATTGCGAAAGTGACTGGTTCGGGACTAGGTCTTGCATTAGCTCGTCAGATCGCAATTTTACATGGTGGTGACGTTACCGTTGAATCTGCGATCGACATGGGAAGTACGTTTACATTGCTCATCCCGGGTACCGAAGTGATGGCAAAAGCTGCTTAAGGAGATTCTCAGATGGATATCAAAGTGAATCGACATGGAGCAGTAACTGTGATTCAGCCTGAAGGCCCGGTGATCACAGAGGAAGATGCGACGCGTCTGAAAACAGAATCCTTTGATGTACTCGGTCAAACGCTCGGGCGATTTGTTCTTGATGTCTCAGAGATGACCTTTGTCGATTCAAACGGTTTAGAAACACTCGTTGAAATTACCAAAGAACTCAGTGCGGGTGGACAATCTCTCAAACTCTGTGGGATAAGCGATACACTCCGTGAGATACTATCCATTACTGATCAGATATCCAAGTTTCAACAGTTTGAAGATGTACAGTCTGCTGTAAGGAGTTTCCGATGAGTGCTCCCAACAGCAACGATACCCAACAAAATATCCGCCGAGCACAGCGCCCCCGTCTAGTGGGTGAGGTGCTTATTTCCGAAGGGCATATTACTGAGGAACAACTCTCAAAAGCGCTGGTCGATCAGCGAACCGCTGGACGGATGCTCGGTGAGGTGCTTGTCGATCAGGGGATGATCTCAGGGGTGACGCTTGCACAATCTTTAGCAAAATGCCTTGGCGTGCAAGGTGTTCAACTCCGTCACGGCTTGATTGATCCGAGTCTGTTGGTGTTGATCGGAGAAGAGGAAGCTGATCGCCTCAAAGCAATCCCGCTATTCCGTGTGCATGATACGCTGACGGTTGCGATGAGCGAGCCCCAGAGCTTGCCGACGATCGATCGACTCCGAGAGTTGACCGGGTTTGAGATTCATCCTGTGCTTGCGCTTGAAGACAATATTCAAGAGTTTGTACGTAAGTATGCTGACGGTGATGTGGATGTCGATGCGTTTTTGACAAGTCTTGCTGAATCGGATGTTGAGGTTGTTGAACGCGAACAGATTGACGAAGGCCCAACGACAGATCTCGATCATATGGTCGAGGGGTCCCCAATTGTTAACCTGGTGAATGTTGCATTACTCACCGCGGTGAAAGACAAAGCATCGGATATCCATATTGAGCCCAACAAGCAAGGTACACGAGTCCGGTACCGAATTGATGGTTCATTGAGAGATTTGATGAATCCGCCTCCAGGCATGCACGCAGCGATCATATCGCGTCTCAAAATTATCGGCAAAATGGACATCGCTGAAAAGCGATTGCCTCAGGAGGGACGCGTACGGATTGTGGCAGAGGGTCGAGAGATTGACCTGCGTGTGTCAAGTATCCCTACGCTGTTGGGAGAGAAACTCGTTATCCGTATTCTTGATAAACAAAACCTTCATGTCCGAATGGAGGATCTCGGTTTCCGCACTGAACCGCTCGAAGGGTTCCAGCGGGCACTCCGTTTATCGCATGGAATGGTGCTTGTCACAGGTCCGACTGGTTCGGGCAAAACTACAACGCTCTATTCTGCACTTGATCTACTTCGTAGTCCGGAGAGCAACATTGTGACAGTTGAAGATCCTGTTGAATATCAACTCGATCTGATCAATCAGATCCAAGTCCATGAAACGATCGGGCTCACCTTTGCCCGCACATTGCGTTCAATTCTTCGTCAGGATCCAGATATCATTATGATTGGTGAAATCCGTGACCAAGAGACAGCAGGGGTCGCGGTACAGGCAGCATTGACCGGGCACGGTGTGCTCGCAACGCTCCACACTAATGATGCTCCGGGTGCAGTTGCGCGACTGGTTGACATGGGTGTTGAGTCCTATCTGCTCAGTTCCGCACTCAATGGTGTAGTTGCTCAGCGATTGGCAAGAACAATCTGTCCATCTTGTACGATGAAGTATTATCCAAGTGAAATTGTTCTCACCGATGCTGGTATCCCAAACAAGAATGGGCAGGCATTCCGTAAAGGCGCTGGATGTACAAACTGTCATGATTCAGGCTTCCAAGGCCGAATGGGTATCTATGAGTTCATGGAAGTGAACTCAGAACTCCGTCGATTGATCTACCGAAACGCCCCAACTCATCAACTCCGAGGACTCTTACACTCGCAGGGGCAGCAATCCCTCCGAGAGGAAGGCGTGCGTTTGGCAATTGAACATCGCACAAGTCTCGAAGAAATTATCCGTGTGACCCAAGTCGATGACAATGAGGGTGATGAAGTTCATCCAGATGGTAAGATTGGGGTGGCTGCATGAAGTTAACCTACCAAGCATACGATAAATCCGGTTCGATTCGAGAAGATACGATCGAAGCATCAAGTATCGAAGAGGCTACAGAAACCCTCCGGAAGAAGGGCTTGTTTATCGCATCCATCCAAGAAGGTACAAAGCCAAACGCGAAGGGTGGGGGTAAGAAAAAAAGCGGAAAGAGAGTATCTCCCAAGACCGTTGCGAATTTTGCGCGTGAACTCTCAGTGCTTGTGTCCACAGGCACACCATTGATGGATTCAATATCATCATTAGAGCGCCAAACAACAAGCGAGGCTTGGTCGCAAGTTCTCGGTCGAGTCCGGAGTCGCCTGGAAGAGGGGGATTCTCTCGCAGCTGCACTCGAAGGGGATCGTCAGGTATTTGATGCGGTATTCCGTTCGTTGGTATCCGCGGGTGAATCCTCAGGGCATCTTGACACAATGCTTCAACGGGTTGCTATTCTGACACGCAAGCAGGCGCAGATTAAGTCAAATGTTCTCGGAGCAATGATGTACCCGATTCTGTTGATGGGTGTTGCAACGATTGTGATCGGGCTGCTCATCGGTGTTGTTCTTCCTCGGTTTGCAGGAATGTTTGAAACACTCGACACTGAGTTGCCTCCGACGACAGCGTTCTTGATGATGGTATCTGACTTTGTGCGATCGTATTGGTGGGGAGTAATACCGGGAATCGTGGCTTCAGTCATTGGGTTTTGGTGGTGGATCAATACTTCCACAGGCCAAAGAGTTCTTGGAGATGTTGCACTTCGCATTCCTAAGCTAGGTGAAATAATACGTTCATTCATGACTGCACGCATCACACGGTTGATGGGCGTACTACTCGAAGCAAGAGTACCGATGCTTGATGCGATTGAACTCACACAAGAATCGCTTGGACATGTGCGATATCAGCAACTGATGAAAGATGTAGAAGAAGTCGTCGTTCGGGGTGAACCAATCAGTACCGCTTTCTCAAAGGGGGATCTCATGGTGACTTCCGCGTGCGAGGCTATTCGAAATGGTGAGCAGAGCGGGCGGTTGGCAGAGGTTATGGTTCAGGTATCAGATTATCTTGATGAAGATAATGAAACCATCATTAAATCTCTATCGACACTCATAGAACCAGTCATCATGGTCGTGCTTGGTGTGCTTGTTGGATTTGTCGCGGTGAGTATGTTCTTGCCATTGTTTGACTTAACAGCAACAGCTGGTGGGGGTGCATAATGGGTCTGCTTCGACTTCAAAGTAAACTGTCCTCTATCGGTATTGAAATCGATGAACATGAGGTTCGAGCGGTACAGCTCAGTCATTCAAATCATGGTGTAGTAGTTGTTGCAAGTGCAATTTTTCCACGTCAAGATGCGTCAGGAGTAGGGGAATCGGCACTCCCGAGCGTAGAAGAACTCACATGGATCCGCGGGATTCTTGGCAGACGTGGGTTTGTTGGAAATACAGTATCATTGATGGTTTCGCCAACCCAATGCAGTGCTCATGTTTTTGATTTGCCTCCAGCAAGCAGTGGTGCACCGATCGATCAACTGGCAAGAATGGAAATTGCTCGTGCAAAGAAATGCGGGCCCAATGACTTTGAGTTCGGGCATTGGTCAATGCCTCCAAAGGGTCGAGCAGGTCCTGAGACACTTGCTGTCGCGTGTCCCAAAGTCATCGTGAATCAAATTATTGATCAGTTTGATCAAAGTGGATTTGAGCCTGTTGGAGTTGATCTCACAGAGTTAACAATTCCGCGTGCGACTCCGTTCGTTGTTGCGACAGGAAACGCAGAAATTAACGCAGCGGTACATATTGGTTGGAAGAGTTCACTGGCAGTACTGTCATTGGGTGATTCCGTGATTTATGCACGAAAGATTGACCAGGGCGCATTGGGAGCATGGGAAATCGCCCGTGAGCGGTTCAGGCTATCAGTAAAGGGTGCTCAAGCCGTTATCGATGGGAGGACCGTTGGTGAGGGAGAAGATGGATTCGCGAGAATGCACAGGTCTGCCTGGTCGCAACTGGCAACTACATTAACGAGTGAACTCGATGTCGCGGTTGGGTATGTATCCCACTCATATCGGATGGCTCCGCTTGGAAAAATCACATTCAGTGGCTATGGCCACAGCAACCCAGTTATTGAAGAGCAGGTTGATAAAGTGCTTGGTTTACAGTTTGAATATGCAGCTCCTCCTGCCTTAGTCGAATCGATTGGGACAGGATCAAACTCATTTGAAAAAGCAAGCAGGTTAGCAGCAGCGTATGGTCTGGCAGCGAGGTTTGACAGATGAATACTACGAACAAACAAGCAAATCTTATTCCGCAAGACCGTCAAGAGCGTCGCATTCGTGGTCTATGGATGCGTAGATGGATCAGCACAGTCGTTGTAACTGCATTTGTGGTAGGTATCCCTTGTGTGTACATCGGAGGAAGTGCAGCACTATCAAGTTCAGGAATTACTGATCAGATACAAGCCGCAAACTTAGAGTATGAGTCGAATCAACGCAGGATTCCAATCCTTCGATCACAACTTTCAAAGCTCGCCGCAGAACAAGAAGTGTATGAGTTAGTTGAGAATCGAGTTGAATGGCGTGATGTGTTTACAGTGCTTATCACTGATGCGAAAAATAGAGTGCGATTTTCAAAGATACATGCGATCGGTGGCGGGATTGAAGGATTTGATAAGATTGAGATCCACCTCTATGGATTTGCTCAAACGCAATCAGATGCAAGGTCATATGTCGTGGATCTTGAAGAGACAGGTACATTCGATTCCATAGATCTCGTTGAAACGAGTCGAGAACAGTTTGAGAACACTGAGTTAATTCGTTTTCACGTGTTGATCGAAGTGAAAAGTGTCAATGCGTCACTGAATGGAGGGGTAGATGGGCCTGGGTAAACAAAAAAAAGGGCACGGTCTTCTCGCGATTCACGCTGTTGGGATTGCTGCATGTACAGTGATCGCTGGGGGCGCGCTTTACTTTGCGGGAAGCTCAATCTCGAATCGGCGGGGCGTTTTTCTCAATGCTCGCCATGAACTCGCAAACACGAAAGGGCTTCTCAATGATTCCCTTTCAGAGCGATCAGTTATCGAGTTACAGGTTGTCAAACTCGAAGCAGCGGCAGAAAACCAATCCGCTTTACTTCCGGTAAAAACATTGAATGCTCGCACCGTTGAGATTGTAGCGTTGGCCGAACGGGCACATATTTCAATCGACTCATTACAACCAGGTGATCTGATTACCGATCAACATGTACCCGTTCTGCCATTATCGCTCAGCGGACAAGCGAATGCAGAGCATGTCTTTGAGTTCTTTGATCTCCTGGGAAAGCATATGTCGGATATCCATATTCAGCGTGTTGATATGGAAAGTAAGGATACGGACTCACCACTTGTGAATATCAGCTTGGTATTGTACTGGTTTGTCGATCCTGCGGGCATTGATGAATAAAAACTGTGCAATTGATTTGCACACCGATGATTCATATTGGTTATTCATTGACATGGGACTTACAAAAGAGCGTAAAATATTTCTCGGACTTGCTGCTGTTGCTGGTGTTGCATTGATCGCCGATCAGGGGATCTTCGCAACCCAGGATGCATCCGCACAGGCGATCGATGTTTTTGAATCAACCCCCGTCGAAGAGAGTGTCGTAGAGCTACAAGACTCATCGATTTCACTCCCCGCAGCCAAGATCTTAATCGATCGCTTGCAGGAGAACCCTCCAGGTGACTCTACGGATTCATTGGGTGCAATATTTTCATTGTCCAAACTCATGGTTACGCAAGAGACTGACCAAGGGAGTGCTGGTAGCGATTCATCAGATTTGAACGAATCGTCAGCCCCCAAAGCATCCTTTGCGTTAATTCCACCTCAAGCGAAAAAACTCCCGGTGTTATCGGCGGTCATGCCATCAAAGAATGGCACTGGTGGTGCGGTAATGGACGGGGAGATTCTCCGTGTAGGACAGGTTAATGCGGATGGGTATCGCTTAGTAGAAGTGAAACAGCGCACTGTGATTGTTGAACTCAATGGCGTTCAATATGTTGTTGAAATACCAAGAATCTCTGATGAGTGAGAGGATTCGGGTTATACCGGCTGGTAACGATTATACGGGGGGCGTACGAAAGTTTGTTTCTATTTATAAGCAACAAGCCTAAGACTGCGTTCTCATGTTACCGATTCTTAACTCAGGACTGACGAGTTGTTAGTCCTTGCACAATGGAGAAAACAACATGCTTGCATCAAATACTGCTACTCAACCATATCGTGCTCGTAGAGCGTTTAGTCTTATCGAACTCGTCATTGTAGTTGTGATCATCGGTATCATTGGTGCAATCGCGATTCCACGCATGAGCCGTGGTGCTGCAGGTGCTGCTGACTCAAGCTTGGTTGCTGACTTGGCGGTACTCCGAAGTGCCATCGATCTGTATAAAGCAGAGCACGGGGGAACACTTCCTGCGTTTGCTACCTTCGAAGATAAGATGACAACATACACGGACGATGCTGGCACTGCCAACGCATCAAAGTCAACAACTTACTACCTCGGCCCATACCTTCGTGAACTTCCAACACTCAAAGTTGGTACCAACAAAGGTCAAAGCGCGATCAGTGCAACGCAGACCGGTACAACCGCTGGTTGGGTCTACGACGCGGCAACAGGTGAGATCAGTGCGAACCTACCAGGCACAGAAGTTGATGTCCGGGGCGTTGCATACAACTCATATTAATCAGACCTTCTAATTCATTCGTTCACACTCGCCCCGGTCTGCTCACACAGACTGGGGCGTTCCCGATTCAGGAGCAACCCATGACACAAAGACTCACTCGAAAACTACATGGGTTTTCAATGATTGAACTGGTGATTGTGATCGTGATTATTGGGATCATTTCAACAATTGCGGTGCCCAAGTTTGCAGATGCGGGTTCAGGGCGCCGGCTTTCCGCAGCGAAGAAAACACTAATCGCAGATGTCGAAACTGCCAAACTTCGTGCTCGGGCAACATCAAGGATCCATGTGATTAAGTTCTATCCAGATGAGAACAGATACATCATCTTTGAAGGTGAAGATCTCAAGCGTGAATCCATCGTGCTTGTACAAGACTTTGATGATGATCCATACTCGGTAGAGATAAACCGTACGAACTTAGGTGCAGATCCGTATGCAGTGATTACTGCCTATGGCGATGTGAGTCCTGGTTTTCGTGTAGGAATTCTTGAGAATGGCACCGAGATATCGGTTGACATAGATGGCGTTTCTGATGTTGGAGTCACTCCATTGGACAATATCAGCCCTCTGGAAGTGATTGTCGAACCCGTGGCAGATTTACTCTCAGGCCTACTGGGTAGAGGTGGATAAATGACAATTTCAGGTTTCAAACATCAAGGTATCCAACATGCTCGTTCAGGATTCACTCTTGTCGAAGTTGTGACAAGTTTGGCGATCATGTCTGTACTCATGCTTGGTCTAAGCGGTGCCGTGATGATCGGGTCGCATGCCGTACCAACGACCACTGATATTGGTCTTGCAGATCAGTCAGTGATGAATGTTACCAATCAACTCCGTACAGAGTTCAGATATTGCAGCAGGATTCAATACCGATCTAATGCGGGCTCATTGCAGATGCAACTCACGATGAAATCAACGACCGCTGCGGGGGCTCCATCAAGTGTCAGCTATTACTATTCTGCTGAAGACGACACATTGTCCAGAATAGTGGATTCGCTTGATCCTGTTATTGTACTCAGTGGAGTAAGCACTTGTGTTGTAAACATCACCAAGGATGGTACCGATGCAAGCATGGTGTATGTGTTTATGGTGGTCGATGGAACCATTCAAAGAATGTACGAGATGCATATCGCATTGCCTGATAAGCCGGAGACCAATGTATGAATCGGGACTGGACTATCCGCCGTGGAATCTCGATGGCCGAGACGATTATCTCAACAATTCTCGTCGGCTTTGTGCTCGTATCAACACTCCAGATTGTGGGTCCAATGGTTCGATCAACCTCTGTTCATGCAGATCGATTGGTTGCGGCGAGTCTTGCTCATGAACTCGCTGAAGAAATAGGTACGAAGTGGTACACAGAGCCAGATTTAGACAGCTTGGATGCCAGAGGTGTAGACGATGGCGAGCGAGCAGCGCAGCGGACTGATTTCGATGATGTCGATGACTATCACACTTGGTCTGCAACCCCGCCCAAGATTTCGAGCGGGCAGTCCAATATTTTCCTCGGTGGATGGTCTCGATCAGTTGATGTCATCTTTGTCGAGTTGAGCGATGCAAAAACAGAATCAAAGACCAATACGGGGCTCAAACGAGTCACGGTCACAGTATCCAAGAATGGTGTGGTGCTCGCAACCGATACCTCGCTGCACTCACAATCAGCAGATACCCTGGGGTTTATCGTGACGAGTGGAGGTGGTAAATGAGTATACAATGGAACAAATCACAGCGTGGGGGCATCTATGTCGTCACATTGATCACAGTCGCAGCAATTGCTTCGATGGTACTCATTGGGGTGAATCTTCGATCATCAACCAACAAACAGTCCGCATTGATTGAACAAATGGTCGAAGGCAGCAGCGGCGTACTCAATGCTGCAGAACTCGCCATCGAGCGTGTGATCTCTGATAACGATTGGAAAGAAACCGCCAAAACCGGCGTTGTTTTTAGTGATCTAGTGGTTGCTGATTCTCAGTACACGAGTACTGTCGTGGATGCCGATACCAGTGCAAAACCCGATGACAGCACCACGACCTATCGCATCACGGTCGCGGCCAATCATGATACAGCACAGTCCAAGGCTCGGTTTGATATCGTCAACTCAACGGTCGACTATGATCAAACTCTCGATGAATTCGTGTCAATATTCTATTGGCCTTTGAATGAGAAAGATAAACCTACGGAAGCCATCGATACGTTAACCCGGTCACATCACGGGACATACATTGATCCGAGTATTGCAGGAGCATCTACGAATGATGAAGGCGCGCCAGTTCCTCTATTCAATGATGCAAATGACCATATTGAAATTCCTTGGGATAATTCATTGATAGGATTAAAGGGTACATTTTCACTCTGGATGAAGAGCACTGAATCAAATTTCATGGTAAGTTATGGTTTGCTCGGTGCGGAGTATGTAAGTGGTGGGAATCCAAACATCATGCTGACCATTTTCAGCAGAGGTCTTTACGCGTACATAAGTAATTCAAGTTCATATAGTCCGAGTGAGATCGCTTCATCGAGTACAAGAATCGTCACGCTCGATACTTGGCACCATGTCGCAGTGACATGGGGGGGCACAGGACTTACCATTTATCTCGATGGAATACAAGTTGCCCAAAATACAAGTAATATACGCGGTCTAGGTACCGGCCATAAAAGTATGGGTGGTCAACAACCACTCAGAGTCGGCGAAGCAACAATAGTGGGGCTTGGGGGGTCGACATCAGATGAAGGTTTCAAAGGATCGATCGCTCATCTTGTATACATCAAAGATTGCCTTACTGATGCTGAAGTGGCTGAACTCGCAGCAATCAAGCCAGATCTCGATGAGTCAGGAATCATCGAAGATTCTTGGGTTCGGGTATTCGAATGAGTTGTAAGAATAGATTCGACTCATTGAACAGGCAGCAGGGTTAAGCCGCCTGTTGGATTGGGGCTTGTGACTTGTGCTTCGCGACCATCGAGTCATAGACACTGAAGTCAAGCGCCAAGAACGGTTCGACCAGATCTGGGTCGAACTGTGTGCCGGCACATTTCTTGAACTCCGCGAACACTTTGTCTCTTGGCATCCCCGTGCGATACGCACGGTTCGAGCTCATTGCGTCAAAGGTATCCGCGAGTGCCATAATCCGTGCCATGCGTGGGATGTCCTCGCCTGCGAGGTTCCCTGGGTATCCATGGCCGTCCCATCGTTCATGATGGTGGAGCACTCCTGGCAGAATATCATGGAGATCCGGAATTTCTTTCATGATCTCGTGCCCGATCCGGGGATGGGTTTTGATCATGTCGAACTCTTCGTCCGTCAGGCGCCCTGGTTTGCAGAGGACTGCTTCTGCGACACCGATCTTACCGACATCATGGACGAGCCCAGAAATACGGATCCGTCCTGCTTCTTCTTCAGAGTACCCGACCTTCAGTGCAAGCATCTCAGAGAGCATCGCAACACGCTCTGAATGACCCTGCGTATATTGATCTTTCGCATCGATCGCTGCGGAGAGTGCTTTGACGGTTCCAATGAATGTCATGTGCTGACGATGGTAGAGTTCGGCGTTTTCCATACACGCGCCGAGCATACCGGAGATCGATTCCATGAGCTTTGTTTCATGACTTGAGACCTGCGGATCATCGCCGTTCTTGCCTCCAGCGATCAGATACCCGAGCGTTACGCCGTCACGGGTGATCGGGTGAACAAGTATTTGAGGCTCAAGATCAATCAGATCATGGGTGACCGGATAGATCTCGGTCGTGTCCGCAACCGCGATTGGATCAGTTGTTTGAATCCGTTCAACCACTTGCTTGATCTCTGAGTCCGCGAGCTGTGTGGTGCCTGCTTGGAATATTTCAGTTCCGATGATCTGGGCAATCGGTGATTCGTGATTAATCAGGCACGCAACCCAGTTGTAATCAAGGGTGGATGCAATCTCAGTGATCCCATCAATGATGATACTCTCTGGTTCGTTCAATGAGCCCATCGACTTTCCTAGGTCTTCAAGCGTGGTGACCACTTCGTATGAATCACCGAGTTGCTCGGAGAAGAGTTCGATCGTGGAGCTGTTTTTTTGGAGTGTCTGTAAATCTTCAAGCATCCAACTCAGGATTGTATGGATTTTGCGGGCTTGCCCTGCATCGACCACTGCCCGTTCCTTGAGCACATGGCGAAGTGCAGATATCTGGAGTTGATTCCCTGAGCATCCTTCTTCGATGTGATTGCTCTCAAGGATTGCAGGTCCAAAGCCGATGGCAACAAAGTATCCCGTCCGGCGATCCCGGTGGTGCTCAAGATATGGAAGTACCCATAACCCAGGATGAATTTCCTGAGGCTCAAAAGTATCCAGTGTCGACCAGATCATCGCAGCTTTAATAATGAGCATTCGGATAGGAGAGGAACTCAAAAATAAACCAAGCATACTCGGTGCGATCGGATCATCAGTGGGCATCCCATTGAGATCAAGCCGCCAGCATGCTAAACCGAGTTGATTACATCTTTCGATAAGATCCGATGGGATCATGTCAGATTGCGTTGAGGATCTACGAAGATTCATGCGCATTCCCCCTTTGAGTTGCCCTCTTCGAGCAGTTCGTGGATATGACCAAGGAGTTCTTTGGCGCTAAATGGCTTCGATAGGAGTTTCCGTACAGATGGAATATCTTTGACTTCATCTTCGACTGCATACCCACGAGCGGTGAGCAGTATGATCGGAATTTGCGAGCACTCTTTGTTTTGTGAGAGTTGTTTCGCAAACTCAATACCTGACAGATAGGGCATCTGTAGGTCTGTTACAATTGCGTCGGGTTTGTGCTCAATCGCTGCTTTGAGTGCCATTTCGCCGTCTTCGACCACAATAACTTCCATATCCGCTCGTTTGAGCTTATGGGCAATAATGTGTGTGATGTGCGGCTCGTCATCAGCGAGCAAAATCAAAGGCTTAGACATAACAGGTGAACTCCAACAGTTACTACTGAAAACCCGCAAAGCTTGAGCTTTGGGTATTGAGTTCATCGGCATAAAAGCGACCCGTCTTCTGTCCAGATTGCTGGGAAAAGCAAGTGTCCTTAGTTCGTTACATCCTGGCCGGGCGGGGTGAGCCTGAGATATCGGACCAAATACTGAGTCCCGATCATGAACGGGATCGTATCGAACATCGCCATGACGAGTTTGAAGACATATCCAGTGGCGATGAATACCAAGAGTTGGCGGACAATCGGGGAATCGGGATTAATTGGTAATGCGCGTGCAAAGTAATGTGTGATGAGAATCACAGCAGTTGTATCAACGAGTTGACTGACAACGGTTGACCCGTTGTTACGGAGCCAGAGATGCTTGCCTCGGGTGAGCTTCTTCCAGAAATGAAATACATGGACATCGACAAGTTGAGCGACGAGATACGCGACCATTGATGCTGCAACCGCACCAAATGCCAGCGTCCGGACTTCAAAGAACACCGGTAGACGCCCTGCCGCATCGACAGCAAGTTCACCACCTGAATCCAAAGCTTCAAATCCTGGCAACGCACCTCCGATCCATAGGATAAAAATCACCCACAGGTTCAGAATTAACCCCACCCAGACGACCAGATTTGCCCGTCGTCGGCCATACAACTCGGATATAAAATCGGTACAGAGAAAAGTCAGTGGATAGGGGAGTACACCGACCGCAACCGCAAAAGCGGTTGCACCAGGTGTTGCTTGATCAAAATCAATCTCAAAGAGTTTGATAAACCGTGTGATTCCAAGGATGTTGAGCATTGCCAATGTGCCTAAAAACAGCCCTGAGAGCAGTAAAAACACGGATTCACGCCGACGATGAAGGATCAGGATAGGAAGTTCATCAAGTCCTTCAAATCGATGTTGATGAGTCGGCAATGGTTCGTCAAGATGGATATCGGCGTGTGTCATGATGAATAGAGCATATCCGATCGAATCATCTGAGCAAAACGCCTGCGATCGTGATAAAGTGAATACATGAGTGCAGAAACCGTTGAATCCGTACAAGATCGTTCTGAATCAGATGTCCCACAACAGATCGGAAAGGGCTCCCAAAGCAATAGCAAATGCGAAGTTACTGAGTCAGTTGAGATCAGTTTGATACTTCCCAGTGTAGAAGCGATGCTCGTGAGTTCTGATCGCCCGCTCAAGTCTGCAGCGCTGGTTGATGCGATTGTTGCTCATTTCGACTCGCCAATCAATGCTTCGCATATTGAGCGTGCCACTGAGTTACTCAATGAGCAATATGATGCCCAGAGCAGAGCATTCCGGATCGAAAAGATCTCTGGGGGTTACAGATTGATGACTTGCTCCGTGCATGCACCGATTGTTGCAGCGATGCACCGATCAAGAGCAACGACCAGGTTATCCAAGCCTGCGCTCGAAACCCTCTCGATTATTGCTTACCGCCAACCAATCACGCGAGCTGAGCTTGAAGCGATCAGGGGCGTTGCTTGCGGCGAGGTCGTACGCACACTGATGGATCGTCGATTGGTCAAGATTACTGGTCGCGCTGAGGAACTCGGTCGACCAATGCTTTACGGAACCACCCGTCAGTTCTTGGATACTTTTGGGCTTGCTTCTGTGAAAGATCTACCCAAACCAGAGGAACTAGCCGATCAATTAGGACAGACCCCTTAATACAGATGCGGAGTATACAAAGTTTGTGTTTCGCATCGTGTAGGGGTATTCTGTGAGATTCGTTTTTCTGGAGATTGAAGTGAACACACTGCACGCAATGAATCAAGTTATCCAAACCAATCAGCACACAGAAATACGACGATATCTGCGTGTGCTCGCGGTGATTGCCTTTGTGTCACTGGTCACACTCCCATTGATCGGTTGCGGGGGCGCGAGCGGCAAGAGTATCATCCGTGGTCGAGTGATCGCGGGTACAGTTGGGCAGTCCGTTGGTGCATCACCCAAAGACATGCGGTTCGATGAACCAGGAATTCCTGATGCAAAGGTGATCATCCTTACAAAAACAGGGAACGCATCGCGTGGTCGAGGCGTATTAACAACAGCGACATCCGATGATTTTGGTGACTTTGAAGTTGCATTCGCAGGCGGGCAATACCCACGCGATGCAGTACAGATCAGAGTAGAAGGAGAAGGAATATTCACCTCTCGCTCGGTCAGTTTTCTCCCATCTGAAGGCGGTGAGTTGCTCTGTGTGGTGATTACTCGTCCGGGATATGTGATTCCTGATCCACCTGAAGACGCGAAGAAGATCAGAGAATAAGTTGAAGAACGGGCGGGATGCCCAGAGATGTGAATGAACGCAATAGCTCGACAGTTCGGCCGAGGAAAAAAGCTTCGGGATAAACCCCTCTCAACTCAGCCGATCAGTTCATCTTCAATCGACCATGTATCTTCATTGTTTCACAACCAAAAAAATTCAATCGGATTGCTCAAGCCCATCGGCAGAGAATCTAGACTCACCATCGGGGGCGCGGTCTACATCGGCGTGTCATTATTCCTCGCGATCGGCGCGATTAACTCCCAGAACAATCTGTTATTCTGGCTCTTTGGCGTTGCGATCGCAACGCTTGTGGTTTCCGGATTATTCTCAGGCAATGCACTCATGCGGATTCGGCTCAGTGCCCAGAGCATCCCTGATGTTCATGCAGGTAACACGGTCAAACTCCATTACACTGTGCAGAATCAATCGAAGCTTTTTCCGCTCTTTGCTGCGGTGATATCAGAAGTACCAAACAATCAACATCCCAATGATGTTCATCCTGAGGGTATGCTCAAACCGGCAGCGGTACTGCACATCGGGACACGCCAGACTATCCGTGTGTATGGATCGATCACACCGAGTCGCCGCGGCCGATATTCTGTTCGCCAGATCCGCCTATCTTCACGATTCCCATTTGGTCTGCTGCATAAGACTTTGATATTCGAGTGTCATCGCCAGATGATGGTTATGCCTTACCAACTCACAATAAAACCAGGTCTTGTTCGCATCGAACAAGGGGTCGGCGAGAGAGTTCGTAAGCGCACTCGTTCATCAGGTGTGAGCAATGAATACTGGGGAATGCGCGAGTACAAGCCGGGTGACCCGATGCGATTGATCGCATGGAAGCAAAGCGCCCGACATGATTCGTTGGTGGTTATTGAACATGCGGTGCCGATTTCGAGCAAACTTTGGGTTTGGGTGCCCAATTTTTCAGCAGGTGACCGAGCTGATGAGAATGACTGCTTTACTGAGCGATCCATTGCATTGTCTGCAGCAATTATTGGATTGGGTGCTCGACAGGGTGTTCCTGTTGGACTTTGGATACCTGCTTTGGGTGTCCAGATTCAACCAAACAATGGGCGTAGGCATGCCGGCAGATGTTTACGGGCACTGAGTTTAATTGATACAACCCGCAAACACGAACGCGATGTCCCGCCTCCATCGTTGATGAGCGATGATGTGATCAAGCTCTCAACAACTTTCTCGAGCGATCAGTCCGCACATTTTCGTTCGATAGACATCCAGAATCCGAGTAGTTGGCTTACCGATCCCAACACATTGCCTGCAAGCCTGATGACAGAACATGAGCGGGGGCAGGAATGAACAGATCACCCCAACTCACCCCGCGTAGAGCATTTATACGATCTATGTTCCATGCGGCCCTGGCATCATTAGCATCGTTCAGTGTTGCAGACCAGAATCTAGCATTCTTCGTGTTAACCATGCTCAGTGTATGGATCGTTTGGTTGTTATCCGTCCGTGATAACAAGCCTGCCCCTCGAATAGTAATCAACACCATCCTGCTCTTGGTGCTGGGAATTGCGGGGATCGAAATGCTTCGCTCTGGTGTAGGTGTTGCATCGTTCGCGGTATTTGCAGCGTTGCTGTTGATCGTTAAAATGCTAGACCTGAGAGAGCCAAGAGACGCCGGCCAGGTCCTTGTGCTCACCGTCGCGATGGTGATCGCTGCAATTTTGACAAGCAACACACTGATCACAGGCGTTTTTATGATCGTTGCTTGTGTACTTTTAATGCGAGCCGTACTTCTCTATCAGTTGTATTGGGCAACATTTCAGAGTGAAGAATCGAACTCTCAGATTGATCAATCTGTTCGCGTTGATGTCCGTTCGATTTTGCTCGCGACGGGTTTCTTGTGCGCGATTCTAGGAACAATGGTTTTTATCGTGTTGCCCAGAAATCTCGGTTCACAAGCCTTTGGACAATGGGGGCAAAGTAGCGGCTCAGTCAGTGGTTTTTCCGATACCGTAGAACTTGATCGCTCAGGATTTATTTCGAGCTCACCTGTTCCGGTGCTTGACTTGACAATCACCGATCGCGATGGACAAAACATTGGGAGCGAGCACACCCCTGCGATCTACCTGCGTGGCGCAGTGCTCTATGATTATCAATCAGGGGATTGGCGGAACAGTTTGTCGATGCAGAACCCGCTCACCTCGCGGACCCGTCTGACCCCACCTGAGACCACACTCAAACCCAGAAATCGGCGCCAAGACACGGTATGGGATCGGCAGTTCAATATTTCTATGCGATCATCGAAGAGCGGGCAGGTCTATCTCTTTGCTCCGTGGAGAACAGTCGAGTTCAAAGTAGGTTCTGAACCAATGCGATTGGGGCTCGATTTTTCACGAGGGATCTTCGTCAAGGACGGTATTGGAGGAAAACTCGAATACTCCGTGCGAGCAACTGGAACAGGTGTTGGATATGGAGTCGCATCGCTTGATGAGGGAAGATCATTCGTAACTCCTACCGAGATTGAACCTGAGATAGGTGAACTCGCCGAGCGGATACTCCGTGATTCAGGGGTTGAACCAGATCCTCTTGAACGCGATATCCGAGAAGATCAAGCAGCCATCGGGCTTTTCGAGCGACATTTGAGATCGCAGTATAGCTATTCATTGGATTCACTCCCCGTTCCACAAGGGCAAGACGCAACAAGCTGGTTCCTCTTTGATCGTCAGGCGGGACACTGTGAATACTTCGCATCCGCGCTCGCATTGATGTCGCGATCGGTTGGGATCCCTGCGCGAGTGATCACCGGGTACATCGTTTCAGATTTTAACTCGGTGACGGGACAGTATGTTGTCCGTGAGAGCAATGCCCATGCTTGGGTGGAAGCCGAAGTCGCGCCGGGTATCTGGAAGACCTACGACGGCACACCACGGGCAGATTTTCACGCAATCCATGAACCGGACCCCAGTTTGCTCCGTTCTCTCACGAAGTTCTATGAATCGATCGAGTACATCTGGGTCCGCTCAGTCGTTGGGTATGACTCGGTGTCTCGAGAGAGTTTCTTAGGTGGAAACTCGAATGACTTTGGATTGACGAAGTTTGCAGATAAGCTCATGAGACGGTTTGCGATCGGACGCGATCGACTGATTATTCAAGGATTCGTGATCGCTGGGATAGCATTCTCGATATCCATGTTTGTGGGTATTCTGCTGCTGAAATATCGTTCCGTGTTCCAAAGCATCCGCGATCGATTAGCGGCGTTCATAGAACAACTTCGCGGTAAAGGTGCACAGAAACGAGCAATTCGTCGAGGTGATCACTTGGCGATGATGGAGCATTTGTTGCATCAGAGATTTGATCAGCTTGAAATATCTAAACCAGACTGGAAGCCGCTCAAAGAACATATTTCAGATCACACACTAACCATTGATGCGTTAGCAGAAACCACCAAACAAGCAATCTTCGAAGCATCATCACTACTCTATCAGTACAAGTTCACCCCTGATCCAGGATTGCCAGATCAATCACTCATTGATGAGCTTGGGAATCGCTTGCGAGAGTCCGAGAAGCTATCGAATGATTCGAAATAAGGGTTGTCTTTGCTGCTCAGAAAGTGTGTTCTTAAGATCTATTCAGAATGATCCGATGCGGATATATCAAGAGTTAACGCTCGAAAGGATCAATCATGCCTGCTCACCGCTCAAGAACAGATCGTTGGCGTCAAAGTCTACAAAAAATTTATGAACGCGGCGGCGGACTCGAGTTTATGATCGATCGGCACGGCGAAGATGACGGATTCAAAGATCTCGTCTGGCGTGTCCGTGTGCTCAAGCTCAGCGAAGATGAAATTCTCATCGAGCAACCGGGCGCGATGGGGCAGTCATTTATGATTGAAAACGGGATTGATCTCGTCGGCATCATCTCGGTCGGGCAAAATAAATGGACTTTCAAGACCACCGTGCTTGGGTCAGCGTTGAACCAATCACGATCTGGCACTTTCCCCGCGCTGCGTGTTGCGATGCCCAAAAAAGTAAATAGATGCATGCGTCGAGTCTCGGACCGTACGCCGGTGAACCAGGTAGAGCTACCAACGGTTGATTGTTGGAAACTACTTGATCCCATGAGTGCTGTTCCCATCGAAGTTGCAAACCGCGTGCAGGTAACGGACTTGATCGCCAATGGGAAAACATGTTCGAGCAATGTATCAAGTACGGACGATCAGATATCGCTCCCTTCAGTTGGTCCAAAGTTCCAGGCGCGTCTATCGAATATCGGTGGGGGTGGTGTTGGTCTTGTCGTGCCCAACGAGTTTAGGGCTGACATCAGTTCTGGTACGACATTTTGGATTCGACTTGATCTTCGTCCCTCGATTCCTGCGCCGCTTGTGATGACCACAAAGCTCGCGCACTCTCATATCGATTCTGAGCAGAACACATATGCCGGCATGGCGTTCGAGTTTGGGATTAATAATCCTCACAAGGAGTTCATTGTGAAGCAGATTGCGAGATACATTAACTCCGTCCAAACGATCAATAAAGCAGCATAAGTTTTGAAGACAAACAAACAATCAGCACTAAAAAACGCCTCGAATTATTCGAGGCGTTTTATCAATGAACAGTGTTGATTGGATTTAGTTTGTATTCCCAGATGAGAACATGACCGGATCTTCAACGACCATGACCACTGCATCGCCGTCATCTGCACTGAGTACAATCGAGTTGGTACCATTGTTCCAGATACCAGTCCAATGTCCAACCGAAGGCATGGAGTGATCAATCACGCCGTACCGAGAGCTGAATGAGGTCTTGCCGCGAGGTGCGATGAGTTCAAAGGTGCCTGCGGATTCTGGACCAGTGACGAGTGTCACATGTCCATTATTTGTGGTTGCATGAATTGATTCAACTTCTGAGCGTGTAGTGCGGATTTCGATTGGTCCACCCTTCTGGATATTGTTACCAGATTCCACACTGATCGCTCCGGTGACACCCACGATGATGACCTTCCCGTTTGCGTTGCGAACTTCGAGCCCGTCGCATTGTGGGATATACACGGTTAGATCAACTGGTGGTCGGTAACCTTCGATTGTGAGATCTGTTGGTTCGATGACCAGGGTGCTCAGTTCGCCGGTATTGGTGTGGACCGCGGTGAAGTATTCGCCGGTGGGGTCAAAGTCCAATCCCTGACGAGCTGCACGCCAGCGAAGTCGACTTTCTTTATCAACCCGGAAACTTATCCTTGCCTCTTCATGGCGTGATCTGGCATACACCTTGACCTTGCCGTTGGGATTGTCGATGATGATCGCATTGAATCGCCCAACCGTGATGGGATCTCCCTGGATTTCAACGGTATGGGCGAGATCATTCGCTGCCATGCGTGCACGCAGGCCACCCATTCGGGTGCATCCAGGAAGCATCATGCTCCCCATAAATGAGAGCACGATCAATGGAAAAAGAATCCTGGCGTGGTGCATACTGCGATTTCCTTGGGTATTCAGATGATTTGGTTGGTTCATCATTCGGTTTCTACTCCATCACTTGATCAAATGATACGAATTGAGTGGGTCAGAGTTCTCGTATCTTGGTCAAGAGATGCTAAGATAGGTCATTGTCGTCGATTCGGTGGGCCGATTCGGCGGAAACATACGCATTTCCACCCAAATACCGAAGCGTGAGCGTTCGATTGTTGGGTGTCTATCGGGTTTATCGGCTCAAAAGCAGCTTTATTTGTACACTCGTTGTATAAGTTTTTCAGTTCAGGGCAGGATTTTTATGCTGAGATTCAGGATATTCACAATCCTGCAGCTTCTGCGCTCCCCGTCAGGCATCAAAGCAGTCCCCACAGTTCAGTAGATTGGGTGATTTGGGATCTTCTTGCTCTACCCAAAGCACAAGAAGATCCTGCTGGGGGTATACCCAATGGTTGATTGGTCAGTCTTACAACTTGTTGATATGAAACCGTTTACAGGTTTAGTTGCACAAACTGGAAATCCGAGTGGGGCAATGCCTGTAGAACCTAGCTCATCAATTTTGATGTACATTATCATTGCGATGATCGCAATCGGGATTGGTGCGGTCGTCGGTGTGATGTTCGCCGGGCTTCTAGGGGGGAAAAAGCTTGAGCGCTCACGAGTTGAAGCTGAGCAGATTGGGAGTAGGGCAAAGGAAGACGCGCTCAATGCTGCGGAGAAGATCAAGCTCGACGCAGAGCGCAAGGCGATCGATCGGAAGGAAGAGATCAATAAAGAGATCGATTCTGCAAAGAACGAACAACGTGAGTTTGATCGTCGACTTGCCAAGCGTGAAGACAATATCGAACGCAAGGAAGATGCGCTCAACGAGAGAGAACGCAAACTCTCCGATCAGCAATCCAAAAACGATTCACTCAGATCAAAGCTTCAGGAGAGAGAAAACGAGATCGATGATGTTCTTGTCCGTCAAGAACGAGAACTCGAACGGATTGCGCAGATTGATCGTGCACAAGCAAAGGAGCTACTCCTTGAGCGTGTGAGCGAGCAATCGCGTGTGGAAATGGGACGGGTCACCCGCAAAATCGTTGAAGACGCAGAAGATGATGCGAAGGACGAAGCGAAGGAAATTCTCATCAATGCGATCCAGCGTTACGCAAACGAGCATTCCTCTGAAGCGACTGTTCGTACAGTTGCTATCCCATCGGATGACATGAAAGGCCGCATCATCGGGCGCGAAGGACGCAATATCCGTGCGATTGAAAAAGCGACCGGGGCCGATGTTATTGTGGACGACACCCCAGGGGTGATCGTCGTATCTTGCTTTGATAAAGTGCGTCAGACGATTGCCGTACGAGCTCTCGAAGTGCTCGTGACAGATGGGCGAATGCATCCAACCCGTATCGAAGAAGTCGTTGACAAAGTGAAATCAGAGGTTCAAGAGAAAATCGTCAAAGCTGGTAAAGACGCGGTTGTCGAACTCGGGCTCAAAGGCATCCATCCCAAGATCATCGAAGCGATGGGGCGATTGACCTACCGAACAAGCTATGGGCAGAATGTCCTCAATCACTCAATAGAAGTTGCGTATCTCTCACAGATCATTGCAGATCAACTCGGACTAGATGGCAAACTTGCACGCAGATGTGGATTCTTGCACGATATCGGCAAAGCAATGGATCATGAGATGGAAGGTGGACACCCGAAAATCGGTATGGACTTTGCTCGTCAGTACGGGGAAAAGGACGAAGCGGTGCTCAACGCGATCGGTGCGCATCATGCGGATATGCCCGCAACCACTTGGTACACCCCGATCATTATGGCAGCGGATGCAGTCAGTGCCGCGAGACCGGGTGCTCGAAGAGAATCGATGGAACGCTATATCCAACGACTCAACGATCTGCAAGATATCGCACTCGCTCAACCGGGCGTCACCGAAGCGTACGCGGTCCAGGCAGGGCGTGAAGTTCGTGTCATGATCAATGCGGATCGTGTGACCGACGACGAGGCGTATCTGATCGCACACGAAATCGCCAAGCAGGTCTCAAACGAGATGACTTTTCCCGGCGAGATCAAAGTAACAGTGCTTCGTGAAACCCGTGCCATTGAGATCGCTCGCTAATCGGATTAGTTCACTAACCATGTAAACAGAAGTACGATTGGAAGCAACCGGAAGTCCACAAAGTCGCGGTGATTTGTGTTATGACGCGTCATCATTGTTGTCAGAATGAGTGAAGCGCCTACTGCAAGCAACAGTGTGACCGATTCTGTTGCGAGGGTGAGCAAGAGCGATCCGATCAAGATGAATCCAATCGCAGCGTGCCATGCTCGTTGTGAGCCATAGGCGACTGCAAGGCTTTGGGTGCGATACACTCGGTCTGCATCAAGATCATCAATATCACAGAGCACCGCGTCCCCCGCGACGATCAGCCAAACTCCGAGAGTAATCATGATATCTGCACCCTGGATGTTGATGATGAGGAGGAGTTCATTGCTCCAGAGCACAGCTATGACCAACGCAACATGCCCACCTGCGATAATGAACGCTTTAAGAATCGGGAGATCTTTGATCCTGGGTGAATCAGGAGTTGCGCCTCGACCCGCATAGATGTGAACAACGAGCATTGACATGAGGGGGATACTGGCAAGCAGTGGATGGATGAAACTCCCAGTAATCGTTGCAGCGATCAGTTCAATGCCGATAAGAGCACGAATAAGTTGAGAGTGCTGAGAAAAAATAATTGCGCGTGTCGGCAGTGCGATTGCATCTGCGGGATCTTGTCGATGATCAGTGAGTTTGACCCGATCAAAGAGATAGCAAGCGTGCGCTACGAGCAGAATGTACGCGATGGTACGAGTATCTAGTTCAAGGTTGCAATACATGGCGAGCGATGTGATTGCGTAGACACCCAGTGAATACATCGCAGGCCAGATCGCAAGGTACCCCAAGAGTCGATAGAGACGAGATGAGGATGAGAGAAGACTCAAGGCCGATTCGCCCAAGACCAGTTGAGTGATCGGTCTGTGATCACTACATGGGCATTTCTGATCAACTCGTTCGCAAGTTTACGCATTTGAGTTTGTTCCTTTCTGCGTTTGAACTGATGCTCAACATACATTCTTTGATCGGCACTTGGAATGGTCGCAGAAACACGAGAATCAACAAGCAAAAATGCATACCCCGCGTCGGTTGAGATTATTGGGGAGAGTTCCCCGATGGGAGTTGTTTCAACTGCATTGGTAAGTGCATCAGGGTATGCAGGGTCGAGTGGATTGAAATCAGGTATGAGTCCCCCGCGTTGTGCCGATGGATGAATGGATTCAGCTACACATACCTGAGAAAATGCAGTGATTCGATTTATTCCTGCAACAGAGCCAAGGCTTCGATGGTGTTGAATTGCCGACTGTTGATCATCAGATACAAACAATCGAACGCTGAACTTTGCTCCATATACAATCTTTGTTGCAAGTTCATACTCTGCCTGGGTTGGACTGCTGGTGGGTTCCGTCAGTTTACGAAGCATCGCGTTTCTTCTGAGAAATCGAGCATACCTTGAATGTCCGAGTCCAGATGAAACACGTAATGCCTCGAGCAACTGGTATCTGGTCTTGGTTGAATCACCGGATTGGAGTGATTCGATAAAGATGAGCTCCTCATTATTGATATCACTTTGTGAAACCACAATGCTCAGCTCTTGGATCTGAGACTCAAGCTGTTGATCAAGGACAAAATCTGCTAGAGCTTGGTGTCCAGCTCGCTCAGCAAGATCATTCTGGATATCGATCTGAGTAATCGGCACATCATTCACAAACCCGATGATCTGTGGCTGCTTGGTCGATTGTGTCGATACATCCATTCCCGGGGAAGTTGTACCCGCGCATCCAATATGGGTGAGTGTAATGATCGTGAGCAGAACAAATGTATATACGGTGCAGAGTGTGGTTGCCATAGATGATCTGAGGGGCCATTCACCAATAGGTCAACCAGATGGACAAATCTTGCGTATGGTAAGTTGAAGGAGTCGAAAATGGCAAATGCTGATGGTCAATCAGTTCGGGCAAGCGTCATGGAGCAGGCAAAGGCGGTTGCAGGTGATTTTCCTACGCCTCAACTGCGATCGTTGGTTTGTCCATATTGTGGGACTGTGACCCCAGATTCAGGCAGATGCGCTGATTGTGCGGGGCGTTTCGATGCGCTCAGTCGTCAAGCAACACAGAATCAGATGGGACCATGGTCAATCCGGGACGATCGGCAACCACACCGCCCGGGATGTACATTCGATACGATTGAGCGATTGATTCGGCAGGATTCGATTGGTCCAAACAGCGTGCTTCGCGGACCAACCACGCGACAGTTCTGGACTTTGGCAAGGCACACACCTGGGGTTGCTCATCTTTTGGAGTTGTGTTATAGCTGCCAGTCGTCGGTAAAAACCGATGCGTTCGCGTGTCCTAATTGTCATGCGTCATTCTCCGTAGAGCGTGATCGCCAGCATCTAGGTCTTGGACCGGCAAGGCCACTGCCCGGACAAGGTCTGCCTCAGGTGCTTGCGATGAAAGCAGAACCTGCAGCGGTTCTTGGTGCAGGTCGGATAGAATCTACGACAATCGTGGGAGGGACACCGAATGAAAGATTACCACAGCAACCGATTCCACCACAAAGCACTGGTCAGTTCACCGAAGCATCTCAACTTGCGAGACGATGGAAACGAGCATGGGAACTCGAGCGTCGGCGTGCTTGGAGTGTAATAAGTATCGCTTTTGTGATCGTCTTCATTGCAATCGCGTACTCTGCATGGATCGCATGGCAATCAGGGGCTGATTCATCAATATCGGTGAACACTCACTCGTCAGATTCAGTAAAGAGTGTTCCAAAGCGTGCAATAATTTGGTATACTTAGTTGTGTTCAGTTATAGGCATACTCATGCGTGATACTCAAACCAGATCAGTTCAATCAATGGGCTCCTCTTTGAAGAGTGGTTTTACATTAATAGAGCTCCTGGTTGTTATTTCTATCATCGCGATACTGATCGGGTTGCTATTGCCAGCGCTATCGAGTGCTCGAAGTTCTGCCCGGACACTTGTATGTCAAGTGAACATGCGTCAGCTCGGCCAAGGGGCTGCAAACTACAGTGTGTCAAATCGTGAAACAATCCCAGGGTACAACTGGAAAGCAGGACAATACAAGACTCAGTATTCCAACCTTGAAGATGCCCCCAATGATGCGGTTGCGGTTGCATATCAAGGGATCAATATTCTCAGAGAAAAAACTGGGATGGCCACGATTCCACGTGGGAGTGCGCAGTCCCCGTGGTTTGCCAACTTATGGTTTACGCATCTTATTTTTCTCGATTACCTGAGTTCGAATCCAGAAGAACCCATCGCGGCGTGCCCTGAAGACGATGTCCAAGTGACACGGACAGAAACACCAATTACGGAGTATGAACCGCAGTCAATCAAACGCAAGTTCGAGAGCACCTACGAAACAATAGTTCAGGTGAACTCTGTGGATCGCGAGACCAGCGGGCAGCTGCCAATACATGCAAATAATCGCCAGTTGTATTCGTTCTTTCGAACTGCGAACTATGTCGTTCCCCGCAGATATTCACAGGTCGCATTCCCTTCGAGCAAGGTCCATATGTATGATTCTACAGATCGGCATTTTTCGGGGAAGGATGAGTTGCATTTCTTTGAGCCTCAGGCGAAGCAGCCGTTATTGTTCTTCGATGGCTCTGTGAATGTGCGTGCCACCATGGATGCGAATCCTGGATTCCGTCCACGATCCCCGACCAGTTCGTTACCCACTTTGATTAATAATGATGAAAACGAACCATTCCCTGGTGTGTACCGTTGGACACGCGGGGGGCTTCGAGGGATCGATTTTGGTGGCAGCGAGATAAACACCGGGCAATCTCGGCCATAATAAATGATTTTGATTCCGTTTATCAGCTTCCATTGATGCCGACTTTTCACGGTATCGGTGATAGACTCTAGTGCGTCATTGGGGCGTCGAGGAGATGATGATGAGTGGTACAAACCTGCGTGTATTAGTTGCTGATAAGTTTGATAACGAGGGTATTGATGGGCTCAAAGCGATGGGGTGTGAGGTGCATGTAGATGCAGACCTCGGGCCAGATACATTGCCTGCAGCTCTCGCTGCAATCGGTGCTGATGTCCTCGCAGTGCGATCGACGAAAGTCCCTGCATCAGTGCTTGAATCATCGGAATCGCTTAAGCTCGTTATCCGAGGTGGAGCAGGATATGACAATATTGATTGTGATGCTGCGGGTGCTCGGGGTGTGTCGGTTTGTAACTGCCCTGGGATGAATGCAGTTGCGGTTGCAGAACTGGCAATCGGACATATGCTCAATCTTGATCGACGAATCAACGAACAAACCAATGAGCTCGTTGGTGGGCATTGGAACAAAAAAAAATATTCGAAAGCACTTGGGCTCAAAGGACGCTCACTCCTCGTCGTTGGCATGGGATCAATCGGCACCGAAGTAATCAAGCGGGCACAAGCATTCGGGATGAAAGTCTCTGCTCAGTCTCGTTCACTGGGGGAAGATACCGCTCGTGCCCTCGGGATCAAGCTGATCCCATACACTCGTGAATCCTTGACAGAAGCGCTGGGTCAGGTCGATGTGGTCTCTGTGCATGTTGCAGCCAACGCAGACACGCGGGATTTGTGTGGTCCTGGATTCTTCGGTGCGATGAAAGACGGTGCGTATTTCATCAATACGTCGCGTGGTGAGATCGTCAATGAGCAGGAGTTGATCAATGCTGTCAAAACCAAAGGTATCCGTGTCGGGTTAGATGTCTATCAGAATCAGCCTTCCTCCAAGGATACTGATTGGAAACCAGAACTTGCGGATCTTCCAGGAGTTTCATTGACCCACCATATCGGTGCATCAACAGACCAGGCGCAGGTTGCGGTTGCTCAAGAGATGGTCCGTATTGTTGAAGCATACAAAGAAACAGGCGTGCCATTGCATATCGTGAATAAGGATCAACTCACTGATTCTGTTTCAGATATGGCGAACGCGTAATCAACTAGATAAATCGTATGGTGGGCATGTCCCCATCGCATACAAATAAATCGAAGGAGCAATGTGATGAGTGATCGAGTTTATAACTTTTCTGCAGGACCAGCATGTCTTCCCGAATCCGTTCTCAAACAAGCTCAGAAAGATATTTGGAATATCTTCGATTCTGGAATTGGTGTCCTCGAGCATTCGCATCGCAACAAGTACTTCGATCGTATAACCGCAGAGACCGAAGCAGATTGTCGAGCAGTGGGGAACATCCCCGATGATATGTCGATCTTCTGGATGCAAGGCGGCGCCACTTCGCAGTGTTATATGGTGCCTGCGAACTTCCTCCCTGAGGGACGCACCGCGGATTACTTCCAGACTGGTAAATGGGCAAATGATTCAATCGATGAAGTTCATCATTACGGCAAGGTTCATATCTGTGGTTCATCCAAAGATTCAACTTACAGCTACATCCCTAAAGGAGATCAGGTTCAGCACTCTGAGAATCCAGTGTATGTTCAAATTACGAGCAACAACACGATCATGGGAACCGAGTTCAAAGCGAACCCAAAGACTCCTGGGGACGCGTTCTTGGTTGCGGATATGTCGAGCAATATCTACTCACGGCCAATGGATTTCTCGCAATATGGATTGGTTTACGCGGGAGCACAAAAGAACCTTGGTCCTGCAGGCGTGACATTGTTGATTGGGAAAAAAGACCTGATAGACAACCCGGTTCGTGATCTACCAAAGATGATGCAATACGGTTTATGCGCCAAGAAAGAAGGACGGTTCAATACACCACCAACATTCGGGGTGTATTTGATGGGGCAGGTCTTCAAATGGATCATGGCAGAGGGTGGATTAACCGCGATGGAAGAGATTAATCGTGAGAAGGCTGCGATTCTTTATGACTTCATTGATTCGCAGGATTTCTTCACGCCTCATGCAGCAAAAGAAGACCGTTCGGACATGAACATTACCTTCAAATGCCCTACCGCAGAACTCGATAAGCTCTTTATTGCCCAGGCGGATGAGAAGGGATTAACCACCCTCGCAGGGCATCGGGCGATTGGTGGGATGCGTGCGAGCATCTACAACGCATTCCCTAAGGCGGGCTGTGAGGCTCTCGTTGCATTCATGAAAGAGTTCGCACATACGCATGCGGGCGCAACTGCTTGATCTATTCTTTCGTAATTTGAAAGCTCAAAACTTCCAGAACCCGATTGCTTAAGTGATCGGGTTTTTTATGATGTAGTGAGTCGTGCGATGCAGGCTTCGAACACTTCATCTGTTGTAATACGATCCATCATTTCAACACTCTTTTGATCACGGAAATGGAAGTCATCGGAATCGAGAGCATGACGGATTACATCTTGGTCATGTTTGTATGGACCGACAAGTGATGGTTCCGTTGGTCCGAGCAAAGCGATGAGTTTCCGTTTGAAACCGACTGCCATATGGATCGCTGCAGAATCGTTGGCGACCACAAGTTGTGCGCGAGATATGATCGCCATGAGCTGTGAAATGCTCGTTGAGCCCACCCGGTCGGTGATGTACGGGTGGTTCTCTGCGACTTCGAGCAGCGGGGCACAACTCAGTCGTTCACCCGGTCCTCCTACGATGATTATGCGATCGATTTCTGGTCGATCGATCAGTCGCTGGGTCAGTTCCGTGAATCGATCGATCGACCAGCATTTGCCCGGCCAACGGGAAGTGGGAGCGATTACCGCATACCGCTCGGGATACTCGATAATGACCTGCGAGAGTTCATCGTCCCCTGGATAAAGCTGCATATTGGGTTTGGAAACATCTGCGCCAGTATATTCAGCGAGTTTGAGCATTCGGTCTACAGTGTGCAGCGAGCGGGGGGCTTGGACTCGTTTGTTCAAAAAGATCCATGCGTTTTCTTGTGCGTCACGATATCCGATTCGCATTGGGGCTTTGGTTGCCCAGGTGAAGAAACCAGATCTCGCTAGACCTTGGGCATCAATCACCATGTCGTAGTTGGTTGCTTTGAGCTTTCGGATCCACTTGAAGAGTTCACCAATGCGACCTTTTTTGCATTGTTCCCCGAACTTCTTGCGATGGAATGGGATTACTTCGTTGAGTGCTGGATGATGTTTGATCGCTTCAACAAATGAATCTTGGACCATCCAATCGATCTTCGCTTCTGGATACTGTTCTTTCACTGCAGCGAGCACACAAACTGATCGGCACACATCACCTAATGCGCTCGGACGGATTATCAATATGCGTTCGGGAGTGTTCACGGTCGGTATTGTTGCCTATCAGAGTGCTTCGTGTGCATTTGCGGGGTAGATGCTTGAAGTTTTCTCAGTTTCCCATGCACGCATCGATACCAGTTGAAGTCCCTGTGCGATTGTCGCAATCGCTGGGGCGAGTTGCTCAAAGCAAACCCGAGCAATGTTTTCGACGGATGGAATCACGCCTCCGATGTCTTGGTTGAACCACGGGCAATCGATGTTGAGAAACTTGTGATCAAGTTTGTCAAGCAATACCGAGTTGACGGCTCTTTGGATTTCCAGTTGGTAGTCCCTCGATTCGAGCAGTTCAATCGGAATGTGTATACAGGGTTCGAGTTGATAGTTGTGGCCGTGACCATTGAGATTGTTGCATTTGCCAAAGTAATCCGCATTCTCAGAATCGCTCATTCCCGGCGCGTGCAGACGATGAGCAGCAGCAAAGTCAAAGCGTTGGCGGACAAGCACCGCGTTGGTGGATTGGGTGGATGTATTCATTTCGATACAATCGTATGGGGTGAGTTGCCAGCAGATGGCATGGAGTTGATGTTTGATGAGATCAGTGATGATCGGCCAGAACTCGATGAGCAGGAGTGCGGGGTTCGAGCTCGGGTTGTTTGCAACTTGCTTGGTGATCATCGGGATAAGGTGCTCACGGACGATGGAATCTATGTGTTGGATTCCGATGAGATATCCGGTTTGAGGATCAGGTTGTCCTTTGACTGCAATCTGTATTTCATAGTATCTGCCGTACCCGGACAGGCTTGGTTTACCTGCGTATGAGTTCTCGCCGAGGGCCGAGCCATCTGGGTTGATGGAGAATCGTACGGTTCGTTGAAGAATTTGATGGTGCGGGGTGTTGGGCATAGCAGGATTCGATTATACTCGGGTAGATACGATCGAATGTGAATCCTGAAAGGATTGAAGCTATGTGTATATTGAGAAACAGTTGGTTGAACAAGTCAAAGTCTTTAGCAATCGTGGGCGCAATAGCTGGCGGATTGTTGCCCGCATGTCTTGGGATGAGTCATATCCTGGAGAATCAACAGGAAACACGATCACAACTGAGTTCAACAGAATCTTACTTACAAGCTGAACCCAAAGAGGAGAAAAAAATGGTTTCGAATGATGTTCTGGGATACAAGATGGATATGTTGGATGGGACGAAACAGTATCTCGAAACATATCGCGGGTCGGTGGTATTGATGGTCAATGTCGCGAGCGCGTGCGGGTTGACACCTCAGTATGAAGGGCTTGAAGCACTCTACCGCAAGCATAAGAAGGATGGGTTGGTCATCATCGGATTCCCTGCAAATGACTTTGGTGCTCAAGAGCCAGGCACGAACGAAGAGATCGCGCAGTTCTGCTCTGGAACATACGATGTGACTTTTCCGATGGCTGCGAAGATCCATGTGAAGGGCGATGAGGTTCATCCTTTGTACAAGCAACTCGCTGCTCAGCCCGAACCCATTGGTGGCGAACCCGAATGGAACTTCGCCAAGTTCTTGGTGAATCGGAAAGGTGAGGTCGTTGCAAGGTTCTCGTCTCGCACAACCCCTGCAGATGAAGCGTTGGTTGCGAAGGTGAACGAGCTGCTCGAGGAGGAATAATGAGATCTGTATTTCAGAATCAATACGATAAATGTATTGTAAATAGGTGCCAGTACAGCGATTAGGGTGAGTGAGCAGGGTTTGGGGACGAACTTCACACAACCTTAGTGTTTTAAAGTTCGCATTCAGGTTCTCATGGTGAGATTATTCTTCATAACTGGATAAGGTATCCACAACTACTTAGGAGAGACACCGTGATTAAGATGTTTAAACAGATGTCAGGCAAACGAATCGTCACAACAGTTGCGGCATTAGGACTCGTTCCATTGCTTGCTATGGGTGAAGCACAGGAGACCCAGGGTGAGTTGCCTACATATGTCGCGACCAGCGGCGTATCAGGGACAATAACCAGTATCGGTTCAGACACCATGAACAATCTGATGACGCTCTGGGGCGAAGAGTTCAGTGGTTTCTATCCATCCGTCAAGACTTCAGTAGAAGGCAAGGGTTCATCGACTGCACCACCAGCGTTGATTGAGGGTCAGTCAAACTTTGGACCGATGAGCCGAGCAATGAAATCTTCCGAACTTGATAAGTTCGAGGCAGAGTTTGGTTACAAGCCCACCGCAATACGCACTGGGATCGACGCATTGGCAGTTTATGTACACAAGGACTGCCCGCTCGATGAAATCAGTATCGAGCAGATCACCGAAGTATTCTCCGTGGTTGGCGAAGACATGACCTGGGGCGACCTGGGCGTGACAGATCGCGCGTACCGGACCCGTAAGATCAACATCTACGGCCGAAACTCAGCATCGGGTACTTACGGGTACTTCAAGAAGGTTGGGCTTCAGGGAAATGATTACAAGGCGTCTGTGAAAGAGCAGCCTGGTTCATCTGCTGTTGTTCAGGGTGTTACCACCGACAAGTACGGTATCGGTTACTCGGGTCTTGGATATAAAACCGCTGGTGTCAAGGCATTGGCGGTTTCGCTTGAAGAAGGTGACGAAGCATTCGATGCGAATGCAGAGAACGCACTCTCAGGTGATTACCCTATTGCAAGATTCTTGTACCTCTACGTGAATGCAGATCCTGAAACAGGTTTGAGCGATCCGCTCCGTTCAGAGTTTGTCAAACTTATCTTCTCCAAGCAGGGGCAAGAAGTTGTTGCCAAGGACGGGTACTTCCCTGTGCCTGCTTCGGTCGCACGAGAAGATTTTGAGACACTCAAGATCGATGTAGATTTTTAAGATTCAATTCTTACAGAAGATTGGCTCGCTATAATCACGAGTTCATGATGACACAAAGAGGGAGTGGGTGACAACCTGCTCCCTTCTTTTCAAGAAGAATATCTATGAGTTCATCAGAATCAAAATCTCGGAATGCAGCTTCGCGTCGGTTGCACGCGATGGATTCCGCTGCAGAGTTTGTGGTGACTACAGGCGGATTTGTGGTGCTTGCTGCGGTACTGGGGATATGTTTTTACCTTGTCTGGGTGGTCGTGCCGTTGTTTGCGTCTGGGACTCAAGAACATGAGTTAGGCGGAGCAATCACCCAAGAATCTCGACCCGCTCGTTTGCTTATCGATCCGTATACACACAGCGCGACTGTAATCGATGACAACTTTGCTGCTCAAACGATGATCATTCTTAGCGGTGAAGAGGTAGGGCGCTCTGAGCTCGCTCTGGGTACTGAGATTCCATCTGCATTCAGCTTTGCTCGGAACGGTGAGTTCATCGCATTAGGGTTTCAGGACGGAAGTGTGTCCCTAGGAAATGTGGGTTACGCAACCAGAGTCGAATCGAATGATCTCGATACAGATCAGGTGTTCGAAGAAGGGATGATCGAAGCCGTCCCTTTAGGTTATATCGAACGACTCGATCCCGAACGAGGGAGACTGGTAGAGTTTGAAGTTGAGATGGGGGAGCGGATTGCGCTCAAAGCGGGTGAGGGGGCGATCGTTGCAATCGATTACCAGAAAAACCCAACAGGGAAAAAATTCCTCGCAGCATTGAGAGATGACGGATCTGTTCATGTGAATACCATCCGAACTATCCGCCCACTCGGTGGAGGTCCTGCAAGGACAAAGCTCAGCACCAAGTCATTTCAACTCGCAGATACTCAATCCAAGCCTGACTGGTTGATGATCACTGCAGATGGAAATCATGTGCTCTGTATTTGGGAAAACGGGCATTGTGAACGCTACGCAGAAGTGAGCAGAAATAAGTATGCGCTCATCGAATCCATTGAGCTCATCAGTAAAGGTGGAACTATCACAACCGCGAATATGCTTCTCGGTGGTCAAACAATGTTGATCGGTCAAGCAGATGGTACGCTTGATTCATTCCATGTCGCGAAAGATAAAACTGGATCAACCACCGACGAGATGATGCTTGTTCGATCGCACCATATTCGCTCAAAGAATGGTCCGATTGTTGCGATCACTTCAAGCACGCGAGATCGATCTGTTGCGATCCTTCATGATTCCGGGATGCTCGAACTTGTCCATATGACGAGTGAAAAACGGATACTCAGTGTTGATACAGGTGTTGATCATCCCGTTGCAGCAGCAATCGCGCCCAAGAACGATGGTGTCATGGTGATGGACGCATCAGGAAACTATTCATTTCATGAGTTTGAACCGGGATATCCGGAGTTTAGTATCGGTGCACTCTTTGGTCGGGTGCATTACGAAGGGGTTGCAGAGCCTGAGTATGTGTATCAATCCTCATCTGGCGACGATGCATCTGAGATCAAACTCAGCTTGATGCCGTTGATCTTCGGTACGCTCAAAGCGACAGTATTCGCGATGCTCTTTGCGATTCCTATCGCGGTTCTCGCAGCAATCTACTCAAGCGAGTTTGTATCAAAGCGAGTACGGAAAAAAGTGAAACCAACAGTCGAGTTGATGGCTTCATTGCCTTCGGTTGTGCTCGGGTTTGTCGCTGCGATGGTTGTCGCGCCGTTTGTCGCCGATCATCTCGATACATTCGTCATTGGACTCGTTGTGATCCCGCTCGTTATTCTCGCGGCAGCACACGTCTGGCAGTTGATCCCTTTGGCGTATCGTTTGCGAACACGCACGGGACATCATTTGATGCTTGTAGGACTCGCGGTGTTTGTTGGTTTGGCATCGAGTACGCTAATTGGTCCGATGGTTGTGCGATCATGGTTCGCTCCCGATGCGTTTGATGCTGCAATGGCAGCAGGAGCGGTCGAGGATGTCCCAGATGCAGAATTGCCACAATGGTCGGGTGATGCGAGTTATAACACAAGAACTGTGCGTCGATTGCGTGCGATGGATATGGGCGTACTCGATGGTATTGTCGTTCGGGCGAACAATGAGGGCGATCAAGGTGATGCGCTCGCGGAGATTGGATTAGCTCAGGGTAATCTTCAGCGATGGCTCAATAACGAATATGGTTCGGCACATCCGGGGTGGTTGGTTGTATTTTTTCCAGTATCGTGTGTGGTCGTCTGGGTAGGACAAGCGATCTTTATTCGCCGTAGGATTGATCTACTCATTTCTTCAAAGGCTGGTCTCACTGCGAGTGGGGTTGTGCTCGCTAAGTTTGTGAGTTTGCTTGGATTGAGCTTTGTACTCGCATATATCTGCGCATCCGTTGTTCAGGCAATGGGTTTTGATCCCCGCGATTCGATCTTTGGAACATTTAGCCCGCGGAACACATTAATCGTTGCGATTATCATGGGGTTTGCGGTGATTCCGATTATCTACACAATCTCTGAAGACGCGCTCCAGGCGGTCCCCATGACATTGCGGACCGCATCATTAGGTGCGGGTGCGACTCCCTGGCAGACAGCGAGCAGGGTGGTACTCCCAGTGGCGGCATCGGGGATATTCTCCGCGTGCATGATCGGGTTTGGCCGGGCGGTTGGTGAAACAATGATCGTGTTGATGGCTACGGGAAATACTCCCGAGATGGACTGGAACATTTTCTCAGGATTCCGTACCCTCGCAGCAAACATTGCAGTGGAACTCCCAGAAGCACCCAAAGATGAAACGCATTACCGAGTGCTATTCTTGTGCGGTTTAGTGTTGTTTGTGATGACATTCGTGATTAATACACTTGCAGAAGTTGTGCGGAGTGTTGTGCGAGCAAGGAACGCTGGACTATGAGCGAAACACAGTCGGCACAACCGAAGATCATCCACACGCAGAGGCGGACACTCCCCAGTGCGATTGGTGAACCAATGGTTTGGCTCACCGGTGGAGCATTGATTGTCTGTTTAGCAATGATTGTGTTCTTGATTGGTTTAGTGGTGGTGAACGGGTCCATGACCTTTTGGCCTCGTCCTATTCATCAAGTGACGCTCAATGATGGAGAAGTGATTCTTGGTATTGTGACTGATCACGAGCGTGTTCCGACAGTAGTTGGCCAAGAACCGCAATACAGAACACTTTACCGTGTGGGAAATCGTGATCTTGGTCAAGAATCATTTCGATGGGTTGACGATGCCTCAATAGCGAATATTGAAATTCCTCAAGATGCAATCATGCTTGAACGCGAAGTATGGGGCGTGTGGTTTGGTGTCCCCCAATCAATTCTTGAGGTTCAGGCAGAGAGTGAATCAATTATCGCAGAAGGATCAGAAGATGTCCTCAATGCGTACGCAAAGTTGCATTCACAGGCTCGTCAACGCAGGATTGAAGTTGAGGAACTCAAGAAAGACGCGCTCGGCGCGATTAACCATGAAATGGAACAGAACCGGTTGCGAGTCCGACAAGCGGAGCTCGAATCTGAAAGAGGGGACGAGGGACTGGTTCGTGCGAATGGTGTGGTCTGGGGTATATTGATTCTGCTTGCAGGCAGTGTTGGATATGTGTTCTATCGATTCCGCTCGTATGGAACGGAACTCGGGTCATCCAAAGCAAGACAGGGACAGTTCATCAGGACAGGTTGCTCGATTGCGTTTGCGATGCTTGTGCTCACGATTTGGATTGCTCATCCTTGGGGCGGCAATGTCATCAGCGAGTCTGAACTCGAATCCATGAAACTCAGTGTCGCACAACAAGAAACTGAGTTGCTTGTTGAGTATGAGCATGTACTCGAATCAATTGACGAGATTGAATCAATAGATAGTCAAATTCGGATGGTGGTGGTTGAACCAACAACAGGTCAATTCGCGCCGATCTCTCAAACACTTAGCGATGAGCCCATGCTCATGAGTCAGGTCGTTCGACTGGTCGCAGCGAATGATTTATCAACAATGCAAAAAGTCGGAGTGTTTACATCTCGTTGGGTCGAATACCTGACGACTAATCCACGCGAAGCAAACACCGAAGGCGGGATCTATCCTGTTATTGTTGGTACTGTGATATTGACCTTGCTCTTGACGATCTTTGTGACACCGATGGGAGTGATCGCGGCGTTATATCTGCGTGAGTACGCTAAGCAAGGCATCGTGACCAGTTTGATCCGAATCGCGGTCAATAACCTGGCAGGTGTGCCCAGTATTGTGTATGGCGTGTTTGGTCTGGGATTCTTTTGTTACACACTGGGTGCATATGTTGATACAGGTGCGTCCGAGTCCGCGCGTATGAACGCATGGTCATGGTGGGGGATCTTTGTCCTCACTGGTGTGACGCTCATGCTTGGGTTTACTGCCAAGTTATGGAGCAAGCCCGACCCAGGCAAAGCAGCATCTCAGTTCAACAGAATCATGCAACGGGTGTCTTGGTTGGTATGGGTGATTGTACTGATACTTGTGATTCTATTGGTCACTGGAATGCCTTACTTTCATGGGCTCTATGAAGCGCGTGCGCAAGACGGTACACCTACATTTGGCGCTCGTGGCATGCTCTGGGCATCCCTTACACTCGCGTTGTTGACATTGCCTGTAGTCATTGTTGCAACTGAAGAAGCGATTGCAGCAGTTCCAAACTCCATGCGTGAAGGGAGTTATGGGTGTGGTGCATCAAAGTGGCAAACAATGCGGCGGATTGTCCTCCCCGGTGCACTCCCCGGGATACTGACCGGGGCGATCCTCGCGATGGCGCGTGGTGCGGGTGAAGTTGCGCCGTTGATGCTCGTGGGCGCTGTGAAACTCAATCAAGATTTACCGATTTCGAGTCAGTATCCGTACATCCATGCGGATCGGAGTTTTATGCACCTGGGATTCCATATCTTTGATTTGGGTTTTCAGAGTCCCGATTCACAAGCTGCTCGCCCCTTGGTTTGGACGACAACGCTTTTGTTTTTAGCGATTGTCTTCGGGCTCAACCTCGCAGCGATTCGCATTCGATCCCGTCTCAGAGCTAGAATGTCAGGACCAACGGTATGAGCACTATGGAATCAAAGACAACAGATACAAACTCGCCGACCAATGTAGCTCGCTCGGTTGCCTATGGGCAAAGCGATGCGGCAGGTTCATCCTACAACGTGATTGATGCTATCCGTCGTGGCGAAGTTCCAGAGGCTACCGTGCATCCTGAAGTGCTCAAAGCTGAAGGTGTGATCGAAGTCGAACGGTTTAATCTTTGGTATTCAGAAACGAAGGCAATCCATGACATTTCAATGAGGGTACCGCGAGGTTCGGTTACTGCGTTGATTGGTCCATCGGGTTGTGGTAAATCAACACTTTTGCGTTCGATCAATCGGATGAATGATTTGGTTGAAGGCGTACGAGTTGAAGGGGGGATCGGACTCAATGGATCTCCGATCTATGCACCCTCGGTCGATGTAATCTCACTACGCAAGCGATTAGGGATGGTGTTCCAGAAACCTAATCCGTTCCCGATGTCAATCTTTGAGAATGTGGTGTATCCACTCCGGATTGATGGCGAACGCCGAAAAGCGGTACTTGAAGAAGCGTGCGAGAAAAGTCTGCGAGCCGCAGCAATCTGGGATGAAGTAAAAGATCGGTTGAAGAAGTCCGCATTAGGATTATCAGGTGGGCAACAACAACGGATTTGTATTGCTCGTGCGATCGTCGCCGACCCAGAGGTCCTTTTGCTTGATGAACCATGTTCAGCACTCGATCCGGTAGCAACGCTTAAAATTGAAGAGTTGATCACAGAAATATCTCAGCGGTACACGGTGCTGATCGTGACACACAATATGCAGCAAGCTGCCCGTGTCTCGAACTACACCGCGTTCATGTACCTTGGTCGACTTGTTGAGTACGGCCCAACCGCGACGCTATTCCAGAACCCGAAACTCATCGAAACTGAGCACTATGTGTCCGGCCGATTCGGTTGAATTTATCCTCGGAGCGAGCACTTTGCTAGACAGGATTGTCTAGTGGTTTGAGACTCAAGTGATCAAAGGTGTGGGAATTGGTGGATTGACATGCTCAAAGGTCGATAAGAAGGACTACGATTGTTACGAGACAGGAAGTCCCGTTTTGTTCGTCCGATAGTCCACTCGACTACAGGCCGGAGTGCCTGATAAGAGGGTCGACTAAGGAGTGCTATGAGCTCTGTACCCAAACCAAGTGTGCCGTCGATTAATCAGTGGAATGCGGAATATCTCGAAGAGCAGTACCGCGCTTACACGGTTGATCCTTCCTCGTTAGACCCTGAGTTACGGGCTTTTTTCCAAGGGTTCGACCTTGCTCATGCAAATGAGCTGCGACTCTTTGGAGAAGGTACACCCGGAAATAAACCTCAATCAACATCCGCAGAATCTGCGCCCGTTTCGAGTGGTCCGATTAAGGTCACTCCAACAGTTGGTCGCCCTGCAGGGCAAGCATCGCATTTCGAGGCGATCGTTGATGACTTCATTGGTGCGTATCGAGATCAAGGGCATATCTGTGCCCAAATCGATCCGTTCGGTCGACCAAGGCCTCGCCCGGATTCGCTGACGCTTGCGTATCATGGTTTGAGTGATTCAGATCTGAACCGTCAAGTTGATGGTACGAGCATGGGACTCGGGTCACAGATCCCGCTTCGGGATGTGATCGAACGATTGGAGATGGTCTACTGCTCGACAATTGGTGTTGAGTTCATGCATGTTGCTGATATTGAGCAGCGGGCATGGTTGGTTGAGCGGTATGAAAAGATCGCTGGAAAACTCGATCTCGACAAAACACAAAAAGCAAATATCCTTGAACATCTCACACGCTCAGAATCATTCGAACGATTCTTGGGCCGTCGATACCCTGGTGAAAAGCGATTCAGTCTTGAAGGTGCTGAATCATTGATTCCGATGCTCGATCATATGATCGAATCTTTCTCTGATCTGGGATCAGAAGAGATCGTAATCGGGATGGCGCATCGTGGTCGACTCAATGTATTGCACAATACCATCGGGAAGACACTCGAACAGATTTTCACTGAGTTCGAAGGGAACTGGTCTGAAGGATTCGCTGACGGCGGCGGAGATGTAAAATACCATCGTGGGTATTCCGGGACTCGTCGTTTGAACAACGGTCGGATGGTCCATCTTGCTCTGGCAAGCAACCCAAGTCATCTCGAAGCAGTCAACGGCGTGATCGCGGGCAGGTGCCGAGCAAAGCAACGCCTTCGTGGTGATACCGCAAGAGAGCGCGTCACTCCGATCCTTCTACATGGCGATGCCGCGATTGTTGGTCAAGGCATTGTGCAAGAAGTGCTCAACTACTCCCAGCTCGATGGTTACACAACCGGCGGGACGGTACATGTTGTAGTGAACAATCAGATCGGTTTTACGACACTTCCTGAAGATTCTCGCTCATCGAGATACTGTACAGATATTGGCAAGTTCATCGATGCGCCAATTTTCCATGTAAACGGGGAAGATCCCGAAGCAGTGGTGACTGTTGCGCAGCTCGCAGCGGAGTATCGCCAGAAGTTCAAGCGTGATGTATTTATTGATCTGGTGTGTTATCGCCGATATGGTCACAACGAGCAGGACGAAACGAGCTTTACCCAACCAATTATGGCGGATCTGATCAAGAAGAAGCCTTCGGTACTCAAGGTATATACAGAAAAGCTTTTATCAGAGAACTCAATATCAGAAGCAGATCGTCAATCAATTGTGCATCGTCTGAACGAAGCACTGGAGAAGGCGCAGCAGTCTGCCCAAAACGCTCCGAATGATCCAACGATAGATCCCGGGAGTCAGCGATGGGCTGGTCTCTCGCACAAGTTCTCGTTTGAAGAAGTAAAAACCGCAGTCAGCAAAGAACAAGTCGAAGAGGTAACTGCTGCGATTGGATCGGTTCCAGCAGATTTCAAACTCAATCCAAAGCTGAAAAAACTGCTCAAGGATCGTTCGGAGTTGCATAACGCTGAGATGATTTCGTATGCGGATGCAGAGCAGCTTGCCTATGGCACACTCTTGGCGGAAGGGCATCCTGTTCGCTTGTCTGGTCAGGATTGTCGGCGAGGCACATTCTCGCATCGTCATGCGGTCGTGCGTGACTTTGAGACCGGGGAACCTTATACGCCGTTGAATACCATCCGAGAGGTTGGCGAAGAGGGCACCGCGACACCTCCAGGGAGCATCGCAGATGACGGAAAAGCTCGTCAGGCACATTTCTGTGTGCATGATTCGCCTTTGTCAGAAGTTGGGGTGCTTGCATTTGAATACGGGTACTCGCTTGGCGATCCAGGAATGCTGATTCTCTGGGAAGGCCAGTTTGGCGATTTCTACAACGGTGCACAGGCAATAGTGGACCAGTTCATTGCATCAGCTCAAGCAAAGTGGGAACGATGGTCAGGGTTGACCATGCTCTTGCCTCACGGGCATGAAGGTGCAGGACCAGAGCATTCATCAGCTCGTCTCGAACGGTTCCTTGAGCTTTGTGGCAACAACAATATGCTTGTTGTGAATCCTTCGACCGCGGCGCAAACTTTCCATATGTTGCGTCGTCAGGTCAAAGCGACATACCGCAAGCCTTTGGTAGTCATGACTCCCAAGAGCATGCTTCGAGTTCCAACAAGTCCATTGAACGAGATTTATGACAGCTGCTTCAAAGAGATGCTCGATGATCCTCGCTTTGATCAGGACGGATGGGATCGCAGCAAGGTCACCAAGGTAATTTACTGCTGTGGCAAAATTTACCATGAACTCGACAAACGCCGGGTTGATCGTGATCAACGCGATGTTGCCATTTTGCGTATCGAGCAACTGTACCCATTCCATAAGGAACTGATCACAGAAATCGATGCACTGTATCCACAATCTGCATCGCGTGTGTGGACGCAAGAAGAGCCTTATAACTCTGGCGCGTATCTGCATGTGTGTGATATGTTCCAAGAGGGGCTCGGATGGGATCGGCCGGAGTATGTTGGTCGTCCGAGATCGAGCACGCCTGCGACTGGTTCAAAGGCAATGCACAAGATTGAGCAAGAAGAAGTTATCAGCAAGGCGATCGGCGCATTGCCTGAAGGCGAAAAAACACAGACCCAGGTGGCAACCGCCAAGGCATAAGCGAACAAAATCAAGTTGGCCAATGACGGCCAGAGATGGATAAGACCATGAGCACACAGATTGTGATCCCAAATGTCGGCGAGTCAGTCACCAGCGGCGTCATCGCCACCTGGACGATCGAAGACGGCGCCTATGTCGAACGCGATGAGACTGTACTGGAACTCGAAACTGACAAGGTAACGATGGAAGTTCCCGCGCCTGCATCCGGTGTTGTCAAGCATTCGGCAGCGGAAGGCGACGAGGTCGATGTTGGCGCTTCGGTTGGTGAAATCGATGAATCGGCAGCAAAGCCCGCGGGAGATTCAGCACCAGCAGATCCAGCGCCCGCACCTGCTTCCCAAGCAACGCCAACACCCGCGCCCACATCTGAATCACCAGTTGCTCCAGCACCCGCTGCATCAGCGGTTGCGGTCGCGCCTGCACCCGCCAAGTCTTCAAGCTCTGATGTGAAGGCAACACCCTTAGCTCGTAAACTTGCAGAGGATAAGGGACTCAACCTTGGAGTGATCGCTGGAACTGGTGCATCGGGAAGAATCCGCGAACAAGATGTACTCGCTTATATCCAGACACACCAAGACGGAGCACCATCAGCAGCGCCAGCACCCTCGGGCGGAACCGTCCGTGAAGTGACCCAAGAACGTATGTCTCCCATGCGTCAAGCGATCGCATCAAGACTCGTTGAAGCGCAACAAACCGCAGCAATGCTCACAACCTTCAATGAGGTTGATATGGGGCCGGTGATGGACCTCCGCAAACAGCATAAGGAAGCCTTCGCAGACAAGCATGGCATCAACCTTGGATTCATGTCTTTCTTTGTGAAGGCAACCACCCAGGCGCTCCAGAAGTTCCCGCTGATCAACTCATACATCATTCAAGGCGATAACGGCAAGCCTGCGATTGAAAAGCACAGCTACAACGATGTCGCGATCGCGGTATCAGGACCCAAGGGGTTGGTTGTTCCTGTGATACGGAGCGCTGAAAATCTCTCCTTCGCAGGGATCGAAAGCACCATCAAGGACATGGCAGTGCGTGCACGCGATGGCAAGATCACTCTTGAGGAAATGCAGGGCGGCACCTTTACCATCACCAACGGTGGGATTTTTGGTTCATTGATGTCAACACCAATTCTCAATCCGCCTCAGGCTGCGATTCTTGGGATGCACGGGATCAAGAAGCGAGCAATGGAAGACCCGAACAATCCCGGCACAGTAGCTTTGCGGCCGATGATGTATCTCGCATTGAGCTACGACCATCGGATTGTCGATGGTGCTGAAGCGGTGCAGTTCTTGGTAAGTATCAAAGATGCGATCGAAGATCCCGCACGGCTTATGCTGGATCTTTGATTGATAGTAACATTCCTTCGCATGCCCGCATCAGCATTTCGTGGACTTTATCGAAGCCATCGTCGCCGCCGTAGTAGGGGTCGGGGACATCGGGTGCTTTGTTGCCTTTGATGGTTGGGTCGAATGATCGCATGAGGCAGACTTTGTCCTTGGGAGTACCCTGCTTGATGAGTTCACGATGGTTGGATGCATCCATAGGGATGATCCAATCGAACTTTGTTGGGTCAGTTTCAGAATCAAACTGGCGAGCGCGGAGGTTTGTCAAGTCAATGTTGTGTTTGGCAGCGACAAGGATGGAGCGTGGATCGGGTGGGTTACCAACATGCCAGGCGCCGGTGCCGCAGGAATCGATGCGGAATTGGTCAGCGAGTCCTTGTTCATTGACAAGATGAGTGAATATCCCATCAGCCAGTGGTGATCTGCAGATGTTTCCGAGGCAGACGAACAGTACGCTGGTGGGGGCGTTAGGCATTGATTGGCTCTGAAGTTGAGAGTCTTTGATTCGCTTCAGCAACGAGAGCATCGAGATGTTCGATGATCGGTCCTGCAACCGCGGGCGCTCTGGAGAGTCCTTCGCGTGCGGATTGTTTTAATCGAAGCACAGGGACATCTGCGTTTTCGCACATCCGTTCGATAAGCATTGATGAACCAGAACCATCAAAGCACGGATGGATCATTGCATCGAAGATCGGCAGTCGAGCCGTAATCGGATCCGCGATGACAAGGAACTGGAACTTTCCTCCCAGTCCGCGATGATGCCGACGAGCTGCGGCGATATGGGATGCAGTGTTTGGGACAATTCCAGTGAGTGGATATCCCGCAGCATTGAGTAATCCCATCAGGAATGCGAGTTCACGAGCATCGACATCTGATGGTCGATCGGAGAGCACGCCGATACAAATCGCGTCGGGGTTCATTCCCAATGTTGCACGCTCGATCGGTTGTAGATCATCTGCGATGTCATCGAGCACACCGGGTAACAGCGTGTCAACCTCTGCAATGTGCTCACGACTTTCCCAGTACTCTCTGTCTTGTTGTTCGAAGACGCGGATGGATATGTTTTTACTGATATGTGATGGTGCGTGCGTGGGAAGAGTTGAGATTAAATCACGATCAGCAGTGATCCCCCTGAGCATCGAAGCGAGTTCATCATTCCAACAGACGATGCGTTTTGCATGTCTGGTGAGTTGACGAAAACGCCTACGGAGGAGTTTGGGGTTACCCAGTGGAGGTGTGAGGCGGGAAGTGTATTGGAGTCCAAGGAGTTGAGCTTGGGATTCACATGTGCTGTCGCCAACGAGAACGATTTGCCCAGGAGGTGTGAGTCCTGTTTGAATCGCACGATGACACAGTATTCCTGGGATGAGTCGCCCAAGGGGTTTGGTGTCCGGGTTCGTGCTTGGAACCGCAACGAGGTGGACAATGTCGTGATGGTCTTGCTTTGTGATCACCGTCTGTTGAGTACCGTTTCTGTAATTTCATGCTTGTAGAAAAGTTGAGCGAGTCCGGTTCCTGCCCGTTGAGCGAGTTCTTGCTCAACCTCAAGGCGTGCTCCTGAGGTTGAGCTTTCAGGTGAATTGCCTGGTCGTTGGGGAATCTGGATGTTTGCGATATGTCCTTTTGTGTCGCTCGGCCAAACCCGCTGTCCCTCTGCAACATCGATCACTTTGATTCGCAATGACGCTCGGGGAATGTAGGCGCCCGCCTCGGGTGAGATGGAAAAATCAGTCACTACCGCGTAGATCACGATATCCGCTCCTACGGATTTACCGAGTTCTGAGATGCTCATCTGTTCACCGAATCGTTCATTGCTTGCGGCGGTCAAGATTCCGCGAGGATCAAGCATGTCAACAAGAATGCGTTTGTCGAGGAGTTCAGATGTTGCTTGCTTGGCGATTGTATAACGGAGTCGGCGCTGCGTAATTTTACTCGATGGGTCATCTACAAAGACTACCGTTTTGAGTTCTTCATTGAGTTCATAAACCGGATTGATTTTCTGTGGGCCATGTATCGCATACGCGATTGGTGTGACGATATTGCACCCAGGTATGAGTGTGAGTATCGTCATCGCAACAGCAATGAGTAAGGTGGTTTGCTTCGATCTATTCATCATGTGCTCGATGTGTTTTAGTATGGGATGACATTTGATTCTTCATGGAAGTAAAAGAGCCACGCAACGCGATTAGTGAGGCGATTGGCGAGTTCCGTAGTGACTGCAGCTTCGGGGATTTCGGATCGCATGTATCCTCGAGAGTCAGGGAAGCTCACTCGGATTGCTTTCTCGAAAATAGGATCGTCCGGGAATCCTGAATCTGATTCGTAGACCGTGACAATACCTGATGCGGAACCGTCCCAGATGTATTTGTTGCCTGGTTCGTGCAGACTGTACTCGGTCAGTTCGAAGACAATCAGTCTTTCGACTCCGAGCATCTCTGCAACTTCACCCCGAGGTAGTGCGGGCCATTGAGGTGTGTTGTAGAGCACGGTGAGGAGATCTTGGCTCGGTATTGCCCAACTCGGATCTGCGTTCTGGATGAGTCGGTCGTTGATCCTTTGGGTGAGTCTTGCGGTAATGCCTGGGTTGTTTGCTTCGACGAGTCTGTTCGCGCTGACCACGATTGTGAAGGTGTGTCCCTGAATGCCGTCGTACTCTGCTTCGACTTCGTGACTCTCAGTTCGATGTGCCGATTCGAGCATACCACCGATGGCAGCGCCAAAGACGCAGCCGCTCATTTGGGAGAGCACTCCGATCGATAACAAGATCATACTGATCTTCACTATTTTGGAAGGAGTCTTTGATTTCGTCGGGTTGGTGTGTGTCATATTCATGATTGATTGTTTACCATGTGGCGATTTTGTAAAACCATGCGAGTAAGAGCAGAGCGCCGAAGACGAGGAAAGTCCGTGGTCGGAGTGTTGGTTGGATGATGCTGCCAATATGAGCACCAAAGAGTGCTTGAACTGAGGCGCCCCAGAACACGGTTGCAGTCATCAGTGCGAGCAGTGCGCCCATCGGTTGCACCTTTGCTGCTTGAATCCATGATCCTTCACCTGCGTGGGAGAACGATGTGGTCATCCCACAGGTTGGGCAAGGCTTATCGAGGGTAACTGCCCACATGCAGGGCGCGAGTCCGAGCTTTTTATGTGTACCATGTCCCTCGCTCGATGGTGTGAGCCAGGCGGCCATCGACAAAACGCTCAGGCAGAGAAGTGCGACGACGCCTGCGCCGATTCGATCGCCGAGAGATGCTCGCAATGGATATGTGCGTTCGGTCTGTCTGAGGCTGGTTTGGTTCATCTGCATATGGATGTACGCCTCAAATGCCTAGCTGATCCGTGTTCTGCGTGTATTCTGCGGTTTGTGGTGTATCAATCGAACTTGAACACGCCTTTGCGATACCCATAGATGTAGGCGACAAGCGTTGTAAAGAGGAAAAAGAGGATGCGGAGTAGCCAGATCTTTGAAGTATCCGTCATCGGATCAAGGCTGGTGAAGGTTTGCGCCCAAGGGTAGAGGAAGATCACTTCGACATCGAATACGAGGAAGACCATTGCGATGAGGTAGAACCGGATATTAAAGCGTTTACGAGCAGTTCCGACATTGTCCATGCCTGATTCGTAGGTTTCGCCTTTGCGTTCACCCGCTCGACGCGGACCGAGTATAAACGAGAAGAGCAGGTTGGCTGCAGCAAATCCTGCGGCACCGATGATCATCAGAAGGATCGGGAGGTAAGCACTGATTTCGTTTGAAGCGGCAAGTGTGTGCATTGGGGTATCCGTTCAATGGGATAATTGAGTCCGATCGCGTTCCCTGCGATTCGAGTTGAATGATAGCACATCCAAACCCGCTTTGTAGGGCGTGAATCCACCTTTCCAACTGCCAGTTTGGCATGAGAATTCACGCCTGTGACACAGTGGGCAGAAGAATGTGGATGAATTGGTGATCACATAGCACCGGTAGGGGGCATCTTCGAGTTTGGGTTGGCACATGGATTGCCACAGGTTATGGGCAGACGGTGCGCTATCGCATCATTTAAGAAGAGACACAAACCGGGCATACCGCCCGTTTCGGAGAAATCAGATCATGGCATCCAAAGAACTGACATTCGACATTGAAGCACGCCAAGCATTGCTCGCAGGGGTTGAAAAACTCGCAGCCGCAGTCAAAGTGACCCTCGGCCCTCGTGGCCGCAACGCGGTTATCGACAAATCCTGGGGCGGTCCAACCGTAACTAAGGACGGCGTCTCAGTCGCAGAAGAAGTCGAACTATTGAACAAAGCAGAGAACATGGGCGCGATGCTCGTCAAAGAAGCATCCTCCAAAACTTCAGACGACGCAGGTGACGGTACAACCACCGCAACGGTCCTCGCAGAAGCACTCTTCAAAGAAGGCCTGCGGTATATCGCTGCAGGCGTTGATGCCAACTCGCTCGTCCGAGGGATGAAAATGGGCATCGAGATCTCAACCAACGCAATCAACGAGATGGCAACCCCAATCAAAGGGAAGAAGGACATCCAGAATGTCGCGACCATCTCTGCGAACAATGATCCAGAAACCGGCAAGATCATGGCAGATGCCTTCGAGAAGGTTGGCAAGGACGGCGTGATCACGGTTGAAGAGGGGAAAGGCTTTGAAACCGAAGTTACCGTCGTCGAAGGCATGCAGTTCGATCGTGGATTCCTCTCCCCGAACTTCGTCACCGATCCTGATGGCATGAAGGTTGATTTCGATAAAGCACTCATCCTTATCCACGAAGACAAGATCGACAACCTGACCAAACTCGTCCCGTTGCTTGAAAAAGTCATGGGCGCGAAGAAACCATTGGTTATCATCGCTGAGGACATCACCGGCGAAGCGCTCTCGACCCTCGTCATCAACAAACTCCGCGGCACCCTGCAGGTCGCAGCGGTCAAAGCACCGGGTTACGGCGATCGTCGTAAGGCGATGCTCCAGGACATCGCGGTCTTGACCGGCGGCGAAGCATTCATGAAGGATCTCGCAACCGATCTCGACAAGATCGAACTCTCCCAACTCGGGATGGCGAAGAAGATCGAAATCACTTCGGACAACACCGTCATCATCGAAGGTGCGGGTTCGACCAAGGATATTCAAGATCGCATCTCGATCATCCGCCGCGAGATCGAAGCATCAAGCTCGGACTACGATCGTGAGAAGCTCCAAGAGCGCCTCGCGAAGTTGTCCGGCGGCGTTGCACAGGTCAATGTCGGCGCAGCATCCGAAGCAGAACTCAAAGAAAAGAAAGCACGCGTCGAAGATGCGTTGCACGCAACACGCGCCGCACTCGCAGAAGGCATCGTTCCTGGTGGGGGCGTTTCGTTCGTCCGTGCACAAGAGGCAATCGCAAGCAACCGCGAGTGGAAATCAGTCTACGGCAAGACCAAAGAAGTGACATCCGAAGATGTCGGACAGAACAAGTTCGATTACGCTACCGGCATGAATGTTGTGTACCGTGCATTGAGCGTTCCGCTTCGCACCATCGCAGAAAACGCGGGCGCAAAGGGCTCCGTCGTCGTTGCGAGAGTCGCAGAAGCTGAAGGTTCTAACGGGTACAACGCGTTGACCGACACCTACGAAGATTTACTCAAAGCGGGTGTCATCACCCCTGCCAAGGTCGATCGCAGTGCATTGATCAACGCGGGTTCCGTCGCGACGATGTTGCTCGCAGCGGACTGCATCATCACCAACAAGCCTGAGAAAGCAGAACCAGTAATGGCCGGTCCAGAAGGTATGGGCGGCATGGGTGGCGGAATGCCAGGCATGGGCGGAATGGGCGGCGGCATGCCGGGTATGGGTGGCATGGGCGGTATGCCAGGCATGGGCGGGATGGGATTCTAAGCATGAGCGGTATTGCCATCGTAAATCTTGTTGCCATTCTTCTTTCGCCGCTGATTGCCGTGTTGGTTACCCAGCAGATTGAGCGTACGCGGAGAAAGATGAATTTTCGGAGACTTGTTCTCCAAGCTCTCTTGGCTAATAGGCACTCAAAGACTTCTCATGATGCTATTCAGGCAATGAATGTTGTCGAGTTTGCATTTCACGATTGCAAATCTGTTCGTAAACTGTTTCGTGAATACATGGAAATGCTTGGCAATCAAGGACTGACAGCAACGGATGAAGGATGGTTGCAAATTAATGAAAAATACGGAGAACTCAGCGCTTCAATGGCGAGTTCTGCGGGGTTAGGTTCGCACCTGTCGTATCAAGACATGTTGCGGTATTATGTTCCCAAATCGCTTGAAATGAATGCGACGAAAGCAGACAACCTATCGCATGCAATGATGTCCTTTTTTACAAGCAATGCTGCTGGAACGGGTGTCATTAACAGTGATGATGCAGCAAATAAAAATATAACCACAAATTAAAATGTGGCTAATGGAGAATAGAAAAATGGCAGTTAAACCACTTGAAGATCGCGTACTGGTTAAACCAGTTGAACCAGAAACCGTCACCGCATCCGGGCTTTACCTCCCTGAGTCGAGTAAAGAAAAACCAATCCACGGCGTCGTCGTCGCGGTTGGTCCGGGCAAACGCCTTGACAACGGCACGCTTGCAAGCATGAGCGTGTCCAAGGGCGACACGGTTGTGTACGCTGCAGGATATGGAACCACCGAGGTTCAGGTTGATGGTGTTGAGCACCTCATTATGCGTGAAGCAGAACTCCTCGGCGTCGTCCAGGGTTAATCGATACCGGTTAATCAATAAAGGTTCATCGAACAAGCATTCAAACTCCAAAGGAGTCATCGATATGGGTACAAAACAGATTATGTTTGAGGACAAAGCGCTCCTCGAAATGAAAAAGGGTGTCGATAAGATCGCGGACGCGGTCAAGTGCACCATGGGACCTGCCGGCAAGCATGTTGTGATTGAGAAATCCTACGGCGGACCTCATGTCACCAAAGACGGCGTCACGGTTGCGAAGGAAGTTGAACTCCCTTCGCCGTTCGAGTCGATGGGCGCGAAGATGCTCCATCAAGTAGCCAAGAAGACTGCGGACAAAGCAGGCGACGGCACAACCAGTGCGACGGTTCTTGCGCAGGCGATCTTTACCGAAGGCCTCAAGGTTGTAGCAGCGGGTGCGAACCCGGTGCATGTCCAACGCGGGATCAACAAAGCAGCGCATGTCGCAGCGGCGGCGATCGACGAGTTGGCGACTCCTTGTAAGGGCAAGAGCGATTACAAGAAGGTCGCAACTGTCTCGGCAAACCACAATGTTGAAGTCGGTGAGTTCATCGCAGAAGCAATTTCCAAAGTCGGCGCTGATGGCGTCGTTGAAGTCGAAGACGGCAAGGGCGCAGAAACAACCCTTGACTATGTCGAAGGCATGCAGTTCGACAAGGGATACTTGTCTCCGTACTTCATGACCGATCCAAAGACGGGTGAATGCGTGCTCGAAGACGCGTTGATCCTCATCCATGAGAAGAAGATCAGCAACCTCGCCGATTTGCTCCCGTTGCTCAACAAGGTCGCGACTTCAGGCAAGCCATTGCTATTGATCGCGGAAGATGTTGAGAACGAAGCACTCGCAGCGCTCGTTGTGAACCGTCTTCGCGGCATGCTCAACATCGCAGCAGTCAAGGCACCAGGGTTCGGCGATCGCCGCAAGGCGATGCTCGAAGATATCGCGGTACTCACCAAGGGTACTTACTTCGCAGAAGACCTCGGCCGCTCTCTCGAATCAGTCGAACTCAACGAACTGGGAACCGCAAAGCGGATCGTGATCTCCAAGGACAACACTACCATCGTTTCCGGTGGTGGTAAGAAGGCAGACATCAATGCTCGCGCAAGCCAGATCATGGCAATGCACGAGAAGTCCACTTCAGAGTACGATCGTGAAAAGCTCATGGAGCGCCACGCGAAACTCACCGGTGGCGTCGCAATCATCTCCGTCGGCGGTATGTCCGAGACTGAAATGAAAGCAACCAAGGACCTCGTCGATGACGCGCTCCACGCGACTCGCGCAGCAGCCAAAGAGGGATACATCCCCGGCGGCGGCGTCGCGATGCTCCGTGCGATCGCAGCAGTCGAAGCAGGCGCCAAGAAGGTCAAAGGCGACGAGCGTTTCGGGTTCGATATCCTTGCTCGTGCGTTGACTGCACCTGCATACCAGATCGCATCCAACGCTGGTTTTGACGGGGACCTCGCGGTTGATACCGTGCTTGAAGAAGAAGGTAACTTCGGACTCAACGCTGCGACTGGTGATTACACCGATCTGGTCAAGGCGGGGATCATCGATCCTGCTTTGGTCGCCAAGAGCGCGATCATCAACGCAGCATCGGTTTCGGGCTTGATGCTCACCACCGATGTGATGCTGACAGATCTCAAGGAAGATACCGAGCCAGTTGTTGGCGCGGTGAGCTGATATTGTTCTTCAGTGGCACAGGCGTCTCGCCTGTGTCTTCTGAAGATCACAGGCGAGACGCCTGTGCCACCAATACAAAGACAATCCCTCATCGGAAACGGTGGGGGTTTGATTCGTTATCATTGGAGATTTTTATTGCACTTAGTTGGCGTCATTTTGAGCAGTGATATGATGCCGGATGCTACATCTGTTCAGGCCTGGTTTGATTCTAGAAGTCTGCCGTGCACTATAGATGATTGCTTGTGTTTTGAAACTAATACAGTGTTGTCCGGAACTGTTTTGGGGCAGCGGTGCTATGGTGATGCACATTTGACGGACACTGAGTCTGGTAAAGAGATGTTTCCGATTCTATACCCTGATTATTATCTAGAAAGAGATTCAGTTTTTACTACTGTCGGAACAAACATTCTCACAGACCGTGCGTTTGTGTTCTTGATTGCAACAGCTATTGCTTCACTTTCCAGCGGTGCTCTTGTGGATGCTGAGGATTCGACTGATTACGGAATAGATTCCATGCTTAGAGCATGCCATAGTTTTATTTTTAAGTCGAGGATCTTATTGTCATTCTTGGCGAACGGATCAGTTTCAGATTTTCACTCTGTGGATTCCGACGCTATCCCTTTGTTACCCAATGAAACAGAGTCATCTCGAAGATGGCTCATTAACCATTTGATCGATGACAAGCACATCTACACATCTGACGAAAACCCAAAGTGTCATAGACTAACAAGGTATAAACTGACTAGCTCAGGATTGGTACTCGCAAAATCTATGTTCAGAAATCATGACCAAGGTTTAGCGTCCACGCATTGGAAGCTTATTTTGGCGAAGGAATCTTAATGACAGCAACCCGCGACTATTACGAAGTACTCAGTGTTGAACGCACGGCTGACGGTGATGAGATTAAACGCTCGTACCGGCGCTTGGCGATGAAGTTTCATCCAGACCGCAATCCGGATGACAGAGACGCAGAGCGCATGTTTAAGGAATGTGCCGAGGCCTATGAGGTGCTTTCGGATGATTCCAAACGCAAGATCTATGACCAGTACGGTCATGAGGGGTTGCGTGGGCGCGGTGCTGCGGGGCATGATTTCAATCGGATGAATGTCGATGACATCTTCTCGATGTTCAACGATATTTTCACCGGCGGGGCCGGCGGCGGTGGCGGAAGAGGCCAACGCCGCGGACCTGCGCGTGGGTATGACCTCGAAACCGAGGTTGTGCTTGAACTCAAGGATGTGTTGACTGGTGTGAGCAAAGATGTCGAGTTCACACGGATGGATATCTGCGAGACCTGCACGGGTTCGGGTGCGAAACCCGGAACCGATCCGATCACCTGTGAGACTTGTGCCGGCCAAGGCAAGGTGCAGCAGGCAGGGCTTGGCGGGATGTTCCGCATGGTCGTTGCATGTCCGACCTGCCGCGGGCGTGGGAAGATGATTAAAGATAAATGCGACAAGTGTCACGGCAAAGGTCGTCAAGGCAAGAAGCGATCATTGAGCGTCAAGATTCCTGCGGGGATTCATGACGGGCAAGCAGTGCGTGTACCGGGTGAAGGCGAGCCTCCAGGACCTGAGCAATCACCGGACGGGCAAGGTGCTCGCGGGGACCTTCATGTTGTTGTGCGTGTCAAAGCACACGATTTCTTCGAACGCGACGGCGATCACTTGTTGATGGAGATGCCGATCTCATTCACGCAAGCGGCGCTAGGCGCGGAGGTTGAGATGCCAACGCTTGATGGGAAATCGACACTCAAGATTAAGAAGGGCACGCAGTACGGCGATCTCTTCCGGATCGATGATGCGGGACTTCCAAATCTTCGCAACGGGCACATGGGCGATTTGATTGTGGTGACAAAGATCGAAACACCAAAGAAACTCACCAAAAAGCAATCAGAACTACTCAGAGACTTCGCCAAAACCGAAGACAAGCATGTCAATCCCGAATCTCATGGGTTCTGGAAGAAGATCACCGATATCATTGGTGGCTAAATATTTGATTGAGACTTTCAAATGAACGATACACAAAACACAGATCACAATATCAACGAAGACATCACCGAGAATGCGATGAGCGAGCAGGAAGCTGCGGCGTTGGAGATTGAAGCAAACCAAGAAGCTGATCGCCAAGAACATGCTGCGCGGATGGAGTCCATTCGTCAGCTCGCCAAGTCGGGTGAACTCGAAGTGCTCCCTGAGCAAGCAGAGATTGTCGAAGCGCTGCTCGACACCATGATCCAACGCGATGAGATGCAAGGTAAACTGATCCGTGCAACTGCAGATCATCAGAACTTCCAGCGCCGAGCATCGGGCAACGAACGCGAAGCACGGACCGGCGCAACCCAAGGCGTGGTGCAATCATTGGTCCCATTACTCGATACATTCGAGATGGCATTGCTTCAAGATCCTGAAAAGGTCGCCGCGGAACAAGTCATCGAAGGGGTCAAGTTGATCCGCGACGAGTTCTTACGGATGCTCAGCGGATATGGAGTAAGCTCAATCGATCCGAAGGTTGGTGATGAGTTCAACCCGATGGAACACGCTGCGATGATGCAGCAAGCAGTCGAAGGTATCGAGCCTGGGCACATTTCGATCAATATGGGTATCGGATACAAACTCGGTGATCGTGTTGTGCGTCCTGCGAAGGTTGCGGTCGTTCCAGTGATGGAAGAGCCGGTTGCAGAATCGGTTGATACTGATTCTGGAGAGGATTGAACGATGCCGACTTATGATTACCGCTGCAATAACTGCAGCCATGAGTTTGAGCTTTTTCAGTCGATGTCGGCAGGTGTGAAAAAGAAGTGTCCTGAGTGCAGCAAGATGACTCTTGAAAGACTCATCGGAACTGGTGCTGCAGTGATCTTCAAGGGATCAGGTTTTTACGAAACAGATTACCGTTCGAAGTCATACACGAGCGACAAAGAGGCGGACTCGAAAGCTGCGAAGACTGAAACAGAGTCAAAGTCTGAGAAAAAATCAGATAAAGTGTCTGACGCAAAGCCAGAGAAAAAAACTGAGAAGCAGTCAGACTCTAAGCCAACAAAGTCACCTGCAAAGCCGAAGAAAGATTAAAAATGCCGATCATTGGGACCGGCGTAGACATCGTCGATACAGCACGCATAGCGAAGCTTATGGGCAATCATCCAGAACGGTTCCTTGAGCGGTGTTTTACGAACGGCGAGCAGGAAGATTCTAAAAGTACGAAGCGGAATCATGAGCACCTCGCAGCGAGATTTGCTGCAAAGGAAGCAGCACTCAAAGCGCTCGGCACCGGATGGGCGCAGGGTATTGGTTGGACTGATATAGAGGTGGTCAAAGAACAATCAGGGAAACCAATGCTCAAGATCACTGGACGAGCAGCAGTGATTGCAAGCGATCTTGGGATTCGTTCTTGGCACCTGTCCTTGTCCCATATTACAACACACGCGATTGCAATGGTCATCGCAGAGAGCGATTGAGCTATGCCTTTGCCCACTGTACTGATGACCGATGTAGTTCGCTCCTCAAATCAAGGGGATTCGCACGGCGGCGCCTACCTTATCAATCTCGAGACAAAATCATTTACCCAAGTACTCGATTGGAATCGCTCGGATATCAACTGGGAAGGTCGAGGGATGGGACGGGGACTGCGTGGGATCTGCTTTGTTGGGGAAGAGATTTTTATTGCAGCTTCGGATGAGCTCTTTGTATTCGATCAGCAGTTCAATATATTGCGATCATTTAAATGTCCGTATCTCCATCATTGTCACGAGATTGTTTATGATGGTGATCAGTATATTTATCTCAGCGCAACGAGCTTTGATTCGATTCTTCGATTTGATGTCAAGGCTGAGCGATTTGATCACGCATGGTGGATTCAAGCAATCGAGCGTGAGATGGATGGGAAAAAGGTTCATTCACTCGACGCGGTGATTTATGATCCCAATCTACCCGATGGTGCTCAAGAGGGAGACACACTGCACATAAATAATGTGTGTGTGATTGGAAAAGTACCTTTGTTCTCTGGTCTGGCGATGAATCTGCTCGTCGCGATTGACGATGGGCTCACCAAACCATACGCGATGGTCCCCCCGACAACCCATAACTGTCAGCCTTTAGGACAGGGAGTGCTGATGAACTCCACTGGACAAGATGCGGTGGTCATGGCAGATCGGCAAGGAAAAGTGATCAAACAGTTTGCGTATCCAAAGTATAATTTGGCAGATTTGACCAACTCAGGCATACCAGGTGACTATGCCCGGCAAGGGTTTGGCCGCGGGCTGTGTGTCGACATGGAAAATCGATTGGTGATTGCGGGGTCCTCGCCCGGGACGGTGAGTGCATTTGATGTACAATCTGAATCAGTGGTCGCGAGTGTGCAGGTGAGTAAGGATCTCCGCAACGCGCCGCATGGTTTAGAGATTTGGCCTTATTGAGAGAGCACGCATGAACCTGGGCATTGCAGTTACAAAGAGTCTCCTCCGCAGACCCATGCGGACATTCATTACCGACGATATGCGATCTTATCGCGGGATTGATCTCATGGTCGCGGGGATGCATATCGCGGATCAAGTCGACGCGAAGACTTCTCAGCCACGCGTTGGTATGTTGATACCGACCTCTGGTATATTCGCTGCTGCAGCATATGGTGTTTGGATTTCAGGTCGGACTGCGGTGCCTTTAAACTATTTGCTTGATGAGAAGACACTGAACTATGTCATCGATGATAGTGGTTGTGATCTCATCATTGCATCACGCAAACTCATTGAACATATCGGGTTTGTACCTCAGGTTAAGACAATAGTCTATCTTGAAGATATTGACTTCAAAGCATTGCCTACCCCAAGGTTGCCTAAATGGACATCTGCCGATGATTTGGGTGTTGTGCTCTATACCTCTGGAACTTCAGGAAAACCAAAGGGCGTGATGCTCACGCATCGAAATCTCTTGACGAACGCCAAGCAGATGCACAGCCATATCGGTGTGAAATCAAGTGATGTATTCCTCGGTGTCCTCCCGCAGTTTCATAGCTTTGGGTTAACTGGATCGACCCTTGTGCCTTTGGTTTTTGGATGCAAGACGATATATAGCGCTCGGTTTATGCCTAAAAAATTGGTCGAGTTGATTCAAACTCATCGCCCATCGATTTGCATGGCGATTCCGTCGATGTACAACGCATTACTCACGGTAAAAAGTGCATCAAAGGAAGACTTTGAATCATTCCGATTGCTCGCAAGTGGAGGCGAACCATTACCCGAAAATGTACGGGACCGATTTGCAGAGAGATTTGAACAACCAATTGTTGAGGGATATGGACTCACTGAGACATCACCAGTGACCAATGTGCTATTGCCTCACGAGAATAGACCGGGGACAGTGGGGAGGGCTGTGCCTGGTTTGATCCAGCGTATTGTCGATCCATTGACCGAAAAAATATTACCCCCTTCAACCGATGGAGAACTCCGATTGAAAGGTCCCAATGTGATGAAGGGATATCTCGGACTCGATGATGAAACACAAGATGTGTTTGATTCGGATGGTTACTTCAAAACCGGGGATATGGCACAAATTGATGCGGAAGGTTTCCTGAAAATTACCGGCCGAATCAAAGAGATGATGATCGTTGGAGGAGAGAATGTTTTCCCGCGAGAAATTGAAGAAGTCCTCAACGCACATCCAGTGGTTCACGATTCTGGTGTGATCGGGCAATCAGATCCAATGCGTGGCGAGGTGCCCGTCGCCTTTGTAGAACTCGAAGACGGTCAACAAGTCAATTCGGATGAGCTGAAACAATGGTGCAGAGATCGTCTGCCAGGGTATAAGGTCCCCAAGCGGGTTGAGATTATTGATGCTTTGCCTCGCAACGGAACGGGAAAGATCATGCGGAGAGCATTATCTCCCAAACTTGAAACCGCATAGCTCGGATTCAACGATCAAATCAACACATCAGCCTAGACTCCCGTCCTGTGATTTCGTCCTGAAAATCACTCACTCCCAAACATGAAAACACACGGAGCGCAAAGTGGAACTGTATATTGACACCGCAAATCTTGACGAAATCAAAGAAGCTCATGACCTGGGTATCCTTGATGGCGTGACCACGAACCCATCGTTGATTGCCAAAGAAGGCATAGATTACGGCGTGCGCCTCGCGGAAATCTGCGAAGTCGTTGCCGGTCCTGTATCGGCAGAAGTCATCGCAACGGAGTTTGAGAAGATGGTCCCTGAGGGATTGGATCGCGCGAAGATCGCACCGAATATCGTTGTCAAACTCCCCAGCACAATCGACGGTATTAAAGCGTGTAAAGTGCTTTCCGATCAAGGTATCAGGACGAACATGACGCTCTGCTTCCAGGCGATGCAGGCAATGCTTGTCGCCAAAGCGGGTGCGTACTTAGTTTCCCCATTCATTGGTCGCCTCGATGACATTTCGCAGGATGGTACAGAGTTGATCTCACAGATCCGTACAATCTATGACAACTACGGATATGAAACCAAAATTCTCGCGGCATCAATCCGACACCCAAAGCACATGCTTGAGTGTGCATTGATTGGTGCTGATGTTGCGACATTGCCGTTAAGTGTTATCAAGCAACTTGCCAAGCATCCACTGACTGATAGTGGCATCGAGCGGTTCTTGGCAGATTACGCTGCAGCTTTTGATAAATGAACTAAGACTCATTTGATTTTATGCCGCACCCAAAAAGTGCGGCTTTTTTCATGACATCCTTGCAATCATTGAACTTCAAAAATGAACTCGATCTCAACGGGTGCATTCAACGGTAAACCTGCAACGCCGACCGCTGCGCGTGCGTGCTGTCCGCGATCCCCAAAAATTTCTACTAGCAAGTTTGAGCAACCATTCCCAATTTTGGGTTGATCTCCAAATCCCAGATCACAGGCGACAAAGATTCCAACCTTAACGATCTGAGTCACTCGTTCGAGATTACCGATTTCAGCCTGTAAACAAGCGAGTCCATTGAGTGTGCATTGTCGGGCGCATGCGATTGCATCCTCAATAGAAACTTGAGATGGGACCAGTCCTGAGGATAAGAGTTCGCCATCGGACATTGGTATTTGACCAGAGATATAGACCAGATTGCCGCTTCGACGAGCAGGTACATATGATGCGACAGGTTGAGGAGCTTTCGGGAGTGAGATACCGAGTGAAGTAAGTAAATCGTTAGGGTTGGAGTTGGTCATATTGTTTCATTCTTTGGTAAGTTAGGGAGTTTTTTGAAGTCCGTTCTTCAGATATGGAACTGTTGCGGTTGCAGCACGAATAGTATACTGATATGCTTGCAGTGCAAGTATGCACCTACGGGTGCAAACTGGTATTTGTGAATCGGCCAAAAGAGATATCCGTCCTTATTTGGGCCTCCGATTGGAGTAAGTCCCGTTTTCCTTGATTCGTGCCGAATCACACATGCCGACAACTCGGCCTATGTGTTCACCAGGCAAAGTGTGAACGATGTGTATCTTGGCGCTGTTGCTGAGATCTATCAGGCATCTGCCGATCAACTGTGTAGTTGAAGGCATTGACTTAGGAGTCAAGGAATGAAAAGAACTAGAAAGAATGCGTTTACGCTTATCGAACTTCTGGTGGTAATCGCGATCATCGCGTTGCTCATCGGAATCCTCTTGCCAGCGTTGGGCAAGGCTCGTCAAAAGGCGAACCAGCTCAAGGACTCGGCAAACATCCGCTCAACCATGCAGGCATTGGTCATCTTTGCAAGCAACAACAAGGACAACTACCCGTTGCCCAGCCGTGTTGACCGCAATGATACCACGATAGACGATTACCGTGATAATCCTCAGCATAAGAACACCACTGGTAACATCTTCGCGATTCTTATCTCGCAAGGCGTTATCGAAACTGGTATCTGCTACAGCCCTGTAGAACTTGGTGAGTACGAAGAGTACACCCGTTACGAGTATGACTCACCAACCGGTGCTGTCGGCGGTAATGATGGTGGATTTAACCAAGCAATTTGGGACCCGAACTTCAAAGCGACACCGCTTGATCGTGGTGCAGAAAATGGTGTATTGGGTACGACAGCGACTGCTGGACTTGGTGGCTTTAGCTACGCACATACTCCTCCATTCGCTTTCCGTCTTCCACAGTGGTCAAACACATTTGACGCACTAGAACCAGCACTCGCAAACCGTGGTCCTGTATACGACGGTGGCGGCGCTGAAGGTGCATGGGTTCTTTACGAGGATGCAGGCGTGAGCGATGGCATGAGCCCATTGGGTGAAAGCTCGGTCACAATCCAGATGCAGGGTAACCGGACTGAATGGGCAGGTAACATTGGTTTCAACGATGCTCATGTTGAGTTCTTTAACCAGCCAGATCCTACCCAGATCGTTTGGACATTCACAGGTGATCAGATGATCAACGAACTTCGCACGCAATCAGACAATGTCTTTGCGAATGAAGATGACGCTGACCGTGATCTCGTTGGTGGTGTACCAGCCGGTGAATCAATCGTTCTCACAGGCGAGAACAACAACCGGAATGCTTTCTTGACTCAGTACTATGAAGTAAATGTTGCTGGTGAAACTGAAATCAGCCCTTACTACGACTAAGTCATCGGAAACATGATATCAAAGTGCGGTCTATCATTGGACTCTGCACGATGAACATCAACTCTCAAAGACCCATGGCAAAATGCTGTGGGTCTTTTTTATGTTTGCTATACTATTCTCTATGCATCCGATTGCTCAACTAGAGATTCCAAGGTCCACACGATGAACAATGATTTTACCTCGCAGGTTCAGCGTATTACGGGTCTGATTGTGCACGATGATGATCACATGCGCGGGTTGTACTCCACAGACGCATCAATTTATCAGGTATCCCCGCTCGGGGTAGTGGTCCCTCAAAGCGTGGATCAAGTTCCTGAACTCCTTAAACTTTGTACACAGTTCCGAATCCCTGTTCTTCCCAGGGGCGGAGGGACCAGCCTTGCAGGTCAATGTGTGAATCAGGCTTTGGTTATCGATCTATCAAAGGCATGTCATCAACTGGACTCTATAGATCCAAATATGCAGCGATGCGAAGTCCAAGCAGGCATGACCATTGATGATCTGAATGATGAACTATCGCAGTACAAACTTTTCTTTGCTCCAGACCCTTCAACTGCTCGACAAGCAAATATTGGCGGGTGTATCGGCAACAATGCTGCGGGAGTACATTCTGTACTGTACGGGCGAACTTCTGATAATGTACATGCTGTCAATGTATGTCTTGCAAACGGAACTGTTGCAACCTTTGGACCCGGGTCATCGGAAGACTGTCAGGTCGTCCGAGACATCACGACACGGGTTGTGGAAGTGATTGATCGTCATCAGCGTCAGATCCGCGTGAGATTTCCAAAGACCATGCGCAGGTCGAGTGGTTATCAGCTTGATGTTATTCTTGACCAACTCGAAGCAAGCAACTGGGATCACACGAAGATCAATCTTGCTCCACTCTTATGTGGTTCCGAGGGGACACTTGCGGTGACGCTTGGTGCATCGTTGCGATTGCATCCGATTCCAAAACATAAAGGACTCGGAGTCATCGGATTTGATTCTCTAGATGCTGCAATTGCACAGGTTGATTCTATCTTAGCATTGCACCCCTCGGGTATTGAGTTGCTTGATGATCTGATCATGGATTTAGCAAGGGGAAACACTGAATGTTCGAAGTATGTTGATGTGCTTCCAGATTCAAATGCGAAGGCAGTCCTCTTTGTTGAGTTCTTCTCAGAGACATTCGAGCAACGAGACGCATCGCTTGACTCCCTTGATGAGCTGATGGGAGATGTACCAGTTCTGAAGATTACTGATTCAGATGAGATGGCAGATGCCTGGAAACTCCGTAAAGCCGGCGAACCATTGTTGCACTCCATCAAAGGTGATCGCAAGCCTTTAGGGTTTGTAGAAGACAATGCGGTTCCAGTTGAGCATCTCCAAGAGTTTGTCAAACGATTCCGAGAAATTGTAGAAGCAGAGAACACCATTGCCTCGTACTACGCGCACGCATCGGTTGGCGTACTGCATGTTCGACCATTATTAGATTTACGAGACCCATCCGATGAGCAAGCAATGCATCGGATCGCAAGCAAGGTTGCGGATCTCGCCCAAGAACTCGGGGGGGTGCCTTCAGGCGAGCACGGTGATGGTAGAGTCCGTGGACCATTCATTGAATCCTACTTCGGTTCAGAACTCTTAGGAGCATTTCGCGATATCAAAGCGATATTCGACCCGCAGAATCTGATGAATCCAGGCAATATTGTTGAGCCTCAACCAATTGAATCTATCAGTCAGCATACCCGTATTCGTCCAGAGAAAAAGACGATCGAGATACCGGTTGTCGATACATTTTATCAATATAAATCAGAGCAAGGCTTCGCGCATGCTGTTGAGCTTTGCAATGGAGCGGGTGTCTGTCGACGCAAACAAGGCGGGGTGATGTGCCCGTCATACCAAGCAACACTTGATGAGCGCCATTCAACACGGGGTAGAGGAAATGCGCTCCGTTTGGCAATTACAGGACAGGTCCAACTCGAGACAGGGTCGTCAGGTAGTGCAGACTTTAACGATCAAGCAACAAAGGAAACGCTCGACTTATGTCTGAGTTGCAAGGGGTGTAAATCTCAATGTCCGAGTTCGGTTGATATCGCCAAGCTCAAATCAGAATACCTTGCCCAAGGGTATAAGAGAGCAGGGCGAGTGCCGATCGCGGTGTCGCTGATGTCCAATGTCCACAGGCTCAATCGTTTGGGGGCAATCTGGCCTTGGATGACGAATCAGGTGAACTCATTGGGTCCTATCCGATCGGTACTGAATCAGTTGCTGGATATACACCCTAACCGTTCGTTACCAAAGTTCAAAACACCAGTGCGTAGACAGGATTTTACCACATCAACCAAACCCAGAGTTCTCATCCTGAGCGATACATTCTCAACGCATAATGATCCGGATGTTGTTCATGCGACAGCAAGAGTCTTGGAATCATTCGGTTACAATGTTGGGGTTGAACCAGTATCAGATTTTGGACGTGCAGCGATCTCTCTTGGAAATCTGGATGCGGCAATAAAGGAAGCGCATAAATCAGTTGATCAGCTTGAAGGATTCATTTTAGATGATCATGTTCATGCGTTGCTTATACCCGAACCTTCTTGTTTATCAGTGCTCGTTGATGATTGGCTTGATCTTAAAATTGATCGAGCACCGGAGTTACTTCGGAAGTTGGCAATGAAGTCTGCACTCCCGGAGACATTCCTCGATACGAGGTGGGATAGACATCCATGTTATCCACAGTTCGAGCAAACCGATGGACGAGTGAAGGTTCATGGGCATTGCCATCAAAAATCACTGTGGGGTGATTCGACAACATCGGCAATCTTTGAGAGATTGTTCCCAGGAAAAATCGATGTGCTTGATACAGGTTGTTGTGGTATGGCAGGGTCGTTCGGGTACGCAGCGCACCGGTATGATTTATCGATGAAAATTGGTGAACAAAAACTGTTCCCCACTGTGCGATCAGCTTCGGATAATGATCTTGTTATTGCGCCAGGCACTTCATGTAGACATCAAATTCTCGACGGCACTGGGCAGATTGCACTGCATCCAATGGAAGTGTTGTCACAGTTGATTCTGACTTGAAAATTCTATATCGGGCTTTTTACTTGGTGAGAGATCGATTCAATCAACTCTGCAGCTCGTTTCCAATGGGCCCCTGTTGCGCTGCCTTCAATCACAATTCGATGTGCACACACAGGTATGAGTAGAGCACGAGCATCGTCTGGTTCTACATGCGACCTTCCGTCCATCCATGCCCATGCCCGAGCTGCCTGCGCCAATGCAAGCGAACCACGCGGAGAAAGACCAACAAGTATCTCATCAGACTCACGCGTTGCACGAGCGATATCCACAATGTACTGTCGAATCTGTTCGCTTAAGTGAATCTGATCCACCTCTTCTTGCATGGAGATCACATCGTTTGCACAAATCACTGGTGAGAGTTCTTCGAAGACAGTTGTTGCTGGACGCAAATCTAAAAGCCGAACTTCTGATTGCGCATTCGGATACCCGATACTCACTCGCATCAAAAATCGGTCAAGTTGATTTTCTGGTAGTGGATAAGTCCCTTCAAACTCTGCAGGGTTCTGGGTTGCAACAACCATGAATGGTTTATTGAGTTGATGGGTTGTACCATCAATCGAAACCTGTGCTTCACTCATTGCTTCGAGCAACGCGGATTGTGTGCGCGGTGTAGTTCTATTGATTTCATCTGCTAACAATATGCTGGTGAATATTGGTCCCGGTTGGAACCGGAGTTCTGCGCCGTCGCGTGAGAATATGGAAACCCCGAGTAAGTCCGCGGGGAGCATGTCAGGCGTGAGCTGAATCCGGTTAAATGGGCAATCTATGGATTTTGCCAATGTTGATGCGAGAAGTGTTTTTCCTACCCCTGGGACATCTTCCAAGAGCACATGTCCTCGGGCAAGCAAGCAGCAGATGATCCAATCTACGGCATGCGAATCACCTAGGTAAACTTCAGATATTTGGGAACGGAGTCGGCTGATAAGCTCATTTGGTTGCTGGGGTTGTTTGTTATTCATCTGAGATGCTCAGTTCTGATATTGGGATCAATTAAATGTCATGTTCAAGAGTCTATCGTAAATGATTGTACATACACCCATTCGGTGCGTGTGGAGTTCGGTTCCATGCGGTATGCTGATGTTTCTTCGTTTCATGGTCTCCGGGACGACGACATGGATTCACAAACAGATTCAAAAGATCATCATATTCCGGCTCCCCCCTATCAATCCGATTCCGGTGAAGCGATCGCACGCCAACTGACTGGTCAACTTCATTGTATTGGATGTGGCTACAACTTGCATGGTTTATCAATTCGTTCGAACTGCTCGGAGTGTGGTATCCCCGTCAGAGCAACAATACTTGGCATTGTAGATCCTCACGCGGACGAACTCAGTTCTTTATTCAAACCACGGCTTACCGCGATCGGATTGAATTTATGGAGCATTGGTGCCATGATCGCGGTGGTGATGATATGGGTTTTACGATGTGCGGAAGTATTGAGGGAGTTCGCTGGCACAACATGGACTCCAACATTAGCGCCGTGGATTGGACTCGGAGCGTTGGGGGTTTCGCTGATCGGCGCATTGACGCTTATCCGACCGCATAAGCAAATTAATCGAATGGAAGCAATTCGAACGGCAATAGGTGTCTCATTGTATGCGCCGTTGATGGTCGTCTATAACTCAGTTTATCTTGGGTATGATGCTGTATCTCCTTCGCCGATGCTTGATCCGGGTTCATCTACTGTTGAACGATCGGTATTGCGAATTGCCATATTCGTCATTGCCGCCGGGATCATCTGGTCGATTCGTCCCCAAGCTGTAGGTTTAGCGGTTCGATCGGTCGTGGTGCGGACAGGTCGCGTCGATCGTCAGTCACTCTTGGCGGTGCTTGCTTCACTGGGAGTTGCAGCATTCGGTGATATCATCCATGTGCTGGGTTCGCTTATCGCCTTTGGATTTGATGATGTGCTCTCTATCGTATCTATTGCTGTGATCGCGCTCGGGTCAGCTTTGTTTACTGTAGGGATGGTCAATATCTGTCTCGATACGATTCGCTTGTACCCTATCCTCAAGCGACCGGGGGTGGGTTTGAGCGATATTTTTGAGACCAACCAGCAGAAATCCCAACGAATTGAATGAATATGAAACAAGGATAGTTCCTGCACGGTACAATTCGTGCTTGATATCTGTTACACGCTGTCGCTTTTGGAGAAAAAAATGTTGACAAAACTGTGCCATTTTTTGCATTGTTCATTCGTAGGTTCTGCTTTGCTGCTGTCACATTCGGCAGTTGCTCAAGATGAAGTAAGTCTTGCTTTCCTCGAAATCGAAGGCTCGCCCGCAGAGGTAGATGCAGGGTACACATGGCTCGGCGAAGGATCAGATACACTGCTTGGTCTTGTGAACACAATTGATACACTCGCATATGACCGAGAGTTTTCCGGGATTGTAATTCGTCTCAAAGATTCCGGGTTGGGTGTCACGCAGGTTGAAGAAATCGGGCAAGCGATTGTCCGTTATCAGCGGACTGGAAAAAAAGTGCATGTGTACGCTGAAGGATATAGCCCAACAGATCTGCTCCTCGGTGCGTTTGCTGATGAGGTGATTTTGCAAACGGGTGGTTTTATCACCTTCCCCGGATTGCACATGGAAGAGATGTACCTTGCGGATACGCTTTCATGGATTGGTGTGCAGGCTCAACTCGTTCAAGTCGGGGATTACAAAGGCGCCAACGAAACAATGACCCGATCGACCCCGTCGTCTGAATGGGACGAGAACATATCAGGATTGCTCGACGGTATGTATGCAAACATGCGTCAGATTGTCATGGGCGGGCGTGATATGGACAGTGACGAGCTTGATGATGCGATGCGTGTAGTATGGGCAGCATCTGGAGAAGACGCAATCAATGCGAACATGATCGATTCAGTTGTTGATCTCCCCAATCTGATTACGCATCTGAGTGATGAATATGACGCTCGAGTCAAATGGGTACTTGATCCGTATTCAACTGGTGCTGCAGAAGAAGTTCAAATATCTTCCGTTCTTGATCTCTTTGGTGGTTTAGAAGTTCAATCGCCCTCAGTTCATATTGATCATCCAACGATCGCTGTCCTCCACATTAACGGCACGATCATTGACGGCGATTCAACAACCGGTGGATTTTTCGGAGGTGGTTCATCTGTCGGATCAAGAACAATCCGTAATGCAATCGAAATGATCATGAATGAGGACTACATCGAGGGGGTGGTGGTACGAGTGAACTCTCCAGGAGGGTCAGCAATTGCATCGGAAGTCATGTGGCAAGGGATCACTCGACTCAGTGAAGTGAAACCAGTATGGGTGAGTGTTGGAAATATGGCGGCTTCCGGGGGGTACTATGTGCTCTCTGCGGGGGACAAGGTCTATGTCAATCCATCAAGCATCGTCGGATCAATCGGCGTAGTTGGTGGCAAGTATGCGATGGGTGATCTTTACAAGAAAGCAAAGGTCAATATTATTGAACGATCTCGCGGGCCAATGGGTGATCTGTTCTCAGCCTCGACTCCGTGGAATGATGAACAGGTGGATCTTATCCGTAAGCAGATGACAACTACCTACGACTTGTTCACTTCGCGTGTAGAAGCAGGGCGAAATGGGATAGATATCAATCAAACTGCAGCGGGTCGCTTGTTTGTTGGGTCAGATGCAATCGAGTTGAAGATGGCGGATGAAATCGGGGGGCTTGATGAAGCGATTAACGGGTTGGCAGGCGAGATCGAGATGGGGGATTTCGATGTTGTGCATTTTCCACAGCCGCAAAGCTTTGAAGATATGCTCACCGAAACATTCAGGCAGTTCATGTCATCGCCTCAAGTATCGGTAGGGTCCGCAATGGGATTTGCTCAGATTGAATCGCTTGCTCGCTCGATTCTAGGACAAGATCGATATGACGCTGCAGTAGATACGCTTAACGCCCTCTCGCTCCTACGGGACGAAAGGGTGTTGTTGGTGAATCCAAGGATTCTGTTCTTTAAGTAAGAGTCGGCTCGGAAGTGTTTTGCCAATGAAGATCAGACATCTGATATTTCAGCAGCTTTCTTCGAGATCATGGTCTCGATTATGCCTTCATATTTTTTGAGCAACTCTTGGATTTCATCTTTAAGGGTTGAAATAGCATCTTCAGAGTAATGTGTGCCGTCCTGCTTAGCGAGCGTGTCGGCATGCTTATTCGCATCACGCCGGGCATTGCGGAAAACGATCTTCTGCTCTTCGCCTACCTTCTTTGCTTGTGCGACGAGCTGCTTTCTGCGATCTGTGGTGAGCATCGGCAATGAGATACGGATTTGTTTGTCTTCGACCTGTGGGTTTACACCAAGGTTTGCGAGTTCAATTGCTTGGCGGATTGCACCGGCGAGCGATGCGTCGTAAGGCTTGATCAGTAACTGAGTTGGTTCGGGTACAGATACCGCAGCGATGCTCTTGATATCAGTCTCTGATCCATAGCACTCGACCTTAATAAACTCAACCATCGCAGGGGACGCTCGGCCCGCGCGGATGCCTGAAAGCTCTGCGGTGAGGTATTCGATCGATTTGTTCATTGCTTCTTCAGCTTCAAGAAGGATGGTGTCTGGGTCGGTGCTCATGGTGTTTCTCCGAAAAATGTACTTTGTGAATAATACCCGTCCTGATGGACATCGACGAATGGGATCAAAGGTTCTCTTGTTGTGAATAAAGGATATCAGGTCGATTCTACACTCAGAAGGGTGCCGATATCTTCGCCTTCAATCACCTTGCGGATATTGCCTCGAGCTTTAAAATCGAAGACGAGGACAGGGATATTTTGTTCTTGACACATTGTCAGGGCTGTCATGTCCATTACTTCGAGTTGTTTCTCGATCGCTTCGCGGAAGGTGAGGGATTTATATCGAGTCGCTGATGGATCTTTGTGTGGATCAGCAGTGTAGACACCATCGACTTTGGTCGCTTTAAGCAGAATATCACACCCAAGTTCAGTTGCACGCAACGCGGCGCATGTGTCGGTCGTGAAGAATGGGTTTCCGGTGCCCGCAGCTAGGATGATGACTCTGCCTGTGTTGAGATGCCGGATTGCTCGGTTGCGGATAAATGGTTCCGCGATTGCCCGGATATCAAGTGCGGAGAGTACGCGTGAATCGACCCCAATGGAATCGAGCTTCTCCTTGAGTGCTGCAGCATTCATCACGGTGCCAAGCATGCCCATATAGTCTGCGGTTGCCTGGTGGATATCACCCGATTTGGCGAGTTCAGCGCCACGGATTATGTTCCCGCCGCCGACGACAATCGCAATCTGTGCGCCCGCTTTGGTTGCATCGAGGACTTCGTCTGCGATGATCCCAAGTTCTTTGGTATCAATACCGAACCCATTGGGTGAGCAGAAGGATTCGCCGCTGAGTTTGAGTAACACTCGATGGGGTTTTCGTCGGGCGTTCGTCGGTAATGATGTGCTCAGAGTTGACTGTGGTTGGGCAGTGTCAGGCATGAAATCTCCGTGGCTTGTGTTCAACATTGAATGATAGGTCGAACCTGTAGAAAACACGCTCGAATGGTAGAACCATTCCGAACCGATGTGGTACATTATACGAATCGAGATGAGGGATTTGAGGATCATGCTCGATAGAGATTCGATCCGATATATCCCAGATGTGAACCACCAAGGTCCAGGCAAGGGATGATGTAGCGATTGGCGAAAGAACCAACCATTGAAAATTCCATCGGACCCGAGGCTCAAATTTCGGAAAAATCAGCTCGCCGACTATTTATCGAGCGAGCAACTTTCATGGGTCTTGGCATATCTGTGCTTTTTCATCTTCTGCTCCTCATAATCGCTGCCATCGTGACTGTTGATTTTGGATTCGCGGATGTGGGCGGTGGGGAAGCAGGTGATGTCGACTTTGCCATTCTTACCCAAGCTGATTTAGCCGATTTGATGTCTCCTGAAATAGAGTATGAGAATTTTGAAGTTGCGGTCACCCCAAACGAACAATCTATCGAGCTTGATCTGCTCTCGGATATCAGCCAAGACCAGTCGGTCAGCGATCTGGCAGATTCAATTGCACCAAGCTTGGAATCTGGTGGAGGTTCGCTTGAGAGTATCAACTCGAGTACTGGCAATGCAGGTGCGGGGACAGGCGAGGGGGCGAGTTTCTTTGGGCTTGAAGCGCAAGGCAGACGATTCGCCTACATCGTGGATGTCTCTGGATCGATGGGGGCGCTCACCGGGGAAGGGGTGGTTACTCGCTGGGAACTCACAAGATCAGAAATCATCCGATCCATCCAGAGCTTTGATCAGAATGCAGAGTTTTATATCGTTCTGTATTCAACAAATACAGTGTCGCTCTTCGGCAATGACAAATGGATCCGAGCAGAGAAGAAAAACAAGAGCCTCGCCGGTGCAGGACTCTTCGGAATATCCCCGAGCGGTGGAACCGAGCCTCTCCCCGCGTTTGATATGATCTTCGATCTCGATCCGAAACCCGATGCAATCTACTTTATGACTGATGGATTGCTTGCCCTTGAAGTTCCTGCGCAGGTCCGTCAAAAAAACAGACGCTTAGAAATTCCAATCCACTGTATTCTCTTTGGCGAGTTGGCTAATCAACGCGATGCGAAGAAAGCATTGAACATGATGGAAGACATCGCAAAGTATTCAGGTGGGAAAATGACACAGTTCCGAGAGGGCTCCCCATGATTCATAAGTTGGTGCTCATCCTTTCTGCTTATGTTGTATCTTCTGCGTATTCACAATCTACACAGGTGGTTCGCTGGTCAGTAGACGGGCGTCACGAAGCGGAAATCGTTTCGGCTGGAGAACAAGGTGTGACACTGAAACTTGGGAATGATGATTTGCCAACCATCATTCCTTGGTATGATTTGAGAGAGCTTACAAACAACCAAGTGATCACCAGTGATTGGAAAAAGATAAACCTTGATGCATGGCGAGCCCATGCTCGTTTGAATAGAGGCGATTATTCCGGGGCAGCTCGGTTGTACCAACAACTCGCGCAAAACTATCTCTGGAAGGTTGGGCCAGAATCCGCGGATGTCGCAGTAGGTTTGTCAAGAACGACTCTTGATCGTGGAGATCGGGTTGGAGCGGTGTTGCCGTTCCTAGGTTGGAGTGTTGCACTTGGTACGAGCAACTTCGAGGAATCAAGCCCTGTTGATGGGATTGATATTCAGTACGGAGTATTGGTTGATTTGCCTCCAATATTTGTAGGGGATGACTTCGATACTCAACTCGAACCTATGCCAAACGGACAAACTGTGAGTCTGCGAGCAAAGATCCTCCACGCAATCTATAAGCTTGCTCACGATGCTGATTCCAGGACTGATGAACAACTTAGAGATGATCTCGTATCAATCAACAGCCTGGTTCAACAGCAAGGCCGGCGAGATCCGGGGGTTGTGTTTATCGTTGAGATGCTCAATGCGGTTCATCATCCTGATCTGCAGAAACGCAACGCCTCACGCGCCGCGCTTAAGCGTCGGGTGCGAACAAATCCAGACTCATGGATTGAAGTATGGGCACGGCTTGGGATTGGTGCCTCTTTGATCTCGGAGAAAGATACCAAGTCCAATGAACTCGGTGCGATTGAACTGATTCATATCGTTGTCCGATTAGCGCATGAAAGCCCAGCATTGGCACTCCTCTCGAGCCAGATGGTGAATGAGTATCTGATTAAAACGAACCGGGAACAGTGGGGGCAAAGCATAATGCTGCAGGTAAAAGAGAACTCTATGAACAGTGCTGTTATCAATGAGAAGGAATCCAAAGTCCATGAATGATTTACTCTTCAATGCGTTTGCTCATCTGGATTCATCTCCGGTTGCATCGATTACCTTGGCTCAGAGTTCAGAAGAAGTGCATCGTTCACTTCTACAGTATGTCGCACAAGGTGGACCGATTGGGATGATTATCATCCTTATCTCGTTCGTTGCGATCGGTATGATCAGTGCCCAGCTTTTTCGTGTTCGTCGCGATCGGCTCGCGCCTCAAGAACTGATTGAAGATCTTCGGGTGTTGCTCGCATCCAATGATGTTCAAGAATCGATCCGTCGATGTCAGGATGAACCATCTCCGAGTTATCTCTCGCGTGTTGTGGGGACTGCTCTTGTGCGTGCATCAAGATCAGCATTTGGAATGCTTGAACTCCGATCATCAGTCGATGAGAGCGGCCAACTCGAAGTGGATCGGCTCTACCGTTTAACAGATGGGATTGGGCTCATCGCGTCCGTTGCTCCCATGCTTGGTTTGCTCGGAACAGTGGTCGGTATGGTTGGTGCATTTGATACCATCACGCTATCTGATGGCCCTGCCAGACCCGATGCGCTCGCGGGATCTATTTCACAAGCATTGATTACCACAGTGCTCGGTTTGATCGTTGCGATCCCGAGCACCGCGATGTACACCTATCTGCGGAATCGGATCGATCATCTCACAACAGAGATTAATGAGGTTATTGAAGATTTGATTTCGCCTTTAGAGTCTGCTCAGGGTGGGGATAACGCACAGAAGGGAACACCACGGGCGTGAGAAAAAGGTCGAATCAATCCCGACATATGATCTCTGTTGATCTGACATCAATGATTGATGTGGTTTTTCAACTCATCATTTTCTTTATGTTCACTTCACAGTTCAGCGAACTGCGAAGAACAGAGATCGATCTGCCCCGCCAACCGGGTGAGGAAATCAGTGTTCGGCTCGAACCATCCATGATTGTCGATCTCACGCATGATGGACAATATCTGGTTGAATCCAAAAATGTTGACCTCAATGTAATTGAACAACTCGCTCGCGCTGGTGTTTCATCGCAAAATGAAGCAGATCCATTTGATGTACTCATTCGTCCAGATCGCAATGCATCAGTGATTTATCTCGACCGTCTCTTGCTTCGATTATCAGAGACTGGCGTCCAACGCTGGAAGCTCGCGACTGTTGAAGGGGGAGAGTCATGAGTGCTGCAAGAAAACGAAATAGTAAACGATCTGCTGCGCTTGGCGCACTCCCGTTAACATCGATGATTGATGTTGTCTTTCTATTACTGATATTCTTCCTTGTCACAGCTAATTTCTCAAAGGAAGAGCATGAACTACCCGCAGCATTGCAAACCGATGGTGGCGGTGTTCGTTCAAGTGACCTTCAGCCTCAAGTCATACATATCAAGCACCAGAATGGAAAACCCTTATTCACAATGGGTGAAGTCGCAGTATCAGATGGGAATTCGCTTGAAACTTTTTTACTGTCACTCCCCAAAGAACCAGGGGTTGCAATCAAGTCCGATCCAGATGTGCCAATTTCTGCGGTTGCAACAGCGCTTCAAGCTGCCCGGAATGCCGGTTTCCAAAGGAGGAGTTATGTGCCTACTGATGGCGACTAGTCAGAAATTGATTGCTTTATGTCTAATGGCTGTTCTATGTTCGTCGCTGGCAATCGCTTCTCCAGAAGACGATCAAGTTGCAGCATTTCTTAAATCCAAAGATATGTTGAGTTTACTCGAAGCTCAGCTCGAAGATCGAATAGAGCGTGCAAGCGACGAGGAACGAGCCGAACTTGTTGATAAGCTTTCAGAACTCTATCTCACGCAACTCCGAGCGATTTCGAAAGATGATCCATACTATGACCTCTTGCGTGTACGCGCCGAATCTTTGATCGCCAGAATGGGATCAAGGGATTTGTATGAACTGCGTATCGAGTTGTTTATCGAGTTGTATCTTTCCGTTGAGCCCCAAGTTGAACTTGCTCGACTTGAACTTCTTGAGTTCGAAGAGCGAGCCATTGCGATTGCAGCACTTGAGTCTTTAGATTCAAAGCTCAGCACACTGATCACACAGCTCGATCCAGAAGTTGCAAAGATTGAGCGTGCTCGATCAAAGTCAACACGAACAAATGAACTCCGCCAGCAAGAACTCCCAGAGCTTCGCCGATTTCGATCGTTGGCTCACTATTACCATGCCTGGACAGGATATTCATTAGCGATGCTTCAGGATCAGCATGTTCCAAACGATGTGTACCATTCCTTTGGTTGGTTGCTTGGTGCTGAGGGGAACATGCCACAATATTCGGTGTTCAATGAAAGCACACTCGAGTTTGAGCATGTTGCTCGTGCAGCAATCGGATTAGCTTTATCTTACTCGCAATCCGATGAAGGGATATTGGCAAGATCGTGGGCAAAGAATGTTGTCTACTCAGAATATCTGAAAGTTTCAGTTCAACCCGCAGCGATGAGCCGGTACCTCCAAGTGATCGCGATGGATCAAGCGTGGGCAGATCTGAATCGTTTAATAGTCGCTCTCAATGAACCAAATGATGATCAATATTTGAGTGTTGCAGATGCTCGATTTTTATCGCTTCGATCTCTCACAGCAATGAACGAATCGAGATCTACACAGGACAATACCATAGATGCTAAAAAGGTTGCAAAGCATGCCCTCGGAGCACTGGTTGCTCAAGGCGAGATTGGTCATGTACTCGAGTTATATCGTCGATTTGACTCCTTCCCAGCTTTGGCAAACAGTTTTATATCCAACTATGCCCAGGCGCTCGCAGAACTGAATATTGCAGAAACATCAGGGAGTTCTTCCCTCTACAATTCAGTCGCGATCCGCTTTGAGCATGCATTTCAGTCAGCTGATTCAATGCAGTTCCCTGCAGAACGCGATGATTGCGCACTCAAACTTGCCTATTGCGAACTCCGGTCGAATCGGCCGTCAGACGCAGTTCGTGTATGTGAGGATCTGATTGAGAATACAGAATCAGATACAGTGATTGAAGAAGCACGATGGTTACGGATCGCAGCTTTGGCATCAGTCGTATCAAATGCTGCACAGTCACAATCAATTCTGGACGCTGCAGTGCGCGAGTACATTGTTGCGTATCCTGCAACATCAAAGAGCGCCAAACTCATTCTCCGACACGCATTGCAAGGAGCGGTTGATACAAATATTGCTATTGATACACTTGAATCTATCGAAGATGATGACCCCATCGCAGTCTCAGCGAGGAGAGCACTCATTGGTATTCTGTATGACCATTCGAAAACTGTTGGATATACAGACCGAAATGAACTCGAACGAATTATTGAACTTGTACGATGGGTTTATGAAAATGATCCAAGCCTCTCGAAGGATACAGATTCAGAAGTGAGTAGAACACAACTCGGTACTACGCGAATTGGCCTTGATGTCTTGTTTCGATTGGCAAATCCAGACATCAAGTTTGCCACCAAACTCATTGAGCACGGGCAGAGTTTACTACAGCAAGATACAATGCTTGCAGTGTATCGTCCTGAGTTTATGTATCGGCAAGTACAGGTCGCCTTACTTCTGCAAGACTTTCCGAAAGCAACTGAATTGATTCCACAGCTTCAAGCAGTTGATTCAGACAAATCGCAAAACGCTCAGAAACTCATGCTTCATGAGTTATTCGCTGTTTGGCGTGATCAGAAATCAATAAAAACAGCGCATTGGATCATTGAAATCGGATCAGTTGTTGTCACGATGCAGTCCCCGCCGTACCCGGAAACTATCGGTATACAAGTATCGCAAATTGCGGAAGTGATTGTTGAGGCAGCAAGCTTCATATGGAATCGCAATAAGGATCTCGATGCGAGGGACCTAGCGATTCGATTGTCCAAGCTTGTAATTGAACGGGGAACACCATCAGAATCCGGATTGATATTGACAGTCCAAATCGCATCAGATTCAGACGACCAAGAACTAGAGCTCAAAGCGTGGTTGTTGCTGCTTGCATCATATGATATGAATGAGGATCGTTGGTATGAAGCGCGATATGAATCCCTCCGTTTGTTATTCGATTTTGATCCATCTCGAGCAAATGCGGTCTATACACAATACAAAGCACTCCATCCAAGTGGTGGTCCAGAAAAATGGGCGAGCAAGTTCGATGCATTCGAAGAGATTGCCCGGCAAGCACCTCAGATTGATGATGGTGCCCAACCATGATTTTGCAACGTGGTCAACAATCCCCGATTGTCCAGTTCCTTGGCGATGATGCCGGGGCTGGTGGTCCGTTTGCATTGCTTGGTTTAAAACATGAGATAGATTCTGATGATCAGATCTATCTCGCTTGCACCCGTCGTCTTGCGCAAGTGGATCGAAATCGACACCGCTCAACCCCTGATGCCGATGAAGTTCGGCTCGCAATTCATACAGCTGCATCACAGTTGCTTGACCAAGCGATGCGAGAAGAACTTCAACACCGTTGGCCTCCGGGTACGCCAGCATCATTGCCAAAGGCCTGGCAATCTGAGGGGAAGGGTAATCGCTTATCGGCGGGAATAGTTCAGAGCGCCAAGATGATCGTCGCAGCCAGTGGCGGTTGGAACTCAACTGCGCGAAAAAGATTGGTTTACTTTGCTCAAGTCAAACGTATACACGCGTTTGATCTGATAGCTTCCCTCAGACCACAGCAGCTCAAGAATCAAAGTAGTCACCTTCGTAGTAAAACGGCACAACCTGAAACAACTTCTTGCAGTGTTCCTCTCGTTGAATCACCACCATCAGGATCTTTCGTCTGGATGGGTATGTATGTGATACTCTTTGTATTAGGAGTATCAGTTGGCATCACAATTTTGTTCACAAGCCAACAGATTAGTTCAATTAGTGCGAATCAAGATAATGTTGGGCCCTCATTTGTAGACAGTTCAAATTCAAATAATGAGTTTATAGAGCATGGTGTGGAGAAGGATCGGGCAGAGTTTGAGCATTACACCGCGATTGCGCATGAACTCGATCAACTCGTTGTCCAACTCCAATTAGATTATCAATCGAGTGTTGATCGTTTTCGAACACTCTATCCATTGTTCGTTCAAAGCTGGACAGCATTTCCAACACCTGCACTTGATCGGAGCGGTTTTCATATTGTAGAGTTTCTCAGGAGAGGCTTGCTCGCAAAGCCCGATGATACGAGCTTAACTGATATCCTTGTAACAAATCTACAATCAACACCGAACGAATCGCCAGATCAGCTCATGATCCAGAGTGCGATCATCAGTGTGCTGCATTCTGATGCTGAGATTGGATTCGATCATCTAAGCATATTGGCGGCTGAACATGTATCCCGTGTCGGATTCGAACCCGCACCATCGAAAACCATCTCGCAAGCGATCATACCAGTCGTCGGTCTCATCGGTGTTGCAGCACGAACCGATGATTCTGCATGGTGGACAAGTTGGATTCAAGGCTTAGACGCAGGGGTCTCAGGAGATAAAAACCAACGCGATCGCTTTGTACTTTCTGTCCTTACGTCCAGAGTGCAGGACCAAACTCCTGCAAGTGAAAACTGGGAGATTTCAGCTCGTTTGCTCGTGAATAAACTCGCCTGGCGTGAAGGTTCTTCTGAAAGATTCTGGTTGTTTCGGCAGTTTGCGGATCAACGAGCGAGTACCAACAGACTCGCTCCTATTACCGAGGCAATCGCGGTGCATTCGTCGGCCCCGCAGGTGAGCGCCCAGATGGTGCTCAATTCAACTGCGACGACCAAGCAGAGAGAGCAAGTGGCATCACTCTACCGTGAAGCATGGGAATCTGGACCAGCACAATCCGGTACGCGGGTACTCTCGAACAAGTTAGCCAACGATATGCATGTGCAAGTATCGCTCACGCCAACATGGTCTGATCAAGATCGAATGATAAAAAACATTATTCTCTTGGCTCAGTTGAATGCAGCAGCGTGGGCAACGCAACAAGAGAATAGTGAGTTCAGTGTTGATGATTTTGCAATCCCAGTATCGATTACAGATTCTTTCACTCCGAATCAACAACTCATGCTCGGATCGAATGCGAGAGACGACCAGTGGGCATTCGATGCGATCAACGCTCAAGATATACAATCATTGTCTCGATTGTTTGCGAAGCTGGTTGAAGATGGCGGTCCAGGGGTCAACTCTGCATATGCTTTGGTGTATCTGGCAACGCTGAACTCAAACTCTGAAATGAGATCCGCTGCAGCATCACAGATTATTCGCTATCGAGATCATCCATCGGTTTTGATTGCTCTCGATCATGCGATCGCGGGCAAACGGGTCACTTCAAGGCTCGGGCAACTTGTTTCGAGTGTTATTCCCTATCCGCTTCCAGATCGTACATCTGAGAACTACTTCATCCATACCCATGCGTGTCTCATAGAACTCTTGGTTGCATCACTTGCTCGAGATGTAGATTCACCACTGCCGGCGCTCGAATCGGAGTTAATCGCTTCGTATGTCGTCCGACTTGATATCTCCGCGAAGAGAGATACAAACGAGATGAATGCTGTCGATATAGTCAAAGCAGTTTGCCTTCAGCAAATGATGCGGTTGAATCCATTTATCAGCGAGCATTCGATCAATCAGCGTGTTCAAGTTGTAATGAACCGCGTGGCTGTTCTCTTGGCGAGATCGGTAAACCCACTTCAGAGTTTTCTTGCGTATCAACGTGGAATTTGCGAACTGCTTGTGATTGAGATAGGGGCAAAGCATCCCACTGATAATCGACAACTTCAAGACTCACTCGAAGAACTTGCAGTCAGATTGAGTCAATCGAAGAATGTACTCGATCAAATCGCCCAAGCTGAACGCTGCATGTCTCAACTCTGGATCATTCAACTCGAAGCGGAGGCACCATGAAGAAATCAAGATTATCAAAGTGTGCTCGGCATTTTCGAATCATCGCAGCTGTTAGTCTGGGGCTGAGCTGTACCACATATGCACATTTTCTTGAGTTCAATGATTCTACAAAGCATGATGTGGAAGTGGTCAGACTCACTCAACTCGATCCACATTCTCCATCAGGATACTTTACCTATGGGGAGACATTGCTCGCTTATGCTGAGAATGCAGAGGAAAGAGTACTCGCAAAGCAAGTTCTCGCTGTAGGCATCGGGCTTGCAGCAGATAATAATTTGCCAGAACTCGCCGCAAGCATGTGCATCGTGCTCGCAGAGGGAGAAGACAGTTCTGTTGACGCAATCAATCTCTGGGATCTCGCATTGATGCTCGATCCAATGCGAAGTTCGGCATGGAAAAAACATCGCAATCAGATCATTGATCAGGATTTGCAAGTTCGCCAGATTGCAAGCAGGTGCATCCATGCGGCAAGATTCTACATGCCAGAACAAGCATCTGAACTACTCTCGGTGTCAGGAGTAACTGAAGCAATTCAGACAGCTTCAGAACAATCAGCGGTCGATCCAGCGTTGGTATTGAATACTTTAAGGATGTTAATTCAGCAAGCTTCGACTGATACATGCCATGGCCGGGTCTTCGTTACACGGCGAGGTGATGGCGTTGTGAATCGAGAAGTTTGTCCGGATCATGCTCGTCCGATTGGAACATCCGTTTCCCAGGAATCATTCGACAGTCTCATCCGTGTAGAATCTGTATTGTTGGCGAGTTCACAGGATCATCAACGAAGTGTTGACTGGGGAGTGGTCACCTATCTTCAGCTCGATGCTCCTGCCCAAGACCCATCGGTCTCTACGATCCTCAAGCAGTATGGTGTTGATATTTCAATGCCATATTGGAAGAATGGACAATGGGATTCATCACGCTGAATGTGCAAACTGAAAGCATTTGGGTCTACACTCACTCGAATAGATAAACACATCGCCAAGGAGAAATCAATGGCTTCTGATACCTCAGCACAAAGTACCGATACTCAAGATTCAAAGACCGAGCCGAAAGGCAAGCCACAGATCACATTCGATGATTTTGCCAAAGTTGATCTACGAATCGCCAAGATCATTCAAGCTGAGCCGCATCCCAATGCAGATCGTTTGGTCAAGCTCCAGCTTGATGATGGTTCTGGAGTCCCTCGACAGATTTGTGCCGGAATCAAAGAGCAATACGCGCCAGAGGACCTGCTCGGAAAATCTATCGTGATTGTTGCCAATCTTGCACCTCGCAACATCAGAGGTGAAGAGTCCCGAGGAATGCTCCTCGCGGCGAGCAATGCTGAAAAAGGATCAGACGACCGGAGTGTTGTCGTGATGACCCCGATGAGTGAAATCGATCCTGGTTCGGTTGTTTCCTAAAACAACAATGACGCTTTAGTTATCAGCTTTTATCTTTGCTTTTCGTTTCGCGTGTTGCTTTGAATCTTCTAGCATCCGTTCAATCTCTACATCACGCTGAGATTCGATGTCTTCAACGGAGTCCTTGAGTTCATTGAGTCTTGCTTCAAGTCTTTGGATCTCAAAGAGCTTTGAGTTCATTTGCGCATCAAACCGCTCGCCGGCTAGTCGATGCAATGTATTGAGCGCATCTGCTTTGTCAGCATCCGTGGAGTCTGTGTCTTTGAGGACACGCCGATACACACCAGCTGCATCAACAAAGTTGAGCCCTGCTCGCATTTCATTGAGTTTTATCTTCGCAAGATCAGGTTGTGATTCAGCGAGTAACAGAATCTCATGAATCTGAGGCTGCATGCGGCCAAACAAGCGATCAGCACTTCGAGGATCCGCCGCACGGACCAGTTCTATGTTCTTCCAAAGCTTTGGAAAGTTCTGTTGCATGAACTCGTTGGTCGCTTCTTGAGTAATTGTTGATCGATTGCGGCTTTGTCTTTCCTGTCTTTCCATAGAAGTGGGAGATCTACCATCTCTCGGAGATCCAAGCGCAGGTCGTTCATGATCTACTTCATCATTCCGTTGGTCGTTCTTACCAGTTCCAAGACGAGCAATACCCTGCAATCGCATCTCGCTGAGAACCTCCGAAGGTGAGGCGCCTTCATCAAGCTTTGCAATAGCAGCAGTACTCCGATCAATCATCTGTTGTGCATGCAAGATTGATCGACTCAGACGATCTCGGAGAGCATCAGGATTTACTCTGATCTCGACCGTTTTTTTGCGTCGCTCAGGTTTGTCGCTCACGCTTTGAGTTGCAGTATCAGGTGCCTGGTGATCAGTTGATTGTTCAGGTTGAGTGAACCCACCCATTATCAAGAGAGATGCACCAACACAAGCAATGCCGAGTGTGGTCCGTTTCATTACAGTTCTCCATCGTCAGAGAGAATGTCCGAATAGTCAAAGTTGTCAGTATAGAGATCAGTATCAATAGACTGTGCCCAGATTTCCCAATCGGTAATCGCTTCAGTGATCTGGCCGTCGTCTACCGATTCGAGTGAGAAGTACTCGTCCAAATGAGAGCTCAACGATGCGACCGTGATTTCATGTTCAGGACTGCTCGCAGGTGAAGTCGCCCATGGTTGAGCACTCACAATAACAAGTGTCGTTCCGATCGCCAAGACTGCGGCTGCTGCGATCCGCATCGACCATGGCTGGCTCTCACCCCGGGTAATATCGATAGGCGTAAACGCAATCGGAGTAGGGGCGATCACTTTCGATACTTCATCCATGACCCGTGATTCAAGGGTTGTAGGCATCGCATCACGATCCTGTTGAGCGAGCAGATCAAGCAATGATTCCATCTCGGTATATTCAGGGTCGTGATTGATTCGAAAATTAGTGTGTTCTTGCGAGTCGTTATTCATTGTTCGCCCCTTACTTTGGGTTGGGGATGAGTTGTTTGTATTGATTCGAGGATTGATCGGAGCTTCTTGAGTGCCCGATGATGCCTCGCTAAGAGGGTGCCGATCGGGTCGCCTGTGGTTTCTGCGATCTGTTTGAAACTCATCTGACCATGATGACGGAGTTCGATGATTTCTCGATCGGATTCGGAAAGTTGTTCCATAGCTTTTCGTAATGCATCAAGCTTGGATTGTTGATCGTCTTGCTGATGAACATCTGGTTCGGAGTCGCCTTGGACCTGGGCAAAGTGTTCAGGAGCCATCGGTTTGGCGTGTCTGCTTCGCTTTCGGCACAAGTCACGGACCCGATTCATCGTGATCCTGAATAACCAAGGTTCAAATCGACCTTGCTCGATGTATCCGGAGGTGCTCACTGCGCCGTCGCTTGTTGATTGTGTCGATTGGATCAGTTTGGTTGCAACGGTGACAAAGACCGATTGTGTGATTTCTTCTGCCAGTTCATCATCATGCAACCGACTCCGCGCCATCGCAAAGACTCGTCTGGAATATAAACCTAGGAGTTGTTCCCACGCAGACTCATCCCCATCCGCTGCGAGAGCGATGATCGGTCCCAGATCGTCTGGATCTGTGTTTGGAGTGCTCGGATTCATGCTCAAAGATAGTACCATCCTGTTGGCTCAACGCATCAAAAACGAGTGTATTGCCCATCTGTGTACGATTTCACCGAAACTCTACCAAACTTCATCGGTTCAAACGGTATGGTGTGTGCAACCAAGACTGATCGCATACTGTTTGGTGGATTCGGGATATCGAAAGCAGATTATCGGAGTTTATTTGCATTTAAGCCGATGAAGAGCATTCGAACTCGTACATTCGTACGAACTCAGCGGGTACGGGTTGGCTAAAGCATTCAGTTCAATGTCGAATGAGATTCGGGGTACTGTGGATATATGGGAATCACAATCAGATGAACAGGTTTTTGAGGCATTCCGAGCAGAAACACCCGGTGCTTATCGGGAGCTCATCGAACGCCATCATGATGATCTGCTCCGGTTTCTGACACGCATGGTGGGGGATCGGGCCGCTGCTGAGGATGTTTTTCAGGAGACTTTTCTCCAAGTTCACATCTCGGCCGCCACATTTGATACTTCGAGACGATTTAGACCATGGCTTTTTACAATTGCTGCGAACAAAGCACGGGACTTGCTTCGTAAGAAGAACAGACGGAAGACGGTCGAACTCTCGGCACCAATCCGTAAATCAGAACCCGGCGCTTCGTTTATCGATCTATTGGAGGTGGATGTACCATCTCCGGATGAAGCAATGGATCTCGCAGAACGCGATGAACAAGTCCAGCAGGCTTTGGGGCAACTCGGTCCTGCACTCCGTGAGGTGCTTTTGTTGGCCTATTTTCAACGAATGAGCTACGCACAGATCGCAAGTGATCTTGGGATCCCGCTTGGGACCGTAAAATCAAGAATGCATTCGGCAGTCGCCGCGTTCGCTCGAAGTTGGGAAATCGTGTCTAAAAATAATGGTCAGCCGTAAGAATGAACCGGATGTATTCAGATTCCTAACACACTGAAATCAGCGTTACCTGTACTCGAAGGATGTTTTTATGCAAGGTGATGATCAATCAAAGTCCAATCAACAAGACCAGGTGGAGCTTTCAAAGCAAGACCAGGCAGTTATTGATCAGATATTTGAATCCAACCCCGAATCGTTCGTCGCGGAGACAGATCGCGATGATGCTGTTCTCAATGTCCTCAACCTGCTCGATTCTCCTGTTGCTTCTGAACTCCAACGCAATGCAAGAGTCGATCTCATCCAAATCCTTGCATCAAGACTTGAATCTCAATCCTTGGAACTATCCCCAGAAGACAAGCGTGCACTCGATCAGTATATTGAACTGGGATACGACTCAAGCAAGGTTGATGCAGATCTAAAAGCACGGGCGATCAAATGTGCTCATATCGACGCTTGTTTAACTTCTCAAGATATTGGGTCGAGTTCGGACCTCATTGATCGCACGCTTTCAAAGATCCAAAGCCATATCGATACTGATGCAGCATCGATGGTGCTTGATTCAGGAAGAAGAGGAGTATTCTCAGCTCGATGGTCCGATCTGGTTTCCATTGCTGCGATGCTTTTGATTATTGGGTCCATCGCACTCCCGATTATGTCATCACTCCGATCTGGGGCGCAACAAGAGATGTGCTTTGAGAATATGCACGCCTCTGCCAATGCGTTTGGTTTATACGCAGGATCAAACCGTGATATGCTCCCCATGGCAACTGCTGGATTTGGACCGACCTGGATGGATGTTGGTTCAACCCCAGAGCGATCTAATTCATCAAACCTGTTCACCCTGATCCGTTCTGGTATTGCTGATCTTGATGATCTGGCATGTCCATCGAATCCAGATGCAGCAACCGGTGAGATGAAACCAGGTGCTTGGGATTGGGAATCGCTTCAAGAGATTTCATATTCCTACCGCATTATGCCTCCGGGGGGGATGCGTGCAACGATTGCTCAACCTGTCAATGTTGTCATCATGTCAGACCGATCCCCTGTCGTCCTGCGGATTGCTCGTCGACTCCCCGTGATCCCAGAAGAAAACTCCCCGAATCACGATGGTGCAGGTCAGCACATGCTTATGCTCGATGGGTCAACCCAATGGAGCAAATCGCCCATCATCAACGGCCAAGACAACATATGGCTCCCACGCCCGATCGAGCAGGTCATCCATAATGCTCGGACCAAACTTGGGATTCTCAAGGGCTCAGAACTCCCAGATGGCCCAACGGATGCCTTTGTAGGGCCATAATGGACAACGAAAATAGATGAGAAAGTACGGTTTTCAATCAGAAATAGGGTGAACACGATCCAAATACTGGTCGATCCACTCTTAAGTGCCTAACCTTCTCTCCTGTTAACACGGGTCTCTGCAACGGATGCAGTGATCAAATCGATCGATTTCACCATCAACCGCCCGGAGCGAGTGCGATGCCAAAGAATAAAAGTCATAAAGGTCTGTCCAAGCGCGTTCGAATTTCGAAGAGTGGCAAAGTCCGCCATCGCGCTGCATACCACAAGCATCTCTCATCACGCAAGAGTGCAAAGCGTTTGCGTCAACTCCGTAAAGATCGCCATGTAGTAACATCAGAAGCAAAGCGCTTCGAGAAGTTGCTCTTCCGTCGTCTTCGCGGCCGAAACCAACCACTTACTTCGATGCGTCGCAATCCTTCGCCTGAACAGAAACGCGAAATGCGTGCTGCTAAGGCTGCTGCAGCAGAGAACTAAACAAATCATTGAATAACGAATCAGTACGAATACTGATTCGGGTCAACCATCCCCGTTTGCCGGGTCTCAAGTGTTGATGTCTCGTCTAGAAGCATCAGCCTCCGTCAGACAAACTTGGAGCATGAATCATGCCACGCGTCCGTAAAGGTGCAGCACGCACCAAAGCTCGTAAAAAAATTCTTCGTCAGGCAAGAGGTTACTTCGGTTCAAAGAGCCGTCATAAGTACCAAGCGAAAATCGCGGTCCGCCGTGCAGGTTGTTACGCATTCCGTGACCGCCGTGCGCTCAAGCGTGAAATGCGTAAACTCTGGATTACTCGTATCACCGCGGCATGTAAAATGCGTGGAACACGATACTCATTGTTCGTCAACGGGCTCAAGCTCAGCGGCAACAACCTCAACCGCAAGATGCTCTCGCAGATTGCTATTGAAGATCCAAAGCTTTTCGATAAGCTCGTAGAGCAAGCAGTCGCTGCATCATCTGCAGTACCCGCCAACTCATAAGCAAATCAATAACTCATAGATTACAAGGAACCCACACATGGGCGGTGGTTGGTGGATATCAGATATTCTGAATAACCCCAACATCAACGGCCAGGTGTGGGTTGTTTCTTGGACGGTCTGGGTTGTGCTCTCAATCTGTCTCCATGAGCTCGCTCATGGTTGGACCGCGATCAGGCTCGGTGATGACACCCCTCGACTCGCGGGGCATATGACATGGAACCCAATGGTTCACATGGGACCATACTCATTGTTGATGTTTGTTTTCATCGGAATTGCTTGGGGCGCAATGCCTGTGAATCCGAGTAGGTTGCGTGGGAAATATGCAGATGCGATGGTTTCTCTCGCAGGCCCGGTGATGAACTTGGGGCTCGCAATCCTCTCGTTGATCGCATTGCTCATCTGGGTGCCTCTGTGTGATGGTCAGTTGATCGCATCGACCACAATCTCACATCCGCTCTCGACGAATATGGAAACATTCCTCCGTCTGGGTGCGATGCTCAACATTGTTTTGATGTTGTTCAATCTGCTCCCTGTACCTCCATTGGATGGCGGACGAATCTTGATGGATGTCATGCCCTCGTATCGCAGGATGATGCAATCCGATCAAGGGCGATGGATCGGCTTAGGCATCTTCATCATATTCTTCATCTTCGTGAGTCGATACATATTTTTCTTTGCTGATCTAGCGGTCGATGGTATTTCAGAAGTTTTCTGGAACGTCGTTTTCCCCAGCCTTGAACGCTGAGTTTGTATAACATGTTTGATCATAAAAAACACCCCATGCAGAAGCACGGGGTGTTTGTATTGGATGAATGTTCTCGTTATCCGACTTCAGTGCCCTCAGCTTGAGCTTTAGCTTCAGCGATCAGAGCCTCTTGGAAAGAAGAAACATCTGTGCCACATTCAGGGCAGAGCGAATCTTTGATAGTAGTTATGTCATAACCACACTTTGGACAGTCAGTGATAAGTTCCCCTTGGATAAAAGTCTTACCCTTATAGAACTGGGTGTAGACAATATAAACAAGGAGCGTAGCCATCATCAGTCCCGAGAAGAACCAGTAGTAGTTCGCGCCGTCAAGTGGGGTATTGCCTGCCTCGTCTTTTGTCTTCTCCATGATGAAGTTCACGCCTGCAACATAGAAGTTGCCCAATGAAATTCCAAGCATGAAGATGCCCATCACAAAGCTCTTCATTTTCTTCGGGCTTTGTGTGTAGGCAAACTCAAGACAAACGATGGATACGAGGATTTCACCCGCAGTAATGATGATGTACGCGAGGAACTGCCAACCAATATTTGGCATTGATCCAAGATACGGCGCGATGTCATCGGATGTCCACCCAGCTTCTTTCACTATCTGAAGCATGTCGTTCATCTTCGTCGGCATAGCCACGCCTTCAGGAGCAGCAGCACCAAGATCAGCCCACATGGCGCTGATGACAGCACTTGATCCTGAAACAATCCATGTTTCGATGATTGCAGACAGCGCGAAGGCTGCAGCGGTAAAGACAAATCCAATACCAATCTTTCGTAACGGCGTGAGTTTCCAAACTTTATCACCTAGTGGATAGAGGACATAGGTGAAAATGGGGATACTGACCAGGATAAGGATTGGGTTCACCGCTTGGACCTGTGATGGCAGCCATTGATGCCCAAGGAAGTTGCGATTCATCTGCTCAGTTTGAAGCACCCATGATGATCCGGTCTGATCAAAGATCGCCCAGAATACAGGAACAAAGATCATAAAGAGCGGAATCAGATTGAAGATTGCTCGTTTGCCATCGGGGCTGAATGTTTCTTTGACAAAGGCATCAAACCCCGCAGCGGGGACATGGATAAAGACATTGCGTCCCATCCAGAAGGTAATTGTTGCGATTGCCATCAATACACCCGGTAAACCAAATGCAAGCCAAGGACCACCCCATGATGCCTGTAGGAAAATAGGTGTAAGGATCATCGAGCTTGCTGCACCGATGTTGATCGAGAAGTAGAACCAGTTGAAGATTTGCGTCAACATGTGTTTGTTGCCGGTGCCGAACTGATCGCCGACATGTGCAGACACACAGGGCTTGATTGCTCCTGAACCCATCGCAATACATGCGAGCCCCGCGAATAAGAACGGTTTCATACCGATCCCCATCGTGTGCGGTGCAACATCCATTAAAGCAAGCAAGCCATGCCCAACACAGTACAACAAACTCAGCCAGAGAATCGTGCGATATTTACCTAAGAAAATGTCAGCGATGAGCGCCCCGATCATCGGGAAGAAGTAGGCACTCATGGTGAAGAGGTGATAAACGGTCATCGCCTCTTCGCGGTTCATGGTTTCGAGTTCGCCTCCGGGACCAAGCAGGTAGGTTGTCATAAAAATGACCAAAATACCTTTCATCCCATAGAAACTGAATCGTTCAGCAAGCTCATTCCCGATGATAAAGGGAACGCCTTTAGGAAACCCGGTTTCTTTGGGATCTGGTGCGGTGAGGTGTTGTTTTTTGGCCATAGGTATCGGAATCCTTTTTATACCCCGTTTGGGCGGGCTTATAGTCTAAGATCAGACACATAACTTATGCGAATCGGGTCCAAAGCACAAGCGACAGGCAATGAAAACAACGATTTGTCACTGGATTCGTCAGACGACTCACCGAGAACTCACCTATGCACGCAAACCTTGCCCAGATCATTCCCAACACGCAGACCGCACTCATCGGGATGGTCCATGTCGGCGCCCTCCCCGGCACCCCTTACGCATCCCAGTCTGTAGATGCCTTAGTCTCCCAAGCAGTCACTGAAGCCAAGATGATAGAGGATGCAGGGTTCCATGCGATCATTGTCGAAAACATGCACGATGCACCATATGTGCACGGCGATGAACTCGGTCCAGAGATCGTCGCAGGGATGACGCGAGTCGTCCATGCAGTTGAGTCCGCAGTAAAGGTCCCAGTAGGAGTCCAAATCCTGTCTGGAGGAAACACCCGCGCCCTGGCAGTTGCACACTCCACTGGTGGTTCGTTTATCCGATGCGAAAACTTCGTTTTCTCACATGTTGCTGATGAAGGATTGCTCGTAAAGGCTGAGGCAGGCGAACTCCTCCGGTATCGAAAATCCATCGGTGCAGATGCAATCAAAGTATTCTGCGATATCAAAAAGAAGCACGCATCACATGCGATCACCGGTGATCTTGACATTGCAGAGTTCGCCCACGCAGGTGAGTTCTTCGGTGCAGACGGATTTATTGTGACCGGATTATCAACTGGTAAACCAACAGAGCTCGATGATGTCAAAGCGGTACGGAGTGCAACCAAACTGCCAGTCCTGGTTGGATCAGGTGTCACCCCTGAGAATGTTGGTGCATTAAGTGAATTTGCCGACGCGTTGATCGTTGGTTCATGGATCAAATCGGATGGGTATTGGAAGAATGCTGTGGATGCCAATCGAGCAAAGCAGCTGGTTGATTCGTTGGGAAGTTAAACGCCAGTTTGGATGAATGTGGACCATACGGATACCCATCTTGAAACGTTAATGAAGTCTTGCCCGCCTTCAAAGCGTGGGCTGTTTATCAGTAGATCCAAAGGGCTCGCGCGTTCTAAGAATCCAGATCATCGAGCAAAGATTCAAGCATCTATCATTCGTGATCTTGAGGATGCGATTTCAGGGTATGAACTCCGTCAACAATCTATGCCCGTGATTTCATATCCAGAAGAACTCCCGGTGAGCTCTCGGCGTGAAGAAATCAAGGAAGTGATCAAGAACAATCAAGTCGTCATTATCTGCGGCGAAACCGGTTCAGGAAAGACGACCCAACTTCCCAAGATGTGCTTGGAACTCGGTTTTGGTGTTGGTGCATTAATCGGACATACTCAGCCTCGCCGAATCGCGGCTCGCTCTGTTGCGTCGAGAATTGCTGACGAACTCAATGTCAAAGGTGGTCAACAAGTCGGATCGAAAATCCGATTTTCAGACTCTACAAGCGATAAAACACTTATCAAAGTCATGACCGATGGTATTTTACTTGCAGAGACACGCAGAGATCCCAACCTCCGTCAGTACGATGTCATCATCATCGATGAAGCCCACGAGCGATCACTCAACATTGATTTCTTGCTTGGATACATGCACCGATTGTTGCAGAAGCGACGAGATCTGAAACTAATCATTACCTCGGCGACGATTGATGCAGATCGATTCGCGGAGCACTTTGGGACGGTTGATGCGCCCGCGCCCGTTATTGAAGTTTCTGGTCGAACATTTCCAGTCGAAATGCGATATGAACCCGAGCACACCGGCACGGGTATGCGTCTTGATGAAGCAGCGTCGTATGCTGCTGCTCAACTGGTGAACGAACGCCATGATGATGTGCTTATATTCATGCCCGGCGAACGAGAAATTCGTCAAACAGCCCATGAGCTTCGCAAACTAGATCATCTGCCAGATGGTACCGAGATCATCCCGCTCTATGCCAGATTGTCAGCTGCAGAACAGCAACGCGTGTTTAAACCTTCAGGTCGCCCACGCATTATCATCTCAACCAATGTTGCCGAGACATCGCTGACCGTACCCAATATCAAATCGGTTGTTGATCCGGGTATGGCAAGGCTTAAGCGGTACAACCCGAGAACCAAAATCCACGGCCTCATGGTCGAACCAATCTCACAGGCAAGCGCGAATCAACGAGCGGGTCGATGTGGACGAACCGCATCGGGTGTTTGTGTCCGACTCTACGATGAGACCGATTATGAATCCCGTGATGAGTTCACCCAACCGGAACTGCTTAGATCGAATCTTGCATCAGTAATTTTGCAGATGGCAGACCTGAAACTTGGAGATCCGGAGCAGTTCCCGTTCCTGGATCGTCCAGAGAACAGGCAATGGAGAGATGGCCGAGACACGCTTCATGAGCTTGGAGCGCTTGATGAAAACGAGCAACTCACAAAGCTCGGAAAAACAATGGCTCGACTTCCAGTCGATCCTCGCATCGCGCGGATGGTGATCGCTGCAAACGAGGAAAACTGTCTGCATGATGTCCTGATCATCGCATCGGCGTTATCTGCTCAAGACCCACGAGTTCGACCGCATGAGAAACGCGATGCTGCGGATGAGGCGCACCAAGCGTTTGTTGTGGAAGGATCAGATTTTTTAGGATACATCAAGCTTTGGGATTGGTATCACGATCAGCACCAAATTCTCACTCGACGAAAACTCGGACGGGCATGCGAAAAACTCTATATCTCTGCGCGCCGAGTTGATGAGTGGCGTGAAGTGTATCGCCAACTCAGAGGCCTCTGTGTCGAACTCGGATACAACCCCGCGAAAGGACACGATGATCCTGATGCGGTGCATCGTGCGTTGCTCACCGGATTGCTCGCCAACATCGGAACCAAAGGCGAGAAGCATGAGTTTGAAGGTGCTCGTAACTCTGCGTTCTCGATCTCTCCTGGATCTGCGTTATTTAGCGCAAAGCCCAAGTGGGTGATGAGTGCCGAAATTGTGCGGACCAGCAAGGTTTACGCAAGAACGCTTGCATCGATTGATCCCAAATGGATTGAAGATGCCGGAGCCCATCTTATTAAGCGGTCCTATTCCGACCCTCATTGGGATGAACAATCAGGGCGTGTTTTAGCTTCCGAGAAGGTGACGCTCTTTGGGCTTGACATTGTGCCAAAAAGAACAATCCAGTACGGACGAATCGATCCGATCAAAGCCCGTGAGATTTTCATACATCATGCCTTGGTTGACGATCAATCAAAGTCCAAATCGAAGTCTCTTAAACACAACCGCCAACTGATCGCCAAGCTCGGCAAGCTCCAAGCGAAAGCTCGTCGCGATGATTTGATCGCAGATCATCACACGCTCTTTGCTTTTTACGACAAGAAGATTCCTGAAGACATATTTGCAACCCAAGCGTTCGATCGCTGGGTGATGAAGGTCGAATCGACCCAGCCCGATCTGTTAAGGATGACGGAAAAAGACATCCTAGAGTTTGCACCGAAAGATGTTACACCTGAAAGCTATCCCGATCAGATCGAGTTCTCTGGTGCCAAATCAAAGCTGAACTATGCATTTGAGCCCGGCCAAGATCATGACGGGGTTTCGGTTCGTGTATCAGTTGCAGCACTCCATCAGCTCACTCGTCAACAGGTTGAGTGGGCAGTTCCTGGACTTATCCCTTTGCGGATCGAGGCATTAGTCCGATCATTACCCAAGGGGCTGCGTAGACAGTTTGATGCAAACCAAGTTGCATCAGAACTCTCTGCTTCGATCTCAGAGTTTGATGGTTCGATCGAGACCCAGCTGGCAACAAAGCTTACATCGCGAACTGGGATACTTGTCCGAGCGACAGATTTTCAGTCTGAAAAACTTGAACCGTTTCTCTTTGCACGCATCCAGGTCGTCAACGAGCATGGAAAAACGCTTGATTCATCACGAGATTTAGGGAAGCTGCAAGGATTATTTGCAAAGCAAGCATCGCGTGTGGTTGAGCAAGCAGGTGCATCAATCGAACAGAAGGGGATGGTCGGCTGGACAATCGATGAATTGCCTAAGACGATCGAGTTCTCCAAGATAGGTGTGCCCAAAGTTACTGGGTTCCCATCATTGGTGGTGGAGGATAATGCGGTATCACTCAAAGTGCTCGCAACACAATGGGAATCAGATATGCATACCCGCTCAGGGGTTGCATTGCTCTATGGCTTGGCAATTCGTCGTGAACTCCGGTTACGACTCAAAAATCTTCCAGGATACACGAAACTCAGCATGTATGCTGCAGCGTGTCGTATGTCAGAACAACTTGAAATGATCGTCTGGACGCGTGTTGGATTTATCTGCTGCTCAGAGAATCAAGTGATTCCAAGATCGAAAGAGGAGTTTGAACTCGGGCTTTTAGGTACATGGGATCGCGGAGTTGATGAAACAAATAGAGTGATCTCTAATCTGTCTCAGGTGTTTGGTGGATTGATGTCTGTGATGGGGATACTGGAAGAGAAACATCCACCTGCGTGGAATGCAGCGATCACTGATATGCGTGGTCAGCTAGATATGTTACTCGGTATGAACGCACTCGTAACAACACCTACCCGTTGGTTGTGGTGTTATGCGAGATATTTGCGTGCGATGGATGCAAGGCTTGCAAAGCTGAGATCGAACGGTCCTGAGCGGGATGCGAAACTCGCCGAACGTGTGTATGCATGGACAAAGTGTCTTCATGAGTTAAGGGGACAAGGGGCACATATCGCTGAAGTCGCTTCCGATTTCGATACGCTCCGATGGATGGTTGAGGAGTTCCGGGTCGCGACATTTGCGCAGGAGCTGCGGACATCCATCCAGGTTTCTGAAAAGCGACTGCGTGAGCAACTCGATACGATTATTCATGCATGATGTGCAACAAAAGAGGCGAGTGCAGACCACACGGCACTGCACCCGCCGAAGAGGGGGCTGGGTTGAATTGTGCACTCAGTCTTCTGCTTCCGCCATCTCACGGAGTGTGTCAAGCACTTTGTCGTAGTCAGCTCGTTTCTTGTAGTCTTCTTCTACAAACGCATATTTGATTGTGCCATCGGTGTCAATGACATATGTAGCAGGGATAGGAAGTTCCCATTTCTTAGAATCATTTGATTCTGGGAGATCGATTCCATACTCGCGATATTTTTTGATCGTCTTCGGATCGAGTTTAAATGATAGTGCAAGTTGTTTTGCTAACTTGTTATCATGATCAGTTCCAAACAGAAAGCCGTAGTCCTTTTGCTTAACAAGGTCCGTGGTGTCTGTTGGGATTTCAGGAGAAATTGCAAGAACCTTGGCGCCGGTATCAGTGATTTTATCGAGTCTCTTTTGTACGGAACTTAACTCAGTAATGCAGTATGGACACCATGATCCGCGATAAAAAGTCAGTAGTACGGGGCCGTCTTCGAGTAGGGTTTCTAGTTCATGTGTTCCGCCTGCAGCATTATCAATCACAAAGTTTGGCATAATATCGCCCAACTGGAGTGGTTGATCAAGTTTGATGACTTTGGGTTGTTCGGTCATTGATTTTGTATCTTCCGGTGCTGCACTGGTGAGTGGTGCATATGCCAAAATGGGTAGAAGTGTCAGTGTCGCAATGATTGGTGCCTTGTTCATGCCAGTGCAAACAAATCAATCGCGAAACATATTCCCAAATGTCGGAAGAAAAGAATGTAAAATCAGAAAAAACCGTACGCTTAAGGCTTTCTGCCACCAGATTGTTCGCCAGGCAGAATTTCGGAAGTATGAGAAATCTGAACCAGCGATACACTTTGAGCATCAGAAGTCATACCACGACGACCACCGGTTTGCTCACCAGCATGGGCATTCGAAGATGTGAGCCCAATTCCAAAAAGCAATACACCACCCACGAGTACCAATGGGAGTTTGCGGGCAGCATTGAGAACCTCTTGTGCCCGTTTTCTTGCACGTGATCGCATCTGTTGAACCGTATTCTCTGCGATCGCATCTCCATTGATTTGAGTGATGAGACGGTCATCTTCCCGGCGGGTAGCGCCAAGCACCAACGCAACCCGAGATCGATCTTCTTTTTCAATCCATGATGCAGCAAGTTTTTGCTTGTCGTTGGCACTCAATGACTTACGCAATGAACTCAGTGCAGAGTCAAGCTCTTCGCGTTGCTCAATTTTGGTATCTACTGAACTTGCCATAGATAGACGTTGGGCGCGGGACATCCCTCCCATGTAGTTTGTGCGGTTCTCGAGCCGACGGAAATGTGATCGACATAACCCAAGGTATGCCCATCGAGCAAGTGTCGATGCATATTTCACGATTCGTTCAATCGCCTGTTCTGGGGTCGGATCATCGTGGAATGTAGGCCAAGCAGATTTTTCAAGCATTGTCCATACCCTTGAATCGATCCAAGCAACCATATCTGCAATGTCCATTGTTGAGTCTGACTTTGTCCGGGATGTGTGGAGGCACGCACTTTCAATTGGTTGGCGAGCTTTGCGCTCGTAAAGAGCCCAGAACTGATCGTAGTCTTGCGTTTTCATGACTGACCCCCATTTGATAGTTGCTTGCCTTGTTCAGAGATTTCGCTCCAGCGAAGGAAAAGCATCGCAAGTGACGGGAGGTGTTCGCATAGATTCCGTGTGCGTATATCGCAATCAAGGTAAGCGCCCAGTTCTGATGAGGGGGTCATGAGTGATGGATTATCAAGGAATGTCTTAAAGATCGTATCCGCTTGCTCGATATACCCTGATTCATAAAGAGAGTGAGCACCTGTAATGAGCACAGGGACAGATTCTGGATTCGCATTGATCGCGTCGAGAAAATATTCAACAGCACGATCGGCTTCTCCGACGCGCAGGCATCGGTCTGCGAGATTGCCGTAGGATATTTCGAGTCGACGAGGAGTATCTGCATATTTGAGTGCGGTGAGTTCTAAACGGATCGCTTGGTCGATTTTACCCATTGCACTGAGTGCGAGTGCACGCTGATTGGCGCGTGCCCACGCTGGGTTTGGATGATTTTCTCCATCGGATTGATCATACTGGTCAAGCAGTGCATTGAGTTGGTCATGCATCTCACGAATAGTGATGTTGTCTTGTCGATCCTGTGCTTCATGGAGCGTGTTGCAACAATCCATGATTGCAGATTCAATAGGGGAGAGTTCATTATGAGATGAGGCAGTCACAATCGTTGTTCTGATATTTGACTGGGACTTTGCATTGGTTGATGACTGATTCATGTGACCTCCAAATCGGATCTGGTGTCCTATTCGCACCAATCCTTCATAGAGTTCAACCGATCTAATGTGATTTTACTGACATAAAAAGGGGGATTTGAACAATATTCTTTCTTCAGTTGCGTTTTTGGGACAAAAACGGCTATTCGATATGAAAATTCTTCATTCCTAAGTCAGTCGTCACAAACATACGCCGGTTTTCTTTCAGCAGGCTGAACATGTATTTCAGTCAAACATAGAAAAGGAGACCAGAATGAATCGCCAAAGGAATCAACTCGTTAAAGCTACGCTCATCACAGTTTTCGTGATTGGAGGCCTTTCATCTGCTGCAAGCGCAGCTCGAAACAATGGCGGGCACGGGAACCATCGACATTCATCGACCTGTGGATGTCAGATTGCACCCCAGTATGCAGGGAAGATCACTATTGATGGATATACAAGCTCGATCCGATCTGATCGTCCGATGCAGCGTCAAATCGCAGGTGCTTTTCGGAAAGCAGGTTACGACGCTCGGGTGAATAATGGACGCGTGGTGGTTGATTTCGGTTACTGCCAACCAGTTGTTCGATGGTCAATGGATCGTTATCGCGCTCGATTCCGTTGGGATTATTCGTACGGGGAGTTATCCATCACTCTGGACCAGAACGCAAGGAGTAGGGATTGGCGCCCGAATCGCCGCAGACCTGTGTCGGTTTCACGACGATCGATTGGTTGGGGGTATTGCAACTGATAGATAACCAATGGTGCGAATACAGGACTCAGCTTACGGGCTGAGTTTTTTCATCTATGCTCGAATCTGAGGAATAAAGTCGTATAGAGTTGTATTCGAATGTTCGAACAATCAATCACTCTCGGAGATCCGTATGGCTGACTCAAAGATCAAAGTTGCAATCATTTCAGGTAGTCTCCGCAAAGGCTCGTTCAATACTTCACTCATTCGTTTCGTTGCCAACGACTTGGCATCGAACGGTGATGTACATATCGATGAAATTTCACTTGCAGATTTGGATTTACCAATGTTCTCGGAGGATCTTGAAGCAGAAGGCACGCCGGCAAATGTGCTTGAGCTCAAAGATCGAATGATTGCAGCTGATGCGATTTTGATTGGTTCACCAGAATACAACGGCTCAATTTCTGGCGCCCTCAAGAATGCAATCGATTGGGCATCCCGGCCACGAGAGGGTGAAGCACCTTTGGCATGTTTCAAAGGTAAAGTTGGCGGGCTGTTCGCGGCTTCACCTGGTGCGATTGGTGGTTTGCGAGGGCTCAGGCATGTACGCCAGATCTTGACACAACTTCATATGGTGGTTGTTCCTGCGGAGTTTGCTCTCGGGGTCGCGCATGATGCATTCGATGAAGATGGTCAGATGAAGAGCGATCGTTCAGCAACTATGGCAAAGGGCGTTGGGCTTGCAGTGACTCAGATGACTTCAGCGCTCAAGAACTCAGAATCGTAAGGGTAAATGATGAGTAAAGTAGGTGTTATTCTCAGCGGGTGCGGCGTCTTTGATGGTTCAGAAATCCATGAAGCATCCGCAACACTGATCGCTTTATCCCAACAAGGCATCGAATACGATTGCATGGCGCCGGATCGTGACTTTGATGTCATCGATCATCGCACACAACAACCTACGGGTGAACAACGCAATGTCTTGACAGAATCTGCACGAATATCTCGAGGGGAGATTGTCAGTGTGAGCGATGTGCAAGGCACGGATTACGATGCGTTCTTTGTCCCTGGTGGATTTGGTGCAGCAAAGAATCTGTGTACCTTTGCAATCGACGGTGCAGATTGCAGCGTCGATCCAGAAGTAGAACGAGTACTCAAAGAAGCTCACGATGTAGGGAAACCCATCGGATTCATGTGTATTGCCCCGGCGCTTGGTGCAAAGATATTCGGTGACAAAAAAGTGAAACTAACCATTGGTCATGACGAGGGGACTGCAGCGGCAATCAATGCCACTGGTGCAACACACATCGAAGCGAATGCAACAGATGTCTTGATTGATGAATCTCTCAATATCTTATCAAGTCCTGCATATATGGAAGCGCAGAACCCCGCACAGGTGTTTGAGGGGATTCAGAAGTTGGTTGAGCAAGTCGCAACTCGAATTAAAGTATAACTTGTCCGTTACAGATGACGGTATCAATCGGGCATCCGCCGAAGGTATATCCGAGTTGTCGCTCGTCGGTATGTTTGAGTAATACCATATCGGCTCGCTTACCAGTTTCGATCGTACCGATATCATGCAGGCCAAGCAGACTGGCAGCATTGACTGTCGATGCTGTGATGGCTTCTGCTGCGGTGATCCCAAGGTTGCGGACAGCCAATGCAATACTCATCGGCATCGATAAGCATGGAGCAGATCCGGGATTTACATTGGTTGCGATTGCGAGTGCGCCTTTCGCATCAATAAATGATCGACCGTTACCGTATCGACTATCAACATGGAATCCTGAACAGGGCAACATCACACCCATTGTGTTGGATCGAGCAAGGTTGATCAGTGATTCAGGTTGAGTTGCTTCGAGATGATCAATACTTATTGTGCCAAGTTCAATCGCTGCTTCAACCATGCCCAGCGCATTGAACTGATCTGCGTGGATCCGTAAGGGATGACCAAGAGCTTTCGCAGCAGTGAACAACGCAACCGTCTCATCTACTGACCATGCGCCATCTTCGCAGTATGCATCAATTGTGATCCCAGGGTACTTTGAGTGTACCGCAGGGAGGGTTTCTTCGATAGTCAGCTTTACAAAGTCGGCAATCGCACCGTCCTTTGCGTGCCCGATGCATGCGGTGGGGGATACTTGACCTGCCCATGACTTTGAAGCGAGTTGAATTGCATCGAGCATTTTGAGTTCATCAAAAGTACTTAATCCATATCCTGATTTGATCTCACACGCAGTGGTTCCTTCGCGGAGCATCCAGTTGAGTCTGTGAAGCAATGAATCAGCAAGTTCCTCTACTGAAGCTTTCCGGACCGCGTTCACGGTGGACATGATGCCGCCACCAGCTTTGAGAATATCGAGGTAAGTGGCGCCGCGTTGCTTGAGCTCCCATTCATCAAGCCGATTTCCTGCCCAGCATGCATGGGTGTGACAATCAATAAATGAGGGCATGAGAACTCGCCCATCCGCGTGGATAATTTCTGAATTGGTTGGTAGTTGGACATGTTCGCCCACCTGCTCAATCTCTCCATTGATGATCAGCACTGTGCCTACATCAACCGGTGAGAGTTGTCCCATCTCTAACCCGCGTCTTGGTGTGTTTCCACTAGAAAGTGTTAGGATGCGTGCATTGGTAATTGCGATTGGGTTTTTCATGTTTGGCGTTCCGAGTAGCCTCTAAGAAATGTCAGGAACATACGAGCTGCGATGCGGGCAGTGCGATCATCCCGGTCGTATGGCGGGGAGAGTTCCATAATATCAAAGCAACGGACAAGTTTGTTGCGACCTGATTCGAGCACCCATTGTTCAGTTTGCTCTGCGGTCCACCCGCAGGCATTGTGGGCGCTGACTCCCGGTGCATGTGCTTGGTCGATGACATCCAAATCTAGTGATACAAATGTTGGTCCGGTTGGCCAGAGATCATCTTGTTTCATTTGATCGACGATTTGGCCGCCGTTGGCATTGAACCAATCAACATGTTCTTGAGTATTCGAGTTTGGGTCAAATCCGTGCAGACGCATCGATTTGGCAAAACCGGATTCAAGCAACTTACGGAACGGCATCCCAGACCCATCAGTCTCACGCACATCAAGATGAGCGTCAAAGTAGACACCATGCATCGGACCTGAGTGCATTGCGACTGCTCGAACAAATGGGAAGGTAAGATCGTGTCCACCACCAACTGCGATTGGGAAGAGCCCGAGATCAAGTACAGACTGGACTGCTTGGGACACGCGATTGTGTGTTTCATGAAGATTGCCTGGAACGATGTCGACATTGCCTGCATCGTATACAGTTGGCCATGTCCATCCAGATGGATTGGCAACGCCATACTTTGCGAGTGCTATTCGGAATGCAGATGGTCCATCTTTGGCGCCAGGTCTTCCATTATTGAGTTGGACTCCCGTGTCATCAGGTAGTCCGATGAGTGCAATTTCACAACCGTCAGGTTCATAACGGATGAGAGATGCGAACTTTGATTGTGAGATATTGTCCCAACTCACCGAATTGAGGTGTGGAAGATTCATCGGCAGCTCATTTCTTAGATAGACTCATCGGGATGTCAACACTTTGAGCGTCGCCGCATTGAATCGCATCTTCGTATCCAGCATCCGCATGACGGAAGATGCCCATCATTGGGTCGTTCTTGAGTACACGAGCAAGGCGATTCGCTGCTTCTGGTGTGCCGTCAGCAACGATGACTTGTCCTGCGTGTTGTGAAAATCCGATGCCTACACCGCCGCCGTGATGGAAACTGACCCAACTCGCACCGGATGCAATATTGACACCAAAGTTGAGTAAAGGCCAATCAGACACAGCATCAGTGCCATCTTTCATTGATTCAGTTTCTCGGTTCGGAGATGCTACGGAACCACAGTCGAGGTGGTCGCGTCCAATGACGATCGGTGCGCTGACTGCGTTTGCCTGGACCATGTTGTTGAATAATAATCCTGCTTTATCACGCTCGCCAAGGCCGAACCAGCAGATCCGACAAGGCAATCCTTGGAATGCAAAGCTTGGTTCACAGTTTTTGAAATCGCCAGCAAGTAAGGCTTCAGGGTTTTTATGACAACTTAAAATCCAGTTGTGCAAACGGTAGTTGTATGCGCCATCTCCCTTCGGGAAAAGCTGCAGAAGTGCATAGTCTGTTCTATAGATATCTTGCGGATCTCCAGAGAGTGCGCACCAACGGAACGGGCCTCGTCCCAGGCAGAACTGCGGGCGAATATATGCAGGTACAAATCCGGGGAAGTTGAATGCATCCTTGAATCCTTCATCGAAGGCACGCTGGCGGATGTTGTTGCCGTAGTCGAATGTTACTGCGCCCCGATTTTGAAGCTCGACCATAGCTTCGACATGTTTACGCATTGATGCAAGGCTGAGTCTTTGGTATGCATCAGGATCATCGAGCCTTGCCTGATTTGCTTCTTCAAACGAATACTCGATTGGGCAATATCCTTGCAGTGGATCGTGAGCACTCGTCTGATCGGTGAGTGTGTCGGGAGTGATATTACGCTCGATCAAACGATTCAATAGTTCGATGGAATTGCCACACCATCCGACGGATGTTGCAGATTTCTGCGCTTTGAGTTCGAGTGATCGATCAATCGCAGCATCAAGATCATCCACGATTTCATGGAGATAGTTGTCTGCAAGTCTTCGATCGAGCCTTGATTGGTCTACATCTGCGATCAGGCATGTACCGCCGTTGAGTGTGATGGACAGGGGTTGAGCGCCGCCCATCCCGCCGCAACCACCTGTGACATTGAGGGTTCCAGTCAGAGTACCGTTAAAGTTGAGTTTGGCGCATTCTGCGTATGTTTCAAAAGTACCCTGGAGGATGCCTTGGGTGCCGATATAGATCCAAGACCCTGCGGTCATTTGACCATACATCATCAACCCTTTGAGTGAAAGCTCGTCAAAGTGTTCCTGGGTTGCCCAGTGAGGTACAAGGTTCGAGTTTGCGATCATCACGCGTGGAGCGTCCGTATGTGTTTGAACTACGCCGACGGGTTTTCCGGATTGTACAAGGAGTGTTTCGTCAGGTTCGAGTCTTTTAAGTGTGTCGATAATTGCGTCATATGCTTCCCATGATCGTGCGGCTTGCCCTCTGCCGCCATAGACGATGAGGGATTCAGGATGTTCAGCAACCTCTGGATCGAGATTGTTCATCAGCATCCGCATCGCGGCTTCTGCTTGCCATGTTTTGCACGACATTTCGTTTCCTCGCGGGGCACGAATAGTTCTGTTTTGTGGTTGAGGAATATATGGTGATGAATTCGTCATGGTATATCTCGTTAGAGTTCGTAAATGGATGCGCCGAATGCGTCGTCTTGAATGAGGGTTTCAATCGCAGCAATATCGGGTGTTGGTGATCGGTCCTGGGTAAGACTTGGGACAACACCCCGGACTGCTTTGAGTGCGTTCTCGACTATCGATCCCGATCCATTTGGTCGATGTGCTTCGATTCCTTCAGATGCGCAAAGCAACTCGATGGCAATAATCGATCGAGCGAGATCCACTGCTCTCGCTGCTTTGGCAGCAGAACGGGGTCCAAAGGAGTTGTAGTCTTCCATATTTGCACATGTGGAAAGATTTGCGACACTCGAAGGGTTGGCAAGCCCGATCAACTCGTTACACATCGCAGCAGCAGCATATTGTACGATCATAAACCCGGACATTACTCCAGGCTTGGGACTCATAAATGGAGTCAAGTTTGATTGTGGATCAAAAACAGAGAGCATGTGATACACCCGTCGTTCAGAGATCCCCGCGAGGTGGGAAATACCTATGGCGAGCGTATCCATCGGGAGAGCGACAGGCATGCCATGGAAACACCCGGCAGAGACTATATCAGGAATGTCGCTCTCTGTATCAAAGATCAATGGGTTGTCTGTAACCGCGCCAAGTTCTTCATTGAGCTTGGTAAAGCAAGCATCAAATGAATCAACAACCGCGCCGAGAACAAGTGGAGAACATCGGAACGAGTAGGGGTCCTGCACCCTTGGATCGTTGCTCGCATGTGAGGTGACGATTGAGCTTCCTACGAGAGCATCTGTGAGCTTTGATGCGATCAGTTTGGCGCCAGATTGATTGCGGACTTGATAAACCCGTGAATCGAGATATGAGTGTGAAGTTCGAGCAGCATCGATAGACATCGCGTTGGCGATGAGTCCTGCATTGACCACACGCTTGAGATCTTGGGAGAGCAAAGCAAATCGTCCCGTCATCAGATGTGTTCCGTTGATCAGTGCGAGTCCCTCTTTCGCAGCGAGTTGAATGGGTTGCATCTGGGCGCCTTGTAGGGCGAGTTTTCCCGAGATGGTTTTACCATCGACAATTGCTTCGCCTTCACCCATCATGACGAGAACAACATGAGCAAGCGGTGCAAGGTCGCCTGATGCACCTACGGAACCAGATTCAGGGACTACTGGGGTAATATGATTGTTGAGTAGGTGAGTGATCTGCTCGACAACTCCCAACCTTACCCCTGAATATCCTCTGCTCAGTGATGCAGCAAGCACAAGCATCATGGCGCGAACAACTTCTACCTCTAGTGATTTGCCTACACCTGCAGCATGTGAGCGGATCAGATTCACTTGTAACGCTGCAAGGTCTTGCGGCTCGATCTTCTTGCGTGCGAGTGAGCCGAACCCTGTATTGATCCCGTAATGTGGGAGGCCGTCATCAAGGATGGATTCCAGACGCGCCCTGCAAGCGGTGATCGCGGATTGCGATGCGGAAGATAGTTGGACTCGGCAAGCACCCCTTGCGACATCTTCAACCTGTGAAGGGGTCAAAGACTGGTTCGGTTGAAGGATGAGAGGGGAATCTGTGGTCATATGATAATCTCGGTGAATCCTGAATAGGGTGAACTGGTATATGATAGAACCATGAGCATCGAACGCACACAAACAGCATCACGGGTATTGATGATTCGTCCGACGGGGTTTGGACGAGATGATGAAGCTGCCCAGACCAATACATTTATGCAAACACCCACAGAAACGGTCGAATATGTCCGTGAACGGGCGATCGCCGAGTTTGACGCTCTTTCCACAGCTCTGCTCGATGCGGGGATTGATGTTTTGGTCATTGAAGATGAACTGCAGTTGCCTGATTCGGTTTTCCCAAATAACTGGATCTCATACCATCAACCGATTGAGCAAGATGGGGTAGTAAATTCGATGATAGTTACCTATCCGATGCTCACGGAGTCTCGCCGAAAGGAACGAAGGGCCGAGATTCTTGATTCAGTTGCAAAGTTTACGGATTCTTCTCCTGATCATCTCGATCTGAGTGTTCTCGAATCAGAGGATGAGATACTTGAAGGGACCGGATCTCTGGTTCTCGATCGCGTAAACAACATCGCGTATGCCTGTTTGTCCGGGCGGACGACAGAGCCAGCACTTGATGCGTGGTCCGATGAGACGGGATACCAAACCATCCGGTTTTATAGCGCCGATTCTGACGGCAATCCGGTATATCACACCAATGTAATTTTAAGCATCGGATCAAAGCTCGCAGTGGTGTGTTTGGAGTCCATCACGGATCCAGATGAGTATGAACTCGTAGAATATTCACTCAAAGCATCTGGTCGGGCACTCATGCAAATATCTCAGGATCAGGTCTCGCATTTCTGTGGTAATATTCTTGAACTTCAAAATGCTGAGGGGTCGTCCGTTTTCGCGATGTCTCAGACCGCATACGAGCACTTTACAGATGCCCAACGCCTGCAGATTCAAGAACTTGGAACGATCGTTCATATTCCGATCCCCACAATCGAGTATATCGCGGGTGGGAGTGTTCGCTGTATGATCGCAGAGCTTGGGATTTCGGGATGATCTGAGTCAGAATTTGCATCTTTAATCCCATTTCCCGGTATCATTCATTCCCCTTTGCATTGTGCATTGGGACCACGAGATTGATTCTGAGGAGAACCAATGCGAGCACTACGCACCGCTGCAATTTCGGCAGCCGCGATCATGATGATCCCGGCGACGACCGCGATTGCCCAAAATGTTCAGCCGATCGAGTACACGCTCGATAACGGCATGAAGTTCCTGCTTATGCCCCGCGATGAGCAACCAAATGTCATCACTGCAGGGTGGATCGCACCCGTCGGTTCAGCAAATGAACGCCCAGGAATCACAGGCGTTTCACATCTGCTCGAGCATCTCCTTTTCAAAGGCACCGATTCCATCGGCACATCAGATGCAGCACTCGATCAGAAATATCGTGATCAACTCACGGATATCCGTGAGCAAATGCGTGCATATGCCCTTGATGTGCAATACGCACGGATGTACAAAGGCGAAATCGACAATCCATGGGATCCTGCAAATGATACGGACGAACTGCGTGAAATGCGTTCAGAAATGACGCGTATCCAGGATCTTCAGTCGAAGATCACCATCAAGAATGAGTTTGACTCAATCTACACCGGCAACGGTGGTTCAGGGATGAACGCGGGCACATCCAATGACTTCACGGTGTTTTACATCAATATCCCTTCGAATAAACTTGAACTCTGGTCTTGGATGGAATCCGATCGTTTGATGGATCCTTCAATGCGTGAGCTCGATGCCGAACGGTTCGTAGTGATTGAAGAACGCCGTCAGCGTCTTGAAGCAACCGCGACCGGCAAGCTTGATGAGCAGTTTGACTCCATGTTCTGGGTTGCTTCGCCGTACAACTGGCCGGTAATCGGTTGGATGAGCGATCTGATGGCATACACCGAAGCAGAAATTTTTGAATACTTCGAGACTTACTACCAGCCTGCAAACCTGACAGGAGTGATCGTTGGCGACTTCGAAATCTCGGAAGCAAAGCAGCTCATCGAATCGTACTTTGGTCGTATCGAAAACAAGCGACCAAAGGCTCAACCATTGGTAACCCATTCAGTTCCATTGCTTGGAGAACTCCGATTTGCGGGTGAATGTGATTGTCAGGATCAGGTAGAAGTCCGTTATCGTTCGGTGCCGTTTGGTCATCCAGATGAAGCGGTGTTTGATGTGATGTCAGATCTGCTCAACGGCCGAACAGGTCGCTTGTACAAAGCTCTCGTTGAAGAGCAAGGGATTGCTGTATCTGCTGGCGCATCGCATCGGTCGATGAACTATGCGGGGAGTTTCTCCTTTAACGCAAGTCCAAAGAATAACACAGAACTCGCCCAGCTCGAAGAAGCATGGTACGCCGAGCTTGACCGGTTGAAAACAGAACCCGTTTCAGATCGTGAACTTCAAAAGGTGAAGAATGGTCAAGCAGCAGACACCTTCCGTGGATTGCAGGATAACTCATCATTATTCTTCCAACTCGCGATAACTGAAGGATACGGCGGATTCGAATATCTCAATGAGCATCCAAAGCGGATTGCAGCGGTCACCGCTGAAGATATTATGCGCGTTGCCAATGAGTACCTCCGTTCGGATGCTCGTGCAGTTGCGAGTTACTTGCGTAAAGATTCAGGCGAAGTCGTGATGATTACGCTCGAAGATGTGAAAGCATCGTTGCCAGAAGAGATGGCAGCAATGGTCTATCCACAGATCGAGATGCAAGCTGCAAGCATTGAGCTAGAAACCGATGCTGAAGGTCTTCGTACTGCAATGACAGAGATGGATGAGCAGGCAGGTATGATGCCTCCACAGCTCAAAACTGCGTTCGCATTTATGAAACAGCAGATGCAAAAACGGATCGATGAACTCGAATCAGGTGACGCATCAACTGAAAAATCAGACGAAACTACTGAGAATGGAGGTGACGAATGAGATCATTCTTCACAACAACTTGCACCGCACTCATTATTGGTGCTGGATCGATGACTTCCGCTGCGGATATCCCAGGACATCCGTCAGATATCAGCTTTGAAGAACTCACATTCACGCCGCCTCTGGCATCTGAGTTCCGTCATGAGCTATCCAATGGCGTTCCGGTCTTCATGGCTGCATCGCACGAGTTCCCACTTGTCACCATTACTTTGAGTTTCAAAGGTGGTGGATATATGGTGGACGCGGATCAAGCAGGTCTTGCTGGCATGACAGGTGCGATAATTCGCACTGGTGGTTCATCAACTATGACACCGAGCCAACTCGATGAAGAGTTCGATTTTATGGCAGCGAACGCATCGGTCTCAATCGGGGATCGCACCGCGAATGCATCGATCAACTCATTGACCAGTAATCTGGATGAAACATTCGCATTGTTTATGGATATGGTTCTTCATCCACGATTCGATAGCGATCGTCTTGAAGTGCTCCGTGGACAACAACTTGAGCAGATTAAGACACGCGATGATGATGGATTGCAGATCGCTTTGCGTGAAATGGGTTTCTTGATGTGGGGTGAAGAGCACTTTGAAGCTCGTCAACCAACGAAGGCATCACTCGAAGGGATCACAGTTGAAGACATGAAGGAACTTCATGCTCGAATTTTCAATCCTGCAAATCTGATGGTTTCTGTCACCGGTGATTTTGATCAAGACGAGATGCTTGCATTCCTGGATAATGCATTCCAAGGCTGGGAATTCGGTGAAAAATCACCTGCGATTCCTGTTCCGACACATACATTCAAACCGGGTGTGTATTACTATGAAAAAGATCAGCCTCAGGTCCAAGTGCTGATTGGGCATCGCGGTAAAACACGCGATGATCCAAACTCGGTCAAGGTCGAGGTCATGAATCAAATACTCGGTGGCTCAGGTTTTACATCCCGTATTACTAATAGCGTGCGTACCCGTGAAGGTCTTGCGTATACCGCAGGATCCATGATGCGATCGAATGTTGAATACCCTGGTATCTTTATGTCTTACTTCTTTACCAAGACACCGACTGCAGCACTGGCAACTCGATTGGTATTCGACGAGTTCAATACCATTCAGCAAGAAACTGCATCAACTGAAGAAATTGAGACGATCCAGAACAACCTCATCGAGACATTCCCGCGTACATTTGAGTCCAAGGGTGCGATGATGAACATGTTTATGTCCGACGAGCGTACTGCTCGTCCAGCAGATCATTGGCAAACCTATCGTGATCGTGTTCGTGATGTTAGCGCCGATGATATTCAGCAGGCAGCAAATGATTATTTGCATACCGATGATATGGTGATTTTGGTTGTTGGTCCTTGGGAAGGGATCAAGGCGGGCAATGCAGATTCAGAAGCAGACGAAGCACGCATCGCGACCATGAACGAGTTCTTCGACGGCAAAGCAACTGAAATCCCACAGAGGGATCCAGAGACGCTCAAGCCGATCAAATCAAAGAACTAAATACGGTGTATTGAGTCGTATTCCCTCACAAAATCGTGTATATTTTACAGACCCGGTCAATCGACCGGGTCTGTTTTTATGCATCAAGATCCCAGGAGAATCAGTATGTCGTTTAAGCGTCTTTTTGTACTTTCACTTCTTGCGGGCACTTCTGCCAGCGTTGCCAATGCAGATGAAACACTCGCTGGTTTGATCCAGTACCCGTCTGTATCACCTGACGGCGAACAGATTGTGTTTTCCGCCGCGGGTGATCTTTGGTCGGTTTCTGCTGATGGAGGATCGGCAAACCGTCTTACATCACATCCAGGGATCGAAACACAGAGCAGATTCAATGCCGATGGTTCGATGCTCGTATTTGAATCGAATCGGAATGGTGCTCAGAACCTTTATACGCTTGGGATTGCTCAAAATGATCATTCTCTGATCGGCGGGGAAATCTTAAGGGTGACCACTTCGGATCGTGCTGAGATGCTCGGTGGATTTTCATCGGATGGTCAATCGGTACTATTCTCGTCTTATCTCTACCCAGAAATCTATCGGCATCCACGCATGTATCAAGCACCACTTGATGGTGGTCCGATGACACGGGTGACGGATGCTTTCGGGCGCGGACCTGCAATGAATGCGCAAAGTGAAGATGTGTACTTCATTCGTGGGTATTACCATCCGCATCGTGTCGCGTATCGCGGTCCAGGCAACTTAGATATCTGGCGTTATCGTCCTTCTGAAAACACTTTCAAACAAGTAACAGAGTTTGCTGGCCATGATATGAGTCCTTGTCCATTGCCTGATGGATCGCTGGTATATATTTCGAGTCGGGACGGACAGTATAATCTTGTGCATGTTGATGCGGATGCATCGGACCAAGACTCATCAGCAGTTACACAACTGACTCACTTCAAGGCAGATAAGGAAAGCCCAACGACTATTGCTCACGGCGTACGAGATCTCTCGGTATCACAAGATGGATCTACTGCGGTTTTTGTCGTATGGAACTCGCTCTACACGCTTGATCTGAAAAACTCACGGGCAACGCCTCGGCGTGTTGAAGTCTCGATCGGATCCGATTCAACTCGTAATGCAATTGTTCAGAAGAATATTTCGCGGAATGTATCAGAAGCAGCAATACATCCGGCTGGAGGATCGGTTGCTCAGATCGCGCGAGGTGAACTCTTCGTTCGAAGCACCAAAGAAAATTACCCGACTCGTCGAATCAGCGATACTCATTACCGGGAACGGGATATTGTGTGGTCGCCCGACGGTACCAAGTTGTACTTTGTCGCAGATGACGAAAACTCGCTTGGGTCGATTTATACAGTAACGGTTTCGCTCGCGATGGAAGATCTGAATCCGGAACCGGAAGAAGTTGTAACTGAAGAGACTGATGAAGTCGTTGAGACGGAGGATACCGAAACTACGGCTCCGGAAGATTCAGACTCAGTTGACTCCACTGATGATTTAGATGAAGAGAATGATGAAACGAAGAAGGATGAAGAAGACAAGGAAGAAGAGCCAAAGATTGATTATGCGGATCGATGGGCAAATGCGCTCCGATTTGAGATTGTTCCTGTTGTTGAAGGCGAAGAGCTTGCGTATTCGCCGCGACCATCTCCGGATGGGACAAAGCTGATGTATCTGCGAGATCGAGGGGATATTATGCTCCTCGACCTGCGTACTGGCGATGAAAGATTGATCCAAGGGCTCTGGTCCGATCCGGATGTAACTTGGGTTTCCGATTCTCGACACATCATATTTGCAGCGACAGATCTGGATTTCAACAGCGATATTTTCTTGCTCGATACGAAAACGCAAGAAGACGGTTCATATGCAGAGCCGATCAATATCTCTCGTCATCCTGATATAGATCATTCGCCCAATATATCCCAGGACGGGAAAGTGCTCACCTTTTTGTCGGATCGTGATAATGAAAATTGGCAGTTCGATGTCTACGCGGTGAATCTCGATCGAGAACTCGATGGGCTACGCGGCTACGAACTGGCGGAATATTATGAAAAAGCAGTTGCAGAAGCCAAGAAGATCAAACCCATTGAGCCTGTTGATTTTGAGAATGATTCAGATGAAAAGGATGGCGATGAAGATTCAGATACAGAATCCATGATGTTTGATACCGATGATGCGTATCTCCGCATCCGCCGATTAACATCGACTCCTGAATCAGAATCAGGACTGGTCATGACGCCTGCGGGAGATCGTATAGTGTTCTCGACGGTGATTGACGGATCGCGTTCGTATGTGAGCGTGGATTATAATGGAAAAGATCGGAAGATAATCAAGTCAGGGAACATCGGTGACCCGCGTGTTTCGATAGACGGAAAATTATTGAGCTTTGTTGCAGGTGGTCAAGCATCTTCAACTTCTCCGACTGGCGGGAAGTCAACATCGTTACCGCTAGATGCAACGATCAACATTGATCAACTCGGTGAACTCGCACAGAAGTTTGATGAAGCTGCGGGTCGGTTCGGGATGAGTTTTTATCATCCAACCATGAAGGGTATTGACTGGGAAGCAACCACTGAGCGCTACCGTCAACTGGTCATGCAGACTCGAACCAAACAATCATTCCAGCGTTTGATGAACCTGCTCTGGGGAGAAGTAGATGGATCGCATACCGGGATCTGGGGCGGAGAAGGGTTCGCTGTGAGTTCATCAGCGAATGGATACCTCGGGATTGATTTCGCGCCTGTAGAAAATGGATATCGTATTGATGCGATTCTTGAAGGCGGTCCAATTCAGCGAATGAAGAATGGACCTGCAGTCGGAGACACTATCTTGAGTGTTGATGGGAATCAGCTTGGTAATGCTGCGACTGCTGCAGGGCTTGTAGATCTGCACGCCATACTTGCGGGGACCATCGGAGACGAAGTTCTGATCGAGTTTACTTCGACTGATGACTCAGGCGAGTCGAGCATCCGGATGGGTTTGGTGACGCCGACGAGCTATGCATCAATGTCGATTATCCGTTACAAGGACGAAGTTGCCAAACGCAGAGCGCAGGTTGACGAAATGTCCGGTGGCAATCTGGGATATCTGCATATTCGTTCTATGGGGCTTGCATCGGTGCGTGATTATGAACGCGATCTGTTCGCCGCTGCGGATGGCAAAGAAGGATTGATTATTGATGTTCGAGACAATGGTGGAGGATGGACAACTGATATCTTGCTCGCATCATTGACTGCGCCGAATCATGCGTACACGATACCTCGTGGTGCGAATCCTGATAAAGTCCGCATGGATAACTATCCGCGGGATCGGCGATTGATTTACGCATATTCGCGCCCGATCAATGTGCTTATCAATCAACACTCGTTTTCAAATGCCGAAATATTCGCTCATTCGATCAGAAATACAAATCGGGGAACTCTCATCGGGACGCAAACATTCGGTGGTGTTATTTCGACCGGGTCATTTAGTTTGATCGATGGGACAACCGTTCGCCGTCCATTCCGTGGTTGGTACTTACCAGATGGTACAGACATGGAAAGCAACGGGGCGAAACCAGACATTGATGTGCCTCAAACACCTGCTGATGAAGTTGCAGGCAATGATCCTCAGCTCGAAGCAGCGATCAATGAGTTGCTTAGCCGTACGGGTGACTGAGTGTTATTCATAATGAGTTCAAATGAAAAGCCCAGCGGTGAAAGCCGCTGGGCTTATTTTACATCAGAATGAGATGACGAAGCTTACTTGTCTGCTTCTTCAATTCCAATCTTCGTACGGACCGGAGGTGTTGGACGCTTGGGCGGATGATATCCATTGGTCTTGATCTCATTGAGGAGATGTTCAATTGCGACATCAAGCTGGGGATCAGCACCATCGAGCATAAGAGCTGGATCAGCTTCGACTTCGATATCTGGTTCGACGCCGTGCCCTTCGATGCCCCAAGTACCATCGAGTTCGTAGAACCCAAAGTTCGGTACGGAGACCGAGCCGCCATCGATGAGTGCAGGTACAGTCGAGATTCCGACGAGGCCACCCCATGTGCGTTTACCGATGAGCTTGCCCAAGTTATGGTGTTTGAAGAGCCATGGGAACATGTCTCCGCCTGAACCTGCGTTGCCGTTGATGAGCATCGCTTTGGGGCCCTGGTGCGAATCGTAAGGCCAGTTCCAGTCCGCGCCGTCACGACGATACCACATGTTGGTCTGCGGACGGTTCAAGAGTTCGATGAATCGGTTTGGAATCTGACCGCCGCCATTCCAACGTTCATCGATCATCAAAGCTTCTTTACCAATCTGGCCAAAGAACTGGCGGAACAGTTCGTTCTGACCTTGGACACCAGTGTTTGGTACATAGATATATCCAATTTTGCCATCGGATGCTTCATCAACATACCGACGGTTTGATTCAATCCATGCGCGGTACCGGAGATTGAACTCTGATCCCAATGGTTTGATTGTGATCTCGCGTTCGTTGATCTCTTCATCTTCACCTTCCGTAGCGGAGATGATGGTGAGTGTTGTCTCTGTACGAGCGAGCCCAACAAAGGCTGCCCATGGATCGATGGAAGTGTCAACTTGATTTCCATTCACCGCGGTAATGATGTCACCTTCAGCAATATCAAGTCCGTACTGGGAGAGTGGTCCGATTGCATCGGTGTCCCAAGCAGCGCCTCTAAATATTTTGGTGATTTCGAAACCGTCGTATCCATTGGCGGATGTGACTGCAAAGTCTGCGCCGAGCATGCCCACATTCTCGTTTGGCTGACGATCGAAATCGCCACCGGATGAGTATGTGTGTCCTGCGTTGAGTTCGCCGATGATTTCACCGATAATGTATCCAACATCTTCGCGTGAAACCGCGTCGTCAACCATTGGGAGGTAATGTGCGAGCACGCCATCCCAGTCGACACCATGCATGTTTTCTACATAGAAGAAGTCACGATAACGACGCCAAGCATCGGTTACGAGTTCTTTCCACTCTTCACGCAGGTTTACTGTTTTACGGAGTTTCATTGAGATTGGTTTAGCGGTTTGCCCTGCTTTCGCATCAACCACTGTAAATCCGACAGGTGTTGCTGCTACGAGCTTTTTGTTATCACCCGACATTCCAAACCCAAATGCCATTGCAAGCACGGTTTTTTCGGATGGTTCATCAGCTCGAGGATCAATCAGTTTGAGCGATCCAGCACGGAGATAAAGGAGTTCACCCTTATCATTCGATGCAAGATTGGCGAAGTTGCCTGATGCTACACCAAGGTCACGGGCGCGAGATTCGAAATCTTCGAAATCAATCTCAACGGTTTCGCTTGCATCTTCGGATTCAGAAGCAAGATCATCAAGTTCTTCTTTGGAGATATCACTTGAGGTTCTGCTCGCAGTCCATGCGCCTCCCATTCCGAGTTCCTTGATCGTCCAGGTGCCCGTCATTTTATCGCCGTCAACTGTACACTCTTGGACGATGGTCATCCCTTCTTCAGATGATTCCATGTAGAGCGTGCCTGCATCGGCGTCCCACTTCACGATGTCACCGAGATCGTCGGTTTCACCCTGTGATTCTGATGTACCGGTGATGTTGCCTTCGTCATCGATGACGAACATCAATGAGAATGCAACCTCATCGGTGGGCATGCCGAGTGCTGCAAATCCTGTCGCGACACCGTCCCATTTACCCCAGAGCGGGTGATCGTTGTCATATCCTTCAAGATGAACTGCATCTTCATCGGATTCTTCTCCGTCATCTGCAGCTTTGTCTTCTTCAGAGTCTGCGTCGGAATCAGTTTCTTCTTCATCTTCCCATGTCTCATCGTCAGATTCGAGAAGCTGTGGATTTTCGACATCTGCATTCAGTGCTACAGCGAGTAGGCGCCCGGTTTGGCTATACACAAATGTTGAGCCAAAGTCATCGTACTGTGGTGTAGTGAAGTCGCGTGCCGAGGTATAGAAGAGATAATCACCCTTCGTTGAAAATGCAGGGCTGCTGTCTGTGAAGAATCCTGATGTAACCTGGTGCATGTCACCTGATTCTGTGTCATAGATCCAGATAACAGAGTTGAGCAATGATTCGCCGGTGCCATGAGCGTAGGTGATCCAACGAGAATCGTGAGACCATGAAACGCTTGGTTGTCCTCCGGATGGGTCGGTATCAAAATGATTTACTGATCCAGTTTCCACATCAACGAGATTCATCACACCAGCTTTGTCTGCTGTATAGATAGTTTTTGAATCTGGTGACCACGATGCTTCCATGAAATAAGTCTGGTTGCCATCAGTGAGTTGTCGAGTTTCGCCTTTGCCATCAGATTGAGCGATATAGAGTTCGTACTCCCCGTCTTCATCTGAGAAATACGCGATCCATCGTCCGTCTGGGCTCCATGATGGGAGCCGTTCGGATGCGCCAGAAGTATTGGTGATCTGTCTCGGTGCACCATTCTTTACTGGAGCAGTCCAGATATCACCACGAGCTTCTGCAACCACGCGTTTACCAGTTGAAGAGATGCCACCTGATTGAAAATGGTTGCTCGCATCGACGATCTTCGGACGCAATGATTCGCGAGCGCCTGGAATCGTGATTTCTACAGCTTTTGCTTTCTTATTGCTCAGGTTGAGTAGGTGAATCTGTGATCCAAGCTGGAAGACAATTTCACCCTTACCAGAATCTGCAGGACCCATTGAAGGGAACTTGACATCATTATCTGTAAACTTGGTGATTTGCGTATGCTTATCTTTTTTGGGATCGTATCGCCAGATATTCAGACGCGCTTCTTCGCCATTATCTGAGAGGTAGTAGAGTTGGTCTTTATGCCACATCGGGATGGTATCAGTTCCTTCCCAATCCGTAACTTTGCGTGACTCATTCGTGTTGAGATTGAACAACCAAATGTCAGTCGCTAGACCACCCCGATAGCGTTTCCATGTTCGGTTATCGCGCGAGTTGGGTGTGTATGCCAACCATTCGCCATCAGGGCTGATTGAACCAGTTGCACCATAAGGGACAGGTGTCGATTCTGGGATTCCTCCCTGGGCATCCACTGTGAATAGCTTTTGGTGTGCCGGGTTGCCGCTGAGTCCATTGAATGAAAAGAGCAATGAGCCATCCGCATTCCAGTCTAATAGTCGCTCGTTAGCGGGGTGGTGTGTGACGCGATATGGGATGCCGCCTTCTGCATCGACCGTGTAGATATCACGATCGCCTTCATAGTTACCTACAAATGCGATGGTGTTTTCGTCGGGGCTGAATTTTGGATGCTGTTCCTGACCTGCAGGGCTCGCGATCGGATGTGCGACTCCGCCTTTCCGATCGACCATCCAGATGTCATTTGCATAGACAAACAGGATGTTGTCCTTGCCAACATCTGGATATCTAAACATCCCGGAGTTTTGGGTGTTGTCTTGTGCAAGTAGTGGGGTGGCAGCCATCGCCACACCCGCTGCACTGATGAGCAGTGTCGTCTTTTTCATATGTCATTCCCGATTCAAGAGGAAGGTGTATTGGTGCCATACATTCTGGCATTGACATTTTATACCGATTTGTCGTGAATGAGTTTCAGTAAAACATAAAGTAGTGTTCCATTGAAGGTGTAAAATTGAAGAGATATGGAAATCCGATATAGTTTGCTTGATTGTATAAAGATTGGTGCTAATATCCCTTCCTGATTGCGGGGTAGAGCAGTCTGGTAGCTCGTCGGGCTCATAACCCGGAGGTCATTGGTTCAAATCCAGTCCCCGCTATTCTTTGACTAAACAAAGTAGGATACAAGCCGATTTTGACCATTTGACGGTCAGGTTCGGCTTGTATCTTATTGACATAGCAGGCAATTAGGTGTCGGCGTTCTTCCAGTGATCCAGAAGCCATAATCTCTTCGAGATGGTCAAACTCGGAAGCAATTCGACTTCGCAGGTCTTCAACCGCTGGAAAGCTCACACTCGCTTTGCTCTTGGATAGTTCAGACTCAACCCGCTCCCGTTCAGCAGAGAGATCGTTGGCTTGCTGATAGATGCCGAGTGATTCAGCCGTGGCGGGGTCGAGGGACAACAAATGATCTCGGAGTTTGGCAAGTTTCTGATCCAGATCGGCGAGCCGACGGTTCAACTGATCATGGCTATCAAACTGGCTGCCTTGATGCCTACGAAGTTCATCTTGGACATATTTATGAAGTTTCGAATCATTTCTGAGCTTGATGAGATCATTACGGATCAATGACAGCACATGATCCTCAACCAAGTTTGCTGGCACGCTGTAGCGCTTGGGACACCGATCCTTGTGTCCGGCTTGGTGAGTGCAGCAGGTGTAGTATCGTGTTCTATACCCCTTGCTGTTTGTCTGGGTAGCACCTGTGAGCTTGCCGCCGCATACGCCACAGAACATTAAGCCGGTAAGCAGGTAGTTGCTCTTCATGGCATTGCCACGATGATTTGTCTTGTGCTTGCCTAAGGATTCTTTGCGCTTCATTTGGACGGTATCAAATGTATCTTGATCGACAATGGCTGGCCATGCTCTCTCGCAGATGATCCAATCATCTTGACCCCGTTTTTCAATCCCCTCGTCTTTTCGTTCGACACTTGATCCGTTCTGGTATCGGTGCCACTTACTTAGAGTTCGGCGGTTATACACACACCTACCAATGTAGGCAGGATTCTCCAGCATCGGAACAATAGTTTGAACAGTAAACCCGTTCCCGCGTGAAGTGCGGAATCCCATATCATTGAGATATTCTCGCAGTTGGCGAGTTGGTTTACCTGCTGCATAATCACTAAATATTTTCTCTACTGCTCGCACACGGGATGGTTCAGAGAGAACCAAGCTGCTGACTTCATGCTCTTGCTTCTTATGACTCTTGCCCTTGGGAAGCAAATCTATTTGGGCACCTGTGATTGCATCGAGTACGATCTGGCCACCGTCTTCTCTACTTCGTACGATTCGCTTTGGTGTGTTACCATCGAGTATCAATCGATCAAAGCCAAAGGGTGGGGGACCGCCGCTCCAAAGGCCACGCTTAGCACGATCGACTGTTCCACGCATTGTGTCACGGCTCAGCTTGCGGAGATAATCTCCGTTTTGGTAATGTTCGACATAACTCATGAGGCCTGATTGAAATGAGTTGTTTGTTTCTTGACCAGTCGCGGCGAAGACAACTCGTGTTCCTGACTCTTGGAGCTTGCGTTCGATGAGCAATCCATCGAGAGCATCTTTGGGGCGAGCGATTCGGTTCCGATCCCATGCCATGACCACATCAACATCAGGGGACTTTGAAGCGAGTAGGAGCTCTTGGAGTCCAGGTCGATCTAAATCACTTCCACTGATTGCATCATCGCAATACACGGCTTTGAGTTTCCATCCATTTGAATCTGCGAAGGCTTCGAGTTGCGATCGTTGCTGTTCGAGTGATTCCTCTTGTCGATCGGTCGAGCGTCGTATATATCCAATTGCTTGGGTCATGCTGTGGCCTTTCTATCTGTCACATAAATTGTATCATCGAAAAGCATGAGATGTCATTCAGGCTTGAAATCATTCCCGCTTCGATTATGCTTTGCCTGTTTTCTCAGAACGCGTTTGGTGAACTCGTCATCGTCTAGGTAGGAAGAGTCCAATGCCTCTTCAACAGCGAGCATGAGATGAGATCGTCGATCGAGAGTGTCTCCGTGTTGTAACTCATCTGTATTGAGGTCAACACTGAGAAACGATGCAAGTCCGCCAAGCGCTTGGGCTGCGAGTCGTTGTTTGTCCACAATGACCGATCGGTTTCTCACAAGAGGCTCACTGTCTTGCATCTCCATGAATCCCTTTTCGATAACTCTCCACCATGGAAGCAGATGTTGTTGAGTGTGGTGCAACGACGCATCATCAACGATCTTGAGCCAGCTTTGAGTACAGTACGACCAAAGTGGACAGATCAAATGGGTCAGGGCAAACCAGTTGATCAGACCAAGTTCGACAAGTGCTTCTCGTCGGATTTGGAACTCCGTTCTGATGATCCGGTGCTGGTCATCTATAGATTCAATTCCCCAAATGTCATACATCCATACTTTGTTCGACTTCGCATTTATTTCCATTGGTTTGTCGTAGAGCCTTGCACAAATCTTGCCCTTACCAATTGAGAAACCAGACAACTCTCGGCTTTGGAAATGTGTATTGATATTCCTTGCGCGTGTTACGAGTGATTGAATCAAGTTGCTGTTCCAGACTTCGAGTGGGATCAGCGTATCTACGCAGATATCTACCCGGCTTGGTTTTATGGATTGAACTTCTCCACCGAGTGATTCAATAAGCAACACCACTCGCTCAACGGTGGCTTGTGGCCCATGTGTCCATAGAGTTTCGCTTCGGATATCAACCATCACGCTGGGGCGTTGGTGTGGTTCTAGCCAGTTGCCGATTCTCATGCCCATCTCATGACTGGTTAATAGCCATTCATACCCGCCTGTGCCATGGGGTTTGACAACAAAGTGCCAAGGTGATGTCTCATCATCTACGATCAGTTCAGCTGGTTCGTCTTCCTTTTCGAGTTTTGCTTTGGCTTTGAGTTCTGCTAATTGCTTGAATGTTGTGTCGTTGACCCAACTCACATTCAATGCGAGCACAAGCGAATCAATCCCGCAGGCTAGCACCCGCGCAGGCTCATTTTGTGCAAGTTTCACTTTAGAGGGGGGGCTGTTAGTCATTCGCCCCCCTTTTCAGAAGAATCGCAATGAACTGGAGCAATCACCGGGCCGTGATCTGAAGGGTGCAGGCCCGGATATCTGGCGACGGGCCTGCACCCTTCAGCCCCCGCCCCTCCCCCTCCCCCTTCGCCGGTTGCAAGTGGTGGGGAGGAAGACGGAGAGGCAGTATCGGGTGCAAGGATTCTGCGGGCGATGAGCGAGGCGAGAAGGCGAGACGCGGCATCCTCAGCGAATACGCCTTCCGTGGCGGTTTCATCCTCGATCACCCACTGTGAGCCTTGAAACCCGGCAGCAACGGCGGTCGGCGTGGGCGTTCCGCCACACCTTCCCGCTTTGTTTGCTGTTCCGTGTTGTCCTTGGCCCTTTTCCATAACCCGAAGGTATGGGTTGAGTCAGAATACACCCGGACATCTGACAGGCAATGTTTTGTCCGTGTCAGGAAAGGTGGCTCATTGGCCAGTTTTTATTGTTGCGGCTGATTGCTCGCGTGAAAGTTTCACCAGCTGGGATATGGGGATCTCGTAGTTGCCCAGTTTCGACTTGTGTAATGAGGTCAAAGAGCTGGGTGATTTCAGGAGCAGTGATAGTCGTTTGGGACTCCTTGGCGAGTTGTGAGATCATCCCAGATAAGCCGTATTTCATGCTTTGTTTGCTCAGCTTGCCCTTTGGTCTTCCAGCCAGTGCATTTAATAGTAGATCTCGCTCTCGTTGCACACGGCCGTGCATTGCTTTATGGAATCGTTCTGCGATTACAGGATCGTGAATGATGGTTTTGTCTAGCCTCAAGAGATGATCGAGTGCATTGTCATCTCCCAATCGAGCTTTGCGAAGGAGTGTTCCAGGAGTGGTTTGATGTAGAATCCAGCAAGGTAACCATACGCGGAAGAAAAACTGACCAACACACGAGTCGAGTAGTCTGTCAAGATCAGCATCAGACATGAAGTCATCATTTTCAAAGGCGTTCATGTAGGCCTGCATGGTGTCTTTGTTGTTCGGCAATGCTTGCCTGATGAATGGCCTTACCATCGTCTCAAGCTCTTCTTGGGAAGCCGATTTTAACTCATCTTTGAACTGCTTTTTAGTCATTTCGGCCAGCTCTCGGGGGAGAGTTCGAAGGTCGTCTGCAGACATCTCAATTGATGGATTGAACGCAGCAAAGAGTTCATTTTGGATTTTGCGATGTTGCCGATAGAGCGGAAGCCATTCGGACACAGGTGGCGGGGGAGGCAAAGGTGAGTCGGATCGCTTGGTTCTTCCCATGAGCCACTGGATAAACTCATAAAGTCCATCAGAAGTGAGGGCGATGAGAACTGCGAGTTGAACGAATGCGGTTGGCTTACCGTTTCCGTGTAGGCGGTGGGGCACTACAGGCTTAACAGTCTGTGATTCATGATTCATGTTTTGTATGATATGGCAAGATTCTGCCTTGAACTCTCATTGTACTTTGTGTTGGGAGTTTCGGCCCCTCCCCATCACTACTAGCGATTGCCCTTGGCCCGATTGTGGGTCTTGCAGAGCAATTGGCAGTTTGCAGCGGAGGTTTTTCCTCCCTTGCTCCATGCCGCGACATGGTCGGCATCCATGTCCTTGAGCGGCCACAGATTGCCCTTGTTCGTGTCGTGGCCGATCGCACAGAGCGGACAGTTCGACGAGCCGGTTTTCTTGGCGGCCTGTGTCTGCTTCTTGTATGTCGCCTTCTTTAACGCCTCGTCGAATACGCGAACCTCCAGTAGCTTTGTGTCATGCTTGCCGCCGAGGATGTACTCGAACACGCCAGCCCGCTTCTTGATGTACGGATCGGTGTAGAGTTCTTGAACCTCGGTGGACACCTTTGCTGGATCGTAGGACTTGGCGTGGTGCTCCTCGTATAGCCGTCCCCATTCCAGCCCCCGCATCTCGCTCTCGACATCGATAAACACGCTAGATACCCAGTCAATCACTGTATTGAAGTATGTCTTCAACTCGGTGATGTTCTTGTCGTTTCGATGTTGGCTCATGTAATTTCCGGAGTCACCCTTACTGACCCATTCGAGCGCCCGCTCCAAAAAATCTTGCCGGTTGGCGGTGCCCCTGATGTAGGCGTTCCACTTTTGAATGTTTGCGTTTCCGCTATTGCTGAACTCGGTCTTGGCCGCCGTGACGAACGGACCGGAATAGATCGCGTTGAGCAACTCCTGCTTGTTCAACGGCACGCCTGCAATGTTAATCGTCTCGAACCACTGCTTGATCTCGGTCTCCGTGCCCTGGCACTCATAGATCAATAACTTCGACTCCCGGATTTTGATTCTTTCCTCGGGGGGGAGGCTGTCGAAGTATTGGGGGTTGCCACCATTCATATTGGCAAACTTGTTGGTGACGAAACGCCCAATGCTTGTGATTCGTTGCTGGCCGTCGAGCACTTCGAACTTCTCGGGGCCGACCTGATTAAAGTAGATTAGCCCGAGCGGGTAGCCTTTGAGAAGCGATTCGATAACTGCCTGCTCTCGCTTTCCACCACCCTCTGCATAGATGTAGTTTCGCTGGTATTCAGGTTGAATGGTGAGCTTGCCGCTGAGACCGAACAAGCCCTTACCCTCAAGTTCGTTGTATACAAATCCGTCGCAAATGTTGGCAACGGTGAGATCGGTACGGAGATTGGTCTTCATTTCTTTGTTCTCTTGTCGGACTGGGGGCGACGGTGACGAATGATGAGGCGCATATACCGCTGTATCAAATATCCATCCACATTATCAGCGATGTAATATGTTTGCGAGGGCTTTTCATTTACCAGCAGATTCGGTCCAGTATTGACCTTGCTACCATTTGACTCCGTGCCGTCGGGCTTAATCTGCTTAGCGTTCTCATAACGCTTGATCGGATATGCATCGAATTCATCTTGCCCTCTGGTCCATCCAAGAATCTCGAACTGATCAGGGTTGTATTTATCAAGGAAGGTAATCGGAACACCCATCATTCTGTCGTAATCACTAGGGATATCTTTGTAGCTGGGTACTTCTATAGCGTCGTAATTGTCGTAACGATCGTAGTTTGCTTTGTCGTTGAAGTTCTTGCTGAACTTCAGGTTTTCGTCCATCGTCATCAGTGGAAGCTTTTGGTGGCGGCGGCCGTGTTCTAGATTAGTGAACCAGCATGATGACGCGACGCGAGCAATTTTCTTGCCAGTATTTGTGTCTATGTGATGAAATTTTTTCCAGTGATCAGGAACCACAAAAAACATGCCTACATTGAAATTTGTGCATCCTAGCCAGAGTTTATTTTCTTTAATGAGCGGAAAAGTTTCCCTATAGGTTATCGAGTTAGTATTACCAATCACGAGAAATTTCATGTCGTGCGACTGAAGCAAGGCAACAAATTTCCGGAAGAGCGAGAACGGCGGATTGGTGACGACAATGTCCGAATCTTTCAGCAGTGCGACGCACTCGTTGCTGCGAAAGTCACCGCCGGGGTATGTATCGTCGCCTTTTAGGGCGGTGCGGTTGGCCTTGTTGCGTTTAAGAAAGAGTTCGACATCGCTAATGTCGGCCGCGCCATCTCCGTCTTCGTCCTTGACATGGTCGAGGACGACAGCAATCGCTTTAGGCTTCTTGCGTTTGTCGTTGCCGGCATAATACTCCTCGAATAGCGTTCCCCGACCGGCGATTGGGGAGCCGTCGTAGCTGGTGGTGACGAGTCGCCTGAGGCCAAGCTTGTTGAAGTTGGCGGCGAAGTATTTGAAAAAGTTCGATTCGAAAGGGTCGTCGCAGTTGCAGTAGACGGCCTTGCCGCGGAAGGTGTCGGCATCATACTCAAGGTAGGCCTCGACCTCCTTCTGGATGTCGATGTACTGGGTGTAGAACTCATCCTTCTTGGCGGCCTTGGCTTCGCTGAGGTTCTGCTTAAGGGATTTCTTCGCCATTCGGTATCCGTTCACGAGTATATGCAAGTCTTGTTAGGGCTGAATCTTTATGCACCCTGCTACGGTTCGTTACCTAGCGATTACATTTCTATAGAAATTGACTAGCAATTTGTAGGCCCGTTCCATGTAGGATCGTTGTAGACAAATCCATCGTAAATGTAGACGATAGTTAGTTCGGTGCGGAGATTAGTCTTCACTGCTTAGTCCTCTTCATGATTCGGCTGCGCCGGTGACGAATGAGGATTCGGGCAAACTTTCGCTTGCCTCCGAGATATCCGCGATCAAGTTTGCCAGTCCAGTCATCTTTGACAAGCTCTGGATGAAGCCCCTGCTTTACTTCGTAGTCAGAACCTACAATCTCGAATTGGTCAGGATTATATTTGTCGATAAACGTAATAGGGACACCCATGACACCGTCAAAATCGCTAGGAATCGCCTTGTATGTGCCTACCTCGATCGCCCTGTAATTGTCGTATTCCTCGTAGGACTTCTTTCCTTTAAGCTTTCCCGCGAACTTGAGGTTTTCCGCCATCGTCATCAACGGTAGTTTTTGGTGGCGGCGGCCATGATCGAGGTTCGTGTACCACATGATGCTGCCCATGCTGAAGTATTTAGTGCCGTCGATTACCTTCTTGCGGGATTCGGTTTTGATGTCATAGTCGTCATTGACCTCGAACCACTTCGTGCCTCCGTTATCAACTCCAAGCCACATCTTGTTGTCACGAACGAGCGGGAATATCTCACTCACAGTTAGAGCACTTTGATTGCCGATGACGAGAAACTTTTTGTCATTCTCCATGAGCAGCGCGACGAACTCACGAAAGAGCGAAAACGGTGGATTGGTCACAATGAGATCTGCATCTTTAAGCAGTTCTACGCATTCACGGCTGCGGAAGTCTCCACCGGGATAAGTACCGTCGCCTTTCAGGGCGCGGCGCGCGGCTTTGTTGCGTTTCAGGAAGAGTTCAACGTCAGTGATATCGGTCGCACCGTCGCCGTCTTCGTCCTTGACGTGTTCGAGAACGACGGCCAGGGCCTTGGGCTTCCTGCGTTTACCGTTGCCGGCGTGGTATTCCTCAAAAAGCGTGCCCCGGCCAGCGATGGGAGAGCCGTCATAGCTGGTAGTAACGAGTCGTTTGAGGCCAAGCTTGTTGAAGTTGGCGGCAAAATACTTGAAGAAGTTCGATTCGAATGGGTCGTCGCAGTTGCAGTAGACGACCTTGCCGCGGAAAGTGTCCATATCGTACTCAAGGTAAGCCTCGACCTCTTTCTGGATGTCGATGTACTGAGTGTAGAACTCGTCCTTCTTAGCGGCCTTGGCAGCACTGAGGCTCTGGTTGAGGGTTTTTTTTGCCATTCGGTATCCGTTCGTAAGTATCAGTGAGTGTAGCCAAAGGAGAGACCCTAATTCAACCATCTGATTAGGATTGGACGCTCGCTACTATGGCAGATTGCCAAAGGGGTCATTTTCTGTACTTAGGGTTCGCTCGCAAGTCAGGCCGTACGGTACCGGAGTTCCACCGTTCGGATCTCTCTAGACAAATCAAATCCAGTCCCCGCTATTGTTTGATACTAAAGGACTTGCATTCATTTGCGAGTCCTTTTTTATACTCAATATCGGCCAGTGTACAAAGACATGTACATACGATAAATAGATGGATTAGGACTCGTCCATTCTGAGCAAAAGCTCAAATGCAAGTCATGGCATTTCTGTTTCATCGAAACGGTATTCACTCAATCCAGTACTCTCCGTTAAAAGTGTCACTGATGATATTTTACTAAGGGGGTAGAGCAATAATATGACCTGTTTTTATGCTGCCCTGCGCTTAATAAGTGCTGTTAATGAATAGGTTTAATGAAAAAAGCAGTGCTTACGCACTGCTTAGTGTTTGAGTTATGAATCAAGCTGAATCACTCTGAACGGCAAGCGGTGAGTTCAAAACCGCCGAAGGTCTCACCGATGTTTAACGGTTGCGAGCAACTTGTGTGGAATTCGATTGATTGAAGCAATGTCGCACCGTCAGCAGTGAAGATATAGACATAAGTTCTTGATTGGAAGCGGTCTCTGCCGATTGAGTCAGCATCTACTGTGAATAGTTCTCCCAGTGATACAGGCGATGCGAAGTAAATCGATGCATCGTCACTGTCTGGGTCTTCATCGTCACTCACCATGATGAATACTTCAGGTTCACCGAAAGTATCACCTGAACAAACAAACTTATCTTCGTCTTGGGAGTTGGTCGCAGACAAGCAATCCATTCCCGTATAAGTCAGATCGAGTTCGTTTGGCTTGTTACCATCAGTGCAGCAAGACTCACCGACATCAGGACCATCAGGATCTTCACATGAGAAGATCAAGATTGAGCCATACTGATCTCCGGTGAACAATGGTTGTGAGCAACTTGTATGGAACTCTACTTGCTGAAGCAAGGTATTCATGCTTTGATCTGCAAAGATAGAAACATAGGTGCGAGATTTGAAGTTGTCTTCACCTGCCATTGCAGCGGTGATTACGAAATGCTCATCAAGCATTACATTCCCGGCGAAATAGATCCTGTCAGCATCAAGCACTGATTCATCGTCAGATGCAACGATGTAGACTTGCTGTGCAAATGCGGGATCCCCTTCGCAGTTGTATTTATCTTCATCTTGCGAAGTATTGGTTGCATTGCAGTTTTCACCGGTATAAACGAGTTCAAGAGCTGTAGGTTTATCGCCATCAGCACAGCAATCTTCTGGGTCACCAGTGTTCTCGCTTGGTTCGCAGATGATTTTCTCACAAACAGTTTGGTTGCCATCTGAATCGGTAGCAGTCACAACCAGAGTTGCGCTGCTTGTTGTGATTACTAGGCGTCCATTGATGTATTGTGAACCACACTCAGGTGTGTTATCACCGATAAATCCACCATCTGTGCTTGTTGCTCCATCGATACGAATCGAACCATATTGGTCACCAATCACAATCGGTTGCGAACAACTTGTATGGAACTCAACCTGTTGAAGCATGACATCGCATGTTTCGTCTGTGAATACAGATACAAATGTTTTTGATGTCAGTTTATCTTCGTCAGCATTCTCAGCAAGTGCTTCAAATGTAGTTCCGAGATCAACAAAGTCAGCGAAGTAGATTCTCGCATCACCGTTCCATGGTTCGTCGTCATCAGACACAACTATATATGGACGAGGACTCATCATTGGATCGCCGTCACAGCTGTATTTTCCGGAGTCTTGGGATGTTACGGTCGCATCACAGTTTTCTCCGGTATAGGTGAGTGTGAGTGCAGCAGGTTTACCGAATCCGCTTTCACAAATATCATCCGAGTTCGGATCATAAGGATTGAAACAACGAACCTCGATGATCTGATTATTTTCTACTTCGATAATCTCACAACCAATATCAATCATTCCCACTATGTTGATGTCATCAGGATTGTCAGATGAGTCTGTTGCGCTAAATGATACTTGGATTACGCTGGTTTGAATGCCATCGTCGCCATTATCATCGCTTCCGGTTGAGTTTCCATCTGCATCGAAGCATTCGAAGAGACGAAGAGCACCGAATGTGTCACCAGCGAACAGCGGCTGGGAACAACTGGTGTGGAACTCGATTTCTTGTAGGAGCGTATCTCTTGATTCATCCGAGTAGATGTAAACATATGTTCGGCTTCTGAGTTCGTCGCGTCCGCCGTTGAATGAAGAAATATGGAATAGGCCACCGAGGTTTACAGTTCCTGAGAACCAAACCTTTGCACCATCATCATCCGGATCCGAATCGTCAGTCGAGAGGATATATACTTCCTCATCCATCATCGTATCGCCATCACAGTTGAACTTGTCTTCGTCTTGGCTGTTCGATGAGTTGCCACATGGTTCACCGGTGTATTGCATGCGAATTGTCGCAGGTTTGATTGAATCACCGTCTGGACCTTCGCAACAGTCTCCATCACCGATCATCTGTCCACAGTTACCGCTTGGATCAGAATAACAAGCATAGAAATCAAGGAAATCGTAGAAGTTTGTCTTGCCGTCCATATTGAAGTCGGCATCGCCTGCAGCGAAGTTCTCAAGGAAGATCGTAATATCTGCATCGGTTACAGCGCCGTCGAGATTGATATCACAAGGGCAGAGTAAGCCGTCAGCGATCAGATCGACTTCACAAACGACTTCTGGTGGAGAATCATCTTCAACGATGTAGAGCATGTCTTGGGTGTCGGGATTCGACATGATCATGAGCCCTGCGATTCGAGCGGTAGGATCATTCGAAGCTTCTGTTTCCAGAGTTAGGATTGCAGAAGATACATCCGAATGGTTCGAGGTGACCATACTGTTATCAAACAGAACGCGCCAGATGCTAGCTTGAATAGCAGCGAGCCGTACAGTGGTTGAGTTTGCGTTTGGTGAGAGATCTGTGTTAATCCAGCCGAGCCGAATTGCCGCAGCGACCACCATGTGTAGTTCTGCTTCATCCAAGCTATCGTATGGGTCTTCTCCGTTGCCACCAAGCGGTGTTGGACCAGCGGAAATATCGATCAGGTTGTAACCACGAGACTGATTCCGAACACTCTGGAGTTCAACACAAAATGTACTAAAATTCGGATTTGCGAACTGGCCTGCGCCACGCAAACCATCCGTGTCTCTGTATGCCATATTCATATGACCGGCGCCGATATCTCCATTGAAGAATCCTCCTGTGCCGGTGTTATCAACATGAATGGCATCGGCGATACCAGTTCTTCCTAGATATTCAGCTAAGAAGTCAAATGTGCCTGCAGTGCCTGATGGGTCGATCAGTACTGGTCTGCTTTGCTGTTGAAAGCTCTGGAATACTGTTCTGCGTGGTTCATAATCGCCAGCCAACGCCGAGCTTGATAAAACGAGTGTAGCGAGAGCAAAATTTCGAATCGATTGAGTGAGTGTGTTCACGAGTAGTCCCCCTTGTAGGTGATATGGAAAATGTTGAGTTTCAAATTGATGAAACTCAACAGTGGTTTTTATTGACGGAAATTATTGAGATGAGCATCGGATATGCCAGAAGAAGTCTTAGAATGCAAAGAATAAGAGTTGAGGAAATGTGTTTTGATTACAAGCCTTATCAGAATATTTAGCTTCAAAAAGTCCATGTCACAATGGGCAATATGGAGGTCCGGTTGATTGGGTTGCCTGGTTATCGAAAACAAGCAATCAGTTCACCATTTCCCATTTTACTCTCCTGTTCAAAGATAAAGTGCCTGAAGAGTACTCGGAAAATCCACATACAGATTATCGATTTTTCTTGTATCGGCCTCTTAGCAAAATTCGTAGAGTGGATGATGAGATTCAGAAACCTCCTACCATCGGATGTATGCGCCTCGTCCGCTGTTTGCATTTTGTGATCGCAGCTTGGTTTCATGGTGGGGCATCATTGGAGGTGATTACACCAATCTGTTGACAGAAGATTTTCAGTTCCTATCAAGAAGAGCAGGTCAAGTTTCAAACGATCTGTTGAGCTTCCATTGAAACTGATTGTGGTGATCATTCAAAGTACAAGACATAGTTCAAGCTCGTAGTAAAAAGGTGTCCCAGCACATCGGAGATTGGGAGCACTTGAGCGGTGGGGCAGACATTGCAACCTGTCTTAGATTTTAATGTAGACTGAGAAAATTGTCCTTATTGTTTTTTCATAGAGGTGGACAACTTCTATAAAGTCACAATGAAATTTTGTGAAGAAAAATCTCCTGAAGGGTGTGACTAATGATATTTTCAATAAATGCATGTTATTTCGGCGAAACGGTGCAAGTTCATATGGATAGGAAGGGAGATTTTGGCTGTCCGATATGTGGACTGGTTTGGCATGGTACTAAATCGTGGGGGGCGACTGGCTTTCTGGAATGTTTAGAAGTTTGCCAGTGTTGTCATACTCAACTGGGTAATGACGATGTTGATGAAGTTCTGGCTAAAGAAGGAAATTTAGCATTTGCAAGATGGAAACGATTGCGTTTGACTTGGCTTGAGAAAACATCTTGGTCTCAAGAGTCACTTCAGCAATTGCGTGACAATCTCGGGTTGGACATTACTCGACCAGAAGCTGTTGATTGAGAAAGGATATCTTATAGCTGCAATCCAGCGCATATGTAGGATTCTGGTTTCGGTGATTTAATAGTAGTTCACGCGGCCTACATTCACTCTCAGATTTAGACTTTGACTTGATCACAAGACGAAAGAGACTCAGACTGGTCGATGCAGGAGCTTATAGATCGAACCGGAATCACTTGAGCATGGTCATCGGTTCTGCATCTTCGATTTATCCTTCTGACTTATGTGCATGGTGTTCCATAATGACCTCCTGATCATGAGATAAAAATACAGTCTTAAAACCGTCTTCTTGTTAGATACAGTTCAATGGCCAATGTCTTGTGGATTCTCACACAGGTCAGATAGCAGGTCAGATAGCGGGTAGGTGGTTGAACAATCGACGAGGAGTTCAGTTTGTTTCCCTTTCCATGCAAATGTTCCGCTATACTCCATCATCAACACATACACCACACGCTTTTCTACAAATCTATTCATTACTCAATCGTCGATCGCCGCCGAGTTTTCGCGGCCTTCGTGGTAGAGTTACCATGCGAAGAATGTAAAGGGACCTGTTGTACTGGTCATCGGGGAGTATTACTTGATGACGGTTCGATACTTCCCTTTGTAAACGACCGCTGCCCACACCTGAGCGATGCGGGTGGTTGCACGATCTATACGACCCGACCTCGTGGGTGTCGTGCGTTCGACTGTTCCCATGAGCCAGGCTATCTCAGGTCCAATCCTCGTATTGCTGCTTTGCTGACAGTCAATGGTATTCCATTTGTTCGAATACCAGTTTACTAGATTGAAAAAACATTTCTCACTCTTGAGTAGATCGCATAGATTCTAAAGTTGATCCCATTGGGATTATTTTTGCAAATGAGATGGCGATTAAGCCCATGTATAAACTTGAGCAAAGTCACTGTGTGCACTATTTATGTATTAGTCTCCATCAAGCTGCTTGGGAAAATGTTTTTTCTGTGCTTTGAGGAATTGGCATCGTGACGAAGAAAGTTGAACCTTCATTCTTCGCAGACTCAACCCATGCATGCCCTCCGCTCATAGATGCGATGCGTTTAACAATTGCTAAACCTACACCGGTTCCGTCTTTGGTTGAACTCATGCGTTGAAAGAGACCGAATACCTTTTCGTGGTATTCAGGTTCAATACCGGGTCCGTTATCTTCGACGAAGAGGCACACCTGATTGCCTTGAATTGTTCCTCCAACATGAACTTCACATATTCGACCTTCTTGTTGACCATAGGAAATTGCGTTTGTGATCAGGTTTTGAAATATTTGTAAGGTTCGGACACGATCAGCCTGGATATTTGGAATGCTATCTTGGATATTCACGTTTGTGTTTGAGTCCTTGATTTGTGAATCAAGCAAAGAAACAACTTCTGCGATGACTTGGCGGGTGTTGATTGTCTCTGAAGTTTGATCGCCTCGTCCAACACGACTCAGTTCGAGTAGATCAGAAATAGTGTCCGACATCCGCTGAGTTGCTGATCCGATACGGTTTGCAAACTGTTCAACACGATCGAATCGATCATTCGCGATATCTTGTTTCAGAAAACCTGCATAACCCTGTATTGTAACGAGCGGAGATTTTAGATCATGAGATACGGTGTGTGTAAACTCTTCCATTTCAGTGTTTGAACGAGAGAGTTCACAGTTTTGTCGTTCGATCTCATCGTTTTTACATTCGATTGCTATAAGTAGTTGGTGTTGGTGGGCTCTTATATCTCTGCTTGATTGAAGCATGTGAACAAGAAGTCCTGTTAAGAATGCAAATACCAAACCGATGAATAGCATCGCTTCAGGCCATGAACTCATGCTGGCATTGATGAGTTGCTCTTTCGGGTGAAGTCGTATATCCCAATGTACACCTCTATTTGTAACCGTTGATTGATCTGAAGTATAATCGGCGAATTCATCAGTTTTTTGAGTACAGAATACTTTGGTATTATCATCTTCCACAAGGATGTAATGCTGAAAATCAGTGAACTTGAAGACGTTTTCCAAAAACATGTCGGATCGAATAACACCAAGGAGGAAGCCATCGTTTTCGCCGTCAGCGGTTATGGGAACATATACGAGGAAACCAAGTCCACCCTGAATCAAATTGATCGTTCGAGTGGCTCGGACTGTTCGGTCCTGATAAGCAATCTTCTGAGCGTCCGCTCTGAAGCTGTCAAATGTGCTGTAGATTCCAACTACTGCCTCGTTGCCTTCTAGGGGGACTACCCAGCGGACATGGTTTGTTCGGTCTACCCATTCGACTGCTTGTACGCCAGGATAATCACTTATATAGTTTTCCGCATCAACACTCCATGCAAACTCATCTGTGCCGTTATTTAAATTCCAACGTTGCCCCATTCGAGTGAGCGCGTTAATTTGCTCATTGAGTTTTTGATCCAGATATTGTGCTACTGTTTTCGAACTCTCTTTTGTAAATGATTGAAGTTGTTTTTTCTCAAATGTATCCATGGCTTGCCAGACACAAAGAGAAAGCACGATAATTGGAACGGTTGCCGTGATCGGAGTGAAGAGATAATCTTCACGTAGCTCTTGTGGTTGATTTGATCTCTTGTCATCTGGGTAGAGAAGGTATAAAGCTATTCCGACCATAACCAAACCGGCAGCGGTGTGTACAGCCATTCCAGAAAGTACTTCTCCCCACCCATGCAAGCCAGGCATGTCGCTCAAATATCCCCAGAGAGATGCAAAGCTCAATACGAGCACGATGCCACCAACCATGCCAATCCAGCAGCGATTAAGCTTTGTAGTTTGAGCAAGTAGGGTCGTGATTCCAATGATGCTATAGCAGAAAGCAGTGTTTGCACCTATCCGTCCAGGCACAACCGGATCAACACCGATGGTTGGTTGAATAAAGAGTAGGTCGATACCCAAATTTACTTGGGCTATATATTGGATGAGGGTGAGGACGCCAAGGGTAGTGACAATAACCGATGAAATGATTCCAACTGATTTTCGTGACTTGAGAATGAATAGCAGCGTGAGGCCAATCATCAGAAATCCGAGTGCAGTATTAAACTGCATCGGAACGAATGATGGGTGTATTTGTACGAGTGATGGTATACTGAAAAACCAGCCTGCCATGACTACAAGCCCAAGTATGATCGCACTAGATGCGGTGATGAGTTGAAGTAGTTTTGTAGTATTCATGCCGCAGATTTTAGTTCGATTTTGGTCGGAATTGATACAAGGAAAGCTGCGCCGCCACCATTTTGATTTTCAATCCATGCATCCCCGCCATGAGCGTTTGCAATTTTACGCACGATTGCAAGCCCTACGCCAGTACCGCTTGTGTTGGTAGATAGTCGTTGAAAAATGCCAAATATCTTATTATGATACTGCTCGTCTATTCCAGGACCATTGTCAGATACACATATGGTTGCATTCCCGGCGGTCAAAGTCAGCGCTACATTTATCTCAGGGGTGCTATCAGTTATGTGACCATGAATGATTGCGTTCTGAATTAAGTTTTGCAGTACTTGCCGAATTCGTATTTTATCAGCATAGAGGATGTGATCTTCACCGTCGGTCACTTTGATGACTGCATGAGATTCGACTATAGATGATTCCATATCATCGAGGACAGCGTTGCAACAATCACCAAAGCGGAACTCTTCAAAGTCGTTAACCACCATCCCGATCCGACTAATTTTCAGAAGATCTTCAAGAGTCTGCGACATCCGAATGGATGCATTCTGTATCCGTACAACCATGCCAGGAGAGTTTTTACTATCACCATTTTCGATCGCATGTTTGAGTGCACCGGCAAATCCTTGGATGGTGACGAGTGGTGATTTCAGATCATGCGACACGGTATATACAAACTGTGTCATCTCGCTATTCCGTCGTTCGAGATCTAACCCCATCTGCTGAGATTTTAGTAAAAGTTGCTCGGTCTCTAAGTTTTTTAAACGGAACACCTCTGCTGCCTTAGCCATTTTACCGATTTCATCCGTACGATTTGCATGAATAATTTGAGCATCTGATTTGCCTTCGGATAGTTGGTGAAGTGTGCTGGTAATGGTGAGGATTGGACGAAGAACAGACTGGGTCATCAATCCCGCAGTGATGATCCCCGCAAGGACAGTGAGAAAAGCAACCATATCACTCCATATCTGGAAACTCTTTGAGCCATGTTGCATAGATTCGATCATGATATCTCGCTGGGCAAGTGACTCATTGCGGATTTGTGATGATTGATAAAGCAGTTCGGAAGTCTCTCCAGCAAGTACAACATGGACAAGATGCATATATCCTTGTGTTGCTTGGACCGCTTCAAGGAATATCTGTTTATAGTTTCGTACTAATTGTTGTACTCTGATCGCATCAGTGCTTGGATTTGGAATTTGATTAATGAGCATGTCGGCTTGCTGGATCTGAAAGATCGCTTCATTCACTTTGTCACGGTTTGGGGTTTCAAAGTAACGAAGTGCAGCATTTTCGGCAAGGTAGATGTGATCGCGCACAGGGGCAAGGGTTATCTTCGCTAATGCTGGAGATGATTCAATGATCACTAAAATTTCGTTTTTAGTGGGGAACATTTGTTCATGAACAAGTTGAACTCGTGCTTCGCGATCGGTGGCTACTTTTTCAAAGTTGTTTTCAAACGATTCAAAGCGAGCGTTCATTTCGGTGAGCTGATCTGCAACTTGATACTGAGTAGTTCGTGCTTTTGCAAGAGTGATTTCTGAACGTAATGAATCGAGTAGATCGCGTACATGATCTGCGGCGCTGGTATGCCCGTTGAGCATATAGGTTGATACACCTCGTTGGAGTTCAGCGATCCCTTTATCGATTGCGAGCACTCGGATTGTATCAGAGTTTACACCTTCGTATGTAGATAGATCTCGTTGAGATTTTTCAAGCCCAATATGTCCCATTAATGCAGTAAAGATATGAAGGACGAGGACTGTGCCAAGAGCAAGATGAATTGTTGTTCGAATACGCATAGATTCTCCCTTGGATCTTACACTGAGCTTTCAGTTGTAAGAAACTCACCCCATCGCACGAGTGTGTGTTCATAGTCATCCATTACCGTATTCCAGACAGCAATATTTTTGAAACGTTCTGTGTATGAGCCCCCGTTACGGAGATCACCCTTTTGGGCAATCTCCCGACCATCAGAAGAAAGCATATTGGTCTTGGCGGGTTCGCCCGCGTACCAGTATGCCCATTCATCCTTCGAAAGATAGGATTTGATAGGTTCAGGGACGGAGATGTAGTACCCTTGTCTTGCCATCACAGCACCAGCTCTACCTGAGAGCCACCAGTTCATGTATGCATAAGCTGCGTTGGATTCTTCCTCTGAACAAGCTGACGAGAGACACATCACCCCGTGCCAAGCTCGGTAACCTTCTTTAGGAGCTGCATATCTTACAGGAATACCGTCAGCACGGAGCGCTGATGCACCAGGAGAAAACATGCTTTCAATAACAGCTCGTCCCGATTTCATAAAAGCGACTGATTCAGGTACTGAGTTCCAAACGCCGGTGAAGTGACCGCGTCGTTTGAAATCGATCAAGATATCGAAGAGTTTGTCAATCTCGGAAATAGTCATATTACCAATATTCTCGAACTGAATCAGTTCCTTGGCTTGTGCTGCCAAAGCAAGATCGAAAAGTCCGATTGTGGGTTCATTGACGATAGCGACCTTGCCATGCCACTGTTCATCGAGCAGCCACCCCCAGCTTTCTTCGATGTATGGTTCGCCGACCGGTACATGGCGAGTGTCATACCCGAATGAATCGACATTATGTACATAGGGAAGATAACTTACTCGATCACTGATCTGGGATCCGAGCGTGTTTCCCGGTTGTACATACAATAAAGTATTGGGTGCATCGCCTGCGCCAATGGTGTCATCTGGAGTGAGTCGGCCTGTCTTTGAGATCGGATTGATAGATGACCAATTCTTGATTCTCTCGGTGCTCAGAGGTTGGATTGCTCCAGATTGCCAGAGTATGTTGATACTGTTGGACCACTGCTCATACACATGGAAGGATTCAGGGCGCGTTGATGCACGCTGGAGTACAGAGGCACTTCCGCCTGGAGTAAACTCGATATTGAAACCAAGGTCGGCCTCCGCTGCTAGTCGGATTTGTTCTTGTAAAGTGACATGAGTACCCAGAACGCGAAGTGTAAATCCTCGCTTTTTTGTAGTTGGTTGACCGAATGCGGGGAGAGTTAATGCTGCTGCTCCCGCTGCAGCAGTATTCGCAATCATTTGACGACGGGTGAGCATGTAGAATCCTCCAGGTCGAATGGTTCTTCTATTCATTTATCGGTCTGTTTAAAAGTAAAATCCACTACATTCATATGAGTTGATGATTTCGGTGACTTTGTTCTCACGCGACATTTGATCGATCTGTACGTTTATTAAAAACATACTGTGCAACTTCAAGAAGTCGTTCAGGATCTATGGGTTTTGCTATGAATCCAGTGAATCCTGCTTTGATAACATTTTCCTTATCCTCATTAGTCGTGCTGGCGCTGGTAGCATAGATTGGAAGTGTTGCACCGGCTTTGCGAAGTGTTTTATATGCGGTAATGCCATCCATGGTCGGCATTTGGAGATCCATAAGCACAAAGTCCAGACAAGGCAAACTTGAATCTAAAATTCGGTTGACACATTCACCGCCATGGTGGACACTCTCAACAGTCACATTTAACTTGTTGAGGTAGTATTCAAATAGTTTGCAATTGTCGCTCGAATCGTCCGTGATGAGAACCCGCAGGCCGGTAAGGTCTGGCACATGAGTGTTCAGATTACTCTGAGTAGATACACGAAGTTCACTCGATACATCAACTGCTTGGGCTTTGATATTGAGTGTGAGACAACTTCCAATCTCATATTCAGATTCAATTTCAATTGATCCGCCCATGATCTGTGCGAGTGCATGGCTAATTCGCAAACCTAGACCAGTTCCACCATATTTACGAGTGGTTCCAATATCCGCTTGAACAAAGGCGTTGAACTCTTGAATTTTATCAAGTTCCTCTTGACGAATCCCTATGCCAGTGTCCTTGATTTCAACTGAAATCCAATGAGTGTCTTGATCACCAGGCGTGGAAGAAACATGAATTGAAACACTACCATCTTGAGTAAATTTGATGGCATTACCGAGTAAGTTTACGATAATTTGAGTGAGTCGTGTTGGATCTAAGAGTAACTGGTTTGGTACATCAGCTGCTATGGATTGGTTGATTACAAGATCTTTTACGGATAACTGAGGCGTGACAAGCTCAATACTTGATTGGAGAATATCTGTGATGTCACAGGGGATGAGTTCAATAGTCATTGACCCAGCTTCTACTTTGGCAACATCCAAGATATCATTGATTAATGCAAGGAGATGATTACTGTTTCTCTTCACTGAGCTGAGTGCTTCCAAAGCGAATGAATCGTTGTGTACACTCGTCGTGTCGAGGGCAATATCGAGATAACCAAGTATCGAGGTAATCGGAGTCCGGATCTCATGACTCATATTTGTTAAAAACTCAGTCTTTGCCTGTATCCCTGATTCGGCTTTTTCGTTGGCTATTTCAAGAGCCATATTTCTCGAGTGGAGTTCTTCAGCAAGTGCCATATTTTCATTTAGAATCCGTTGACGCTCGATGGCATGCCACACTAATCTGTCGATGCGTGTAGTCGGTAGTTCGTCTTTCCGTAAATATTCCTGAGCACCAAGCGAGATGGAATCATTCCCATCAATATTTACTGAATCACATGTTAAGACTAGCAGCGGCGTGAGGGGGGCTATATCCTTGAGAGTTCCAACAGTCTGATGACGATTTGAGTCAGGTAGATTTAAGTCTGTGATGATGACATCGAAGTTTTGCTCGCGGAGAAATGATTTTGCGAGAAGCATATTCTCGGCAATAACTGTTCTACAGCCTGGGATATTGTTTAATGACATACGAATCAGCTCTGCATGATCCGGTGTATCTTCAATAATAAGTGCGTTCACTACATTCATCATGATGCCTGCCTTGATGGAGGATTTTGATCCAATGAAGGATGAACTATTTCTCCAGATTGGCTATGTTCAGAGTTATCATGGGATGACGACTGATTCCATTGCGACCAGTATTCCTCAAGGTCACTCACTAGCTTTTGAAAGAGTGTGAAATCTAGAGGTTTGACGACATAACTATTCGCGTGTGCTTGGTAGGCACGGATTCTGTCTTGCTCTGCGTTCGATGTCGTCAGTACCACAATCGGGATGGTCCGGAAATCTGGATTAGATTTTGCAAACTTGATCACTTCGTGTCCATTAACCATTGGCATGTTGAGATCTAGTAAGATAACATCGGGTCTTTTTACTTCAGTAAAAGGAGCTTCCCGCATGAGATAGGCAATCGCTTCTTTTCCGTTACAAACCCGTTCAAGACTGTTCGATCCGTCTATCTTCTTCATCGAGAACTCAACCAACTCTGCATGATCGTCATCGTCCTCGACTAAGAGAAAGTGGGCCTTCGTTTTGCTTTTCATGACTTACACCTTTTCTTAGTACCTCGGCCTGCTCCATTCTCAAATATCGTCGGACGCTTTGAGTTAGATCGACCTATTGAAGGCGGATCTTGATCAATCTGAGTAGATTTGAGGATTGTGATACCCCAGCAGATATAGCCAGAGTAATTGGTACAAAGCTCCAGTTCAGCCATAATTTCAAGTCATTTGTTTGCTTGTAGTAGCCACATAATCTAGTTTCGTGCTATGAAGAGGGACTTAATAGATGCAAAAGGCGTGATTTACGCTCATTCCAACGCTGTTGGATTACAGCCATCAAAAACGTCTCAAAGAATCCAACATGATTTGATTGTTGATAAAATCATCAATTCGAGTACCACAGTTGCCGATCAGAATAAGGACCCGAGAGCTTTCTCGGATACTCCACTACAATTTTCTGAAGGGTTCTGTATGGGCACAGTGAATGACGAGAACAATCTTAATATCGTACTAATTGATGACAATCACGATCATCTGAGCCTGATGTCCGCAACAGTGCGCAATGCCTTCATATCTGAGCCATTCGAAATATCTACGCAAGAGTTTGATAACCCTGCAACTGCCCTTACGGAAATTTCAAAAATACCCAATCAGATTATACTGATTGACTATCAGTTCGCGACGAGTACTGGACTTGATTGGCTTTCAGATTTTGTAAGAGCAAATGCCGGACCTGTTATACTCGTTACTTCATCGGGTGACGAATCAATCGCAGCAAAGTCGTTCAGGGAAGGCGCTGCGGACTATATTGTGAAATCAGAAGCAATCAATAACCCTGCGATAATCCAACGATCAATTCATGAAGCACTACGCAAGTCCAGGCTTGTACAGTTGAACCACGATCTAAGCTCGCGTCTCAAGCTTGCCAATTACGAACTCAATATCAAGAATCGCAAACTTTCAGAACTTACTGATACTGCACATCAGTTTGTAGAAGATGTCGCCCATGAGTTTCGTACCCCGCTCACAGTAATCAAGGAGTTTGCTTCGATCATTGCAGATGGACTTGGTGGAGAAGTCACTGAGAAACAAAGTCAGTACCTCAATCACATCACTAGCTCGGCAAGTGATCTGGCGGGATTAATCGATGATTTTCTCAATAGTAGCAGACTCCGGTCGAATTCCATCTGTGTGAATCGCCAGCAACATACTGTTGATGAGATTTTCAATGCGGTATGGCCGATACTCGAGTCGAGAGCAGGGTCGAAGTCGATTGAGTTAGTTCGCGACGTAGACTCAAATCTTCCGGATATATATATTGATTCAGATAAAATGCAGCGCTCATTGATTAATCTCGTAGTGAATGCAATCAAGTTTTCTGAGCAAGAAAGTGTGGTTCGTGTTTCAGCGACGATGAACGATAGTTGTATGGTGGAAATAGCCGTCCATGACAACGGGCCTGGGCTTCCGCAGCAAACAATTACTGATCTATTCGAGCGATTTAATCAAGGCGGTCCAGACACATCCCGATTGGCGAACGGATTTGGGCTTGGACTCAACATTGTAAAAGAACTTGTCACGATCAATCTCGGTGTCGTCAAAGTAGAGAGCACAGTTGGCGTAGGTAGTACATTTTCATTCACAGTTCCGATCGCAAATAATCAGAGTATATTGCGTGGATTAGTCTCTCAAACTTCAAAGCACGCTGGAGACCCAAGGATCGTTGTGCTCTCATTGAACCGTAGGCATGATGATCAGCCAATCGATCAACTTGCGGAATACCTCAATACAATGAGCTATCCAATGGATCTTGTGTTGTACTCTGGAGGTAAGAGTTGTTTGCTTCTGATTGGAATAACGACTGAGGAGGAATCATTCCGACAGCGTATCCTCAAAGCTGACTCCGAAATGAGATCAAAAAAATTATCACCGCATTCAGATCTTCAAATATCAATCTGTGGTAAATGGTCAGCGGACGAGGCAGAGTCTCGTATTCTAGAACTCATTGAAGAATCTGTACAAAAGGGGCATTGCCATGCCGAAGTCAATCTTAATTGTGGATGATGAACCCAGAATAACTGCCGCTTTGATGACTCGACTTGAAGCGAATGGTCACACGGTATACCACGCAATCAACGGGCTCGCAGGAATCGAAGCAGCTGCCCTTTATGAACCCGATGCGATTATTCTTGATATCCGAATGCCAGATATCGACGGATACGAGACCTGCATTCGACTAAAGCGGATGCCTCGCCTTGCGGATATACCCGTTATATTTCTTTCTGCGAATGTACAAGATGAAGCAATCATGAAAGCCAAAGCTGCGGGCGGGGCGAGATTTATCAGCAAACCGTATGAGTCAGCATCAATCATTAAAGCACTTGATGAAGTACTCGCCGAAAATCAAGCAGCATAGGAGTCCGATTTATGCAAGATTCAAACGCAAACATTCTGATTATTGATAATGATGAAGCAGTAGTGGAGGCGCTCACCATTCGACTTTCTGCAGAAGGGTTTAAGTGTTTCACAGCTAATTGTGGGGCTCAGGGTCTTTCACTGTTTCAGGAAATCGAGTTCGATGCTGTCCTGACAGATCTCAACATGCCCTCTGGTGATGGAGTGACCGTTATTGAATCCATCCGCGAGACTAGCCGAGTGCCAGTGCTTGTTGTGACCGGATTCGAATCCGCCTACGCAGAGAATATCGCGAAATTCGAGAATGTGTTTATTATCTCAAAGCCTTTTGCACTCGAGTCGTTACTCGACGAACTTGAACTCGCCATAGGCATGTCCGAACTGTCGTAATCTATCTGTTCTGAAACTTTATCCATGAGAGAGAGCTATGAAAAATCACACAATACTCATCGCCGACGATGACTCTGCCCTTCTTCAGGCGATGTCCTGCAGACTCGAGAATGAGGGGTACACCGTTTTTACCACTCAAGACGGATATCAAGCGCTTGCTATCGCACGCCGTGAAGAGCCAGATCTGATGATTCTGGATATCAACATGCCTGCAGGATCTGGATTCAGTGTTCAGCAGCGTATACAAGCGATCGAAGCGATCGCCGATGTTCCACTGATTTTTATTACAGGTCACGAAATGGCGTCGTTACCCGATGAGGTTTGCCAGATTGGCTCGCCGAAGCTGATCAGAAAACCATTTGAAACAGGGGTATTGTTAGCGACAATCCGTGAGTGCCTCCAAGCAAATAACAAGCTAAAAATCGCATCCTAAATTGCATCATTATGAGTGATGTATGTGTGTGCTTAACTAGTTGTTTAGATCCAAATCCCGTTTATGTACTGTTGCATCCCCGATTGGTTGAACAATATTTGGAATCGGAGGAGATGGATCTTTCACTTCTTCAATATGATTGAGCACCTGGCCGTGTTGGTGCCAGGTTTCGAAGACATGCATTCCTGAGTTTCGACTGAGATTCTCGAACACTTTGATCCCGCGCACGCTGTTGCCGCGCTCGTCGACTGGTGGAGAATAGACGCAGATTCCAAACTGACCTGGAACGACAGCGATGATCCCACCGGATACTCCAGACTTTGCTGGAAGCCCAACTGTGTACGCCCATTCACCAGCATAGTTATACATGCCGCATGTGTGCATGATTGTTAAAACATCACGGATGTATTCTTGTTTCACTGCTCGTACGCTGGTCTTTGGATTGAGACCACCGTTGGCGAGTGTTGCTGCCATCATGGCCATATCTTGAGCGGTCACCAATATTGAACACTGCTTAAAATAGAGATCGAGCACTTCTTCAACATCACGATCGATAATCCCGAAGTTAAGGATAAGATGTGCCATTGCTCGGTTTCGGTGCCCCGTTGTGCGTTCGGATTCAAAGACAGCATTGTCAATCGTTGGCATTCTTCCAATTGTTCTTGCGAACATGTCGAGCATCCGATTGAGCCGGTGCTGGGGATTATCCCCTTCGATCATTGAAGTGACCGCGATCGCTCCTGCGTTCACCATTGGGTTATGTGGTCTATTGTTGGCATCTAGACGGATGATGCTGTCGAATGAATCACCAGATGGTTCAACCCCTACGCGTTGCATGACATACTCTCGTCCATGGTCTTCCAGTGCAATCGCGTGGGTAAATGGCTTTGAAAGTGATTGAATCGTAAACTGTTGTTTCGAATCACCGACTTCGTACACATCACCATTTACAGTTACGATGCTAATAGCAAAGCAGTTTGGATCTACTTTCGAGAGTTCAGGGATGTAATCTGCGATCCTCCCTTCATGGCATTCACTATATCGAGAGTGCAATGCTTCCAACGCATCTATGACACGAGATCGATCGGGTGTTGGCCCTTCGGGATATATTGGATCACGCGGTTTTGACATGATTGACCTTTACTGGGTAAAGATCATGGTAGACGAATCCTTTGGCATTATCTTGATCGCTCAATGTTCAAGAGAGTCAATGACAATCTTGTTCATGGTGGGATCAAGACAAGTCAATCATTCCGGATATATGATGCTTCCAGTGCACGCTCAATTCGCTCTTGCACATCGCTTAGATGAGCAGCACTATAATCATCGAGTCCAGAAGTACCTGTGTAAGATTCGACCATCTTGAGAATCTTCTGAAGTTCCTGTCTTGCGAGCGATTGGATAGTCCGTCCCGAAGCTCCAGGCCAACGCATACCGGTTGCGAGATCTATCATTCGAGAGAGATGCTCCATTTGGAGATTTCGATCCAACTGGTCAATCAAGGGCAATCGATTGGTATAGGTTCCAGATTGCTCTGGTAAATCCCAAACCACATCATAAACGGCATGGAATACCTCTGGAACGGTGAGCGCGTCCTCACCTTTTTCGGTACGAATTTCATTATCCATGATCCAAGTAAGCCGATTAGGATTGATCAATCCAGTCATTGCCGATGCTTGGATGCCGAGGATACTTGAGGCGACAGGATAGGAATGAGCAGTGCTGTAACCTTCGTCATACCAGTTGTCGCTCTGGAGGTACGAGAGAGTTTCAGGATCGAGCCCAAATGATTCGCTATCAAATGCATGCTCAACAATGAATTTCACTGCTCGGCGTTGTTGCTCTACATCTACTGGACGAACTGGTGCGGGTGCACCTGGATCGCCTTTCATGGAGCGTTGGATGTGTGATCCGCCGACCCAGTGCATTGCCATGTTCACAGCACCATATTGCATACCAATAAGCTGGCCGTAGACCTGACGAGCTTTTTGCCAACTCTCACCTTCTTTGACCGCTTTGTCGAGTATTTCGCCCCGTACTTTGTTGACAAGGCGGATTCGTTCCTCCGCGAAATCAATGGAGTCGCGTCCTAGGTCCCATGTCTTGGCTTGTGGATCTGGTGAAAACTGCCCGTCTTCAGCCATGTATGCATGAGCAGGTTCCGCAGCACGGGATGCTACCACTTTGGGATCACCGGTGGTGTAGTTCCATTCGATTGCCCACATGTCATATGGACCAATTTGCATCGGTACATAGTCACCCTGAACGAAGCCGCGATCTAGGTCTTCTACGATGATGTTTGAGAGCGCATAATCCATAACAGTTGATTGGATTGGTTCATCGAAACCTTCACTATTCATCTCTGCAATCGAATGGAGTGCGGATCCTTTCCAGTTGTGGGTCATCCCCATAGTGTGACCCACTTCGTGCATGACAACATCACGGAGCATTGGTCCAACGAACCATTCTGGGAGGCCGTCAAGCATGGAAACATCTGAACCATCAGAATCGGTATTTTCATTGATCAATCCTAAGTCGCCGATCCCCATATCCATTGCGAGCCGTGCAGATGCGATGCTTGAAGAAAGCCCAGGTTGCATCAAACACATCGCCCGTCCAGCGGGGCTATCCGAACGGTGGGGCTCCCACACGATTGGGGAAAGTGTCCGTGGAGCATCAAGAAGCAGCTCGTCAGATTGTTCAGGATGGTCAGTCATTGCTTTGGTCAATGAAGCGACACGATCTCGGTCGATCGGATCCGCGAGACGTACGCGTGGGTCCCAGTGAGGATATTCAGCTAGCCATGATGAGAGATCTGGTGAGATCACGCTCATCGCAGTTGATGCGAGCTCGATCTGCTGATATTGGTTTGCGTACGAACCGATGAATCCTTCATCCATGACGATATCTGCTTCGTAGATCTGTCCTGTGTCTGGATGCGCATGGACAGGACCGATTGCGAATCCCATACCAGCATTCGTCCAACGAATGAACGAGTACCGGCTGTCCTCAGGATCGATGTCCATAAAACTACCAGTCCGTGCATCTTGTTGACGGACTTCAATTGCATCGATAATTCCAACTTGTTCAAATGCTTTGTTCCAAGCAAGGACACCATCGCGTACCCAACGACGATATCTGAGAGGCGTTGTGTGCTCGATGTAATACACAATCGGCTCGCGTGGAGGGCTCATCGTCAAGTTTGGATCAGCTTTTTGGATGTGCCAACGATTTGCATAACGGACAATTTGTGATGATCCGTCATTAATAGCACGATCTTCATACGATTCAAAGTAGATACCAACTCGTCGGTCTGCTTCGCGGGGTTTAAAATCTTTCGCTCGTTCGGGCATCCCAAGTGAAAAACGGACTTCTGCAAATTGGCCGTTGGCGCGTGGGAGTTGAAAACCGATCTCCACATTGTGTGGGAATACCTTTGCCTTTGTGATCTTTGCAAGTTTGGTGTTTGCACGATCGAGGAATCTACCAACGAATGCATTTGAAGAACCAAGCAGTGCGCGATCAAGATCAATGACTGGACCGCCTCCTGGTCCCGTTGATAAAATAGGGACGGAGAGAATCACGCGATCGGTGTTCACACGCTCGACACCCGCTTTGGATTGAGCATCGCCACTTGTGCGAACAGAGATATTAGGTTCAATAAGCATGAGCTGATCTCCCCGCTTGGACCAGTACACGGTTTTCGCAGGAACACCAACAGCATTGTGCCAGATCGAATATACCCCTGCTTGCGGATGACCAGCTGAGACGGTTGCAATGAGGTAGAACTCTTTGCCTTCAAAGTTTTTTGGGAGCTCAGCAAGTATCTGAGCATCTTTGTCTCGCGTGTATAGAGAAAAGAAAGATTTTTCGCCCGCGAGTACAGAGACTTTGTTATACCCATCTACAGCCTTCTCAAATGGGATCTCTGCAGATCCAGCCCTGGAAAGCAGTGCAGAGATTGTCAGGATTCCGATCGCTGAACTCCGCGTCATTCGTGTCTTCATTTGGCTCTCCATCAGATATTGTATTTGGGCATCCATTCACACATGCCAGAATAGGCATTGCTGTTACCGTTTAATATCGTGAAAGATGCGGCTTGGATCAATCAAAATCCAGTAAAAGTACATGCTTGTGATGGAATCATGTAGTGAGTTCATGCTGGTATCGGCTTGTAAATGCTCAAACCGTGTTGTGCTTACCGAGTGGGGAAGCTGATTTGGACAGATAAAGGATCATGAATACGGCGAAGATGGCAAGTGAGAAAAATTTCTGCCTGATTCATTGTATTTGTGGTAGTATTCATGAGCACGCATTCTACTTATCTGGAGTTCATCCATGCTCAGGCGTTTTATCAGCACGATCTCACAAATTATTGTTTCATGTACACTGCTTATCCCGAGTAGTCTGTACGCTCAATCGCTTACACCGGTTACGGTGAAACAAATCGCTGCTCCTCCATCTGATATGGTCTCTGGATTGTTGGCATTGCCAGATCCGGCATCGATACCAGTTGTGTCCCGATCTGCGCTCATCCCGGTAAAGCATCAGCTTATTGATGGGCAATGGAAATGGACGCTGCCGATCAAAGTCCTCCCACGGGGTGCGCGAATTGTGCTACTCCCAACCGTTCAAGATTCGTGGTTGACTCATCTTGTATCACCAAATCAGACTGTCATTTATACGGAAATTCTTAAGAATAATGTTCTTACGACAGATCCTCGGATCGAAATTGGAACTGATATTCTCGCGTGGTTAGCACCGGATCGGGAATTTGCTCACCTGAGTATTCTTCCTGACAATGCTGGGAGTTGGTCTCTTACCATTCTTTCTGATCATGAAGCTTCGGGATTTGTTCTCATTGATGCTGGTCCTGAGTACTCGCTATCAACCTATATCGAATCCCTGGAGACCATACAGAATCAATCGATTACACTCATTTCATCGCTCTCAGATGATGTCAAGTTGTCGACACTCGTTGCTGAGATCACAACTCCAAATGGTGATGTCCTAACTGAGTCGGCGAATACTGGATCATCAAGGATAACTTTTTTCCCCACCGAGCATGGGTCTTATAGTGTCCAAGTCACTGCGAAAGGCGTGGATTCACAAGGGAATCTGATCTTGCTCACGACACAACACCTTGTGTATGTTGCGGAGCCTGCCCCTCTACTCAAGTCTCCAGATGTCATCGAACTTGAAAATCATGTTCAGTTTCGTTTCTCACCGGGTGAATCAGCTCGTCGAACCATTCTTGCAGCAGAGGTGTGGGGAAAAAGCGATGGTGTCTTCAAACCTGTCTCGTGGATTTCGACGATCGTTGGTTCTGAGCGATCACTATTGCTCGACAAACGATGGATTGCGTTGGCGGGGGTTTCGACCAACTCACTCGAACTGCGTAATGTTCGTCTTCATGATATAGATTCATTTGTTCCCATCGAACTCATAGAGCGTATTCCAACGCCTATTGATAAAATGAGTCTTCCCAAATCTCCGTTATCAATCACGCAAGATATGCTCACTGGATCGGTCATGAAGACAGTACCGACTCCTGTTCTGCCTCAGATTGTTCAATCGGTAGGCCCGGGACATCGGCTCATGTTGATTCATGGTTATTGCACCGATGCGAATCCATTTCCACTATCACATTTCTCAGGGGATCTCGCAGTCTTCGAAGATTTCAACCAAAGCCGAACCCATGATCAGTTTGCGTTGAATATTCTCGCTCAATCGGCACCGATGAAATCATTCGGTGTTGTTGCACATTCTCAAGGTGGGAATGCATCACTGCATCTGCTCAACTTTTATTGGAGTGGGCTCGATTGGGCAGATGGTGGGAATCGTCGGATTCAAACAGTTGGGTCACCATATAGTGGTACTGCACTCGCTGGCAATGCTGCGGTCCTCGGTAATATCTTTGGGTTTGGTTGTGGTGAAAATGAAAGCTTGAACTATACAGGGTCAGCCAACTGGTTGTCACTCATTCCATCAGCCCCGCGCCAACAAGTTTACTTCCACACAACTTCATTCGAAGATGGATTTGGTTTCGATTACTGCAACATCATTACGGATTTACTGTTAAGTGATCCCGATGATGGCGTCATCGAACGGTCTGCTGGACAACTTTCCAGTGCGAACAACATGGGGCACCTCGAAGATTGGTGTCATACAACAGGTATGCGAGATCCTGCACAGTGCACTGATGCGTCTCGAAATACGATTATGAACCAGGAGGCGAAACGATGAAATACAAATCAGCAATAGTTCCTGTACTTCTGCTCACGAGGACAGTGTTCGCAGTTGACATTTGCGTTTCTCCGAATGAATCGATTCCTGACAATGGGTCTGCAGCTGTTGTGCCCATCTTCATTTCTGCTGCTAACAATGAAGTAATAGATTCAGTTTCTCTTGATCTGATTTTGAATCATGAGTGGGTCGGAGATTTACATATTCAACTCCGATCCCCATCGGGCACGACAATCACTTTACTTGACCGCCCTGGTATACCCTCTACAGGATTCCCCGGCCCGTTTGGATGCGGCGGCCACGATATCATTTGTACCTTCACAGATATTGCTGTGATTCCCGCAGAATCTGTTTGTTCGACTACGGATTCGCCGGTGATTGCTGGTCTTGTGATCCCATCTCAACCAATGGATACATTTCACGGAGAAATAGTTGATGGTACTTGGGAACTCATTGTCAATGATATGTCGCCTTATGATTCTGGTGAAATTGTTCAAGTATGTCTCACGATTTCTACAGATACCCTTTGTACTGCAGATCTGAATAATGACGGCGATTTGAACTTCTTTGATGTCTCTGCGTTCCTTTCTGCATTTTCAAATAACGATCCGATCGCAGATTTTAATAATGATGGTGATTACAACTTCTTCGATATCAGTGTGTTTCTCGCGGCATTTACCGGTGGATGTTGAAATAGCAACAATAAAAATATGAGAGAAACGATAAAAAAGAGTGTATAATTATTGACCATGACCCGATAGTGAATACAGTAACGCACATGAGCAATGTACAGACCATCTCGAAATCGATCAAATCGAAATCCAAAGACGCAAAACGCGTCTGGGGTGTGATTATGGTCGAGGTGGCAATGAACTAATACAAGTTCTCAAACCAAACCGAACCATTCGCACTCCTGAAACAGTTTCAGGGGTGTTTTTCTTTGTATTTCAGTACAGATCTAATCCAAACCGGAGAATCAAAATGACTCACGCAACCGCAACCGTAATCGAAGCAACATGTCCAGAATGTGATGCTGCAGTTCCCTTTGATCGTGCACCGCTCAGTGGTGAGATTGCACATTGTACCGACTGTTCCGCAGAACTCGAAGTGATCGAAACAAGTCCATTGACCCTTGAACTTGCACCAGAAGTTGAAGAAGACTGGGGCGAATAAGCCAGTATCTACATTCCTGTTACCTGTAAATTGAACGATCAACGACCGATCTGAAGGATCAACCATGCGTATCGCAATGACATATACCCGTCTCAGAACCGAAGAGCGAATGCTCCTTGACGCATTCGAAACTATTGGTGTCAATGTAACTCCAATCGATCTTCGTAAAGTGGTGTTTAATCCTGCGGATCCAGGTGAATGGGGCACATATGACGCCGTCATTGATCGTTCTGTGAGCCTGACGAACACATTGAACTCGGTAAGCATTTTAGAATCCATGGGGATTCGATGTATAAACCCTCTGAGTGCGATTGAAACATGTTCAGATAAGCTTGCAACCACATTGGCACTCGTTCGTACGGGGGTTCCAACGCCTCAGGTACGGGTTGCAACCAATGCAGAATCAGGAATCAATGCAATCGAACAGATCGGTTACCCTGCAGTCATCAAGCCCACAGTTGGTTCGTGGGGGAGACTCGTTGCGAGAATCAATGATCGAGACGCTGCGGAAGCGGTGCTCGAACATCGCGAAACACTCGGTTCGGCTCAGCAGAGCGTGTTCTACATCCAGGAGCACATCGAAAAGCCGGACCGAGATATTCGTGTTTTCGTCGTCAATCACGAGCCTATTGCTGCGATTGTTCGACATTCTGAGCATTGGGTTACGAATACTGCGCGTGGAGCAACGGTCGAAAACCTTGAACTCAGTGATGAACTCTGTGAACTCGCGATCAACTCATCGCGAGCAACCAGTGCAGACATCGTTGCAGTCGACTTGCTCGAATGCCCGCGACAAGGGCTTCTGGTGAATGAGCTCAATCATTCAATGGAATTCCGTAACTCTTCATCTGTCACCGGTGTGAATATTGCTGATCATGTTGCACGCCATGCCATTCATATTGCAGAGCAAACTTCTGTGTCACGAGCAGTTGAATCGAATCGACAGGTGGTGGGGGCATGACCATCGACCAATCATTTACGGCCTCTCTTATTGGCGGGTCAGGGTACACCGGTGGCGAAATTCTTAGACTCTTATCAACACATCCAAACATGAATGTGAATCAAGTTTCTTCTCGTAAACTGAAGGGGCAACCGATCCATCGTTCACATCCAAACCTTCGTGGACATCTCTCAAATATTTTTTGCAATCCAGATGAGATCGAGCCTTGTGATGTTCTTTTCCTATGCATGCCTCACGGCAAAGCAGCCCATGACATCGAGCGATATCGATCGCAAGCAAAGCTGGTCATTGATCTTTCAGCAGATTTTCGATTGCGTGATCCAGCAAACTACCAACAGTGGTACAATGAAGAGCACCCGTCGCCTGAAACACTGAGCCAAGTGTCTTATGGTCTTCCCGAGATTGCACGCGATCAACTCGCAGGAGCAAATCTAGTTTCGGGTGTTGGATGCAATGCAACTGCAATGACACTCGCGATGCTCCCACTCGCAAGAGCAGGATTGATCAAGCGAGCAATTGCGGACATCAAAGTTGGGTCATCTGAAGCCGGCGCAGATCCTGGTCCAGGTTCCCACCATCCAGTTCGTGCCCGTACTGCCAGAACCTATAGCCCATCAGGGCATCGTCACCTCGCAGAGGTTTTTCAATCGCTTGGCGAGTTTGATCTCGATGCAACAGTCACTGCTATTGATATGGTTCGAGGGGTGCTCTGTACTGCACACATCGAGCCTACCGAACGGCTCGAAAGCAAGCAAATATGGAAGCTCTTCCGAGAAGCATACAAGGACGAGCCATTTGTTCGCATTGTTGCAGACAGGTCAGGGCCAAATCGATTCCCAGACCCTCGTGTTGTTGTAGGATCTAATCATGCGGATGTTGGGTTCTCAATCGATGAGCGTTCAGGTCGAATCATTGCACTTTGTGCAATCGATAATCTGGTAAAAGGTGCTGCGGGTTCTGCAATTCAATCTATGAATATCGCATTGAATCTTCCAGAAACCTCAGGGCTCACTTTCCCGGGTCTGCATCCTGCATAAGTCACAATACATACAGAAATGGAAAATGCCATGTACACAGTTGTAATCAAAGTCGGTGGTGGGGAGGGAATCGACCCTACTGCACTCTCGAATGAAATCGCAGAGCTCGTCAGTTCTGGTATTCGTGTCGTATTGGTTCACGGCGGATCGCACGAAACAAATATGCTTGCCCAAGCACTCGGGCATCCTACCCAAACCATCACAAGTCCAAGTGGGAATCAATCAAGAAGAACAGATGAGCATACACTCGATATTTTCAAGATGGTGTACTGCGGGAAGGTGAACAAAGCTGTTGTACAATCTCTCCGTCAGGTTGGAGTTGATGCAATTGGTCTTTCTGGTATAGATGCTGGTATATGGATGGGGACTAGAAAGTCTGCGATTCGTGCAGTAGAGGATGGGCGCACACGAATAATTCGTGACGATCTATCGGGTAAGGTTGATACGGTTGATGCAGAGTTTCTGAATATGCTCCTTGCAGCAGGACGAGTTCCTGTGCTCACGCCTCCTGCAATCACACCTGACGGGATTGCGATTAATGTAGACGCTGATCGTGCAGCTGCTGCAACTGCGAAAGCTTTAGGTGCGGATGAACTCCTTCTCCTCTCCAATGTTCCTGGTGTATTGAGAGACTTCGCCGATCCTGATTCTCTCATTGAGACAGTGACATCAGAGACGCTCGCTCAAGCGAATAATGCTGCAAAGGGACGCATGAAGAACAAGGTATTAGCTGCACAAGAAGCAATCGCCGGAGGCGTTCACCGTGTAACTATCGGATCAGCATCAGGTGAGAACCCGATCCAACAGGCACGCTCAGGGGCAGGCACTACCTTCATTCAAGAGATTCCTTCATGATGAGGCAGGAACCCATATACATCCATTCTACTTGTCCCCAAACACAACTTATCAACGATTTGGTTTCTGCAAAGAGTGTGTCAGGAACAGAATCTAATGCGGCAGATGTATTCGTTCGGTATGCAGATCAGTTAGGATTTGATGCGTCTATTGACGAGGTTGGAAACTCGATCGCACACATAGGGACACCTTTGGATCAAGCGACCAAGCATGTTGTTCTTCTGGGGCATATTGATACTGTCCCAGGTGATATTCCAGTTCGTATAGAACATACGGAAACCCAAGGAAAAATTCTTCACGGGCGAGGATCAGTTGATGCGAAAGGCTCGCTCGCAACGATGTTAATCGCAGCGTCTGAGTCAGAACTCCCCGATGGGGTATGCCTGACTGTCGCGGGTGCAGTGGGGGAAGAGACAGATTCAATAGGAGCTCGTTTTCTCGTAGATCAATGGTCTCCAGATGCGTGTGTGATTGGTGAACCGAGCAGTGCAACAGGTGTTACGCTTGGATACAAGGGGATACTTCGGGCGTCCGTTTCTGCGACAAGACCCAACACGCACTCTGCGGGGAAGGATCCGTCCGCAAATGATGAGCTCATTTCATGGTGGTCAGCCGTTCTTGAAAAGATGAATGTTTTCAATAGTGAACGATCCGGTGCATTCTATCAAGTGCAATCAACACTAATCAAAATGAGTTCGTCATCCGATGGCTTGTACCAACACGCTACTATCGATGTTGGATTCCGGTTGCCACCCGATATGACGCCAAATCAACTTCAATCACAACTCGATAACATTGAATCAGAGTTCATCACAATCGAGTATCAAGGGACTGAGCAAGCGTATGCGTCGACTCGTAACGACCCCGTCGTCCGAGCGATCTCATCTGCAATCCGCTCCCAAGGACTCCGACCAGTTCCGAAGCTCAAAACAGGCACTGCGGATCTTAATGTTGTTGCTCCGATTTGGAAATGCCCGATCGCTGCGTATGGCCCTGGGGATAGTGCACTCGATCACACGCCAAACGAACATCTTTACATTGATGAATACAAGCAATCAATCCAGATCCTCACTATTGCCTTGAACACGCTAGCAATCGAACTTTCTGCTTCATAAACAGCATCTCATTCCACCTTGATCTTGATGAATAAAGCTTGGATACCGCTCCGTTTACGCGATACAATACTCCATAGACCCGATTTCTTCCTCGGCACGGAGTACGCTCAAATGTCCATCAATACAACCGACGCATCAACACCTAACACATCAATATCTGGCCCAGGCATCAATCCTGACACCGGAAAGATTGATCCCCACGCCGTTACTATTTCGGGTCTGGCTCTCGATGCGAGCTATACCCCCGACGCGCTCCCGACCTCCCTTGTCAACTTCGAGCGCGACATCAACAACCCAGGTGAGTTCCCTTACACCCGAGGCCTATTCCCCCAAGGATATCGCACACGCCTCTGGACCATGCGTCAGTTCGCGGGGTTCGGTTCAGCAGATGACACCAACGAACGCTTCAAATATATCCTCGCACAAACCAAAACCAAGACCGCTGCCAACACCGGACTCTCCACCGCATTCGATCTCCCAACATTGATGGGTCGAGATTCTGACGATGTCCTTTCCCTAGGTGAAGTCGGCAAGTGCGGCGTCGCAATCGACACCATTGAAGACATGCACCGCCTGTATGCGGACATCCCGATCGATCAAGTCACTGTTTCCCAAACCATCAATGCACCCGCGTGTGTGATCTGGGCGATGTACCTCGCGATGGCGAAGCAACGCAACATCGCATGGGACCAACTCGGAGGCACACTCCAAAACGATATTCTCAAAGAGTTCCATGCACAGAACGAGTTCATCTATCCGCCTGAAGCATCAACCAAACTCGTCGTCGATACCATCGAGTTCCAATCACAGCATGTTCCCAAGTGGAACTCCGTCTCGATCTCTGGTTACCACATCCGCGAAGCTGGATCATCCGCAACGCAAGAACTCGCATTCACCCTCCGTGATGGCATGGAATATGTAGAAGCTTGCCTCATCCGCGGGCTAGACATCGAAGAGTTTGCGCCACGCCTGTCATTCTTCTTCAACGCACACAACGAGTTCTTTGAAGAGATTGCCAAACTCCGTGCGGCGCGAAGAATCTGGGCACGCATGATGAAGGATCGTTACGGCGCGAAGAACAAACGCTCATGGTTCATGAAAACCCATGTCCAAACCGCGGGATGCTCACTCACCGAGCAACAACCCTACAACAACATCGTCCGCGTTGCCTACCAAGCAATGGCGGGGGTGCTCGGTGGGTGCCAATCACTCCATACAGATTCAATGGACGAAACCCTCGGCCTTCCAACCGAACAAGCGGTCACCATCGCGCTGCGAACCCAACAAATCCTTGCACACGAAACCGGTGTCACCCGCACCACAGACCCGCTCGGGGGTTCCTACTTCATGGAAGCCCTCACCGATAAGGTCGAAGCGGAAGCACTCGCCTTCATCGAAGAAATCGACAACATGGGTCGCGGCCCATGGAAACCAGAATACGCGACCACTTCAACCATCGACGACGGTGGGTGCGTCCAAGGAATCCACAAAGGGTACTTCCGCCGCAAGATCGCGGAAGCATCCTACCGGTTCTCCGAAGAATGCGAAGCCGGCGATCGCGTCATCGTCGGTGTCAACGAATATGTTGATCCCAACGAAGATCGCCAGGTAGAAATCCTATCCATCTCCCAAGAGGTCGAAACCGTCCAGGTCCAAACCCTCCAAGAGTTCAAAGCCAAACGAGATACCGCCACTACCGCAGCTGCCCTCCAAGCAATCCGAGACGCTGCGAGAAACAACGAAAATGTCATGCCATCACTTATTGAAGGGGCGTTGGCAAACTGTACCCTTGGTGAAATGGTCCAAGCGATGGCCGACATCTATGGCCGCTACACCGGTGGCCCGGAGTGGTAAAATGAACAATAAGCTAAGAAAAAATGAAAAACCGCCTGATAAAAATTCAATAATTGCTGCAAGCAATGTTCGTGTTTTTCGTAAATATTTGGTAGAGACCATTGGTGAATTATCGCCAGCAGTTTCGGAATCAGTTGAAGATTTGCCTATTAGTAAAAAAACAAGTAATAAGAAAAAACGAAACAGAAAAAATCAAAAAAATTTGAAAGATAAGCAGCAAATAGTTCGTATGTATCCGACAAAAGATGCTCGAAAAATAAGTTGCTCTGATTGGATAGATCAAAATTGTCCTAAAAAGTGTGTCACATCATGTTCGACAAGAAAAGATTTGAGAAAAGCATTAGAAGCATGTGATCAACAAAGACTTAAGCATGTTTTACCCGCCTCCTCGGAATACATTGTAGTAAAGTATGCATGTGAAAATTTAAGTTGGCTTTGGCTTCCACCAGAATCTAGGCGTAATGCAAGACCTGAAGCAAAAATTCAAGTTGTAAATCAGACAAGACCAAAAATCATTACTGGTTACACGCAAAATCACCTTGCTCGTAAGAAAAATTCGGGCCATGTAAACGATGAGCATATTGTGCCTGGTGAGGGGCCAAAGTTCAATGAATCTAAAAACTAAAGTTGTTGGTGAATTCGATAAACCGCACACCCTGTCCGATCTCCAACTGTATGTCCTGCTGTAGTGTCTTTTTCAGCAGCATATTTCCCTAAACACTTACCAAGCCAATCCCCGCTCGCGTAACCAATTCTGAGCTGGTTCATAGCCCGACTTTGCCGAGAGACGCATCCATAGCTTGGCTTTTTCTATATCAACTTCAACACTTTCACCTTGTTCGTACATGTACCCGATATTGTGCATCGCATACATATCCCCCTGTCGTGATGCTTCGATATACCAAGCAAATGCAGCGTTACTATCTTGCTCCACACCTTTCCCTTCTGCATACATCACGCCAACATTGAGCATCCCCTGTGAACTTCCTAGCTCTGCTGCTTTTTTGAACCACTTCATCTCAAGCTCGGGATCCTGAGGCACTCCTTCGCCAAGGTGATATAGAATCCCAAGATTCAAACACGAATCAATAAGTCCCTGTTCAGCAGCCTGTGTGTAGTACCGCACCGCAAGATCAAAGTTCTGTTGAACTCTGTCACCTTGTGCGTATATTACTCCGAGGTCATGCTGTGCTTGTGCATCATTTTCCTCTGCAAGCAACAGCCATTCCTCAATTTCAACATCAACTGGCAGAGATGAGATTGGGTTCGGGGAGGTCTTTTCTTTGCAACCTAGTCCAATTAAACAGAATACCAATAAGCTTATCAATCGTATCAACAATGTGCCTTCCTTTTTTTGGAGTCAAGGATAGTATATCAGCGAATCTCTATGTCTGCTTGGTGCCTTGCTTACGACTCAACCCCCGCCCTCTTCTTAAACGCATCAAGCCGGGTGCACTGCTTACGCGCAGCTTAAGCAGGGTTCCTCACCCACATCGCACCCCGAATCAACCCGGCAACTTCTTCCTTCACATACCCCCGCCGGCAAGTCACATGCACAATTGGCAACCCGGCCGCTCCGTAAATCGAATCCATCAACTGGTCCCGCTCCTGTACCTTCTTCTGCCGATGCGTCGAATCATCAAGTTCAATGACACACATCACCGACATATCCGCAGGTCGAACAAGCACAAAGTCCACATGCTTTGCCTTGATCCGGTTAAACGCGGATTGCCTTGCCGATGCCGTGAGCCCCTTCTTGGTTCCCACAAGATCAGCTACGCGAACCTTGCACATGACCAATGCCTGATCCTCGCCCGTCGGCTCAGTGGGATGCTTCAGTACATCACGAAGGACATGATAAAAACTCAACTCCGCGGCACTCAAGAACGGCTCACGCCTCTGAAACACATGAGCTAACTCATCTTTGGGCTTTTTCCCCTTCGCCACACCCAATAGGTCATCGAATGGAGTTCCAATAGTGAATGCAATCAAGGTGATACCAATGAGTGCAAAAACAAAAAGTGCGAACAAAACAACAATAAGCATAATTCCATTCATACAGTCCCCTTGATTTACATAATAATAAGAATAGCCTGCCCATAGTGGCAGCTTCCGCAGCGCCTCTAGATATTTTCTACCCTAAAATCCACCATGATCAGAATGCTCGTCCAAAACAAAGTCAAAGACTACGACACCTGGCGATCAGTCTTTGACGAAAATACATCTTCCTTTGCTCCCTCCGGACTCACCCTCGAATGGGTCCGCCGCAGCACCGACGACCCCAACGAAGTCTGGTTCTGTCTGATTGTCGAAGATCGAGTCAAAGCGGACGAATACTTGGACAACCCAATCCACGCAGAAATCGGTCAACGTGCCGGCGCCATCTCCGGCCATATCATCTACCTCTATCAAGACGCTTGATCAACTCCTGCTTTCTTCTTAAACGCTTCAAGTCGTTCCCGCTCTCCCTCCAAATCTCGATGCTCGATTTGCACTATCACCCCATCGCAAACCTTCGCCCATTGTTCACATACATGCCGCAGGCGCTCCCCGCGATGCACCAACTCATCCCAGAACTCAATCACAATCCACCCATCTTCCCCGTCGCGGACGCTGCTCCCGTATCGAATCTCATCAAACGCCTTTGCAGCTTCGCCGTTCCCTGAGTAGGTCGCCACGATCGCCTCGGGTCCTTGGTAGGTTTGATCACGGAAGACATAGACACACGCTGGTGAGAGCACACTCTTGGCTGCCGTGTAATCCTCTGTATCCAAGGCGGCTGCAAACTGTTGTACGATTTCAATATGCTCATTGGTCATGATTTGAGTATACAGTATTTTACATTCAAACCTTCGGATGGAAAAAGGTTGGCATGGTCTTCATGAGGCATGGTGTTTCCATGCTAAACTGCGTGCATGCTTACTCTTCTTTGTGCAATGCAACCTGAAGCCGATCCTATTATTAATGCATTGGGATTGGTTTCGGTCCAAACCCCTTGGTCTGAGAATCTACCTCCAAATCTTTGGGAGGGTCGGGTTGGAACTAAGAAAGTGACACTCGTAACCAATGGGTTTGATCCTCGTACCAATGCGAACCTGATCGGAACTACCCCCGCGACGCTTGCAACACACACTGTTTTGAATCATCTCAATCCATCGATGGTTCTTGTTGCAGGTGCTGCAGGTGGGTGTTCAAAGAGTACACAGATCGGTGAAGTATTTGCAATCGACAAAGCATTCCATCATGATCGACGGATACCACTCGCAGAGTTCAAGGAATATGCCCACGGCCCTGAATCGCTCCATGTATACGATTCAAGTAGTCTCCGTGTTGCGACGATTTCAACGGGCAATTCGCTCGATACACTCGATCACGAGCTTGCGTTCTTTCTGAAGCATGGGATTACTGTGAAAGATATGGAGACGGCTTCCATCGCGTGGACAGCATCTCTGTATCAGGTTCCGACCATGGCGATTCGTTCGATTACTGATTTTTACGATCATCCGACCCCTGAGCATCAGTTTCTTGAGAACTTTGATCTTGCATTATCGAATCTTGCATCAGAAATAAGAAAAATTCTACCTGCTCTCGATTCATAAAACCTGAAACATTTTCTTCACAGCCTCGTATAAAGATACACACAGGAGGCTTGTCTATGCACACTTATCGTGTTCTAATTGTCGTCGCGTTTATCGCATTCTTCACTTGTCATTCACTCGGGCAGTCCGACCAAGCCCTAGTTGATCGCTATGACAAAATGTACGCTGCGGAGAAATACGATGTCGCACTGAAAGCAGCGGAACAAATTTGCGAGCGCTATCCCAAGGCAACAGGTTGGCATTTCAAAGCGGGAGCATTACATGCAAAGCTCGGGAATCCTGACAAAGCGATCGAGCATTTACAGGTATGTGCAGATGAAAACTACACAGGGATCTCATCATTTGAACAGAACTCTGATCTTGATTCCATTCGTGATCGTGATGATTTCAAACTGATAATCGGAATCGTTCAAAAAAATGCAAAGGAAAGATTAGATCAGTTTATCCGCGAAGCGCTGAATCATACACCCCAATCATATGTCCCAGAAGGGGATGAAAAGAAGCCATTGATCATCGCATTGCATGGAACGGGTATGGACGGGCAATCTATGTATGACGCATTGATTGGTGCGTGCAAGAGTGAGGGAGCAATCTTGATTGCACCAGATGCATTACGCCCATCTGGTGATGGGTTTGCATGGACCTACCGTGATGAATCGAAATGGTTTGTGAATCATTTGATTGATCAAGCGATCAAAGAGAAGAACGCAGATCCTGAGCGAGTGATCTTGGTAGGTTTTTCTCAAGGTGCAAACATCGCACTTATACTGGGTCAAACTCAACCAAAGAGCTTCATTGGTGTAGTACCTATCTGTGGGCATTATGAATCGCAGAATGCTGAGTCAAATGATGTTCCGGCGCCGTTCTATCTAATTTCAGGCGCAAGAGATCCTTGGAAAGGGACTTATACTCAGGCGAAGAGAGACTTTGAGGAAGCAGGAGGGGAGGTGCGGATTCGTGTGCTTTCTGGAAAAGGGCATCAACTTCCAATAGGGAAAAACGGGACGAGAGAGTATGTAAAAGCGATCCAATGGGCCTTGCGTGAAAGAAGCGGTGGATAATTAAATCAGCCTGAGCCTGGATTTTACTTGGTAAAATATGTCATAAATCACGTTTCCGTAATATGTTGTTTGATATATGTTGTATCTGCATTTCGCTTGTAGAATTGTGGATCAGAATCAATTGAATTGACCGTATATTGGAGGTGAAAGCCACTTTGTATATCGGCAAGCAGAGTTTGCTTCTGGTTCGCATTTGGTGCCGAATTTGAAAGGTGAATTGAAATGAATAATATGAACTTTGCAGTACTGACAGTTGCTCTCGTTGCGGGGACTGCTTCCAGCTTGGTTTATGCTGAAGAGAGTCCAACCAAACTCGATGCGAATCAGGCAAATATTCATCAGGTAGCACACATCTATTATAATATCTCTACAGATGAACGAGTCGTCACTGTACTTGGTGATTCTCAAACACAAGGTGCAGATAACGGAATCAGTGGTCCAATCTGGACTTCGTTGGTAGGGAACCAATGTGCTGCCCAAGGTTTTAGTTCAGGTATGTACTTCGCGATTGATGCTCCGACTTCCTCTGGAGATTTTGTATCGGGCTATACACTTGTAGACTGGGCTGAGATAGAACTTGATACGGTAGTTGATTGCGTTCATATCAACTGGGTTACTGATCATGACGATTCGGATCTCAACTCAGATGGGATCGGTGATGGTGTTGATGGGCTAGCGGGGCAGTGGACTTTCTTTGATGCAGATAATGGGCGAGCAATTGATGGTTCGACTCGACTGCCAGTGATTTCATTCACCTTCACTCAATTGCCAGGCGACACCACACCTTCTGAAGATGGATTTTTAGCTGGTTACTCAGCGGATGTCGATCTCGGAGTTGCGTTCGGGAGTTCATCTCTTGTGTTTGAGTTTGGAGATTCCGATGGGGATCTTCAAGGGGCAACCTTTGGAAATAATGATATCGACACAGACTCAGATGGAATAGGAGATGGAGTATCGGTTGCAAATTTAGATCGTAATTTTGATGGCAACCCTGATGGTGATCTAGACGGGGATGGATTGTTCGATTGGAGTTGGGGCGTACGGTTCTATCAGCCTGGGACGACGGACTTTGATGGTGATGGTATTCTTGATGGTGATGCAGCCGACGGAGATCGTGTGATTGGAATCAACTTCGGGGCACCAGAAGGAGAGGCGATTGATAATGGTGATGGAACATGGACATGGGAAATTGATTCAACTCTTCCAGATGCGGGAGTAGGTGCAGAGGATCAATTCGCGCTCTATCTAGGTACTGTGCACCAAGGAGTTTTCTTCCTCGGTGGTTTTTCATGTGAAGCCAACCCAAATGGACAATACACGCCTTCGGCCATGTTTGCACAACAGCTCTTTGGACCGTCAAGTACGGTCATGGATGGTTGTAATTTGGCGGATCTTGCAGAGCCGTTTGGCGAGTTGAACTTCTTTGATGTTTCAGCGTTCTTGAGTGCATTTAGTGCACAGGATTCTGCTGCGGATTTGGCTGAACCACAAGGAGTGTTCAACTTCTTTGATGTTTCAGCGTTCTTGTCTTTGTACGGAAGTGGATGCCCATAATAGTTTGTAATTTCTCTTGATATGTATCTCATGTTATGAGTTGCATCCTGCGTGAATCAGGATGCATTTTTTACAGATGACAGTACAATCAATCTCAATTAGCCACCGATAATCAGCGTAATGTAGGCCGAAAATAGGAATTTCTATCGAAAGCGGAACAGATTCAGGTGCTTTTCGTATAGTCTGAGTCCATTCGGACAGTTTAGCTAATTCAAGCTAAGTATTTGAGGTAGTATTTGTAGGAGAATTATAAATGAAGAACGCACAGAAAATTGTATTGTCATTGTCAATATGCGCAGGCGGAATCACTGGATTGTCGGCCGCATCAGAAACCCCAACCCAGCTCGAGCCGTCCCTCGGTACTGTACAGCAAGTTGGTCATATCTATTTCAACATTGCAACACAAGAGCGTGTGATTACTTTGCTCGGTGAAGGCCAGACTTCTGGTGCCGACACTGGTGAAAGTGTTTCAATCTGGTCATCGCGCGTATCGAATCCATGTGCTTCACAAGGGTTCACAACAGACTTCTTCTTTGGTTTCGACAATAACGCTGGCACTTCATCATTATCAAGCAATGCAATATTGTTGGATTGGGGTGATATTGAACTCGATTCATTGGTTGATTGTGTTCATATTGATTGGGTGACCGATCACGATGATACAGATTCGGATTCAGATGGGATTGGAGACGGTGTTCCAGGACTTGCAGGGCAATGGACTTTTTATGACTCTGATAACGGCCGTGTACTCAACTCTTGCATGCGGTATCCCATTATAACTTTTATGTTTACCGATTTACCGGGGGATACTTCTGGTACAACTGACCCTGATGATCCGTTGAATACTCTTGCAGGTTACACCGCAGATGTTGATCTTGCGGCCACTTTTACCGGGACTTCATTGACTTTTGAGATTGGTGATTCGGATGGTGATCTGCAAGGCGCTAGCTACGGTCATAATAACCTTGATATCGATTCAGATGGAATCGGGGATGGGTATTCGGTCGGCGATACATCGACTGATGGTAAAGGTTTCCCCATAGTTGACCGTGACTTCGATGGGTTTCCTGACTGGGATCTAGATTTTGACGGGCTCTTCGATTGGTCTTGGAGTGTCCAGTTCTTCCAGCCAGGCCTTCATGATCTGGATGGTGATGGAGTAATCGATGGCGACATAGCAGATTCTATGCGGACTATAGGTGTGAGCTTCGGGTCCCCAGAGGGTGAAGCGATTGACAATGGCGATGGCACCTGGACTTGGGAAATCGATACAAGCTTAGATGATGCGGGAACAGGTGCAGAGGATGCATTCGCATTTTTAGATCCGACTATGAATTTGATTGGAACTTATTACTTTGGCGGTATCTCATGTGATGCAAACGACCAAGGGCAGTATACCCCTCGATCAGATTTTGAGATGCAACTGTTTGGACCAGCCAGTTCGCAATGTGAACCATGTGTTGCCGATTTGGCTGAACCATTCTGTGTGCTCAACTTCTTTGATGTATCAGCATTTTTAGGAGCGTTCAGCAATCAACAGATTGAAGCAGACATCGCTGAGCCGTTCGGTGTATGGAACTTCTTCGATGTATCAGCATACCTCAGTGCGTTCAGCGCTGGTTGCCCATAATACTAAGAGTCCATCCGTGGACTCATTTTTTGGAGACGAATATGAAAAACTCACAGAGTATTGTGCTGGCAATATCAGTATGTGCAGGTGGAATCACCGGATTGTCGGCTGCATCAGAAACCCCAACCAAGATTGAGCCGACGCGTGGAACTGTTCAGCATGTCGCTCATATATATTACAACATAGCCACCCAAGAACGCGTGATTACACTTTTGAGTGAAGGGCAGACGGCGCCGATGGATACAGGTGACAGTGTTTCAATCTGGTCTTCCCGAGTTGCAAATCCATGTGCAGCTCAAGGTTTTACAACTGAGCATTTCTTTGGTTTAGACAACAACTCGGGTTCAACATCGTTAGCAACCAATTCAGTTTTGTCGGAATGGGGAGATATTGAACTCGATTCATTGGTGGACTGTGTTCATATCAACTGGATTACCGATCATGATGATGTGGACAATGATTCCGATGGGATGGGTGATGGTGTTGAAGGGCTTGCCGGCGAGTGGGGATTTTGGGATACTGATAATGGACGCCCAAGATGTGATCGTTATCCAATAGTGGTTTTTAGATTCACTGATTTACCTGGTGATATCTCAGGTACTTCACCCGATGATCCTGAAAATACGCTTGCGAAATATACCGTTGATGTTGATCTTGCATCAGCATTTACTGGAACTTCATTAGTATTTGAGATTGGCGACTCTGATGGTGATTTGCAGGGTGCGAACTATGGGAACAATAATATTGATATCGATTCAGATGGTATTGGGGATGGGATATCGGTAGGCGATATGTCAACCAACGGAACTGGAAATCCAACAGTTGATCGAGACTACGACGGCAACCCAGACTGGGATCTTGATTTAGACGGGTTGTTTGATTGGTCGTGGAGTGTTCAGTTCTTCCAGCCTGGAATGTTCGATCACGATGATGATGGGGTGATCGATGGGGATATCGCAGATTCCATGAGAACGATCGGTATCAGTATTGCATCACCAGCAGGTGAAGCGATCGATAACGGTGACGGTACATGGACTTGGGAAATTGATTCCATGCTCAGTGATGCAGGAACTGGATCTGAAGATGCTTTCAAACTATACGATTCATCGCATTCCGATATCGGCGTATTCTACTTCGGCGGTCTTGACTGTGATGCCAACGACCAAGGGCAGTATACCCCTCGAGCAGACTTCGAGATGCAACTGTACGGTCCATCGGATTCATCATGCAATGATGGTATTGGATGCAACCCCGCCGATTTAGCTGAACCTTGCGGCGTGACCAACTTCTTCGATGTTTCAGCATTTCTCGGATACTTTGCTGATCAAGATCCACGAGCAGATTTCTCTGAACCATTTGGAGTATTTAACTTCTTCGATGTCTCAAGTTTTCTCAGTGCCTTTAACGATGGTTGCCCATAATTCATCAGTTATGAATCAACTTACTGAAATGGCTTGGTGAGAATAGTTTTTGAAAGTCAATTCAGCAAGCATTTTCTTAATCCTATGGTATTTTGAGGTTGGTGTAGTCACGGATGTTATCAGCTTCTGCTGAGTGTATTCTCCTACACCACACATGAATAAATATGAAGAATACGGAAAGGCTCTACTGTCATGACAGGGATTAAGATTTGGAGAAAAATCAACAGGCCATTCTGATACATCGGCCTATAGCAAAAGTAAGAGTGAGATGATCCCTCGAGCACTCCAAGCAATCGTCCTCAGCCAGTTTGAGGCAACAAGCCGTTTCCAATTGGTTCTGTCGAAGCCCGTTGCTAGCTTGGCGTGCAAAGGAACCTGCAAGAGAAAGGTTGAACCCCAAATGACGGCGAGAAGAGCCAAACCAGTCCATCGCAGCGTCATGTCCATGAACTCTCCGTTCGGTAACCAGACGAGCAGAAGTGCGAAACTGGTTTCGAAAAACATTACAGGTCCGACGACCCATGTCGTTCGTCGCTGGTGGGTTATTGCGTAGACCGAGAAGGAGTCCGCGGGAACCGCTCCCATCAAAGGGTAATGCACAACCTGGACGAACCAGATCAGCCCAACCATGAACCACGTCGCGCTGGCATGGGCCATCGGAATCAATGGAATCAGTTGATCGGGCACACGAACTCCTCTAGATTGGGTCGATCGGCTGCGGTTGTGTGACGGTACCACCGAACGACTTCGCCGCGATGAATCACAAATGCACCAGGCATCTGAAAGCCGTCGCCATCAAGCTTGCCAATACCGTGCCCCCGCAATGCGGCCCGAACCGCGTGCCACAGGATCATTGAGAATGGAATCCACCATAAAATATCGTTCGTGAGAATCGTCATGCCCATTGACCAAGGGAACTGGGCTCTTGCGGCGAACAGGTATCCCACCCCATAGACACCCACGATCATACCTATGCACGCCCATACCTGAGGCCATCGTTCAGTGGGCCGCAGCGGTATTCCGAATCTCTCTAATGTCCAGATCGGCGAGAGAATCATCATTGATCCCCACACGATGTTGCACTCCCCGGCGGTCACCAGCCTGCTTCGCATCCAACTCGGACTAGACGATGTAAGTGAACTATCACTCGCCATTCTTCATCCCATTTAGCTCTAGAGCAGTGATGGTTGTCGCATGCCGATAATCAAACATCCGCGCAAGTTTCTTCCGCACATGCCAACCCGTCAGAATATCGCCGAGCCGCCCGAAAGGTAATGAATACTCAATGTGATCCTCAAGTACGCAGCTTGTTGGCCCCGTCGCTCGCACAGTGTGCCTGTGCACCCACGATGCGAACGGACCCGAAACCTGCTCGTCGGTAAATTCGCCGCCGTCTTCGCCACGATCGATAAAGTTGCTGTGCTTCGCGACCCATCGCAACTTCATAGGACCAATGTGTAGCACGAGCACCGCGATGGCTCCATCACCCAGCGAGGTCGGGGCCTGCTCAATAGTCACTCTCTCCCACGGGGGAATCAGCAGCTCAAGCGCATCTGATGACTGATGCCATGCGAAGGTGTCTCGTGCACTTGCTTGAATCTCTGAGATCTTTGCGAAAACAGCGATGATTATGCTCCTAAAAACCTGTCTGGTATGCTCAATCTGTACTTCAGATTATAGTCAGCGCGGCCGTCTCGGTGCGATCAGTAGATTCAACCATCGCCAACCGATTACGCGTACCCCGCATACTTACTTCTAAGAGAACTCTCACCTGCAGTGAGCACAATGCTTGATAGGGAGGTGATGGGTTGGCACAAAAACAATCCTTAGATGGCGACTACCAACTCGGTTCTCCATCGTATGATGCACTCCAATGACAGTACATTCACATATTTCTTCAATCGCCGTCATCGGCGCTGGCGTTGCGGGGCTCGCCTGTGCCCGGCGGCTACAAAGCCAGGGACGAACCGTCACCGTCTTTGACCGCGGGTATCGTCCGGGTGGTCGTCTAAGTGTTCGGCGCATCGCGCTTGGTGATGGATCAATCACCTACGCCGACCATGGCGCGCCATTCTTCGGATGCACGGATGACAGCTTCCGGCCGCATCTGCAAACCTGGATAGACGAAGGCATCTGTGCCGTCTGGAACACCAAACAGCACGTCTGGAGCAATGATGAGCTTGCTCCGGATGGAACACAGGAAGCCATCTTTGTAGGGATGCCCAATGCGAGGTCAATCCCTCGTTACCTCTCCGAGAGTCTTGACATCGTCGGAGGCACAACGGTTACGGGCATGCACCGAATTCCTGCAGGGTGGGTGCTGTGCACCGAGTCTCAGGAGAAAGTAATGCTCACAAGCGAGCCATTCGATGCGGTTGTGATGGCCGCCCCTCCTCAACAAACAGCCCGGGTATTCGGCGAACATTCAAAGAAGATTTCAAGCAAGATCGGCAATATCAAAGCATTACCTTGCTGGGTACACACAGTATTAGTTTCGACAGCAGATCTCGAAATCCCCGATGTGCTTCGAGTGTCAGGAGATGATCTGATCGAACTCGTCGTCCATGAAAACGCAAAGCCCGGGCGTCCCCGGGATGATCAGTCGTCTCTGCTCGTCGTGTATGCGAGAGCCGAATGGTCTGCTTCCATGTACGACTCAGAACCGGAGGCTGTTGGCAGGGCGATAACCAATCGGCTTCTTATGTTCTTGCGCTCAATTACGAGCCGCTCTGTCGAGCTCTCGGAGTTCTCGCCCGTTGGCGCGCATCGATGGGGTCTTGCACGCACTCTGTTGCCACTATCCAGCAGGTGCGCAACGGACAAAGAGTCTCGTCTGGTTGCCTGTGGCGATGCCTATGGTGGATCAGGGCTTGAGGCGGCTTTCCTTAGCGGCTATGCCGCTGCGGCCGCAGTACACTCTTTACATTGCTAGAGTTCGCTGGGGAAATTTAGATACCCTGAACACAATGCCCATATCGCTCACATTTTGGCGCTCTGCAGTATGGAGTAGCCGGTCCAGCGATTTAGTGTGCTGCTGACTTCGGCATTTGAGAAATTGTTCAAGCAGCTCGTTACCGTTCTCTGACTTTAGTATCAAGCTTAAGAAGTTACTGATCTCGGAGTGCGGATAGTCGAGTCGCGACCAACAGTGGCTTAACAGTCCAGTCTGAGGATGTGTCACTTGGTGTTTTCAAGAGGGTTTCAAGGCTTTTATTGGCGAAAGAACCACTTGGGAGAGCGTCTCTGCAAAATTCAAGCGATGATCGACCGGCGCTGGTTTACATAATCCCATAATACAAATCGATCAAGATCCTTGCCGTTGACAAATACCACGCGGCCCTTGGACTGTTCTGCGATTCGATACGCGAATGCGATATCGTCTTCGTCTTGGCTCCATGATGGGAGCAGGAACACATTAATCGTGATTCCTTCACTCGCGCAAGCCATTGCTTCGCGCATTGTCGCTCGTTCAGTGAGTGGGTCAGGCGGATAAAGAAGGTAGAGGAAATTCTCATCCCCGGTGCGCTTACCTTTTTTAATTCCAGTATCAGGACCATTCTCAAAGTGGGCAGTGGGGAGCCCATCGGTAAACAGGATGACCTGTTTATTGGGAGTATCAACATTGGCGAGATGTCGCCTTGCAAGACTCAAGCCATGCTGAATATTGGTAAAGTGAGGATGAACCATCGTTTCGCTGACTTCAGGATCTGCCATATCAACGCGCATCCTGACAACAGGATCACGAATCGTGATGGGTTTGGGCATGAGCGAAATGATCTCTCCAGGAGGAACTGTTTTTGCAAAGCTTGCGACCTCTATCGTTCTTAAAAAGTCTCCGGGATATTCACTGCGCAGAAGCCCATCCATAGCCATAGCCATGCGCTTTGTTTGAATGTACTGCCCCATGTGTGCCATTGATCCAGACATATCCACTAGTAGACAGGTCGCACACTTTGGATTATTTCGGGTCGTATGGATTTCGATGTCATCAGGTTTTATGCGAACGCCTTGGCCAGAGACTTCTCCTCTTGACGCTGCGTTGATCAGCGTCTGGGTTAGGTCAATATTCGATGTCGCATCACCAAACTCGTATGAACGAGTTTTAGGAAGTTCAACAACTCCTTCGCCTTGCATAGGTCCGGTGTGCCTACCTGTTTTTCCAGCTTCGAGATTGTTGAATATCTGATCGAGCAACTTTGCTTGGAAAACTCTGTGAGCTTTGGGAGTCAGTGCATAGTTCCCTTCTGTATCGCGATCCAATCCCTGCTTTTCCGCTTGTTCGCGGATCAACTCTTTGATTTGCTCACCCATTTGGTTCAATTGCTCGATATCGGCTTCTTGGACGAACTCTTGGAGCGCATCAAGATCGATAAGACCAATTTTGGCATCCTTCTTTGCTTGCTTGAGTTGTTGAAGTAGCTTCTCGATGGTATCGAGGATTTGCTTAATGTCGATGGCTTCTTCCACACTCAACTCTTCGTTCCCAGTAAAGTCCCACCGAGCTGCGAGTTGATCGACCTCAAACTCATCGCTCAATCGATCGATTGCACCGAGGAGTTCGACTGCAAACTCTGGATACCGTCGCTCAGCAGCATACCAGGCGCGTTCGAGCACAGGGATTTGTTTTGCTCTAAGGGCTTTCTTTACATCCTCACGGAGTGCTTTGGGTGGATTGATCTGTGAGCATTCATCGCGGTACCGCTTTGACGCCTGCAATCGGGCGTGGTTCGTTTCGTAGCGTTCGATGATCTTTCGGCGGCGTTCCTCAAGCATTGCGATCAACGCATCAAGGCTTGGCCCAAGTCCTAAGACCTGCGAGATATCAATCTTGACTGCATTTGCAAGGTCTTCCTCGCTGAGTTTGCGGTAGTCGCCAAAGGTCATCATGTGATCCATCGCTGCCGATGCGATGTCAGGACCGATTGGATCAGATGGAGGCGGGAATCGTTGTGGGTCATAATGCTGGTAGGTATGAACAATCCCCCCAGTTATTTTTATATAAGTGGGGGAGTCAGGATCTGGATGGTCTGGTTTGTTGGTCATATTTGATGGTTAGAGAATCCGTAACCGCATTGATAACAACAGATCATGAATCATCTTCAGATCTCATACTCCATTGTTCCAAATCGCTCAGCTCGACTAATACGCTCGGCGGCCCATAACCCCGCAAGTACAAACTCGATACAACTCGCACGCACTGCAGGGTCCTCAGAAGCATTCACTTCAAAAGCACGATCCCAAATTGGGGGTACTGATTTGACGATATTTTTATAATGGACACTAGGAAGCGTATCACCCACCTCAATGCGAACACCCTTTGCGAATATATCCGATATGTGTTCAAATCCGTGGTGATCGACATACTCTGCAAACACACTGGTCACTGCTTCTGCGAGTAGTGCATCAAGCACCTGTTTCTCTGACATTTGGTGCGTACCCATCATGTCAAGTTCGAGCTTTCCAAGACTCGAAGCATGGAAATGCGCCAAGTCGCTGATACGAGGAACGGCATGGGGTTCTCCTTGGCGGATACACCTTTGGCGAGCGCTGGCGACCATCTGCTTGTAGTTGGCGATGCTCAAGCGAGCCGATACGCCAGAATCTTGATCTACAAATCGACTTTTGCGTGCATGCAATGAGATTTCTTCCACGATCTGTTTCATAAACAACGGCACAACCACTGGGAAGGTTTCTGGCTTTGAGGGATCGCCAAGATCGAGCCCATCTCTCAGCGTTTCCTGTTCGGTGATCTCTATCGCAGCTTCTCTTGATCGTGGATAATGGGTTTGGATAGTTGCGCCAATACGATCTTTGAGCTGAGGAATCACCTTGCCCGAACGGTTGTATGTTTGGGGGTTTGCACTGAAAAGGACCAAGACATCTATTTCAAATGAAACCGGATACCCACGAATCTGGACATCGCGTTCTTCGAGAATGTTAAAGAGCCCGACTTGTACGAGATCATCGAGATCTGGTAACTCATTCATCGCAAAGAGGCCCCGGTGCATTCGAGGAATCAGCCCAAAGTGAAGTGCGTCTTCACTTCCAAGACTTACTCCAGTTCCGCTAGTTTGTTTATCTCCTGAAGAATTCATACCAAGGATCTTCGCAGGGTCTATTTCGCCAATGATGTCAGCAAACTTTGTCCCGGGTGCAAGCCGTTCAGCGTATCGGTCTTCACGAGACCACCAAGCGATTGGGGAATCGTCGCCGTGGAGAGTTAGGAATGCTTTGCCCTGGGATGTGATTGGGTTGAATGGATCTTCATGAACCGGGCATCCCGTTATATCCAGATATGGGAGTGATTCATCAAGGAATCGAACGAGCGATCTCATGATCTTGCTCTTGGCCTGCCCTTTCTCACCCAAAAATAACATGTCATGGCCAGCGAGGATCGCGTTGACGATCTCAGGGATGACAGTATGTTCGTAGCCCAAGATACCTGGAAAGAGGTCATCCCCTCTTTGTAGAGCTTTGATAATGTTGGCAGCGAGCTCGTCCTTGACGGTCCTGCTTTTCCAAGTGGTTGTGCGGAGTTCCTTCAAAGTGCTGGGGTGTGTTGTCATACATGATTATTCGCCACAACCTGGCCAATAGACTCACAAAGCTAGTGTCTTTCGTGATTTGTCACCAAGTTCATGGAGAGTTCATCACCAGGTCGCTTGAATCATTCTCTGGAATCAGCACAACTTCTTTATCACACTACAGATGGAAGATCAGTCAATGGCCTTGACGAAAGCTCAATAGCATGAGTTATTTATCCGCGAGTGATCGGAATTATGGTTTTAAGCAATGCAAGATACCACTGCTCAGGACTATCCATTTGTCAGGAGGATCGCTTCGCCAGCCAGTCCCGGACCAAAGGCTGTAGCCAGAAGTGGCATCGGTGACTTGTCATCGAGCAGACGCTGTATGATGAAGAGGAGCGTGGCTGAGGACATATTGCCGTTTTGTGCTAATACAGTGCGGGAGACGGCGACCATACAAGAGTCGAGCTCCAGCGCATCGCTCAACGCCCCAAGCATGCGCGGTCCACCCGGGTGTATAGCCCAAGAGGCAATATCACTCGCCGAGTGCCCCGATTGAGCAAGCCAGTCGTGGATCCAAGGCGGAACAAATTCAGCCAAGGTCGCGGGGACGCGCGGAGAAAGGCGCATCCGGAAACCTTGGTCGCCGATGTGCCAACTCATCAGATCAGCAGAGTTGGGAAATACGATTGATCCGGTCTCTTCGACACAGACGGGGTCAGTCTCAGAGGCAGCAATAATCGCAGCCGCAGCGCCGTCGGCGAACAAAGCATTGGCGACATGACCTTGCGAATCCGCTTCGTGATCGAAATGTAGACTACAAAGTTCGACACAGCAAATCAGCACGCGTGCACGAGGGTCGTAGCCCGCGAATGCTTGGGCCACCGCGATCGCATTCACCGCGGCGTGACAACCCATGAACCCGATATGCGTACGCCTAGTATCTGCGGAAAGTCCAAGCACCCTGATTAACTCCAGATCGACACCCGGTGCGGCGAAGCCGGTGCAAGAGACTGTGATCAGGTGTGTGATCTGCGTAGGGCTTGTGTCGGCGCGTTGGAGTGCCTCTCGGCATGCACGTGCCGCTAATGCTCCGGCGTGCTGTTCGTAGACGCGCATTCGTTTGGCTGTGGAGGGAATTTCAAGTTCGGGATTGTAGAACCTAAGGCGTCCTTCGTTGTCTGCAAGCACCGAGCTTCGGGCCTTGACTCCTGCTCTTCGATAGAGTGCCTGGACAATGCGGTCGTCTTTGGGACTCAGATTGAACATCGCAGCGTGTGTTGCAGCGTCGGCTTGATGCAGTGTATGGTCGGGAACCGCGGTACCGATACCGATTAGGCAAGTCCGGTTCATGCGATACTCGTTTCAGGGATGTCTTGATTCTGTAGTGCATACACCGCACCTGCGATGGCTTGGGTCAACAAAGGAGTTGATGTCAACGCACGGGTCAGGCGTGGTTTGCGGAGCAACTTGGTACTCATCAGGCAAAGCGCTTTGCGACGCCGATTGATTCGCCGGTGCTCGGCGGTCCAGTTACCCAGAGTATACCGCCTAGCGACAATCGCACTTGCATGGCGGGCGATCATGCACGCATCTTGGAGCGCCCAAGTCATACCCTCGCCAGTGAATGGTTCGAGGTAACCAGTCGCGTCGCCAATCAGCAAGACGCGACCATCCGCTTCAATTAAATCTCGTGTGCGTGTCAGCCCAGGAGCTCCACCGGTGGTAGATAATGTTGTGTTTCGATCAATGCAAAGTCCCAGTTCACGTAGCAATGCAATCAGTGGCGGCCCATCGTGGGGAATGCCAATCCAAGCTGGATCTACCGCGGCAGCAATCAGCGCCTGGTCAGTGTTCAGGGGAGCGATCCCTGCGTATCCGTTCCGGCCGTGGAGCATGGTAATCACGTTAGGGTCGCATCCGTTTGGAAGCGCGCTGGCCATCGCACCAAGCCCTACGCGTGCATGGGGATCAATCCGCCATTTGAATGCCCCAATCCTGCGTAAGGCGGTGCCCTTGATCCCATCGGCAACGATGATCACGCGAGCGGTGAGTGTCTGAGTGCTTTGTCCCGATCGCGTGAGTTCTACCCTGTAATCTGGGCGGACTTGTGCAAGTGTCTCGGGGAGAAACCTTACCCCAAACCTCATCGCAGAGTGAACAAGATCACGATCAAATAAAGCGCGATCGATCACCCGATATGGCGGAACAGACAAACTCATGCTCCGAGTAGAGCTCTGAAGGTCAAGTCGATCAATGATTGGGGAGGATGCAATCGATGGGAGTGACGTGAGTTGATTCGCTTCAAGCAGATTGAATCCGGTTTGTGCAAGGCACCCGCCGCAGAGTTTCTTTCGAGGAAAGGCGGCGCGATCGGTCAACACAACTTTGGCACCAGATCGTGCCAGTAAATACGCAGCAGTTGCCCCCGCGGGTCCCGCGCCGATGACGATGATCTCAGTGGATTGCATGCTCAGGCTCGCCATGTGAGGAGTATTCGTTGAGGCCATACAGTACGAATGCAAGGTTCGTTGTATCCCGCTAAGATTGCCAAATCATGCAACTCGCTCGTTGAAAGCGCACCACGCACCGACAAGAGCGCATCGGTGTGTACTACTGGGCTGCGTGTGAGCATTCGTGAAGCAAGCCAGGCAAGTGCATAACCTCGACGGGTGCGGCGAAGGTCAGTGATGATGACGGCTTTGCGTGCTGATTCACGCATGGTACGCAGTAGACGCACGATGTCCTGCTCATCCAAATGGTGAAGAAAGAGATGGCACATGACGATGTCATACCCACTTGGGAGATCCTCGTTGAGCACATTGCAACGAGTCGCATCAACCCGGTCCGCGATTGACTCTGGAAGCTCCGACGCATGCTCCCTGATGCTTTGGCATGCATATTCGCTAATGTCGCAGCCTGTGAAGTGGACAGGGATCCCCGCCGCGGCTGTGCGTCGAGCCAAGTGTGTGATGAGGTCCCCCGACCCTGCAGCGACATCGAGCACACGCAGGGGCTGGTTATTCAGATAGGGTTTGAGGGCGTTGTACACAATGCGTTGGATTCTCGAGGCGCGATTGAGCTTCGCCAATCCACGGAGGGCATGGTCGTGTACTGTGTTAGAGATCGCAGGGTCATCCATCAGCTCGGGTCGGCGATCGCGCCGTGCGAGCGATCGTACAGCGGGGACCGGCGGGGCAGTAGACCGCGAGTTAAGCATAGGACAGTGTAGGCAATATGCCGCGAGCAGGCGGTGTCCTGAAGGGTTCTCCGACGAACGCTGCGATTTGTGGCCCAGCGAGTTTGCGTGCTTCTGTTTCGGTGTTGGGGATCACTAGCGTTTTTACCAGATTACAGATAGAAGTATATATTTATCTGGCGGTCAGTTTGTGCAACCCGCTCCAGACTTTGAAGAAGATACAGAATGGTGTCTCGGTCGGTATATTGAACAGGATGCGAGATCTCTATTAACTGTACTCATTGACAGTCAGCGGCATGGGCCTGAAGGAAAAAACTCACGTCGAAGAAATTGAACATGCCATCACCGGTAAAGTCGGTGATTGGGTCTTGATTCGCAAAGCCTTGGAGGAATGCTGAAACATCAAAGAAGTTCAGATTCCCATCTCTGTTCAGGTCTGCTGGATTCGAGTTGTAATCAACCCACGCGCGCATTTTGTGTGCCTCGCTCAAGGGTTGGTCTTGATATTCAAGAACACCCCATGAACCGAAGCGCGAGGGGATGTCACATGATGCGAACGCTGCCATCAAGCCGCCTCCAATATCGTGCCAGCCTGAGATATCATCCATGTATGCGTCGTATATCCGAGGGTGACGATTGACAGCATGAAAGAGGGCAGTAAGTTGGGCATTATTTTGCCAACTGCCGACACCAACGAGATGCTGGCCGCTTTCGTACGCAATCATGTCTACGCCGTAGGGTTGAAGCATCTTGAGTTGGGCTAAAGACTGGGTTCGTTGGGCGGCAATATCAGACATGCAAACATCAATGATTTCATCGGGTGTCATCCCGAGGGTCGTCGGCGGATTGTTGCCGACTCCCAAGCCGCCACCAAAGTATGGAGCCGTTGCGTAGGCATCTGTGCTCTCGAATGCATTGTTCCAATCAAGGAGTTGTCCAGTCACCCAAGTGTTGGCTTGCCAGCCGCCCATGACGCGTACGAGGTGATCAGAATCAAGGTGGTCATCCCAGATATCAAAGATCTCGACACTCCGCTGTGAGTGATACCGCATGGCGGATTGGAATGGATCGCCTGGGAGTCCGAGTTCAACTGCGCGTTGTACGGCGTAGTGATACTGAGGAAAAATAGAGTTCCAGACTTCGTTGGAGTGTTCGACATACGCCGTGAGTTCTGGTTCAAGATTTGCAGCAACTACTTGTGCAAACTGATCGACATAGTTGTCATCAAAGCGGTGGGACATGCAGAACCACGGATCGGCATCGAGTTGATTACAAAGATCGATCATCACTTCTACTGGAATACCAAGCCCGAGGGCATAGCCCGCGTCGGTTGGCTTTGGGCGTTGAGTCCAGTCGTGGTTCCAGGTGAGGTTGGTATGTTGCCAGTCCATGAAACGGATGACATCAAATGAACGGAGTGAATCGAGGAACTCAGGATGGAACTGCTGTGTTTGGTAGGTATCTTCAAAGCCGGGCATGATAAGTCGAATGTTACGGATGTAATCTTGGGGATCCGTGGCATCAATTTGGAGAAACATACCAGTGTTGGTTGGGACAACATCGATTTCGATTCGGCCAGCGGTGTGAGAGACGATTTGGGCATCGCCGCGGATGTGGATTTGCCCTTGACCTTCGTAGAGAAGGACATAACGCCCGCCGGGGTAATGCCCCTCGGTATTGTCATGGATGAGCGTGTGGGCGCGTTGGTCAGGGAGAAGGGATGTCACCCATCCGTAGGCGTCTTTGGGGATCGGTCTGCCATCATCCCAACCTGATCCATCATTTGGACCTGAGATCCAAGGTCGACGAATCTTAAAACTATCAACGAAAGGCCAGTTGGTCGTCCAACTGGTGACGTCGGTGAGATTGATGCCAGTTTCAGCACACGGGTTCGAGATTGTTTGTCCTTGGGTAGTGAGTGCAGCAATGGCGATGAGGACGGATGGGAAGAGTTTCATAGTGTATCTCCTTTGGGAAATCATGTGCGAGATGAGTGGATGAATCGGGATTGCTGTTGACATCTAGCAGCCTGCAGAAAAGTCTACAAGGAATGCGGAGACATCGAAAAAGTTGAGCATACCGTCGCCGTTGTAGTCGGCTCCGGGGTCTTGGAGTGAGAATGCGTTGATGAATGCGGAGACATCAAAGAAGTTGAGCACACCATCCCCGTTGAGGTCTGCGGGGCAATCAGGGACACAGATGATGTCATGTGCAGTGACAGCTCCGTAATTAAGATTGTTGTTTGCAAAGTTGTAGGGGTCTCCATCTGCAAGGCTTGTGCCCAAGAAAACAGTCCCGCCCGAAAGCCCGATGGCGTTGCCCCAGCCATTGGGGGAACCCCATTGGTTTTGTTCTGGACGGATGGTGGTTCGGCGTACGAACTGGCCGGATAATTGGTCGAGATTGTACATTTCAACGCCACCGGTCCAAACGGATGGTCCGACATCAGAGTCTCTGAGCGAAGGGGCCCCGACCGCAATGGTGTTGTGATCGATGGAGACATCCTTTCCATAGAGCGCGGAAGTTGTTAGAAACTCTGGTAACAATCGTTGGGTTGAGTTCCACTGGTCATTGAGTTCGTCGAGCACAAAAATGTGTCCAGCCCCAACAGAGTTGGTCGTGCCTTCTTGCTCAAACAAAGAGCCGACGACCATTGTGAGCCCGAGATCAGATCGGCTGATTTCAAGTGCATTCCCAAATCTCGCGCTTGCATGTGGATTTGGCGAGTACACTGTGGAATGGAATACCCAGTTTCCGAGTCCTGATCGTTTGTAGATATGGACAGCGCCGCTCGAGCTGCCGTTGGTGTCGTCATCTGAGGCGCCAAAGGCCGCCCATCCTTCTTCGACGGCAGCGCTCACACCAATATGATCACCGAACAACACGGTTGGGGGGGTCAGTGCATCCGTAGAAACCCATTCATTTCCTGAGCGTTCGAGTACAAAGCCCGCTCCGGTTCCGACTGCGCCAATCGCTGAGTTTGAAGCTCCGACGGCAATAAAGTTCGCGGAAGAATCAAGATCAACCGCAGCGCCGAATTCACGAACAGGATCATTCCCTGGCACGCTGATGTTCGGTGGGAAAATCTCTCCAAATTCTGTCCAGCCTGTTGATCCTCGCTCGTAGATACGGATTGATCCTGATGCAATCGGACTGTTATCCAGTCGGCCTTGTATACCACCAGCGATAGCGGTTGATTGTTCGATATCGACAGACCATCCCAACCAATCAGTGTGCGAGACACCGAACGGGGCATCGAAATTACCGCCACGAAAGAAGGCCACAGGGGTCCATTTTCGTAAACCAGTTCGCTCGAATATAGTTGCTTTACCAGCGTTGTCACCATTGATTGTTGTTCCGTCAAAGGTCAAAGAATAATCTTCATATGGGGTGCCGACGATGGCGTAACCTTCATCGACCTCGACTGAGTAGGCGAATAACTCACTTTGATTCGGTGCATCGTCTTGGATCCATTGAACATAATCTGAGTTCATATCCATGTCACATTCAGGGACTGTGTATCGAATTTCGAGTTCGTAGAGATCGACTGCGCCAGCGCCGGCGATGATGTCGAGCGTTTGGTTCGAAGAGCCAATGAAGAGTGTCTCGGCTCCGATGGCCATCGCAGAACCGAATCTCGCACCTGCATCCCCAGACGGGGCTGAGATCGTCTGGAGATGCTGATAGGTGTTGGCGCCATTGATCATCACATGAGCAATAGAAGCTGAGGGATCGTCATATCCGACCATAAGCTTATTGTCTTTGGCTGCTATGTACGCCCCAAATCCTTCTTGTGTGATGCCGGGTGGTTCAGTGATGATGGTTGGTTGCCCGAAACCTTGTTGTGTTCTTGGGTAAATTGCCAGCCGGCCGGGTTCGATTCCGGTTGCGGGTATGCCGATGATCGCGTGGCTTTGTGATTGAGTGACGGCGTAACCAAAGCGTGAGCCAGATACAAGAGTTGGAAGTGTGAGCGGTGTTTGTGTGCTCCAAGTGCCTGTCACCGAGTCATACTCCATAGCAAACACGCTCCCGGTGCCTGTTGCGTCATCGGGTGCGCTGATAAGCAGTTGGTTTTGGTAGAGTGAAACTCCATGGCCGAAGTGTGCGTCTTGCGTGAGGTCACCTCTGCCTGAAGTCAGTTCATTCTGAAACAATCCCGCGGCATCTCTCCGCATGATTTTTACTTCGCCACCAGATGGTCCATCGGGCATGCCGATCGCCAGAGTCGAGCCAGCGAGTGCGATTGAAGCACCGAATGCGTCATCTTGTTGTGTGCCTTCGATGGTTTGAACAAGTGTCCATTGGGGAAAGGCGTATTCGTAGACAAAGACTGCTCCGTAAACGCCTTGCAAGCCTGGAATGGCGTAGCCAGGCATAGTGACAGCCATCTGATTACCCTGAATCGCAATGGCTGAACCAAAGCCTGCGCCAGTAATGCCTATTGGTGGATAAATGTTTTTGTATTGAATCCAGTCATCGATTCCGAGGGAGAGCATACGGACTGACCCAGTTGCACCTGTGATACAATCGTTGATCGAGTTTGGTGAGCCGATAGCTGTCCATTGATCTGTTGAAGCGATTGAATCGCCGAACTGAGCATTGGGTGAAGCTTGCCCTACAAGAAACAGGCTACTGGTTTGGGCGTTATGTGGTTCGTCTTGTCTCCAAATTCCACCGGCCTGATTACCAGCGTAGTTCAGTGTCGGCAAGCCCGTGAGAAAGTAGTTACCATTGTAAGCCAGTGATTTTCCATATCCGCCGTCAATGCTCAAACCAAATGGGATGGTGTAATCTGTGACATGCCCACTTGCTCTGAGCTTTGAAATATTTGGCAGGCTATTGGGTGAAGGGAGCCCGCCCTGTGGGTCGCCAACGAGCACACTTCCTTGTGCTACGGCGACTTCGCCAAGGAACTCAGTGCCCAGGAGACTGGTTCCCAAAGTCATGCTTCCGTCTGCATCAATGGTGTAGACATAAATGTCACGGTTGTCGGTGATGCCGAGTGTTGTCTCATCGTGATCTATGCGTAAACCGAACTCTCCACCAAAGTTTTGAGGCGCGGTGCTGGCTTCAACACGGTCAATTTGTGTCCAGGATCCATCAACAATCTTGAATGAGTACACAGATCCAGCAGATCCGATTGAGCTTGGGGTGGTATTCCGGTCTGGAGCTGCAACGATAATCACCGGCCCCGTTGGGCTATCGTGCACAGAAACCTGTTGGCCAAAGTCTTCCCCATCAACAGGTGTATCAGCAGTGATCTTGTCAACCATCGTCCATGCCATTCCATTGAACTGATAGATATACACAGACCCTGGACCGTCATGGAATGAATGAGGATTAGGTCCCTCCTGTCGTGCACCAACGACAGCGAGATCGCCGTAGATGGAAACCGAGCAACCGAATCTGTCGCCGATGACATTGTCTGCTGGTAACAAGGATGCTTCTTGTTTCCACACGCCCCCAAAACCTCGGCGGTAAATTGTTGCGCCAGGTACAGGTGAGGGGTCGAAGTTGCCTCCAATGATGATGGCATCTTTATGTATATCTACTCTATCGATGTAAACACCACCGATGTGATCGATTGAACCATCGGACACCCAGTCGTTGATGGTGGTGTCAAAACTGTAGACATGCAGACTGTCTGTTGATGGACACTCTTCATTTGAGTTTGATTTGGTGACCATGAAATCGACTTTGTCATCTGGATCTGTACCCATCCCAAGGAGGTCGAATTTTTCGGAACCGAAGTTGCGATGCCCTTCAATTGACCGATAATGTGTTGTCGAGCCGCTGATTTGTACTTGTGCTTGGAGCATTGGCTGTAAAACCGAAGCAAACACACTTGCCGTGGCGATACAAAGGAACCGATGATGAACATATCCGAACATTTTTTGTCCTCCTGAAACATAGACTGACTCTCATCACCCATAAATCAAAGCGAACGGGATTGCTCGCACCCGCCACGGTCTTTGAGAATTTCTCATGTATCTTTAATCACCGATCAGGAAGCCAATACTTACCGGATGGATAAGCGAACCCATATCACACACTTCACGCAAGTGCAGGAGGCTCAACAAGACTCTGCGAGTGGTTTTGGTATGCTGTTTTCTATGGTGTACACTGATCTTGAGCATTTGGCCAAAGGCATGATGCGCAACGAACGCCCAGGGCATACGCTGGGGACTCATGGTTTGATGCATGAAGCATTCGCGAGATTACTCGCGAGTTATCAAAGAACACATCAGCTCGAATCGATGGAGCAGACGGATTTGCGAGCATTGACAGCGGTGGTCATGCGTCGGGTTTTGATCGATCATGCTCGCAAACGTGAGGCTCGGCTCGGGGCCAACGATGCGTATTCGCAGTGTCTCGAAGAGAGCTGTCAGCAGGTTGCTGGACTCACGATCGATCTGATCGAACTTGAAGAGGCCCTTGGAGAACTCGAGATGGTCGATCCAAGAAAGGCGAGGGTGGTTGAGTTACGATTCTTTGGAGCGATGCCAATGGCAAAGGTGGCAGAGATGATCGATTGCCCGTTGAGGACTGTTGAACGAGACTGGGCCTTTGCGCGGGCTTGGCTTTGTGATCGGATTTATACCAAATCAATCGAACACGGTGGCGACCGATGAATCAAGATTCATTCAAAGAAATCGAAGCATTGTTCCACGAACTCGATGGACTCAATTCGATCGATCGAAAGCATCGGCTTGAAGAACTCTCTTCGCATGATGCAGAAAAAGCGATCAAACTCAGGTCCATGTTTGCATCGATGACACAGGCGCCTGGGTTTTTAGAATCGGACGCGATCGATCAACATGTACAGATGCCCATCGAGATACCTGTCGATGGAACCACTGTTTTAGCAGGGCGATATACAATTGTCGAGTGTATCGGAGTGGGTGGGTCGAGCACTGTGTTTCGGGCCCAGGCAACGAATCCAGTTCGAGCGGTGGCAATTAAGATACTTCGTCTGGGGTTGTCGTCACAGCGGGCGCGCGATCGATTCGAAGTAGAATCCAAATCACTCGCCAAACTGACTCATCCGCATATCGCACATATCTACGAGACCGGGGTGTTTGTGCAAGATGGTGTGCGTGTCCCTTGGATTGCGATGGAGTTGATCCCCCAGTCGAGAACAGTGATTGACTATATTGAGATCGAAAACCTCGGAAAGAAACAACGAATGGAGCTGTTCGTTCGCATATGCGAGGCGATCCAAGCAGCCCATCGTGATGGCGTGCTGCATCTGGATTTGAACGCTTCGAATGTTTTGGTTGATGCACATGGGTACCCAAAGATCATCGACTTTGGATTGACAGGATTAGTGTTTTCTGCGCACTCAAAGAGTACAAGCTTTGTCGGCACTCGGTATTCGATGGCCCCCGAGCAGACGCTCTTTGGCTCGGTACCATTCGATGAACGAACGGATGTGTTCGCTCTAGGATTGCTATTAGTTGAACTCCTCACTGGGCATCGGCTCCAGGCGTTCGTAGGGCAGAACGATGAAGCCGCTCGTCAGTTGATTGGGTTTGGAAAAGCACGCGAACAGGTAGAGCAAATCGATGATATTGACGAGCAATACCGGATGATGATTGATCGAATGTTGCGGGTTGATCCCAGTGATCGTTTTGAATCAGTAGATGAGTTACTTGCGGGTTTGAAACAGTTAAAACCGCCTATAAAGAGCGATTTTACATCGAAAGCGTTATTTGGAGTTGTGGCGGCGAGCATTGTAGTGGCCGGGTGGTTTGCACTCCAATATGAGCAAAGGATAGAGCCACCAAGATCAAATACATTGACTTTGCCGTCCGAGGTGGTGATGAATATCTCATCGCAGAATCCACGGAACGATGAATACTCTGAGCGTGACTCGCAGGTGGTTGACGCGATATCAAGCGCGCTTGATTCAGATCAAGTGATCGAGCCTTCACAAGGGGCGGCATTGCATGCCACACTCGCTGATCGGTATCGGGTGAGCGGAGAATACGATAAATCGATCGAGCAGTATATGTTTGCGATCGAGTTACTCAGTGAACCGAGTGATGAGAATGACAAGAACTGGACTTTATATAGCTTGGCGGATTTGTTGATCTTCCTTGGGCGAGCAACAGAAGCGGAGTTGTACTTGTCATTGATCCAGCGAGGCGGAGAAATCGAGTCTACTCTCTTGGTAAATTTAGGGATAGCAGAAACACGGATATTAATTTTACAAAATGAAAATGAACGAGCCGCTGCTCAGATTCGATACACGAGAGGGCAACTCAATGCGGCTTCCCAGATCACCCAGATCGATCGGTTTGAACCATTGATGAAAATGAGTGGGATTTTCTTTGAACTCAATGAGAAGGCTGAAGGTTTGGAACTACTCGAGGATGCTCGTGTGATCGCGATCCAAGCACATGGGCCCCAGAGCGTTTCGGGAGCTTTCGTAGATGTGGCGTTCGCAAATGCGATGTTCGACCGTGAAGTGTTAGCTACTTCTGCCCAACCCAAAGAACGGCTGCTTCGCGCTATTGAAACATTTAAAAATGCAGATGACCAGTTTCATGCGATGTGGGCACAACGCCAGCTTGGTAATATTTACCTCGCGATCGGCGACAACCAACACGCACTCCAAGCGTTTACCCAAGCGTGGGAAGGGATGTCGGCACTGCTCGGTGACGAACATCACGAAACGATTGTGTGTTTTGCTCATCGAGAAATCGTGCTGATCGCATTAGGAACCGATGCCCATGAGCATGTTGACACCTTTGAATCCGCCATGTTTTCATTGAGCCAACTGCTCGGAAGTGAGCACCCTGTTGTAGAGGGGCTTTGGGAGATTGCAGATCGCATAGCCGGTTTTCGAGCACCCTAATGAGGATGTGAAAGCTTGGCGAAAAACGAACAGAACAAAAGCGTATTTTGTATCTCCAGAAGCTACGTTCTAGATCATAGATGCTTGCCCCGATGTCGATTGGCGGTGTATTGTTGCACTCGCTCGCTTTGGCGGCTTGCGCTGCCCTTCAGAAGTGCTCGGGGTTCGCTGGTGGGATATTGAATGGGCAAACAACCGGTTCCGAGTTCGTTCACCCAAGACTGAGCATCACCAAGGTAAACCTGAGCGTATGGTGCCTTTGTTTCCTGAGATTCGGGAAGTATTGATGGATGCTTTTGAGTGCGCTCCTGAGGGTGCCGAATTTGTCGTGGCGCGGTATCGAGACCAAACTGCAAATCTAGGAACTCATATGCGTCGAATCATCGAGCGTGCTGGTTTGGAGGCATGGCCAAAGTTGTTTAATAATTATGAGGGCAAGTCGAGCGACTGAGTTGGCACTTGAATATCCGGTAGCACAATGTACAGCTTGGATGGGTCACTCTCAAGCGATCGCAGAAGCTCATTATCACATGGTTCGTGATGAAGATTTCGATCGTGCGGCATCCACACCAATCGGTGGCGCAAATGGCAGGGCAGCTGCAATCCGCAACAAACGGCAACGAGCAACATATTGATGCGCAAATTGATAAGGGACCAGCGTTTATGCCGATCCCTTCTGGTCATTGCAGTTCTTTGCAGAACCAATCAATGGGCATACGCGGACTTGAACCACGGACACCGGCATTTTCAATGCCGTGCTCTACCAACTGAGCTATATGCCCGACTGCGCCTTTCGGTGCTTCGGATGTGAGATTCAACCTCACGGGTGTAAGGATACGCATGAAAGAGGGCGCGTCAACTCTTTTTTGAGGTAAAGTGGGTGATTGATTCTTTCGCAGACACTTTCGGACCTCGGGTTGATCGGCTAAGATGATTGTATGAGTGATACCCATAATCAAATACCGCCCGAATCTCCAGCATCAACCGAAAAGCCGCTGTTGGTTGTAGATGGTTTGAAGACATATTTTCCGATCCGCAGCGGACTCTTGCAACGAGTGACAAGTCACTTCAAAGCAGTTGACGGTGTTTCCTTCAATGTGAAACCAGGCGAAACCCTTGGGCTCGTGGGTGAGTCAGGGTGTGGCAAAACAACCGTAGGTCGGACTCTGCTTAGACTACAACCAGCATCCGGCGGCCGGGTCCTCTTTGATGGACATGATGTGTTTGCAGCTTCAGGTAATGAACTACAAAAACTTCGACGAGATATGCAAATCGTATTTCAAGATCCTGCAGGTTCATTGAATCCTCGGATGCGTATTGCTGCGATCGTTGGAGAGCCGTTAGTAATTCATGGCATGGTATCGTCCAAGGCTGAACTCCGCGAACGAGTTGAGAGCATCCTCGAGCGTTGTGGAATGCCTCGAGCTGCAGCTGATCGCTACCCGCATGAGTTCTCAGGTGGTCAACGACAACGAATCGGCATTGCCCGGGCGCTTGCACTGGAGCCGAAGTTTATTGTGTGTGATGAACCGACCAGTGCGCTTGATGTTTCGATTCAGGCACAGGTAATCAATCTGCTCATGGATCTACAAGAAGACTTTGGATTAAGCTACTTGTTCATCTCGCATGACATGTCTGTGATTCAACATGTCTGCAAGCGGATTGCGGTGATGTATAAAGGTAAAATTGTTGAAGAAGGTTCGCGTGATGAGATCATTGACAATCCTCAACATCGATATACCCAATCATTGTTATCAGCGGTGCCTGAACCCGATCCGCATCGAAAAGTCGAACGCGTGGTCTTTGACGGCGGGGCGATGTAGCGATGAATCCGATACCTGGGATCAGTCCTCCGCGTCCTGAAGAACCAAGGGCGCGTTTTTTAATTGAACTCTCACGAGCTTTGGGAACCTACGGCACTTCGGCGAATCGTCTTGAAGATGTTATCGCGGTATGCGCCGATGATATGGGACTAAGAGCACAAACATTTAGCACACCCACATCGGTGTTTGTTTCGATCGAGAGTGATCACGGTTTTTCGACATACCTTGCTCGCGTACATCCCGGCGAAGTGAACATTTCAAAGATGATGGCAATCGATACCGTTTTCAATCGAGTAACAGAACATGAAGTTACACCTGAAATGGGGACAATCGAGATCAAACAGATCATGCAGGCCGACAGTCTATATCCGGCATGGCTGATTGTGATGACTTTTGGAGTGGTCTCTGGCTGTGTTGCACATTTCTTTGGGGGTGGACACAAAGAAATGGTCGCATCAGCAATCGTTGGATTGTGCATAGGTTTCTTAGTGTTATTTTCTGGACTATACCGAGAGTTCTCTCGGTTGATGGAGTTTCTCGCAGGGCTCATTGCTGCTCTATTTGCAGGTGCATTAGCGGTCCCATTTGGTGGATATATGTCTGCAGTTGTTGCCATTGCTGGATTAATCGTTCTTTTGCCAGGACTCACATTCACTATCGCAATGATCGAACTCGCGACTAAGCATGTCGTATCAGGAACAGCTCGCTTGGCAGGTGCACTGATGGTGCTTTTGGTCATCGGATTCGGGTACATCATTGGACAGCGTGGGGCAGAGTTGCTTGTTGGCGTGCAAGAAGTCGTTGTCGCACATCCATTGCCTTGGTATGTAGATGTGATTTCAATCTTGGTCTCTACAGTTTGTATGACGGTGCTCTGCCAAGCTCACATGCGGCATGCATGGGTCATGATTGTTGCTGGTTTCCTCTCCTTCTATGCTGCACGATATGGAACGATCCATCTAGGACCTGAAGTAGGCGGTCTTGGAGCTGCGATGGTCATCGGATGTGCAAGTAATTTCTACGCACGGATATTCAATCGTCCTGCCATGACGATGATGCTTCCGGGATTATTGATGTTGGTTCCAGGCTCACTCGGATTGCGGAGTCTCCAGCTATTTATGGAGAGTGACACGGTTGACGGTGTTCAATCTGCGTTTACCGTTTTGGTTGTTGGCGTCGCATTAGTCGTTGGATTGCTACTTGCAAATGTCATCATGCCACCACGCAAGGTGCTTTGAGCATTTGTTTTACAAAGCTTTTAGATTGATTCCTGGTCTTCGAGAAGACCTTTATGTTGCGCGAGGAGATCCGAGTAAGATGTTGCGATGGGTTCACCGAGCGCAGGAAGAAATGTAGACTTGAGTTGGGTAGCAAGTTCCTTCGCTTGTTCCATATCGGTGTCTTTATCAACAAGGATTTCGAACTCAAAGTACCAGCCGAGATCGATCACATCATCGATGTGAATGCGTACAGAATTGTACAGGTATAACTCGCGGTTTTTTTCAACTTCTAGCCAAACCGGAAGGGGCGCCTGCCCGAACCGTTCTTGCACTTGAATATGGGTATAGATGTGGTATTCAGAAACCTTTGCGTCTGTGCGGTTTTCTCGTTCATAGAAAATATACTCGATCGGTTCCGGAGATCCAACTGCACGATCTACCGCAACTGATGTTCTTTTCTTAAGTCGGCCGCGAGCAACATTGTAATAGACATCAGTCTGGCGGAGTTTGATGACTTTCGATGCACCAATTTTCTGACAAATCAATCTTGCCAAGTTCGGATCACGGAGTTCAGCTTTGAGTTCAAAGTTCTTCATTACTTGGTGTATCGGCAATTCTATTTGGATTCGTTGATTGAATCGAGGGTTTCACGGGTTTTGGTTTCGTCCCAGACTTCGATACCCAGAGATTGTGCCTTTGCAAGTTTGGATCCAGCTTTCATCCCTGCGATGAGCAAATCAGTATTCTTTGACACAGAGCCTGAACACTTCGCACCCAGAGATTCAAGGATGTCGGAGAGTTCAGGTCGGGTATAGTGCTCAAGGGACCCCGTCAGGACGATGGTTTTCCCTGAGAAGGGAGATTCGATCTGAGTTGATGGATCAACATAATCATGTGAAGTAAGGTCGATGCCAAGGTCCTTAAAATGGGCGAAGGTTTCGATGGCTGCCGGAGAGTGAAGATAAGAATGAAAAAGAGGAGCGGTATCGGCACCAAGGCCCGTTTCATATTCAATGTCAAGCTTCTCATCTGTACCAAGAATAGATTTCCGGTTGTCCTTGGTCATTCGGTTTATACCCATTGGCATAAGTTGCCAGAGTTCCGCAGCAAAGAGGTCGTCGTAGTCTTTGAACACCTTGGCGAGGGATTTGGCGGTTGATGTGCCCACATGTCGAATGCCCATGCCTGCGAGCAGTTTGGACAGGCCTCTGGTTTTAGACTTATCAATCGAAACCAGAAGGTTCTCAATTTTCTTTTCACCCATGCGATCGAGTTCGAGAAGTGATTCTCGAAAGTCTCTAAGCCTGTAGATGTCAGCAAAATGGTTGAGCGGGATATCAGATGCTCGGATGATGTCGATTGTTGATTCACCAAGGGTGTCGATATCCATCTGGCGTCGGCCAACAAACCAGACAAGTTTTTCACGAATCTGTGCAGGACACTCCGGATTCATGCATCGACGGGTGGTTTCCAAAGTTGGGTTTTCGAGTGCTTCCGGTGGTTCAATTTCAAGCGGCGCATCGCATGTTGGACAATGAACAGGTGGGAGAACTGCTGTCGCATCACTTGGGCGTTTTTCTTTAACTACAGCGACAACCTGAGGGATTATTTCGCCTGCCTTTTCGACCTCGACGGTGTCACCAATATGGAGATCCCGTTGACGAACCATTCCGTAGTTATGGAGAGTAGCATGTTGGACTTCAGTGCCGGCGAGTAGGATGGGTTCAAAGGTGGCGCGGGGGGTGATTTTCCCCGTCTTGCCAACTTGATGATCGACCGCAATGAGTTCGGTCATTTTTCGTTCTGCCGGAAACTTATACGCAATAAGCCAGCGCGGTGATTTGGAGGTGGTGCCAAGCGATTCCTGTTGGGCAAATGAATCAACACGAATGACAACCCCATCGGTAGCATAATCAAGATTGTGTCGGATTAGATCAATGCGGCGTATCGCTTTGATAATCTGGTCAGGATTCGTAGCAGAGGTGCGATGGTCCGTTGTTGGAAACCCAAGGACATTGAGTTTGGTGCAGAAAATCGAGAAGGAGGGGACGTAGGAAGGGTCAGATATTTCACCTATGCCGTGGGCGATGAATCCCAAGTTACGGGCAGCTGCGACTTTGGGGTCGAGCTGTTTGATGGTGCCCGCGCATGCATTCCGAGGGTTCATGAAGAGTTCGTCGCCAGCTTCTTCGCGTTCTTGATTGATGCGTTCGAACTCAGGGAGTGGGATGTAGACTTCGCCGCGGACTTCAAGGATTTCGGGGACTTGGTCTGCGGGCAGTTTGAGGGGGAGGGAATTAATAGTTCGGATGGCATGGGAGACATCGTCCCCGTGTTGGCCGTCACCTCGGGTGAGTGCATGGATAAAGATTCCATTTTCATAACGGATAGAGAGGGCGACGCCGTCGATTTTGGGTTCGCAGATGAAGGTGGGCGGATATAAACCAAGTAGGCGGACGGAGTTTTTTAATGATTCACCTTCGGGGGGTGTGCCGAAAATAGACTCCGCTTCTTCTAAAGATTCGTAGCCATAGGCTTCGGGATCATTCGCAAGATCAGCTTTGACTTGTTCTCGTGATTGTTTGTCATCATAATGCCACAATGAATTGGTGGTTTTTCCTAGCCATGATCGTAATTCTTGCTCGTTGTAGGTGTTGTCGATCGAGAGCATTGGAATGGAGTGGGGGAGAGTGTTGAAACCGGTAATTGGGGAGCCGCCGACTCGAGCTGTGGGGGAGTTGGGATCGGCGAGGTCTGGGTTGTCATCTTCAAGTGCCTCAAGTTCAGAGAGGAGGGTATCGAACTCGGTATCAGCCATGAAAGGTGATGCGTCGGTGTAGTAAGCAGCATTCGCTCTTTCGAGCAAGGCACGGAGTTCGTGGATGCGGGATATTTGCGTTGGTTTGTCGGGCATTGGTGGAATGATATGGGCATTGGGTGACGGATGGCTATGATGATCCGTATGACAGCACAGATCATTGATGGCAAAGGATTGGCGCTCGCGTTTCGTGAGCAAATTACCCAGCGGGCAAGCTTATTACGCGAACGCGGGTTCATACCCAAACTTGATGCCATTCTGATTGAATCTGGGGACAATGGTGCTCGGGTGTACGCTCAAAATCAAGCACGAACCTGTGAAACCCTTGGGATCGAATATCAACTGCACACACTCCCAGTCGGATCTGACCAATCAGCGATCGTAGCGAAGGTGCAGGAACTCAACACGGATGATTCTGTGCATGCGATCATGATTCATATGCCTTTGCCCGAGGGTGTGGATGTGTACCACATTCAAGAACTGATTGATCCGGTCAAAGATGTGGAGGGTGTGAACCCATCAAACATCGGGAATGTTGTCTACGGCCGATCTATGCGGGCGCCCTGTACTGCATTGGCAACATTAAAATTGATTGATTCAACCGGAGTGGACCTCAAAGGGAAGCGATGTGTGGTCGTCGGCGCATCAGCAGTCGTTGGTCGACCTATCGCGGTGCTTCTTATGAATCGTGAGGCAACGGTTATCAGCTGCAACAAATATACCGATGGACTCAAGGAACTTTGTTTAACTGCTGATGTTCTGATCCCCGCAGCAGGGGTTGCAGGGCTGATTACCGAAGATATGGTCAGCAAAGGGTCGCTCGTCGTCGATGTCGGGGTCAACCGGATAAAAGATTCCAGCGGGAAATCAATAACGGTTGGCGATGTTGATTTCGAGGGTGTAAAGAGGGTTGCGGGGTGGTTAAGTCCAGTTCCAGGAGGGGTTGGGCCGATGACGGTTTCGGTCCTGTTGCATAATGTAATGGAAGTCGCGGAAGAGCGGGCATCTGGGATATGACATGAAATATCAGAATGGATGAATCGTTTCGCGTTCAGCGTTGACTCTTGGAAGATTGAACCATTGAATCAGAGTATGGACACACAGCAAACACTCGCTTTTCTTCCGAATGTCGGTTGGCTCGAAATGACAGTCATCGGGGTAGTCTTGCTGCTCTTGTTTGGTCGAAGATTGCCAGAAGTTGGCCGGAGTTTGGGTCAAGGGATCGTTGAGTTCAAAAAAGGACTCAAGGATGTTACAGATGACATCAAACAAGAAACCTCCGAATCAGAGTCTCGCGGAGCCAAGTTTGATTCTGCTCGTCCTCCAAAGAACCCGGATATGCTTAGTTCAGCACACACTACATCGACGCCGGTTGCAACCCCTAGTGATGCAGAAACAGTGAAAGAATCCCCCAGCGAGAGCTAATTCAAGGTATTGAATCAACTATTGGTTGATCGTAATACTCGATTTATCAATAAGGTGGGCTATGATAACTGCCCAAATAGGCGAGGTAGCTCAGCTGGCTAGAGCGTAGGATTCATAACCCTGAGGTCGAGAGTTCAAGTCTCTCTCTCGCCATTAATGGAAAAAGAACGCATTTTCGGAGTGATCCGGGGATGCGTTTTTTATTTCAGAATTTTTCACAAGATTCTGTTATATTGGGCAACTCTGTGCGTTAGACAGATAACTTTTGGAGGTTTCGCTATGGATATGAAGTTCGTGGGTGTTGGTGTATTAGCAATCGGTGCAGCTGCGATCGGCGGGATCGTGCTTTGGACTGGGGATGAAGATAAAAACTCAGTCTTAGATCGTGAGATAGCTCTGCGAACACTTGCGGATGATTTGGCCCATTCAACCGAACAATCAGACTATATCGAAATGCCTGTCATTGAACAAAGGAATCCAGATCAAGAAGGCAGAGGCCGAGGTGATTTTAGTCCTGAAGATATTGCTGCGAGACTCGCCCAGTATGATGCGGACGGTGATGGATTCTTATCTGATGAAGAACGAGACCAAATGCGGAAAGATCGTCGAGATGAAATGCTCGCGCGTTTGGACCTTGATGGCGATGGTGAGATATCACGCGATGAACGCCGTGCTGCTAGACAGGATCGCTTTGAGCAAAGCGAGCGTGGTCAACGATTGATGCGCGAGTTTGACCTTGATGGTGATGGTGAACTGAGTGCTGATGAGCAAGCTGCAATGGATGAGCACATGGCTGCAGAGCGGGATGCTCGTCGGGCAGAGCAAATTGCTGAATACGATGCAGATGGTGATGGTCAACTTTCAAGGGATGAACGCCGGACTCAGCGTGAAGATACGATGTCCGATTTAACATCAGAGTTCGATCTCGATGGTGATGGCGAGCTCAACATAGAAGAACAAATGAATGCGATGAATACATCACGCGAGCGTCGCGAAATTGATCAGTTTGTCAACCGCTATGATGCGGATGGCGATGGCGCCATGGGCGCAGGCGATTACAACTCATTCCTGAATGATTACAGCAACGGCAGTCTCCGCGCAGATGTCAATGGCGATGGTACTATCAATACTCTTGATATGACTGCGTACACTGAAATGGTGACCAGATCAGGAAATCGTCCTTAATCATTCTTTGCTTTACATTGATCACTCAGTATCTGTAGGTCCAGTTGCGAACATGCTTGCCTTATTTTCAAAGGGACTGTTCTCAAAGTAGTTCCCCGCGATCGCGCATTGCCAAGCGAGGAAGTCGCCCGCAACTAGCTGTGGTCCAACAGCCTGTTGGGCCTCATCTACAAATGTTTTGGTCTGACTCTGGGTAGCAATCTGAAGAAGATTGTTGATATCAGTGGGCACATTTGTGTTAAGCATTATTTCTACTGGTTGAGTATCCATGCTTACCAGATGCTGTTGAGTGCACCCTGTGAGCATTATGGCAGGAATAAGTGGCAGGATGATCTTTGTGGTGCGAATAAACATGGTAGACAAATCGGCAATATTTGCGTGCCGGATTCGTGTGGGTTTGTGAATCGGTAAATTCGCATGTCCGATGGGTGGTTATTGCCTAAATAATTCATCAAAGCTGGATTTTCATCTGGTTCTCGGACTGGATCAGGAGGCACTCGGGACATCTTGTGGTAGACTATCACTGGGGACATAAGTTCAGTAGCATCTGTTTATGGGCTGATTGAGAGATATATGTTTTCACTACAAACAAAGAACCGAATGATTCTGAGCATAACCTGTCTTGTTTGCTCGAGCGGAGCGATGGGGCAAGTGATGAACGCCGAGCCAGTTGCTCCGGTGAGCGAGCTTGTGGATGCAGATATCAATCGCGATGGATATGTCTATCCCGTAAGCGATTTGTCGTACACTTACCCGTTTTCACATCCTGATCTTCCTGATCTTCTCGTGCTTGATGACATTGTGGTGTTGTTGAGCCAAGCAAAGGACGGATGGATTGGAGTTGTCGAAGATGCAGAAGTCTTTGCTATACGATTAAGTGATATCGGAATACATGGAACAGAAGGTGTTTATGGCAGTGCTTTGGCAACAATCACCCAAAGTATTCGGGATCATCTTGAATCCCAATATGGATTGATAGGTCATTTGGTTACTCCTGATGCAACCGAGGTGGCGTATCAAACAGATCGACGAGATCTGAGAGCACCAAGCGACACGGAACTCACCATCATGGTCTGGCGAGCAGCAGTAGGCGATGTCCGAACCGTCGCACATGGTGAGCGTCTCGCAGAGAAAAAAGTTCCAGAAGGCGAAGAAGACACAGGGAATGTAAACCGTGAAGAGCATGCTCGATTGCGAGATCGGCTCCAGGTAGCATCGGGTGATTTGTTAACTCGTGATTCGATTGATGATGAAATACATCGCCTGAATCGGCATCCTGGTCGACGGGTTGATGCATCGATTTCGCCATCCTCCCAACCTGGTGACGTGATCGTTGATTACCTGATTACCGAACCAAAGTCTTGGAATGCATATGCACAGATCAGCAATACTGGTAGTGAAAGCACCGATGTGTGGCAACAGCGGTTTGGATACATCAATCGTCAGTTGACCGGTCGAGATGATGTGCTTCAGCTTGACTTCGTGACCACCGCATTTGATGAAACAAACGCATTCCTTGGATCGTATACATTTGATGTTGGTCCCAAAGCAAGATTGAAGTTGTTCGGACGATGGAACGAATATACCGCTCGTGATGTGGGGTTAGGGTTTGAAAACTTTAAGGGTGACGGGTTTGCACTTGGTGCAGAACTCGGGATCAATGTCTGGCAAGACGGTGCTAAGTTCATCGATGTTGTGGTTGGTGCGAGATTTGAGCATATCCATGTTGAAAATAGATTGTTCCTGATAGAAGGCGAGGATGATTTCCTTTTGCCTTATGTTGGAATCAGGTACCAGAAACGAACTCCTGTTCACTCTGCCTACGGCGAGCTGATTCTTGAATCAAACTGGGGATCAGTAGTTGGTTCGAGCAAAGAAGAAGTTCAGGCGCTTGGTAGGTTTGGCGCAGACGATGATTTTACAGTGCTCAAAGGGCAACTGTCCCATTCATTCTACCTCGAACCGATATTCAACCCCGCTGGATTCAGAGGCGATAAAGGTCCTGATGGGATGACGCTTGCCCATGAAATCGCATTGAACTTTCGTGGTCAATATGCATTCAATAGTCGACTGGTACCCAACTTTGAATATATCACAGGGGGATTCCATTCAGTTCGCGGTTATCAAGAATCTGCGGCTGTTGGTGATGACGGGATTATGGGATCGGTAGAGTATCGATTCCATTTAGGCAGATCATTGCCCGCCAGCGAGGACACGGGAACTTTGTTCGGCAAACCATTCAGGTCTGCGAGAACCCGTCCGTATGGAAGTGCTGACTGGGATGTGATTCTAAAAAGTTTCTTGGATATTGGATTTGTAAGTCCAAACGATGCTCCATTCTTTGAACAAGCAGAGACTCTCGTTGGTGTCGGTGTCGGTGTAGAAACCCGTCTGAAACAGAACCTCACTTTAAAACTAGATTATGGGATGGCGCTCACCAACATTGGTGAAGGTGTGAATCAAACGACCAATGTTGGTGATACTCGATTACATTTTTCAGCTCAAGTTGTGTTTTAACTCTTCCTGGAATCTTAAACAGATACTCACCAGAAAAATCTAAATAAAGGAATATGCTATGATAACTCAAGATAAGAACTTCAGCAGAAGGTTTGTACTACTCAGTGCATTGGCGATATCAACACTCGCGGGTTCGGTCTATGGATCACCTGAAGGCGGTGATGTTATCGAGGGTGAAGCAGATATTGATTATGGCGATTGGACCCGGGTTGTAACCGGAGAAATCACTGTCATTGAATGGTTGTCATTCCAGATCGCAGCGGGTGAAACTGTTGAGTTTATCATGCCGAGTGAATCATCTCGGGTGTTGAATCTCATCAACTCGGGTGTACCAACTGAAATCATGGGAACACTTTTAGGTAATGGTCAAATATTCTTAGTCAATCCTTCCGGAGTCATCTTTGGACAGGGCGCTGTGGTGAATGTTGGAGCTCTGTATGCAGCTGCAGGTAATATGGCTACGAATGATTTTGTCAATGGCGTATACCGATTTACAGATGCCCGCGGAGTAGTTGAGAATAGAGGATTGCTGCAAGGCGATCTAATCGCTTTGGTTGGTGGTCGTGTTGCCAATCACGGGACAATCTCCGCACCCGGAGGTACAGTAGTGATGGCTGCCGGGGAACAGGTTCTCATTGGTGAGCATCTCGGTAACTTGTTTGTAGATCTTGAGCGACCCACAGACTTAGCGAACACCGATGGGCTCAGTGATCCTTTTGGCGAAGGACTTGATCTGGCTGCGGGTGATGTGTTTTCGTTAGCTGCTTGGAACACAGGCACAATCGATGCGGCCCATACCACAATGGCAGTAAGCGCTGGATATGCCGCGATTGATCACTCGATCGAAGCTGAAGATATCACACTTCAAGCTACAGGTGATTCGTATATTGAACTCAGCGCTGACCTGATTGCCAATGGCGACGGTATTTTTGTCGATGGTGATCTCGTGCTCGGCGATGATGTCATGATGACACTGACTGGCGATCATGGTGATGTCGTCTTTGACGGCGAAGTTGATTCGTCGGATGACGCTGAAAACAACCTTTTCGTCGATGCTGGCAATGGCGTGGTTTCCTTCATGGGTGGGGTTGGTCAAGGGGCCAAGTTGGGTGTGCTCGATGTGACCGCATCACGAGTTCAGATTCATAGCGATGTTTCAGTGAATCAAGAAATGAACTTTTATGCTCCGGTTGAGATCATGGGTGATTCAACCACATTTGATGTTGGAATGGGTACTGCTTTATTCGGAGATCGGATCTATTCACACATTGATGGCATGAGTGATGTTGCATTCCTCTACGAAGGTGAAGCATGGGTCGGAAATGGTGAAGCGAGGACCCCGTATAAGTTCCGTAACGGAATCGGCCAAGGGCCAGCACTCTCCACAAACCCTGTGGGTGGTGCGTTTGGCAATATTCAGTTCGGAAGTGATCTCAACGGTCCTTCTCGAGTGAGTGCATTTATGTTTGGTACCGGCGCGATGGCAGGTCTAGAACTGATGAGTTCTGATAATGTAGATCTTGGGCATCATTTTGGCATAACCGCACGCGAATCCATTGTCATGGGCAACGGCCAGAAGATGCTTTCATTTGGTTCATTATCCCTCAATGCAAAAGGGAATGGGGAAACACTCATACAAGTGGGTGATTTGAATGTGATCGGGGATTTGCGCATTTCCTCACTCGGCCGACAAGGCGGAGTTATTCGGATACTGGACCGGGCGTCAGGGGAAGTTGATTATACAGGAAATGAAGACGATCGAACATTAGAGGGATTATTTGATGAAGGCACAGAGTTGATCGCTTCAGGTTCAATCACACTCAATGCAGATTCACTGGAGATAGGCAGTGGGGGACTGAAACTAGGCGCAGCTGAGGTTTTCTTACTCAATAATCTTGGGGATGGGGATGGCGCAGGAATTGATATTGGATTGTTCCCAGGCGGAGTATCCCTCGATTTGTTCCGTGGTGTGCTTTCTGGAACTGGAGATCTGTTGTATCCGTACGATTTGACTACACAAGATATCATCGATCCAGTATCCCAAGCAGAACTCGCGACAAGTTTTACGAATGAGGATGATATTAATCTGAGAACCATTGATCCCTTGAATGCTGGCATGGTCGTACTCGGTGAGTTGTCAATGAACCCACGAAACACAGATCAGGGTGTGATCCGTGAAGGGCTCAACGAAGGCGGACTGCGTCATATTGAAAACAATGGTGACCAAAACTATCTAACAATGGATCGTCTCTCGCGCAAGAGCGTCGCTCGATTAACTCAATCCTATCTTGCGCTGTTCGGTGAAGTTCAAGATGATTCATCAGGCCAGCGAGCAAAATCCGAATCAGTACAGAAGGCGATTGGATGGCTTTGGATGCAAACCAACGGGCAGGATATAGATTCGGTCTTTGCGTATGCGATCGAACATGATCATGATGGGCTTGAAGTGCTTACGAAGGCCCAAAATGTATTGAATGCGATTGAGCTTTTGGAGTTAACCCCTCGAGAGATTCTTCGTGCCAAAGACGAGTTCTTAAAGAAAATTGTTCCCAGCGGAGTGCCTCAACAATCAGTCTTGAGTTGGTTCGCTCAATAAATCGCGTATGATCAATCATGCCAACGATTGACGCAGTCGCTTTACCAGATCATCTGATGAGTAATCAACTCAACGGAAAGATTGCGGTCGTAATAGATATTCTTCGTGCGACAACTACGATTGTCGAAGCTCTAGGAAATGGCGCAAGGTGTATTGTGCCGGTCGCATCGGTGGACGGTGCGAGAGTTCTGTCGCATAAACGAGCAAATTCGATTCTCTGCGGCGAACGATCTGGGATCAAGCCCGATGGATTTACCCTCGGCAATAGCCCATTGGAATACGACCCTCAAACTATCCTCGATAAAGACTGTGTATTAACCACGACTAATGGTACCAGAGCGATTCATATGGCAGATGCCGCAGATGAAGTGCTTATCGGTTCGGTCAGCAATGTTGATGCACTGTGCTCTTGGATTCAAAACGATGGACGCGATGTCGTACTCATTTGTTCGGGGACTGATGGCATGGTGTCATTTGAGGATTGTCTCGGTGCAGGGCTCATCATTGACCGGCTCAGCTATGCTGCAACAGATAACGCCGCGATGATGTACCATGCGATGGAGGGTGCGTCCATGCGATTTGGGGGATTCCGATTTGCGGTTGAATCCAGTTTTCATGCCAAACGACTCATCGAGATGGGGTTCGGAAAGGATGTCGAACATGCATGCCAAATGGGCATAAGTTCGGTGGTTCCTGTGTTTGATTCTGTGATCGGTGAGATAGTTACGGACTAGAATAGATGAAACATCCCACCTGGACCTCTAAGGAACAAAGAATGTACACACTTGTATTGATCCGTCACGGCGAGAGCACCTGGAACAAAGAAAACCGGTTCACAGGGTGGAAAGATGTGCCATTATCCCCCAAAGGGCATAAAGAGGCCGCAGCCGCAGGCCAGTTGCTCAAAGCTGAAGGTTTCGAGTTTGATGTTGCCTATACATCAGTGCTTAAGCGCGCGATCCGAACACTTTGGTATGTGATGGAAGAGATGGATCTGATGTGGATCCCGGTTGTCCGTTCATGGAAACTCAACGAGCGTCACTATGGAGCGCTCCAAGGATTAAACAAAGCAGAAACCGCAGCCAAGCACGGCGAAGATCAGGTACTCGTCTGGCGGAGAAGTTACGACACGCCGCCCCCGGCGTTGGAACTTGATGATGAGCGTCACCCACGCAATGACAAAAGATATGCGGAGTTGTCGGATTCAGAAACTCCTGGCGCTGAATGTCTCAAGGATACGGTCGAGCGAGTTATTCCATACTGGGAGAAAGAAATCGTGCCCGCGATCAAGTCAGGCAAGAAAATACTCATCGCTGCCCACGGCAACTCGTTGCGCGCGATGGTGAAACACCTCGACGGAATTAGTGATGAAGACATTGTTGGTGTCAATATTCCAACAGGAATGCCTCTGGTGTATGAGCTCGATGCGGATATGAAACCCATCTCGAAACGATACCTTGGTGATGCAGCAGCGGTTGACCAGGCAATGGCTGCGGTTGCGAATCAAGGCAAGGCCAAATAACTCAGCTCAACTACCAGTGAAGACCTGTTGGTAAGGTATTGAAGTTTTCATAACCTGATTTGGTGACGGCAACCATATCTTCAATACGCAAACCGCCGATCGCTTTGCAGTAGAGTCCAGGTTCTATTGTGATCACATCTCCGACAATGAGCTCAGGACCATTAACATCGAGCAGCGGGGGTTCATGGACATCAAGCCCAATCCCATGCCCTGTACCATGCGCCATGGTGCAGTGGGTGTCTGGATCCGAATCTTTCGCGATGCCAAACGAGTAACCGTGTTTCTTAATCACATCGACCGCTGCTCTATTGACATCTTCACCGCTTGAACCTGGTTTCGTTGCTTCCTGCGCGGCATTCTTTGCTTCAAGAACCGCACGGTGCATACTGGCGAGCTCATCCGGGATATGACCATGGCAAATGGTTCGGGTGCAGTCTCCGTTATACCCGGTTGCTCGGATGTGAGGGAAGATATCGATGATAATGGGTTGAGAAGTGTGAAGAATACCAGTTCCACGGTGATGACAATCCGCTCCGATTGGTCCGCCCGCAACAATTGATCCGTGTGGTGTTGTTGCTCCCCGTTCAAGAAATGCAATATCGATAAGGGAAATCATGTGTTCTGATGTGAGTGGATCGCCTTCATGGATGAGTTGCCCTTTCTCATCTGCGTTCGTCGCGAAAATGAGTTCGCAAGCGTATCGCATAACTTCTTCAGTCGTTGCCTGTGCATTGCGTAGATGAGTCAGTTCGGTTTCATCTTTAGCTCTGCGTTCCATAACACCCAAATTCAGATTACAGGTGAGTTGAATCCCTGCCTGCTCAATCATATGTGCATACACAAGAGGGAGAGTTCGATCTGAGGTGACTGAGGTGATGTCATGTCGTTTGAGGCACTCGGCGAGTGCTTGAGCAGTTGCGATTTCCCGATCACCAGATAACCCAGTTTCAGGAGCAAATTGAGAGTTGTCATAGAACTCGTCAGCATGTGCAGTTTGTTTCGCACGAGCAATTTCAATATCTCGCAGGATCAGGATTCTATTTCCAGATGGGAGTTGAATGAAAACCGTCGGGTCACCCACTGAGAACCGGATCTTGTGAAAAAGTGAAAGATTCGTCTGGGGGATACCCGCGAGCACGATGGCATGGTGTTCAGTAGTCATTCAAAAGGATAGGTCTATCGTGCTACGATGTGGTATGAGAATAGCGACATGGAATGTGAATGGTCTCAGAGCAGCAATCCGCAAGGGGTATGGCGAACATATCGATCGAGTCGGCGCGGATGTTTTGCTGCTTCAGGAAGTACGAGCCTTGGCGGATCAACTCCCAGATGAGTGGAGAAATCCTGAAGGCTGGGATGTTATTTGGCATCCTGCAGAGAAAAAGGGATACTCAGGTACTTCGATCTGGGGGAAAGATTCAGTCAAAGAAGAAGAACGGGGTGCCGGAGAACCAGATTCCGAAGGTCGCGTGGTCGTCGCCAGGATCAATGGGGTGCGAGTGGTCAGTGTGTACCTGCCCTCTGGATCTTCGGGGGAGCATCGTCAAGCAGAAAAGGATCGTTGGCTTGGATTCTTTGCTCAATGGTCACAGAAGTTCATGCGATCACGAATCCCGACGATCCTCGGAGGGGATTTCAATATAGCCCATCATGAACGAGATTTGTATTATGCGAAAGGGAATGCGAAAAGCTCCGGATTTCTGCCTCACGAACGAAAATGGATGGGAAACTTGCTTGATGCTGGGTGGAGCGATGTCATCCGTGAGAAGTATGGAGAAATCGATGGACCATACTCTTGGTGGTCAAATCGAGGTCAAGCACGGGCATTAGATCGTGGATGGCGGATAGATTATATGTTGCTCAATAAAGCTGCGAAGAAAATCATGACCGATTGTCATATTGATCGTCAGAGCGGGCTCGAAGTTTCAGACCACGCAATGGTGATCGTCGATTTGGATATTTAAATCTACGATTCTGATGCGGCCTGCCCATTATCTTGTTTCGATGGGGATATTTCTACACCGTACTTCTCTACCGGGACTGCGCCTTGCTTTGCAATCAATGTGGCAAGCTTGCTGTAAGCTTCTCTACGACTACCTTCTTCGGTTTCAGCTGCTGCTGTACGACTGAAGCGTTTACCTGCAATATTACAAGTCGCAATGGCTTTGAAATACTGCTTCTTGGGAGGTTGATATGGTTGATTCGGTGCTGGCTTTGACAGCGTAGGACGGTCAACAATTCGGACCCCGATTTTAACTGCTTTCTTGCTCATGCTGATACCTCGGGATTGAATCGTAATGGGTATGGTAAATCTAAACTTTGATCTGAAATTAGTCCAGAATCCATGGAGTGATGTGCAACCAGATATGGATGCCATTGGTAGGATTGTATCCACGAGGAATGAACAAGTGGTGGGTTAGATGATGATCAAGATTCATGATTTGGGGATGCTTGCATGGGAATACAAGTTCAGAAATTCTGTTTTCAGGGATTGGTGATTGGAAGCGCTGTTTTGGCACTTTCAGGCTGTAGATCGCCCGATTCCTACAGAATCGAGGCAGACGATGTCGCGGCAAAGATTCTGGATGATGCTTGGCTCGCATCAATGGGCAGGACAGAGGATGGATTCACAGTTGAACCTGCGAGTGACTCACTCCGTCGCAGACTCATGCTCGACCAATTGCTGCCGATGAGCGCTCCTGCAAGTGCAAGCTCGAGTGATGACCAACTCATTGAACAATGGCCAGACGAAGGGTATTTTACCCAGCGTCGCATTGGCGATTTAGAAAATGAATCAATTCAGATAGAGCCCCCAAAACTAACGCTCATCGACGCACTGCATGTCGCTGCGACAAATAGTATTGTCTATCAACGGCAAAAAGAAACAGTCTACCAATCAGCTCTCCAGCTCGACATTGAACGGGATGCATTTAGAAACACATGGGCAGGCGTGATGAACTCGGTATTGAGCACAGATCTTGATTCGAGTCCTGATGCAACGCAAATAGCAAATCAAGATTCAGTCAGCGTGTCCAAGCGGTTCAAAAATGGCTCTCGATTTATGGGCATGCTCGCGTTCGATTTAACGAAGCTCCTGACCGGCTCACGGAATGAATCCTCCGGAGTCCAACTCGACACGAGTTTATCGATTCCTTTATTGCGTGGTTCAGGCGAGTTTGTCGTCACCGAACCATTAACACAAGCCCAGCGAGATGTTGTCTATTCCATCTATGGCTTTGAGCGTTTCAAGAGATCTTTCGCTGTCTCGGTTGCAAGTGAGTATCTATCAGTCCTGCAAAGCATTGATCGCGTTGATAATGCTGTAGAGAACTATACAAGAGTGGTCGCATCGACAAGGCGTGCACGCAGACTTGCTGATGCAGGGAGATTACCTGAAATCCAGGTTGATCAATCGATTCAAGATGAACTTCGAGCGAGGAATGCTTGGGTAAGTGCACTGCAGAGTTCAGAGCAGACTCTTGATCGATTCAAGATGACCCTTGGTCTACCAACCGATGCAATAATTGAACTTGATTCCCAGGAGTTTGCGGTCTTACTTGAGTCAGAGCGGTACGCGAAATATTTATCACCTGTCGAAAAAGTACAGGAAGATGGAGTGCCTTCTGCAGATACTCCTGTCGTGCTTGAAATTCCTTCAATGGAAGATGCTGGACCAATGGAAATGGTGCAAGAGGACGCGGTGTTAGTCGCATTGATGAATCGTTTAGACTTGCGGGTTGCAGTTGGGCAGATTGTTGATGCACAACGCGGAGTCGCAATCGCAGCCGACAACCTACGAGCAGATATCACGCTTCTGGGCTCTGCATCACTGGGTGGAAGTGCAGGGTCGAGTAATAATCAAATCCGCACAGATCGAGGATTTTACTCGGTACTGCTTGGGATAGATCTTCCTTTCGAACGAACTGCTGAACGTAATAGTTATCGCAATGCATTGATTTCGTATGAAGGCACAGTACGGCAGCTTCAAGGGATAGAAGATTCCGTGAAGTTTGAGGTGCGAAGTGTGTTACGATCTTTGTTAGAAGCAAGAGAATCGATAAAAATCCAAGCAGAATCAGTGCGGGTTGCTCAAAGGCGGGTTGATTCGACAAACTTATTCCTTCAAGCAGGTCGGGCAGAAATCCGAGATTTACTCGAAGCACAGAACTCGCTGAACTCTGCCCAGGACGCTTTGACAGACGCCGTTGTGAACTACAGGATTGGCGAATTGCAGTTCCAGCTTAACTTAGGTGTATTAGAAGTGGGTAGTGATGGGCTTTGGGTTGAGTTTGATCCAAACGATTATGACATTGATCTGATTCGCGAGGAACTTGATACAAATCGCCCAGCGATGTCAGAAGAAGTGGCAAACGCGACGAATTAAGCGCAGTCAAAATTTACAAAGAGGTAGAAGATGAATCCAAATACAAAAAAATTTCTCATTGTAAGCATCGCAATAGTATTGTTGGTGGGCGCAGGTGTTGCTTTGGCTTACAAATCTGGAGATGGGAAATCTGCCGACTCGGTAAATGATTGGTATACCGTTGAGCGTGGTGATTTGGCGATAGAAATCACAGAAACTGGAACGATTAAATCTCGCGATCAGCACATCATAAAGAGTGAGGTTGAAGGGAGATCATCAATTATTTATGTCATCGACGAAGGGGTACATGTTACCAAAGGCGAACTCCTCGTCGAACTAGATTCGAGCGAACTCCAAGATCGATTGGTTGATCAACAAATCCAGGTAGAAAAGACAGATGCCGATTATGTGTCTTCAAAGGAAAATCTTGAAGTCGCAAAAATTCGAAACCAAAGCAACATCGCTCAAGCAGAACTGGCCAATCAATTCGCAATCGAAGACAAGGTAAAATATTTAGAAGGTGAATGGCCTAAAACTTTAATGGAATCCGAAACAGAACTGACACTTGCCAAAGAAGATCTCAATCGTGCAACGGATAAGTTTGATTGGTCTGAAAAATTGTTCGCAGAAGAGTATCTATCGGAAACCGAGTTTCGAGCAGATGAACTCTCTCGTAAACGAGCTGAGTTGCAAGTGGCGCTCGCTGAAGAGCGTCTGGACTTGCTCAAGGAGTACACTCATCCCCGCAAGTTGGCTGAACTCGATTCTGAAGTAACACAAAAAGAACTTTCACTTGAGCAAGTCAATCGGGAAGCCGCGAGTGATTTAGTACAGGCAAAGGCTAGATTGATTGCAATCGAGGCAGAATTCAACCGTCAACAGGGGCGACTTAAGAAAATTGAAGATCAAATCTCAAAGACAATGCTCGTTGCACCAGTCGATGGTATGGTTGTTTATGCGACAAGTGCAGAGTTCAGCTGGCGAGGTGATACTCAGCCCTTGGATGAAGGGCAGGAGGTTAGGGAAAGGCAAGAGTTGATCCATCTTCCAACGATTGATTCTATGATGGTTGTGATACGCATCCATGAATCCTCGCTTGGCAAAATTAGTCTCGGCCAATCAGTCCAAGTTAAAATTAATGCACTCCCAGGGAAGCAGTATGTGGGAAGAGTAACAAAGATTGCTCCTTTGCCTGACGCTGCATCTGCATTTATGAATCCTGACCTCAAGGTGTATGACACTCAAATCATGATTGATGGCATCTTCCCAGAGATTAGAACTGGAATGAGTTGTGAAGCGACTATTTTGGTTGATGAATATGAAGATGCATTGTTCGTTCCTATGCAGGCGGTGGTCGGCCGAGGAACAGACACTGTTGTGTATGTAAAGAATGGGAACATGCAAGAAGCAAGAGTCGTAGAAACAGGGTTAGATAACAAAGCAATGATCCATATACTGAGCGGTATCAATGTAGGTGATCAAGTGATGATGACACCGCCTCTGGGTGGTGGGGATGGTAAGAAAAACCAGTCAAACAAAACGAAATCAGATGACAAGGCCATAAACAAAACAGATGCTAGCAGCGATTCAACACTGCAAAGAAGAAGATCTGGTGGCAGACCAAGTGGTGGTCAACCTTGAGCAATCAAACTGAAAATATGAATACACAATCAATACAGAATTCAAGCAATGTTATTGAGCTGACTAAAGTATGGAAAACATACCGCATGGGCGATCAAAATGTCCATGCGCTCGCTGGTGTTGATCTCAAGATTGAAAGAGGGAGTTTCTGGGCTATCTCTGGGACAAGTGGTTCAGGAAAAAGCACGATGCTCAACTTGCTTGGATGTCTAGATCGACCAACCACAGGGGACTACAAGCTTGAAGGTCAAAGTATCGCTTCGATGAGTGACAATGAGTTGAGTGATCTTCGGCTTAAACACCTCGGGTTTGTTTTTCAAAGTTTTCATTTGATTCCTCAGTTGACTGTACAAGAGAATATTGAACTCCCATTATATTATCAGGGCATAGATGCGGCAGTTGCAGCCGAGCGAGCGAGCGCCATTGCTGAGCGTGTCGGTTTGGCAAATCGATTAGGACATCGTCCTACGGAGCTCTCAGGTGGTCAACAACAACGAGTTGCGATCGCCCGCGCACTATCAAACAACCCATCGGTATTGCTTGCAGATGAACCAACCGGAAACCTTGATACAACAACCGGTGAATCGATCATGAACCTACTCACCGAGTTGCATGACCAGGGGAAAACAATTATCATGGTAACTCACGAACCTGAAATCGCTGCGTATGCACAGTATCGATTAGTCATGAGAGACGGCAAAGTACAATCCATTGAAACAGATAGCACGGATCCGGATCGAATTGGCAATGGGGAAGTAGTATCAGCATGTTAAACTCACGATTTATTCGCGATGTTCGATTGGGCGTAAAAACACTTATGCTTCATAAGATGCGATCGGTGTTAACCATGCTCGGCATGGTCTTTGGTGTTGGTGCAGTTATTGCGATGCTTGCAGTAGGTGAAGGAGCGAGCAAGCAAGCATTAGATCAGATTAAAAAACTAGGCAGTCAAAATATTATCATCACTTCACAAAAACCGATCGGTCAAGCTGGATCGGGCTCAATGCAGGTCCGGATGAGTATCTATGGTTTACTTTATGACGATGTTGATCGTGTTGAGCAGAGCTTTGGTACAGTTGTACGAACAGTACCTGCCAAGCTAATTCGTGGACAAGGACGAGTGAAGGATCAATCACTTGAACTCCGTTTAGTGGGTACAACACCAAACTGGTTTGAACTTGTTTCTCGTGAGTTGCTCGTTGGTCGAACGATCACAGATGTTGATATGGAAAATAATGCTGCGGTAGTTGTTCTGACTGAGCATGGAGCACGCAAGCTGCTGGTTGGTACAACAACGATTGGTTCACAAGTATTGATAAACCAAGGGTACTATACAGTCATCGGTGTGATCCAATCAGAAAGCTCGCCGGCTGCGAATATGCAAACGCCTGATCAAGAAATCGACGCTTATATCCCGCTTGCAGTGGCAAAGGAAAGGTTTGGGGATATCAATGTAACCCGCACCAGCGGCTCACGGACTAGAGAGCTTGTTGAAATCCATCAGATGATCGTACAGGTTGATTCACTTAAGAATGTAGAATCTACCGCGGCAGGTATCGAACGGATGCTTTCGAATTTTCATCCCAAAGGCGACTATCAACTCAGTGTGCCGTTGGCATTGCTACGACAAGCAGAAGCAACCCAGCGAACTTTCAATATTGTATTGGGATCGATCGCAGGAATTTCATTGTTGATCGGTGGTATCGGCATTATGAATATCATGCTCGCTTCGGTCACCGAAAGAACAAGAGAAATCGGAATTCGTCGAGCAATCGGTGCCCAACGCAGTCAAATTGTAAGCCAGTTCCTTATCGAAACTGTTGTGCTCTCAGTGACAGGCGGATTGATCGGGATCGGAATCGGTATCTTGATTCCTTGGTTAATCACCAAGTTCGCAGATATGCCAACCGTTGTCACCGCCTGGAGTGTGATGCTATCGGTGGTGATCAGTATTGGTGTTGGGGTGATCTTTGGAATGTATCCTGCGATGCGAGCTGCCAGGCTCGATCCGATCGTCGCGCTTCGTCACGAATAATCATTCATGTGCAATACATTGTGTTTTGTAGATAAAATAGCCCCGCCCGGATTCGAACCGGGGACCGAGCGATTATGAGTCGCGTTGCAATCTGCCAAAACCACCGTAGAAAACAGCTTGGTTCAGTTGACGGCGTAGCAGAATCCGTAGCACTCACTGGAAAACCTCTCCGTGATGCCCTCAAAGTCATATGGCCTAATATCAATAATGCTGATCTTGAGTCGTTGATTGAGTATGCAGAATCTCTTGTGGACACTGAGCCGGGAGATTCACAATGACTCCCGTATCAACAGCAGTCTCTATTCAGATCAAGGGGGCGGACTACGCCTATCTCATTGATTTACTCGACACACGCATCAAGAGTGAACGGGCCAGAGCGTCGGCTTATCGCTGTCGTGCTGATCGATCAAACGAAATGATCGCACAAGGCAACATGGCTCGTTTGTTCACTCTCCGAAATACAATTGTTGAGAGCTGCCGGATCGAGGTGGATGATGTCTAAGCATCTAACCAAAGCAGCAGAGGAGAGCAATGAGCAGGGCCGCGATGTTCGCGGGCCTGCCTGCTCCCCCTGTGTGTCTTTGCCCGCCCGTCGGTCGTCGTCGGAGTCTCGCCCCTCGCCTGCGAGTGGGGGCGAGACGGAGCGGTGTCCAGAGGGAGGGCAGCCCGCCCGTTGGGAGCCTGAGGAGTCGAGCCCTGAACATTCGGTGGGTATCCATCCCCGCTTTGTAACACCGGGGATAGAAAACCAAAACCGCTCTAATCAAGTCCAAGAGCCGGGTGTGTGGTGCAGGACAGATTGGATCAGATTGGTCGGGGCGGGATCAATGGCAAGCAAGGTGATTCAGCTGCTGGAACAATGGTTCGGCGAGTCTACAGGCTCAAGTCATGGGGTGAAGTTCTTCAAAGAAGGCATCGAATGGTATCCCGTCGTGCTTTATAGCCAAGGCCATTCATCCGAAATCGTGATGGTGGATTTGCAGGGTAGCCGTCTTGCCACGATGGAGCCACTGAAAGCATTGGAGTTAACAGAGCAGGTTCTGATGATGGGCTTTCATTGCACGCGCATCGACCTGGCTGTTGATCATGTGCATCAAGGTGTCGACCTGTACGGCAAAGCGCTCTCGTCATGTGAAGCTGGCGAGTTGTGCTTCATGCGCCGATATTCGCCCGACCCAAAGTTTGATTCCCACGGCAGGCCTCTCCGCAAGTTGCTTAAACTGGGCAAGCGAGATTCCGAAGTCTGCGCACGCATTTACGACAAAGGACTAGAGACCGGCTTGTTGCTCGAAGGTGAATGGGAACGCTTCGAAGTCGAGATCAAAGGCGACCGTGCGCGAGAGGTTTGTTTGTTACTTGTGATCGCATTCGATAAGTTCAATGACCAACTCTGGGAGATCGTCATCGGCTCCGTTGATTTCCGAATTTGCAAAGGCCGAAGCGAACTCAAACGACGACCAAGAGCAGCATGGTGGGCCGAGTTTATCGGACACTCAACACCACAGCGCATCAAGCCGGTGCCTAAGGAATCAAGTTTGGATCAATGGTGCGAGTGGTTTCGTAAGTCAGCGGGCAGGCTGCTGCTGCAACTCGCCGATCTACTTGAACAGTCGCCACAGGAGTTCTTTGAACAACTCATATTTGAGTTAAAACCAGCGGAGAGCATCGTGCATGCGACAGTGGAAACTCGTGAACGAATGTTGTTGCAAAAAACTCAATAATGGGTTTTATTTGTGTTTGGAAAAATGTCGGGCAAATAGGGAGCGGGCGGCATTGAAGTGATATATAAGTGATGGAGAGATTGTTGAAGAGGCATGTATCAGGGGAAGAACATGAATAGGCAGATGATTGGATTTGGTGTGTTGACGGCTGGGGTTTGTGGGAGTGGGGTGCTGGCTCAAGAGGGGTTTGATAATGATCATGGGTACATGCTCATCGGTGATCCGGGGAATCGAGCTACCGAGGGGGATGAAATTGCGTTCCCACTTACATTTCCTATTGGCAATGTAGACCATGAGTTCCGCTTGGCCAAGTTGGAAATGACATTGCGCAAACAGGTCGAGTTTGTCGAAGCGTATTCACCGATCTATTTCAAGAACAATCCAACGCTTTCTCAAGCAAGAAATGAGTTTTCTGGATGGGATCTCGAAGTACGACCAGGAAGCGTCGTACTCACCGGGCGGAGTCTGGATATTGCAGGAACGATGGGCTGGGAGTACGCTGCTCGGTACATCAACTGGTTGCATCACGGCAAAGTGAACGAAGAGTGGGCGTTCGAGACTGGCGTATATGACACTTCAACCTTTGGATGCGTTGAGATTCCTTGTAACTATCCTGCGACGCACACGCCAGAAGCGAGATACTGGATTCCGAGTTTGAATGAGTGGGTGAAAGCGGCCCACTGGGATCCTGATAAGGATGGCGGTGCGGGCGGGTACTGGATTTATCCCAACAGAACAAACGAGGCATTGCGTGCTGAGCTTTTGCCCGAAGACGGCGGGCAGCGGAATGCTGGGCTCGGCACAGAAATATCTTTTCCGCTTGATGTGGGCTCGTTTCCAAGTGAAGCAAGCCCGTGGGGGATACTTGATCTCGCCGGAGGAGAAGCAGAGTGGCTTGAAAATTTTGCGAATGTACCATCCCAAACATCTCATAGGCGAGGGCTCGATGGGACAGATTGGTTGACGACGAGCTATAATTATCCTTATGACCCTTTTTTAGATGATTACGATCAGTGGAACTGGTTTACTGGTAGGGGGGTCTTTACTGCCTTTGGTATACGCATCGCTCGGATGGCCGATGATCCTGCAGATATTGATCAGAACGGTAAGACCAACTGGTTTGATGTTTCTGAGTTTTTGAACCGTTTTCTTGTGGATGATCTCTCTGTGGATTTCCGGGCCGACGGTGTGCTTGACGCGGATGATGTTTTGGTGTTTTTGGGCTTGTTTGAGCAGGTGAAGTAAATTTCTTCGAAGGAATGATATGATAAAGAAAAAGTTTTTTAGTATGTTTTGTACGATTGCCATGTCGCCCCTCGCCGCGATGGCAACACCAGAGGTGTTCAACCCCGACGGTGATTTTGTGGATATTAATCCAGTTCTAGGGCAACCAGATACTTACACAATTGCGTTGGGTGTATTCAATACCCTTGGATTTGCGAGTTTTGTAATCTCAACTGATAATCCAAATGATGTGTTACAATTAGTGGAGATCCTTTTTAACTCAGATTCCGCTGTAAATCCTGATCAATGGGTGGCATTGTCTATTCGCAATCCGCAGAACCCACTTCTTCCAACAGAGTTTGCAAGTATTGGTGATATTATTGCTGATTCAAGGGTCGACACCAGAGTAACTGCAATTAACAACACGGGAGATTTAGGAAGAAATGTGTCCGGTTATAACGGTGTAATTCTCGTGGACAGACTTGGCTCAATGGAGTTGGCTCTGTCGCTGGATGTAAAACGCAACAGGACAACATGTTAAGTAATAGCCCCGCCCGGATTCGAACCGGGGACCGAGCGATTATGAGTCGCGAGCTCTAACCGCTGAGCTACGGGGCCGATGCTTTAATTATATGATCATCGTAGGCGCACAGGACAGTTAGATTTAGAGTTGATCCATCGAAATCAACCCGGTCGCGAGTTCAGTAATCGCGAGTTCTGCTTCTGCGATGTAATCCTTATTCTGCCTATGTGATTCAAGCAATCGGCGGACAAGTGCACTGCCAACGATTGCACCATCAGCTGATTTAATCACTTCGCTGACATGCTCAGGTGTTGAAATACCAAAGCCGCAAGCGATTGGTGTTCTGCTTTTCTTACGAATTTCATTCACACGCGGTGCAATATCTGGGATGGATCGTTGTTCGCCGGTTATCCCTGAGCGTGCAACGAGATAAGCAAACCCTGTTGAAGCGTTGGCGATTTCAATTGCTCGCTCAACAGGGGTAGTGGGGGCGATGAGCAGGGTGAGCGTGAGATTGTGCTCTTTGAACGCTTTGGAATAAGCGGCATTATCATCATGTGGAAGATCCGGGATGATAACGCCATCGAATCCAGCCTCAGAAGCTGTTCTCGCGAAAGCAGCGGGGCCTCCAAGTGCAATAACAATACTCACAGACACCATCGCGACAAGGCCGATCGTGAGTTGATTTCGAACAGATTGGACTTGTTCAAAGATCAACTCTGGTGTGATTCCTCGATCGAGCGCATCATGCATTGCTGCAGCAATGGTTGGACCATCTGCGACCGGATCGGAATAGGGGAATCCAATTTCAACAACCGCAGCGCCCGATGCTTGAAGTGCGGGAAGCAGTTTAACCAGCGAATCAAGCTCTGGTGAACCCGCGCAGAGAAATGGAAGGAGCGCGGGGTGTCCGGATTCCTTGACTTGATCAAATGCATCTATGATTCTGTTCATCGTGTGATCACATCCGTGACGGTTTGAAGACCGTCCGTTAGAATTCGTGGTCCGTCAGCGGTAACAAGCACATCATGCTCATAGTGAACTGAGAGCGAGTTATCCGCAGAATAGATCGGCCAATCGCGTGGTTTCTGAGCAATCTCACTCGTACCGACGCTAATCATTGGTTCTACTGCGACTAGAGAACCAGATTCGATGATCTTCTCTCCGTCAGGCCATTCGTGAGCATACTCTGGTACAACATTTGATATCCAAGGTGGTGTATGGAGTTTTCTGCCATAACCGTGCCCTCCGAGTCCTCGGATGAGATGGAACCCGTATTCATCTTCAACGATCCGTTGAACAGTGCGTGCCCAATCAGACCATTTGTTGCCAGGTTGAAGTTGTTCGATACCCTTTGCAAGTGATTCTTTACCTGAATCTGTCAGTTTTTTCACCTCAGGCGTCATCTCATCAAATACATAAGTCCATGCAGCATCACCCATCCATCCTTTATGTTTCACGCCGATATCGATGCTTAACACATCACCAGACTTGAGTGGGTCGAGATAATACGCTGCAGTCCCGTGGACGACACAGTTATTGACACTCAAGCAAGCTTGTGACGGGAAGGGGGGGAGTCCGCCTGTGCGATATTTATGGAAGCATGATTTGCAACCAAGATCCTCGAGGGTTTCGAATACGAATCGATCAATCTGTGCCAGTGTAACTCCTTTATGGAGAAACTCGGCGATACGATGGTGCGTCTCCACAACTTTTTGAGCTGAGGTGTACGCTGCGTCGACATCATTATGGGATTTTACCGCGGTTTTCATAAGGTTGGATTGTAGGATATGACCATCTTGTGTTCCTTTCAAAGCGATGCATTCATGAGAAGAATCAGCTATATCGGGTTCAAGGATCTGTCATGAAAATCATTCTCGTGGTGAATCCAAAGTCAGGAAGAGGAACCGGGCACAAACTCTGTGTCGAACTGGGTAACGAACTTCGATTTCGTGGGCACGACATTGAAGTTGTAAGAATCGGCTCAGAATCTATCGTGGGAGACATATTCGTCGCACGAATAGAATCCGCTCATCGAATCGTCGTGATCGGTGGTGACGGAACCGTCCATCATCTTCTCCCAGTGTTATCAGGTCTAGAAACTCCGATGTATCATTTGGGAACTGGAACTGCCAACTTGATCGCCCATGAGTTTGGGATGTCTAAAAACCCCAAGATTGTCGCGGATCATTTGGAGGAGAATGTAGAGCCATTTTTCGCCGATTTGCCGACATGCAATGGAATCCCATTTCTGTTAATGGTTTCGCTCGGAATCGATGCATCAGTGATCCATCGACTCGAAAAAATCAGTTCAAAGAAGCGGGGATATCGATCGTATTTCAAACCTGTTTTACAAGAGTTACGCTCTCCACGAATAGGCCGAACTTCTCTAAGCACAAACAATGACGAACACTTTGAAATTCAGCAGCAAACCGTGGTCATATCGAACTGCAAATCCTACGGCGGCGGATTCAATCCATCTCCAAAGGCCAAGCCCAATGATCAGAAACTTCATGTTGCAATCATTCCGATGAAAACTTCTATCGGTGCATTTTTTCAGTTTGTTTTTCTCAAACTGAAACTCTCAGAGTTGATGGGAGTTCAACACGATATCTGCAATCAAATCTCCGTAGTGACTGAAGATACGGTTTATGTGCAGGTAGATGGTGAACAAGCCAGTAGTATCCCCGGTTTAGCAGATGGTAAACTTGTTCCTGGGAATGAACTTAAGATATCTTCATCAACAGCACTCAAGCTCGCGATTCATGTTCCGAATACCCATGAATAAGTCAAAGAACAGACTCCATGCCTTAGGTCCGATAATGTATCTTCTGTTAAATAGATATGGGTCCATATTCTCTTCCATGCAATCATATCGATCTCGATAACAAATCAGTTTGAATACTCATCAACTATTGTAGAGCAGATGAGTCATTTTTTAATAAATCAATGTGAATGGACGACTAAACTGGCTAGCTCGAGAGGTCGGGATACAAAGGCAGCATATGGACAAACCGCATAATCCTGAACCACCAATATCAAACGATAATCGAAAAGAATTACGATCAAACTCTCTCAACAACTGTGACCAAGAAGCCATGGTTGGGCAACCTACTCTGGCTCAGCCAGTATTGATCACTGCACCAAAAAATCTGGACGATGGAAAGTTTCGCTCAGGGAAACTCAAAGGCCTCACGATGGGTGCCGCCATCTTTGTGCTTGCTTGGCCTGTTGTGCTTGAATCATTCTTGAACTCACTTGTAGGACTCGTCGACACAAAGCTCTCTGCGTCTCTCACTCATGGCGAAGCCGCGACGGACGCGATCGGTGGAGCAAGCTACATTATGTGGCTCATCGGCCTTGTCATCATGGCCATCGGTGTTGGTGCTACTGCATTAATTGCTCGATCTGTAGGAAAAGGACGCATCGGTGTTGCCAATGTTGTGCTTGGACAGACGCTCACAATGGCCTTGATTTCAGGATTCATAGTCGGCGCAATCGTGTATTTTCTTGCATCTCCGATCACTGGATTACTCAACATGACGCCTCAAGCTGCGGAGTTTTTCAATGATTATATGAAGATCATCGCCCTTGGGGTCCCTGCTGCTTCGGTGCTCTTTGCGATGATCGCTTGTTCGCGTGGTGCAGGAGATTCCATGTCTCCATTGAAGGCAATGATCGCACGAAACATCGTGAATATCGCTGTTAGTTGGTTGTTCTCAGGGGTGACGATCGCTGGGATGACCAGTCCCTTAGGCCTCAATTGGGGCGTCAAAGGTATCGCATTCGGTACGGTCATCGGCGATATCGTTGGTGCATTGATGATTCTCTCGATGGCCATGAGCGGCAAATGGTCAATTCGTCTGAAACTTCGACGAATGAAGATCCATACGATCATGCTTGCTCGTCTCGTGCGTCTTGGAATTCCCAACTTCTTTGAGACATTCGGGCTCTGGATCGGCAACTTCTTTATCATCGCATTCGTCGGATTGCTAGCTCGTCAAACCGCGACTGACGGCTTACTCGGTGCCCATATCATCGGTATTCGTATCGAAGCATTTAGTTTTATGCCAGGGTTCGGAATGGGGATCGCAGCAGCAACCCTCGCAGGGCAATACCTCGGGATGGGGCGTGCTGATCTAGCAAAGAAAGCGGTTTTCCGATGCACACTCATCGCGGTTCTCATCATGGGAACCATGGGTATTGGATTCATCGTCTTTTCCAAACAAATCACCGGCATGCTTTCAACTCAACCTGCGCATTTAGAGATGGTTCCCCCACTGCTCATTGTGTGCGGAATTGTGCAAATTCCATTTGCTATTGGAATCGTCTTTCGATCCGCGATGCGTGGTGCTGGTGATGTGAAATGGGTTCTGGGACTGACATGGTTCTGTACCTATGCGCTGCGATTGCCGTTGGCATATTTCATCTCAGGTGTAGATATACCAATCCCAGAATGGATGGGAGGCGGGTTGATCACCAATCCGCGCATCGGGGAATCATGGTTCGGTATTCAACCTGGACTCACCGGGATGTGGATCGCGTTGTGCTTTGAGATGTTCCTGAGAGGATGCATATTCTCCGCTCGGTTCTTCTTTGGCGGCTGGCGTGACGCAAAGGTTTAAACAACCTACAGCAGATCGGTTCTGATTCTCGATAAGTGATCCATCTGTTTGATATGTACAAAAACAAGAACCCCGAAGCCGGAGCTTCGGGGTTCATTGAGTTTGCATTGTCGATCTGTATCTAAGATTCAGATCTTCAAATCATCAAGCTTCGATTATGGACATCCGTCGCCGAATTCGCCGAGGAATGCGGAAACATCGAAGAAGTTGAATACTCCGAATGGTTCTGCAAGGTCAGCTGCTGGTTCCATAGCACCGAATGCACCGAGGAATGCGGAAACATCGAAGAAGTTATGAGTATCGTAAGGCTCAGCAAGGTCAGCTGCATCACAACCAAGCATGGTTGGGTTTGATGGGCCGAAGAGCTGATGCTCGAAACCGGTTGATGGGTTGTACTGACCGTTTTCATCAGCTACACATGCGAGACCACCAAAGAAGAAGGTGCCGATGTGAGTGAATGAACCGTCGAAGAGTGCGAATGCATCTTCGTAACCAGTACCAGCATCAGTTGGAGCAGTATCGATTTCCCATGTCCAAGTGGTGTCGCCGTTATCAACAGCGGTACCTTCTGGAACTGCAAAGCTCATACCGATGGTCTTCATTGAGTCAGCGATATCGCCGTCAAGAGTTCCGTCGGAATCGAGGTCTGCTGTACCAGGCTGGAAGAAGCGAACTGACCAGCCCCAGTCAGCGAGACCGTCAAGGTCAAGGTCGCCGTCTGGGTTGCCGTCGAAGTCACGGTCAACAGTTGGGTTACCATTACCGTCGGTTGAGGTGTCACCGATCGAAACGCCGTCGCCGATACCATCTGAGTCGATGTCAACATCGTTGTTACCGAAGAGCGTGCCTTGGAGGTCGCCGTCGGAATCGCCGAGTTCGAATACGAGTGATGTACCAGTGAATGTTGCCGCAAGGTCAACATCAGCGGTGTAACCAGCAAGTGTGTTCAACGGATCGTCAGGATCAGTTGTTCCTGAAGTATCACCTGGAAGATCAGTGAAGATGAATGAGATGATTGGAAGACGAGTCGAGTTGTTGAGAACGCGACCGTTTTCTGAGTCCCAGTATGTCCACTGTCCAGCAAGACCTACTACACCGTCACCGAGACCATCTGAGTCGGTGTCGACATCGTCATGGTCGGTTACCCAGTCAAGGTGAACACAGTCAACGACTGTGTCAGCTGGCAAATCGCCCCACTGCATCGATGTAGCATCGGTTGCGAGTGAAGTTGTACCTGAGTTGTCATCAAGACCAAAGAAGTATGATGTTGAGAAACCCTGAGCAGCACACATGTTTGCAACGCGTGATGACCAGATTGGACCACTCACGCCGTTGTCTACAGGTGCTGTTTGGCCGTCACCGAGAAGGGTAACGACTTTTTCGCCTGATGCGATGTTGAAGTAGATATGAGCTACTTTTTTCACCGTCGTGCTTGATGGTGAGAGTTCTGTTGGTGTGTTTGCTGCGACTGACGCACCGGCAAGACCGGCAACCAGGGCAACACTTAATGCACTCTTCGCTTTCATGGAAAAGCTCCTCTTTTTTGTTGTTATTGAAACAGTTAAAACCACAACTCGATATTGATGTCCAGAGTGGACATCAAGAAACGAACAAAATGAGACTTATACAAGCAAAGCTCGATAAGTCTTCAACATAAATCTGTACCGCGTTGGGTTCTCTCTCCCCTAGAGATCTGTGAGATAAACCTTCATAGAAGAGTTATCAGAAAAAAAACACAAATCTCGGCGGCACTCTCCCCGAAGGAGAGTTTGCTTTGCATTATGAAATGGATTCATAATCACATTGCTGATTCCGTATCACTACGGTACCTATACGAATATACCTCAATCAAGATCCCATGCAAGGGGAGAACTGCGGAAAATGCAGAGAATTTCCCAATTGGTGTTATTATCGTACTCTATTACAGTTTTAAAGTACGGGGCATGTATGGGTTTGCGCTCTTAGCAAACACTAGGTAAGCTGTGTCCTGCATCGCTGCACGGATTCAACGAAATCTAGAAAGAACTGGTGGGCATCATGAGGACCCGGTGAAGCTTCTGGATGAAACTGGACTGCAGCGATCGGTCGAGATGCATGCCGGAACCCGGCAACCGAGTGATCATTCAGGTGAATATGCGTAATAACACCCCCTGCTTGGAGGAGTGCTTCTCTGTCGACAGCAAATCCATGATTCTGGCTCGTAATCTGGATTCGACCGCTTTCAAGTTCATGGACGGGGTGATTGGCACCCCGATGACCGAAGGGGAGTTTGTAAGTGGTTGCACCGATCGCCAGTGAAAGCAGCTGATGCCCGAGACAGATGCCGTAGATTGGGAAGTTCGACAGAGCATCATTCCCAATGAGTTCTTTCAATGTTTGCGTAACTTGCTCTACTGCGGATGGATCCCCGGGACCATTTGAAAGGAACAGAGCATGCGCCTGATCACTCTGGATCAATGATACAATTTCCTGTGATGTCGTCGCCTGTGGAATGATCTGGACTTTGCATCCCATCTCTGCAAGACATCGAGCGATGTTCGATTTGAGTCCAAAGTCCATCACAAGGACGATTGGTGAGGATTCTTGAGGGTTCTGAGTCCCCCACTCTCCACGATCAAGAGTCCATTCGTGTGCCTGTAGGCAACCCGCAACTTGAGCAAGGTTCTGCCCGGACATCGATTGTGCTTTTTTGGCGAGTTCAAGGAGTTCAATATCCGTTATATCTGTACGATCAGTGAGGACGCCTTGAACAGATTCAGTCGATCTGAGCACTCTGGTCAGTGATCGAGTGTCGATTTGTGCGATTCCAAGAATACCAGACTCGGCAAGATACTCATGCAGAGATTGGTTCCCGCGGTAGTTTGACCATTGCTTGGTGTATTCATGGATCGCGAATCCCGCGACCTGTACACTGGTGGATTCGGTATCACTCGGGTTTGTCCCTGTATTCCCCATCATCGGTTGGGTCTGGACAAGAATTTGCCCCCTATAGGATGGGTCAGTCAACGATTCCTGATACCCGGTCATCGAAGTGTTAAAGACCACTTCTCCGGTTGCGATGATATCTTGCCCAATTGCGCCAAAGCCAGCACCGGTAAAGATGGTTCCTGTAGAAAGAGCAAGTCGTATGGGGTGATCTATGTTTTTGTCATGCATAATGGTTTACAGTATATCTCTATGGATCTGTTTCCACACCAACTTGAGCAAGACGACACCAAAGTTTCGACAGAGGGATACGAAGATTGCATCTTTGCCCGAGTTGCGATCGAACGAGGGATCGATCGTATGGGCGGATTGACCTATATTGGAGATCAACATACACAAGTCGGTCAACGCGTGGTTGTTCCCGTTGGGAGAGGTAACACACCAACAGGAGGGGTTGTCATCGAGATCGGGGACATGGATTTGCTCGACGGGTTTGATCCTAAAAAGGTGAAATCTATCCGAGAATCAACATCGACAATTTTGCCAACCTCCCTTGTTGAACTGGCAAAGTGGATGTCAACCTATTACATGTGTCCACTGGGGATGGTGTTCTCTTCAATGATTCCCGCTGCGGTAAAAGCCAAGACTGGATTACGAAAAAAGAAGCGCTTACAACGAACTGTGGATGCGGATGCGGAAGAGTTGATTTCGGATCTGACTCCCAAAGCAAAGGATGCTTGGAAGAAAATTCGGGCGATGGATTCATCGCAGTTCCCAATCGATCCAAAGTTGCTTGCAAGCAGAATCGAGCACAAATCAGTGGGCGCGATCAACAAGCTCGTCGCTGCGGGGATACTGGAAGAGATAGAAGTTGAAGTTTTTTCTACCCCTAAGCAGTTTGAACTCCTTGATGCAGGTGAATCGGGGACACACGAACTTACTCAATTGCAAGCTACGGTAGTATCTGGGATTGGTGAAACCATCGGGTCATTTTCGCCGCACCTATTGTTCGGGGTTACCGGATCTGGAAAAACCGAAGTCTATATCAAACTCATTGAACAAGTGTTAGCAGAGGGCAAGCAGGCAATTGTCCTGGTTCCCGAAATTGCACTGACCCCTCAAACTGCAGGACGATTCGTGAACTGCTTTGCAGACTATGGCGTCGCGGTCTTACACTCGGGGCTCACACGATCTGTTCGGAATCAGCAATGGGCACTTCTATCGGGTGGCCATGCACGCGTGGTGGTCGGCGCCCGATCCGCGGTGTTTGCACCCATGGAAAATGTCGGGATCATCATCGTTGATGAAGAACACGATGGGTCGTATAAACAAGACCAACTCCCTCGATATAACGCAAGAGATGCAGCTGTTAAACGAGGGCAAGTCGAACAATGCCCGGTGGTTCTTGGATCAGCAACCCCATCGCTTGAGAGCTGGTCTAATGCACGAGCCAAACGCTATAGATTATGGTCCATGCCTGAACGAGTCGGTGGTGGGCAAATGCCTCAGGTTCGAATGGTGAACATGGCCATTGATGAAGAGCGGATGAAACCCAAACCCGATGGGAACAAAGCTCGTTCTGAATATACGATCGGCAGATCACTTGGCAATGAACTTGAGCAGTGCTTAAAAGCAGGAAACCAAGCTATCCTTCTGCTCAACCGGCGGGGCTTTGCATCGGTTGTCGTGAGCACCGACAAAAAATGCGGATGGAAACTCGAATGTGATCAATGTGATTCAACAATGGTTGTACATCGCGGATCAGTTCGGACCCAAGGCGGACGAAGATTCGTTCGATGTCATCACTGTCAAAGTGAACAACTGATTCCGAAGAGTTGCCCGATGACTGGAAAACCAGTGATCGAACTTGGTGTCGGTACACAGCGCGTCGAAGAAGAAATTGTTGAACGATTTGGTGAACGACTCGGGCTTGTGCTCGGTGACACTTTCGAGCGAGTTGATGCGGATACGATGAAACACGCGAGAGATTACTTCGATGTGCTCGAACGATTTGCAAGCGGAAAACTCAAACTACTACTCGGAACCCAGATGATATCGAAGGGGTTAGATTTCCCAAATGTCTCGCTCGTTGGTGTGTTGAGTGCAGACACAGCATTGTACTTACCAGATTTTCGAGCTGAAGAACGGACCTATCAGCTTGTGTCACAGGTTGCAGGGCGTGCCGGCCGGGGGAGTGTGCCCGGAAGGGTTGTTGTCCAAACTCTGAATCCAGGTTCTGCAGCAATCACGCGAGCTGCTCGCCATGATTACCCAGGGTTTGCCAATGATGAACTCAATACCAGACGAATCGCGGGCTTGCCTCCGGTTGCTCGGATGGTTCGATTAGTGATCAGAGATGAGCACAATGATGTTGCTCACAAACATGCATCAATACTGGGTGATCAACTCAGATCGGTCGCCGATACTTGCGTTCAAATTGTAGGACCTATGCCTTGTTCGATCACAAGGATCGCCAATCGCTATCGTTGGTGTATCGAGATGCTTTCTCCCACCCCCAAGCCTATGCAAGATGCAATGGCGCATTTGCGAGCACATGGGTTGCTCAAGAGTGATTCAAGAACCGCGATCGATGTCGATCCGATTTGGTTGATGTGAATGTTGGTGGATCTATTGCGGCTTTTCTTGTGTATCAACTGAATCCACAGATTCTTGTTCTGCTTCAACGCGAGTTTTCACAATACGTATACGAATTGTTGTATGAATTTCAGGCAAGAGTTCATTGTTGGCAATCCAAACTGGTTCATCGATGTCCGCTTGAGGTGAGAGTGACCAAGTTGGCGAAATGACTTCATCACCAAAGGGTGTCAATGATATTAAAGTACCCGATTGATCCGCTGCATACCTTGAGTTGATAAACGACGAGCCCGCAAAGACCAAACTTGGTCGATGATCATCCTCGAGCAAGGTGTCTCGTGTATGCAGATCGATCACAAGCGATTCAATCGGTAGATACTCGGGTTCCGCATCTTTATCTACAACAAGCGAGTACAACACCTGAAGTTGATCCCCGGTTGCATTTGTTGTGGTGTGATTATTAGATTGAGTCCCCCAACTGATCGGTTCGCCAGAGTTGAATCCAGCAGCGAGCAGCGCCCCATGGAGAGATGAAGGTTGTATGTCTGCAACAAAGAGTGCTTCATGTTCTCTTGAATCGGGGGCGGTGACAAACATTTCTAGATAGACATCCGGTGATTCTGGATGATGACAATCGATGGATACTTTGGCTTCAAACTCAACCATTCCCTGAGAAACGTAGATGCCGGGGAGGAGTTCTGTAGGCTCAGTGGTTACTGCTGGTGGTGTGAACAGAATTATTGAAGTTACAAGTTGGACAAACATGAATCGGTTCCTGTCAACATGCGAGCGAGTTTTTCGAACTCTTCGCCGCGTTGTTCGTAGTTATCGTATTGATCCCACGATGCACATCCCGGTGAGAGTAAGACAATATCACCCGGAGTTACGCGTTCAATGACGGCTTCCATTGCCTGCTGGAGTGTGTGGCAGGTAATCGAGTATTCCTTTGATGCGTCAGTTATCGATTGTGCAGTGGCGCCAATTGTGTAAGTTCCTCCAAGATCTTTCGCACATTGAGCAATGACTGAGAGATCAGACCCCTTGTCATATCCGCCGCAGATAAGATGTATTGCACGCTTGGGTGATTGTTCAGCAATTGATTCGATGGCGAGAACTGTTGCTTGAGGGATCGTTGATTTAGAGTCGTTATAGAACTTCAAACTCTCTGTTTCATGGCACAAATTGAGCCTGTGCGGTAATCCTGTAAATCTGCGTACAGCTTGTACATACTCCGTTGTAAGCTCTTCTGATGACTTGGTGATTGCTGATACTGCTACAACTGCCATGCTTGCATTGATCGCATTATGTTGACCCGGAAGCAGACAATCACGGATCGCATGTTCATCATGAATGACATGAACCATTGAACGGAGATGTTTGCCCCATTCTTCAAGTGATTGGTTCAGAACTGCGATCGAATGTTCAGGAAGAATATTGAGCAGGCATTGTTTCGATGCTTTATAATGATCTTCCTCACCGTGCCAATCGATATGATTTGGCGAATAATTTGTCAAGCAAGCTACAGCGGGCGCGATTACTGGATGTGCATTTTCTTTACGTCCCCAAAGCCAATAGATCATGGCACTTGAAAGTTCTAGTACAATATAAGAGTCTGGTGTGATACATTGTATCGCTGATAAAAGTGATCCACCGATATTGCCGCCGAGGATCGCATGATGACCAGTGGATTGAAGAATCGCATGTGTCATAGCACTGGTCGTACTTTTACCGGCAGATCCAGTGATCGCAACGATTCGTGATGGGTCGAGTTGTCGATAGACGATTTCAATCTCAGTGGTGAGATCAATATTGCGTGATTCCGCTTCACGAACAAACTGGTTATTCCACGGTTGAGGGACCGCGGGGTTAACAACAAGAACATCAGCATTATCTAAATGGGAGTTGCTATGAGGACCAACTTGTATTTCTAGCCTATTCGTAGAAAGTAGATCTCTGAGCTCTGCTATAGAAGACCTTAATGTTTCGAGATTCGCAGTATCAGTGACAAGCACATCTGCACCGGATTCAATCAACCAGCGTGTAATCCCGACTCCGCCACCGAATCGACCAAGCCCCATGACAACGACACGCTTACCTTTATACGCATTGGGACTTTGGGAATAACTATACATCAATCCCATTACCTTTCTAGGCGGAGAGTGATTGTGTCTTGTGTTTGATCCATCCGAATGGTGGAAAAGGTGACTCTTGAACCGGTAAGTATGCCTTCATCTGCCAGAAGGACAAAGAATGAAAAGTAGTCATCAAATGATTTGCCGTTGATCGCAGTGATTACATCACCTTGTTTGAATCCTGCATTTTCTCCAGGAAAACCAGGCCAAACTGTTCGGACGAGCACTCCAGTATCCCAAGGTTGTATAGACATTCCAAGTTGAACCATAATCGGTTCGAGTATCCGCCTTGCAAGAACTTCCGCCTTCATTTCTCCAAGTGTCACTGGCAGATTGATTAGACGTTGATCTCGATAGATCTCAACGGATATGGTGTCACCAGGTCTTCCTGAACTGATTAAAGAAGAAAGCGATTCAGCATTCAGTGCCGGCGAGCCCTGGATAGAAACTATGACATCGTTCATTTCTATACCAGCATCATAAGATGGACCATCCACCTCAACGCTTGTAACCAGTATCCCACTCATACTTGATCCATCATCGAGAGTGAAGTTAATCCGTTCAGACGGGTCGGAATCATACCGTATTCCCAGATAACCTCTAGATACTTTGCCGTATTGAATTATTTGATTAACGATCGGTTCAATAGTGCCAAGAGGGATTGCAAATGAAATCCCGGCACTATCACTTTGTGATTCCTCTGGTGATTGCCCAACCGATCGAGAAGTTGCGATGGCAACATTCATCCCAATGATGTGCCCATCGGAGTTCACGAGCGGCCCACCGGAGTTGCCAGGATTGACTGCTGCATCAGTTTGTATGTAGTTCGTGTACCCACCCGTTACATTCGACCCCCCTGCTTCTCGACCAAGCCCTGAAACAATGCCTTCAGACATCGAGAACTTAAATCCAAAGGGTGAACCGAATGCGTACACCCTTTCGCCTGTTCTTGGCAAACGGGCATTCGCTCTACGAGCAGAGAAATATGTGTTACCTTGCTCTGCCTGGATCACAGCGATATCGGTGTATGGATCGATGCCAATCACTTTGCCTGAGACAACCTTGCCTGTTGAAAACTCAATCGAAACATCTTCGGTGGATTGAACGACATGTGCGTTGGTCACGATGTGTCCTGAGGTATCATAAACCCACCCTGCACCGGTTGAAAGGGATGATTGTGTAGGTAAAAGTTCAGATTGTTCACGCCTAGTTTCAATATGTACAACGCTTGGTTCGATCGAATCTGCAATAGCTGATGTTGCACGATCAATTCGACGGAGGATGTCATCTTGGGCGAGCACGCCGCGAGCGAGGGTGATCTTTGCGTTTTGTTGTGCATACGCATATCGTTCGATGATCTGTGGAACAGCGAAAAGCGATACGATCACGCAAAGTAGCACGACGATTGCGGGCGCATAGGATGCAAATTTTTTCATGATTCGAACCCTTTGGGTGAACGAGATGTTTGTCTCGTACTTAGAAATACTTCACCAATGGATCAATCGACATGGGCAACCCGGTGCCTTGAGCATTGATCGTATTAATTCGTAGGCTGATGATCTTGTGGAAGCTCTGATGGTGAAAGTTTTTCAAATTCGCCATCTCGCATGGTGTATGCCTGGCCACCGATTGTTCCGCTGCGGACTCTTTTGACCCATTCTTGTCCCGCTGCTTTTAATCGCGGACCGAATGTCTCAACTGCCTGTGCAAATCTTGGAGGCTGATCCGTTAGTCCCAGCAGATCGTTCACCACAAGGATTTGACCGTCGCAACCTGTTCCTGCGCCAATACCGATGACCGGGATACTTACAGCCTTCATGACCGCTTGTGTGACTTGTTCGGGAACTGCTTCGATCAATAGGAGTACAGATCCTGCTTCTTCGAGTGCTTTGGCATCTCGTACCACCTGAGTCAGTTGGTCTGCGGTGCGTCCCGCAGCCATCGGCCCGCCGGTGATAGAACTTGTTTGAGGTTTACACCCAATATGGGCGCAGATTGGAATACCTGCTCGTGTCATGTGTGCAACAAGGGGAGCAAAAGTTTCATCAGATTCAAGTTTGATGACATCCGCATTCCCTTGTTTCATGAACCGGGCAGCATTTGACATTGCCGTTTCCACGGATGTGTGGTAACTCATGAACGGCATGTCGGCCATGATCAGTGTCCGAGGTGCCCCTCGCTTTATAGCCGCCGTGATCTCGATCGCGAAATCAATCGGCATGTCGATGGTGCGGTCGTACCCAAGGACGACTTGTGCTGCAGAATCGCCTGCCAGAAGCACATGAACCCCCGCTCTTTCGAGCCATCGAGCGGATGTCGCGTCATAGCAAGCAAGGCAAGCGAACGGTTCCGCTTTGCGTTTCATCCGCTTGAGGGTCTTCAGAGTGACAGGTTCAGCAGGATGTGCTTCGGAAGTACTGGATACGCTTGGATTTGTGGGAGATATGCTCACGCTTGAAGTATAGCGTCAGGTCTGTGTAGGTGAATATGGAGATTGGTTTTTCAACCGAAAAATGACGCTACAGATCATCAATATCAGGTTTATGGTCTAGTGTCAGAACCGGAGCATGCAGTGAATACATCAACAAATACATTGCCAACACCAGATTTAAGTGATTCCCAGATAATGGGTGCGGTTTGCGGCTTAAGGCCTTGCCGACGCGGTGGGTTAAAGCTCGAATTGGAACACATCCAAACGAAAAAAATCGTTCACAACTACGGGCACGGCGGATGCGGCGTCACCATATCATTTGGAACTGCTCATATTGCCTCTGATATCGTTGATCAAGTTTCTTCTTCAGAAGATCAAATTGCAGTTCTTGGTGCAGGAGTCGTGGGCTTGACCACCGCGGGGGAACTGCTCAAACGAGGGTATCGTGTATCAATATATGCGGATAAAGTAGCCAACGAAACCACCAGCGCGATCGCAGGAGCTCTTTGGCTCCCTGTGGGGATTGAGTTCGGTGATACACCTGCTCAGACTCGCAGAATGATTGATATTTTAGAGCGATCACAAAGTGTATTTCGTTCACTCGATTCGAATCGCTATGGAATTGAGAACCTCCCGATTTATGAGCCCGCGACGAGTAATACTGAGAGCTATCTCTTCGAGAACGGCCTGATTGCTCCGCCTACACCGATCGATTCTTTTCCCTTTGAGTGCATTGCCGAACCAGGCAGGATGTTCACAACCGAGTTCATCCATACCAATCGGTTTCTTGATTCCATCTGTGATGATGTAATCAACCTAGGTGGGCAGTTTCACAAGCATAAGTTTGAGACCAAAGATCAAGTTCTAGAGATTGATGAAACAGTGATTGTGAACTGTTTGGCACTCGGTTCTCGGAAGCTTTTCGCAGATGACGCGGTGTATGCTGCACGAGGGGTACTTGTACATTTACAGCCTCAAAATTTAGGGTATGCAGTCCATGATGGATATAAATATATGTTCCCCCGTGAGAACGCGCTCGTTCTTGGCGGTTGCTTTGAGGAAGATGCGTGGGATGACCAACCGAATCAAGCAATGATTGATGAGATTTTGAATCATCATCGTCGATTCTTCGGTCAACTTGAGCACATTTAGGCACTATACACGCGTACACTCTCTGTCCATGCCAGTACTCACCGGAACCAACTTGAAACTCTCTTATGGCGAAGTAGAAATCCTCAAAGGGATGTCCTTTACCGTAGAACCCGATGAAAAAATTGGCGTGGTAGGACGCAATGGATCTGGGAAAAGCACCCTCCTCAAAGTGCTCAGTGGATTGATCAAACAAGATGAGGGAACGGTTGTTGTACAACAAGGATCACGGGTTGGCTATCTCCATCAAAACCATGATCTCAAGATGAATGACACGCTTGTTGAAGCTGCTGCCAGAGCATTCGAGATCGTAGAAAAGTTGCATGCAGAGCTCGAAGTTGTCTATGAACAAATGGCTGACGCGCAAGATGAGCAACTTCAGAAACTACTCAACGAGCAAATCAGATTAGATAAAGCAATTGAAAATGCTGGGGGATATGCAAACGACCACAAGGTTGAACAGATACTCCATGGACTTGGTTTCACTGATTCTCAGTTCGAAATCAAAGTGAAAGATCTCTCCGGCGGACAAAAAGCACGCGTTGCACTCGCCAAACTTCTGCTTGAAAACCCAACAGTGCTCTTGCTTGATGAGCCGACCAATCACCTTGATGTTGCAGGGCGTGAATGGCTTGAAGAGTTTTTGCGTGATACATATCAAGGCGCCGTTGTGTTGATTTCTCATGATCGCTATTTGCTCGATAAAGTTGTCAAACGAATCGTGGAGGTTGAAGACGGTCGGCTGGTTGAATATCCAGGCAACTACGCTGCATTCCGCAAACAACGCGTCGAGCGCCGTGTCACCATGCTTCGAGCATACGAAAAACAACAAGAGGTATTCAAACGCGAAGAAGCGTTTATCCGCCAGTTCAAAGCGGGACAACGAGCCAAGCAAGCAAAGGGGCGCGAATCTCGACTAGACCGGGAAAAACTATCCGCACTTGAAAGACCGGTTGAACTCGATGATATGAAACTGAGTCTCCCCAAAGCTGAACGGACCGGCGACATCGTCGTATCAGCTCGTGAAATTTCTAAGTCTTATCCTGCGACCGATGGGAGCACAAAGGTTCTCTTTCACGACCTTACATTCCATATCGAACGAGGACAACGCTGGGGAATCATTGGACCAAACGGTGCAGGGAAAACGACACTTGTAAGATGCTTGCTCGAAGAACAAGAAATTGACAGCGGAAAAACAAAGCTTGGGTCAAAGCTCGCTGTTGGACATTTCAATCAAACTCATGAAGGGCTCGACCCGGATATCACCGTGTATCGTCATATCCAAAATACCATCCGCAAGGAAACTGATGAACGAGTGATGATGAGCGAACAAGACGCCCGAAACCTCGCGGGCGCATTCATGTTCTCTGGGAGAGACCAAGAGAAACAAATCGGTGTTATGTCAGGCGGGGAGCAAGCCCGAGCGGTGCTCGCAGCTTTGCTCGCAAGCGCTAAAAATGTATTGGTGCTTGACGAACCAACAAACCATTTAGATATACAAGCATCCGAAAGACTTGAAAAGACAATTGCCCGAACACATGAGAACCCGAAAACCGGTGAAAAAACCGAAGGTGATTTCGAAGGAACAATCATCGTGATCTCACATGACCGTGCATTGATAGATGCAGTCTGTGATCACATATTGGTACTCGATGGAAACGGGAATGCTGAAGTATTCGCAGGGACCTACACCGATTGGAAGCTTTCCAAAAATACCGAGAAGGGTGCGTTTGTTCCTACCAAGCAAGCCAGACCAGTTCCTGTGATAAAGCAGGAAGCTCCTGTTTGTAAGCCTGCCATATCACAAGAGAAAAACAGATTCTCATGGATGTCGATTGATAAGATCGACGAGCAACTCAAGGCACATGAGATCGAGCTCAAACGAATCGATGCCGAACTCGGCGATTCGGATGTATGGAACGATTTTGAACGAGCAAACAAACTCACCGAACGTAGAGATATCATCAAGATTGAGCTTGGTGAACTTGAAACGGAATGGCTCAACAAATCGAGCTAGTTCGAGGAATGTTCGAGTACCTTTCGAATTTTTTCAACTGCTTCACCCATTGATACTTCTGCGGTACGCTTCGATTTCTTCATTGCACTCTTCCATGCAAATGGCGCAGGCAAGACAGTTAATGGCAAATACCAGTACCAAGTTTGAATGCCTGTATTGGCAACAAATCGTTCGTACCATTGAAAAGAACTCAAGAACACATCAGTCAATGGCAGCCCAGGCCATATAGAAACGATCAACAGAATGCCAAAGATTACGGGCATTGTTGTCAGGAGCTTGGGTGTAAATATCAAACGATTGTCTTCATGGGTGAGAATGAGTTTAGAATCAAACGGTGTACCATGAGCGGCAACTTCTGCTATACCTTCGGAAACATCACCCTGATAACCTGGCAACTTGCCTTTTTTAGACATCTTGGAGAGTGCATCTTTAATTGTCTGCGTGCTCAATCCAGTTTGAATCGTGTTCTTGATATTATGAGATGTTTGATTCAACATTTGCTCCTGAAAATAAGCATAATCGGTACAATCGATAGTTCGGCCCGATAGGGCATGAGACTTGACCAAACTTGGTCCACAGATTGCATGACTCACTCTATGCAAACACAAAATCTAATACTGAATGAATTTGGCAAGAATCCGTTGACAATGGGCAACATGCAACATCCGATGTTGCGTGAAATGGACAATGATGATAGCAAACTGGTACAAACAGTACACATGGATCAAACCGATCCGCGTTGGCAGTTTGCTGCTCGTGTTCAAATGACACTGGGTTGTCACAACAGGATTCAATCCATCGGTCAATACGAAGCATTGGTAGAAGCTGCGTCAAAATCCAACATATCTGGAATTCATGCGCGATCAATGATCGCGATGGTCGAAGATGCCCAAGCTCGGGGTGGGCTCGATTATCTAGTTATGGAAGAGTTAATGAGTATTCCCGTACCGAATGAGAATCCGAGTTCATTGCCTGAGCGACTGAATTGGATGACCTTTGGCGTACTCTTTCTCTGGGCATTTGTCATCGCTGGAATGATGCAGTTCGTATAAAAACGCCGCCCGAAAACCGGACGGCGTGGATTGTTTTTTTCAATCAGTTGAATTTATTCGATATCTTTGCCTTCGACAACATCACTTATTGGTGGAGCATCGTGCGGAGTGTCTTCTCCTGCTTTCATCCTTCGGAAATAGTCATGATATGCACTCATTGATTTCGCAGCAAAGATCCACATAATAGGGATATTCGCAACGAGCATGACTCCAAGACCCAATGTTGTCCACATATCAAGTTCATGATCTGTGGCAATGAATGCCTTCTTTTCAGGACCGAATAATGGCATTGCAAGAATAGTGGTAAGCAAGATGAGCAATGCGTATATGATTTTGTAGATGAAAGCAGCGTTCTTGGCGAACTTGTCCCCCATATTCCCAACGAAGTAATAGATTCCTTGCTCGCCGTAGTACGACCAAGAGATCATCGTTGAAATCGCAAAGAGCCAAGCCGCGATGGAAACAAGCCATTTACCTAGCCCTGGAAACTGTCGATCGAATGCGTATGCAGTCAATGATGCACCTGCATACTCGCCATAAATACCAAGGTCTACCGTGCCATCTTCGTGTTCACGAAGCACTGGAACTTGTTGCGAATCAAGTGTTCCCCAATTGGCACTCCATACATCGGAATCATCACGACTGACTAGACCAGATATCTTTCTGAGGTTTCGTCCGGTGTCGGTGTTTTCGTCAGCTGCAACAATGAAGAATACAACTTCGCCGTCACGCCATCCTGAGTTGTGCTCAGGACTCTGTCTGATCCGTCTCGCATCTGCGGTCATCGTAGGTAATGCTGGAGTCTCTAATGTCCATGATGGGTTTTCAGGAGTCGAATCCTCAGCTTGTACAATCTTAACTGAACTGGCATTGAGAAACTCTGATTCTGCTTCTCGGTTGTAAGCACCGGTTGATAGGATAACGAGTGCAGTGAGGGTACAAACAACAATCGTGTCGATGAATGGTTCGAGACCTGCGACAACACCCTCGCGAACTGGTTCATCAGTCTTTGCAGCAGAATGTGCGATCGGGGATGAACCTTGTCCAGCTTCGGATGAGAAGAGCGCTCTTTTTACACCCCACATCGCGGCATAACCAAAGGTGCCTCCAAGGAATGCACCCGATGCATCAGCACTTGCGCCTCCGAGCCAATCGGGGAGGCCGCTTCTCACGATCAATCCAAGCATCGAAGGAATTTCGCTGATATTCATGCTCAAGACCACCAACGCTGCGATCACATAGATTGCACACATAAACGGTACAATGCGGCCTGCAACCGCACCGATACGCTTGATCCCGCCCAAAATAACCATGCCGACAAGAACAGTAAGAACGATTCCGGTAACAACCTGTGGCACTTCAAAGTAAGTGAAAGTAATGTCAGCAACATTCCAAGCTTGGAACATGTTGCCTCCAGTGATCGCTGAGATGATGAGTGTGACAACGAAAACCCCACCTACAAACGTACCAATGGGACCCAAACCCCATTCTTTGAAACCTTTTTTGACAACAAACATTGGACCACCATGTGGATTGTCTGGGTCATCCGTGTTTCGGTAGAGCATCGATTGGGTGACTTCAGTCATCTTGAGTGACATACCAAGCACCCCGATGATCCACATCCAAAATATTGCACCCGGTCCACCCAGCGCCACAGCTATGGCAACGCCTGCAATATTGCCCAGTCCTACCGTCGCTGAGAGCGCTGCTGAGAGTGCTTGGAAATGATTGATTGCCCCTGGATCATCGTGATCATCATATTTACCTCGAACGACTTGGAGGCCATGAGTAAACGCACGAAACTGACCGAATCCTGACCAAACGGTGAAGGCTAATCCGGTGAAAAGTAATGCGTAAACGGTGTAGTCTGAAAATAGCACGCCGTTAATCGAGTTGAGTATATCGTTTAGTGCCATTTGGCCCTCTTCTGATGTGACAGGATTATTGTTTGTGAGGGCTATATTCTCACAGTTATTTACAGAATGCAAGTCCAATCAAGAGAGGCTATTGTCATCGCGTGTGGAATCCAACAGAAATTATGAGCATCCTGTGCAACGGACTTCAGCGTTTAGAAGCAGACTTCTGTGAACAACATGCATATCAAGGACTGGATTCATACACCGAGACACAACTGCATCCTCTTCTAACACAAGCATTTGCGAATGATGCCGCAACCGTCTTGCGTGAAGTTCGCTATCCTTCAGCAATGATCGACTTACAAAAGGATTCTCATCGGCAACGATGTGATTTGGTGCTTATACCCAAGGATAAATCTCGTATTTTTGATGTTGTTGATGAACAAGTTGCTCAGAATAAGGCGATTGGAACACTGTTTGAATCGCAATCCACCAATACGATCCCTGATGAAGACCAATCCATGCCAGAGGATGCGTATTGGATTGAAGTCAAATCTGTTGCTCAGTTCAGCTATATCGATGGTGTGCCAATTGCCAATGGGAAGTACACCACCGATCTGCTCAGTGGACCACGGAATGATCTGGTCAAACTTGCTGTAGATCCATTGATTCAATTTGGATGTGTACTGGTATTGCTTTTTCATGAAGAACAAATCGCGGGCTCTCATGACTTAGCTGTGGTGAGTAACTCGATTTTAAATCAAGAACTTCCGATGGGGTTACCTGAAATTGAAAGTTTTCCGATAGCTGACCGAGGAGGCAACTCATGGTGCACAGTTGGACTGTTGCCTGTAAAGCTCTAGCCTAAGAAAAATTATGCGGAAGGTTCGACTCCTGCATATCGAGCGATTATTTTCGCAGCATTGGCAGATGCGTTTTGTTCATCAAAAACTTTGCACAACGCTTCAAGGTTATTGACCTGCTCACTAAATGCATCAGGGTTCTCGAGTAACTCAACAACCTGATCTGCAATCGGATCAGCACCACCAAAATGAGGCACAAGCTCCGGACAAATTTCCCTTCCAGCAATCAAGTTCGGTAGAGTAATAAACTTCGTCTGGAGCAACCAACGAGCGAGAAGTGTCCACATGACGCGCCCCAGCTTGTACACGATAACCATCGGGCGATGCTGTCTTGCTATTTGCATAGTGACCGTGCCTGAAACGACAATTGCAAGATCACTCCAATAAATAACTGCATCCGTGTTAGAGTGCACTATTTCAAGAGAGTCAGGCCAAGCAAGATTCGCATCACTTGCCAGTTTTCTAAGCACAGGTTCGATCTCTTCACGGGTTGCTGCAACCAAACCACGCATATCTGGATGTTCATTCGCGAGTTTAATATATGCACCTAGGAGTAGTGGGAAGTTCTTCCTCATTTCGCCTGGACGCGAGCCCGGCATCAGTGCAATGCTTTGATTTCCTTTGGGCCAATCTTTGATCTGTTCTTCAAGTGCTGCAGTGTCCACTTGTTCATCAAAGAGTTGGTGCCCGATGAAAGTTGCCTCAACTCCCCTCGATTTAAACCAATCTTCTTCGAATGGCAATACACACATGACATGATCTGTGAGTCGACGCAACTTGCGAATACGCCACGGTGCCCACGCCCATAACTGAGGCGCCACCATATGAACTACTCGAGCGCCGGTTGGTTTGGTCAACTTACAAACCGGAAAGTTGGCTGCGGGAGAATCGACTGGAATGTGCACCGCTATTTTATTGGTAGTTAACCATTGTTCAATCGAAGCATTGATTCGACGATGCTCTTTAATTTTTTCAATCCCCGGAACCCCCATCACAGCATCATCGCCAGTAAGCTCAATAATTTGGGCCCCTGCTGCTTTCATTTTCCTTCCGCCCCAGCCATAGATTTGGATGTCAGGGCAAATTTTGAGTAGTTCTTTGATCACTGCAGCCGCATGATCGTCGCCTGACGGTTCAAAGGCAGTGAATAGCACAGCAGGATTGGTGTTGGAATTCGTCACGCACAACATTAGGCTCATACCACGAGAGAACAAATCGCTCATCGGCCGACAAATATCCAATTACTAAATGTTTAAAATCCTGCAGCCGCAAACCATGCGCTCGGGCTTGAACCCAATGCGTTCGAAATCGCAACGAGTGATTCCACACTTGGAAGATGCGTTCCGCGTTCAATCGAACTCAGTTGTGATACTGAAACCGAGCTCACCTCTGAAAGCTCTCGAAGTGTCCAACCTCGTTCCGTCCGGGCAAGCCTTATCTGTCGTCCAAGGATGGATCTGAGCCGATCCATGGGTCGTTGTCCAAGCCCAAATGCTGTCGTTGCTTGTGAGAGTACGCGACGCAAATCATCAAGGGCAAATGGCTTGGTGATATAATCAAATACATCCTGTTTGAAGGTTTCACGCATAGTGTCGAGTGATGGATAACCGGTTACAACGATCACACACTGCTTCGGCCAACGGGCTTTGATCTCTTTGAGCACTTCTCGGCCTGAGTTAACACCCATCTTGATATCAAGTAACACAATGTCTGGATGATCGGACTGAACTTTGGAATAAAGTTCTTCAGGAGTAGCAACTGTCTGGACACTATGGCCATCGCCACTGAGAATCCCATTGATATACTCACGAAAATCTTGGTCGTCATCGAGCGAGATGATATTGAGAGGCACCGTATTGAGATCGTGATGAGTGGACATAGGGAAAGATGATATACTTGGACTCAGACGATTACAAGACCTTGATGTCCGTTGATCAAAATCAGGACAGTGTTCCATCTGATGGATAAGCAGTGTATTGAGATTCTGTTACGCCTTGAATTGGGAGCGTAACTTCAAATATCGCACCGGTTTGCTCTTCATCTGCGGGACGATTTGTTGCCACGAGCACACCACCATGTTCACGAATTATCCCATTGGTGACCGCTAATCCAAGGCCTGTACCATGAGAATCGAGTCGAGTCGAAACGAATGGCTCAAACAATCGATCAATAACATCAGCATTGATTCCTGACCCATTATCTTGAATCCGTAGAATGATCCAATCAGACCCGTCACGAGATTCTTGTACAGATGAAATTTTTATTTTGCCATCGAGCACCTGTGTATTTACGAGTTCGTCTACCGCATTTCGAACAAGATTCACAAAGACTTGGACTATCTTACTGGGATCACATGTGATCATTGTTCCAGATTCGATCTGGTTAAGAACATTGATATTGAACCTGTTTATATCAATTGCCTTGTCAATCATGACAAGCGTCAATGCTTCCTCAACAAGTCTAGAAATATCAACCAGTTTATTGAGTGGTGGTCGAACCCGGGCAAAATCGAGTAACCCATCTGATAGTTTCTCAAGCCTTGATACCACTCGAGATAGCAACGCGATTTCCGTTGGTGAGAGTTCCTGATCTCGATTCAGTTTTTCAACTAATCCTGTAACGACTGCCAACGGTGTATTCAACTCATGTGCAATCCCTGCACTCATCATTCCCAACGATGCGAGTCGGTCTGCGCCTTGTAGATTTTTACGAGCGGTTTCGAGTAGATGATTCTTTTTATGAAGATCCGCTGCTGCATGTTCGAGTCGATCGAGTGCACGAGCGAGGTCCTTTTCATGTGTCCGCAATGCAAGAATTGATTTGTTACGAGATCGCATAATCAACCCAAGCTCGTCTGCAGGGATAACATTTTCTGGAACAATTTCCGCAGATTTATCACCATCACGAACTGCTTGATCCGCAGCGAGAATTGAGCGAATTGGACGATATACATGTTCCGGGAGTATGAACACCTCAAGCGTGATCGCAACAAGCATGTACCCCGCGAGCAGCGTCAGAATGACCAAGGTATACACAAGCTTGATCTTCTCACGAGCATTGATCGATCTTGCCCGCACTAACAGAAAAGTATCTGTTTCGGGCAAGTATTTTAAAATCCCTGCAGCGAAATTGTCCGACGGTAGCAACAAACCAGAATCAGATGCTTGGCGGGCTTCAAAAGAAATCGTTTCAGATATACCCAGCTCAACTTCAGTACCAATATCAATCCTTACAGCATTCAGATCCAGTTGATCTGTTTGTGTCAAGAGACTGTCCGATTCCATGAAAAGCTCAATCAACAACTCAGCATGATCGATATCTGCACTATAAATCACCTTCGACATCGCAGGGCGAATCGCCAAAATCAGCACTACCCCGAGACAGAGAGAGAAAACTGTGTGAATAACGATCAGTTTCTTACGGATTTGCATTCCGCCGAGGATTCGGCTTGAACTCAGTCTGTTTTTAGTCGGATTGGATTCACGCATCAGTACTGACATTATACGGGATCATTGGACCTGAGGGTCCTAATCTTCTAGTCATGTCCAGAATCAGCAACGATCATTCTCATCAATCCGGCCAAACCAGCAAGCGAACGGTCACAGACCCGCGCGATGCTGCCTATCGACACCTCTCACGCCAAGCGAACAAGATGCCAGACCTATCGCTTTCCGATCTCAATACAGGATCGCTCGATGTCCGCGATGCATCACTCGCTCATGCAATTGTGGATGCGGTGCTCACCCGTTGGTTGACCCTCGATTACATAATCACCGGACTCAGTGGAAAGAACCTGAGCGAACAAGAACCCAGAATGCAGGCTGTGCTCCTGGGTGGTGCTGCTCAGTTGTTGCTGATGGATCGAGTGCCCCCACACGCGGTGATTGATGAATCTGTCGAATGGGCGAAGACCACGATTCGACCCGGAGCCGGCGGTATGGTCAACGCAGTTCTCCGTAAAGTGTCACGCACAAAGGGCGAACGCACAGATTCATGGAATCATCACCTCGATTCAATCCCCCTCTCGGATGGCACAGGGTTAATGCTTCAAGGGATCGAACTCCCCGCTAACGGCCGAACCCGGCTCGTATCTGCCTGCTCACTACCAACACAACTCATCCGAAAATGGGAAAAACAGTTCGAAGACCCTACCCAACAAGCTCTCCATACCCTGAGTAAAGCGCCAACAATTATCAATGTAAAACAAGCACGAAATCCAGACGATATCTCAGACTTAGGGGTTCACCAATCCCCAAATCATAAGGTATATACCGGAAGAAGAGCGGACCTCATTGACTTGCTCTCTTCAAGATCGGACCTTTGGGTGCAAGATTCTGCCAGTTCGCGTGTAGTCGATGAACTGAAGTTTGAGAATGATCCTAAGATTATCATTGATTTCTGTGCCGGGCAAGGCACCAAAACACGCCAACTGCGTGCCCGATTCCCTCATAGTGAACTCATCGCAACAGATGTAGACGAAAAGCGTTTAGCGAAATTGAGCGATGTTTTTATTGATGATGAACAAGTTCGAATTCTCCATGTAGATCAGATTATGAACCGAGAACTTGGGTTTGCAGATCTGGTTCTTGCCGATGTCCCCTGTTCAAATACAGGTGTATTGGCTCGCCGTCGAGAAGCACGGTACCGTCCTATGCGTCAACAACTCGCAAGGATCACACCTACTCAACAAGAGATTGCAGGAAATGCCTACTCACTCCTTAAGTCTGGGGGGCGTTTGGTCTATTCAACCTGTAGCCTTGAAGCAGAAGAGAATGAAGTGCAAGCAGAATGGATCAGTTCACAACTCAATATGTCCCAAATAGATGGACATCGAGCAACTCCCCAAGGTTTACCAGGAGGCGAAGCTTGTCACTATACTGATGGTTCGTTCTCAGCATCATTTGTGAAATGAGTATCATGTGAGTAGATGAACCAGCGCCTATCGTTCTTGAGAAGAGAGTGGTTCTTGGATAATCATGCCTTACACTCATTTCTCTGTCTGCTTTGCTATACCGTGTTGAGGATTAACCCATGAATCTGATCGAGCTAATTAGTCCAGAAAGCATCCGAGCACCACTTATTGCATCTGACAAGCAAGATGTAATTAATGAGCTTGTTGATCTTCTTGAAGGGTGCGGGCAAGTTACAGATACAGAATCACTCAAAAATGCAGTTTGGACCCGCGAGCAAACCCGAACAACTGGAATTGGGCATGGTTTGGCAATACCACATGGCAAATGCGCAAGCATGAAAGGCCTCGCGATCGCAATCGGTAAACCTGCAACCCCGATCGATTTTGAAGCAATTGATTCCCAACCTGTCCAGTTGATCGTTTTGCTGGCATCACCACCTGATAAAACAAGCGATCATATTCAGGCATTGGCGCAAATAAGTCGAATGATCAATGACTCTGCATTTAGAGAATCGATCTATCAATCGAACTCGTCCCAAGAGATTTATGAGTTGATCAAAGAACAATCTGGATAACTATTCTCAATCAGATGAACTCAGAATCCCTGCGAGGGTTTCGAGTCTACCCAGCGCACGATCAGCACAAGCTTTGAAGTACACATGCGGAAAAAGGGTGACCAGCGCGATCGTTAAACCGAAAGCAGTCGTGTAAAGCGCTTCCGCGATCCCCCCAGCGACTACGGCTGGGTCTGAAACCGCTGACGCATCACCGAGCAGATCAAAGCTACGAATAATGCCCGTCACCGTACCGAGGATACCCAATAATGGCGCAGCAGCAATAATTGCACCAATCATCGGTATGAATCGCTCAATCTTTGGGCGCATGGATTCGATGTGACCAATCAACAGACTTTCGTCTCGATTCTCTGATCTGATTCCCTGGGAGACAAAGTTGCCTTCAAGGGTCTGGTCGTCTTTGGCAACTTTGGAGACCTGTGTATATTGCTTCGTATCAAGCAAGTTGATATACACTCCGAGTTGATGTTGCCCTCGTCGTTGAGCGGAAAATATCCAAAATATTGTTCGCTCAAAGATCAAAGTGAGTGAAAGCAAACTCATAGCAAGCAACGGGTACATCACCCATCCGCCGGCACGAAAAAACTGGAATGCGCTATCGATCATTGAATGAATCGTAGCACAATTATCTCCATTGGTTGTCTAGTATCTCGTGTGAATACTTCTCTCAACCAAGCTGAACCGATTACTCCCTCGGATCTGGATCAGGTAATTGCATGTTTCGATCGAGAGATTGAAGCATTTATCGAATCCATGGCATTCCCACAGAACCTGCATGATGCCATTCTGTACTCAGTTCTTGGTGGTGGAAAACGCCTCCGTCCAGTACTTGCTTGGTACAGCTCAATCGCTTGTGGCGGAACCGGTCAAGATGCGATCGCTGCAGGAATTGCGGTCGAACTCATCCACGCGTTTAGCCTGATACATGACGACCTGCCTGCATTAGACAATGACGATCTACGCAGGGGCAAACCCACACTTCACAAAAAGACCAACGAAGCAATGGCAATCCTCGCGGGTGATGCGTTGCTTTCATTGGCATATGAGTCGGTGATTTCACACAATGAGAGCCAAATCGGGAATCAACTAGTGAAAGAACTCGCAACAGGTACTCGTGCGATGATCGTCGGCCAGGTCTTTGACACACTTGGTGGGATGGCAGATTCTGTCTCTGTGCGCGAAAAACTTGAACTCATCCATACCAACAAGACTGGCGCACTCCTTGCAGCAGCCTGCAGGATGGGTGCAATTTCTGCACACGCAAGCACACAGCAACTCGAATATGTGACGAAATATGCCAATGCAATCGGTTTACAGTTCCAAATTGTGGATGATTTACTCGATGTTGAAGGATCACCTGAGCATGTAGGCAAAGCGATCGGGAAAGATGCACAAGCTGGCAAGCTCACTTATCCCGCGATTCTGGGAATCGAAGGATCTAGAGAAATCGTGTCTCAGCTTGCAATTGAAGCATCAGCCTCGATTCACCAACTCGAAGCACTTCATGCTCACGGCTCAGAATCACTCAAGCAAATGGGTGACATGCTCACTTCTCGGACCAAATAAGCACTTGAAGATTGAACCGACTGTTCCCACGGAGCGTACTTCGGGTGGTTTAGAGTTTCAGTCTGTACTATAATCTGTGAACCGTATCTCTCAAATTCCTCATAAGTGAAATGCATAGAGAAGCAACTGATTTTCGCCTAAGAAAGGGCACGATGGCACTGCTTGAAACTATTCAAACCCCTGATGATCTGCGTGCTCTCTCCATTGCTCAACTCGAAGAGTTGGCAGAAGAAATACGAACAACAATCATTGAGAAAGTATCGCGATCTGGGGGGCATTTAGCGCCAAACCTTGGTGTGGTTGAGCTCACAATAGCGATGCACCGAGTGTTCAATTTTTCCCAAGATCGGCTCTTGTTTGATGTCGGGCATCAGTGTTACCCCCACAAGCTGCTCACGGGTAGATTAGATCTGTTTGAAAACTTACGGACTGGAACTGGCATGTCGGGTTTCCCTGAGCCTTCAGAATCTAAATACGACCTGTTTCGTGTTGGGCACGCAGGGACTGCAATTTCAACCGCTGTTGGGATGGCGCGAGGTGATGACCTGCTCGGGACGGGATATCGTCCAGAATCAAACCCTGAAGGACGACGGGTTGTGTCTCTGATAGGTGATGCATCGATTGTCAATGGTCTTTCCATGGAGGGGCTCAACAATGCGGGAACCCTCAAGCGTCAATTTTTGGTCATATTGAATGATAATGGGATGAGTATTTCTAAGCCTCAGGGTGCGATGGCGCAGTACTTTGATCGTGTACGGGTTTCACACACCTATGCAGATTTCAAGAAAGGCGCCCGTGAACTGCTCAAGCATGTTCCGGGGGGTGGGATTCTCCGCGAAGCGTACCATCGGATGGGTGAAATGACCAAAGCTGCGATTTCTGAAGACTCTTGGTTTGAGAAGTTTGGACTTCTCACTGTTGGTCCGATTGATGGGCATGATCTTCCGACATTGATTGAGTTCTTGACCGAAGCAAGAGATATTGATCGCCCGATGGTTTTGCATGTGAAAACAATCAAAGGGAAAGGACTCGATATTGCAGAACACGATGCGACAAAGTTCCACTCCCCAAAAGCTTTCCAGATTGAGCGAGATGAAAAGCTTGGTTGCAGAGTTGAAATGAAATCTTCTGGAAGATCGTTCACTTCCGCATTTGGTGATGCACTCGTTGCACTGATGGATTCAGATGAATCAGTAGTCTGTTCAACCGCAGCAATGCCCGATGGTACGGGAGTCGTCAAAGCAATCGAAAAACATCCCTCTCGGAGCTTCGATACAGGGATCTGCGAATCCCACGCACTCGATATGATGGCTGGGATGGCAAAGTCAGGGCTCAAACCATTCTTTGCAGTCTACTCGACCTTTCTCCAACGCGCTTTCGACCAAGCATTTCAAGAATCTGCACTCCAAGGACTACCTGTCCGATTGTGTCTTGATCGTGCTGGACTTGTCGGTGAAGACGGTGCAGTACATCATGGATTCTGTGATATCGCATTACTCCGAACCTTGCCTGATGCGGTCCTCCTCGCAGCGATAGATGAACCAAGCCTCATCAATGGACTCAAGTTTATGAATGCATGGGAAGGCGGACTCAGTGCGATCCGTTATCCGCGAGACAATGTTTCTGATCGATTTGGTGAATCCCCCGAGTTTGAACTTGGAAAAGCTCGATTGCTGACAACCTCATTCGCTGACTTAGATCAGCATACCCCGGATGTTGCAGTTCTCGCATATGGCACACCAGTTGTGCAAGCGGCAGAAGCAGTCGAATCCCTCGGAAATGAGTACAAGGTATCCCTGTACGATGCACGGTTTGCAAAGCCAGTTGATCGCACAGTTATTCGTAACTTGCTCATTCGTAAAATCCCAATACTTACAATTGAAGATCACTCGGTGGTTGGTGGTTTCGGGACTGCAGTCCTTGAGTGTGCTCAAGAAATGGGACTCGACACATCCGGAATTGTTCGACATGGAATACCAGACCACTGGATCACACAAGATTCCCGGAATGACCAACTCGCAATTGTCGGTCTCGATTCTGTTGGCATTGCTCGCATGATTCGACACACCTACGCACCAGATCGTCACGAACGATTTATTGCTCAATCAGGAGCGAATGTTGAATCCAAGTCATTTAGTCAGAGCCGATCCGATGAACAACTTGGTGTCTAAGACAGGGATGGATCGATAGATGTCCAGTTCAGTTATACTGATCACAAATCAAAACAAACCCCGCGCGATGGCAGCCGTCGACGAAGTCCGTTCGCTTATTACAAAGCACGGCCGACTCGTTGCAGAACTGCAATCATTCGAAAAATATGATCTCCCTGATCCTGAGCAGGTTGACCTTGTGATTGCTCTGGGTGGAGATGGAACTATTTTATCTGCTGCCCGTCAGTGCTTGGCATTGCGTGCCCCACTACTGGGCATTAATACAGGTAAAGTCGGATTCATGGCTGGGTTTGAACTCGACTCCTTCCGAGATCATGCCGAATCATTGCTCGCTGATGGCAAACTCAATATCCATCCCGTGACACCCATGCAAGGGATTGTTACTCGAAATGATGGTCATATCCTACATGAATCGTTCGCGATCAATGACTTTGTGGTGAGTGCTGGTCCTCCATTCCGTATGATTACACTTGATATCTCAGTCAATAATCAACCAGGACCATCTGTGTCAGGTGATGGATTGATCGTTTCTTCGCCACTGGGGTCCACCGCATACAACGTATCCGCCGGCGGGCCAATTGTATCGCCAGGAGTGAACGCGATGGTTGTGACACCAATCGCTGCTCATTCACTGAGTTTTCGACCGATCGTAATTCCATCGGATTCAGATCTCAGTATCAAAATCAACTCTGTCAATTCTACCGAATCCAGCGGTACAAGTTTGATCATTGATGGACAAGTCAGTTTCCGCCTAAATGAAGGGGATAAACTGAGCGTAACCGCTGCGAAAGAACAAATCAGGTTCGTACTTGATCCGCAGGTCAGCTATTGGCAAACACTTCTGAGCAAGATGCATTGGGCATCGGAACCCAAAGCAAATGGCAACTGCAAGGAATAGTTCAAGTTTCTGCCGGTTTACTCCATAGTTGATCCTTGTGCAAAATATCGCAAATTAACGATCAGGAGATACCATTTGACAATTGACACTCATATTTCTGACAACTCGAACCCTGACCGCTATCAACTCAGTTGCCTTGAAGTATGGGGTGGTTCGAGTGCTGCTGATCATCATGCAACAGTGCCTGGACTCAACATTCATGTACATGCTCGCCCTATTGGCGACGCACAAGGCGGAGATTTATACTTGATCTCTTCATGTTCGAGCGGGTGGATATCACGCATGCTCCTTGCTGATGTTGCAGGACATGGACAAGCGGTCAGTCATTTGTCTAGTCAACTCCGCAAAGCTATGCACAAGTCGATCAACACTGTAGATCAATCAAAGCTTGCCAAAACACTCAACAAGTCATTTGATGAATTTTCAAGCGGATCAAAGTTTGCAACCGCACTTTTTATGACCTACTTCGCACCTTCAGGACACCTGGTTCTTGTCAATGCAGGACATCCCCCACCACTCATATGCAGGTCTGGGCAAACATCATGGGTACCTGTCGATACACATCATCAAGATATTATTACTTCATCAAACAGGACGAGCATGAAAAGCCTGTCCAACTTGCCATTAGGCGTTATACGGTCCACCGAGTATGAACAAATTGCGATCGCATTCAATGAGGGTGATCAGATTTGTGCGTATACCGATGCCTATATCGAAGCAATTACCGATGACCATCAAACATTGGGCATGGATGGATTTGCTGAAATTCTCTCTCGTATCAGCAATAACAAGGTTGCACCAGAAGAGTACTCCGAATCCATCGCTCAGGAAATCAAGGCACGGGGTTATGCCATCGCGGATGACGATCACACCTTGCTTTGTTTTCAACATAATGGTCAACGATCGGGTGGTGTAGATTTTGATACAGTTAAAAACTACATCAAAAACACCTTCGGTTTTGGTCATATTGATACGCTGGCATAATGTACCGATATCTCATGGATGGTCATAACACAAAGAGTGATTCAGGATTGACGAGTGCAATGACTGTATCGCCTGGTGTTGGTTGCACAAACTTTGTATCACTTGATACGACCATTGTCCCGCCTGGGTTTATGGTAAATAATGGCAACGCTGATGAGCCGTAGAGCGTAAGGTAATCTTCATAAGTAAACTCTTCAGAGATGGTCGTTGCTTTTACAATCCATCCGTTCTTGATTCTTGATTCAAGCCCAGCGTAATCTGCATCTGGGCCGAACAGTGTCCGCCAACTTCGATCATGCGATGGATCTTCAGAACTCTTTTTATGGCGTTTTGTAGGGAGTTGATACAGGTTAGAAGACTCAAACAACCCTTTAAATCTTTGAAGGGCAAGCGTATTCACTTCATCGTTGGGAGTCGTTGCGAAGACTCGACCGATACCACGGATGTCAAGAGATGATACATCATTGAGTGTCAGGATGTTATCAGATAGCGCTGGCAAATGGGCCATGCGAGCATCTCGTACATTTTGACGATTTGTATCAATCATCAACACCTTGAACCCTCTCTCGGTAAGCACTTTACTGATTGCACGAACCCATACCGGCGCTCCAATAAAGAGAATGCCTTGCGGGTTCTGATCCGCTACTCCCAAGATTTTCGATGCCCATGGGGTAGTCAAACCGTAAAATGCTACGGTACCAATGATGACGGAGAATGTGAGGGGGACAAGATCTTCGCCTCCTGGGATGGACTGGCTATCGAGTCCAAGGGAGAAGATCGCAGCACCCGCAGCCGCAACGATACCTCGCGGAGCGATCCAGGCAATAAACATCCGTTCTCGCCAAGTCATCCCTGCCCCCACCGTTGCCAAGAACACAGCAGTTGGACGAGCAATCACGATAAGTACGAAAAGGAATCCGAAAACAGTCAACCAATCAAGGTTTGCCAGTTGGTCCATCCTCAGTCGAGCGGCGAGGACGATGAAGAGAACGCCGATCAGTAAAACACGGAGGTTTTCTTTGAACTCCAGTATGTGATGAACATCAAATTTTTTCTGATTCCCAAGAGTTATACCCATTACTGTTGTTGCCAGCAATCCTGATTCAGGCCAAACATGATTTGAAGCTGCAAATGTTGCGATGACCAACATGAGTGAAATAGGGTTTTGAAGATAATCAGGAACCAAGAAACGTGTGATAAGGAACTTGAGTAGGTATGCAGAGAATACACCAAACCCAATACCTGCAGCGATCGTGAATCCGATTGCTTCAATTACGGTTTGAATGCCGGTTGCTGCTGTACTTGATGTGATGATTTCAAAGACAAGAACTGCAGCACCAACCCCGATCGGATCAATTACGATCCCTTCCCATTTGAGAATGACACCTGAATCACCTGTGGGTCGTATATGAGCGAGCATCGGCCCAACAACAGTTGGCCCTGTGACGATCAGGATTGCCCCCAGAAGGACTGCAATCTGCCGATCAAGCCCGAAGAGGTAGTACGCGCTGATTCCCGCGATAATCCATGTGACGAGCGCACCGGTTGTCACCAGGAGCGTCACCGGTTTCCATACGCCTTTCACTTCATTGAAGTTGAGCGTGAGTCCACCTTCATAAAGGATGAGTCCAACTGCGATACCTACTAAAGCAAGCAGAACATCAGAGTTGAAAAGCTCGTCTGGATGAATGGCAATTGGTGAGTTCGGGAATACCGATCTCATGACTGGTCCTGCAAGAATACCAAACACGAGCAACAGCAGGATAGAGGGAATTTTGATTTTCCATGCCAACCACTGGGCACCAACACCCAGCACAAAGATCATCGCAAGCGATATTCCAATCATTGAATCTGTAGAAGCAAGTGTGAGCATGAATTCATCCATGAGCTGTGTAGGCCAATCCGTGACCTATTCATACATAATCCTACCTATTGTAACAGAAATCGATCTCTATGCCTAGATTTTCTTTCCCGGATCATGAGAAAATGAGTGCTGTGTGTATAAAAGAAAACCCCTGATAAAAGCTATGCTTTATCAGGGGTTTTCAACAAGCGAGGCGGACGGGAATCGAACCCGCAACCTCCGGATCGACAGTCCGGGGCTCTAACCAATTGAGCTACCGCCCCATTTTGGACGAGCACGAATCGTGCTTGCTCACTTGCGAGACGATGATATGTCACCGACTCAGATTGTCAAGTGATGTCAGCATTGAAATATGCTGTTTCATCACTTGAAGGTATATCTTTTGCAATTCGAGGAGTACTCGGACGAAAGATATGCCGATTCCAACAGCCGAGAACTCACGACTTGAGTTGGATCTTCTGATCTTGTATCTTGAGTGGATTGCCTTCGGGAGCAACCTTTGTTCCCGCGATCCAAAGCATCGCGACTGCGACACCCATGGCGACAACTCCTACGAACATAAGGGCGGTGTAAACATCTGGTCCTGCACCTTTGTTCTGACGACCGCCGGGCATTTGCATTCCAAACTGAGTCATGGACTGCTCCTTTCGTGTATAGCTCGTCTAAGGGTTAGCCACCGAGTTTGCTGGTGACTTGATCGCCAGCACGGATAGTGTAGTTTGCAACCTTGAGATCAATCCGACCTACTGCATGATTGAGATCTGCACTGAAGATGATCAACTCACCAAGATAGATGTCTGTACCACGATGGATATATAGGCGTGTATTTTCTACGATTTGATCGTTTGTGCCAAGATTGACTTTTACGATCGTATCGCCTGTATTTGAATCGTTGAGTACTTCATCGATTGTGCCGCGAACTAAGCGATCTGCTTCGCGAGGCGTATTGTCTCTCGCATTTCCGTTGGGATTACCACCGTTTGCCATGTTCTGTAATGAGGTGATCGATTCACGGAGTGCACGGTTCACTTGCTCGAACACAATCGCTTGGCTTTCAAGATCAGAGATTGATTTTTCAAGATCAATCTTCTCATCACGATAGTTGAGCTGATCTTCACGCAAGCGACTGAGTTCGGTTTTGTACTCAGCGATGATCTTCGCTTGTGTTTCGGTGGTCACACCTAGTTGTGAAATCTTTGAAGTGATTGACTCACGACCAGCTTCTGCTTGTCTCAGAGCGATACGAAGTTCTGAGTTTGATGCTTCGAGTCTGCGTGTATCTGCATCTCTGCTTGCAAGTTCATCTTGCTTTGCATTGAGATCCTCTTGAAGAGTTGCTCTTTCTTGTCCATGAGCAGCTTTTTGAGCAGCCTGATCCGCTTGAGCGGTATCAGCTGCAGCTCGGGCATCATGGAATCCCTCTGTGATCTTATCCGCGTTTACAGAATATGAAATGGCGAGTGATGCCATCATAATGCTGAGTACAGAGGCGATAAGTACGAAAACTTTAGTCAATATATGCACGATCCGCTCCTCGAGTCCTAGCTGGAGTGATTTACCTGTTGCTGTCCAAACCCCTCATCGCGACTCCTTGCGACTTAGAGCATCTGATTCTGGGTATCTAGTGTAGCATCATTTATGCCCAAGTGTGTCAAATGAACATGCTCTCTTAAAATGCATTTTCATCCCACGAGTGTGGAGAGCCTGAATCTACGCATTCAAGTACGACCCGGATCCCATATCAATGATGATTCGGGTGTCAATTTCGTGATTCTGCGCTCGAACGAGCAGTCTGTTTATGGGTATATTGAATAATTGCCCCTGCAGCAGCGACTTGCGTGAGTCGAGATGGGTCATTCAACATCATCATTTCTAAGTTGCCCAGATTGCCTCTGCCTCGAGTCAATCCATAAACCGCTGCGGATTGAGCACGTACTGTGTCAATTGGGCTTGACATGAACTCGTCTGCCACGAATGCCCCCTCTGTATGTCCCATGCGTGCCAAAGCTTGCGCAACCCCAAGCCGGACCTCTGCGGGCATTTGAGTGTCTGAGTTTGGATCTGAAAGATAAATGAGTTGATCGATCGAAGTTTCGTCTTTGAGTTGGCCAATGATTTGTACTGCTAATGCGGTCGCTTCGAGATCTCCTGGACGCGATGGATAGAGGGCTGCACGGATCGAATCAATGCGTTCTTCGTTACCTAATTTTATAAGCGCTTCTGATATTTGTAGCCAGTAGAGTTTTTTCTCAATCGGTGAAGCGTTTGCCAATGGTTCATGAAGAGCATTTTGTAATAATGGGATTGCAGATGTTTCACCGAGTTCACCGAGAATAAAAGCAGCATGAGAACGAACACGCGAGTTTTGATGCTCCAGGAGAAGGACCGAAATTTCACTAATATCAATATCTTCACCGAAGGTATTGAGGGCATACATCGCTGATGCACGAACGAACGGCGAAGAATCATTGAGCAGCATTCTGATAGAAGGTGCCAAAGAATTCAAATACTCACGAGCCGCAACCATCGCCGCGACAGAACGCACGCCGTCATTAGAATCTGTAAGCGCGATCGCAACAATTGGTTCTACACGCGCTTTAACTGAACTCAGAGCCTCGATCGCATTGGCTCTGATCTCTGGTGCATCGTCCGAGGTCATCGTCATCAGTTGATTGATTGCATGCTCTCGGAGTTCAGTTGCTGGAGAGGTCTCAACGATCCGCTGGGTTCCATCAGGCTGAGTAAACACAACTCGCTTGGGTCCATCAGGTCGAATCTCTGCGCCACACCCCGCGATCGTGAATACACACGCGAGGGTAAGAGCTGTGTTGATATATATGCGATTGATCATGATGTTGTACTCCCAGATATGGTGGATTTATTCTTTCTCCGCATGTGTATCGACTGGTTGTACGCTGAAAGATCGAAGAAAGATCAGACGGAGCGACCAGAAACACATCCATGCAAAGCATGCCCATCCAAATATGTCACCTATTTTACTGTAAATCGTGAAGCCTTGAGCCAGCGTGACATTGCTGATTATATGTCCCTGATTGCTGTTAAATGTCTGAGACTCAGAGATGAGTGGGACAAGTGCCCGATCAAGAACACGACCACGATGATTGATTACCGCTGAGATTCCGGTATTTGCACTGCGAACCATCGGTGTATTCAGTTCTACACATCGCCAACGAGCGTTCTGGAGATGGGAAATCCTACCAGCGGCAGAACTTCCAAACCAGCCGTCATTTGTGATGTTGACCATAACCCTGGCACGCCGTTTGCCGTCATCAAATACGAGTTTTCGACATACACTCGGAGTTGTCGCTTCAAAGCAGATTGGGGTGGCGATTGCGAATGAAGTTGTCCCAGTATCAACGTTTACAGGCACAGTGAGGGTTCGGAGTTCCTTTGCAGGATCGAGAACAAACTCCATGCCATTGGCACCGAATGCGAGCAGACTCTGCTCCAACCATTCCCATTTGGATATGTAGGGCATCACTTCACCGAATGGGGTGAGATGAGATTTGTCGTACCAAACAGGTTGTGGGCGACCGTCTGCAAGTATGAATGCACTGTTGTACATTGCATCCCGTTGATATTCGATCCCGTCTTCTGTATCCACAATCTGCAAGTTGTCAAAGGCGACTGAGCCCACAAGCATTGGGATATCAATAAAACCCTGATAAGCAAGCAAATCATCAACAATTTGGGTTGCGCGTATTTGCGAAGGTGTTGTTGGTAAATCAGGAACATCCTCTTCGTTGCGAGGCGCCATTGACCATCCGAGTTGCGCTGCTCGTTCAGTTTCAAGAGAGAGCGGATCCAGGGTCCAACCCGGCACGAAACCTTCTGGCCAGATGATCAGATCTATTTTTCCAGGATTCTGAGGATCATCAATTGCAGACTGGGTGATGTCTCGCAGGGTATACCAATCTCTTAGCCTTTGACGAACAGTCCAATCCAAATGGCTGTCTTGAGGGATATCGGGTTGGATAATCGCAACTCGGATTGTTTGTCCGTCCGTTGGAGTCGATGGAATCAAAATGTATCCAACTGTGATCCAAAGCGTAAAGAGCCCCCCCGCTTTTGATCCTGCAAGCAATCGCTCTTTACTTGAGCGTGCGGATATTGCACAGAGAAGTAGTGAACAATATGCAGCACATAAAAATGAAACGAAATATGTTCCGCCCACTGATGCGGGCATTGCAAGGATGCCCAATGGGGAATCTATGAGGGGATGCGAGATCAAGTACCAGGGATATCCGCCCCAGAGAATTGAGCCTCGAAAAAACTCAATTCCAACCCAGGCAATTGGAAGCACAATCGCTGCTCGACCAAGCTTGTTTACGAGATGCGATGCAATCCATAGAAACATGAAGCTATAGAACGAAAGCATGATGACGAGAGGAATCAATCCAGCAACTGAAACATCACCAACCCAGAGATGTGTCCAAGTCCATGCAGGTGAACACCCCAAAGCACCCCAGAATGCTCTTCTCGACGGAGCAAGTTTGTTCGATTTTGCAATTACAAAGAGCGGGAACGGGATTAAAAATGCGAATCCCCAAAAAGAAAATGGAGCAAAGGAGAGTATGAAAAAAAGTGAATGCACAACCCCTGCAATCAATGCACCCAAAGCTGCTCGTGATTTGGAATGATGCGGAGGGATATCGGTTCGTTCCGTTTCCTGATCATCAGCAACGCTGAGATTGAATAAGACTGACTGCGTACTTATTTGCCTGCGTAATCGATGAGTCGAGCGAGTTCATTGCGAAGTTCATGACGATGAACCACTCGATCAACCATCCCCTTTTCACGCAGAAACTCTGATCTCTGGAACCCCTCTGGAAGATCTTGTCGGATTGTTTGACGGATAACACGCGGACCTGCAAAGCCGATGAGCGCTTTAGGTTCTGCGATATTAAAGTCTCCAAGCATCGCAAACGATGCAGTTACTCCGCCTGTGGTTGGATCAGTGAGTACAGAGATGAATAATCCATGGGCATCATCGTGACGAGCAAGTGCGGCGGAAGTCTTTGCCATCTGCATCAGACTCAGCGCTGCTTCTTGCATGCGAGCACCGCCTGAACATGAGATGATAATCACGGGTAAGTTTTCTGCGGTCGCGTGTTCAATCGCTCTTGTCAGTTTTTCACCGACCACTGACCCCATCGAACCCATCATAAAAGTGAGATCCATACATGCGAGCATGGTTTGTCGGCCTTTGATGAAACATTTTCCCGCTTGACAGCCTTCAATCTGTCCTGTTTTGATTTGTTCACGCTTGAGTCGTTCCGGGTACGCTTTGAGATCGGTGAAGTTGAGCGGATCCTTTGGACGAAGTTCTGTGAACATCGGGACGAAAGTGTCGGGATCAACAAGTTGTTCAATTCGCTCTTTCGCAGAGATCCTGAAGTGATGTTCGCATTCTGGGCAAACATGGAGATTGGATTCCATTTGCCGGCGATAAATCATTTGAGCACACGATGGGCACCGGAGCCATAACCCTTCGGGGATTGATCGGCGTCCTGATTGCTTGCTTTCGTTGAGCTCTTTTGAGGTCGTTGCTGTCTGTGTCATAAATATTTCCTGAGCTTGCCTTGATAAATAATCATGTCGAGTTGGCAAAGCGAATATATTGATTAGGCGCTTGCTTTGAGCTTCTTCTGGAAAGCTTCGAGCGAAGATTTGGTGACCTGATAGGATTCTACCTGTATAGGTTGAGCAAGTTGGTCCCAGATGTCGGATATTTTCTGATCATTGAGCCAACAGCGAACCGTAACCCATGCCCAGGGACGGAGAACGAGTAGAAAAACGGGGTTGGGGCCCTTCGCTTTGGTGGTTGCCTTCGCGATTGTCGAAATGAGTCGATCAAGTGCAACTTCGAAAGATTCTCCCTCTGGAGGGACTATTCGTTCGGGAGTTTCTTGCCATTGGGAATAAGCGGAAGGGTATCTATTTTCCAGATCTGATTTCAATACACCTTCCCATAAACCTTGTCCAACATTATTCAGCGAGTCAAAAGCTTTGATTTTCATATCTGTAGAAGATCCCACCAGCTTTGCTGCTTGCTGGGCAGCTTCCTCGTGACTGGTCAATAGGGTTGATATTAGACTTTGATCGTGAAAAGTTCGTATTGCAGAAGCGACTGCTGCAGTTCCTGAATCAGTCATAGGAAGGTCAGTATCACCGATTATACGATCATCAGCATCCCAAGCAGTCTCTCCCACACGAAGTAGATGAATAGTGTATTGGGAGACTTTGCTCATCCGGTGATACTCCTGCGTTGTATCAATAATCGTTCTTGGATAGACCCTTCTTGGGTATCGGCTAGGAAGCAGTCGAAGCAAAAGTGTAGCGTAGAGTGCCCGTATATGTGGTCATTTATCTCAAATGACGTGGATTGTTTGCATTATGATTGGGTTTTCACAAACGTTTTGATGTTTTCGGACGCTTGAAATCATCCACTATTTCACACCACCTATCTCGTGGCTGCCCGAAGAATGAAGAACCGGCAACCAGCATATCTACCCCAACATTGGTTGCAAGGGGAGCTGTTTTACTGGTAATTCCACCATCTATTTCAAGCCTTTGATTTGGTTTGAGCAACGGCTTGATTGCTTCAGCCTTGCTAAGCACTTCAGGGATAAAGGCTTGACCACCGAAACCCGGATTCACACTCATGACCAGGACCAGGTCAAAAGCATCGATAACAGGGAGGATTGTTCGGACATCCGATGGGGGATTGATGACGATTCCTGGGTTACAACCAAGCTCACGGATTTGGGCAGCATAATCTCGTGCTTGCTGCTCAGAATCCATCACTTCGATATGAAAGCTAATCGCATTTGCTCCATGATCTCGAAATGGTTTGAAGTACATCTGTGGATCAGTCACCATCAAATGCACATCAAGATATGCTTCAGGACAAGCTTTCCGGCAAGCACCACACACCGCGGGTCCCATCGATAGGTTTGGTACAAAATGCCCATCCATCACATCAACATGGAGTACGTCTGCGCCTGCATCCATAGCATTTTGGCAGTCCCTGCCAAGATTAGCAAAGTCAGCTGCCAGGATAGATGGTGCGATCAATGGCGAATCAATGTTTTCAATAAATGGGTCGATCATGGTAGAGTGTAGTGCCATTGGTGGATGGTCGATGTACCATTGACCAAATCAATTTTGAGGAGATGATCACAATGAACCTAATGACAAATCTTAACACAAAGCTCTCCACATGCGGGCAGGAACATCTGATTGATTATCTTTCTAAAATTACTCCAGAGAGCGTTAAAAAATCAATCTGCTCCCAGCTTGAATCCATTGACTTTGATGAACTCAAAGCACTGATCGAAAAGTATGTCCGAAACTACACGCCCTCTCCTTCACCAAATTCAGTCGAACCCGCGAAATATTACAGCTTGGACGGAGATTGGGACCGTGAATTTTTTACTAAAAAAGGTGAAGATCTCATCCGTGAATCAAAGATTGCTTGTTTCACCGTGGCGGGTGGACAAGGGAGCCGGCTGGGTTACGAAGGGCCAAAGGGATGCTACCCAACTTCTTGTATCAATGAGAAGCCATTGTTTCAGATATTTGCAGAAGGAATACTCGCAACTTCAAAAAAATATACTGCCAAAGTCCCTTGGTACATCATGACCTCTCCTTTGAATCACCAAGCGACGATCGCGTTTTTTGACAAACATGATTACTTTGGTCTCGATCAAGATGATGTCATGTTCTTCGAGCAATGCGTTATGCCTAGTCTCGATGCTGAAAACGGTCAAATACTGATGGCTGATCCGATTCATCTTGCCACAAATCCCGATGGTCATGGTGGAGCGTTCAAAGCTCTGGCGGTTTCAGGAGCATTGGAAGATATGCATCGCCGAGGCATTGAGCATATGAGCTATTTTCAAGTAGATAATCCACACACTCGCGTCATCGATCCGACATTTATTGGTCTTCACGCATATGCGGACGATAGCTCTGCAGAGTTTTCATCAAAGATGGTTTCCAAAGCATCTTGGGATGAAAAGGTTGGTGTGTTCTGTGAAGTGAATGGATCAACTGAGATTATTGAATATTCTGATCTTGATGTTGATCTTGCTCAGAAGATGACCACTGATGGGAAACTTGCCTTTAACGCTGGATCAATCGCGATCCATGCGATCAGCGTTGAGTTCATTGATAAAGTTTCTTCAAATCCAGAGTATGCATTACCATTCCATCGGGCTCTCAAAAAAGTATCATACTTTGATCTCACAACAGGTTTAGCAGTTTCTCCTGAAGAAAATAATGCTGTGAAGCTTGAAAAATTTGTCTTTGACGGAATCCCTTTGGCAACCAAATCTATTGTTGTAGAAACATCGCGTATTGAAGAGTTTGCACCAGTTAAAAATGCATCAGGGAATGACTCCATCATTTCCTCAAAGCGGATCCAAACCAAGCGTGCAGCATGTTGGCTAGAAAATGCTGGAGTTGAAATACCATATGCTAAAGACGGGTCAGTTGATGCGGTGATTGAGATTTCGCCGTTGACTGCATTGTGTAGCGAAGATCTCCAAGGAGTCAAACTTCCAGATCGTATCGAATCGGGATCGCAGGTGATTTTGTAAATGGATCCAAGATTTACTCAACTCCCAAAGTCATTACAAGCGAAGAGTCAATCAATGACACTTGGCGACGGTGTACCATCACTTGTTGTGCATTCTGATTGGGAGAACGGAACATCATCACCAATACCTGCGGTGATCTGGATGCATGGCCGTACTGTCAACAAAGAACTTGATTCTGGGAGATATTCCAGATGGGTTCGTTCAGGGATTGGTGCTGTTGCGATTGATCTACCAGGACATGGCGCCCGGTATAATCAAGAGTACATGCAACCAGATAGAACACTCGACTTGATCGAACAAGCGAGCAGTGAAATAGACGGTGTGCTCAACTCAATGCGAGCGCTCGGAGTGTTTGATATGTCACGCCTTGCAATTGGTGGTATGTCCGCGGGTGGCATGGTGACACTCAATCGGTTGTGCAGACCACATCCATTCCTCGGCACAGTGATTGAAGGCACAACTGGCAATCTACACGAACTATACTTCCCATCCAATGAGAATCCGGGTCGTCAATGGCCAGTAAATCATCAGCCTAAAGATGTCGCGAAGGTTGATCCAACGGGACATCTGGATGAGTTTCGCCCATTGCCACTCTTGGCTATTCACAACGAAGGCGATCGGGTCGTACCCATAGGAACACAACGGCTGTTTCTTGATGAGTTAAAAGCACATTACAAATCCCATGACCACGATCCAGAACAGATCGAGTTGATTACATTCAAAGAAACCGGCGCACCAGAAGAACATGCAGGCTTTGGGCGATTTGCTAATGATGCAAAGAATATTCAACTCGCGTTTCTTAAACGGTTGTTCCGGATGGACGCGTAATGCGTGTCCCATCACCATTTCGTTCATTACCCAATCCTAAAGAAGTATGGGCCTGGGGCATGTTCGATTTGGCGAATCAGTCTTTCACATTACTCATCATCACTGTTCTCTTTCCGATCTACTTCAAAGCCATCGCGGTAGGCGATTTAACTGATGCTGCAAAATCGAAGGGGGATGCATTATGGTCTGCAGGAATTTCTATATCCCTGTTTATTGTCGTGCTTTTATCACCAGTTGTTGGAGCGCGAGCAGATTCAAAGAGCAATCGCAAGAAGTTCCTGATGGTTTCGGGGGTGGGTTGCGCTATTTTGACCGCAGCCCTGTCATTGATCCAACCAGGATCAGGCTGGATCGGATTACTCATTTTTATCCCCGCGAACATTCTGTATCAGCTTGGTGAAAACTTACTCGCTAGTTTTTTGCCAAGCTTATCCACAACTCGCAACATCGGCAAGGTTTCTGCAATCGGCTGGACCATGGGATATATTGGAGGGTTACTTTTACTCATCATCGTCGCAATCCTGTCCAAGTTTGCAGGATGGAATTCACCTGCCCATTGGCGACCAATTTTTATAATCGCTGCAATATGGTTCATTCTCGGGATATTGCCAGCGGGTTTGATTCTGAAAGAACCAGAATCACACAACTACTCATCTAAAGAGCAAGAGGGAATATTTGATCGATTGAAATCAACACTTCGTCACGCATCACATCACCGTGAGTTATTCAGATTCTTGATTGCGTTTTTGGTGTATGGGTTTGGTGTTCAGACCATGATTGCATTCGCAGCAATCCTTGCAGGCGACTTTGGAATTGTTGGCAACCAACTCATTCTATTCACACTCCAACTGACGATTACTGCTGGTGCAACTGCGATTATGGTCGCGAAGTTTCAGGACAAGATTGGTGTAAAGGCAACAATAACTGGATTTCTTGTGGTTTGGATCCTCAGTTGTGGAACGATGTTCGGAGTGAAGATCATGATCCCCAACGATCCGCCACAATGGATATTCTGGGTGATCGGAAATGGAATTGGAATCGGACTTGGAGGAATCGGTACTGCAAGCCGTGTGATAGTGGGCATGTTTGCACCCAAACAACGCACAGCGGAGTTCTTTGGACTCTGGGGGATGACCTATAAACTCGCAGGTGCGATCGGAGTGCTTGCTTTTGGTCAAATCAAAGCGTGGGTAGGTGATGCAGCGGCACTTGGGCTTCTTACAGGGTTCTTTGCTGTCGGATTGGTACTGATGATGCGTGTTGATGTGCTGTCAGGGATTCGTAGTGCACGTCGTGCAGAACGAATAAAACTGGATTCCTGATAGGATACGATGGACTAGAATCAGATCCCTGATTTTTGATATGGTTCAATGAAGGAAACCTACCGCGATGAGTTCAGTAGACACACAACATGATCAATCTCTTCAACCTATTTCCGCGGTCCCCGATGTACGAGGTCGATACGGAGCTTGCGGCGGTGTGTATGTGCCTGAAACGCTCATTGAAGCATTGCATCAACTCGAAGCGGTCTATCAGAAGGTCTGTCGTGACGAGCAGTTCTGGGATCGTCTCGGTGATCTCAATAGGTATTATGTCGGGCGAACAACTCCGTTGTATCAAGCCAACGGTCTTACAAAACGTTGCCGAGCAATGGATAAAAACAAGGAACTGGGTGCAACCATTTGGCTCAAACGAGAAGACCTTGCCCATACCGGTGCCCACAAAATCAATAACACACTCGGGCAAGCACTGCTTGCAAAGAAGATGGGTAAGAAGAGAGTAATCGCTGAAACCGGCGCGGGACAGCACGGAGTTGCGACTGCGACAGCCGCTGCGTACTTTGGGCTCAAATGTGATGTGTACATGGGCTCAGAAGATATTCGAAGGCAACAACTTAATGTAATTCGCATGAAGATGCTAGGTGCTCGTGTGATCCCTGTAAATGAAGGCTCTTGCACGCTTAAAGATGCCACCAATGAGGCGATGCGAGATTGGATGGGTTCGGTTGAACACACGCATTACATTCTTGGCTCAGTCGTAGGACCACACCCTTTCCCCATGATTGTTCGTGATTTCCAATCGGTAATCGGAAGAGAAACAAAGGCACAATCGCTTCGCCTTCTCGGGGCAATGCCTGATGTAATAGTGGCATGTGTCGGCGGAGGATCGAATGCTGCGGGGATGTTCTATCCATTTGTGAATGAAGCAGATGTACAGTTAGTTGGGGTAGAAGCTGGTGGCCGATCAGATCAACCAGGCGATCATGCTGCTCCGCTGACCCACGGCAAACTCGGAGTGCTTCACGGATCGATGAGTTATGTTCTTCAGAATGATGCAGGACAAACGAGCCCAGTACATTCATGCTCTGCAGGATTAGATTACCCTGGGGTAGGTCCTGAGCACTCATATTGGAAAGATCTTGGACGCGTTGAATATACGACGATCAATGATGAGCAAGCACTTGAAGCTTTCATCTGGACCGCAAGAGATGAAGGGATTATTCCCGCGCTCGAATCATCCCATGCGGTTGCATACGGTGTTCGGATGGCTTCGGAGATGGGGAAAGATCAACATCTTATTGTGAATCTGTCCGGCCGAGGGGATAAAGATGTTGAAGAAGTTGCACGATTGCTCGGCGATTCACTCTAAAGTTAAAACCCATTCAATATATTAGCTGACATACGCTGGTCGAATCGGGCGACCAAATATCGAGATCACGAATCTTGACAGGTTCGCGACCCGTTGTATGCACCAAGAGGCGACACTTAACACTGTATGAAAGCGAAGTTTGAATCGGAGTCTACGAAGTGTTGGATCATCGGCATCGACCCGTGATGCTTGCCTTACCCAATAACGAGCTTTAATCCATTGCCCTTGATTGAGATATGCTAATGCGAGATTATGCATCGCAGGGACAAATCGAGGCTGATACTCTAATGCGTTTTTTGCAGCAGCGATCCCATCCTCGATGCGATTTGCTTCGAGCATCGCGACACTTAATCCATGATGCGCTCGATGGCTCGATGGGTATCTCTCGATCATATCGGAATAAATCCGAATGGATTCGGATGACATTTCTGCATCAAGAAGAAGGCGACCGAGTTCGTCAAGATCGTCTGCATTGGATTGAGTTGATTGAGCGTCTGAAAGACCCACCACTTGCTCATCACGATGATGGGCTAGAGTCGATTTGCATTCAAGTTTGAGTAGATCCTTGATACGATGAGAGTCTTCTTCTCTACCTCGTAAGAACAATACTCTCGCAAGGCGCCTGCGGACTCCCGGGTATGCTTTGTCTAATCGCAATACGACATCGTAATACACCAGAGCATCAGCGATACGGTGTTCAATTTCTGCGAGTTCACCTAGCAAAAAATGTGCATCTGGTTGATCAGATTCAAGCTCGAGCACCCGTTTAAATTTTTCACCAGCTTCGGTGTAACGGTGCATGTCCATTAGGAGTTCACCGATATCGAGCAGCGTATGAATGTCACCTGGATCAAGTCGTAGATCACAAAGGTAAAGCTGACGAGCTCGCTCGTGGCGCCCCGATGATGCGTACGCCTTGGCGAGTCGAGCTTGCACTCTTGGGAGTTCTGGATCAAGCTTTGCGGCTTCTCTTAGGCACCACACAGCTCGTTCATTGTGTCCGGTTTGCAAAAGCGATTCTGCCATCATCGCGTAGAGTTCGCCGTGCTCAGGATCAATTTGTTGTGCCAGATAAAAAACTTCCTCAGCCTGTATGTGACGAGCAAGGCGTGTGAGCGCATCAATCTGATGAACAAGCACAGTGATATTCATGGGCTCGATCTTGGATGCGATATCAAACCATTGGAGCGATTCTTCACATTTTTGGGCATGAATTAGGTTCACCCCGACGAGCAAGGCAGAGTTCGCATCTGGCTGATCATTATCGATATGAAGCTTATAGCAGTTTCGGAACGCTTCGGCAGCATGATCAAATCGGCATGCCGCTTCGAGTGTGAGCCCAAGATTGAAGTACCATTCCGCTTGATATGGATTGAGTGATAGCGCTTGGCGGAGTTCATTTTCCGCTTCGTCCCACCGTCCAGCATCGTAATGCTCATGGGCGCGTTCGACATGATGTTCTGCATCAACCCAATCGTTCATGAGATACCCGGCTCCTATACAACTAAACTCGCCTTCTATCCTAACCACATTAGCCCATCGCATCAATCGTTGATGCTACACTCTCTGTATGATTCTTCGGCATTTTGCCGAAGAAAGACCGAGAATCATTTCTTGCTCATCCATTGAAGTATCATGAACACCAATACTATATACGATAAATATATCCGCATTTTAGCGACAGGAGTCGCTGGGATACTGTTTATCGCAGGTAATGCCTGTTCTGGGGGGGTGGCAATTGAGCAACATGAGCATTCAGATGAGCCGTCAATCAAGACTGAACCCCAAGAAATACCTCCTGAATACATTTTGACGGAAAATCCCACCGAAGCTCAAAGCGATGAAGTTTCAGACTCAACATCGCCTATTGATTCACATATCGATACGATTGACAGTTCTTCAGCTCAAGAACAAAACTCAGTGAATGACATTATCGAAAAACAACAAGCTGAAATTCTTACGCTTTATCGTCGGCTTCATATCGAACTCAATGCCCAACGACGATCCGAGTTGATTGTAGAACTTTTTACTGATAATCGTTTCGTCTTCCGCTCTCTTGGATTTGAGCTTGCAAATCGTGATTTATCCAGCAGTAACAAACTCGATTCGATCGTTGGTCAAGCAGCACTGGGTATGCTTACTGATTCCCATCCTCTCACCCGAACGAATGCAGCATTGCTGATTCTCAGAATTGTCCCTCCTGATGCAATGATCGCATTTACAGAGTCTTTAGCGATTGAAGACGATCCTACTGCTGCAGATCCAATGCTGCGTGGAATATCTCGTTGGCCCAATAGAGAAGTAGCAAACGATGTCATTCGTTGGTTTACACGAACTGAAGTGCCACTCGCTTCGGCCTCTAATGCAACATGGGCGCTTGAGCAAGATGGCTTCTTGACACCTGAGCACCAGCAAGTTGTATTAAATCATCTCAGAACCATCGATCGAGCAAAGCTGAGCGAATCAAGTATGAAACTGTTCGCGTTACTTGGTAACGCAAGCGATCTAGAGCTGCTTGTATCCGTGTTACTCGCAGAAAATGTTGACCTGCAAAAATGGGCTGCGAGCGCACTCGTCGAAACCCCACGAGCGGTGGAGCTTATTGTTCAAGCAGCTGAATCAAACCCAAAGCTTTTTCAAGCTGCCAGTGATGCATTAATACGACATCGCCATACTCCAGAAGGATTGCGTCGGCTTGTTTCCTTACCATATCCAGACGAAACAACTCGACTAGCTGCGATACAACGAATGGGTGCAGCGTTAGATAACGATCGTCTTGCTGAAGCAATCCGACTCGCAGGGCTCAACGATTCAATGGCTGCAATGCTTTTGAATCGACTGCTTAATGGGAATGTTGAAGTCACTCCTCGTGTAGCGAAAGGAATTTTACGATACGCTGAAATAGAACTTGACGGAGCTCGCCCTAATAGAGCTCTCGAAGCTGCAATCTCATTGGATAATAATACAATCGATCCATCTGATCGACGACGAGCAGATGCGATGAAAGGTGTTTCCTTGATTCTGCTTGGACGATTCGATGACGCATTTCTCGTCTCGAGTCCTATCGAGATATGGTTTGCAGCTTTAGAATACAAGCCCGAAACTGAACTGCTTGTTAAAATTGCAAGGCAAATGATATTGAAATATCAAGATGTTTTAGAACCTGAACAGAAAATTGCACTTGAAAAAATCATAGGCAAGCAAGAAGAAGTATCTGTTCCAACAGCGAATACTGTGGATCCCTAGTGGTATCAGAAACCCTAAATAACAGTTTATTGATTCGGGCGAGACTGAGAAGACTGAGAAGATCTAAATCGTCGACGGAGCAATGACCCAACTTGAACTGCTGGAATGATCCGGGCTGATTTCTTTACAAGCCATTCTGGTGAGTTAGAGTTGGTCGGCATTGCATTGATTGCATGCTCAACACTCTCGAATCCATCGAGAGGATCAAGTCCAATGTCGAACCAGGTATCCCACGCACGATCGAGTCTCTTGATAACCCGTGAAGGATTTATTCGCTCGCCAGCTGTGGTAAGACCTGTCAGCATGGTGTACCCGTGATCAATAATTGAACGAACTTCATCATTGATATCTGATGATTTCGATGCTGACTGATCTTCGGAAGAACGAATAGAAGATTCGTATCCATAAAACTGAATCTGCAGACAACCATACCGATCAACCAGGAGGTCTTCCTGTTTGATTGTTCCGTTTACAATGCCATGTTTATGCGCGTGAGCTACCGCTCCGAGCAGGTGTTCAATTGCTCGAGATGCTTCTATAACACCGAACTTACCATCTTGTCGGTGAAGCAGATCATCAAGCAGGACAATGCCTTCGTGGTTTCCTGTATACGGAGTGATGACACAGAGTTGGCCACGATCATCGTATGTTGCAGAAATGATCTTGTGAATATGCGGATGCTCAACAACGCTCATCTTTAAGAAGGCATGAAAAGCTTGGCGACGAATATGTTGATTATGAATATTCTCAAATCGGTAAAGCGTGTAGTTTGTATCTGTGCGATTACAAAGTACTATGTACCGTGATGCACCATGAACTGATCCGATTGAACGAATGAGCTTGTACGGGCCAAAGTATTCATTTCGGAGCGATTTGCTCATAAAGTAATTGCTCGATTGCAGAGAGTTTGGCGATTAAATATCGTGGTCTGCAAATTTAACTGTTCACAGAAGATTCAACATATCGAAAGTGCGTGAGGGGATTATAGCTCCACCAAGACGCCCTGACAGATGATTGGATGAAACTACTCCATCTATCGGATTAGTAGTTCAGTATTCTCCATATATGACTCATAATCAGTTTGACCCCTTACAACTCCCAATAGGAGAGTCTTACAGGAAGTTTCCATATTTACTGAATCTGTGCTAGAATAGAGTGTGATTCGTACGCGAGTATATCGCAAGAACACATGATTCAACCCCCTCCCCACCGCTCGATTGTTTATCAACGCGATTTGGGGAAGAATGAGGTCGGCAACATGCCGTATTACATGAAGATGGGCAAATTGCCCAAAAAGCGTCATACTCAGTTTCGAAGACCTGACGGAGCACTCTATTCTGAAGAGTTGTTCGGCACAGAGGGGTTTGTTGGACCAAGCTCAATTATGTACCACATTCATCCCCCGACCCAGGTCACTGGATGGAAAAAGCTTTATTCAACCAAAGTAGAATATGTCGAGCAAGATGTGATGCGGATGCGTCATGTCATGACACAAAATCTGAAGTCCCAAGGTGATCCGGTTCAAGGGCGTGTTGTGATCTTTGGGAACAATGATGTTGAGATGTCGCTCTGCCAACCTGTGGATCAACAGGCGTATCACTACAAGAATGGGCAAGGCGATGAATGCCTATTTATCCATTTTGGATCAGGCAAAATCCATACTATGTTTGGAACCCTGGCCTTTGGTAAAAAGGACTATGTAGTCATGCCCAAAGGCGTGATTTATCAGATCGTTTTTGACGAGCGACCAGATGATGGTTCAGATGCTGATGAGTTCGGTGGATATTCAAAGTCAGACATGCCACTGGGTAAGTTTGTATGCTTCGAAACATGCAACGCTTCGCATATCATGCCTCCGCCTGGATACCTTGCCAAGAAAACAGCTCAGTTTCTGGAACATGCACCGTATTGCGAACGAGATCTTCGAGTTCCTTTTGAGGATGCAGACAACCCACTCGCGCATGATGAGAAAGGTGAGTTTGAGGTACGAATCAAGGCACTCAACTCTATCCATTCATACACATACCCATACCACCCATTAGAGGTCGTTGGTTGGGATGGATGCTACTACCCGTACTGCTTCAACATCCATGACTTTGCGCCAATCACAGGCCAACTGCACATGCCTCCACCGATCCATCAGACCTTTGAAGGGCATAACTTTGTTATTTGCTCTTTCTGCCCGCGTGCACTCGATACGCATCCCGATGCGATCGTCGTTCCTTACAACCACAGTAACATCGATTCTGATGAAATTATGTACTATGTTGAGGGGAACTACAAAGCCCGACGAGGGATATCATCGGGTTCAATTTCAGTACACCCGCAAGGCATAGCACACGGTCCACATCCGGGAACTGTGGAAGCGTCGATCGGTAAAAAATGGACTGACGAAATGGCGGTCATGTGTGATACTTTCCGTCCGATGTTCCCCACACAAGCATGTCTCGATCTTGATGACGCCCAGTATCCAGAATCATGGCGACAGAATCACTTTGCCCCTGGTGAAGTTCGCGGGGCAGACGCCGAAGAACCCGATGCAGGGATCAATACTTGGGATTGATACTGTGAACTTGGATTTGAACTCTGAGCCTGTGCATTTATGCATGGGTTTTTTTATGCACCCGTGTTCAACTGCAACCTATGATTCGAAATGAATAATGAAAGCATTGTCCAATCAGAGTTTTCGATATACGCACAACTTGCATCATCTTTTTCAAACGATCCCCAGAATGCCCTAAGCGTAGAAAAACTCGCGAAGACATGTGTCGATCGAGTGAAAGCAGGAGGAAAAATTCTTGCAATCGGGAATGGTGGATCATGTGCAGACGCGATCCATTTCTGCGAAGAACTCACCGGGAGGTATCGTGGTGATCGCCCATCGATCCCCGCGATGGCATGTGCGGACCCCGGACACATTACATGCGTGGGCAATGATTATGGATTTGATGCGATCTTCTCACGATGGATCGAGGGTGTTGGATTTGAGGGCGATGTCCTTATCGCAATGTCCACCAGCGGGAATAGCGACAACATCGTGAAGGCGGTTGATACTGCAAAGTTACAAGGCTTGCATGTCGCACTCTTGCTCGGAAAAGAAGGTGGTAAACTACAGGGAACCGGTGATATTGAATGGATCGTTCCAGGCGACACAAGCGATCGAATCCAAGAGCTCCATATGCTCATCTTGCATGCACTCGTCGGCGCAATCGAACGAAGTATGTGAACTCACTTCATCTACCGTGGTTCGTGATAGAACCCACTCCCCGCGTCAATCAGTTTTCCTGCTTTGACGAGCACTTTCCAAATTCGTGGATCAAACTCTGATGCCGGCGGAGGCTGGATCGAATCAATATTGGCACTCTTGCCTGTAGTCACATCGCGTTGTGAAATCTTTGATTCGTCATCGAGTTTCTTGAACTTCAATCGATGACGAAACACGCGCAACGCCTCGTTAAGCTCGGCCTGTGTAAAATCAGGGAGTGGCCCTTCCTTCGCCTTAAACGCATCCGGGTCTTCAAGCTTAGAGATCATCACATCAAGCCCGATCGCATCGCGCTCCTCGCAGATGCGTTTGAGTTCAGCTTGATCCACTGGCATCCGACCAAGCAATCGTCCAAGCATTGTCCAAGATTCTAACTCTTTCACCGGATCGGTTTGAGCACGAAGTTTCGTTTCGGTGTCACGGATTTTTTCGATGATATTCATAGCGCATAAATAATAGCGTAAAAAAACCAGGCTTGGAAGGCCTGGTTGAATGGACATAAGTTTTAACCTCTAAATCTTAGAGGTTTCCACGTCGCTCTTGTTCTTGCTCGAGGCTTTCGAACAATGCCTTAAAGTTACCTTTACCAAAGCTCTGGCTTCCACGACGGCAGATGATTTCAATGAAGAATGTTGGGCGATCTTGTAATGGCTTGGTGAAGAGTTGCAATAGGTACCCCTCATCATCTGCGTCGATCAGGATACCGAGATCCTTGACCCGTTGGTGATCTTCCTTGACCATTTCATGGCCGTTTTCTTTGAGCATTGTGTTCACACGATCCCAGACCTGTTCGTAGTAAGTATCTGGCATATCGAGGAAATCAACCCCACGCCGGCGAAGCTCGGCAACTGTAGCGAGTTCATCGTTAGTACGGAATGCAAGGTGTTGAACACCCGGGGTCATATTGTGCCATTCGAGGTATTCAAGAATTTGCGATTTTTTCACGCCATCTGCGGGTTCGTTGATTGGCATTTTGATCAGGTTGTTGCCCGATGCCATTACTTTGGACATGAGTGCAGAGAACTCGGTCGAGATATCTGCGTCATCAAAGTGCTTAAACATCGCAAATCCCATGACTTGCTCATACCACTTCACCCATTCGTTCATCTTACCTTCTTCGACATTGCCCACTAGGTGGTCAGTGAACATCAATCCACAAGGATGATCTTCGTTGTACTTGTTCAAAGGCGAGTTGAACTTCTTGAAGGTCGGCATGAAGAGGCCACCTGAGCGGAAGTTCTCGTGTGCATATTCACCTGTCCGAGAAACAAAGGTGTGAATCACTCTGCCATAGGTTTTAATTGAAGCAACCGTGACTGTCCCCTTCTCATCGGAGAGGGTCCGTGGCTCGCAGGCAGAAACTCCGCCATTCTCAATTGCCTTGTTGTATGCTGCAGTAGCATCTTCAACAGTGAGTGCAACATCCTTAATGCCATCACCAAAGTCTTTCAGTTCCTGTGCTGCTTGATGTTCATTGTTTAACGGAGTGGTGAGGAGAATCCGGATATTTCCTTGAGTAAGGAGATAGTCAGCCTCATCGCGTGATCCAGTTGTTAAGTCTGCTATCTGGTCTATACGGAAACCAAAGGTGTGGGCATAGAAATAAGCTGCCTGCTTGGCATTGCCCACATAGAAACGGACATGGTCAACATCGATCAACTGCAAAGGATCCGCAGAAATTGCTGGACTTGTGGTTGAAGCGCTCGTCATTTTATTTTCCTCAAATACTCTTGGGCAGACAGTGCCAACTCGCCGTAAAGATCGACGATCGGCGGGAGCCCAGGTCCCTATGGATATATTGTATCCATCAGTAGAGGAGAATGGTAAACTGGATTTGGAGTGGTCTAGAACCGTGTTTTCTGTGTCTATACGATGAGTTCACGGAATCCTGAAGAGGCATCACCCATTCTGAGGATACTCACCGTGCTCTGAGCAAGCAGGGCACCGAGTGGCTTGCCTGCGACGAGCAATACTGCATCTCCGTCTTCCGTTATACCTTCTGATCGTATCAGATTCTCAACCTGATTTGTCCAATCACGAAGTCGACCAGTTTCGGGCGGTTGAGTGTAAATCGGCGTCACTCCTCCATAAAGCGCCATCCGGTGCGATGCCATTTTAGAAGATGTATAGCCATAAATCGGGACTCGGAAATCAAACTGACTGAGATAGCGAGCCATGCCTCCCGCTTGCGACCAGACCACGATTGCTTTGGCATTGAGTTCCTCTGCCATATGCCAAACACCCTTGGCAAGTGCCGCCGAACGGAACGGATACTCTTTCATATCGGTCGGTACGCCATTGGTATGGATGATCTGATCCATACGAGATTCAGTCACTTTAATGATTCGTTGCATGGTTTCAACAACGACTTCTGGATTTTTTCCAACCGCGGTCTCACCTGAGAGCATGACTGCATCACAACCATCAAGTACCGCGTTGGCAACATCTGATGCTTCAGCGCGTGTCGGCGTAACCGATTCGATCATCGTTTCAAGCATCTGCGTTGCAACAATACAAGGTTTTCCCAGTGCATTGCAGCAAGCGAGAATATATTTCTGAATGATGGGCACCTGAGCAACATCCATTTCAACTCCAAGGTCTCCGCGTGCAACCATGACCGCATCCGTAGCTTGAAGAATTGAGTCTAAATTCGTAATCGCTTGAGGCATCTCAATCTTTGCGACAACAGGAATCGAGGTGCCCATATCTGAATCACCAGGTATTTCGCCCGGGCATTTCCACTCATCAAGCTTTGTTTTGAGTTGTACAATTTCGTCTGCGGTTCTCACAAATGAGAGTGCCAGATAGTCAATTTTATGTTCACAAGCCCACTTGGCGCATTTCCAATCCCGTTCAGTAATCGCAGGCATATTGAGATCTGACTCAGGAAGATTTACTCCCTTTGCACTCGTGACTTTTCCACCAACGGTCACTCTGCATCGGAGCCATTCGCCTTTCTGTTGTTCGACTGCCAACATCCTGATCAGTCCATCATTGATGAGAACACGCTGTCCAGGCAACACATCTTCGTAGAACGCATCAAAGGTGACATCAAATGAGGGAGAACCGTCAATTATCGCCGCATCTCCTTGTGCTTTACGGAAGTAGACGTCGTCCCCAGGCTTAATAGTGATCCCACCACCTTCATGGATATCAGGGACTTTGCAGACTCGCATCTTTGGCCCCTGAAGATCACCGAGAATCGCGATACATCGACCTGAGTTATCGATTGCTCGTCGAACATTGTCAAGACGAACCCCCATTTCCTCGAGTGAGCCATGAGAGAAGTTGAGTCTAAAAACTGAAACACCTGCTTCGATAAGTTTTTCGAGCATTTCATCAGAATCAGATGCAGGACCAAGTGTTGCCACAATTTTGGCGTGTGCGGGTCGTTTAGAGTCGGCAGGCATCCACGCCGGGGCGGAAGAATGGGACATTGAGTCACTCCGTTCGGACAGGTATTCAATACGCTCGGTAGCGTGTACTTCTAGTTATCGGTTGTATGCGGGATCATACATTGGGAATCCTAGGGATTCTGCCCAGACAAATGGGGAATTGATCACTTAGTATGTGTTATGAAAAACTCAAACATGCCAGTTGCGATCATCACAGGTGCTGGATCTGGCATCGGTCGGGCAGTTGCTCAAGCTCTCAGCGCCAAAGATTACCGCCTTGCACTCGTTGGGCGTAGAGAATCTGAGCTTCTAAGAACCGGACAGATCTTAGGACGGGATAAATCAGACTGGATTGCGATCAACAGCGATCTCACTAAGAGCGATGATCGGTCACGAATTATCGATCAAACCATGTCAAGCTTTGGTAGAATTGACACTCTTGTGAATAATGCAGGACTTGGCACCTGTAAAACGGTTGGCGAACTGAGTGAATCTGAAATATTGGAACTCTTTGCCGTCAACGCGACAGGGCCTATTGATCTTGTTCGTCGAGCAATCAATGAACTTGTCCTATCAAAGGGAAGCGTGGTCAATGTTGCGTCCATAGCAATTGTTGACCCATTCATTGGGCTTGGAGTCTATGGCTGTGCGAAGGCAGCTGTTGACGGGCTGACTAGAGCACTACACAATGAATATAGCAAGCAAGGGATTCGAGCATACACGATTGCGCCCGGAGCTGTCGAAACAGATATGCTGAGATCTATCGTTTCAAAAGACCTTCTCCCAACAGATCAAACCCTCACTCCTCAGCAGGTCGCAGAGAAGATTGTCGCCTGTATCACAGGAGATGTAACAGAGGACTCTGGATCAACAATCTTTGTGAATAGTCAACCCGATTGAGGTATCGCTTATTCCCCTGGGATGTAGGAGATCGCGCCTTCCATCGGCGAACTTGCAGTCGCATACAACTTCTTAGGTATTCTGCCCGCGAGATAGCTCTGCCGGCCTGCTTCACAACTCTTACGCATTGCATGTGCCATCATCACAGGGTCTGCAGCATGAGCAATCGCGGTATTGAGCAGCACACCATCGGCGCCGAGTTCCATTGCCAATGCAACATCGCTTGCACATCCGACACCGGCATCGACGATGACGGGGAAGTCTGGATCATTTTCCTTGAGGAGTTCAAAACAGAGCACAATGTTGTTTACATTGAGAATGCCCTGACCTGAACCGATCGGCGAACCCGCGGGCATCACCGCTGCAGCGCCAGCATCTTTGATGCGTTTGGCACTGATCGGATCATCCGAAGTATAACAGAGCACACCAAACCCATCTTTGACCAGTGTTTCGACCGCTTCGAGCGTGCCTACAGGATCTGGGAGGAGTGTTTTTTTATCCCCGAGCACTTCAAGTTTGACCCAGTGAGCTCCTGGGTTTTCGACCTGCTCGAGAAGTTCACGGCCGAGTCTTGCAACCCGGATTGCATCTTCCGCAGAAAAACACCCTGCGGTGTTCGGGAGAATGGTGTACCGATTCAAATCAATGTACTCGAGCAGACTCTTACCTTGTTCATTGAACAATCGCTCACGACGAACTGCAACCGTAATCACCTCAGACTGTGAAGCATCAAGCGATTCTTTCATCAGTTCCATTGAGGAGTATTTTCCTGTACCGATAAGTAGTCTTGAATCGAATGTATGCCCTGCGATACTCAGGGATGATAAACCGGGTTCAGTCTGTAGGGTAGTCATCAGTTAACCTGTCTCAGGAGTGAATCTTGGCGGTTGATCGAACATGAAGCTCTGTAAGTTGCTCATCGTCGACAACATTGGGCGCTTCACACATCAGGTCTACGCCGGTGAGTGATTTAGGGAATGCGATCACATCGCGGATATTTTCGGTGCCGATGATGTGCATGACCAAACGATCGAGACCAAATGCGACCCCGCCGTGTGGTGGTGCCCCATAAGTGAGTGCATCCATCAAGAAACTAAACTTGAGCTTTGCTTCTTCTTGGGACATACCCAACATTTCAAATACCTTTGCCTGCACTTCTTGTTGATGGATACGAATCGATCCGCCACCAATTTCTGATCCGTTACAGATCATGTCATAACCATCGGACAAGATCGATTCCACCGTATCGACATCTTTGATATCGGCAGCCATAAACCGCTCGGTTTCTTCCTTGGTGGGTGCAGTGAACGGATGATGGAGTGATTGGTATCGCTCGTTTTCTTCATCGTATTCAAACATTGGGAAATCATAAACCCAAAGGAAGTTCCATTTGCCTTCCGGGATGTAATCATGTTCACGAGCGATCTTAAGTCGAAGTTCGCCCAAAGCTTTGGTACATACATTGTACGTATCCGCACCAAACACAACCGCATCTCCATCTTCGAGACCAAGTCGCTCAACAAATTCATCTTTTACATCACCAAGGAACTTGGCGATACCAGTCGCGAACTCTCCATCGACATACTTGACGGTTGGAGCGCCACCTGCACCGAACTGTTCTACAAACGGATTGAACTTGTCGGTAACCTTGCGAGAGAATTTTGTGGCTGCGCCAGGCACACGGATAGCTTTAACAACACCCTTGTTTTTCTCGAGTGCTTCGTTGAATACCAAGAAATCTACTTTGGATGCGAGATCTGAGATATCGATAAGTTTGAGATCGAAGCGTGTGTCCGGGCGGTCGATGCCGTAGGTATCCATCGCTTCTCTGTAAGTAATACGAGGGAAATCTGGAAGTTCAACATCGAGCATTTCTTTCCAGATGTTTTTCGCGAATCCTTCCATGAGACCAAGAACTTCATCACGATCAACAAAGCTCATCTCAAGGTCAATCTGTGTAAACTCTGCTTGGCGATCTGCTCGTGGATCTTCATCTCGGAAACACTTGACGATCTGGAGATAACGATCACACCCGCCAACCATCAAGATCTGCTTAAACAACTGAGGCGATTGAGGCAACGCATACCACATCCCCTCCTGGTTTCGTGATGGAACCAAGAAGTCGCGTGCTCCTTCCGGAGTGGATCGACAGAGTACCGGGGTTTCTACTTCAATGAATCGATGCTCATCGAAGTAATCTCTTGTCAGTTTGGCGACCCGATGACGTGTTTGCAGAATACTCTGCATCTTTGGGCGTCGCATATCAATGTAACGATAGCGAAGTCGGACTTCCTCATTTGGAAGGTCCTTTTCGTTACTTGGTAGAAACGGGAGTTTGTTCGTTTTTGAGAGCACTTCAAGTTCAGTTACCAGAACTTCAATTGCACCAGTTTCAATCTTTGGATTTGATTTCGCACGAGCACGAACGACACCGACGACTTTTATACAGTCTTCATTGCGGAGACGATCCCCCGCTTGCATCGTGGATTCGTTCCCGTCTTCTGAATCAAATACGACCTGTGTTACCCCATCACGATCTCGCATATCAACAAAGATCAATCCCCCGCCGTGTCCACGGAATGCGTTGACCCAGCCGCAGAGGGTGACTGTATCGCCTATGTTGATTTCATTGAGTTGGCTGCAGGTGTGGGTGCGCATATGAGATTCTGCCTTGTATCCATGGTTTACTGGAAGATTTGAGCAGAATCATATCCCTTGGATTATTCAAAATCGGTGATCTATGGAAATTCGACGGATCACCAAGGCAATGGTTTCCCCTGGTTATCCATGAATCTCCCAGAGTCACCAATCTCAAGAGTCTCAATGGTATCGAGTATCGAACTCACCGATTCATCCGTCGATAACGGTGCATGAGGACCGCCCAAATCAGTCTTTACCCATCCGGGATGCAAAGCGACACATGTAATCCCCATTGGTCTGAGTTCATGTGCGATCGTCGCAGTCACCATATTCAGGGATGCTTTAGATGTGCGGTATCCAAGGAACCCCATTTCGCCTTTCGATGCGTCATGGATACTGCCCAGATTACTCGAAATTTGTACAACAGTTTTCTGATCTGATTTCTTCAGATTAGGAAGCAATGCACGCGTGACATAGATTGGCCCGAGCGTATTTGTTTGCATACATCGGATAAAAGCTGTGTCATCGAAATCCACAAGCGAATCGCATTCGTGGGGGAATATGCCTGCATTATTAATGACGATGTCGATCGGGACGTCTACAAGTTTTTGAGCAAGTGCTTCAACAGATTCTGAAGAAGCTGAATCAAGTTGTTCTACCCGAACTGCCCCTTCAGGTCCGGAACTGGCATTCAACTCATCAGCTGAACCAGGATCTCTCGCCGTCCCGATGACTTTGTATCCGCGCAAAGCAGCATGTTGAGCAAGACCCAACCCAATACCTCTATTCGCTCCAGTAATGAGTATTGTTTTTACCATTGGAATCCTCGGAAGCATGTTCAAGATTACGAAATTGTTTACAGTTCAGTTCTTGATAAACTGGTATATCAACACATTTCGATACAAACCGCAACTGCATTTCCACCACCGAGACAGAGTGCTGCGACTCCCTTTTTGCCGCCGGTTCGTTTGAGCTGGTGGATCAGTGTGACAAGGACTCTTGCCCCAGATGCACCAATCGGATGCCCCAATGCAACACCACCGCCGCAGAGGTTGAGTTTGTCTTCGGAGACTCCGAGCTCTTTGATGTTGCAGAGGAGTTGAGCTGCGAATGCTTCATTGATTTCGAACATGTCGACATCATCAATCGACCAGCCTGCCTTATCGAGAGCCCCCTTGATACCAGTGATTGGTGCTGCGAAGATTTCTTTAGGATCAACCCCCGATGTGTTGTAGGCGACAATTTTACAAAGTGGTGCGAGTCCGAGTTCGGACGCTTTTGATTCACTCATGACCACAGTCGCAGCAGCACCATCAGAAATCTGCGACGCGTTCCCAGCGGTAATGGTGCCATCTTTTGTAAATGCTGGTCTAAGCTTGCTCAAGCCATCCGCAGTGGAATCCCCGCGAATACCTTCATCGATGTTAATACCACCTTCAACACCCGGATTGCGACGGTTACCGAGTTGTTCGCCTGTGAGTTTGACGACTTCTGCGTCAAAATGACCCGCATCCCAAGCAGCAGCTGCTCGTTGATGTGATTGTGCTGAGAATCGATCTTGCTCTTCACGAGTAATGCCATAGGACTCCGCGATATGTTCTGCAGCGTTGCCCATAGGCCATCCCTCGAACGCACAACGAAGCCCGTCATAGGCCATATGATCTTCCATTGCGCCAGGGCCGTACTTCACGCCTGCTCTTACATGAGCAAAGTGAGGTGCGCCAGTCATATTCTCCATACCACCCGCGATGACACAATCATTATCGCCAGCTTTAATGGACTGAGCAGCCATCATGACCGCTTCGAGTCCTGATCCACAGACCTTATTGACCGTCTTCGCTGAAAGCGTTGAAGGGAGCCCTGCTTTGAGACCAGCTTGACGAGCCGGGTTTTGTCCTACTCCTGCTTGGAGCACACATCCCATAATGCATTCATCGACATGATCCTTGGCAGAAGGGGCATCACTCAGTGCAGCTTCGATCGCAAAGGCACCGATTTGTGGTGACGCAACGCGTGAGAATGAGCCAAAGAACTTACCGATTGGGGTTCGACGAGCGGCAACGATGACAGGCTGATTTGACATATTGTGTATCTTTCTTTCCAAGTGATCAGATTTTGGATCATTATTGTGATGGGTCTATATTCTAGGTACTCCAATTCCCAATACCAACCAATGAAATGAACCGACTGGTCTGTATTCGATATGATCAAATCTGAATTGAAAATCAGACCACCCATTACTCAGACTTCTGCGATTAAGCGAACATGGCTATGGGTCGAGTTATTCTTGATATATGGATTTGTGCCTGGATTCATTGCTGGCCTTGTCCGACCTGCAAAAGGGAATGTGGTCCTGGACACAATGGGAATCAGCTGGTTTCGCTTTGAAACAGGTCTCCCTAGGGGCCTATTCATATTCCCTGCACTCTTGCTCACCTTCCTCATCATGTTCTTGATGCTTTACCGTGACCCAACATTCGATAATCGTCGTTTCTGGAATATCGAAGGCTTCAGAACTGCAGTCCCGAAAATTATCATTGGAATCACGATCGCAGGACCATTGATCCTATTTGCATCATGGATTCTTGCAAGGCATACCACATTGCTACCGGCACAGGGGTTTTTATATCTACCCAGAGAACAGCCCGTACTCATGCTCGTAATCGTGCTCTTTTACCCATGGATCAGTGCATACCCCCAAGAAATGACGCATAGAGCTTTCTTGTTCCATCGATACCAACCAATTATTGGCACGGGTTTCATCGCGATGAGCATCAACATAGTTGCCTTTGCATGGTTACATGCGCCCATGTGGAACTTGATTGCGATTCTGATGACCATCCCCGCGGGTGCACTGTTTGCATGGACCTATCGCAGGTCAAACTCGGTTCTTGCTGCAGGATTTGAGCATGCGATCTATGGAATATGGGTGTTTTTCACCGGTCTTGGGTATTTCGTGTACGCGGGGCGTTGAAGTGTCAAAAAGTGTGCCACAAAGGGCAACTTAAGGACTATAATTCAAGCCTGCCAATAGGCTGATATACAGAGAAACACGAAGGAAAACGCATGTCCACCACCGCTGCCGACACCCATGTCAAACTCGAATCCAACACCAATCAAGCATTAGGGATCGCTCAGTTCGCGATTGATTTCCTTTCCGATGATCCTGCCAAACGCGGCGAGCCAGACGCATCCGTGCTCGAACGCACTAACATGTTCTTCACCGACGCGGTCTTGTGTGGGCTTTCAGCTTTGGCGCTCAAAACCAATGCACCTACGTTGCTTCGGGATGAAGCATTGCAATATCCAGTAACAGACGCCACCCATCGATTGGGTAAATCAACCCAGCGCGGAGCAACTGTATTTGGTTCGAATGTGCAGGTCCAACCTGAGAAGGCGATCTTGGCAAACGGATCGGCTGTTCGTGAATGGGATTCCAACGGCACAAACTTTGGTTACAACCCACAATTGGGATTCACCGCAGGCGAGTTTGGACACAATGATTTCTACGGCGTATGCGTCGCAGGGGCTCAGATGACCGGTCGCGATGGTGCATACGCACTCAAAGCAATGGTCTGTTTGGACGAAATTCGCGGACGATTGTCTGAAGTGTTCTCGCTAAAGACTTATAAGGTCGATCATGTTGTCCACGGTGCAATCGGTTCAGCAGCAGTCTTTGGCGCGATGCTCGGCGCAAGCCCAGAACAAATCGAATCCGCAATCGGGATGGTTGTTGCTCACTACATCCCATTCCGTGCGATCCGCGCTGGGAAGCAACTCTCCGATTCGAAGGGCGCGAGTGCTGCAATTTCAACCGAAGTGGCGATCATGTCTGTCCGCAGGTCAATGAGTGGATTCATGGGGCCTCGTGATATCTTCCGGAATCCAGAATCAATTTTCCGCATCTTTGAAGGTCCAGGGCAAATGTTCGAAGCGGTTGGCACAGATAACGCAAATACGAAACAAGCAGACGAATCACCTTTCCAACTCGTCCTGGGACGCGCAGGTTCAGACTTCGCTGTCATGGGTATGCATTTTAAACTCGGACTCTACGAACATCAGAGTGCAGGTGCTTTACAAGCGTTGCTCGATCTCTTGAGCAAGGCACCACATCTTCTCGATGATGAGTCCGGATCGAAGATCAAGAAAATCAAGATCACTGCGTACGAACCAGCATTTGGCATTATCGGTGATCCTGCCAAGCGGAATCCATCGACTCGCCAAAGTGCCGACCACTCGATGGTCTACATTGTGGGAACACTTTTGCGTAAAGCGTTGAGCCAACAAACATCAGACTGGAAAACCCTGATGCTCGAGCCATACGACTTTGATGCAAACGCAATCAACAATGAACGAACCCGATCGCTCATGGAAAAAATCGAGTTCTTCCATGGTGGTGAAGATTACGATAAACGATATCCCGATGGTATCCCAACTTCACTCATCATTGAAGACACCGATGGCACTGAGTTTGATTCAGGGATGGTCATGTATCCTGCGGGCCATGCACGGAATACGGAAGCGGATCTCAAAGGAATCCTTGCTCACAAGTTCGATCTCTTGGGCAAACTCGCATTCGAAAACCCAACCCCAATTGTTGCACGCTTTGATGGGTTGATGGACAAAACCGCAGAAGAAGTCGCGTCGATGAATGACTTTGAAATACAGACACGCGATGGTTTCGAATAAATAATCGAAACCTGTCACCAAAGAAATAATCTACACGAATCAGTGATAGAGCTTGCCGTTGTGCTTGATCCATCCTGATTCGTGTTTTTTCATCGGGTCACGATGAGTCCAATGGACAAGACCGCCACGATCATTGAACTCATACTCTCCTTTGAACTCAACGAGATCACCTTCGCGAAGAGGGATACGGTCAACCAGATCAATATTGTGAACGATAAGCAAAGTCTGATTGCAGCTGAGATTGATGATAAAGCGTTGATGTTGATCGCCTATAAGATCATCAGTAAGTTTTTTAATGACCACACCCACATCTTGGATCATGGTCGAATCATGATCGAAGGTATACCGATACGAAGTGCGTGACATATCGGGTTCCTTTTTACATCTCCCAGGGAGTGCCTGGGGTGTAGTCGATGAGCTCGTAGAGTTCCTTGCGTGTTTGCATGTTCCCAAGCTGGCCTTCAAGGGTGCCAGATTCTTTAAGTTCGGTCAATGCTTTAGTCACTGCGCCCATGGCAATTCTGAGTGTCGATACCGGGTAGATTACAAGTGAATATCCCATTTCACCAAACTCATCGAGTTTGATCATTGGAGTTTTACCGAACTCTGTCATATTGGCGAGCATATACGGCCGATCATCCCCGAGTTCATTCATTGCTGACGCGAAGTCCCTGAACTCTTCTGCGGTGGTCAATCCTTCTGGGAAGATCATGGATGCCCCGGCATGCACATATGCCTTTGCTCGTGATACAGCAGCTTCAAATCCTTCTACACCTTTCGCATCAGTTCGAGCACAGATGATGAAGTGACCATCCGAACAATCTGCTGAAGCCTTTGCTGCCCATTGGAGTTTGGACACTGCCTGTTCAATAGGAATCAAAGATTTGCCATCCAGATGCCCACATCGCTTAGGAAAGACTTGGTCTTCGAGATGCAATCCTGCGGCGCCAGCATGGTTGTACTCGAGAACTGTTCTACGAACCATTTCTTCTTCACCAAAACCAGTATCAGCGTCTGCGATGACTGGTAATCCAGAACCTGTACAGACTTGCCGTACAACATTGGTGAAATGATCAAGTGTAAGTATGCCGACATCGGGGACACCCGCTGCGACTGATGTTGCTCCGCCTGAGACATAGCACGCATCAAACCCACACTGTGCAACTGAGCGTGCAACGAGGGCGTTAAACGCGCCAGGAGCAGCGATCACTCTTTGGTCCATCAATGTACGGAGAATTGTGCCGGGATGTGGATTGTTAGGCATGATTCATGATAGGTCACCAGTACGAGCATTCCTATGCATCTTACGATACAATCATGATATGAAAGCATGTCCACAAGTATTGTTTGCCATGACTGTTTGTGCCACATCACTACTTTGCACTGCAGGTCGTGCTATACCAATCTCCGATCCAGAAAATAATCATTCAGAACACATTGATGATGTTGACTCAATCAACATCCCACTCACATGGGATTCCATTCGGGCGGATGATCGGGTTGCAGATCGGATTACTTTTTTCGCTCAACCGACAAAGGATGAGATTCAAGCATTCGCTGATTCTGGTGGGAAAGTCGTTATCTCCGCACGCACTGATGCTGAAATGGAGAAGAATGACTTTAACGAACAAGAGTTCGTAGAATCACTTGGAATGAAATATCTCCACATTCCGACGAGTAGTTCTACCTTTGGGTATTCGATGCGTGATGATCTCGCGATTGCGCTTGAATCTACACAAGGCGAGGTACTCTTTCATTGTAAATCGGGTTCGCGCGCAACCGCGATTTATGCGTTGTACATGATCGAAGAGTTTGGCATGAACCGTATTGATGCTATCGATCGATCATTAGAACTCGGTATGAGCAAAGTGATGGTCCCATTGATTGAGAGAACACTTATGGAAGTCCCCGGACGAGTAATTGATGCGGTCGATCCAGACCAAATTCAAACAACAATTGATACGCTTGTTGGATTTGGCACCCGCCATACAATGTCAGACACTAAATCGGACACACGAGGGATCGGTGCTGCTCGAAGATGGGTGAAGTCTCAGTTCGAAACCAACATTCAAGGCCATGGAAAAGCGGATGATGCAGCCCCACATGTGTACTTTGATTCACACACGGTCGAACCTGATGGCCGACGGATTACAGAAACTGTAGAAGTTGTCAATGTGATCTGCGAGATCCCAGGAATAACTCCAGAATCACGCGATCAACTGTATTATGTACTTGCACATCTCGATTCAAGAGCGAGCGAAGCAAACGACTCTACCTCGGATGCACCTGGCGCGAATGATGACGGTTCTGGCGTCGCCGCATTGATCGAACTCGCACGCATTTTATCAGCAGAACATCTCGAATCAACTATTATCCTTATGGCAACCAGCGGCGAAGAGCAAGGGCTCTTTGGTGCACGACTCCACGCACAGCAAGCTGTCGCGGATGGAAAAGATATCAGAGGAGTGCTCAATAACGACACCATCGGTGATCCTACAGGTGTCATCGAAGGACAAGATGGCAGCAAAGTCATTCGTGTCTTTTCGGAAGGACTCCCCGCCACTATGCTGTCACTTGAAGATGATCAAATCGGGAGCGCTGTTCGCAAACTTCGGCTTTACGGCACGGAATCTGATTCGACATCACGGCAACTCGCACGATACATCAACGATATCGCCCATCTTCATCGCACTACAGTTCAACCAAAGCTGATCTTCCGCCCTGACCGCTTCTTGCGTGGAGGAGATCACACCCCATTCAATGAACTCGGATTTCCTGCAGTACGATTCTGTGAAATGTACGAGAACTACGATCACCAACATCAAGATGTCCGGATTGAGGATGGGGTGCAGTTTGGCGATCTCGGGGATTATGTCGATGCGAACTACCTCGCGGATGTGACTCGTCTCAATGGTGCAGTCCTTGTCCATTTGGCGAATGCGCCATCTTCGCCTGGAAATAGCCGTGTCTTGATTGCAGAACTGACAAACGATACCACGCTTCGTTGGGATCCATCTCCAGAATCAGATGTCATGGGGTATGAAATCGTTTGGCGTGAATCCACTTCATGGAAATGGGAACACGCTGAAGATGTCGGCAATGCGACCGAGGGCACGGTCCCGATGTCAAAGGACAACTATCTATTCGGCGTTCGGGCATACGACAAGGATGGATACCGTTCTGTAGTGTCATATCCCCGCCCTGCCCGAGATTAATCTGGTTCTAATGAGCTTTATTGCCTAGAATATAGCGTTTCTGTGAAATACAACAACCACACTTACCCTCTGGACTATGAGCGGGTAAACAAATACAAGGATAGAAGACATGACCACTGCAACACATGCGAAGGGCCTCGAGGGCGTCATTGCGGGCGAAACCGAAATCTGCAATGTTGAACAAACTTCATTGATCTATCGTGGGTACGAAATCGCAGACCTTGCCGCGAACGCGTCATTCGAAGAAGTTGCTTTTCTCCTGCTTGTGGGACACAAACCATCTGCAGATGAACTTGGCAGTTTCAAAGCAGAGTTAATTTCCCAGAGAGCACTGCCCTCAGCAGTCAACGATTTCCTGAAAACTTCCGGCGAACTCGTCAACAATCAGTTCGCTGTCCCGATGGATATCTTGCGGACCGCAGTGTCCATTTTGTCCCATCTTGATCCGGATTGCCAAGACAATGCAGCGGATGCGAATCTACGCAAATCCAAGCGTTTGCTTGCTCAAATCCCAACGATCATTGGACACATGCAAAACTCGATCGAAAGTAAAGAGTTCGTTGCTCCAAACCCGAATCTTTCACATTCAGCAAATCTGCTCTACATGATGACTGGTTCAGAACCAACTCCAGAAGCTGAAAAGGTGATGGATGTATCGCTTGTGCTTTACGCAGAACATGATTACAACGCATCAACCTTTACTTCACGAGTAATCTCAGGGACACTTGGCGATCTCCATGGAGCGGTCACCGGTGCAATCGCAGCACTCAAAGGCAAACTCCACGGCGGCGCCAATGAAGCAGCAATGGACATGCTCGCAGATATCCGTAAGGATATTGGTCCTGAAAACGATTTAGGCAAAGTCACTGATTGGATGCATCAGGCATTCGCTGATAAACGCAAGCTCATGGGCTTTGGTCATCGTGTTTACAAGAATGGAGACCATCGCGCTCCGATTCTTCATGGGCTTGGACGCAAAGCTGCCCAAGCTCGTGGCGAAGACTTTGTCAAGCTATTCGAGCTTGGTGAAATGGTCCAGAAGATCATGGACGATGAAAAGAACATCTATCCTAATGTCGATTTCCCTTGTGGTATGACCTACTTCACAATGGGGATTCCTGTGCCTCAATATACCCCGATCTTTGTTGCATCACGGATTACAGGATGGGCAGCTCATATCATGGAGCAACATGCCAATAACCGCTTAATTCGCCCACGCGTGGCATACATCGGACCGGCACCTCGAAACTGGAACGATTAGTATTCTGTCGATTACCCACATAAATGCCGCGATCTCAATGAGATCGCGGTTTTTAAATTGAGATATTTTCGAAAGTTCTTGTTCATGATTCCGTATAATACAAAGAATCAATGCTGAGGAGTACAGTTCATGATCAGGTTTGAATGCGACAAATGTGATATGGAAATAGAGGTCGAGAATGATCTCGTCGGGACGAAATACGAGTGCCTCGGTTGCGGTGATACCAATCGGGTGCCCCTTGTTGATTCTGAATCAAAGCATGACCATGAGAAACTCTCTGATGATACTAACTCAAGGACTATTGACCGAGCAGCGAAAGCAGGATTCCCCCCAGACTTTGGTCCTGAGGTTCGTGTTCAACTCGTTCGGCGGTGCTGGTTTCGTTCGAGAATGATACGATTTTCTCTCGTTGTTTTGCTTATCTTGGCAGGTTCAATCGGTTCACTTTGGATCTTATTATCAGATAAAAACATGCTCTGGTTGGCTCTGAGCGTCCCAGTCGCTTTGATTTCCATTGGACTGATTGGCTGGTGGTGGTTTGACCGTTTGGGAGCATCAATCGAGATCACAACCAAACGAACGATCATGCATCTGGGTATTTTCTCTAAATCTTCCTCTGAAGTTGTTCATGACAACATCCGGAATATCCAAATTGATCAGACTTTCCTCCAACGAGTAACCAATGTTGGGAAAATAGGGATTTCATCATCTGGACAAGATGGGGTTGAGCTTCAGGTGAATCACCTTAAGGACCCTGATAATTTGCGTAAAATCATCGACCTCTATCGCCCACTTTGAATCCTCACTCTGAGAAGAACATTTTACCGATATTGAGCGTATACTCGTATAGGCAGATGGATCTGCTCAGTGATTGTTTGATAGCCGGAGGCTCGTAGTTCATGCGATGGATGCTTAAACTTAGATTGCGTGTATTTGCACTCCTGGTCGCACTCACCATACTTGTCTTTGGTGTTGTTGGCGTGCTCTCCGTTGGGGTTGTTCCTGCTGTTGGTGCAGCACTCGCAATCGCGGTTACAGTGGTAAACTCGATGACATCTCGATTGGATACCATGACATGTGCAGGGTGTGGCAACAGTATTGATGCACTCCCTGTAGGTACACACGGGATTGCATGCAAAGGCTGCGGCACGGTCAATCATCCGTTTCAGTCGAATGATTCCGCTCTCGCGATCAATGTCTCAGATACTGATTTTAACTTCGATGACGAAGAAGATCAGCAGGTATAACTCACTCACTTTTATACGAATCAATAAAAAAGGCACCCTGTTTGGGATGCCTTTGTGTGTATCTGGTCTGAGACAAGTTTATTTCTCAGATTCCATCTTCTTGTTGAACTCTTCTGCACTGATGTCTTCAACTTGAGCGTCCGACAAAATCGAGTCAATCGTTTTGTGTTCGCGAATTTGCTGGAGAAGTGTCTGTGCTTGACCTGACTTGATGAGTTCGTCACGGACTTGCTCTGGACGCTTGCCTTGCTGCATCGCCATCGAAACGATACGTGAGTTGATCTCAGGTTCTTCCACTTTGATATCTAATGATTCTGATATCTTGTTGAGAATGAAGAACTGCTTGAGTTCAGTCGAAGCACTTTCTGCAGACGCGCTGCGGAGTTCGGCCATGTGCTGCTCGATCTCGGTTGGGTTCACACCTCGGTACATCAAGTCCATTCGACGACGCTCAAGATTACGAGCTGCCTGCTGAGCGGTGAGCCCTTCAGGGAGTTCGAACTCTACATTGTCTGCAAGGTACTTACTGATCTGTTGACGCATAACTGATTGCTGCTGGACTTCTGCACGCTGAGTAAGTTGTGCGGCGACCATTTCACGGAGTTGTTCTTCATCATTGAATCCATACTTGGCGACCAAGTCATTCATCAACGCAGGTACAATGCGGTATACCTTGACCACTTCGTACTCGATGGTGAGGTCTTTACCTCGGATTGCTTCTACTTCGTGGTTCTCAGGTCCAGTAAGCTTGATCGTGAGTTTGTCATCGATCTTTGGTGTTCCAATTTGCTTGGTGAAGTTTGGAACGATAACACCCAAGATCATGCCTTCATCGCTATCCGCAGGTATTTGAACAACTGCACCCTCAATGTTGTAGTGCTCAACTCCATCGGAATCAGTCATGACAGCGTTGCCTGTGATGTAATCACCCTTCTCAGAGTCATCACGCTCGTCGAGCGAACCTTCATTGATTCCGATTTTCTTAATTTCCTCATCAACCATATCCGCGGGGAGTTCGGTATCAGGTTTAAGAACCTTGATACCTTTGAGTTCTGGGAGGTCGAACTCTGGCATGACTTCAACTTCAACTTCGAAGTGAACTGGTTTCCCTGATTCAACTTCAACATCATCCATTGATTCTGCTGGGGGTTGGGAAAGGACTTTGAGTTCATTTGAACTGACTGCATCCTGATATGCCGATGAGATCAAGCGTGACTTGGTCTCTTCTTTGACATATGAGCCGAATCTTTTTTCGACCAGGCGCCTTGGAGCATGCCCCTTACGGAAACCCGGGATATTTGCTTCGTGTGATACAGAAGCGAATGCTGATTCAATCTGTGCATTGACGGTTTCCGCAGGGATATCAATCGTGATACGCTTACGGCAAGGTCCAACATCTTCGATTTTAACGGTATTTGAAACGGTGTCTGACATGATATTCCTTTGGTTCATGTCGCGCACAGGACTGCTGTCGATCCGCCATCGTGCGCCTGAGTCCCGGATCGACCCTGCCGAACGTCGACAGGACAGGAAGTGTAGGCATCGGTCGTTTCAGATGCATCATTTGATATAATCTGGATTGGGTCAAACTCCGAGTTATTGGATCATAAAGGGCTTGAAGTTGATTCTTGTTAGGCTATGATCCCGTCTGGTTATGACACAAGTCATAATCATCCTCAGCCGAGGTGGCGGAATCGGTAGACGCGGTGGATTCAAAATCCACTTCTGGAAACAGAGTGGGGGTTCAAGTCCCCCCCCCGGCATTGAATATACATCGTACACAGTATCCAATACACCCATTTGAAGGATGGTCAACATGGCAGACGAACAACCACAACAACAGCAAGTTCAACTTCGGATTGATGAATCCAAGATGACCAGCACCTATGCCAATACCATCCGCACATCGAACACCCAAGATGAGCTCGTTATGGACTTTGGTATGAACATCCCGATGCAGATGCCTGGTCAAGCACCAGTCATCGTGTTCAATGTCGGATCACGCGTGATCATGAACTGGGCTGGCGCAAAGCGGTTAGCGATGTCGCTCGGGCAAGCAGTTCGTCAATACGAAGAACGCAACGGCGAAATCGAAATCAACACTGGTGGCACCCCACCACCGCCCGCAGCCAACTAAGCTCGTACACAAATTTTTTATCAACCCGAACTCTTGCGAACCTGCTCATCGAAGCGTGCGTAAGAGTTTTTTCATAGATATTGTAGAATAGGCAACTCTTGGACAATGAATTCAATAAAATATGACAGCCTGAGCATTTTGAAGCATCATCGAGATTATGCCTTTGCGTCTTACGAAACACGAATGGCCCATTGCGAATCTGGGTTTGAGGAATATGAGAATGGCAATAGAAATTAGTGGCCCGGATCAACTCACCGATGAAATGATTGCACGCCATGCCGAACCGATTATGGAGTTAATCCGGACGGTTGGCACGGTCGTTGTTGGTCAAGAACACATGGTGCGTGCATTGGTGATCGGTATGCTCACTGGTGGGCATGTTCTGCTCGAAGGGGTCCCCGGATTGGCAAAGACCCTCACAGTGACAACCTTAGCACAAGGCTGTAAAGCAGATTTTTCCCGGATTCAGTTCACCCCAGACCTTTTACCTGCGGATGTGATCGGAACACTGATTTACAGTCCCAAAGACGGTACATTTACACCGCGCAAAGGGCCGATCTTTGCCAATATTGTACTTGCGGACGAGATCAACCGAGCTCCCGCCAAAGTCCAAGCAGCACTGCTCGAAGCGATGCAAGAGCGATCCGCAACCATCGGGGATACAACTTACAAAGTCGGAAATCCATTCCTTGTGCTCGCAACACAGAATCCAATCGAACAAGAGGGCACCTACCCACTTCCAGAAGCACAGATCGATCGGTTTATGCTCAAGCTCAGTGTTGGGTACCCGACCAAGGAAGATGAGCGTGTGATTGTTGATCGGATGATGTCAACTTCTGATCCTGAACCAATAGCATCAATCCTCAACCTAGAACAGATCGCTGAAGCTCGTGAAGTTGTCAACCATATCTATGTTGATGACAAAATCAAGGACTACATCGTCTCACTCGTACATGCAACACGCGAACCGGAATCATACAAAGTCGGTTGGCAACTCGATCTACCCAAACTTATCGATTTTGGAGCTTCTCCAAGAGCGAGCTTGTCTTTGGCAAGGGCAGCAAGAGCGAATGCTTTCTTGGAAGGGCGATCATTTGTAACCCCTTCGGATATTAAAAAAATTGGTTACGATGTACTCCGTCACCGCATCATTGTCAGTTATGAAGCAGAAGCGGAAGGCATAAGCAGTGAAGACATCGTTCGTGAACTTTTTGCAAGGATCGCGGTGCCCTAATGCTCACTCATGAGCTCATGCAGGAAGTGAAAAGATTAGAAATCCGTGCACGCCGTCGTGTGGATGATCTTTTCGGTGGTCAGTACCATTCTGCATTTAAAGGACAGGGAATTGAGTTTGCAGAAGTTCGCGAATATCAACCCGGCGACGAAGTTCGAACAATCGACTGGAATGTCACTGCTCGGACTGGATTGCCTCACATTAAACGATTCACAGAAGAGCGGCAACTCACTGTAATTTTGTCCGTTGACTCTTCACAGTCTACTGCATTTGGATCAGTAGACCGATCAAAGCACCAACTCGCTTGTGAAGTTGGCGCAGTCCTCACACTTGCAGCAGGTCGGAACAATGATCGGGTTGGGTTGCAGGTTTATGGATCTGAGCACCTTGGAGACTCAGAATCCTTCCATCTCCGCGCTTCCAAAGGGAAGACACATGCTCGTAGAATTATTCGTGAACTCATCGACGCAACTCCTGGAAAATCAGCGTTTGCTCTTAGTGATGCTCTTGCTGAACTCGGGCGGACCCATCGTCGTCGTGCGATTCTTTTTGTGATGTCTGATTTTCTTTCTGGACATAACAACCATGGCGAGCCCGATTGGGCTAAGCCGATGCGAATGCTTGCCCAAAAACATGAAGTTGTCGCATTGCAACTTACCGACCCGCTTGAGTTTGATCTTCCCAAAGCTGGCATTATTCGTATGAACGATCCGGTGACTGGTAAGCGATACACGATTGATACTTCATCTAAGCGCGTCCGCCAGCGTTATCATCAAAGAGCACACATCGAACAAGAAACTATCACACAGACATTGAGCAAAGCTCGGGTAGACCGAGTTGAGCTTTCAACTACACGAAACTATGTCGATGATCTTGTTCGGTATTTCCATCAACGGGAGATGCGTCGACGATGAAATGGTATTCATTACTATCCACCATCATCTTTGGGGGGTTGCTCTTGCTTGCTGGATGTATCAGACAAGACTCTTTTGTGAATTATGATGGCTTCACAACTGAAAGCACTGATACTAACACGGGTGTTGTGATTCGTGTACATATTCCTACCGATACGATCACCATCGCTGACAGAATTACGCTCGATGTGAACTTTCAATGGGCACCTCCAGCAAATCCAGTTCTTGTTTCTCCAAACTTCGATGAACTTGACTGGACACTGATTGACACATCTACTGCGACACCCAAACTTGACAACGGAAAATATTCTACTCAAATCAGCTACACCCTAGAACCATTTCTCGCGGGTGAATATATAATTCCCCCGATCGTTTTAGACATATTTTCAAACGATGACTCTAAAGAATACCAACTGCAATCATCGCCGATGACTGTAACTGTACTATCGGTAATCGACCCTGCTGATACAGGAGAAATCAGTACACCATATGATTTCATGGATGCAAGCGTACTACAAACTCAAGAATCTCACTCATTCGTTGTTCCCGCGTTTGTTACAGGAATGATTCTGTTTGCATGCATGCTGATACTATGGATCAAGTATCGTAATAAACCAGAGCAAACCACGCCGCTTTCTGCTCAAATCCTGCTCAATCAAGTAGCCCATGAGGAGTATGACAATCCTGTACAAGGATATAGCAGGTTGCATCAAGCATTGATGCTCTTAGACTCTCAACTACATGGTACGAGCGAAATTCATAGTTTCGTTCAAGTTTGTGAACGCGCACAGTTTTCACTTGATCAAGCATCAGCTATATCGCCATCATCGATGGCTCAACACACGCTCGAACTCCTTGGTCAGCAAAACGGGAGCAACGCATGAACTGGCAGTTTGCGTATCCTTGGATTCTTCTTGCAGGATCAGTTATCCCGCTCATCTGGATTGTACACATCATTGGGCGATCTCGCTATCGTGGAGTGAATACGTCCGTCCCTTCTCGCGTTGCAGCAGCGGGGATCTCGCTTCGCACCGCAACCGCATGGATTCCTAATCTATTCCTCTCGCTCGCCTTGGCATTACTTGTGATTGCAACAGCCCGACCACAGGAAATCATTGGAAATACAAAGACGACACAAGACACGATTGCAATTGAACTTGTTGTTGACCGTTCAGGTTCTATGGATGAGAAGGTGATTTTCGGTGGTCAAAAAGTGACCCGATTAGAAGCAGTCAAGGTTGTAGTCGAAGAGTTTATTGTCGGAGATGATGACCAACTCAATGGCAGAGAGGGCGACCTACTCGGACTCATCGTGTTCGGTTCGTTCGCCGACACACTGATGCCGCTCACCCAATCACATAAAGCACTTGTCCAGGCATTACGTCGTGTTGAACTCCCTCGTATCGAAAGAGAACGATCAACTGCTATTGGTGATGCGCTAATGCTTGCTGCAGCGCGTCTCAAAGCTTCCGAGGATTCCATGCGCAATGAAATGGACGATCCTGATTTTGAACTCAAAAGCAAAGCAATCGTCCTCCTTACAGATGGCGAGAATCGAGCGGGGAGCTATTCGCCTGAACAAGCGGCGGCACTTGCGAAAGATTGGGGAATCAAAATTTACATCATTGGAATTCGTGGCGGAACTTCATTCAATGGCATGGTGTTCGGTGGTGGAGTACAAGAAGTCAATGATCAGAATATGGCAGCCGTCGCTCAATACACTGGTGGGCAATACTGGGGTGTTGATAAAGTGTCCGATCTTACCAATGTCTATGCTCAAATTGACGAACTCGAACGATCAACAATTCAGACTTCTGACTCCACGAGTTATGAGGAGCTGTATTTACCGTTTGCACTAGCAGGACTCATTACCATGATGATTTCGTTTCTGCTTGAGAACATCGTGTATCGGGAGGGATTGTGATAAACAACTTGCTCACCATCTCGTCAATGCCGTTGATTTCCAATAGCTCTCAATGGACACTCGATTCATCTGAATGGCTCTGGCTCATTCTTGCTATACCGCTCATGGCGATGCTGATATTTCTACAACGAGCACTGTTGAGAAATAAAAGAAGATTCATCCGCAATGAATCCCTTTTGATTGCATTGGCTGGCAAGGAACGCAAAACCAGAAACATGATTCACATGCTTATTTCATTTGTCTCGATGGCATGCATCACCATTGCGATTGCTCGCCCGCAATCAGATCCTCGCGAAATAGAAGTAGAAACAAAGGGCCGGGATGTGGTGTTTCTAGTCGATGTTTCTCGTTCAATGCTTGCCAGGGATGTGGCACCAAATAGATTAGAAAAAACAAAGCTTTGGATCAATGATCTTGTTGATGAACTTGGCAATGACCGCGTTGGTTTGGTCGCATTTTCTGGATTTTCTTCAGTACTCTCACCATTAACCACTGATCGATTATTTTTTAAGCTTGCTCTTGAAGAACTCTCTCCAGCATCAACACATATCGGCGGCACCAATATCGGGGATGCAATTCGTAAAACAATGGATCTGGTCTTTGAAGAAAACCAAGATTCTGAACAGTCAAAGTACCGAGACATCATCCTGATTTCTGATGGCGAAGATCAAGAAAGCTTACCCGTTGAAGCTGCCCGACTCGCAGGCAGTAGAGGCGTCCGGATTATTACAATCGGAATAGGCTCTGACCAAGGCGCAACTGTTCCATGGGATAAAGACTCATCTACACCACAATCTCAAACAGTTCGATCTAAGTTAGAAAGCGGTACCTTACGGACTATTGCTGCAGCATCACCAGGCGGGGTATTCCTCGAAGTCGGAACAGGGACCATTGATTTGGGGCAGGTGTATCGTGAACTTATTGCAACAGCAGACCAACGAACGCTCGATGTTGCTTCACACTTTGAATACACAGAACGGTTCCAGATTTTTCTTGCGATAGGTGTCGGTCTCGCATTGATAGATGCACTATTTTTATCCGTTAACCGACGGAGGAACACACAATGAAACTGGTGTATCTATTCGCGTCATTGGCTTTACTATCAGTATCCGCAGCTGCTCAACATGGCAGTACCGCTGCGGGTGAAAACCCTATGGATTCCCATATTGCCGCTGCACGAGTTGAGCAAGCAATGAATACAGATCTCGATATTGATGAACGAATTGAATTATTGAGTCAAATCATTGAACGAAGTGATGACATCCAACTGGTGAGCCTAGCCCATTACAACTATGGCACTCTCATTCTCAAAAACCTGAACACACACTTTGAACAGTTCCACGAAGCCATCGAAGCTTATCGACTCGCAGATAAAGCTGCATTGATACAGAATCTGAGAACACATGCTCGTTTTAACCTCGGGCAATTATATTACCAAGTTGCCCACCATGAAGATCCTGAATCGACAGCATTGAATCCTGGTGATTTGGATTCCATGCTTACCACTCTGAATACCAAAGTTGATCAACTTCTACAGGCTGCCGGTGCGTTTCGATCTGTATCTGAACTCGATCGTTCGCATACTGATTCACAATCGAATCTCGAACGCGTCCGTGTAGAAATTCAACAACTACGAGATCAAATTCAATCACTCAAAGATTTAATTGAGCAGCAAAAAGAACAACAGAATCAGCAACAAAAGCAACAGCAAGATATGGCTGACAAACTCGATGATCTAGCGCAAAAGCAGCAAGACCAAGCAAATCAGTCTTCTGATTCACCTCCCCAGACTAAAGGTGAGCAAGAAGTACAACAAAACAAACAAGAAGAACTCAACAGTGAAACAGGTGAAGCCCAAAATGAAGTATCCGAGCAAAAAACTGAGGATTCACAGAGTGAGCAACTTGAAGAAGTAGAAAAAAAACTGCAAGAAGCTCAGGATTCACAGCAAAGAGCGCAAGAAGCCATGAAGAACGGAGACCAAGAAGCTGCTGCTCAAGAACAACAAAATGCAGCAGACGCATTGAAAGATGCAGCTGAGCAAATGCAAGACATTGCGGATCAATCGAAGCAAGAATCTGAAGAACAAGGCACCAATGAAGGCAAATCTGAGGAAGGTAAACCTTCAGAAAACGAAGAAGATGCCCAACCTGAAGAATCTGATGAAATTAGTGAGATTGCCAAGGAACTGCTCGAGAAAGAACGCCGAGAACGAGAATCTAGACAAGTATACAGATCTACCGGCAAACCAACCAAAGTTGAAAAGGATTGGTAGCAGATGATGCAAGCATTAAAATCAATACTCTTATCATTATGTATGCTCTTTGTTTCGCACAGCGCATTGGCCCAAGCAACTCCGGTTACAGTTGATGTAGAGCTTTCGCGATCTCGGGTCTATGTCGGTGACCAACTCACCTACCAAGTGATTATCCGAGGAACAGACAATCCGACTTCACCACAGGTAGAGTTCCCAGATTCTGTGAGGGTGTCGTATAATGGCCGCTCATCACATTCATTTACAAATATGCGAATCGTCAATGGTAAAAGACAGTCAGTCACAGACCAACGATACAGCTTTCAATACACGCTTACCGCAGTCGAATCCGGGACTATTTCTATTCCTGCTCCTCAAATCACTGTGAACGGCCAAGTCATCGCCGGAGAAAGCAGTTCGTTCGAATCTACACTGCCTGTTCATTCTGATACGGATGAAATGCTTGTTTACATAGAGCGTGATAACATCTATTTGAATGAAACAGTTGAGGTAGAATGTACCTGGTGGATAGGCAACCAAACATCTGAGTTCAGTTTCGCATCGACCAAGATACCGTCATCTTTTCAAATCAGCCCACTCGCCCCCCCATCTGGTGGTGAACAAACCGTTCGAGTGACGATGAACGACACCCAGCTTGTCGGCGTAGTGATGGCAGGCCAGCACTTTGGTCAAAACATGACCAAGCTGGTGTTCCGTTTCAGTGTCACCCCTGAAGAAACAGGATCTTTTCATCTAGGACCAATTCGAGCGTTATTCACAAGGCATTCCGGAACGGGTCAGAACTTCCGTGCTTATATCGAATCTGAATCGATACCAATACAAGTCCAACTTGTACCATCAGATGGACAACCCGATGGATATGCCGGTGCAATCGGAACATATCGAGTTCACACGAAAGCATCGAACTCTGTTGTCAATGTTGGCGATCCGATTGAACTGACTTATAGAGTGGTAGGCAATGAACCAATGGCTGGTCTTGATGACGCGCCCGCACTCAATCAGTTACCAGGTTTTTCTGATGATTTCAGAGCTTCTTCTGAAGGCTGGAGAGAATCTCTTCCAAAAAAATCTGGCATGCGAGAGTTCACAACAACTATCCGAGCACTCAATCCGGATGTCGATGAAATCCCTGCAATCGGTTTTTCATCATTCCATCCAAACTCTAACTCATACGAAATATATCAATCATCCCCGATCCCAATCGAAGTCAGAGCAGTAGAAGTAGTGACTCTCGCTGACGCGGTTGTAACCGGCGGACTTTCGGGTGAAACAATATCCTCACCAAATATTGAACACACAGAACTAACACCAATGCAACCGGGCTTGTGGGCTCACGGATCAGTCGCTGAAATATTAAGCGAGCGTGACTATTCATACCAAGCACTTATACGCGATCCAATCGTGATTTCTGCTACTGCTTCTGGACCAATACTGTATGCGATAACTATGCTTCTTGGTGTTGCTCGCAGTCGAGATAAGAATCACCGACGAATACTTTGTCGAGCATATGCCCATAGCCGACAACTGGAGAAACAGGGGCAAACCTATCAATCACTTCGTCATTACCTAGCAACCGCACTCGATATAAATACTGAATCAGTTGTATCGAATGATGCTTTCTTGTTGCCGATCGATAGAGCAACCGCTCAGCGCGCATCGGATATTCTATCTCATGATGAAGCGAAGCCATACCTCAACTCTGATACAAATGTGCCTTGTATCACGCAAACTCCAAACCTACTCAAAGAGATTCATACTCAAATACTCGACCACAGATTGGATCTCCCATGAAATCATTACTGCTTTCACTAATTGTTTGTGTACTTACTCAATCTTCTGCCATCGCTCAGAATATCGAGTCTGACCTGGACGATGCAGTTACCAATCTAAACTCCGCCTTAGATCAACTGAACACCAATGATCCCCAAAGCAAGAGCACCCTACAACAGTCTGCAGCGAAGATTGAACAGGTCATTGATACATATGGAGTTCAATCTCCAGGATTGTACCATGCACTCGGGAACGCATACATGTTGCAGGGCGACACCGGGAATGCAGTCCTCTCGTACAGAAGGGGTGAAATTCTTGATCCCACAAACAAAGAACTCCATCATTCACTCAACTTCGCTCGCTCATCTATTTCTACGCAGATTGATCCGAGTGTATCAAATAAATTGTGGAACCTCATCCTGATTTGGAGAGGATCAGTTTCACGATACCATTTAACGATTCTATTTGTAGTCTTGTTTACCACTGGTTGGATTACGCTCGCGGGGAGAGCAACCCGTCTATTGCCGAAAGCTTTCTTTCACTTTGGTTTCGGACTAATTCTTATATCGATCTTACCGCTCTTCATGCTCGGTTCTGATTGGTATTACACACACTCAGCGAACTCCGCGATCATCACCCAAAGTGAGACCAACGCCCGAACTGGCCCTGACGATAGTGTGTATGGCCTTGTCTATGAAGAGCCACTCGACCCGGGACTAGAAATACGAGTGATCGAGTCTAGAGATGGATGGAGTCATGCGAAACTCATGGATGGATCTCAATGCTGGATTCGAAACACAGATTTTGAGTATGTATCTCAATAGCGATTTCGCGGAAGATGAACTATTTTTCCAATCCGAATATGTCTAAACTACATAGCAACTCCCAATACGGATCTGACAGAACAAATTATATGCGGGTGTAGCTCAGTGGTAGAGCGTCAGCTTCCCAAGCTGAATGTCGTCGGTTCGACCCCGATCACCCGCTTTTTCGGCCTCAACTTGAAGGCCGTTTTTTGTGGCTTTACATAATCATTCGACGCTTGCAAATCTAACTGATTTATGCGATACTTATCGATCGGATATTTTCGATATTCGGTGTCCAAGAACACTCTACGAAAGGTTCTTTGCATAAATGAGTCATTCAAATACATCCATAGTTCCACATCTGATTGCTGGGGTAAGGCATACGAGCCAGAGCGAAAATCTCAGGCTGAATTTCAACCCAGGCACTGGTGAACCAATATCTCAAGTACCACTCGATGATATCCAAGCTGTTGAAAAAGCAATTCGTTCTGCAGCACAAGCTTTCCCTGCATGGTCTAGCACTCCAGTTGGCGACCGGATTCAGCCATTATTCAAGTTCAAGTCGCTTCTAGAGAGTCATATTGATGAACTCGCGGAGATCATTGTTCGAGAACACGGGAAAACTACCGCAGAAGCAGTTGGATCAGTCCGCAGAGGAATCGATTGTATCGAGCACGCTTGTGGCGCACCAATTCTCATGATGGGGCGATCACTGCCACAAATCGCCGTTTCTTCATCTTTTTGCCGAACTCAAGACGAAGGCGGTATTGGGATCGACTCATCAGTAGACCGGTTACCTATTGGTGTATGTGTTGGAATTACCCCATTTAACTTTCCGATGATGGTTCCTCTCTGGATGTGGCCGATGGCGGTTGCCTGCGGCAACACCTTTGTGCTCAAACCATCTGAACGAGACCCTATGTCAACTGTGAGGGCCTTTGAACTTGCACATGATGCAGGATTCCCCGAAGGTGTGCTCAACCTTGTGCATGGCGGTCCCGATGTTGTGAATCATCTTATCAAACATGATGATGTCAAAGCTGTTTCGTTCGTAGGTTCAACCACCGCCGGCAAGTACATCTATGAAACGGGAAGTGCACATGATAAACGAGTACAATGCATGTGCGGCGCGAAGAACTTCTCGATTATTATGCCGGACGCGAACAAAGAAGCAGCAATTGACGGAGTATTCGGATCAGCATTTGGAAATACCGGACAACGATGCCTTGCAGGATCAGTTGTTGTTGCAGTTGGCGATGCGGCCGAATGGCTTGTCCCTGGATTGGTCGAAAAAGCGAAAGCATTCCATGTTGGTCTTGGAGGAGACAACAAAACACAGATGGGCCCCCTTCAAGATTTGGCTGCCAAGGACCGTGTATTGAGTTACATCGATGCAGGCATCACTGCAGGAGCAGACTTACTCGTTGACGGACGGAAAACCCAAATGCCTTCAACAGGTTGCTTTGTTGGCCCAACGATCTTTGACAATACAACATCGGACATGAGCATTGTCAACGAAGAAATCTTTGGCCCTGTCCTTTCGGTGATCCGTTCTGATTCACTTGATTCTGCGGTGAATGAAGTCAATAAATCGGACTACGGCAACATGTCTGTTATCTTCACAGACTCTGGACACGCTGCTCATCGCTTTGAGACCACGGTCCAAGCTGGCATGATCGGTGTGAATGTGGGTGTCCCTGCACCAATGGCGGCATTCCCGTTTGCCGGTTGGAAAAAATCTTTCTTCGGCGATCTCCATACGAATGGCGAAGACGGTGTGCGTTTCTTCACGAAATCCCGCGTCACTGTCCGAAGATGGATCTAAGACTATTTGTTCTCAGTTCAACTCATAAGGTTTCTCACTATGCCCCGAATTACAAGAACTGCACTCATACAAGCTGCAAACGCATTGCCGGATTCTGATGATTTACCCGCAATCAAAAAAGCGATGATCGACAAGCATGTGACACTCATCGAAGAAGCCTCATCGAAGGGTGCCAATGTCTGCTGCCTCCAAGAAATCTTCTATGGGCCATACTTCTGCGCCGAGCAAGATACTCGCTGGTATGACATCGCGGAACCGATCCCTGATGGTCCAACAATCAAACTCATGCAAGAGCTCGCAAAGAAACACAAGATGGTAATGGTCGTACCGATCTACGAAGTCGCGATGACCGGTGTGTACTACAACACCGCTGCAGTCATTGATGAACACGGCAACTATCTTGGAAAATATCGCAAACACCACATCCCCCACTGCCAACCCGGCTTCTGGGAAAAGTTCTACTTCAAGCCAGGCAACGGTGGATATCCAGTGTTCGATACATCCTATGGAAAAATAGGTGTTTACATTTGCTATGATCGCCATTTCCCAGAAGGTGCCCGTGCTCTTGGACTCAACGGAGCGGAAATAGTATTCAATCCCTCAGCCACGGTCGCTGGACTCAGTGAGTACCTCTGGAAGCTCGAACAACCCGCACATGCGGTTGCAAACCAATACTTTGTTGGTGCGATCAATCGTGTTGGTACGGAATCACCTTGGAACATTGGCCAGTTCTACGGCCAGTCCTACTTGTGCAATCCACGCGGTCAGATTATCGCAGAAGCATCCCGCGACAATGATGAAGTTCTCGTTGCAGACCTCGATCTCGATATGATCCGAGAAGTCCGTGATACATGGCAGTTCTTCCGGGATCGTCGCCCCGAATCCTATGGATCACTCACAGATATCTAATGGAAGACACATCACCAAATCCTCTCATGAATGACGATCTTGCTCCGGTGCCCTCCGAAAAGCGTACTTGGAGTTCGTGGAATATCGCAGCTCTCTGGATCGGAATGGCTGTCTGTATTCCAACTTACATGCTCGCTGCAGGTATGGTTAGCCAAGGTATGAACTGGTGGCAAGCAACCCTCACAGTCATGCTCGGCAACATGATCGTACTTATCCCCATGATACTCAACGGGCACGCCGGTACGAAACTTGGTGTGCCGTTCCCAGTGCTTGCAAGAGCAAGCTTCGGAACAACCGGAGCGCATGTACCCTCTATTGCAAGATCACTTGTTGCCTGCGGCTGGTTTGGAATCCAATGCTGGATTGGTAGCGCCGCGTTGTACACTATACTCGGTGTTCTGGGTATCTTCGATCCAAGTAAAGATACCACTGTACTGCCCGTACTCGGCATCACGGGAATTCAGTTTGCGAGTTTTATTGCATTTTGGCTTATCCATGTTGTCATCGTAATCAAAGGCGTTCACTGCATCAAGGTACTTGAAACTTGGGCTGCCCCATTCTTGATCGCTTCTGGGATCGCTCTTCTCATCTGGGCACTACTCAAAGTTGAACAACCATCTGCTTTATTTACTTCGAAGACAAACTATGCACAAGGAACCGGATTCTGGAAAGTCTTCTTTCCTCAACTCACTGCAATGGTCGGGTTCTGGGCAACCCTGAGTTTGAATATCCCGGACTTTACCCGTTACAGCAAATCTCAAAGAGACCAAGCTGTTGGGCAAATCATCGGTTTACCACCAACAATGACACTCTTCTGTTTCATTGGCATCATCGTGACTGGCGCATCGGTGCTTATCTACGGCGAAGCTATTTGGGATCCGATTGAACTTGTTTCAAAAATGGGTTCGCCGACAATCGTCGTTCTATCGATGCTCACACTTCTGATCGTAACACTCAGCACCAACCTGGCAGCAAATGTTGTAAGCCCTGCGAATGGATTTTCGAACATCTCACCGACAAAAATCAGTTTCCGATTAGGCGCGCTATTCACCTGTTCGATCGGTGTTCTTATGATGCCTTGGCGACTCGTCAATGACATGGGCGCCTACATTTTTACTTGGCTAATCGGGTACAGCGCCCTGCTCGGACCAATCATCGGCATTATGCTCTGTGATTATTTCTTGATCCGCAAAACCAAAATTGACACCGATGAACTCTACAACGCTACAGGTTCTTTCAAAGGGATCCATTGGCGAGCGATGATAGTGCTCGTCATCGCAATCCTTCCAAATCTACCTGGATTTATCAATGCTGCAACAAATACCGTCGGCACTGACGGCGCGATCTTCCCAGACATATTCGATAGCATCTACAACTATGCGTGGTTTGTTGGCGTGTTTGTTTCAGTAGTTCTCTACTGGGTACTCATGCAGTTTACATCATCATCAAACGATTGAACAACTCAGGATTAATTTATGACCAATGACACCCCACCGGCACTACCTGAATACCGGCACCAACCGAAGCCATACACAGGACCATCGAAAGCAGAAACATTGGCAATGCGTCAAGAGTTTCTATCCCCCGCAATTCTGACATACTACAAAGATCCTGTCATGATTGTTGAAGGATCTATGCAGTACCTCTTTGATGAAACAGGCAAACGATATCTTGACGGGTTCGCAGGTATCGTCACGGTATCCGTTGGTCATTGCCATCCAAAAGTCATCGAAGCAATTCGGGAACAGAATGAACGCTTCCAGCACACAACGACAATCTATCTTCATCCAAATATTGCGAAGTATGCTAAAAAACTTGCGAGTACCTTTCCTAAAAACTCAGGTCTATCTGTATGCTATTTCACGAACTCAGGATCTGAATCGAACGACCTTGCATTGCTCATGGCACGAGCATTCACTGGGAACTATGACATCGTCGCACTGCGAAATGCATATCACGGCATGTCCCCTTCTGCAATGGGATTAACCGCTCTCAACACATGGAAATCTCCTGTGCCTCAAGGATTTGGGGTTCATCATGCAAAATGCCCGGATATGTATCGAGGCCCGTTTGGTTATGAAGACTCCGACGCAGGAGCGAAGTACGCTGCAGATGTTGATGAGGTCATACGATTTAGCACCCCAGGCAAAATCGCAGCTTTCATCGCTGAACCCATCCAAGGTGTTGGCGGGACCATCGTACTCCCTGATGGATATCTCAAGCATGTCTATGAATCTGTACGCAATGCTGGAGGCCTATGTATTTCAGATGAAGTACAAACCGGCTTTGGACGGACAGGCACCAAGTTCTGGGGTTTCGAAAATCAGGGAGTCACTCCGGATGTTGTGACCATGGCCAAAGGCATGGGCAACGGGGCGCCATGCGGCGCTGTGGTCACTCGCCCTGATATTGCTCAGGTGATGGCTCAGCGTCTTCACTTCAACACCTTCGGCGGGAATCCTGTTTCGATGGCTCAATGTGATGCAACACTCGATATCATTTTGAATGAGAATGTACAACAGCATGCACATGATATCGGAAACTACCTCATGGAAGGGCTCCGTGATTTGCAATCACACCACAACTCAATTGGCGATGTCCGAGGCAAAGGGCTCATGATCGGGGTAGAAATTGTAGAGGACCGAATCTCCAAAGCGCCCGCATCAGCGATGTGCGCCGATGTTTTCGAGCGGGCAAAGAATCTTGGCTTACTCATCGGGAAAGGTGGGTTGTCAGGCAATGTCCTCAGGATCAAACCGCCAATGTGTATCACACGCGATGATGTTGATTTTATGATCCGTGTCTTAGACATAGCATTTACGGATGCTGCCAAGTAAGGAATCACCTATGCCATTGCTCATTAAAAACGGCCGGATTATCACCGCCAACGATGATTATTACGCTGACATCTATTGTGAAGTTGAATCCATCTCAAGAATTGAAACGGACATTGATTCAACTTCATTGCCTGCAAATACTGAGATTATCGATGCATCAGGAAAATATGTATTCCCCGGTTTCATTGATCCCCATGTGCACATTCATCTTCCGTTCATGGGATCAAACGCGATCGACGATCACGAATCAGCATCCAAAGCAGCACTGGTCGGAGGAACAACCACACTCATCGAAATGATCTGCCCAGGTCCAAATGATGAACCAATAGACGCGTTCAAGGAATGGAACAAACTGGCATCAGAATCATCTGCCTTAGACTACACCTTCCACATGTCTGTTGTCCGATTCGATGAACTTGCACAAAGCCAACTCAAGGACATCGTCAGAGAGCATGGGATCGCCTCCTTCAAGGTATTCCTGGCCTACAAAGGTGCACTCAATCTTGACGACTCGAACCTCTTCGATTTACTCACGATGGCAAAAAAACTCGGAGTTATCACAACTGCACATTGTGAGAATGCAGACCTCATTGATGCGATGCAATCCAAGCTCATCTCCGAGAGGAAAACCGGACCAGAATGGCACGAACCATCTCGACCTGTTACAGTTGAGGCTGAAGGTGTGCATCATCTTTGCACCTTCGCAGAACTCACCGGAGCGCATATCTATATTGTGCATACCTCATGCGCCCCCGCTGTCCAAGCTGCTGTTGACGCGAAACTTCGTGGAGTAAATGTTTGGGTAGAAGCGGTCGCGCCCCATCTGACACTCGACGAAACATACGCTCAGCAAGCGGATTTCATCGGCGCTAAGTATGTCATGTCGCCACCATTGCGAGAAAAATGCAATCAAGACACTCTCTGGAACGGGCTCAAATCTGGTGCTGTTTCAACCATCGGCACTGACCATGCCCCATTTAACTTCGTTGGACAAAAGGACATGGGCAAGGATGCTTTTACCCAAATTCCCAACGGCATCCCCTCTGTACAAGAACGCATCGACCTGATACACACCTTCGGTGTTCTTACCGGAAAAATCAGTCTCAACACAATGGTAAGTGCCTGCTCAACAAAGGCTGCTCAACTGTTTGGGCTCTACCCACGCAAAGGCTCTATAAGCGTTGGCGCTGACGCAGATTTGGTGGTATATGACCCTTGCTGCAAACACACACTCAGTGTCCATACCAGTTTATCCAAAGTTGATTACAATGCCTATGAAGGCTGGGAACTGACAGGCAGATCTTCAGTGGTCACCGTTCGTGGACAAATACAAGCCCGCGATGGCAAGTTCGTTGGCACTGTGGGTAGAGGAAAACTGCTAAAGCGCAAACCAACTCACTTCGAAGTCAAATAGATTCAATCATCGTTCGAAACGAGTTTGTTTGATTGTTCGACAAATTTCTCGCCTTCCCATGCGGTATCCTTCGTGACCATGCCTGCCTTTGCTGCCTTTTTCTCTGCCTTCGCTTCTTTCTGTCTCTGTACTAAATCAGTATGAGTCGTGAAGTATTGTAATGAATGCCCACGAAATTCCTCAATCGTTTCAAATCCGTGTTTATCCATAAACGCGCTGAGTTCATCACACATGCGCCCTGCCATTTTGTACCCGTGAATCATCACGCCCGTACATACCTGGACTGTAGATGCTCCGAGCAAAATGAACTGGGCTGCATCTTTACCGGTTTCGACACCGCCAATCGCTGAAAGTGATCGGTCCTTATACTCACCTTTGATAGTACCGTCGCCATACATCATCGTTGCGAGTTCCATCACCATGCGCAGCGCGATCGGGCGGACCGCCTTACATGAATAGCCGCCGGGAACTGAATAACCTTCTACTGTCGGTTCAGGACGAAGCGTATCGAGATTCACCCCCATTACGCTCAAGATCGTATTGATCGCAGCGATTCCAGTCGCACCGCCTTTGAGTGATGCACGCGCAGGATCGACAATGTGTGTGATATTGGGTGTCATCTTTGCCCAGACAGGCAAACTCGTTGCACCTTTCACCCAGCCACAAACTTCTTCTAGCAACTCTGTATCTTGCCCCATCGCCGCACCCATTTTGCGTTCGGGCATTCCATGCGGACACGAGAAGTTCAACTCGAAGGCATCCACTCCACATGCTTGAGAACGCTCAATAAGTTCAATCCACGCATCTTTGTTGTATTCTTCCATCACTGATGCAATGAGTACACGATCTGGATACTTGTCTTTGATCTTCTTAAACTCATCTTCCCAAACAGAGAAGTCACGATCCGAAATTAACTCAATATTTTCCCACCCGATGACTTCTTTCGTTTCAGAAGCACGCATACGAGCATACCGCGGTGCAACATTAATCACCTTCGATGAATCAAGACTTACAGTTTTACAAATTACGGCACCCCAGTTTTCATCAAAAGCTTTACCAATTACATTCGCGTTGGTTCCCGGAGGACCAGAACCAATTACAAATGGATTTGGCAACTTCATTCCGTCAACTTGAACACTCAGATCGGGCATTCTTCTTCCTTCCACACTTTCGAATAAAGATTCATTGTATCAGTTTTCTTAAACACATGCACACTATGAATCTCCTTTTCACACGCATATCGCACTCAAAGCACAGGCCCAAAGAGCTGCACCACACCCTGAACTATTCGAGAGTGCAAAGGTCGGCTTTGCCAATCGCTCAACTCGATAGAAGAAGCGTGATCAATATAACTCTCCTGGAGTTCACGAACACGCTTCACATCAGATTGCTCATATGCAAAGAGACTGATCTCGAAGTTAATCCAAAAACTGCGTTTGTCCATATTTACTGTACCGATCAGAGCCACTTCATCATCCACAGTTACCGTTTTTGTATGCAAAAGCCCCCCTTTGTAGTGGAATATCTCTACTCCAGATTCGAGTAAATCTTCATAGTATGATTTCGATGCATGACGGACCAGATATGAATCGAGTTTCTCTGGAAGCACAAGCGTGACCGCCACCCCGCGTCTTGCAGCAGCGGTGAGCCCGGTGAGCATAGCTTCACTGGGAATAAAATACGGTGTGGTTAGTATGAGCCTCTGCGTTGAGTTGTATATGAGCGTTAGAAGCATATCATGAATAATCTGTGGCGCCTGATCTGGTCCTGAAGGAACCACCTGCAACACAGAACTTCCAGCAGATTCTATCGGATCTACACCTTCGTACTCGAATAACGAGAATCCATTTTCAAACTGTTTCGTTTCAATCGCCCAATCCGAACGAACTGTAAAATCAAGCACTCTAGCAGCTGGCCCGCACACCCTTGCCATAACATCGACCCATTGACCAACATTTTTCTTTACATGAAAAAATTGAGGATCGACCATATTCATCGAACCCGTAAAACCAACTTTGTGGTCAATAGTCACGATCTTCCGATGGTTTCGAATATCAATCCGAGCAAAGAGCACACGCAATACACCAACACCAAGCAACGGAAGAACCTCAATGCCCTTTGCACGCAACTCTCCAATCCTTCTACTCTTGATGAACTTTGCACTCCCTGCCCCATCAATCATCAGCCGACAACACACCCCTCGTTGAGCTGCCCGAATAAGCGCGTTTTCTACAATCGCTGTATCACCATTGGATTCCCAGATATAGAAGAGCATTGAAACTGATTGCTTTGCTTGATCAATGTCCTTTGCAATCATCCGCATGCACACGCCAGGCGAGTCGATGAGCTCGAATGAGTTTCCCCCTATAGCAGATACCCGAAGCGGATTTGCAGATTGAGCATTCAACTTCCGAGCCATTGGAGATAAGTCTTCCCCTTTCACATCCCATGACGAATCGACCAAATCAATTTGGCTCTCAATTGACTCAATATATGATTTGTATGCTTTGATCCGACCTCGTGGAAGCCAAAGCTCACCCACAAACAAATAGAGTGCTGCACCCACAAATGGCACCGAAACAACGATCAACAGCCATGCAATTGATACACCGGTCGGCCGCCTCTTAAGCACAATGCGCAAACCCAACCCGATCATGATGCACCAATGCAAAGCTGCTATCAGTACAGCAAGGAAGGAGGTCACAGCGATCGGGGTAACTGTCATAAGCACTCTACATCTTAGATTATTTTCGTCGAACTCGCAACCCCAATACATCGTATCATCTAACACTCATGGATACCCCATCCCCAAACAAATCGATCCAATCAGTAAGGTTCCGTCGAGCAACCAAAGCTGTCCGATCAGGATTTCGTAGATATCCCCGCGCTCTCTATGAATCGCTGCTCAAATCTCAAATTTCTCATGATCCAATCCATATCCCTGATCTGCTTGAATCAATCGCTCATCATGACCTTGCCACCCTCTGGCTCGGGCACGGATCAGTAATCGCTCAAATCGAAGATATATCGGTTGTAGTTGATCCTGTGCTTTCCGATCGGATCGGCATGAATATCAAAGGAAAGACGATCGGTATTCCTAGACGCACCCCTGCTCCTATTTCTACAGAATCACTCATTGGGATTGATTTCATATTGATCACCCATGCACATTTTGATCATCTCGACAAACCAACACTCAATAAACTCGTCTCTTCCGACACAACTGTCATTGTACCTCATCGTTGTTCCAAGCTCATCCCAAACGGGTTCAAACGTGTGGTGGAGCTCTTACCTGAAACAGAGACCACAATAGACGATTTGGTGATCAAAGCGATCGAACCCAAGCACTGGGGAGCTCGATCCGTCCTCGATCGCAACAGAGGTGTGAACTCATACCTCATTGAATCCACCGAGTTCCGTATTCTGTTTACAGGCGATACCGCAGAAACATCTGTCTACCAAGGACTCGCACCAATCGATCTCGCAGTCTTCGGTGTCGGGGCCTATGACCCATGGGACCACATGCACGCAACCCCTGAACAAGCATGGAAGATGTTCCAAGAAATTGATGCTCGATACATGTTACCAGTACACCACTCAACCTTCGAACTCTCCGATGAACCATTCGAAGAACCAATGAACCGTCTCTATAAAGCTGCTGGTGAATATGCAAGCTCGATACTCGAACCATCAGTTGGTGAAATCATTGTCATCGAATCAACTCATGACTCATCAGGCAACTCGATCGGATAACCTGCTTCTTCCCATGCCATGAACCCACCGGTGATGTTTGTTGCCTCAAACCCATGCTCGTTCAGGTATGACACCGCCCGCGCTGAACGAAATCCTGATCGACAGTTTACGAGTATTGGTCCCCCTTTAGGAACTTCATCGAGTCGATCCGGAAGTTGGAGATACGCGACATTGGTGGCATCTGGAACATGCCCTTGTGAAAACTCCGATGCATTGCGAACATCGAGGATCACCGCATCTTTCATCGAATGAACATCCGACACATCCACTTCTCGGATTTTCAATAATACCGTATTGTTCATCAAATCATCCGGATCTACCCAGTTTACAACCCGATCAAGCCCAATCCGAATCAGCATCCGAACCGCATTTTCGACATCACATGCATTCGCAACCAAAACAATGTCTTGTTCAGGCAAGATGAAAGCTCCTGCAACTGTTGAAAACATATTATCGAGAATCAAGCTATATGAACCGGGAAGATGACCTGCTCGATACGCATCCCAAGGCCGCGTGTCGACAATCACTGCCCCCTCCGGAATACCCTCGACGGAACAACACGCAGGGCTTGGCAACCCGCCAAGAATCCCTGGCCCATGACGATTTTCATACTTCATCCGTTTAAAATAAGCTGGGGGTTCAGGTTGCCCAGACAGGATCGTATCGACAAACGCATCCGGATTATCCGCTTGCTTGAACGCAAGGTTAAATCGACGCTCATACCCGACGGTTGTTTGAGGCACTGCCCCGAGTTCTTTCCCGCATGCACTACCTGCTCCATGTCCTGGCCAAATTTGAAGATAGTCAGGCTGAGAATGAAACTCACGTAGGGATGCACCAAGCGTTCTGGCGCTGGGCTCCATCATCCCCATCTGACCCGCAGCTGATTCAAGCAAGTCCGGTCTGCCGACATCACCTACAAAGATGAAATCACCAGTAATAATTCCCATTGGTTCATCTGCATGGGCACCTAAATCCGTAATTTCAAAACAGATATGCTCGGGTGTATGCCCAGGCGTATGCATTACTCTCAGTTGAATGTTCCCGATCATGACTATATCTTGATCGTTGACCAATCGATGCTTGTACGGCAACCCGTTGAGATCAGCGTCCTTTACCCACAGATAATCCCAATCCTGACCGCCTTCATCGGAGAGTAAAGCGATTGCGTCCGTCTGCTCACAGAACTCTCGAACACCGGACAGGAAATCCGCATGGATATGGGTTTCTGTTGCGGCGATAATTGTCAGATTTTCACGCTCAGCGAGTTTGATGTATCGATCAATATCCCGCTGAGGATCGATGATGATCGCTTCACCGGTCTTTTGACATCCGATCAAATACGCTGCCTGAGCGAGCGATTCATCATAGATCATTCTCATCAACATCGGACAACTCCTGGGGTTTTGACTCACCAATACATCGGCTATTTCGCTTAGAATAGGATATACTCCGATCCTATGGGAAACGATATCACCTATCTCGATAACGCGGCAACAAGTTGGCCTAAACCTGATGAAGTCGGGGCGGCCATGCTTGACTTCCTCGCAACCAAAGCAGGCAATCCGGGACGCGGTGGACACACCCTCTCACGAAGAGCTTCTCAGGTCCTAGAAGACGCACGGGAAAAACTTGCAAAACTCATCAATGCACAGTGCACCACACGCTTGGTCCTCACCCACGGCTGCACCGACGCACTCAACCTCGCTATCCATGGTGTACTCCAAGGTGCGATGCGGAACTGCTGCGACGAGACACGATTCCATGTGGTCACGACTGCAATCGAACACAACGCTGTACTCCGCACCATTGAATGTTATGCTGCGAGTAATTTAATTGATGTCACGACAGTCGCATGTGATCAAGAGGGTTACATTCATCCCCAATCGCTCGTAGACGCGTGTACACCGAACACCATCCTCCTCACACTCTCACATGCTTCAAATGTGCTCGGCACGATCCAAGATATCGAACATGCAATCAAAGCGATTCGTGCCCATAATGAAGACATCTTGGTCCTCGTCGATGCTGCCCAAACCGCAGGACATTTCCCAATTGATGTTGAAGGCTTCGATATCGATTTACTCACACTCGCAGGACACAAAGGTCTCCGAGGTCCAACCGGCACCGGCGCCCTGTATGTAGGTCCGCGGGCCTATCCAGATGAATGCGATCGATCCCGAGTGTTCTGTCAACGCAGAGGCGGGACTGGATCGATGGCACCCGGACTTGAAATGCCTACAAACCTGCCCGATGCACTCGAAGCAGGTACATCAAATGCTGTTGGCTTTGCGGGTCTCAACGCAGCGATCGATGCCCTCACCCACCAAGTCCACGAGCACGAGATGAAGATGACTGAGCGTATCCTCGATGGGCTTCACGACATCGATTCAGTCACAATCTACGGCTTACCATCCATCGCAGGTCGAACACCCGTCGTCCTCTTCAATATTGACGGTATCTGTGCTCGCGACGTCATGGTGCATCTCGATAAAGAATACAACATCGCAGTACGAGGCGGAGTACATTGTGCCCCACTGCTCCATATCGCCATCGGCACCTGTGAAGCAGGAGGCGTCCGCGTCTCACCGGGATCAGGCACCACAGCAGATCAAATTGATCTTTTTCTCAATGCGATTATGAAACTCGCAAAACCAACGAATTAGTTACTCAATGATTGGATTGATTCTGCAAGTGAATTTCCTGCAATAAATCCATTCGCCCAAGCCCACTGGAAGTTAAATCCGCCAATCCGTCCATCTACATCTAAGATTTCTCCAACAACCCAAAGCCCGTCACACACCCGGCTCTGCATGGTCGAAACCTGTACTTCATCCAAAGGCACCCCACCCGCGGTGACCTCTGCAAATGTAAATCCACGATTCCCCGCGATTTCAACTTCACAGGAGATGAGCATATGAACAAGTGCTCGTCGTTGTTCACGAGAAATCCCATGACCTGGTGAAGATGGATCTATCCCACACCGTTGACACAACATCTTTCCCAATCGATCTGGAATCAGACTTCTCAAATAAACACCAATCGACTGTTTTCCGACATCCAGCAGTTGCTGGTCGAGTTTTTCAAACCCTCTCCCATCTCCAAGCCAGTTGACAACAAGCTTTGTCTTGGGATCATCCATCTTTGCATCAAAGTACCATCGACTCACATCGAGTGCTGCAGGACCTGACAATCCAAAGTGAGTGCACAACAAATCATTGGTAAACAATACAAGCCGTTTGCCACTCCCAAGTTGAACCTCGATATTCACCCGTGCAGCTATACCCGACAACTCGGTGATCCATGACGACGCACTGGTTGTTACCATCGGAACCAATGCCGGTTCGACCCGCTCTGTGACGCTATGACCAAGCGATTTTGCAAACCCATACCCCGCACCATCCGAACCAGTTTTGGGTAATGCCAATCCACCAGTTGCCAGAACAACCCGCTGGGTGACTATCTCATCATCGATAGATCGCACGATAAACTCATCGCCGTTACGCTCAACTGATTTCACTCGCCAAGGGTGAACAACCTCAACACCAAGGCGAACGCATTCATTCAAAAGCGAGTTCAATACTGTCTTTGATGAATCAGATACCGGGAACATTTTCCCGGAATCCTCCTCTTTCAGCTCAACCCCAAGTTCTTCGAAGAACTGGATTGTGTCTTTCGCTGTCCAAGCCTTGAGCACCTTCTTGATCGTATTTCGTGATCCGCCAGCATAGTCTTTGGGTAAAACTTGATGATGAGTGACATTGCAACGCCCACCACCTGCGACGAGTATCTTTGCGCCGATTTTCTTTGCGCCATCAACGATCACAATCCTCGATGCAGACCCGGTGAGAGCGCAAGATCTCGCGGTCCAAATCGCGGTCATTAACCCCGCGGCCCCCGCTCCGACTATGACAACATCCGCTCGTTCCATACACAAGAATAGGACTGCCCGAAATTAAAAACGGGCATCCAACAAGATGCCCGCTCAAGTGTTACTGCTTGAATAGATTATTCATCAAACATACCCAGTTGCCACATCATAAACATACGCTGATCTGCTATATCACGAATCCGCAAATGTAACGGCTTGCCCCCACTGTGCCCTGCATCACGATCCACCCACAACAAGATGGGCTCCGCTTCGAGATCTGACCCAGATGATGCCTGCATGATCGCTGCCATCTTTCGAGCATGCAACGGATGCACACGCATATCGTTCTCGCCTGCAGTTAACAGGGTCGCAGGATACTTTACGCCCGGCTTTACATTTTGATAAGGCGAGTACTTCTTAATGAACTCGTATTGGCTCGCGTCTTCCGCGGTTCCATATTCTGGCACCCAGTACCTTGCCATCAAGAAGTTCTGATACCGCACCATATCAAGCAATGGCACCGAAGAAATCACCGCACTAAACAGATCCGGACGCTGGACAACAACCGCACCAGTGAGCAAACCGCCGTTGGACCCACCTGCGATTCCAAGCTGGTCTGGATTGGTATACCCATTGGTAACTAACCATTCTCCTGCAGCGATGAAATCATCGAACACATTCTGCTTCTGATCAAGCATCCCCGCTTCATGCCAAGCATTCCCATATTCACCACCACCACGCAAATTGGCAACCGCAAAGATACCGCCTTTTTCATACCAAGGATACATTGTCGATGAGAAGTATGGAGTTTGAGAAACATTAAATCCGCCGTACCCATAAAGAATCGTTGGGTTCTTCCCGTTGAGTTCGATGCCCTTTTTATGAACCAAGAACATGGATATTGGCGTGCCATCTTTCGAGTCATACCAGACCTGAGAAACTTCGATCATCGATGGATCGACAGGCACATCCGGACGCGCCCAGAGTTCTCGTTTGCCCGTTGCCAGGTCTACATGGTAAATACTCCGAGGCATGTTGTAACTCGAAAAACTTAAAAATGCAGTCGTGCGATCATCAGAAACCGACAATCCCCCAGATCCAATCCCGGGGAGATCTAAATCTCCCATTGATCGACCGCTAAAGTCAAAGATCGCGATTCGTGTCTTTGCATTCTCTAAATAATCTACCGCGATGATCCCGCGTGCGAAAGACACACCATCAATGACAAGATGATCATCCACCGGGACGACGGTCTTCCAGTTCTCGAAATCCGGGTTGGTCAGATCGATTGATGATACTGTCCCGTTGGGTGCATCAAACGAGTGCTGCAAAAGCAGGCGATCACCATCAAAATGCGAGCCGCCAATGCGTCCCGTCTTACCGATCGCCATTGGTTTGATATTCAGATCACCAGTTCTGAACCATTCATCGAGATCCGCGACCCACATATCAAGACCCGCGGTCCCAGTCCAATACCCAACAACCATCCATCGCCCATCTTCCGATGGCATCCCGAAAGGGCCATAGGTCGTTTTGAGTGCTTCGATCTCTTGATCGCTCTTGTCGAGATCACCATAGAAAAACTCGATGTCGTGCTGACGGAAAAGCACTACATCTTCGCGATGATGTGTGCCGATTGTATGGAGTTTCATGATTCTGGAATAGGCATCATCAATATCTTCAAGCGATGAGTAGAAGAACCCCGAGTTATCTGGAAGCCATTGCGAGAACCTGACCTTGCCAGGGATCACATCCGCCAACCATTCTCCTGATTCCACATCCATCAGGTAGAGCGTCGAGTTCTCATCGCCTGACGCGTACATCCCGAACGCCATCAGAGAACCGTCCTTGTTGGGTGCGGTCCACGACACGGTTGTTAAACCTGTCTGATCGATCTGCTGGGGATCAAGCAAGACCCGATCGTCCCCATCAATCCCATCACGCACATACCGAATCGCTTGAGGCTGCGTACCTTCGCGCTTGGAATAAAAATACCGATTTCCATACACGCTCGGCGACCCTATCCCAGGCACTTCCATCAACTCTCGCAATCGTTCCTCGAGCGCCTTGCGTCCAGGCAAACCGTCGAGTACAGATCGGGTGTATGCATTCTGTGAATCTGTCCATGCTCCCACTTCATCATTGGCGAGCCCCATATTTGATGGATCACCATTATCCCCTTCGAGCCAACGATAGTTATCCGTGACCGCTTCCCCATGGATCGTTTCGTGTACCGGCCGAGCCTCAGTCTCAGGCTGATCCGCCAATCCACTCCCAGCCAATCCAGCCAGTACTAACACAGTCATAAGCGTTCTCATTCGTTGATTCTCCAATAAAGCATGCCGACAGGATAAGCCGATCACGCAAGTCGTTCGCGTACCAAATAATACCAGATTAGCCCCCTAAAGATGCACCCTGCACCCGCGGAATCCTTGTAGTTTCTAGTACTTGCCGTTAGACTTCTTGTGCCATGCCAGATGACCAGTCACTATATCGACCCGCAACTCCGCTTATGGAAGCCATACTGCTCGAGGATGAGCAAGAGTCACTGCGGTGGGTCAAGGAACTTTTAGAATCCGGGGAAGATCCAAACAAGTTTGACCGTATTGCTGTTTCAAATCCACTCTTTGCAGCTTGGATTTATGATCGAATACAACTAATGCAGACACTAATCGATGCAGGAGCCGACGGAAAATGTGTCGCGGATCTACCATTTGATCTCAGCTGGGAATTCACTGATCGAACAATACAAAGCACCCTACTCCTAATTCGAAGTGGATTTACTCTAGATTCTCTCTACCGCCAAACAGAAATCGGTGAGTCTATCTGTACAGGTGATAACTTGCTCACGTTTCTCCTCGATGATCATAAATATGAGTATATTGATGCTCTCAAACCACATGGCATATTGAAGTTCATACACATTTACAACTGCACTGGAGATTCACCTTTAGGAGAGATGGCAAGAGATGGGCATCTTGAACATGCAAAATGGTTAATCCGCAACGGCGCCGATGTCAATGCACATTGCGAAGGATTAATCGGCTGGACAGCACTCGACAGAGCAATAGAAAACACTGATGTTGAAATGACACGCTTTCTACTAGGAGTTGGATCAAACCCGAACATCCCGACTTGGATGTGGATTTCAGCTGCTGATCGTGCTGTGAATTATGAATCTGATTTTAAGTTTCGCCGCAATGAATCAAGGGTAATTCCTGATGCTGTGCGGATTCGTGAAATGGTGCTTCAAGCGAGCAAGAAGTTCCCCCCACCAACCTATCCTGATGGTTCGAAGCCTAAAATTTGGCCACCAGAACCAAGAACGAAGTAATGACTACTGCACCAACCCCTTCGTCAACCGCATAAACGCAGTCTCTAAGTTTACCGGCTCTTCTTGGAAATGCGTCACGCGGAATCCGTTATTGATCAGCACATTGGGTATGTCCGTGAAGTTGCCCCCATTTCGACTGTCATAATGAGCGTGGATGATCTGCCCTGCCCCGCCGCCGAGTGCGGTGCCGTCGCCTTGGACGATCCCGACCTTCTCAACCCCAGGCATTGTTTCGAGCACCTTGGTTGCCGCCTCGATCCGCTCGGCCACCCCAATATGCACGACATGCCCAACCTTTGCACGCCGAAGGATCTCATCGACCGAACCGCTGAATAAAAGCTCACCCTTCTCGATGATCCCAACGGTGTTACACAACTCTGCAAGTTCGTGTAAAATATGAGAAGAGATCAAAATCGTCTTCCCCATCTTCTTGAGTTCTTTGAGCAGCTCACGGATCTCGATCCGCGCCCGAGGATCGAGCCCTGATGCAGGTTCGTCCATCAAAAGCACCTTTGGATCATGCAATAAAACCCGAGCAATGGACAAGCGTTGCTGCATACCGCGCGAGAGCGAGTTCACTTCTGCAGTCTGCTTATAAGTCAGATCAGTAAGCTCAAGCACATCATTCACAACCTTCTTGCGTTGCGAGCCATTGATGTTGTATGCAGCGGCAAAGAACTCAAGGTATTCATGCACCACCATGTCCTGATACGCACCCATAAAATCTGGTACATACCCAATCAACGGGCGGATCTGTCTATTCTGATACCCGATGGTCATCCCCGCGACCTGCGCCTGTCCCGACGAAGGTTTGAGCAGCGTCCCGAGCACCTTGATCGTCGTGGTCTTGCCTGCACCATTGGGACCAATGAATCCAAAGCAATCACCCTCACCGATCTTGAGATTCAGCGAGTTAAGTGCGATCAGATCACCATATCGTTTCGTCAAATTTATCGTTTCAATCATTGGCATACTAATCTCACTTTCACATCAATCTTCATCAGTGCTTGAGTTGTCATCTGTCTCTTCAACAGATTCATCTTGATTGATCACGCCCAAGAATACCGGCGGCTTCGCATCTAGTGGATATATCCAGGTGACCATTGTTTTGCCTGACGCAGGAACTATTCGTCCATCAACCCAGATCGGCATCGGCATCCCATCCTCATTCGCATCATCCTGCTCGACCTCTATGAAACCAATTACAATCACCGAAGGTTGCGTGAACCACCTGCCCAGATCCCATCCATGTAGCATTCTCCGGATCGCGAGCTTTGATCCAACAATATCATTGCTTCCCGCATCGTATCGAGGGGGTTCGAACTGTGAGATGAAACGACCCGCAATCAAGCGATCTTCTATCGTTCCTACAGTTCGAGTCAATCCAGACCCATCAATTCCAAACCGGAATGCAGATGCAAAGTAGTTGCTGCTGCGGGCATTGTTCCCCTTCGCGTCAACTCGTGTGATCTGTTCAAGATCGAGTGCTTCGCCGGGCGCCCAGCCGCTCGCCCCCAAGCTCGTCGGAGAGAATGCCGTAACCTGTGCGATCATCCGCCGACCGAGTGATTGCCCGGGTTGAAGAATCGGGTACTCACGGGATACGACAAACACCAGCATATTTTTCAACGAGCCTGGCAAATCATGAACAATCTGCCCACTCACAACTGTCCCTTCAACTGTGAGCTTGGGTTGTTCAATTGCTCCGGGTTCTCCGATCGGAGTTGGCATCGACCAGTTTGCTTGGTTGGACCATTCGCTATAAAAAGACTTGGTAGTCGCTCGTGTCGGCAGACGGATCGCACTGGGGTTCTTTGACTCAATCCGATATCCAGAGTTATCGGGAAAACCCTTTGCAAAGGCACCGACGGTCGCAGGTGATGTCCAAGGCGCAAGCAAATGGGTAGATTCACGCCCTGTGAATGAATTGCTCTGATCAGGATTATCCAACGAGACAACCGAAGTTCCATATGATGGCAACATCACACTCATCCATGATCGTGATCTTTGTGTATCTTGACCATGGACCTGCTCAAGCATGGTCATGTGTTGAATATTTGCAGACTTCGGACGGAGCATCGTCGCACCAACCCACGCCAATGCTGTGAAGACTCCGGTTGTTGCGACAAATGCAACCCACGCGTGATGCTTCTTCGACTTTGCTTTGAGCAACGCATACCCGCCAGGACCTGCGACTAACCAATAGAGAACAAACACGATCACTCCAAAGAGCACGCCTTGGACCGCACGCCCAGTCTTCGCGATCGATCCGGTCACGCCATCATCGAAGAGCAACCCCTTCCGATTCCCCGCAGCACTCTCTTGCAACTCGGTAATCTGGTCTGACCGGAGTATTTCGCCACGCAGACCAAGCACCCGATGCCAGAATGACTCAGGATCGGGCAATCCAACCCTACGCAACTGTCCATGATTCAATGGCAAACCGACCACCGTCACCATGCCTGAACCGACAAGCCGTCGAATCACAACGCACTCCCCATCCTGATTCAACAAGACTGGTGTCGCAAGTGATTGATCCTGATCGTCCATAGGCTCAAAGGTATAGACAACTGCATTGTCAGGTAATGGCGAGATATCCGATTCAGTGAGCAACGATCGGTATGACTCGAGATTCACACCTTCGTGCCGATCTGGAATCTTGATGCTCGGCAACAAGGTCTGCAATGGATGTGTCCCCACATACCACGGATCTCCAGAACTTGGAAGCACAATAACGAGGTGGCCTCCACGCTCAACCCAGGTCCGAATCGCTCTTGCTTTTTCAGGTGACAATCTCGCAGGGCCCGTCGATGCACTCTCTGCACTCGCCCATACCAAGTTGTCCAGACTCATGAGCCCCTGCCAACGATCGGGAAGGTTCTCAATCTTGAGCCCGGGTGAAGTCCGGATGAGCTCGTGCCCGAAAGGCATCGAATCCATTCCATTCTTTGAAATCCCATACTGATTCAAACCCAACTGGTTCGGACCGATCACCCCGGCAAGCGCAATACTCGGTGCTTGTATCTGTGGGTTATAAATTTGAAAATTCCCGACCTGTCTTCCTGCGCGGAATCCAAACTCCCCGACTTGAGCGTTTCCGGTATCTACGGCGATATATGCCTTGAGTGTGAAATCAAGCTGAGATCCTTGGAACGGAATCCAACTGTACAACCAATAGCTCTGGAGTGCGCCAGGATTTGTCGCGATCACACGATCATATTGAGTCTCGTCGCCGTCCTCGTCACGAATCGCTAGTCTGAGAATCAAATCTCGTGCAGCAGATCCCGTATCAAGCACCTGCACCTGGATCCCCGTCCAGTCGCCATCACGCGCCAGCCCGCCGATTCCAAAGCTCGCAACCGAAAGCTGGACTTCACCCTGAGCATTTACATCGTTCTGAGCAAGAGCAAACGGTGCAGCATAATGCAGTATACAGACTACACACCATACGAATAGTGTGACGACAATTCGGGACTTCTGTTGCACGATGAGAACGCCTCCTGGGGGTCATCTCACTTCATCAATTCATAAAGCGAATAATTCTGCTCGTATTCTACATCAGAACACTCATTATGGGGCATTCTACCAAAGTTTCTTATTCAATGATCCGATTTTCATCCTATGGGCATATCACCACTGGGAACCTGTATCATCCTCCTCATCACCGGAGGCACCACCGCGCTGGCAACTTTCAGTGTCTTTGCCAATATCATTGGGCACGAGACACAGCTTCACGACCTGCGCAACCGTGTCAAAGATCTCCAATACAAGCACTTGCTCTATCTCGCAAAACAAGATGGGCGGATATCTGATTCAGCGCAGCCTGTCACGAGTTCACCCCTGCCCGCAGAGCGTGCAGAACCATCAGAATCACAAGACGAATATCAGCCTGATTTAGTGTCAGAGACGCCCCCTAATCCTGTTGCACAAGCTGCTTGAGTAATGAGTTATTTTCCGAGATTCTTAAGTTCTTCGATCAACGCGACATGAGATCGAGCACCCATACGAAAACAATCGAGTTCAAACTTCTCGTTTGGTGAATGAACACGATCGTCTTCAAGCCCGAATCCCATAAAGATGGTTTCTAAGCCAAGCGATTCCTTCAGGAGTCCTGCGACGGGGATTGAGCCGCCTGATTTGATCATCGCCGGTTTTTGTCCACATGCTGTTTCAATCGCCTTCGCGGCAGCCTGCAACGAGACAGATTCGGTCGCACAAGTTGCAGGTGCGCCCCCACCATGATCCTCCAATGACCAATGACACCCGGCAGGTGTCCGCTCTGTGAGCCAGTCAAAGAATGCCTGTGTGATTTGGGCAGAGTCTTGGTTATCAACAAGCCGGAATGATATCTTTGCGCTTGCCTTCGATGGGATTACAGTCTTTGCCCCCGGCCCAGTGTACCCTCCGATGATGCCATTAATGTCTGCAGTAGGACGAGCCCATTCGCGTTCGATGAACGAATACCCTGCTTCACCGACATTCGCATCGGCCTCAAGTCCAATCCCTTTGAGTGCGGATTCTGGATCAACATCAAGTTTGCTCCATGCATCTCGTTCATTCTGAGTCATCTCATTGACACCATCGTAGAATCCAGGGATAGTGATTCGTCGTTGATCATCCCAAAGCCCTGCAAGCACCTTTGAGAGTTCATTGATTGGATTGGGAACTTTGCCGCCCCAAAGTCCTGAGTGCAGATCTTGATTCGATCCAATTAATGTCACTTCTGTATACGCTAACCCTCGGACACCATAAGTGATTGCAGGTTTTCCGCGTCCGAGCATTCCTGTATCAGAGATCAAACAGACATCGGTTTTACCGAGTCGTTCTGTGTTCTCTTTCACAAACTGTTCAAGATTGACAGACCCTGATTCCTCTTCGCCTTCGAGCATGACAGTGAAACGGACTCCCCCCCCTGCAACGCCGGTAGTTGAATACCATGCTCGCATTGCTTCTAGGAACATCATGACCTGCCCTTTATCATCACACGCACCCCGTGCAACGATCCGCTCGCCAACTTCCCCCTCAGCGGGTTTGATAACTGGCGTGAACGGATCTGATTCCCACAACTCGATTGGATCCGCAGGTTGAACATCATAATGGCCATAGAAAAGCACATGAGGTCCTGTATAGTCTTGATCACCTGGTGAGGTGGCCATGACGATTGGATGCCCCGGCGAATCCTTGGTTCCTGTAGGACATATCTCAGTCTTGAATCCTGATTCTTGAAGATGAGCAGCAGCCCAATCCGCTGTCCGAGCAGTATCTTTATCATGCGCCGGATCAGTACCAACTGAAGGCATTGCTAGCCAGTCCATCAATCGAGAAATTGACTCTGCTTCATTTGAACTTAGCCATGCAGTTGCTTTATCTGTGCTCATACTTCTCTCCTGATATCGTTGAACTGTGAAGTGAAACAGTAGCACAAAAAAACCCGCTGCTTAAAGAAAGCAGCGGGTTTGATATGTTGTTTTCTCGTCGAACGCTTCGAGCGATTAACGACGACGACGGGTCGCAGCGAGGCCACCAAGACCAAGCAATGCCAATGAACCCGGAGCTGGTACAAGACCAGTCTTGAATACGATGTTGTCGAGGTAAAGTGATTCTGAACCTGAGTTTGAATCGAGCTCAACATGAAGAGTTACATGTGAGTAACCGGTGAGGTTGATACCAACTGTTGTCCAAGCATCTTCGATGCCAAGGTCATCAATGTCTGAACCCATGGTGTTGATCAAATCAAGTTCTGTGCCATCAGCATCAACCCAGATACGGAAACGATCGTCTGATTCCCAGCCAGTTTCCTGAGCAAAGAAATCAACACAGAGTGACCATTCAAACTCGATACGCGAAGGACCAGCCAAAGGCGAGCTTACGGTATCGAATGAAGTTCTCATCAGACCATCAGCATCTTGGAGTTCAAACCCCTGGACGCCGTCGGTGAATGCACCGACTGTACCAGCGAAGTTCGTTACACCAACGAAATCGCCATCAGTGAGGCCGACATCGTTGCGTGTGTTGAAGTACTGTGAGTCGAAACCGATTTCAACGCCATCAGCAAGGAAGTCAACATCTGACTGGCCAGCATTGTTCACGAGATCGTGATCCATGCTTGCGTCGCCGAGATCGACATACTGAGCGCCTGCGAAGCCGTTTTCGAAGCTTGTGAATGCGATGACTTGTGATCCGCCTGCCAATGCTGCAGAAGCAGTACCAGCGACAAGGATGATTGCAAGTGTGTTTTTCATGAGAACCTCTCTCTTCATGTTGCGATTTTACTTCATTCCCTCAGACCTAAATACCGTCTCTTCCAATTCGGTACCATGGCTGATTGACCTACTGTATCCGAATAATCAGCCAGCCAACCGGCAAATATCGCAAAATACAATATATTTTTAACTTTTTCTTACCACCCTGTTAACATGGGCAACCTTGACACCCTCCAGATGCACCTACCTGTCATTTACCCCCTCATATTCGGTGATTACCAACCAACTCTTCAGTTCCAATAACACATTTGGCTCAATTAAAAAAGCCTTCGGATCTCATCCAAAGGCTTCATTTCGTTGAGAAATCTACTGACTCAGTGAATCACGGAGAATCGACGATTCCCGGTCTGTACATCCATGAACTGGATGGATTCGTCCGTATTGTCGCCATCATTCCAGCGGGTGCCTGTTGGATGCCAAGGGTTCGGATTGGTCCACATCTGGATATTTGACATCGAACGGACTGAACTATCGAAGTAAAGCGCGTTCACATTGCCATCACCATGACGCATAGAAAGCTCAAGGTTCGTCTGTGAAGGTGAGTTTGGTGATTCACGACCCCATGCTGTTGAACCCTTGAATGTTGGAGTTGATTCTGTGAAGTTCCCATAGATTCTCGGCGCAATTTCTGGATTATAAGTCAGGCCATCTACTTGTCCTTCCCCAGGATCTGTCCAGAATCGAGTTCCGTCTGCAGCCATGACTTTATCAGACACAACGGTACCTACTTGAGTGATCTTATGTCGGAATGCTTTGGGTTGAATCGGAGCATTCTGATGAGACAACATGCTGGTCGGTTGTTGCACAATTTGAATCCCTGATGTACGCGGGTTTGCTCGCTTAACCAAGTCTCTAATCACACCGACGGCTTCTTGAGGATCGTAGTTACTAAAGTGGGCAAATCCAGAAGGCATAAGGTAACTTCCCTGCTTGACGCCGATGATCACCTCATCTGCAAAGCTCTCAAAGTCTTCTGGCATTCCACTACCGTTACCATTGGGAAACGGTGCATCAATGAAGAACTTGGTCGATGCACATCCAAAGTCATTGCTGAGTTGAGATACTTTTTCTGCACGACGGACTGAAAACCCAAGTGAATCACCAAGCATTGGTGTTATCCAATCTTGGGTCTGTGTCGGTGCAAGCTGGGTAGAGTTCCCGTCCAATGCATCGACACCAGCAGAAATACCCTCTCCTGGGATTACAACGCTTCCGAGGTACTTCGCACCGACATTCACTGGGCTTGGGTAATGATCTCGATAGTTGCTTTGGTAGATAGCACTTGCAGTCCCCATACTCCGAAGAGTTGATGAACAGACCAGCGTTTGGGCTGATGCACGAGCTGAACCCAGTGCCGGGAGCAGAATCCCGATCAGGAGCGCGATGATCGAAATCACCACAAGGAGTTCGATAAGTGTGAATGCTTTTTTGTTCTTCATCGGATATATCCTCGTCTTTTGTATCTGTCGGATATGCGTGGTACATTCTGCCCCTGATTGTACTTCACCTGAGTTTAAACACGATCGCTTCATCAGGCAACACAGAAATGGTCATTTGCCCATCATTCAGCTTTGATTTTTTGCGAACATCGTCGGTTATGAATGAACTGAATCCTTCAGGGATTTCCCATGTCGATCCCGAGACTTCTGTCACCGGATACAAAGTGCGTTCGCCAGTATCTGGGTGCTTTGCCGGCAAAGGAACCCCTTTGGCTTTCCCTTTTCGAATGTCATACAACTGTCCAGTCATGATATCAACGGTCATGTACCCTTGAGTTGTTGGTACATTGTTTGAGGGCATAAACTTCCAGATCGAGAAGGCCAAGCCTCCGATTGCCAACACAATCAGTATGATCTGCCAAGGTTTCACATTTTCCATAGGAGCTATTCCAGTCTCGAAGAGTCTTTTCTTCTCAATATCGCTCGTTATCCGTCTTTAAGCTCGTTTTTCATCTCTGAAATGCCCAAAGCGGTATCCTGACCCGTTTACATTTATCTCACCGATTCACATCAACGCTCACTGGATAATGATCCGAAGCGTAGCCTGTGAATGTGTCTAAATCCCGCCAATCAATCCCCTCAGGTCTTGCAGCGGTCCCCATGACAAAGGCGCTGGCTTCATGAAGATACTCGCTTGCGGCAGAATTCGCAAGTAAGAGGTCAATTCGGCGTTCTGATTCGTGAGAAGTCATTTCCGACTTGCTCATGTCACTGTTTGCAAAGATATCGTGAAATCCGTCACGAAGGTAGATTTGTACACTTTCATCCTCAACCTGAGCATTGAAATCCCCCAAAATGACGATTGGACGACCTGGATGCTTAGCTTCAACTTGATGTGCGAGCTTCGCGATCATCTTCGCTTCTGCTTCACGCCAGTATTGGCTGTACCGTCCTGATTTGTGATGGACCACGAATAATGTGAGTGTCCACGCTTCACGATCTTCTGTTGCAGGAATCTCAACATCAAGTTTGAGTGGCGATCTGCGAAATGCAACCGGTTCGCCCGCGTAGTAGTTTTTGCTACTGCCGTACTTTTCAGGATGGACTCCGCCGAGCTTTTTACCGATCCAGAGTTCAGGATTCGAGAGCGGGAACCGAGAAAGGACGGCATTTTCGATACCACGCGAGTTGCCTGCATCGAGTGAAATCACATGTTCATACCCCATATCTGCAAGGTACTGATCACGAAACCAGAGCAATGCATCGAGGGATTCGATCTCTTGCATGCAAATCACATCTGAGTCGAGTTTTTTAATCGCTCGTGCCACAGCGATCATTTGATGCGCGGGCTTTGTGTTCCCTGCATCATCGTTCCTGTCTGTGAGTGTTGGATCATCAACATCATCGAAGAGATTTTCGATATTGTAGGTTGTAAGACGGAATGTGTTTTCAGCCTTTGCTGGTGGTTCGCCGATACCAAAGCGTCGCATGAGCTTTTCTGCTTGGATGATCTGGGTCATTTCCTGAGATTGTTCCGTCTCCACATGCTCGGTTGTAGTGTCTGGTTGAGCAGTACACGCGCCAGATGAGAACAATGCAGTCCCGAGAACACAAACTCCAATGCGATTGATCCATCTCGATCGGGTCTTGAGCATACCAGCCATAGTCCATCTCCTCATCTACCAATTGGGGAATTCCGTCGAAGACTTTAGGCCCCAAACGGTGCAAGCGTGTACGATTCGACAGAACGAATACCATCAGGGATATTCTTGTCCAATCGAGAACACGCGGAACTCAACTACCCATGCAGATCATCTTGCCCAACCCCCGAGGATTCTGTGCCGGCGTGCGCATGGCAATTGATGTCGTCGACCAGGTTGTGGATCTGCTCCCAGACCAGACTATCTATGTATACCACGAAATAGTTCATAATCGCCACATCGTGGATCGGTTTGTGGATCGTGGAGTGATCTTTGTTGATGATCTCGAACAAGTACCACACAACAGCATTGTCATATTCTCTGCACACGGGATTTCACCTGAGATCCGAAATCAAGCTCGGACCCGGAATCTTCAAGCGATCGACGCGACCTGCCCGTTGGTGACCAAGGTCCATTCTCGAGCAATCCGGTATGCGAAACAGGGATATCAAATCCTGCTCATCGGACATCGAGATCACCAAGAAATCGTCGGCACCTTCGGTGAAGCGCCATCCCAGACGCAGGTTGTAGAATCTCCCACAGATATACAGAACCTCACGATTATCGATCCGACCAAGCTCGTCTATCTCACCCAGACAACACTCTCGGTGGATGATGCAACCGTGATCATCAATGCACTCAAAGAAGCATTCCCACACATTAAAGAACCTCCAACAGAGGACATCTGTTATGCAACAACCAATCGTCAAGCTGCGGTTCGACAGCTAGCAAAGGAATGTGATCTCGTCATCGTTGTTGGTTCTAAGAACTCATCGAACTCTGTCCGTCTGACAGAAATCGCTCACAATGTAGGAACACCAGGCCATCTCATCGATGATGTGCATGAGCTCGACCAGAGCTGGTATCCAGAGGGCAATGAACGCGTGCTTCTTACTGCAGGCGCATCGGCGCCAGAAGATTTAGTCTCACAAATTTGCAAACACTTCGTTGATCAACACCACGCAACACTACATGTTGCGGATGTTTTCGAAGAGTCAATCGAGTTCGGATTACCCCTCTCACTCAAACGACTCATGGAACAGCACGGTGTAGATCACAAGGACAAACGCGTCCGTGTTGAGCCCCCCACCATCACTTCCCATGAATATGGAAGCACCCCGGTCCAGATGACAATTTCCGGCCAACCAACTCAATCATGAATCATCCAACCCATCATTTCTTCGAGTTCACTCCTGAAACCTTCACCCAGTGGTGTAGCCTACATCGCATGCCCAAGTTTCGCGCCAAACAGGTATTCGAATGGGTCTATGAAAAAGGTGTGGTTGATCCGCAGCAAATGACGAATCTATCCAACTCGGATCGTGCATTGCTTGAATCACAGATCAGTTTTCTTTCGGGTCCAACCGTTGCGCATCAACTGGCAACCGATGGCACCCAGAAATTACTCATCGAGTGGATGGATGACGCTGATATGAAGATCGCGGCGGCTGAAGCAGCAGTCACCCCATCGGATCGTTTGCCCATCCTCGGGCAAGACATGCCCTATTCCAACACCGCTCGGCAAACAGAAACCGTCATGATTCCCGCGATGGATACCGATCGTAAAACCGCGTGTGTATCTTCACAAATTGGGTGCCCTGTGGGTTGCAAGTTCTGCGCCACTGGGATTGGTGGACTCGACGGCAACCTCTCCGCAGGACGGATCGTGGAACAGGTCTGGCGATTAAACCAACTCAAAGGTGTCGATCGAATTTCTAATGTCGTATTCATGGGGATGGGTGAACCACTGGCAAACTTCGCGCCGGTTGTCCATGCTGTCCGAACACTCGCTGCACCATGGGGGATGGGGATCAGCGCTCGGAAGATCACCGTTTCAACCGTCGGGATGCATAAAGCGATTGAAAAACTTGCAACCGAGCTCGAACTCCCGGTTACTCTGGCTCTCTCATTGCATGCACCCAATGACCATCTTCGCAGACAACTGATTCCCTGGGCAGAGTTCACCACAATCGAACAGTTGATCAAAGCATGTACCACTTGGTTTGAAAAAACAGGACGGGAGATCACGCTTGAGTACATTTTACTTGGAGGCAAAAACGATCTCCCAGAACACGCGATGGAACTGGCAACGATCGTGAAAAAACTCCGTGCAAATGTCAATCTCATCCGATACAACGAGGTTCGTGGTCTTAAGTTTGAGCGTCCAACAGGCGATGCTGTTCATCACTTTCAGAGGGTTTTACGCGAGCAAGGGGTCAACTGTCATATCCGAGCGAGCCGTGGCCGCGATATCGCTGCCGCGTGCGGGCAACTCCGTCATGAGCACACGACGAAGGAATGATTGGCCCCTCCACTCCAACTCTCATTCTTCAAGCTGAAGATTATTCATGGGCAGAGGAGTTCCATGCTTTTACGCTGTTCCATTACTTGGTTTTAGCGATCTGTCTCGCTTCGTTCGTAATCTTCAGCATCGTTGGTAAGCGTTTGTTAACGCATGATCTTGAATCAGGCACGCACTACGAACGAACATTTCGACATGTTTTGGCATGGTCGATCATTCTCTCTCAAGCATTTTTCTTCATTCGTCGGCTCACTCCATCGCATTGGGATATCCAAGATTCACTTCCCATGCATCTCTGCAGATGGATGGTGTGGATCGCAGCGTGGGCGTTACTCACACACAACCGGAGAATGCGTGCTTTTTTATTGTTCGGCGGGATCGGTCTGAGCACACAGGCGTTTTTTTCACCCATGATCACTTATGGTATGGGATCGATGGGATTTTGGATCTATTGGATCAATCACACACAGATTGTTGGTGCTGCGATCTATGACCTGTCGGTGCTCGGATATCGTCCAACCCGAAAAGACTTGCATATCGCGATTATCTGGGGTACAGCCTATGCCATTTTCACGATAGCAATAAATCTCTTGCTCAATACGAACTACTCATATCTTGGCAGAGGCGCTCATCAGCAATCCTCAATCGTTGATCAACTCGGTCCATTCCCTGGACGGGTCGTTTGGATGATTTTGGGTGCTTGGCTGATCTTCGGATTTATCTATAGCGTATCCAAGTTGATGTTTATTATCCGGACGCGAGTGCTCAAACTCGATCCCCCCTTGATGATTGGGCAAGTCGATTCCGATTCTCATCAGAATCATTGATTCAAACTCGCTACACTCGATATCGTGGTACTCCTCACTCTCATCTTGGTGTTCGGTTCATTGCTTATCTCGCTGCCCATGACATGGGTGGTGACACGAGCGAGTCACCGATTTGGCGTTCTGGATTCATCGCCAATCCCTGGACAGATCAAAGAAATCAGCAGGCACATTCCCAATACAGGTGGAATTGCAATTGCAATGGGGATCCTGATCCCGATGTCCATCGGTCTGAGTGTGCTCTCATTGATCAAACCCGACGCACTCCCTTCAGTTTTTGATCCGCTTCGAGAACATCTTCCGGGAATCCGTCAACAACTTCCAATGGGATGGACACTCATTGGGTGCATTGTTGGACTCCATGTGCTCGGGGTCATTGATGATCGTAAGCCGATGGGTGCTCTGCCCAAGTTGATCTTGATGCTCATCCCCGGAGTGATATTCGCATTGCTCTTCGATACCAGATTAATCACCATGCTTGACGGGTATGTTGGAGGCACATGGTTGAGCATCATCATCACGGTGCTCTGGTTTGGGTTGATTATCAACGCGATGAACTTTATTGACAATATGGATGGGTTATCCGCCGGTATCGCGGTGATCTCTGGCGCATTGTTTCTCGTCGCTGCGATCCTCAATGGGCAGTGGTTTATCAGCGCGATGCTTGCGTTACTTGTTGGATCTTGCCTTGGGTTTCTCGTGTTCAACTTCCCACCTGCCAAAGTGTTTATGGGAGATGGCGGTTCGCTAATCATCGGATTACTCTTTGCATTTCTTACTGTTCGAACTACCTATATCCCCCATGATGCGAATATTGAATCACCTGGTTCCTGGTATGCGGTGCTGATGCCTGTCATCGTGCTTGCTATCCCTCTCTATGACTTTGCATCGGTGACACTGATCCGTTTGTCACAAGGAAAGAGTCCATTTGTGGGTGACCTTCAGCATTTTTCACATCGCATCCGTGATCGCGGACTCAGTTCACGCAGTTCGGTGCTGGTCATTTACGCATTAACCTTGGCAACGGGTATTTCGGGGTTGTTCATTGCTCGAGCCGAACCCTGGGAAGCGGTTGCACTCGGATTCCAAGTGTTTGCGTTGCTTTGTGCGATCGCATTCTTTGAGTTTCGCTCACCGAAGAATCGAGCACAGGATGACTGAAATCGCACAACCAGGATCGGAACATGCTGGTGCAAAAATATTGGGATGGACTGGGTTTATTCTATTGATCGCGTTGGTGCTCATCCGCACGATGGTTGAGCATGAAGGATTCCCAATGTGGTCATCGGATCCATTTGTCTTTTCGCCTCCGGTGATTGGACTCACCCCAACGAAGACGATATTGCTTAATTTGGGTGTAGTACTCAGTGCGTGCCTTGTATTGACAAGTTTGTGTTTGCAGCGAATTGGAATCGGATATAGTCGACCAATATTGGTGGGTGTTGGTGTTGTAACCATTGCATTCCATGCATACACAGACTTTGAGACGGTGCTGCCTGGGAGCAATATCCTTGCGATACTCAGCACACTCTATATCGCATCATTTGCTCATCGATTTCATGGTTTGCAACGCCTTGTCGGTGCAGCGGTACTGAGCATCGCAGTGCTTTTTGTCACGATGGGTGCGTACGAAATGTTTGTTACACACCCAGCAACCGTTTTAAGTTATGAGCAAACTCGCGATTCATTTCTCGCGGCCCGTGGATGGTCTGAGGGCTCGTTCGAAACTCTTGCCTATGAACGGAGACTCTATCAAGCAGAGCCAATTGTGTGGTTCGGACTCACCAATGTATTTGCAAGCTTCTGTGGTGCGTGCGCAGCAGGATTGGTTGTCTTGGGATGGAAATCACAATCTAATCGCTTATTTTCAACACTCTTATACATCGCAGGAATGTGTGCTTTCTTTGGGCTTTTATTGAGTGGTGCCAAGGGTGGGATGGGCGCGTTCGCTCTTGGTCTTGGATTTGTATATATCGCAAATAAGTTTACCAATCGTAAAATTGATGGCCGAGCATTAGTCTTGATTTGTACCCTTATTCTGGTCGGGCTTGTTGTACGAGGAGTGATTGGTGAAGGTTTAGGAGAACGCAGTCTGCTCTTCCGCTGGCAATATATGGCGGGATCTGTTCGTATCTTCTTGGCAAACTGGATGAGTGGTGTTGGTCCAGGGCATTTTCAGGATGCGTATGCATTTTATAAACCTGCATTGAGTCCGGAGAATGTAGCGAGTCCCCACAACTTGCCTATGAACCTGATTGCAACGCTTGGCCTTGGAGGGATTGCACTCACTGCGATGTGCGTTGCAACCATCACTAGGATTCGTCCAGGTACTGAATACTCAGATTGCCAGACTATTGATAGTCGAAAACTAATACAAGGAACACTCTTTGTCATCGCGGTTTCATCAGTGGTGTCTATCCGTCTGGGATCGCCTGCGATGGATTCAAATCTGTTGATGATCCAGGTACTCGGGAGTCTTCTTTGGGCAGGTCTCGCATACCTGATCGTTCGTGAAATAGAAAGCGACACTGTGATCCGATGGGGCCTATTCGCTGCGGGGAGTGTGCTTGCCATTCATTCAATGATCGAGGTGAGCGCAACTTGGTATGTTTCCGGGTTACTCGTTGCATTGATGATCGGGTCGAGTTGTACACAACGAGAACCAAGAATTGAATACAAGAACATTTCAAGGCTTGTATCTGTGTTATTGATCTTGTGCTTGCTTGGGTGTGTGGGAATGTTCGGAGTCCGAGCAAAAAACATGGCTAACTGGGAACACGAACTCTCGCTCGCATCTCAACCCGCTTTAGACATCTCAAATCTCAGGTCACAGCTCGATTCGCTCGAGCACAGCCAATCCCCTTCTGATATTCTCCAGGATATTACGATCGAGCTATTCGATGGATCGAACACTCCAGATGCGTCACTCGATTGGATCATCCCTCAACTCAATGATTTTGAACACAAAGGACGCAAATTAGCTTTTGAACATCTTGTGAAAGCAGCAAAGTTCCGCCCAACACACACTCCAACCTGGATTGAAGCATCGAACCAGTTGCTTTGGCAAGCATCGTTTGCTCAGCGCACCGGGTCTCCAGAGGATGCTCAGGTGTTATGGGATCGAGCATTGGAGTTGCTCACTGAACGATCTTCAGGCTTTGAGAGTGCGAGTGATTTTGAGTGGGTGGGGAATGTTTGGAGCGAGCGAACATTCCAGTTCCCAGACAACCCAAACAAAGACCAATGGCTGACAAATGCTCATTCTGCATGGTTGAATGCGTATGAACGATCACCATACACCCCTCATTTAGCATTCAAACTGATGATTTTGGCACTCGATCGTGATCAGCAGGACGAGGCTGTGCATTGGGCGAGTGTTGCACTTCTGAGGCATGAGCAGAGCCGACTCGATCCATTGCGTGGTCTCGATGAAGATCGCTTTATGCGAGCTCAGGAGATATCCAGATCAGGATCGAGTGCTTCAACTCTGAATGAGCCTTAAACAAGCATTCTCTGATTATGCAGAATGCGCTCTCAGGCAGATATTTGCTTGATTCAGGACTTTGCTCGGCTAGGATTGACACGAAATGAATCTATTCCCGAATTCCTTCGTGGATAGGGACTTAGTCGAATTATGCGTATGACCTGTTTGCATTGCAAATAGGTGCAGTGTTGATCAGGAGTGCATGCGATGGAAGAACCAACCGACCCAGAACCGGCGAGGCATGCCTGCACACTCTTATGAATGCAATCGGATGACTCAGCCGACACAAACATTGAGTCAACTCAAAATCATAAATCAAACCGGTGCGACTTATGTGTTGCACATTCAAATGGCTCATGCCAAGCGGGGATTGTTCCCCACTGATGAGCCAGCAAACAGAAGTTTTCACCAAGCAGTACGATCCGTACTCGAACACCAGCAAGAGGAAATAGCTGATGGCCACTGACCTTTCATACATCCGTAACATCGGAATTTGTGCCCACATTGACGCGGGCAAAACCACCGTCACCGAACGCATTTTGTATTACACCGGCCAGAACTACAAGCTTGGTGAAGTGCATGAAGGCACCGCGACCATGGACTTCCTCCAAGAAGAACAAGAACGCGGAATTACCATCCAGTCGGCAGCAACCACCTGCCCTTGGACACATAAAGGCAAAGAGTACAAGATCAACCTGATCGATACTCCGGGTCACGTTGACTTCACCATTGAAGTTGAACGCTCACTTCGCGTGCTTGATGGTGCGGTTGCGGTATTCGACGGTAAAGAAGGCGTGGAAGCACAGTCTGAAACCGTTTGGCGCCAGGCTGATAGGTACAATGTTCCTCGCATGTGTCTAGTCAATAAAATGGACAAACTCGGCGCGGACTTTGAATACTCATTTGAAACAATCAAAAAACGCCTTGGTGCCAACGCGATCGCGATGCAACTCCCATGGGGTAGCGGCAACGAACTCGTCGGTATTATTGATCTCCTTCAGATGAAGGCATATCACTTTGACGAAGCATCCCAGGGTGCGATTGTTACCGAACAAGACATTCCTGACGATCTCGTTGAAAAAGCTGAAAAATGGCGTGCGGATCTCATTGAAAACGCTGCGGCGCTCGATGATGATCTGATGGAACAGTACCTTGAAGATGAAGATTCAATCACGGTTGAACAAATCAAGAAGGCAATCCGTAAGGGAACCATCTCGCTTGAATGTAACCCAGTATTCTGTGGTTCCGCGCTCAAGAACATCGGTGTCCAAGCACTGATCGACGCGGTTATCGAATATCTTCCGAACCCGCAAGAAGTGCCAGACATGAATGGTACTGATCCGAAAGATAAAACAATCGAGCTGACTCGTCCACACGACGAAGGAGCTCCATTCTCAGGATTGGTATTCAAGGTTGTTTCAGATACCCACGGCGACCTCACTTATGTCCGAGTGTACTCGGGTAAGTTGATCAAGGGTACTCGTATCATCAACCCATCGAACAACAAGCGTGAAATCGCATCGCGTATCTTCGAGATGCATGCGAATGATCGCCAAGCACTCGATGAGGTCGGTGCAGGCAACATCGTTGCGGTTGTAGGTATCAAGAACTCAATGACTGGTGACACATTGTGTTCAGCAGAAGATCCAATCATCCTTGAGCGGATGGAGTTCCCTGATCCGGTTATCTCGATGTCGATCGAGCCGAAGACCGCTGACGACAAGCGTAAGCTTTCCGAAGCATTGGTCGTCATCCGTCGCGAAGATCCATCATTCCGTTCGGAGTTCAACGAAGAAACCGGACAGACCATCATCGCGGGTATGGGCGAACTTCACCTTGAGATCATCAAGAACAAGCTTGTTCGTGACATGAAAATCGGTGTTGAAGTTGGTCGTCCTCGCGTTTCATACCGCGAAGCAATCAACGGTGCCGCTGATGGTTGTCGTGGATCGTTCAAGAAGCAATCTGGTGGCCGTGGTCAGTTCGGTGACTGTACTGTCAACATCGAACCATTCACTGCTGAACAGGCGGAAGAAGAAGGATTGGACTTCACAGACAATGTTGCGTTCGTGAACGGCATTGTTGGTGGTTCGATTCCTAAGGAGTTCATCCCATCAGTTGAGATCGGTGTTCGCAATACCGCCAAGAGCGGCGTATCAGCACCATTCCCATTGATCAACATCAAGGTGACCCTCACCGATGGTAAATACCACGATGTTGACTCCTCACAGATCGCGTTTGAACAGGCAGGCCGATTGGCATTGCGTGAAGCAGTCTCGCGTGCGGGCAGCATCCTTCTTGAACCAATCATGAAGGTTGTGATTACTACTCCTACTGAGTACCTCGGAAATGTTACCGGCGACCTCTCATCCCGTCGCGGCATGATCTTGGATACCGAAGACAAGGGGATCGTGAAGGAAATCACCGCGGATGTGCCGTTGAGTGAAATGTTTGGATATACCACTGTCCTGCGTGGTCTTTCACAGGGTCGAGCAGCAAACACGATGGAGTTCAAAGAGTACCGCGGGATGCCTCGCAATCTCCAAGAAGAAGTCATCGAAGCAGGTGCATAATCAAGACAAATCATTGATTTGATCTTGGTATGGATTAGGCAAGCTATTTCGTAGTTCTCGGGCGTGACATTCGTGTCACGCCCGTTTTTCTTTCTTGGATGAAAGTGCTCTGGATGAAGCCTGTGATCGAGATTGCCGACCTATCATTTGCACCCTTGTAAGAGGTGTGATCGGCTTACCGGACGATGCTTTGCATCGGGTCGATCGGTTCAACTTAGGAATGAACACAATCAGGAGAATCTGCGATGGCAGATCGACTCAAAACAGTTTTACTCTTTGGTGCTCCAGGCGCTGGTAAAGGCACCCAGGGCGCACTACTCGGATCTATCCCGGGATATTTTCATATGTCCACAGGTGATATGTTCCGCACACTCGACAAAGAGTCCGAGCTTGGTGAAATCTTCTTTGATTATTCATCGAAGGGTGAGCTCGTTCCTGATGAAGTGACTCTGGAACTCTGGCATACCTATGTCAATGCACAGGCGATCCTTGGGATGTACAAACCCTACAGCGATCTACTGATTCTTGATGGAATTCCCCGGACTGTTGCCCAGACGACATTGATGGAAAAATACATCGATGTCCTCGGTATCATCCATCTCTCCGCAGTTAACCTTGACGATATGGTCGCACGGTTACATAATCGAGCACTCGAACAAAAACGAGTGGATGATGCGAAAGAAGATGTGATTCGGAATCGACTCGCGGTGTACGAACGGGAAACCCGTCCGGTGCTTGATCGCTATGACTCTTCATTGGTGCACGAGATCGATGCCATCGGCACACTCGGCGGTGTACTGAGTAACATCCTCAAAGCGGTTGCCCCGATTCAAGAATCTTGCCATTCAAAGCCTGCGAAAGTATGAATGACTCAAGGCTGCACAGGCTTTGGTTTCATACTCTCTGCGGTTACCGGCGATACCATCGGGTCGATGATCAGTGATTGAAAAACATACTCAGGGATAGGGCTTGATGAGCGGATCCCATAGAGCGCGGGAAGGTCATTGCCCCGGTAACTTGCTGGCGGATGAAAGTAATGCCCTAATGGCACATAATCACTGAGCAAGTCATGGGTGCCAAAGTAGTTCCACCACTGTTTATATTGGTTCGCTCGTTTGCCATTGAGACGCAACCGGTCGATATCAATCGGCACCCAGAATGTTAGATCTCGTTCAGGGTCATACATCGCAAACTCAACCATGCTCACCATTTGATTTAGAATATCTTCGTCCTCGGTATTGATGCACAAGACTGTCCTGGCTGGCACACCAGCAGAACGAAGGACTGCGGTGAGTAATGATGCGAGATCATGCTTTGATCCACCTGGATTTCTCGCAACGACATCCGCAGGACGGACAAGGAAACCTGACCATGCGGAACCACCAAGATAGACCGCTCCGCTATAGCGTCTGGTGGTGCGTGTTGCAATTTCCGCAGCTGGCGTCTGCACCTTTGTGTATTCGATGACTTTACCGGTAAGAAACTTGACGAGATCGAGTTCAGAGAGCATCTTTGGATCTTTGTCTTCGACCCAAAAATTCAGGAGTTCTTTGATTGTTTCCGCAGCATCTGGATCAACTTCTTCTCCCATCGAATCAACGATCGGTGAGAGATAGCTCGTTGCTTGGGGAGACCAAGATTCAGGCCAAGTTAGATGCTGCGCTTTTTTGTGATCAAAGACGGTATCGGCTGAAACAATATGCGATGTATGGATGACATGTATTTGGTAAACAAACTCTTCGATATCTGAGCGCCAGAGTGTGTATTCTGCTTTTGTGTTATTGGTGAACCAACGCTCAGGCTTGGTGTTTGGAGTAAAATCATCTGCGCGGATACTCACTGTTGTTTCTACATTGGGAGACCAGTAGAACCCCCCCTCGCGTGCGACAGGGAAAACAACTTCCAGATCCTTCATCGCCCAACTGACTGACTCAAATCGCTCATCTCGTGTATTGGTCGAATTGTTATCATTTGGGAAGTGTCGAACACCACCTCTGAGGATCACTTGCGAACGGATATCCCATCTCCAAGGATCTGAATGCTTCAGATATGGATTTGTTGGAAGCGGCGATTTCGCATCTGGATGTGATGCGACCTGCGCTGAGGAGATTGAAGGGAGAACGGCGAGGGTACATATTGCCCACCCAATAACTCCTATCAGTGATCCTGATCCTCTAAACGAGAAATTGCCATCTATTGATTTATATTGCATGGATAGGTGTCCTCGGGTGTGTGTATAAAACAGTACGGATGGAATTCACAGCGGTTTCCATGCGGATTCTTATCCTGAGCACTATCATTATACGATACTTGATCCACACCCATATCGGCAAGGAGAAGCCTATGTCCGCAACCATCGAATCAACTACTGGACCAACTCGCATAGAAAAGGATTCTATGGGCGAAATGCCCGTCCCTGCGGATGTTCTCTATGGTGCCTCGACGCAGCGTGCTGTGCTCAACTTCCCGATATCCGGTGTTCCTGTCCCAGAAACGATCATTTGTGCGTTCGCTACACTTAAAGCTGCTACCGCTCGAGCAAATGAATCACTCGGAAAACTAGCATCCCCCAAAGCAGACGCGATTGTCGATGCTTGCGAGGTTGTACTCGGTGGCATGAAGAATCATGGTGGTCTTCATCGCCATTTCCCGATCGACATCTTCCAAACCGGGAGTGGCACTTCGACCAATATGAACGCGAACGAGGTCATATCAAACCTGGTCTGTATTTCCAACGGTGCACCGGTTGGATCGAGCAAGAATGCGGAATACCTCAAAGGCGAAAAATCAGTCCATCCAAATGATGATGTAAATATGGGGCAGTCCTCCAATGATACTTTCCCCACGGCAATGCATATTGCAGCGGCTGTTGCGATCAAGGATACGCTGCTCCCGGCGGTGACTGCAATCGCCTGTGAACTCGATTCAAAAGCCAAGGCGTGGGACGAAGTTGTCAAAATCGGCCGAACACATTTACAGGACGCGACGCCAATTCGTCTTGGACAAGAGTTCAGTGGATACGCATCACAGATGCACCATTCAAAGGAACGGCTCGAGCGTGCACTCCAAACCCTTGGCGAGTTAGCGATTGGTGGGACCGCAGTCGGTACGGGGATTAACACACACCCGAAGTTCTCAAAGCTTGTTTGTGAGAATCTGACACAAGCGACTGGAATACCATTCCGTGAAGCAACGAATCACTTCGAAGCCCAGCACGCGAAGGACGCCATCGTCGAGGTTTCAGGTTTGCTCAAGACAATCGCGGTCAGCCTGTCGAAAATTGCAAATGACATCCGTTGGCTTGGCTCAGGACCACGATGCGGGATCGGCGAACTCAAACTCCCTGCGGTTCAACCTGGTTCGAGTATTATGCCTGGCAAGGTGAATCCTGTGATCTGTGAAGCAGTCGTGATGGCTTCCTGTCAGGTGATCGGGAATGATGCCGCGGTTACTTATGGCGGATTCGGCGGTGTTGGATCACTTCTGGACCTGAATGTCGCGATGCCCATGATGGGCGCCAATGTGCTCAACTCGATTGAGATTCTTGCCGGGTCTTGTACTGTATTGAATGAAAAGCTGCTCCAGGGCCTCGAACCAGATCATAAACGATGCGCCGAGTTGATCGAGGGCAGCTTGGCAATGTGCACAAGCCTTGTTCCTGTCATTGGTTACGACGCTTCATCCAAACTCGCCTACAAAGCGTATGACGAAGGCAAAACGATCCGTGAGCTTGCTCTGGAACAAGGTGAAATCAGTGCGGAAGATTTGAATACGCTTCTTGATCCTCGATCGATGACATCGCCGAAAGAATAAGCATACTTTTGCGTAATTTTACGTAAGAGTGAACGCTCATTTTTCTCGCAACCGAGCGCGTGGACTTTGCGTATATACTCGGCGGGGCATCGGGAACAGAACTGTTCGATCATCACCTAATTCGACTACTTTTTCTGCCTTAAATGAGGTTGAGCAGAGATAGCCGAGTTGGTACAAAAAATGATGGCAAATCCACGAGATATGCCGATTCGTGTGTGCGAACCCCGTTCATATCCTCTATGATAGGGTTCGACACTTGAATACCAGACGACACCCTCCCATACATCCTTTGGAGTAGATATGAAATTTGGAACTGCGAATGTAAGCATCTCTCACCCTTCATCGCCACGATTTCGGCGAATGACGGCTGCTGCACTCACCTCTTGCGTTGGTCTTCTTGCAGGGATCACATCGGCTGGTGATATTCAATCACCAATGCAGATTGCTGAACCTACCAAACAACTTACGACCGCGACTTTGCACACTGATCGAGGGATTGAACATTTTTATGTATCGAGCAATGTGATCATCCGCACAGTTGATATTGAATCAGTCCGTGCATTTGTGACGAAGTTCCCCAATGTCACGATTGGGAAAGCGATGGGGAAAGACAAAGATGTCTTTGCTGTCCACACTGAGAATGTGTCTTCTGCTTTGCGAGTTCTCAACGAACTGCAAAGCCTGGACATCGTGTCTTCCGCAACACTCGACAAGAAACAGTTTGATCCAAACTACGAAAGCAGTTTGCAAAGATTTCGTCAAAACGCAGCCAAGCACACACAGAATCGTGCTGTAGGGATTGAGTTACTCAATGATACTCAATCATCACGAGGTGGATCTGATCCGTTGGTTGGTAGCCAATGGCATTTGACAAATACAGCGGGCACATTTGCAGGCAACGACAACAATATCACATCGGATATCTACGATGTTCAAGGGATAACTGGTGCTGGGGTAACTGTTGCAATCAGCACTGGAAGATTGAACTCGCATATCGATACAGACCACACTGATATCGCAACCAACTACAACCCAGTATTATCAATGCAGTTTGATCCCGTTTTGCTCGGTGACAATACTGCATTAACTGGCAATGCGGGGATTATTAGTGCTGAACGAGGCAATGGTATTGCAGGCCAAGGTGTTGCACCTGGATCAGGAGTGGCAACTATCTATTGGGGTGGATCAACAACTCCTCTCCATGAGTCTCAAGCCTACGACTGGATGCTCAATGATGTGGCGATCAAAGCATTCAGACCTACCATTGAGTATCTTTCTTCACGCGGAGCATACAATGCTGCTGGTGATTTGGATTATGTGACAGATTCATTCCAGAACTCGATCCGCTTTGGACGCCGGTCGAAGGGTGTAATCAATATCTTCGGTACCGGGTTCAATACACTCGATTCATTCTCTGCGACAGGCAGAAGTCCGTTGCCGAACCCTTACGAGTTCACAGCAGGTGTTGACGGCACATTCTCTCCGATCGATCAGATGCAAGCAGCCGGCGGCAATGTATTTACTGATGGTGTCACCTTTGGTTATCTTGAAGGCCCCTACTTCTTCAACGGACAAACAAACAACTATCCACCAGCATCTGATCGTCGAGCAATCGTGATCAACTCCGTGTCGCAAGATGGCAGTTATGATTCAACCTCAGCACTCGGAACAAACATCTTTGCCTCTGTTTATGGCGGAACTTCGAACATCTTTTACGCTGATGACAATGGAGATACCGGTGACGCAGGCACAGGCGTAGTCACCATTGCACCAGGCGGAGGTTCAAGCGGCGCATTGCCAGATGATGCTTCAGCTGCTGCATCTTCGACTGCGACCCAAACAGGTGCGTCCATTGCTGCAGGTATCGTTGCCCTCATGCTCGATGCGAATCCAAACCTCAGTGCACGCGATGTCCAACATATTCTCTTCAACAGTATCCAAGAGAGCACGCGTGCACCATCTGTGAAATGGCCAAACTTCACCACAGCTCGACAGTATTACATCCCAAACTCGATTACTCCGATGGGATTCTGGCAGGTCAACTCTGGTCTCTACAACAGTGACACAGTTACGAATCAAGCAATTCGTCATTCTGATCAATACGGATTTGGTATGATTGATGCTGAACTCGCTGTAACAATGGCAAGCACATACGGTAAATCTCCAAAGCTCTTTTTACTTGATACCGGCGAAGTAATCGAAGACGACTTCAGACTCCCAAGAGATGTTCCTGATAATACTTACGATGTACTTGTTGATGCTGATGGATCGACCGGCGCCCCGGGCTCGGCGGTGTTCAATGCATTACCTGGACCTGACATCACAATTTGTGTTCGCCAAAATATCCGGATGGAAGCGGTTGTTCTGGAACTCACTGTTGAAGGTGATGGGAACAACGATCTGTGGGTCGAACTCACAAGTCCGACTGGTACTCGATCAATTCTTAAAATCCCATCAACCGGCAATACTTTCTTCGGTACAGCCGATGATGAGAACCCATTCGACGATGATTTTGACAACATCGGACTCAATGATAATGGATTCGCATTTATTTCTCATCCATTCTTAACCTGGAAACATTGGGGTGAGTTCTCCGGCGGGGAATGGAGTTTCAATGTCTTGGATTACGGCTCAGACGAAGCAGCTCCGATGGGTGAAGATCCTGGGACTGGAACCATGCCTGACCCAGGCGCAGATATGTTTGTTGCCCTTGGAGAAATTGGTGTACCGGGTAATCCTGCCCGAACCGATAAGACGATCACTGGTTTCCGTTTCAAAATTTATGGAACCGAAACTGATCTACCAATTTTCCTTGGATGTGCTCCCTTTGAGACGAGTTGTCCTGGAGATATTGATGGCAATGGTATCGTGAACCTATTAGACCTTCAGATCTACCTCTCTTGGTTCATCAACGGAAACTCATTTGCTGATATTGATGGAGATGGCATAGTTGATTTTCTTGATTTGCTCGCTTATCGAGGAATCTGGACTCCTGGTTTCTGTACGACCGGTGCAACACCATTCATCGGTGGCCGCCCACACCCTGGTCAGAACAACCAGAATGGCAGCGACAACAATCCAATCATTCGCCCAATCTGAATCCAACCTACAATCAGAACATATCTAAGCCCCATGGTATTCATGGGGCTTTTTTTCTAATTTCTAACGAGACAACATTTAACGTGTGCATCGAAATCCTGTTTCGAGTACTATCGAGTCATAATGTGCAACTGAATTCTCAGGGCTTTTTGTTCAATTTAAGCTCACATTGCACCGATAACTCTGTATAACCGATACAAACTGAGGGGATTCCCCCTTAGAGGTGTTTCATATTTTGAATCTTTGAATGGTATAAGGACCAAAACTATTGGATAACGATGCGACCAATAGCAACACGCAGACTAGTTTGTGGGGTCTTCTGCGCCCATTTTCCACTCAAATGGGCATCATTGTTGGGATCCTGATACTGCTTGCCCTTACTGACCTTGGTCCGCCGTTTGCAATCAAACTCCTCATTGACGATGTCTTTGCAAACTCTGAGTTTGCTCAACAGTTCAATGGTCAATGGAAGCTTTTGGCACTGATTCTCGTTACGCTCTTGGGGAGCTATATTCTCCGAAATACACTGTTTTATACCAGCAGAATGATCGCACTCAAAACGAGCGAGGATGTCTGCTTCTCTCTCCGCAAGCAGCTCTTTGATCACTTACAACAGCTCAGCTTGCGTTTTTACCGATCGAATCAACCCGGCCAGGTTGGCGCTCGGGTTATGGACGATACATACAAGATTCAGACTTTCATCCAAGACAAACTACCTCTGCTCTTATTGAACACCCTGAAGTTCCAGATCCTCATTGTGGTTATCTCAGTCATCAACATCAAACTGGCGTTGGCATCGATCATTATTTTACCATTGCAGTTTGTTACCTATCGATTTTTTCGCACACTGATCCGAACCAGCCATAGTGAAGCTCAGGAGAACATGTCCCTTGCGTATGGGAGTATCGTTGAAAAGTTTTTAGGAATCGAGGTTGTGAAAGGGTTTGCGGCAGAAGCTCGCGAAAGCGAGATCTTCAATCAAGCGATCGACGAGAGTCGGAAAAGTCAGATCAAATCACAGAGGTATCACTTCGCTCAGAAGGTCGCAGCAGATTTGCTCGTCGGGCTTGGGACGATCATGCTCATTGCATATGGGGCCTTTGAAGTCATTAATGGACATATGAAAGGTGGTGAGTTCATGATGTTCTTCGGATATGTCATGATGCTCTACCCATCGGTTCTCGAAATAATCAGTGGAGTCGGGCACTCTTCAAAGGCAACTGCAAGTGCAATCCGGGTTTTTGATATGCTCGATGAGCCGATTACTGACAAACAGGTCAAGGTCAATACTGCAGAAGAAACAAAGCTGATCGGGGATATTCAGTTTTCAAATGTGAGCTTTGCATATGATGAGTCTTCAGAAGTTCTCAAAGATGTTAGCTTTACCATCCGTGCTGGTGAACGAATTGCAATCACCGGTCCCAGTGGATCTGGCAAAAGCACCACAACAAGCTTGTTGCCTCGATTCAATATTCCTACTTCTGGTAAGATAACCATCGACGGCAAAGATATCGGTGAACTTCCCCTTCCTACCCTTCGGGGTGCGATTGGAATCGCATTCCAAGAAGTCTTCTTATTCGACGCGACCATCTATGAGAACCTCCGTTATGCCCGTGCAGATGCGACCCGTGAGGAAGTGCTTCATGCATGTGCCTTAACTGGTGCCGATCGTGTAGTTTCGGGGTTGCCACAGGGCTTTGAAACGAAGCTCTCTGCGTTCGGTGTTGAGCTCTCACGCGGGGAAAAGCAACGGATTACTCTTGCCCGTGCGTTGCTTAAGGATTCCCCTATTTTGATCCTCGATGAAGCAACCGCATCTATCGACCGGGAATCATCCCATGAGATCATGGAGAAGATCGCACTGCAAATGACTGGGCATACAATCATTATGGTGACCCATGAACCGAACTTGTTAAGACTCGTGGATCGAGTTGTCTGTATCCGTGACGGCCGAGTGACCTATGAGGGCAAGCCTGAGGAATACATGCTCAAGGAGTTTGGAATGAGCACCTCCCAGATGGTGCCTCAGAAACAGATCCGGAATGACGAGCATGCTCAACCCACTCATGATTCTGATCCTGACGATCAAGATGACCCAAAGCATCATACAGATCTCGGTGTTTCGCCTCCTGAGGATCCATTTGTTGATATCATATCTGACACGAAGCAATCTGAGCATCTTGATGGAAATGATGGTGTTTGGACGAAGAAAGATCAATAATGATTCGAAGTACTACCCAACCGTCTCGTCCTCATCGTGATTTGCTGACTCAAACTATTCATCACCGATTCTTGGCACTCCCGGTCTCAATTTTCGCAGGCGCATTGATCATCGCGGGATGTTCTGATACACAACATACTGAGCGAAATCTGTCTATTGAGAATCCCCGAACTTCTGGTGGATCGATGGTCATCGAGGATGATACAACCGATCTCGGGTTGAGCCGACTTGCGAGCGCAATGGACCAACTCAATGAACCTCAAGTTTCTCCAGGAATGTTGTCTGAAATTCAAGCTCGTGTTGAGGCCAACCAACTCAACATGGATATGAATCGTAATGCCGATCTTCGCCTACCCACAACTGCGAATGCAGCAACAATACCCAACGCCATTCAGATGCCTGCAAAGTCAGGGATGTTGATTCCCCTCGAGCGTTTGAGCAACTCAGAGATTCATGACCTGCTTTCGTCATTAAGTCTGCGCTATCAGACCGAATCTGGGTATGAGCGAGCAACTCCTGAGCAAACATCAGTGCTGCCTGCGCTACCGGCAGGTGTTTCAATCGGTGCTTCACTTGTTCGCATGGATGAAAATCACGCTCAGTCTTTCCTTCGGATTGGATTCGTAAGTTACATCTCTCAACTTCCGCAGCTATGGATTCAAGGTGTAACCGTTGATACTGATGGGAATACAAGTGTGAACTCGGATATCGAGGGAATAGAACCAGTAATTACTGCGTCCATCGCTCAGGTCCATCAGATGCGCACTGGGCTTCGGCAGAGCGATCTTGATCGTCAGATCATTCAGTTGAGCTATGTGAACACAAATGCCGCACTCAATGTTCTCAAAGGTTTGGGCATCAATACTGTACCATCAATTGAAGGAATGCCTGCCAAACTCGAGTTTGATCAACTCCCACTGGTCACCGCGATGCCCACACCCAGTAACGAGCAAATGGGATTGATCACTAATGATGATGGTGGGCGAGGATCATTTGGTCAAGCGACTACACCAACGAAGGCGAGTCAACTCAACGCTGAAGTCAATGTCGGTGCGACCTCACAACTGATGATTGTGTACCACCCCGCGCATCCTGAACAGTTCAGTTTGGTCCGTTCCATACTCGATGACTATATAGATAAGCCGGCACGGCAGGTATTTATCGAAGGCATGGTGCTTGAAATTAGTGAGGATGGGCTTGATGAGTTGGGGATCGAATGGTCATTCAAGGAGGGGTCGGTAGACTTTGTTCTAGGTTCATTAGATCCAACAGGCATTCTCGATACAGTAACATTCTCCAACCTTGATTCTCGCGATGTTGTTCGAGATTGGGGCACCAAAGTACGAGCTCTGGTTCGGGATGGCAAAGCAGAGATTCTATCTCGTCCCAGTGTCCTCACGATGAATAATCGGCAAGCGACGATCCGAGTTGGTGAAGACATCCCCATCGCAACAAGCCAAGAAGGTGTCCTCAATAACTCGAATAAGGTTGCGTTCAACTTCAAGTACATTCCAACGGGTATTTTGCTAAACATCCGACCACGGATAGCGGAAGCTGGCGATGAAGTGAGTATGCTGATTGATACCGTTGTATCAGCAAAGGTTCCAGGAAGAGACTTGGAAATCCGATCTACTGCAGGTGATCTACTTGCATCTGCACCCACGATTTCAACTCGCCGGGTTCAAACATACGCCCGAATCGACAACACAACTCCATTCATAATTGGTGGGCTAGTGAGTCGAGATTTATCCGTCAGTCAAGACAAAGTTCCATTCTTGGGAGATCTCCCTTTGATTGGCCCCGCATTTCGATCCGAATCAACAACGACTCAAAAGCGAGAGGTCATCATTGTCCTCACTCCATATGTCTTACCAGACAACCAGGCGATTTCCCGTGCATTACCCAAGGACGATGAAATCTTTGACAGTGTTGGAAATCAGTTGTTCCGCGATGCGTTCCGTATCCATGCGGAGGATGTGTTTGACTTGCGGTTTATTGCTGAGAACAAGAGGCTGAAGATTTATCGTAATCTGGCAAAGGATCTCATCAAGAGCAACTATAAGCTTGCATCTGTACATCCCTTCGATCAATTTGCAAACGACACCATTCCTGGCGAAGAAGTGCTTGTCCAACGGATGGTCTATGAGTTCATTAAACGGACTGAAGTCGATTCTCGGGTGAACCCTGAACGGATTATCTTCTTTGAAGCCAAAGAGTACGAAGGGTACCATGTCCAGTTTCTGAATCACACACTCTCGACCCTTGGAGATGGTACTGGTATGGAGAGCTTCTTCGAGCGCAACAGCGGCAAAGCGGTCGCGTTTACCTATACCTATTCTCGTGAGTCAATGGACAAGCAAGACCTGGCGAGTGAACCGATCCCTGAGATATCATTGGTGGACTGTCCTGATCGTGATACCTGGCAACAACTTTTATGGGATATGAATCAGCCAAGCTCTGATGGTATAGATCGGTATACAATTTTAATTCAGAGTCCAAGGGATATTGTTCGACTCTCCAGAGCCTTGATGCTTAAGAAAATCGTTCAACTCAATGGCGGAGAAGAAGCCTTGTCACTCGATAACTTCTCGATCGGCAAAATTCTTCATATCCCAAAGATGGGCGAGGATAAAGTTTCCGTTATTGACGCGGATGTGGCAAAGTTCTTCTTCCACACCGAGTTGTACTATGCTGCGATTATTAAACGGATTGAAGACACGCTTTCTGACTTTGATACCATACTGGAACAACCAGAAGCACAGATGTATCTCAATAACACGGATCTGGTCGTGCCTTAATCGATTCATTTCATTTTCCACCATACTTGAGCACATCTAAGATCCTTATCGCTTTGCAATAGGTTTGAGGCGCAAGGATGATATAATCTGTATTGATCGAGTTGATTGATACGGAGCGACTGTGTATGGCGAGTTACCCTGATTTTGTGTGTATTGGCGCTCAGAAAGCTGCGACCACTTGGTTGTACAATGTACTCCGCCGGGTTCCAGGTGTTTTCTTACCTGCGATCAAAGAACTTCACTACTTCTCAGAGCATCACAGTGATGATGCGAAGCGGTTTGGACCTCGTCACCGTGCCGAACAGATTGCACATATCCGAGAATACCAACAGAACAAACTCATGCTCACGCCTCACGATAAAGCTGTGCGTGAACAAATCAATTTTTTAGACTCACCTACAACGGATGACGATTGGTATCGATCCATCTTTGATTTTGCAGGGAACAATGACATTTGTGGCGAGATTTGCCCTTGTTATATGAGCATGCCAGTCCGAGGCATTCGCCATACCATGAGTATCAACCCGCTCATACGGGTGCTTGTCTTAGTTAGGGACCCGATTGATCGGGCATGGTCCCAAATGCGAATGCACCAAAAGACAGGTGTAATGGATTTCAATCTTGATCGGATACTCACTGGCAAGTCTTCGATGGCACCCTACATGCGCTATACCGACTATGCAAACTCCCTGGAACATTGGAAATCTATGTCCGGCGAAGGTCGTTTCAAAGCAGTTGTCTACGACCATATCCAAAGTAATCCTGAAACTGCGATTCAACAGATCCTCCAGTTTATAGGTGTTCCGAATCAGAACTCTTCCATTCAGCTCGATGAGGTTGTGTTCCAAGGAATGAAGGTTGATCTGCCGGTGGAACTGCGTGCCAAGTTGCTCAAAGATTTGGAGCCTCAATATACCTATCTCCACAATCTGTTCCCTCAACAAGTTGAATCTTGGATAGATCGACATAAATCAGCATTATGCACAACAAGCTCACCTGATCCTGCATAACCAGAACCTAGAATAGAATCCAGTTTCTATCTGTTGAGATCGAATAGTGAGAGCTTCATACATCTGTTGACACTGATCGGAAACCCGCGAATAATCAATATGGAGAGATTCGAGCCCTGCATGTATCTTGGCATTTGTGATCTCAATTGGGGGGAACTCATTCATGAGCATTCATAATTCAGCCAATGGTAAATGTCCTCAATCTCGGTTCATCGGTGCAGATATGCCGATATCAACCAAGCATTTTCCAGTAGAACGGCTGCTCAGTTCCTTTGCTAAAATTTGTGAGACAGATGATACTGTAAAACTTGTCCTCAGCGGCAAACGGTGTCCCGAAGAAATATACAGCGTCTGGAATTTTATTGATCAACATCAACTCACTGATTGGATTGAATACCACCCCTACTACGAACGATGCGAGAACTTTCCAATCCATAAGGACGCTTGCGATGTTTGGATCTCCCGCAACACTCCGAAATCTTTGATCACTCCGAAGTATCTTCGGGATCGGCTCGAACAAAACAAACCCAACGAACAGAAATACGCTTTGTTCTTTACTTCCTTTCATCCGGAAAAGGAAGAAGGCAACTCTACACTGATGCGGCTCTGGCTCGATCATCTTCAACAAGCAGGATACATTGTCCATGTGGTTTACTACATGTATGACATAGGTGCGGTGAGTTCTGAGATGCGTCGTGCTTCGCTTCGGAACTATGACATCTACAAAGAAGTTCCAGTCACCTCAAAGCTAACCGGCGCGAACTACAACGGCCTGAATGTACATGTAGATGATTGGTGTGGAATCGAAGCACTTGATGCGGTTGATCAACTTGTCGGGCAATATGAATATGATATTGCGATCACAAACTATCCGTTTATGAGTGCTGTGTTTGATCGAATCAGCGCTTACACGAAGAAAATTTTGCTCACGCACGACAGCTTTGTTGATCGTAATCGCAGAATGCTTGAACAAGGCTACCCTGAATCTGGATGGATCAGCCTCGATGCTCGTGGCGAAAAACTTGCATGTGAACGATCCGATGTTGTTGTCGCTATGCAAGAGCATGAGGCCAAGAAGTTCCGTGAGGATACTGATCCAGACAAGGTATGTGTGATTGGTCCAATCTTTGAAACCAAAGAAACTCTCCGGCCTTCTCAACATGAGAAGTTGCGGATTGGATACTTTGGCTCAAGCAACTGGGTCAATGAGCAAAACCTTGGTGAGTACCTTAAACTTTGGGCGAATGATCCAGAATTGATCGAACGAAGCGAAATCCATATCGCGGGCGGAGTGTGTAAAACCCTCAAAGACTTCGTTCCGGCTTCAGTGCTCAAGAAGGTCAACGCAAAGATGGTTGGGCGCGTTGAGAATCCTGGCGATTTCTTTGCAACATGTGATGTGATCATTAACCCGGAACGCGGGGGAACCGGAATCAAGATTAAAACACTTGAAGCGCTCTCTCATGGCGCCCCCATCATCACCACTCATGGTGGATTTGTTGGTCTTGAATCAACCAATGATCTCCATCATGCTGATGACTTTGAAGAACTCGTGCAGCTCACGAGATCGCTTCTCGATAATCCCGAGGAACTAAATAAACTCAGAGCCGATTGCATTACGATATATGATCACTATGTCACTCAGCAAACCTCTCGGATGAACGAGTTGCTAGGTGCTCCTGTTGAACAATCCGTCCAAAGCTCAAATCCAAGCCATGAAGCCAAGCCAACGAATCAGGTTCTGCTTTCCAAACCAGAGCCAGTTTCAAAAGAGTCATTACCAAAGGTTTCGATTATAATTCCATTCTACGGTGTTGAAGCATTCATCGAAGAGTGTATCACCAGCGTGTTGAATCAAGATTATCCCAATCTTGAGATCATCTTTGTTGATGATCAGTCGCCAGACCAATCGAGACGCATTGTAAACGCATATATACTGAAGGATGAACGGATTCGATTGGTCACCCATGATACAAACATGGGGCTTGGACCTGCTCGAAACAGCGGCGTACATGCAGCGACTGGATTATTCATCTTCTTCTTAGACTCAGATGACTTCATGAGTTCACGCAGTGCAATTTCCGCACTTGTTGAAAAAGCAATATCGACAGATTGCAAGGTTGTTGTTGGGAGCTGCGATCGCGTGATGACCGATGGCCAGCGACTCCACTTCGACAGAGACTTTGATCAATCACACAACGGTAACCCAGACAATCTTGTTTCAGGCAGGGATGCATTCTTGGGTGCTTCATTCATTCCAGGCGGACGGTATGTACCGATGCGTGCATGGGGTACTTTGATTGACCGGTATTTATATCTAGATTCAGGTCTGGAATATCCGGCTGCGGAGCACGAAGATCTCCCCCACACTCCATTTTTGTATCACTTTGCTCAACAAGTTTTCTACATATCTGAGATTGTGATCACTTATCGTGATCGTAGTGACAGTATCTCGAACACTGGATGGGATAGCGGCAAAATCCTAAGACAAGGATTGATCTGGTCCAATATTCGTGAGAACTTGAAACGGTTTGAGCTTGAATCACTTATGGGTGATGCCGCAGTAAAAACCGCAGAACATCTCATTATGAAACTTCGCCAGAACGGGATCCAGGCGGGTGCTGAGCATGATGCGTTCGATATTATTGAGGAAATTCTCAGTGATGCAACCGGCGATCTCAATGAAGGACTCTTGTTCTACATGCTCGATAGTTTGCGAGGCATTCTGGATTTCCAGAAGTATGACTATAACCTGTATCAAAAACTGACCGGCAAACTCCCGCGCTCGAAGCTGACTGCTTACTACCGGCATCGCTTAAGCAATGGAGTCGAGTCTATGGGTGCGGTGCCGATTCACCATACCCCTCAGACAACTCCCACCATGCCAAAGAATGACATCGTTGATCGTATTGATCGGACAGAACTGAAACCCCATCAAGAGCACACTTCATACGAAGTAAATCACAAACGGTGCCAAGAACTGATCTCTCACTATAAATCCAATGCGCCAAAGTTGCTGCGTAAGTTCCCATCAATGCTCACGGTTGGTGATAAAGCGTTGTACTTTGATGCAGGAAAGAACTTCCAGTTCAAAGGATCCATCGTCGATGCGGGTTGCTTTGTCGGTGGTACAACCATGAGTTTGGTCCAAGGCTTGTTACAGAACCCACTCGCTGATCAACATTCTGGCGAACTCAATCACCTCATCAGGGTTTACGATCTTTTCCAGATTGATGACGATTACATCCTCGAGCATCTTGAACGCAACTATCCGAAGCATGATTTTTCACAGGACAAGAGTTTCTTAAAAGTCTTCAACGATAATCTCAGAGAGTATGACTCTATGCTCGATGTGCGTCCCGGTGATGTCATCGAAACAGGGTACCAGGACGAAGCCCCGATTGAAGTACTCGGTGTAGACTTGTGCAAAGCGCTTCCAGTGACAGACTTTGTTATTCGTGAGTTTTTCCCAAGGCTCATCCCCGGCGCCAGGGTCATTCAACAAGATTTTATTCATCAATACCATCCGCATATCCATCTTTCGATGATGATCCTTGAAGACTACTTTGATCTGGATTATGAAGTTCAATGGGGCGGGAGCGTTTCCTACATACTCAAGAAGACTATTACGCCGAAACTGATACTTGACAGATTTGGATCAGATAGCAGTTGGTTCAACAAGAAATCCCAGAATGTGATGCTTCTCAAAGCGCTTGAGAAACAGATGCTCTATGATGAAAATAAGTGGGTCATTTTGCAGGTACTCGGAGTCTATTACAGCGCGATGAATGATCACGCGAACGCTCGATTGACCACGCAACAACTTGGTGAACGATTCCCGCAGTTTGATGTTCCTGAGGAGGTACGCCGATTGACAGGCGTATAATTCACTCATGAATCAAGAATGGCTTATGAAAAATGTTCTCAAGCACCAAAGCACGGTGCCTGTTACGCCCAATGATGGTCGGGATTATCTCTCGCTTGAAGAAGCCCAAGCGATCGTAGATGAAACTGTTGATTATCTCGGTGAACACGGTTCGAGCACTGAATACACCTATGTCAATGGTCATCGCAAACGACTCGCTCATTCGCTCTCTATGATCCCAATGGCAGAGGGTGAAAATGACTCCTGCCTTGATATCGGGTGCTATGGATATATGTTGCTTTGGGCAAAAAAGCATCTTGGATACTCTCGGATTGTCGGAATCGAATGGCATCCGGATAAAAATGAACCTATTCTCGAACGCACACTGAAGCTAAATGATTACTCCTTAAGCATTGAGTCACACAACTTTGATATTTCGGAAACTGATTGGTCGATCGATGATCAGTTTGACACCATACTCTTCTTTGAAGTGCTCGAGCATATTAATCATGATCCAATGGGTGTGATGGAAAGGCTGCATCAACGGCTCAAGCTCAATGGCACACTCGTGATGTCGGTACCGAATGCGATTTCCTATAAAACACTCAACGAGTTTCTTGTCGGAATGCCTCCTTGGACGTACTGGTTCTATCAACCTGATTTGTCACACGAACCTCGGCACTGCTTTGAATACACGCCTCTGGTGTTTAAGTCGCTGATCCAATCATCAGGTTTATCTGAAAACGCTTTCCGCACCATCTATGCATATTCTGATCCTGCGCAGCAAGTGGGAACAATCGAAATCGCTCAGGCAATTGGCTATACCGAACAAGAGCTCGGTGAAACGATGATTATCAACGCGACGAAAAGCAACAAAGAATTATCTCTTCGATATCCGGATGTCATTTACAGCCCAAATGGATATTACGAAAACATATACCCACTCCTTGAACCTAAACTGCTAGCGGTACAAGATCAGTTCCGATTAAAAACCAAGAGTACCATTGTTGAATCACTCGATACTGAACCTGAAAACTTGCTCACTTGTGAACTTCAGCTCCAACGAATTGAGCAACTGCAGAGAGAAAACTCCACGCTTAAGCAACTGAATATCGATGCGAAGAATGAACAAGACAAATCTGCGTTAGAGCTTCACAATTCTGAACGGGATAACCATACTCTCAGACAACAGCTATCCGCACTCAATGACGACATGAATCAAATGCTATTCAACTATGACTGCTTATTGCAAAACGAAAATCAGCATAAGCACACAAAGCAAGAAGCAGATGATGCCCTCGTAGCTTCAATGATTGAGGCGAAAAACTGCAGAAACTGGGCGGAATCTCTTGTCAAAGAGAATGCTGATCTCAATGGCAGAGTTGACGAGCTTCTCTTTGCATGCGATTGTTATCTTCAGCAAGTGAATGATCCAAGCCGGTGTGTGCAAGTTGTTCGTGAACAGCGATTCCGCAATGCTTTACAGACTACTAAATCAATCGCAAGGAAAACCCCAATTCTCCGCACAGCGTTGCGACCTGTCTATCGCAATACAAAGAAGTTCATCAAACGACATGTAGCTCGTCCATGATACCCAACCAATCGAATCAACATACCATACGGCACCTTTTAGACATTATTCGCTATCGCGCCTTCGCGGAGCTTCGTGCTGAAGGATCGAGAACATATGCGGGTTACCTGTGGTGGATTCTTCAACCCTTGCTCATGTTTGGCGTCTACTACATCGCATTCAAATATGTGATGCACAACGACACTGAAAACTTTGCTGTATTTCTCTTTGCGGGGATTGTGCTTTGGCAATGGTTTTCGGTAACTGTTTTAAGATGTGCGGACTCATTGATTGCTGCTCGTGGATTAATGCAGCAAGTGAATCTTCATAAATCTGTATACCCTTTTTCAATCATCATGACCAACATGGTCAAGTTTGCGATCACATTCGTACTACTCTGCGTGGTTTTGATATTCGCTGGATTCACCCCAACTTTGGTTTGGTTCATACTACCGGTTCTGCTCGCAATCGAGCTTTTGATTATTTGTGCAGTCGGGTGTTTTTCCGCGATGATCTCACCATTCATTCCTGATTTCCGGCATGTACTCGCGACTCTGCTTCAACTGATGTTCTTCATTTCAGGTATCATTTATGATCTCTCTATTCTACCTGAACGGATACAATCGGTATTGGGCCTCAATCCGATGGCCATTGTTATCAGCGAGACTCGTGGTGTGTTGATGTACAGTGAAATTCCTGATCCTGGTATTTTGCTCATTTCAGTTATTCAGGCAGCTGCATTGTTGTGTATTTCTTTATCGTTACTTCATCGCTTTGATAAGACCTATCCAAAGATCAGTAAATGACCAGAGGAGAGCCATTGGACACCCAATGCATTGCATCAGTTCAGAGTATTGGCCTTGCGTATCACCAGCATGGTGGTTTACCATGGAGACGCAACATTTACTGGGCAATCGAGGATGTAACTTTCGATATACAACGAGGCGAAACGATCGGGATCATCGGAAGAAACGGCGCTGGGAAGAGCAGTTTGCTACGACTCATCTCCGGGATCATGTATCCTGACCGAGGTACGATTGAACGGATGCCTCAGATGAGAGCAACGATGTTGTCTTACGGTGCTGGCTTTGAGCCTCGCCTCACTGGTCAGCAAAATATCATTCTCAATGGATTACAGCTGGGAATGTCAAAGGAGCACATTCAAGAACGCACTGATAAGATTATTGAGCTTGCTGACATTGGTTCATTTATTGAACAACCAGTGCGGACTTATTCAACAGGGATGCGTGCTCGACTTGGCTTTGCCATTGCTTACTTTGTTGAAACTGATATCTTACTTATAGATGAAGCATTGGCAACCGGTGACGAAGCATTTCGTGACAAAGCGTCAGAGCTCATCAGACAAAAACTTTCATCACAACTGACTGTAGTCATCGTTTCGCATTCAATGAATCTCATTCAGGGTGTGTGTGATCGGGTAATCCAAATAGAGCACGGCAAGTCGTTACCAGAACTGACTGTAGAAGAAACAGTACAAAGATACCGTTCAACTGCTACCTAGGCAATGATTCAGATTGATTCTGAATCGATTGCGTTGCATCGCGGATTCCAAGTCGCGCCTCTTTCAAAGAAGTAACTCCCTTTGAGATGGAAGCTTTGCCTTTGAAAACACATACCAACGCGATAAATACAAGTTTTAGATATCTTCGTCGGAGAATCCATCTGCCTTTGCGTTGCATCTTCGGCGAGTTATGCTTTAGTATAAACATTGCATGACTCGCATACTCGACTCTCCAATCATGGTCCATCGGTCCAGTCTGACGGTAATGCCCTGGTGTATGCGCGTGATCAACAACAGCATCTTGGCAATATTGAACTATCCCGTTTGCCTTATACATTGCGAACACGAGATCTGTCTCATCGAATGCGAATCGAAAAAATGGATCAAAGCCTCCAACGAACAATGCTTTTTCCCGACGAACAGCAAAGTTACATCCTTTCACCGTAAGCCGATATGTACTCTTCAATGACTCTGGAGGTTTGGAGCTTACTGGTAACTGAGTACCGTATGATGTGATCATCCCTTGCTTGAACTCATATACAGGAGGATTCACTCGGGAATCAAAGACAGGACCACCAGCAATCCAAGTCTCGGGCAGCATTTCAAACAATGATTTGTATGCTGCGATCCAACCTGGGTGAGCGACTGCATCATCATCAATGAACAGCACGATCTCGCTATGTGTACTTGCTAGGCCAACATTTCTTGAGAGCGATATATTGTTTTCAAAGCATTCGAGAACTTGAATCTTCATGTTCGGAAAATGATCCCTAATCCCCAACGGGCATGAATCAGGGCTCCCAATGACAACCACAATATCTTCAGGCACGACCGATTGATTGTTGATACTGCGTAGACAATGAACTAAATCTTTAGGACGATCTCGTGTGCAAATTATAACCGAGATGGATAGTTCATTTGTTGACATATTTGATGCTTACTGTTGAAGTATCTCTGCAATCGACTTTGCTGCATCATCCCAGCGAAAATGTGACGATCGTTCTGCCCCCCGCTCAACTACTTCATTGGCCCATGCTAGATCGGTAGCAATCTTATCCATTGCATTTCCCCATTGCTGCGCATCATCAGATGGGATATAGATTGGCGCTTGCGCTCCTATTTCTTGATGAACCTGCGTATCCGATGCCAATACGGGGATGCCACACGCCATTGCTTCAATCATCGGGAGATTGAAACTCTCATAAAGCGAGGGTGTGAGCAATCCTATTGCACCTCGCATGATAGATGCTACCTGGTTTGGATCATTCACATGCCCAAGTGGGACAAACTGATCGAGATCCTGATTTGGATTGATTCGCTTATACGCCTCTAGTTGAACGGGATCGATTCCAAGAAGCGCAACCCTGTGTGGAAGCTGTGAGCATCCAACTGCTTCCACAAGCACACGCAAGTTCTTCGCGTCACCTGTATTCCCTACAAAGATCCAATATGTATCAGGGAGATCACAAGATTTTTTTGTTTGATGATTTGATCGAAAATGATCTGAAATACCTGGGTAAACAACCTGAACTTTATTTCTCGATACAGGATACTCCCTTTGAATTTCTTCCGCTGCGGTATTCGATACCGTGAGGATGACATCCGCTCGTTTGAGTAATCGAGGAATCGCAAAGCGATACCAAGCAACAAATGGCTTTGAATAACTCTGTGGATGGTAATGGAACCGAAGACAGTGGAGTGTCATGACCAGTTTGATATGACGAGATAGCACTATCGGTGCCATATTTGCTGGACAGAAGAGTGTATCAAAGGACTTTGCCTGTATTGGAAGTTTGAACTGTTCCCAAGCAGTTTGCCCGCCCTTTGTTCTGCTCTTAGGCTGATCGATCGAATAGGAAAATCCAATCTCATCGAATGTGCGAACAAGTTGCGATGCATAACGCTGCACACCTGTCGTATTGGTGTGCAATTTCCATTTCCCATTGATCAGAACACGAGACTTCATGTACGAGAATCTTAGCACAACAGATGAAGTGATGATTGAATCTGTACGCTCCATCATTCCACATGAGCAACCTGTGTGAGTTTACACTATGGGCAACTGGTATTGAATGCTTGTAAGAAAATCGATACATCAAAGAAGTTCAGCACCCCATCATCATTCAAATCTATTGAGAGATCACCATTCCCGTAGGCTGACAGAAATGCTGAAACATCGAAGAAGTTCAGTGATCCATCACCTGTGAGATCAGCAAGTCCTGCAGGATTTGGAGCATCTGGGGATGGTGGAAAAAATGCGAAACATTCTGAGCCATCGGGCGATCTGCCCTCTGCGATATCATCTGTCTGCTTGGAAAAGTTGATCGCATCGATCTGTGCAAGTTGATTGTCGACACGATCAAAGAGCCCGACTGATTCACCTCCGCTTGAGAGTTTGAAGTTTGCGTGCAATGGTCCTTGCTTCACTTCATCGTCCGCCCAGATTACAAGATATCCGTTTGCTGGGATAGTGACCCCATGTGGGATCTCCCATTTTGTACGGTTCGTGAGATCATCGGTTAAGAACCGACCACCTAGATCAATATCTATATCTTCATTGTTGTAGAGTTCAATAAAATCATCATCATCCCCAAACTCATCGACAACAGATCCGTTATTGCTCGCGAGCCATTCATTGACGAAAATAGATGGCGTAGGTTCTGGTTCAGTGAAACAATCGTCTCGCGGATCATTCGGTGCTTGAGGCGTAACCGCACAGAACACTTCGAACATCTCCGTGCCGTCGGGTGATCGGCCGAAGGAACGATCCACATTCAGTTGTGTATATGTCAACGAGTCGATAAGCACTGCTCCCTGATCAGCACGATGATACAACGAAACAGTCTCACCACTCGAACCGAGCTTGAATGTTGCATGGAGCGGGCCGTCAGTAGGGTCATCATCAGCCCAGATCAGGATGAAGGATTTCGCTGGAATGATTGTCCCTGCGGGTATCTCCCACATCTGAGGCAATCCTGGCGTGTCACTCAGGTGCATCCCTGATATATCTATTGCGATATCTTCATCGTTGTAGAGTTCAATAAAATCTTCAAACTGCCCCATCTCATCCGCTATAACTGATTCATTGATCGCTATGACTTCGTTTACAAAGACTCGTGGGAGATCTGCCGGCGCGGATGTGTTGTTACGCAGGTAGTCTGTGCGAGCTTCGATATATGGTTTGACTCCCCACGACCAAGGCTGATTTCCGCTATAGCTCGATGGGCTCGAAAAAGAATCAATGAAGTCCTGGTTTTCATAGCCGTAGTCTGCGTTTCCTCCGGCATATGAACCGGTGAATGCGAATGGCTCAAGCATGATTCTCAGACTCTCTATATGCTCATTCCGAGAAGTAGAAAGCGTGAACAAGCCATCAACGGCATCTGTGTTTCCTTCTATGTAGGGTGTTAAAGTGTGAGTTGGATAAGTCCCAGCAACGGAAGCGGTCTCGTAGTTTGGCGTGGATTCAACAGGATTGGAAAGATGATCAATCCCTGGATCTGGCAGGCCGTCACGATCGTTCGTAGTCACTACATCAAATGCAAACGATGAGTTCTCATTGAGATTTAGATGTGAAAGCGGTACTTGATAATGCACAACCCCTTCTGGACTAGAGCTGAGATCTTGAGTCATGCCTCCGGGATTATCAAAGCTCGCATGGATCGAACTCCAACCTGATCCGTTCCATTGGTAGAGGATAAACCCTCCACCATTGTCGGTCCAAGAACCCACAAAGTAGTCTGCCTGTGTTGTAGTGATCAAATCTCGGTTCCATGGATTCGAAGTTGAACCACCCGGGATCGTGTCTAAGAAAATCATTATTCGTGTTTGATCAGTGTCTCCCCCAACACTAAGTGGACCATTAAGCAGGGTGTCAATAAACAGTGTTTCTGAAGTGTTCGCCAGAGTTACAGACACGATATCGAAGTTCGGATCTGATTGCGAAAGGAAAGTATCACCAACTGTATCTGAGAAAAGCGTGGGTGTTGGTTCTGTGGGCACACCTGCTGCACCTACGAGTTGGCGCACATATCGATAGTATTGATCTTGGTAAGCGGGGATATCAAAGATCCGGCGGAGGAGAGGTGGTTCAGCACCGTTCCCAAATGAGCTTGAAAAATCCCACCCGAATCCATTGTCTCCAAAGCTTTGAGCAGGTCTTGTAGCCCAATCCGTAGAGAAAAAATCAATGCCATAAGAATTATCCAGATCATATGGGATATATTCGATGATCCCCGTCTCAGGATTCACATAAAGAAAGTAGTTATTTGCACCATACCAGATATTGTCCCAGTTCCCATTTACACAATCAACCGCCATCGAGCGTAGAAAAGTATCCACATGAAAATAATCATTGATCAGTTCTACGAAAGTCGCATCATCAGTAGATTCTATAAAACTGATGAACTCTGCAAGATCCTCGTGTTGGTTTAACCCGCTATCGTTCTCAAGTTCGTAGGTCAACGACCCAAGATTCGCATATGTAGAAGCATCACCAGGCGCTATATACCGGAGATCTGCACGATCACCCTTGTATGTACACTGGTATAGATTCCCAGTATCATCCCCGAACCACGCTGCAAGAAACTCATCATCAATCTGCTCAACATTGACGAAGACATCATCGACCAATGATCCATCGTTGATAATAAAATGTACCATTGATGCCCGTGGAGATGGTACACCAAAGTCATTAAACACATCCCAAGCAAGTTTCCCACGGATGACTGATGGGTCGTTTTGGTGCCCGTTGATGTTGAGTTTCTCGAGTCCAAATACTTCACGGCCTGGAACAAACTCATTGAACTTGATTTTCCACGATTTCTTGGTCGCATTCCGAGCAGTATTCCCTCTTGGGCGGATCGCAACATTTTCAATGATTGAATCCGTCTGAGAGTTCAGTATATGAACTGAGCAAAGCCGATATGTATTATCGAATGGATCAGCGATCATCGATTGCAGATCTGATTCATTCATCGTCACGGTAATTTGTGTAAGCTCATCGTCAGTAAAAAATACCTGACCAGCTTCGATGTACCCTGCGTCACCGGTTGGAGGCGTAATCTCAGCTTTGGAAACACCAGCGATGAAAAATATAGCCGCAATAAAGATTCTCGATTTCATCTTGTTTACTCCATTCATAGGTCAAAACACCATAACCGAAACTGAATAGATGCAGTCTCCAATTCTGATTTATTCAGCGAGAATCAACAATCTGTAAAGCTTTTACCTTGTCAAATCATCTGAAGCCTAGATTAACAGTCATGAACCACGCTCTAGACAAAGTGTGCGGAAAACCATCTTGCCTATTTTGATGTCAAGAACACGATACGCATCCCTTAAGCTAACTACACATAGACCTAGGTATTGCATCACGGTAGTCTTCGGTATGGAGTCTTATTCCGGCCTGGCGAACTTACTCCGCCAAATTTTCATTGGGAGCATTCCAACACTGATTAGAATGAGTTGGCTCAGGACAAACAATGCGATCCAGAATACGGCTGATTGTGTGAAGCCGTATGAATGAAGACCGACACCAAGCATATTGGTGCCAAACCATGACCACGCAGTGATGATGTTTCCAAAGATAGCAAGATTCACTATTCCGCGTTCCCGGATCATCCCGCCCCACCTTGCATGGAGAATCAGCAAGTTCCAGAGCACGATCAATGCAGCGCCGTTTTCCTTCGCATCCCATCCCCAGAATCGACCCCATGATTGATCTGCCCAGATGCCGCCGAGAACAGTCCCAACAAAGCTGGTAATTGTTGCAAAGCAGATCACCCCATACACCATCTTGATTAATGATTTGCCTCGCTCGCGATCCAGTGTTGGTGTGAACACACCCAACAGGACATAAGCAATCGCAAGGAATCCTGCGAAGAAGGTCGCGGAGTATCCGATGGTGACCACTACGACATGTGTCGCAAGCCAGAAGTTGGAATCGAGCACCGCCTGCATCATTTCCATCGTATCGCCAGAACTCCCAAGGTTATGAGCGATGATCAATGTGCCAAAACCGATGACTGATGCCATGATCCCTGAGAGTCCATTTTTCATCAGTCGCTCTGCGAAGAGACCGATGATTACACAGAACCAACCAATAAAGACTGCGGATGAGTACAAGTTGGTGACTGGTGGTCTGCCTTGCAGATAAACTCGACTGATAATCCCGATGGTCTGGACTATGAATGCAACTACGATCAATGAAGTCATCGAGCGAAGCAACGACCTTGACCAATCGGGCTTTGTCATTTGACTCGATAGCAATCCGAAGCAACCACAAAGGAACGCACCTAGGTACAGCACAGCGGAAACAATGAAGGGTTGAATTTGGTTGAATGAGACTTCATATCGCGCCTTGTTCACATCATAAGGCAATAGTTCGTGTACTAACTCATCATATGATGTGAGCTGCTCATTAAACGCTGTTGCATCCTTGCTCACATATGCCTGAAACACTCGGAGCAGGCTCAACATGTTTGCATCTGTTGGTTGCTCGTTGTAGACCTTCACGAATGATTGCCATTCATTGACTGTTTCAGACGGGGCCACCAGATACGGCTTCTGAAGGAACCTCAACTCATCAAAGAGTTGGAGACGCTGAGCTAAAATAAGTACAGCACTTTGGAATGGATCCCGCGCCTTGGCCTTTGTTTGACTCGCGAGAGTCGCTTGTCGAAACACTTCTTCAATACTCGGTTCAATCTCAAGAAACGAGAATCGTGTCCGTTGTTCGGTTTCTAAACCGATGAGTGTAAGCAACTCTGGGTGATCGATCCGGAACACCTGATAATCAAGCGAACCATCTGACTTAGTGATTACTTGTAAATACCATTCGATAGCAGATAACTTGCCATCCTGTGTACTCAGACTCTGGCGCCCACTGATGTTCATGAGGCTATTTCGTGCGACGGTGTCGATCGGCTTGGTACGCCCATTGTCTGAAACCGGCAGTTGGCGGAACTTATCGAGATTGTATGAGCTCTCAATTGATTCTGGGAGTGCAATTTTTTGCCCCGCGTAAAGCAGTGCAATAACAAATATCAACCACGGTAAGAACTGTTGTAGTTTTTTCATTTTGACCGTCTCCCGATCGCTGGGGCGAGCCGAACACCAAAGTGAATAAGCATACCGAGTGTCACCATCGTGCAAGATATATAAGGGATCAACCACCCAGGGTTTTTCACAACCTGTAGGACAGTCCCAGTATCACCCTTTAAGAACGATGCTTGGTAGAATGTTTCACCTGCATGACGCATTGGATGATTCATCCAGATTAAAACCTCTCTATCAACATTCCGATCGGCATCGACCAAGCGGACACGGCTTGAGAAGTTTCTTGCCATCTGTGTTCCGGTAAACAAATCGTGTTTGAAATCTATCAGGTGTATTTCGTATGGCTTGTATGTTCGTGCAAACCTGAGTTCTATCCAGTACACCTTATCATTCACCACAACCATCTGAGGACGAGATAGATTCACGGATATCAAATAAGTCCCGAGTCGTGCTTCACCATCGAAAATAGATATGTACGCTGCAGGAGTATCAACCTTTGCACCATCAACGCCGTTCGCTCGAGGGATAGGAATCGCCGCGAGTTCACTCGCGGCGCCCATGTCAGCGATTCCCCTGCGCTGGGTTGGTGCTTGCGTAGGACCCAGAATCTGAGCATTTGGCATCCACTCAACAACTTCAACCCTGAAAGGCAGAAGTGAGTTGGCGATGTTTTTCCCTGTGCCAATCAATCGATCAGGTATTACAACGACTTGATCATCATCCGGATCGGATCGATCAACAATCGCTATTTCTGACGATCTGATATCTTCTACGAAGTTCACAGTCTGACCTTCAAGAATCGTCATATTCCCTTCTTCAGCGGCGAATCCTGTAACGAACTCTCCAACAAGAAGCAGGATCACCCCCAGATGAGTCACAATAATACCAATTCGTTTTTTGCGGAACTTAAAACGGACTGAATGGGCTGCGATGAGATTTATAAACATCGCAACACCAAGCGTCAAACCGCCTGGGAACCAGATCGCGCCGGGTATTCTCGCAACTTCCTTCGGCATGAATATCTGTAAATCAATCGTGACAATCACCGATCGAAAGTATCGATCAACAACAGTCCAGATGCCTTCATCTACCTGCGCGAGGGTACCCGCAAAGATGAGGAATATTGAGAGTGCGAAAATGACAACCGTCAGACGTAGAGACGCTAATGGTTTAAAGAAGTTTTTGATCATCACGGCGTCCCCGCTTTACCAGCTCTGAATGCGTCAATGAACACCTTGAATCGCTCGAACTCTTCTTCGATTGATTCAACAGGACCTGTGAGTTTAAAGAAAAGGGTTTGATCACCGATTGGAAGGATACCTGCAGCCATGCGGGCACTCTCATCAGGTGATACAAGATCAACGAACAACGCTTCATCGCCAAGGTCAACTATTGACTCATCAGTAAGGGCGTCAATGAAGGGTAGTCCGAGTTGATTCCGCCAGCGGTTAATGTTGCTGAGTGCCCCCCCACCTGTGCCGCCAAGGGAGGTCAATGTTATCCGTGCACCGCTGTCGGCGTTAAACGCAACGGAAATGACAGATGATGAGTTCTCTTCAACCTTCCATTCATCAGGTGGAGTCCAGTCAATGCCGCCGTTTGATTGTGCTGTTGTCTCTGGGTTGGATTTAGTCCGAGCGAGTTCAGGATCATGATCGTGGTCATGGTCATGGATTTGAAAACTCGCCGAGAATGCGATGAGATCAGACTTTATCTGATCGATACTCTCTGAAGAACCAATCGCTTTGGCAAACCAAGTTTGCCCATCTTGGATATCGATGATGGTTCCCAAGAGTCGTGATGAAGTTCCACTGGCATCGACCACAAGAACCCTCACGCCTGGAACTTGTTCGATCCCATCATTTACGCTTTGCTCATCGACAGGCTCAAGTCCAACCTGGCCACGCCAACGATTTACATTCTCAACAAGCCCACCAACATCACCGGGAAATGCTGTCACTGCAATTTCTTGGCCGTTAGATGCTTGGAATGTTGCGATTCGCATCGCACTCGTCGTTGGAAGTTCTTTCCATGATGTCGGGATGGACCAAGTCACGCCCTCAGCACCAGACTCATGCGCTTGAGTAGCATTATCTTGCGTATCAGGTGTGTTATCAACTTCACGAGCAACCCGATAGGATTGGATCTCTTTTCGATCACACCCTGTGATCAGCGTTAACCCGATCCCGATCAAAACACACTGGGTTTTCATGCTAATTATCAGTTGTCGCTTCATCATCAAGCCTTCCTGTCTCAACACATCAGGCATTCAATGCCTAAAAAGCAGTACTCATAAATCAACTACACGACTTCCCACGATTCTGTACCTGTAATCAAAGCCTGTAGATCAGGTTGCCCGCCCAATGCCTTTGCGTCATCGACTTGTTTATGAAGCAAATCGTTGTACGTAGGTTTGGATGGGTCCGCATGGAGAACTCCCATAGGTTCTGGAAACTCTGGATGGGCCATCTGTGCATACATACTCGCAAGGAACATGTCTGTTTCATCATGTACAATCAGATCTGATTCTGTAATACCATCAGTTCCAATCGTTACCACTTCAGGACGACCATTGTTAAAACGAATCCCCTTATCACGATCCTTGCCATAGATCAACGGCTTACCGTGCTCGACCTTGATCGTATTTTCAGGCATTGTGTCCTTCTGCGATGCATAGAACCAGGCTTTGTGATTGAAGATATTGCAGTCTTGATACACCTCAACAAACGATGTCCCGCGATGATCCATCGCACGCTTGATGATCGCATCCATACCTTTCATATCAACATCAAGGCACCGAGCAACAAAGGTACACCCTGCAGCAACAGAAGTTGCAATAGGGTTGATCGGAAAATCGATTGATCCTGCAGGTGAAGTGGGAGAAATTTTCCCCGTCTCGCTCGTCGGTGAGTATTGTCCTTTGGTAAGGCCATAGATTTTGTTGTTCAGCAATAAAATGCTCATGTCAACATTACGACGCATTGTATGAATCGTGTGATTTCCACCGATCGAGAACAAATCCCCATCACCTGAAACAACGCACACCTCGAGCTGAGGATTGGCAACCTTGACCCCAGTCGCTACAGCGAGTGCACGACCATGGATAGAGTGCATGCCATAAGTTTCCATATAATATGGGAATCTTGCAGCACATCCGATCCCTGAAACAAACACAAAGTCTTCTTTATTGCGTTGGATATCAGGGAGCGCTTTGCGGACTGCAGAGAGTACCGCATAGTCGCCACACCCTGGACACCATCGAACATCTTGGTCCGTTGTAAAGTCTTTGGCAGTATAAATAGGGAGTTCAGTTTTTTTCGGTTCAATTGTACTCATGACTTCACCACCTCTGTGATCCGTTCAACGAGTGTTTCTACCTTGAAAGGTTTGCCCTTGACAATGTTGATCCCGATTGTATCGATCAGGAACTTCGATCGGATCAAGACACTGAGTTGCCCAAGATTGATCTCAGGGATCACGATCTTTTTGAATGAACGAAGTACTTCTTCCGTATTCGAAGGAAAAGGGTTGAGATACTGCAAATGGGCAGAACTGACTTTGTGTCCGTTTGCACGAACCTGCTCAATCGCTGTCGTGATCGAACCATATGTCCCGCCCCATCCCAGCACGATCACATCACCTGAAGAATCGCCATCAACTTCTAGCAACGGAATAGATGCAGCAGCGTTGGCAACCTTTTTCGCCCGTAATCGCACCATCATATCATGGTTGTCAGGGTCATAGGATACATTGCCTGTCTCCGCTTCTTTTTCCAAACTCCCAACTCGATGTTCGAGACCGGGGGTCCCAGGAATTGCCCATGGACGAGCGAGTGTCTCTGGATTGCGGGCATAAGGCAAGAACTTTTCATCACCGGAATCTTCCTTGGTAGGATGCGTGATCTTGATGTCTGGAATGCTCTCTAAGTTGGGAATTTTCCAAGGTTCAGCGCCATTGCCGATGTATCCATCCGAGAGGTAAACAACGGGAGTCATAAACTCAACTGCAAGTCGAACCGCTTCGATAGCCATCTTGAAACAGTCCGATGGACTTCGTGGTGCAACAATAATCAGCGGGCTCTCACAGTGCCTTCCGTACATTGCTTGTAGCAAATCAGCTTGCTCGGTTTTCGTCGGTAGTCCAGTTGCGGGTCCTGCTCGTTGGACATCGACAATTACTAACGGGAGTTCAAGCATGAGTGCCAAACCCATTGCTTCCCCTTTGAGCGCCAGACCTGGACCAGATGTCCCGGTGATTGCAATATCTCCTGCAAAGCTTGCACCAATTGCAGTGCAAATCGCTGCGATCTCATCTTCTGCCTGAATCGTCTTGATGCCAAATCGTTTAAGATGCGCCAATCCATGCAACACATTGGATGCAGGTGTGATTGGATAGCTCGCATACACAACAGGTTTGTTCGCTTTTTGCCCTGCGGTTACAAATCCGAGAACGGTTGCTTCATTCCCACTAATCTGGCGATAGGTTCCTTTTTCATGCTTTGCCTTTGGAACTCGATATCGTGCCGGAAAAACTTCTGCTGTTTCACCAAAGTAATATCCTGCTTCGAGCGCGCGAATATTAATTTTCGCAACCTCAGGAAGCCCCTTTTTCACCGCAAACTTCTTGTTCAAATAGTTTTTGGTGGTTTCAAGTGGACGCTCGTAGAGCCAATACACAATACCGAGCGCAAACATATTCCGACACCGATTAATGTCCTTTGCACCCATACCTGAATCAGCGAGTGATTCCTTTGTCAAACGAGACATCGGCACCTTCACAAAGTGGTATTTGTTGGTGAGTTCATCATCATCGATCGGGTTGTACCCATCAAGATAACCACACTTTGTAAGATTATTCTTTGTAAACTCATCCTCGTTCACAATAACGATCCCACCTGGCTCAACATCCATAATGTTCATTTTGAAACCAGCAGGGTTCATTGCGATCATCGCATTGACACGATCTCCAGGGGTATGAATGTGTTCAGATGAAAAGTGTACCTGAAATCCGGAAACGCCGAATGTCGTGCCCTTGGGAGCACGAATCTCAGCAGGAAAATCAGGGAAAGTCGCAAAGTCATTTCCGAATATTGCAGAGGTATCAGTGAACTGACCGCCGGTGAGTTGCATCCCATCACCGGAGTCCCCGCAGAAACGAATCACTACTGAGTCGAGTGTTGTCGGTTGAGTTTCGATTGATTGTTCGGTTGGCATAGGAGCCTTCACCCTTTCAGGGAGGGATCACAACTGATTGGCTCCGGCGGAGCCAGAAGAATGAATATTTTAGGCCTCAAGATGATGATTTGATTGATTTATGGATGAATGAAAACTGAATACATCCCCCACCAGACTTCCATTCTAGATTCACATGTCTCAAATCGCCTCGCTTCATCTTTACGCGTAATTTTGCTAGTCGAATAAGGATAAAAATACCCCTGTGATAGGTATGCTCTCAGCCTCGTACTCCTGTAAGATACCAGAGTTCACTTTGTATCAACCAAGACAGAATTCATTTGGAGAATTGAGATGAAACGCATTTTTTTAGGCCTCGCAGCTGCATTCCTTCTTGCACCTCCGAGTATTGCTTCAGACTTACCAGAACAAGATCAGTCTACTGATGTGAAAGCACCTGCTTGGGTCGATCTGTTCAATGGCAAAGACCTTGATGGCTGGACTTCTCAAGGAGATATCAGCGCCTGGGGAGTTGTTGATCATGAACTCGTCACGCTCAAACCCGGGCAAGGACACTGGATACGAACTGATAAAATGTATCGTGATTTCGAACTTAAACTCGATTTTTGGATGCCTAAAGGCGGCAACTCAGGTGTCGGAATCCGAGGATCTTCCAACGGGGACCCTGCATTCACTGGACTCGAAGTACAGATCCTCGACACACATGGGCAAGAACCACAGAGTCATACCTGTGGATCGATCTATACCGCAATCACTGCCTCTAAAATGGCGGTCCATCCCGCAGGCGAGTGGAATACCTACCACATCAAAGTCGTCGGCGACACCATCGATGTTACGCTCAATGGTGTACAGATCATAGATTCTGAGCAACTTGATGATCGTGGATACTTCCGATCACCTGAAAACCAACTGCCTCTCAACTCCCGCGCGACGACCGGGTATATCTCGCTGCAAGACCATGGGCATGCGTTTCGATTTCGGAATATCAAAATCAAAGATCTCTCATCAGATCCCGAACCCAACGAAATGATGCCATTAATCGACAACGACCTCAGCAAGTGGTTTGCAGAGGATGCTGCAGAATGGACCAATGAAAATGGATCGCTCATCGGACTCAAAGGCCCTGGGCATTTGTTCACCAAAGCAAGTTACACAAACTTTGAGTTGCGAGCATTGGTCAAAGTCAACGATCACGGAAACTCAGGAATGTACTTCCGAGTCAAACCAAACCCAGAACCAAACAATCCTTGGCCGATCGGATATGAAGCCCAGGTCGATAACCACGATCCAAAGAACTTCACCGGCGCTATCTACAACACCGCATGGTCGGAAGAATATTCAAAACCAATCACCCAAGATAATGCGTGGTTCGATTATCGTATTCGCGCTGAAGGCAGCCGCATCAGGACATGGATCAACGGCGTACTTATGGTTGACACAGAGCAAGACCTGTATGATTCAGGACACCTCGCTGTGCAAGGACACCATGATGGGAATGTCATCGAGTATCGAGATATCAGAGTGATTGAACTCGACTAATTTTATCCAATAATCAGACTTCAAGACACCCAATCTACTTGGGTGTTTTCCTCCGCGCTTTCTACACATTTTTCAACGAATTTTACTCCCTGCGCCCCATCCTTCATGCTTGGAATGAGCTTTGCCAGTTGTGATTCCTCGATGCCGTCACGCTTTGAAAGAACTGCATCTATGGCACCTCGATAAATATTTGAGAATGCTTCTAAATACCCTTCAGGGTGCCCAGGTGGAGTAAATGCCGAGAGGAGCGAATCTGTATGCAGCCCCACTCCATTGCGTGTAAAGATTGTGGTTTGTCCGTTGAGCTCTGTGAATGAAAGATCATTTTCTGACTGTTGATACCAACTGAGCCCACCTTTGTCGCCATAGATTCGGAGAGAAATCCCGTTTGCTTCACCGATACATACCTGCGAAGCTGTCAGCACCCCATGCGCACCCTGCTGAAAGTTGATAAATACCGAGACATCATCGTCGAGCACACGGTTTGGAACGAATGCTCGTAGGTTTGCATACACGGATTGAATTGGCAAACCTGTCACAAATGAGATCAGATTCTCTGCATGTGTACCGATATCTCCGAGCGCACCGCCGAGCCCCGCCTTTGCTGGATCGACGCGCCAACTTGCTTGCTTATGTCCACCCGATTCTAAATCCGAAGCGAGCCAACCCTGATGGTATTCAAGATAGATTTTCCGGATTGAACCGAGTTTTCCATCCCGCACCATCGCTCTTGCTTGTCGGATCATCGGGTATCCGGTGTAGTTGTAAGTCACACAGCACACAAGCCCCTTGGAGGAAGCTAAATCTTCGAGTTCAATCGCTTGTTGGGAAGTATGCGTTGCAGGTTTGTCGAGTACCACATGGAATCCATGTTCGAGCGCTGCTTTGGCAATCGGGTAGTGTGTGTCGTTGGGTGTTACAATCGACACGAAGTCTACCCGATCATCACGAGTGGATTCCTGTTTGAAGAATTCTTGATAACTCTGATAGGAACGATTTAAGTCGAGACCTATTGCTTTGGCGCTTAGGATCGAACGCTCAGGTGTTGATGACAGCACTCCTGCGACGAGTGTTGCTCGTCCGTCAAGTGCGATTGCTCGACGATGGACTTGACCGATTGAAGCACCGATCCCCCCACCGATCATCGCGTAGGTAAGTGGTTTGCTCATGACGACGACTCCAGGTTCTCATCTGAATCGAATGCTGCATCAAATGCTTGATCCGAAGACGGGAAATCAATCTGACGCACAAACTCTGCAGCTTCACATGCACCGTGCTCTCGATCCATAGCACTATCTTCCCATTCCACACTCAAAGGCCCATCATAGCAAACACGGTTCAATGCTCTGATAATTTCCTCGAAGTCAACTTCACCTCGACCAAGCGATCGAAAGTCCCACCCTCTCCGATGATCACCAAACCCGAGATGGCCGCCAAGGATGGAGTTTGTCCCGTCGAGTGTTCTGGAAGCGTCTTTCATATGCACATGGAAAATACGATCCGGAAACCTATTGATAAGTTTCACAGGATCGATTCCTTGCCAAATCAAATGTGAAGGATCAAAGTTGATTCCGAATGCTGGATGCTCATCGAGCGCACGAAGTGCATGTTCAAAGGTAATCAGGTCATAGGCGATCTCTGTAGGATGCACCTCAAGGGCAAAGCGAACATCCTGTTGGACGAACACATCAAGGATTGGTTTCCACTGTGATGCGAACAACCGGTATCCGTCTTGGATTTCATCAACTGATGTTGGAGGGAAGAAGTACAGTTTGTGCCAGATTGGCGAACCGGTAAATCCATTCACCACTTTGACCCCGAGCTCATTGGCAGCAACTGCGGTATTCATCATCTCCTTCGCTGCTCGATCTTGTACACCGAAGGGATCTCCATCGCCCCATACCCGATCGGGGAGAATTGATTGGTGCCGAGAATCGATCGGATCTGAAACCGCTTGACCTACGAGATGGTTTGAAATCGCAAAGCACGACAATCCATGCTTTTCAAGTAGGTCGATCTTGGATTGACAGTAGTTGTCTTCACTCAATGCACGATCAACTTCAAAGTGATCACCCCAGCACGCGAGTTCAAGACCTGAATATCCCCATTGTGATGCTTTTTCTGCGAGGTTTTCGAGCGGCATATCTGCCCATTGGCCTGTAAAGAGGGTAATCGGTCTGGTCATATTTTTGCCTTTCTCATCGAACAGTTCCGTGCATGATCGGCTTATTCCTGATATTCTCCACGAAATCGCATTCGCGAATATCTATATGCAGGATACACCCAATGACTCAAAAAGATCAACGCTTCGGCGGAATCATCGGCATTCAGCTCTCAACCATGATGTTTCTACAGTTTTTCCTTTGGGGTGCATGGTATGTCACCATGGGGCCATTCATGGGTGCTTCAGGAATGAAACCCGAAACCATCGGGTGGGCATACACCGTTGGGCCGATCGCTGCAATCATTTCACCATTCTTCCTGGGACTTGTTGCTGACCGATTCTTTGCGACTGAGCGTGTTCTCGGGATTCTCCATCTGCTAGGTGGTGGCGCCCTATTCCTTGCACCGCTGGCAGCAGATCAATCTTCATCGTTTTTCATTCTTGCGATCTTTGTTCACATGCTTTGCTATATGCCGACGCTTGGGCTTACCAATACATTGGCAATGCACAACATGACCAATGCTCAGAAGCAGTTCCCATTGATCCGTGTCTTTGGAACGATCGGATGGATCGTTGCAGGACTGTTGATCTCACAAATGAACTTTGATACCTCGTCAAAGATGTTTTATCTTGCTGGTAGTTCGGGAATATTGCTCGGACTCTTCAGCTTTTTCTTGCCTCACACCCCACCACCACTCAAAGGGCAAGCGTTTTCAGCTCGAGAAGCCATGGGGCTTGATGCACTTGCTCTGCTTAAAAACAGATCGTTTGCGACCTTCGCAGCATGTTCATTCCTTCTCTGCATCCCATTGGCAGCATACTACAGCTTCGCTGGCCAGTTTGTAGGAGACATGGGCATTGAAAACATTGCATCCACCATGTCACTCGGACAAATGTCTGAAATCGTGTTCATGGTGATCATGCCGATCTTCTTTGCTCGATTTGGAGTCAAGTGGATGCTCGCGATCGGCATGTTAGCATGGGTCGCTCGGTATGGATTCTTTGCTGGTGCAGCAAGCGATCAGGGTGCAGCAAGCGAACAGATCAAGTGGATGGTTCTCAGCGGCATAATCCTTCATGGAATTTGCTATGACTTCTTCTTCGTCACCGGCCAGATCTACACCGATCAGGTCGCAGGGTCTAAGATTCGTGGACAAGCCCAAGGGTTCCTTGTCCTCATCACGCAAGGGCTGGGCATGCTCATCGGTGCTCTACTTTCAGGCAAACTCGTTGGCAAATACACGAAGACTGTAGATGAAATTTCAATTACTGATTGGGAACAGATCTGGTTGTATCCCGCAGCATTTGCGTTGATCATCTTTGTGATTTTCATCATCCTCTTCAAGGATCAATCTACAACGAACGACCCTTCCGAGGCGCAACAGGACTCTTCCTTGTGAGACTTTGATTTTGTGCGTCGAGTACATCCGCGACGATGACTGCATCATTGATAGATGTGATCTTTGGATCTATATTTGAAGTGATTCGATCTAAAACATAGCGGACCTCGCCGTCATATCCTGAAAGATCATTGAGCTCAATCGGCGTTGCATCGTCGCCTTGATAGATCATCAACTGACTCTCTCTATTGATATCAAAGTCGATCGTTGCATCATCAAACACAATTGTGCATTTCATTTGGAATCCAACAGACGGCTGATGGTCCCACGCGGCATGCGCAAGCACATGTACCGGTTTATCTGCATATCGATAGAGCGTGCTCAAGTGCATTCCATCCCCCATCGTCATCACTTCATTAGGAATCCCAAAACAGTTCACTATGAAATCAGTATCATGAATCTGTAAATCATAAAGCACCCCGCCCGAACGAGCTTGGTCTTCGTAGAAACCCGTTGACCAGTTGGGTCGGCACCCAAGTCGATGAAATGCTGCACTTCGCACTGGACCGAATGCCTTGGAGTTGATCAGTTCCCGAACCCGTTCCCATGCCGGCCAGAATCGCATACACATCGCAGGCACACAGACGAGACCCGACGCATTGGCGACAGCGGATAATCTCTCAACAGATACAGGATCCAATGCGACAGGTTTTTCGACGAGCACATGCTTCCCTGCGTTGAGTGCCTGGATTGCAAGATCAACATGCGTATCTGTATGGGTGCAAATAGAGATGAGATCAATTTCAGGATGTGCGATCAGTTCTTGGGCATCCTGGAAAAACTGAACATCAGCTAGATCCTGTTTTTGATCATTCGCCGATATATTGCCTTGAGTATGAACACTTTGACTTAAGAATTGAAGTCTAGAATCGGCAACTCCAAAGAGTTTGCATGCGTATCCATCGCGTTGCGCTCGTTGATACGCACTCACATGCGTGCGTCCCATGAATCCATAGCCGATCACGCCGACCTGAACAGTAGATTGTTGCTGATTCTCATAGCTCATCAATGACATCCATAAGAGTTTGCGATGTTCTTCGCCTGAATAATATCTTGAACCCGGTTCGATCCCGATTCGCGTTCGATGAGTACATTTACATGCTCAGGGAGTTGAGCTATCGTATCAAAGAATGACCTCCAATCGACCTCGCCCTCTCCCGCAGGTACTTCTTCGCCCCATTTACCTAGAACCAATGACTTGATTGCATCTTTCATATGGACTTGGGCGATACGGTCCTTGAGCAACTTGATTGCTTCTGTAGGATCACCCATTCCGTACAGGATCATGTTTGCGGGATCAAAGTTAATTCCAACCTGACTCAGGCGAGGATGCGCGAGCAGCTCAAGCAACTCTTCTGCATGTTCTTGACCAGTTTCAAGTGCGATGCGTATGTCTAACTGATCAAAGATATCAGCAATTTTTTGAATACGATCAACAATTTTTGTGTACTCGGCAGTATTGGATTTTGGTATGAACCCTGCATGAAATGTTACCTGTCCAACTCCGAGTTGGTGTGCAACTTTCGCGTGATACTTTGCTCGCTGTTGGTTGTTTTCCCAATGCTCATCGCTGCGAATTCCGCCAGTTTGCTCAATAGATTCGAGTGTGGAATAATCTTCCCCGATGGTCTCCATCATCCCAGACAAGAAACTGATATTGTGCGCATCCCTCTGGTCCATGATCTCTTCTATATCCCACCCCCCAGACACAAAGGGTTCGAGAGCTACTTGAGTCCGAGTGAGGCCACACTGAGCCAGATGATCAACAAGCTCTCGCCAACTGGCGGATTGGAGTGACCATGAACACACGCCAAGTTTTTTCATCCTAATTCCTCCAACTCCCTGTTGTACCCATCGGATGTTCATGGTACGCTGCCGATTCGTGAACACATTCGTGATTCTCAATGAAGAAAGCACAAATAAAATGACAGACCATGGAAATGATCAATCCGCAAATCTCCCGACTGATTCCCGGCGGACATTTTTAGCGCAAACTGCTGCACTGGCAGGAATTGCCAGTGTATCCATGCTTGGTGCAGGGCGTACAAATGAATCAAATTATACAAAACTGATCCCCTCTGTGAAAGCATCCAAGGGAAATCGCCCTAAAGCGGGTGAGACGATCCGAATGGCGATCATCGGAACCGGTGGCATGGGCGGTGGTCATCTCCATGCATTCATTGCCTTTGCGAAAAATGGGAAAGCAGATGTTCAGGTAGTCGCACTCTCTGATGTGTGCGATTCAAAGCTCAAGGGAGCCCAAAAAGCTGCGGAGGAGAAGCAAGGCATTCAGGTTGATACCTATACCGATTACCGTGAGTTGCTCAAACGGGACGATATTCATGCCGTACTGATTGCCTCCCCAGAACATTGGCACGCACAACATATCATCGATTCCCTCGAAGCAGGCATGGATGTGTATACCGAAAAACCGATGACGCTCAGATTCGAGGAAGCAATGCAAGTGCGCGAAGCGGTACTCGCTCGACCTGACCAAATCTTCCAGGTTGGTACGCAGATGATTATGCTACCTAAGTACAACAAAGCACGCGAGGTCATCCAATCGGGCTTAATCGGCAAACCTGTTTGGTCGCAGACGAGTTACTGTCGAAACTCAACCACAGGCGAATGGAACTACTACGGCATTGATCCGAATTGGAAACCAGGAGTCAACCTAGATTGGGATGCATGGCTCGGCAATCTTGGACCACGAGAATGGGATCCAAAGATCTATGCTCGCTGGCGCCGATACAAAGATTTCTCGACAGGAATCATCGGCGACCTACTTGTACATGTCATGACCCCATTGATCTATGCACTTGATTCTGGTTGGCCAACCCGCGTGGTTGCCACAGGTTCACATGTTGTCGATCATGACATGGAAAATCACGATCAAGTAAATCTTACCATTCAGTTTGAAGATGGGCACACCATGGTCATCGCAGGTTCGACAGCGAACGAGGTTGGACTTGAAACAATGATTCGTGGGCACAAAGCGAATATTTATCTCAACTCACGCCATTGCCAGATCCGTCCAGAGCGTTTGTTCGTTGATGATATTGACGAAGAACGCATCGAATGCCCTGATATTGGCAATGACCAGGACCAACTCCGTCTCAACTGGCTTGAGTGTATTCGATCTCGCGAACCAGGTAAGAGCAATATCGACCTTGCATCAAAGGTGCTCGTCGCGGTTGACCTTGCAACTCGATCAATGTGGGAAGGCCATGCATTCACCTTCGACCCAAGCACCATGCGTGCCTCAAGATCCTGATCGTAATCGGCATCTGACAAATCGATATGCTTGCTTGGCATTCGACGCGATGGGGTGCCGATTTGAATCACTGCTCGAGACTGATGGCACGACCATGAGTAGATCTCATGCGCAATCTGTTTCTGAGGAAATTCGTGAACTTATTCTAGATTGGCATAACCGATTATCAATCTTTGATCCCACATCGCTTGTATCCCAAATCAATAGAGCTGATGAAGGTGTCGAGTTTTTCCTTGATGACAATATGTTCTCACTCATCATGCTCTGTGAGCAACTCAGGAATGCAACAGTTGGAGCATTCAATATCGCTGCGGGGACGCTCATGAATGCGCATGGATTCCGCTCGGAATTTACAGATTCGACGAATTGCCATCACCAGTCACTTGATCATCTCAGTCTCGATTCTGCGATTATGCTCAATCCACACAGACAATCGATCATGAAATCTGATCGCCGTATTTCATTGGACTTTGGAGCGATCGGCAAAGGCTATGTCCTCGATTTGGTTCGCAAAGAACTGAGTGAGTATGGAATACAAAATGCTTTTATTCATGGTGGAACATCGAGCATCCTTGCCCTGGGGCATAATTCCAATGGACAACCATGGTCATCGCAGATACACGACGGGCTTGGTGTATACCTGTCCGGATTCGCTGCGGGGATTTCTGAGTCCGACTCCCAAACCCACGTCGATGATGATATTGAATTGTCTCACATGATGGACCCCGTATCAAAATCCCCTGCAAGTAACTCTTTGAAAAAAGTTGTTTGTGTCCATTCGAGCGCTGCTGTTGCTGATGCATACTCGACAGCATGCTCAGTTTCACCAGAACTGGTTCACGCGTTAAACACAAAGCATTGCTCAATCATTGCAATCAGCAACTCAGCTTCACCATTCATCCACGACCCGCTTGAGGTTGTTCGTACTTTGAGGAACACACAATGACAGATCTTGACCGGAGAACTTTTCTTACTCATGCAGCTGGCGGAGTCGCTGCCATTTCATTAGTGCCAAACTTCAAGGCATTCGGGGGGTTCGCTCGTGATGAACAACTCAATATCGGAGTAGTTGGTGTAGGCCGCCAAGGCCGATCGATCATGGGCGAGCTCGGTAAAATCTCCGGCGTGAATGTTGTTGCCGTATGTGATATCGATGATCGAAGACTCAAGTCTGGACTACGGAGATCATCTGGTGCCACAGGATATGCAAGTGTTCGTGAACTTATTGACTCAGGCACCGTCAATGCGATCGCGATTGCAACCCCGACACATACACACCGCGAGGTTGCGATTGAATGCCTAGAAGCTGGGGTACATGTCTATCTTGAATGCCCGCTCGCACACACCCGTGAAGACTGTATTGCAATCACACAGGCTGCTCGCAAATCGGCTGCGGTTGTCGCAGCTGGATTGCAGGGACGGTCTAACCCGGTGTATAGTTTAGCGAGAGGATTCTTCCGATCTGATTCAGTCAGAGACCTCATCTCGATGCGAGCACAGAATCATCGAAAAACAACTTGGATTACCCCTTCAAATGATCCGGTTCGGAAAGAGGCATTGAACTGGAAACTCGATCCCGCTCGTGCGAATGGACTCGCAGGCGAATGGGGCACGCACCAGTTTGATGTTTTCCACTGGTATACAGGCAAGTACCCAACCAAAGTCATCGGAACAGGTGGCGTGCGTTTCTATGAGGATGGGCGAACAGTTGCCGACACCATTTCGTGCATGCTGATCTATGAAGACGGCGCAACCATGGCATACGACGCGACCATTGCAAACTCATATGGTGGCAAGCACGAAGTCTTTCATGGCTCAAACGCTGCGATCAAACTCGGCTGGTCTCACGGGTGGCTTTTCAAAGAAGCGGATGCACCAACACAGGGGTGGGAAGTGTATGCCAACCGTCAGCAGTTCCACAACGACGAAGGGATCACCCTGATTGCAGGCGCAACAAAGCTCGCAGAACAAGGCAAACTCAAAGATGGCGTAGGATTACCCCATCCATCGGTCTACTACGCGCTCGAAAACTGGGTCAGCGCAATCGCGAGTGGATCGACACCTGCTTGTACCATTGAAGAAGCAGCCCGTGCGACCGTGGTTGGAATTGCTGCCAATGATGCTGTCGTATCTGGAAACATGGTCGATATTGATCTCGCAGGACTGTAAACCAATATGGAACTGAACGCTATGAACCAGTCCTCGCTTTTTAAACTCCGATCACTTCCATTCTTGTTCAGAATGGGAATCTGCACCCTTGTGATTACATTGCTTGGTGGTTATATAGTTTCTGGCATTCATCTCCGTTGGCACTATGACAATCGAGATGGTGATGATGGACTGACGATGAACGATATCATCGGTGCTTATCACGGCGTGCAGACCCCATCCCCCTTGATCTCTGCACTCGAATCCGGACACCCAGAATCAATCGAAGATGACGAACGATCCGCACTGCTCGATTGGCTTAAAAGCGATCGGGTATCAACTGATTACGACAACCTTGATCTGGGTGATCTCGCACCTTCGGAAATCATCGCGGTGAGTTGCCTAGATTGCCATTCGAGATCAGCATCAGGTCCCGATTCATTTCCCAGTGTATCACTCGAATACTGGGATGATATCGACAAGATTGCCCATACGAAAGACATCCAACCTTCCCCAGTTGAAATCACTGCGATGAGCCAACATGTACATGCGCCGATGATGGCAATCGTGATGCTTGTACTCGCAGCATGTTGTGCGATGACTCGCTATTCACTCCGATTGATTGGCTTGATTGTCTTTATCACTGGTTTCGGACTCATGATCGATATGGCGGGTTGGTGGATTGCTCGTGATGTTGCATCGTTCGCCTATGCGATTGTCATCGGAGGCAGCCTATACGCGATTGGTACAACACTTACCTGTTGCCTCATCCTGCTTGACTGTGTATTACCTGCCTCAAAGAAGGCATAGAGCATCATCAAATTTCAGTCTGATTGATTCTTTAAATCTTGACGGACTCTCTCAAGCAGTTTCTTTGTCTTGAGTATTCCTTCTCTTGGTGGAAGTTCTGATCCTTCGTATTCAACTCCGACCCATCCACGGTAACCAGCATCAACAACTACTTTGAGCATCTTGTGATAATCTGTTCCGGTTTCATGACCTGCTTTGTCGAACGCATGAGATTTGGCGCTGACCGCCTTTGCAAAGGGCATCAACTCTTTAACCCCTTGGTACCGATCGTACCATGACTTTGGATCATCCGACTTTGACCAATCCATGCAGAAGTTACCAAAGTCTGGCAGCGTGCCACACATTGGGAGATCAACTTTCTTCATGACTCCTGCTAACCATTGCCCATTGGATGAATAGCCGCCGTGATTCTCGACGATAACCTGGATCCCTAATGGTTGTGCAAACTCCGTAAGTTGTCTTAAACCATCTGCAGCAAGACTCTGTTGCTCTTCATACGAACCCGAGCTCGCCGCATTCACACGGATGGAATGGCATCCCAGTTCCTTTGCTGCTCGAACCCACTTGTGATGATTTTGGACAGCATTAGTCCTCGCCGTTGTATCCGCATCACCTAATGCTCCTTCGCCATCGCACATGATGAGCAACTGTTTGACCCCATGGTCTGTTGCGCGAGTGTTCAGCTCCTTGAGATACAATTGGTCATCTGCTTTATCTTTGAAGAATGAGTTCACATATTCGATTGCATCAAAGCCCATATCACGAGCTTCACGAGCAAAATCAGTTGTAGAGATTTCGCCTGCATACAACGGTTTGTGGAGTGACCATTGCGCAAGCGATATCCGATACAAAGGATCATCTGATTTTGACATGCCCCACCTACCATACACAATCTTTGGAGCTGCCAAAACTCCAACACAACCGATCGCGGTTGTTTTGAGCACACTTCGACGGGTCCAACTTGTCGCACTCTTGTCTTGCATGTCTACTCACTCTCGGAATACTAAGCTGACCTATCACTCTGATACTGTCACTTCACCCTCTTTGAGCTCAAGCCTAGTTTCAATGTCTCGTGCTTTTTCTGCTGTATAACGTAGGACAATCTGATCGCCGACAGCCCCTTCGACTAAAAAGCGATAAGTGTTGATCTGATTCCCACCGATACCATTTTCAATAAAAATCATCTCTGGTCGGTTTTCAACAGGGCTCAATGATGTATCAAATCGATCGGAGAGTGACCCTGAGAGTACAACTTTGGAACCCTCGAGCGTTAATACATCGGGCAGGCCAATTTTCTTTCTTGCTGCCAGACTCAAGCGTGATGGGATGATCTTCGAGTTCTCGAGTTCAATGGTGATTTCCCAAAGCGTACGATCGAGTTTCTTCATTTCGATCCATTTAAAATCAATATCAGGCATATTCGTTGCATGGAACATTGTAAATGCGAAGTTTCGATGGCATCCCTCTTCAAGCATAAAGGGTGGAGTTACTCGCGATGAATACTTTGTTCCACCACCTATAAGTACTTTTCCAAGCGCAGGATGGTCATACTCGGAATAGTCTGTAAAGGTCTGGCCGAAGAGCATTCGGTCTTGCCAGTGCATGCGTTCCTCTGCTGAATATTCCCTATCTGGGTCAGGCATCATCCGAGAGTTCGTCCAAAGTTCGTTGGTGAAACTTACAATCCCAAGCCCTTCAGCAAGCCAGTTCACGAATCCGCCATGCACGGTATAGAGATCCGCGTGGATCACCATGTAGTCGTAATACGGGAGTATGTCTTCGCCTGCTTCGCCAAGCTGATCATACACATTTCGATCTGATCGTGGATACAGATCTCCAAGGTATGAAGCGCCAGGCCCACGAAGCATCATCCCCCCTGCGTTATGGTAACTCTGACCTGCTGCGATGTTGGGATGCTTCAGAATAAACTGTGCGACCGCATTTGTCTCTTTGCGATCAAACGGATATTCACCAGCTCCATACTGAATGTAGTTGGGTTGCCAGTCGCTCGCCCAATTCCGGTTCATGTCATACCCACCAGGGCCATCTTCATTAATACGCCCGTCTCCATCATTATCAATTCCCTCTGAACCCTCGCGAGAAAGCTCGCCCTTTTCGCCTTCAGGCGCACGCTCAATTACTCGTGGGTCGATCGCATTCCTGCGGTAACGACCATTGGGATCAAATCGCCACATCTGTGTAATGTGCCCGTCCCCATCGAGATCTTCAGGGCCATCTTCATCAAATAACCCATCGTAATCGTTATCTGTAGGTCGTTGCCCTGTGCGTGCAGAGTGCGGCGTGTTAGGATTAGCAAACCATTCCGCTCGCCCATCAGGATTCTGAGAAGGTAAGAAGTAAAAAGCAACCCGATCCATCATCTCTGTGAGTTGTTCAACTTTACCATAGCTTTTGGTGAGATACCAAATCGAATACAGCACTGTCTCTGTTGCTTGAATCTCGTTTCCATGCACATTGCCATCGATATACATCGCAGGTTTTTCAGTATCTACACCAGTATCTGCATTGTTCAAAGTGATAAGCCACATATCTCGACCCTGTTCACTCTTCCCGAGTGATTGCAGCGAAAGCAACTCTGGATACGCGTCTACAAGATCATGAATGATCTTTGTCATCTCCTCATAGTTATAAAACCGATTCCATGACACATCGACCTTCGATGGGAGTTGCTGCTGAGCACTTGCTGTTGCTGTGAATAATCCAGTCGCAGCAACCACGCCAGCAATTAAAATTGAACGAACTGATCTCGTTGAATAATTCATAAGTTAGTTTCCAAGTTGAATTGTCTGATTACCAAAGCGTGGGTCAACTATCTCGATCGTTTCCTTGTCAATGGAATCTGTTCGAATAATCCAATGATGATCTGATCGCCCACCGTTAGGATTGATTCCCCAAACGCGTGATACCCGTTGCCCAGTAATTATGGAGTCAATATCTGTTGACAAACGAATCACTGTTGGGCGAATCGTATGGCTGGACTGTGAATACATTGTAGATGTTGGCAACTTGCCATCATTAACCAATGCAAATCGCACCTCATAAAGCCCGTCAGAAAGTTTTTTAATCTCTGGACCAACAGTTGAAACCTGTGGACGAGCATCAAGCAGTCGAACGACGAACGCAGTCTGCTTCTTTGCAAGCTCATCGAGTTGATCTTTAGGCGGATTGATCATTGCCAGATTTAAGAACCCACCAATCTCCACCTCGCCCAGCGTTGGGTGATCAAATGGTGTCCAATCTACGAACCCGTTGATTCCTGACTGATCGAAGTACTCGAGCCACTTCCCTTCCTCTGACTTTTTCTTCGCCTTGTCTTTCTTACCTTGCTTTGGTGTTGATTCTGTCTGAGTTGCTTCTTCCGGAATTCGTTGCACGACGACTCCCGCTTGTGCTGCAAAGCCCTCGATCATTTCAGGGGTTATAGAATCCATCATTGATTGATCTACAGGTTCACCTGTGAACGCTTCATATGCGGCCATGAGCTCATCGAGGGTTTCTTGACTGATGTCTCCCACACCAGATGGGGTCAGTTGAGATTCAACTTCCACGGCATCATCTGATTGATCGACTGATTCAACTTCACTCTCAGAACTGCTTAACTCAGGTCGGCTCCACACTGTGGTCGCAAAGCTTGGTATTCCTCGCTGAGCGTACAACCATGCATGAAAACTCCCTGCGATATCTTCCTTGGTCGCGGTTGTTTGACCGGTTGTCTCTTTGAATAGCTCACCGACATACTTGTAGAGTTCAACATCTTTGACATCAATCCCAACTGGAGCTCTCCCGGTGATGTTCTTCTTTTTCGATTCCGGCGAGTTGACAAGATTATCATGCCTGCCCAGCGTGATCGCCATCACAATGTTTTGATGATCAAAAACAAACTTTGCGAGCGCACTCGTTTCAGGCTCCGATAGCGGATATGCACCCGAATGCGTTTCATATTCAGGCCAATCATGCATGAAGTTTTGATCGAGATCGACATACCCGAAACCATCTTCATTGATTTTCCCATCCCCGTCATTGTCAATACCTTCTGTATACAGCGAGAATCGAGCGATTTGATTCTCCTTGGTGTCAGGCTTAATGTTCAGCCGCGGATCATTTGGGTCGACTAAATGCGTAGGAGTCTCTTCTATTGGCGGATTGAGCCTACGCATCATGGAGATATATCCGTCCCCATTGATATCATCAGGACCATCTTCATCAGCCGCTCGATCACGGTCATCATCTATGACTCGAGCATTCCCTTGGAATCCCATTGTCAGTGACTCTAGATTTAACTTCGCGCCATCAGGATTGACACGCGGGATAATATAGATCGTCATATTTTCGAGCATCTCTGCGTGCTCATCAAGGATTATTTGTGCGATGCGGATCGCAGTCTCGGATCCAACAAGATACCGTCCATCAATCCCTGCAGTGATTAATAACCCTGGACGGTTGGCAGCCGAATCAAGAGATCCTGCCAGCGTGAGCACCTCAATAGCTTGCCCATCAATACTCGTACCGATCGTGCTTGCCCACGCATGTTCACTCTCGTTGGCGATAGCTTTCGCAGCACGAGAAAGTGAATCATTATCCATATATCCATCGAGTTGTGCATTCGTAATGGTTGCTAGAAGTGATACAAAACCCACCACTGCGATCGCGCTCTTTTGTATTCGTTTGGCCATACATATCCTTGCTGTTCATACTGAAAGCCCATCAGCGGAGTCGCTGATTGCAATAGCATACCATATTTTTTGCCATTGGTGGAAAAGGCTTCTCACAAACAACGATTTTTCGTATAGATTGTGGAAGGACTCTATAATGATAACAATCTCAATGAACCATTTGGTCCATCGAGATTGCTCTCTCTTCTACGGGATCTATTTGGTAAGAACCAACTAAGAATCTATTGATCAGCAGACATTGAAACAACGATTTTTTTACCTGATTTATGAACCAGATACACAGTACGATTCGCGCCATCAATCTTCATCAACTTCCAACCATCTTGGACAACATCACCTACCCGGCAAGGCTTGGAGTTGATGACTGCAAGCGGATTCTTTGAGCTCGGTAATATTGCTGAAACAACAACATCGATCATAATATCCTGCTGTAAATCTTCTGTTTCAAGATTATGCTCGAATGGATCAATCAGCGTATTAAAATCTTCATCCTCAAACCAAAATGGAGACTTGATCTTTTCTGGATGTATCAACTCTCGATCGGGGATTAACTCTACATCAGGAATGATCATATTCTCTGGCACGACAATCTCTACACTTGCTGCTCGAACCTGCGCAGGTCCTTGACCAACAAATCGAACCCCAATCATGAGTACACCAGGGGCAAGCACACCGGCAAACATACACATCGATGTCATTTTATGCGTCATCATTCATATCCCCTGTGTTTGCAAAGAGCGTAGTGAGTGTCTCTGAAGATTCACCAAACATCTCCGGAGCATCAATCAACTGATAGACTTCGACTTGTAGAATCATCCTTGCATACTCGCTCGATACAGGCACAATCCGAAACATACTCACCTTCGACAAGTTCACACTTCGATTCAGATCATCTAGATAGGCAATGGTGCTACCGAACGCACCAACACACTCAATACGAAACTCACGAGTCTGGATTTTAACTTCTTTTTGATCAACAGAACTCATTCGTTTGTGAATGGTTACACGGAGTGGTTCGATCCTTGACACGGTCAATCCACGAGTTTCAGCGGCATCTTGAATGTGCTTGTGCACATTGACCTCATTCATCACATCAAGTTGCTTACCAATATCATTACGGATATCTTGCATTTTGAGTACTGTTTGACCAACCTGCTGAGAGTGCTGCTGGATCAGTTTTTCACCGACCGAAACTTCTTCTGATTGAGACTCGAGAACTTGTGCGAGCTCATCCAACTCCGTGAGCTTTGGCCCAACCATTGAAAACCACACCCCACCACACACAACGGATGCAGTAATCAGTTTGATGATAAAATTACGCTGAGTTTCCTGATTCATGGAGTCCCCCATTCAGATGTCGTTGCCTTCTTGTAAACAAGTACTTCATGTGGAAGCGGAACTGCATGAAGTTGGATTTTCATTGTAAACTGACGCCCCCATTGATTATCACTGACACTGATGCGTGAAGTTGCACCGAGAGCTACATCAGACACGCTTTCTACAGCCTCTAACGAGCTGATGAACGCATTCAATGCCTCACCTGATTCCTTACCAGAATCTGCAACTGCATACCCATTGATCTCAATGATTGGATTCTGCCCTGAGTACTCGCCTCTTACTTCTTGGATTCGTACTGAATCTGATGCCAGATGAGAGATGTCCACTAATCCATCAAACCAGTTCGGGGCACCCTCAACTGTCTCGATCACAATCGATGAAACATCATGAATCGTACCCGACATAGTGGAAACAGATTCTAACTGTTGCTTAAACTCAGCAACTGCCTGCAATCGCAGAGCATCCCGCTGAATAAGTTCCGAAACTTGATTACTCTGTATCGTCGTGTTTGCATACTCACCTCCCATGACAGTAGCTGCCAAGGCAAGACCCGCTACAAGACTTCGATTCAGTCGTGATCGAGTGGCTGCATCCCGAGCAATTTCTGGAAGCAATCCACCATGTACAGCACTTTGCGATGCGATGGAGTGCTCTATTGTTCCTACACCAAATGGAACCCCTGGCTCATAGTTTTGAGTATCCTTCGCGAGTTGGATATGCATATCTATATGCTGAGAAATTGCTTTACTCATATGCGGGATACTGGCACCTGGACCACAGAGAATCAGATGCTTGGGCATCTCTGCTCCGCCGAGCCCAAATCTGAAAGTCTGTTTCACCTCTATACAGAATCTTTGTAATACTGGTGCGAGCACAGGCAGAATGTTTGATCGTAAATCAATGCCGCCAACCTCTTTTGGACTAAACGGGATACCGTGCTCAAAGAGAAAATCAAAGGCTTCGCTTTTTCCCTTACATGCCTGCATCTCATCAACAGCTTCGCTCGATTCAGTAACAAGACTCTCATGCTCTCCACGAGAGTTCTTAATCCCCTGCATATACCCATCTACAAGTTTTCGATAACCAATTTCTGCAGATCGAATAAGTTGTAAACCAGACTCATTTACAAATGCCATGACACTGACATCCGCACCAATGTAAAACACTGCTGTTTCTGGTTCTACCTTAGAAGCAAGCACAGCTGTTGTTTCGATCGTTGCTACACTCGTGGGGATAAACGCACTCGCCTGCACTCCACTCCGATTCAACCATGCATAGAGTGAACGGAGACTCTCTTCGCGATCGCTGTAAACGAGCGATGTAGACCCCCCTCCCTTGCCGGTAGAATCATCAAGAAGTGATGACTCAACCGGATTCGTGAATCCGATGGTCTCACGAATTTTGATCTCGCCTGTTTCACGAGATTGTGTAAATCCAAGTTCACTCGAGTGGACTTGCTGCGTGACAGTTGGTGAATGGTAGAGTACTACTGCAGAAGGAAACTTCTTCGTAGGAAACCGCGAGAGGAGTTGACGAATCGGTTGATCCAAAGACATCAATCCATCCGCCCATAACGCATCCCAGTTCTGGATATCTAAACCCATGCTTTCTGTTTGTAGGATGCGATTTTTTTTGACTAAAGCCACACTCAATGCCTCAGGCGAGACATGAATGACCAGTTGATTTGATGCGCTTGACATTTTGTACCCCATAAAGAACAAATAGAATCTACTGATATATCGGGCATTTCTAAGACCAACTTCCTTCGAGAATGAAGAAACCTAGGACCTATACCCAATATGTATACTCAGTATGTTATTCGGTCGTAAACTCGATCCGCCGGCGTGCATCGCCGCTCAATCCTTCAACAATGACGACCCCATCATCATCAGGTATCTGAACAAATCGAATGATTTGCCCACTGAATGATATAGAATCACCTTCTATCGGCATTGGCGCTTTTTCAAGCACAGCATTCATCATGATCATCGCCCCACTCTCAGACGCATAAAATGCACGAGTTGTTTCCACACGCAGAGTTGCCAAATCTGCTTCATCGCGGACCGGTTTGACCGCACCAGCAACAACCAAGGCAAGCATCGACATGACTATGACAATAATTATCAATGCTGAACCGCGTCTTGAATCTTCATATCTTTGTTGTTGTGTACTATTCATGATGACTCCTGACCAATCCATACCCGTGGATGAACAACAGTTGTCAACTCAATACCGTCGGTTTCAACTCGCACCATAAATCGATGCGTAATCGTTGGCGTATTCACAGTATTTGTTACTCCATCATCGCCGATATATACTACCTGAAACTCATCGACATCCAGACACAATGGAACTGGGTCATTTCCGACGACAAGCATTTCAAGTGTTGAACCAATCAACTGGAATCCAGTCCCGTCTGAAAATGTCAATGAACTCGCCGTTGCCGAGCTAACTCCAACACCTGTGTTATCTGCACCAATAGGAGCCTGACGGATCACCCTTGTTACCCTATCGAGTGCGAACCCCGCACGCTCGGTCGAGGATCGCACCTGTCGAGCAACCGCAAACGATTCAGAAGCGGCACCAATCACAGGCATCAGTGTCACGCTTATGATTGACATCACAATGATGGATGCGAGCAACTCAAGCAATGTAAAACCATGATGAATCTTTGTATCTGTTTTCATTTTACATTTCCGAAACCATCATGGATACAGGCATAATCACCGCCGCCTGGCTCGCGGAGTTCACAGTGACATTGACGGTGATTACTCGAAAAATATTCTCTGATTCATTGTCTGATACCGACCCGTCAGACGACACAAACGATCCGATCGACACCTCGAACTCGAGCCCTACACGAGTGAAAGGTTCAGTTGCGTTTGCTAATCGATCATACAGACCGGTACTTGCGGTTTCTAAATATGTGTTTGGATCTTCTAGCGCATCAAACCCAAGTGTTTCTTGCGTGCTGGTCATATCCGCAAAGACTGTTTCAAGTACAACAGTTGCAAGGAAAGTTGCTCGTGTGGTACTGATAGCGTCAACACGGCCTGACGCTGCTGATTCCATAAGATTCAAAGTCGGAGGCACAGCAATACCAAGGATCATGACCCCGATCACTACTTCAATGAGTGTGAATGCTCTGCGACAATAGGATTTACCCATTTGTGATACATTGGACATCATGACTATCTCACCTCTACCATTCCAGAGTGATGATGCACGAGGATTTGCTCCCCAGACGAAATCGTGATCACCGCAGGCTCCGAGTTGAGTGAACGGAATGTTCCATCGGAATTCCGCATATGAGGATTCGATTCATAATCGAACCAAAGCACCGCCGAGCCGAAACTCCCATCCCCATTGATAAAACTTGAAAGCGTGACACCTGGATAAATCGACGACACATGGAGCAATCGCTCATCGTTGGTGAGTGGATCAATCTCCACTTCGATCTCACCTTCGTCGGTCATCTCATAGATTGATATCTCTGCATTCGCGAGATCAATATTCAACCCGTGAGGCATCCCCGATGCGACCGCTCTTCCTTTGGTAACTTCGATCATTCGAACAATGTCATCTCTCGCAGCACCTTCGCGGATCGAACTCAGATTGTCCATCGCTGGAATAACCGTCACAGAGATGATCCCCATGAGTACAACAACGATCATCAACTCAACGAGCGTAAACCCTGCTGATCTAGATCTTCCGATACCTGGATGGCAACTGTACTGAATCATGATTTAAATATCATTTGCTGCAAACACTCCGCCTTGACCATCCGGAGCGGTGGTTATCGAATCTGTATTCGCATAAAAGAGTGCCACCGGCGGATTTGAACTGTTATCTACAAAGTAGTTCCACCCTGCAACTTCAACATTTGAAACCCCACGCACATTTGCTTGTGCCTGCGTAACACTCTGCACCATGCTCAGGTTCGTGAATGAGTTGACCGGAATATCGATCTTGAGCACAGTCCCATCTGTGAGTTGCGTGAGGGTTGGATACGGATCATTCCCCTGAATAACCGCATTCGTACGAAATGTCGCAATGGATGAACGGACCCCCGCGACGGTACTCTGAATCGCTGAAGTCCGTGCATCTGTGCTTGCAGACGCAAAGCGAGGCACAGCGACCGCTGCAAGGACACCCAGAATGACGACAACAATAAGTACTTCAACAAGAGTAAATGCATTTTTTAGTAACATGAGTAGCCCCCTACTTTTTTAGTGTTTACTGATACGTACCATTTCCCACATTGGAAGAAATACGGAGAGCGCTACAAGCAGGACAATCCCAGCCATAGCGATAGTGATCATCGGCTCAATGATGATGTTGATGTTCTTGGCAAGATGATCCGACTGACGATCATAATGACGAGCAATAATTTTTCCCGCACGTGAGAGTTCCTTCGAATCTTTACCTGACCCAAAAAGTCTGCGAGCAAAGTTCGGTAGACTCGCTGTTCGATTTATCACATCTGAGAGTGATTCACCAGTACGCATTTGATCGCACATCCGTACGCATTCATCTTGAAATACAGGTCGACCAGTCGCATTACCCGCAATTTCAATTGCTTCGATGACTTCAATACCAGATTCAAGCCCGATGCTCATCACTCGGCTGAACCGAGCGGTCGTGACCGCGGTAAAAATATCACCGATGTACGGAATCTTGTGGATCAGTTTTTCGAGTTTGAATCGCCCTCGTTCAGTTTTCCATGTTGATCGAAGTGCATAAGCAGATCCAATGAGCACACCGAGATACGCCCACCAATAAAGTTTAACTGAGTCTCCCATCGCACGAATCGCCTGGGTTGTCAATGGGAGTTCTACACCGTTTGCTTCAAATATTCCTGCAAACTTAGGGACGACGAAGATCACGATCACACTCAGTGCGAGCGCAACGAAACAAATTACAATAATCGGATACGCCATCGCCCGTTTAATCTGTTGATTCATCTCAATGTTTCGTTCGAGCATATCCGCAAGATGTGCAGAAACGGGTCCCATCTGCCCTGTCTTCTCCGCAGATCGCAATGTCGACACATAAACATCACCGAAGACTTCTCTGTACTTAGAAAATGCAGTTGTTATTTTTTCGCCAGATTCGATCATCGTTGCGATGTCCGTCACCATCAGGCGAAGCCTTGGGTTCTTCTCATGCTCTGCAATAGACTTGAGCCCTCTTGCAATTGGAATGTTGGCTTCAATCAATACACTCATCTCGCGTGTAAGTGTTGAAACTTCCAGGGAAGTCACCTTCTTCGATCTCAACTGGAAGAATGATGAACTCGACGACTCCTTGATCGTTAACGGCACTAACCCTTGAGCAGCGAGACTCTTCAATGCCCCTTGCTCATTGGATGCATCGACGCGCCCCGAGCATCTCGTTCCATCTCCATCAATTGCTCGATATTTATACACCGATGTGCTCATAACTCGCCCCTTTATGCGCTGATCCGATATGAGCTCTCAGATTTATCCGAGAGCTTGATGTCAATAGTCGCATGTAACTTACGGACTTCATCGATCGTGGTTAATCCAAGACGAGCCTTCTCGATCCCATCTTCAAGCATGAGTTTCATACCCTCTGCTTGTGCCGCTTCAAGGATTTCTGCGGCAGATGCACTTTGGTCGATAAGTTGTCGAATCCCCTTTGTTGCACAAAGCAACTCATATACACCGATCCGACCTTTATATCCCATACTCATACACTTGGGACAACCGTTTCCACGAACGAAAGAATCGTTCTCAGACACTTGAATCCCCAACTCCGCAAGTGCGTCTTCGCTTGGATTATCTGGAATGCAGCAATCATCACAAACACGACGAACCAACCGCTGTGCCATAACACCAAGCAATGCATTATTAATTGCGAACGAAGGGACACCGAACTCGAGTAATCGTGGGATTGCACCAATCGCTTCATTGGTGTGGAGCGTAGAAAACACCAAATGACCGGTGAGCGCAGCCTGGACTGCGATCTTTGCAGTTTCTTCATCACGAATTTCACCAAGCAAGATCACATCTGGATCTTGACGCAACATCGATCGCAATGCACTCGCAAATGTGAAACCAATCTCTGTGTTCGCTTGAATTTGCCGGACTAACGGCAATCGGATTTCCACCGGATCTTCAATGGTCATGATGTTACGATCAGGACTATTGATTTCATTCAATGCAGTATAAAGCGTTGTCGTTTTACCAGAACCAGTAGGCCCAGTCACGAGCACAATACCGTGAGGCTTTGATATCATCTGTGAGAACGCATCAGCAACTCCAAGTGGCATCCCAAGATCTTTGATCTGCCCAATAGAACTCGCGGTACTCAACAGTCGAAGCACCGCATTCTCACCATGAATAGTTGGAATAATACTTAATCGAACATCGATCGCGACCCCGTTGTGTTTGAATCGGAACTTCCCGTCCTGTGGACGCCGGGTTTGTGTTACATCTAAATGAGCAATCACTTTGAGACGCTGAATCAACCCCTCATGCATATTGAGTTCTGGTCCACGATGTGATTGAAGCACACCATCGACTCGGTACCGCAAGAGCAATGTCTTTTCATCTGGATTAATATGAATATCACTCGCATTCATGTCAGCACCTGAAAACAGTATCTGATTGACTGCTGCGACGATCGGCTCTTGATTCGCATCAGTATCAACATCATCGACACCATCTTCAACTTCACACATACCCGAATCGAGTGTATATGCACGCGTGATCAACATTCGAAGTTGCTGAGCATCACAAACGACTGGATCGATCTGTTTTTTGAGCACCTGACGCAACTCATCAATCGCCTGAAGATCCAATGGATCTTCCATACCAACAGTCACAACATCCCCAAGGATAAACAATGGGAAAGCTCTCAATCGCTCAGAGACTGACTTTGGCATACTGCGTGATTGCCGAATATCAATATCAAACTTCTTAATATCTGCAAATGGATACTCGCAGATTGATGCTTTCACCACCGCAACATCGTGTGAGGAAACATAGCTTGTACGGATGACCGCTTCATCAAGGCCGATCTCGTTCTCCTCGATCGATGATCGAAGCTTGACTGCTTCGACATCAGTAATCTTGTTGGCTTCGATCAGTGCTTGTAAAATAAACTCAGAAGTATCAAGCATCACTCACCCTCCCCTGAAAACTCTGTGTCAGACGCACCCTGTAATCGTGTGATAAGGAGATCAATTCCCGACTGAGTCTCTTCATCAATCGTTCCAAATGCACAACCCAATAAATACGCAGGGCGGCGGTCGATCATTTGAACCCGTCTCACCTTCATTTGACAACTCATCATCACCTGATCTGATTGGTCACCAATATCAAAAATCTCAAGTTCAAGATCGAGTTCGCGTGGCAAAATCAGATCTGATACAAATCCAACGCCGCCAAGTCCAAAATCAGTCACTTCAATGTCTATCCATCGATCTGAATCAGTAACACCCTTGGCAAACTGGACTGAGTCCATATGATGCATCGCAACTCGAACCCGTGCAGGAAGAGAAATTTCAAACCGTTCTGTCCTTCTTACTACAAGTCCGCTATTTGACATCATGTATCTCCAATATGGATTCAGGAATTTTGCCCTATAACCCAGTTACATAATCGAATCGGTACGATGGTACTCGGACTTCATGGATATACTCAATTATGTGGTTCCTCCGCAGAACCATCACCGCACAAAGGGGCTTGTTAGGTATGAAAATATGCATTTTTCTGCAGCAAATCACTTCCTGTATCAATAGATCGATCTATCATTCATCTCAGTCTGATCGGGACTGAATACCTTTGTAAGGTTTACTTTTTTATGTTTTTACGAGCTGGCAGTTCAATAGACTTGCCAGCAGGATTCGTCACCAAAGTACCCTCGTGCAGCTACCGATCATGGTGCCGGTGTTACTGACAAGGAACGGATAGTTATCATGGCCAATACACTTGTACAAGACCTCATTGAATCGGGCATCCACTTTGGACAACGCTCGAGTAGTTGGAACCCCAAAATGACGCCGTACATCTACGGCAAGCGCAACGGGATCCACATCATCGACATCAAAGAAACCGTCAAAGGTTTGTTGCTCGCACGCAAGTACATCACCAGAACAGTTGCCGGCGGCAAGGATGTATGTTTCGTTGGTACAAAGCGCCAAGCAAAGGGTGTAATCGAACAGCGCGTTAGCGATGTTGAAATGCACTATGTCACTGAGCGTTGGCTCGGCGGCACCCTCACCAACTTCTCAACAATTCGCAGCCGACTCAAGAGACTCGAAGAACTCGAGGCAATCGAGGCTGAAGATAACTTCGAAAGCTACTCAAAGAAGATGGAGTCACAACTCCGTCGTGAGATGCGCAAGATCAAGCGAAACCTCGATGGCATCCGCAAGATGCATAAAATGCCAGGCGTTGTCATCGCAATCGATGTCAATCGTGAAACAACAGCACTCCGCGAAGCTCGCAAACTTGGAATTCCAACCATCTGTCTCATCGATACTGATGGCGACCCAGACATGGTTGATATCGCTATCCCAGGTAACGATGACTCCATGCGTTCGATCGATGTGATCATCCGCGAACTCTGTAAAGCGATTTCAGACGGTAAGCAAGCACGCGTCCAGACCTCAGGCAAGAATGAAGAGAAATCAGCAGACGCTGGTCCTCGCCGATCAAGCCGAGCACAGTTCCGTGCGGATGACAGCTCTGCTTCAGCAGCACCCGCTCCCGAAGCAACAGCAGCGCCAGCAGAATCGAAGTAAATACACCAGACCAGGTGATCGATAGCGCTTGCTGACGAACACCAAACCCATAAACCAAGTTGATATATCTATCAACAAATCCTTTTGCCCCACAGAGGGCGGAGATGACCAACATGGCAAGTATCAGTGCAAAAGATGTAATGAACCTCCGGAATCAAACCGGACTGGCAATGATGGAGTGTAAAAAGGCACTCATTGAAGCTGAAGGCGATATTGAGCGAGCAGAAGTATTGCTTCGCAAAAAGCTCAAAGGCAAAATGGAAGGCAAGTCCGACCGAGTTGCTGGCGAAGGCCGAATCGAAGTTGCAGTTTCAGACGATGGTACCAATGCAGCTCTCGTCAACATGAAAGCTGAAACAGATTTCACAGCAAAAAATGATAACTTCATCACCGCATCCCAGCAGATCGCTCAACTCGCGTTGGCTGCGGAAGCTGGCATTGTCGATATCACAACAGAGATGTCCGAAATCATTGACAATCTTCGTATTACCACAGGTGAAAACATCTCCATCGGTAGAATCGAAAAATTCAATGGTGAAGCAGGCAAAACCGTCTACGGCACATATGTCCATCACGATGGAAAAACCGGTTCACTCATCCAACTTGAAGGCAATGTCAGCGAAGAAGTTCGTCGCCAACTCGCGATGCACATCACCGCGGCAATGCCTCGACCATTGGGCATCAGCCCAGACGATATCCCCGCAGAACTTGTAGAGAAAGAACGCAAGTTCCGCCTTGAGCAAGCAATGGAATCTGGCAAGCCAGAACAAATCGCAGAGAAAATGGTCGAAGGTGGCATGAGAAAATTCTACTCGGAAGTCGCTCTCCTCGAGCAACCATTCGTCATGGAACCTTCACAGAAGATTAGCGACCTTATTGGTGACGCATCTGTTTCAGTATTCCGTCGCTGGCAAGTCGGTGAATAACCTGATTGTTTAATATAACTATTCTCGTTACAGGTTCGCATGGCGGGCCTGTTTTTTTGTACACTCATCATGTACTCCAAATTATTTATACTGATTGAAAGGCTGTCAGATTATGAGTCCAACCGCAAATGAGAAATACACAATCAGACGACAGGTATTCAAAATCTTTGGAGCCGCATTCCATGTCTACGACGAATACGGATCGATTATTGGATACTGCAAACAAAAAGCATTCAAACTCAAAGAAGACATCAAACTCTATACAGGAGAAGACATGGGCGAGCTACTCTTATCGCTCCAAGCCCAGAGCATCATAGATTTCGGTTCTACATATCTCGTGCAACTTCCTGACGGGTCTTTGCTTGGTTCGCTCCGGCGGAAGGGGATGAAATCATCTTTCATCCGTGATGAATGGCTCATCTTTGATAACGATGGTCAAGAACTTGCTATGATCCGTGAGACAGGATCATTCGCCCCGTTTGCACGCAGATACATAGACCATATTTCCATTTTTCTACCTCAAAAGTTCGAAGTGACCAGAATGTCTGATTCCAAAACAATCTCGATGTTAAGGCAACACTTTAATCCGTTCATTTCTCGATTAGGCGTCGCAATTTTGGAAGAAGATGAGGCGATAGATGATTTACTTCTACTCGGAGCAGCCTGCCTAATCACCGCAATCGAGGGCCGCCAGAACTAAACGAGCGTTATATTCAATTCCAAGAGGAGACCAAACCATGAATACAGATGAAATCACTCGACGAAACGCATTACTCGGACTAGCAGCACTCGGCGCATCAGGTGTCGTTGCATCCGGATCCACATCAAACACATCTTCGAATGCAGTGCTCACCCAAGAAGACCTCGGGTGGGACGATGCAACTTCAAAGTACACACTCCCAGACCTCCCCTACGCCTATGACGCGTTGAACACGGTCATCGATGAACAAACCATGCGAATCCATCATGACATGCATCATGCAGGGTATGTCAAAGGCCTAAACAACGCACTGTCCAAACTCAATCTAATCCGCTGGGATCAAGGTGATGATTCCCTAATCCAGCATTGGCAACGCCAGCTCAGTTTCCATATGGGCGGGCACATCAATCACACCCTGTATTGGTCAGGAATGCAGTCTGAGTTTTCCGGCGGCGGAGGCCAACCCGATGGCAATCTCGCGCACATGATCAAGAACTCGTTCGGATCATTCGGCAAGTTCGCGAAACAGTTCAAACTCGCAGCGACCAAAGTTGAAGGATCTGGATGGGCCTGGCTTGTCTATGAACCACTCTCAAAGCAGCTCATGGTCACTCAAATGCAGAACCAACAAGACATGATGTTCACTGGCGCGATCCCACTTCTTGGAGTCGATGTCTGGGAGCACGCATACTACCTCAAGTACCAGAACAAACGGGCGAACTACATCGATGGATTCATGCGAGTCATTAACTGGACTGAAGTTTCCAAACGATTCGAACGCGCCCGGATCTAACCTGTCAAGTCCAAAAATTATATAGCCCTTCTGAACATTTGATCAGAGGGGCTTTTTTCATTGTCTGAGTTTTCGATCTTTCAACCGACATGCTTGGGATCAAACGCATCCTGCAACGCATCGGTCAAGACATTGAATGCGAGCACAAGAACAAACATAAAGAATGTCGCTGCACCAATCTGCCAGAAGAATCCTGCTGTGATTTGTGAACCTGACTGTGAAATCATGTTCCCCCAACTCACACCATCCTTGAGCCCAAGCCCAAGATATGTCAGTACGACCTCACCTTTAATCGCACCGATGAACAACAATGAACTATTGATAAACATCAAATGCGAAGTGTTGGGCAAAATATGCTTGAGCAAAATACGAGCCTTGCTTGCTCCCAACGCCTGCGCAGCTTGCACATAGTCTAAGGATCGGAGCTTGAGTGCTTCACCACGAGTCACACGACAAGGTCCAATCCAGAATGTCAAACTAAACGCAACATACAACGGGATTAATGTACGCTCGATCGATGAGCCTGTAAACATAAACGAGAGTACAACAAGTAACACCAAATACGGGATCGATGAGAATGTGGAGTACAACCAGATGACCAAATGATCGACCGCTCCGCCGAAGTACCCCGCTGCAGCACCGATCAACGAACCAAAGAACACCGCAAAGAATGAGACAATCAGACCAACCTGAATCGCAATCTTCGCAGAGTACAACGCCCGAAGCAGGATAGATCGCCCTTGCTTATCTGTTCCGAGCATCATCCGGAACTTATAGACCATCCCCTCAACACCACTCGGTATCGGATACAACTTGGCAAGAACCGGTTCGATCTGCTCGAGTTTCTTGTTCACAGCAGCCTCGATACGATCATTCGCACCATCAAGTCCTTGGCTGATCTGCTCAACAACCCCGTTGTCATAAATCGGATCCAATGGTTCGAGATCAAACAATGCATCGACCGCATCAACTAATGGGCTCGTGTCAATAGACACAAGCGGATCGTCTTCACCGATGATGTCCACATACTCGCCGACTAACTCAACGAGTTCATCGAGGGTAATCGCCAGATCATCATAGAGAATCTCTTGTTTGTCAGTATCAACGGTTGCAGAGGACTCCAACTCATCTATCTGTTGTTGATAGCCGTCTACTTTTTCAACTGCGATCTGGATCTTTGGAACAATCGCACGCAGGAACCGCAGGGTATCCTGCTGGGCAAACAGATCGATACCCTCGGTATAAATCGCTTGCAGTTCATTGATCTCGATATCTGCAACTCTGCGTTCTGCGAGTCTGGTTGATTCCAAAACATCTACAAGCTCACGCGACTCACCAATACTATTTTCCTGTTGTTCGAGTTCAGTAAATATCCTGCCCGCTCGATCGAAGTAGAACTTGACCTGCTCGATGCGCTGCTCAGGGGAAGAAACCAACCCAAACCCGGGCTGCTCCTTCGCGCCAACCTGTTCGCTTGTGCGTTCGGTCAGCAGTGCCCCCAGAATTGGTCGCTCGCTAATATCGAATGCGCCTGTCTGATTGCCAACCCAACCAACAATCTGCATCCCAGTAATCCATACGAACAATAGCATGTAAAGCGAGATCACACCCATCGCGAACATCGCAGCACGATTGCGCCCGAGTTTCCGCAGCGAAGGAGATTCTTTCATTCGGCTCAAAAGTATCATGAGAGCCTCACTCTCGGATCAGCCAATGCGTATAGCACATCGGTCAATATATTTGAAGCGATAAACAATGCCGCAAACAATGCAGTAAAAGTCTGAATCACTGGAAAATCTTTGGCATTGATCGCTTGTATCAATGTCCGACCCATTCCTGGAATACCGAAATACATCTCAATCAAGATTGATCCCGTGACAATAAACGGGAGCGAAATCATGATCCGTGTAATAATAGGGATCATCGCATTTTTTAACATATGGATGAACATCACTCGATTGATGCTCGCACCCTTAGCCCGTGCAGTCCGGATGTAATCCTTCTGTGACTCTTCGACCATCACCGCTCGATAGAATCGTGTGTCATACCCCAGCGCAACGGTCACATTAATCATCACAGGCAACATACAATACGCAATCCAGTTCTCCGGCACGAAGAAATACCAAGGCGACGAACCAACGGTGCCATCAACAGTGACCTGGAAAGGCCAATCTTGAAAATACTGACTCGGTAAAAAGGCACCCCAGTACTGCCCAATCATGATATAGACAAGCACCGAAATGCTCATCCCTGTCACCGCGATGAACATCAGGGTTTTATCAATAACTCGCCCGCGAAAAAACGCAGAGACCAACCCGATGCAAATTGCAGTCCCCGCCGTAATCGTCAAAGTTGGAATTGTTACAGCCATACTCGGAGGAATAGATTTGGTAATCATCTCCGAGACAGTAAACTCTTGATCCCAACTCCGTTCACTGAAATCGAGCGTGACGAGTTGCTTCAAGAAAACGCCATACTGCACAATAAATGGTTTATTGAGCCCATACTCCTTCTTGAGACCCTCGATCTCTTCAGCAGTTGGATTCTTGCTCAACTGAGCGGCAACCGGATCACTCACCCGCAAAGCAGCCATCATCAAGAAGATGATGGCTAGAAAGACAGGGATATTGTACAGCGTTCTTCGAACGATATAAGTCCACACGAGAGCAACTCCGATACCAAATCAACTACAGTTCCACAGGCAACAGTTCACAAAACTCAATATCAATGATTCCTATCACTTGCGTTCGGACTCATCGACATCAAGATATTTGAACCAACCATAATAGCGTTCGGTAGGCTTGCAGTTAAGTAACCAAGGGTTGATCAAGTAGAATCGTTCACGCGCCATCCCACCGACATACGCACAATCATCAAGTACCATATCGCGCATCTTGATATAAATCTCAGTCCGTTCTTCACTCGGACCCATCGTCAAGATTTGCTCATACATCGCATCGTACTCAGGACGAGAGTAGTTAAATCGATTCGCACCCGGTGAACTGTTCGGACCATAGAAAAGCGCAAGGTTATTCTCCGCGTCAGGATAATCGCTCCCCCACGCATATCCAAACATCGGCGACTTGCGTTTGATCAGGTTCTCAATCATTGTTGAGAAGTCCATAAACACAGCTTCAAACTCGATATTCACTTCTGCCAACTGACGCTTGACCATCTCACTGACCGCATTATTCTCCGCAGTCTGTGTCGTGTAGAAACGGATTGGAGGCAATCCTTCTCCGTTGGGATAACCCGCTTCAACGAGTAGCTGCTGCGCCTTCGCCAGGTTCGGTCCTCGCGTGCCGGAAGGGGAGATTCCATCTTCTGGATATCCTTCGAGACCCGGAGGAATCGGTCCGTCATATACAGTTCTTCGACCGTCGTAAAAGGTCTTGTTAATCTCATCGAGATCGATCGCATATGAAATAGCACGCCGGAGTGCGATCTTGTCAGGTGTATATCCACCGAGCAGTTCATCCTCCATATTGAACCCACGGAAAGTGAGATCCAATAACATGTTGGAATGCGCCCGCAAACCCTTGCGTAACCATTCTTCTTTCAATTCTTTTGATACAAGATCAAACGCATCGGTGAAGTTACTGTTCGGAACCTCGGAGTATCCGATCTTGCCCTTAAGGAACTCAAGCCACATAGGCTGATCTTCAGCGAACATCGTGAACTCGATCCGATCTACAAACGGAACTTGTTTACCCGCAGCACGATGCAAACGATTCCGCTTATCAGCCGTCGACCATTCGCTCCGTTCTGGATAGAACACTTCGTGGTAGTTCGGATTCCGATTTGCAGTCAATGACTGCTTGGGTACCCAAGAATCCAAAATGAACGGCCCAGTTCCAACAGGATTACGAGCAAAGTTCTCGCCGTAGTAAGTAACAGCCTCATGCGGAACAAGCGCGGTTTGGAACATCGTCAAAATATAGAGGAATCGATAGACAGGTTTCTCAAGAATAATCTCAAACTCAGAATCATTGATCGCAACAAAGCCCTCGACGGGTGCGTCATAATCAAAAAACTCGGCTGCGTTTTGAGCATCTTTAAAATCATTGAATCCAAGAATCGTCTGATCCACCAACCACCAATTCTTGAGCTTGAACTTCTTATCTGCCAAGCGTTTAAGCGAATAAAACACATCATCAGGAGTGATCAATCGGCCTTTACCACCTGGAAAACACGCATTATCCTGAAAAGAAACACCTGGTTTGAGCTTGAAATGCCATGTTGTGCCATTATCCGCTGTGGTCGGCATCTCAGAGAGCAGCAATGGCTCCATCTCCAAAGGCTTCGCGTATTTATTGGTCAGGAGTGTTTCATAGAACTGAGCACACGCCATGTTGTCGTAAGTCGATGATCCCTCAACAGGATCGAGGCTCTTTGGTCCATCCGTACGGATCGGAAGTTGCATGATTTTCTTGTCTTCTGCAGAATCAAGCTCGTTGTAGTGTGCTCCCGCGATCGCTGGGAGAGTCGCAAGGGCGATCAATCCAGGAATAATCGCAAGTTGAGTACGGGTACGGGTCCAGATCGACATCAATATTCTCCTCAAGCCCAAGTTGGATAGTTCACTTCATCGCCATTCTCAGGCAATACAGTCTAGGGACACACCGAGCAATGCTCAAACTTTATAAAGGAAAGAGCAATACACAGGTTTCCTGACAAAATACAGCGCTTTCAATACCCGACCTGACGATAATTACACCAGATGCCCAATATTCCTACCGATTTTTGTACCGCCACCACCATCCGCCGCCAACACGACGAGTTTATCAGTTTTGGTGGTTGCAACTACCTCGGACTTGCCCACCACCCATTGGTGCTTCAAGCGACACAAGACGCGATCCCGCTCTACGGCTTATCAAGTTCTGCCAGTCGAGAAACCACAGGAAACGCACGCCCACACCAAGCACTCGAATCAAGCATCACAAAGTTTTGCAAACTTCAAGCAGGGCTCCTCGTCCCGGATGGATACACCGCGAACCTCGCAGCACTCCAAGGACTCGAAGTCCTCGGCGTAAAACACGCAGTCATCGACCAACGAGCACATGCAAGCCTCAAGGATGCCGCAAAACTCGCGAACCTTGAAATCCACCTCTTCGATCATCTCGATGCAGATCACGCTCACCGAATCAACGCCCGGCTCAATGAACCATCTGTAATCATGACTGATTCCGTCTTCACCACCGATGGAGATCTCGCGCCTGCACACGCACTTCACAATGCGCTCAAACCCAACGATTGGCTACTCCTGGATGATTGCCACGGGTTCGGTGTCTTGGGCAATCATGGTAACGGTACCGCGAATGAACTCAAACTCGCTTCCGACCAACTCATCGTCACCACAACCCTTGCCAAAGGACTCGGATGCGCAGGCGGCATGGTCATGGGCGCTTCCACACCCATTGAATCCGCTCGCAACCATTCAATCGCGTACCGATGTACCACGCCCGCATCTCCGATCTTGGTTGCTGCAGGGATGACGGCACTCGATCTGCTTCAATCTGATCCCAATATCCATACCAATCTGCGACGCAATATTAATCATGTCCGCGATGTCCTCCGCTTGTTTGATATCCCTACACACTCGCTTATGACTCCCATCTTCGCGTTCACCATCGGAAATGAATCCGACATGAAACACATCGAACAATCCATGCTCGATCACGGCATCATTTTGCCACTCATGGACTACCCCAACGGCCCCGCACCGATCTATTTCCGACTCTCGATCAACGCATCACATACTCCTGAACAGATCGAGCAACTCAAAGCCCAACTCGCTGGGATCATCACTCCAAAGCTTGTAACACACCATGATTGAAAAAAATATTGATTCCGATTCGACCGTTGATGTGCGCAATCGCTTGGACTTCGCTGTCGCGGCAGCCCAAGCATCTGCAAAGCTCACCCTCGAGTACTTCAGGTCTACATCACTTGCTCAATCAACAAAGCACGATGGAACACCGGTTACCATTGCCGATCAGACTTGCGAACGAGATCTCCGCAATCGGATCATCCAAGCATACCCCAACGATTCAGTCCTCGGCGAAGAGTTCGATCCCATTGTCGGCACCAACGAATACGAATGGGTCATCGACCCGATCGACGGCACCATCTCATTCGTCCAAGGCGTCCCCCTCTTCGGGACCATGCTTGCATGTATGAAAAACGGACATCCATTCCTCGGGGTCATCGTCCTCCCTGCGCTTCACAATGAAACCATCTACGCCGCCGACGGACTTGGGTGCTGGCACTCAATCAATGATGCACCTCCAGTCCAAACACGCGTCTCATCAACCTCAAAACTCAGTGACGCAATCGTCAACACAACATCACTCTCCTACTTCACAACCGAGCCCCACCGCCGACTCTATATGGAACTCGACGCACGCGCGAAACACTCCAGAGGATGGAGCGATTGTTACGGCTGGGTCCTGCTCGCAACCGGCCGAGTCGATGCGATCGTTGAACCTGAGTTGAGTATCTGGGACTTCGCCGCCGCAATCCCAATCATCACCCAAGCAGGTGGGCACTGGACCGATCTCTCCGATTCACAGTCCATCGAATCAGGTGAAATGGTTGCTTCAAATGGTAAACTCCACGCCCAACTGTTGGACTGCATCAAAGCAGTGTGTTGATCTCATATATTCAATCAATGCGCCAACTAATCGATGATGATTTCTCAGAATCCACGCCTATACTCCCAGACCTTATGGAGAGGTGGCAGAGCGGTTGAATGCGCTGGATTCGAAATCCAGTATGGAGGTCTCCTTCATCGGGGGTTCGAATCCCCCCCCCTCCGTTTATAGACAACCTGCAACAAGGTTGAACTTCACGGCACGAAATGACTCAGCAATGGGCATTTGGGTGCCGTTTTTCAACTCACACTCAATCATCCTACTAACTCAAGAAACCGCAACACATCGTTGACATCGAGCTGCTGATCATCATTCAAATCGACAGACAGATTGCCTTCGACATACATCTGGATAAACATCGAAACATCGTACCAATTGACTGACCAGTCCCGATCAAGGTCAGCACGCGAGGGTATCGCCGAAGCGATGCGCAGGCCTCGAAAAGACCTAGGGTGAGATGCGTCATCGATATAGACTTCATCAAATGTCCAACCGGTTCTTGTGTTGTTTGAACTCCTTGTCAATCGCCGAATAAGATTCTCACTTTTCCATGTTTCTGACCATTCTTGAAAACCACCAAGCGTATCGAGTAACCCCCAAGGGCTTTGTACATCGGTGTACACACCAAGGGGAACAGTTT